>BNJS01000502.1_pt1 | contig 492307 bp, 754 predicted proteins | sample 8540461 | NCBI WGS metagenome assembly BNJS01 (sample SAMD00202454, study PRJDB9452) | human saliva metagenome | isolation source: human saliva | place: Japan
CATTAATTTTTAAAGTGAATTTAAAAATATCATTTTATGATATTTACTTTTTAAACTAAAAATGTTATACTAATTGGGCATATTTAAAAATAATGGATATTTATTAATATAGGAGTATCATTTATTTTTATTAGGAGCTATAACTGATATATTATTTACTTCAAGAGCTAAAAAAAGACTGAGAAAAAAACTAAAAATTTCAAATTATCCCTTAATATAGAAAATAAAGAGAGAATTTTTTTGAGAAGAAACTCTTAAAAAGATTCTTTTTTTATTTTAGATTTAAGTAAAAAAATAAGTATTATCTTGAATATTTAAGACTGTTTTGATAAAATCAGTAATATAACTTTCTTCCGTTTAATATTAACGAATTATTAACGAAAAAGATTATACAATTAACTTAATATTAACGGAACAGGAGGGAATATATGAAAAAAATATGTATATTTTTAAAAATAATAATAATATTGTTTTTTTAGCAATGGAGAGAAGGCAGAAATAGTTTTTTTAACATGGAGGAATACAATGATGTATTAGAAAAATTTAGAAACAGATAAATATGAGTATTTTTAAAGATAATACATGAAAAAAATATGATATAAAAGAAATAAAGATGAAATTAAAAATAGATTTTCTATATTTTTTTCATTTTATTCTTATTAAAGAAATATATGTAACTATATCATTGATAGATATGAAGTTGAAAAAAATAGAATTTTTTTATACTTTAATAAAAAAATATAAAAAAATGAGAAAATTTAAATTATCTTCTGAGTTAAATGCCGACGATGTATTAAGTAATATCATAATATCTCTTATAAACTCAGAGGAATATTTAGGGCAAAAATTTAAAAAAATAGATTCTAAACAATCAAACACAAAATGAAATTCTTAATGACGAAAATAGAAGATAAAGGAATAGGATTTTATTTTCTACTATGAATCTGTAAAAAAACAAGAATTAAAATCTAAAATAGTAAAAAGATTTATTAGAATATGCTTATATTGAAGAAGATAAAAAAATATAGATAATAGATATACTTTAGCCTATTTATATAGATGATGAACAATTAGAAAAAAATAGGGATTAGAAAACTATCAAGATTATTTGATAAACTGGATTTCTATTGCATATTTAAGAATGCTTACAAAAATCCATGATTTCTTAATAAATTATTATAATTTAACATTAGAAAAAGGTATTAAAAATTGATGATGTAATGCTAGTTTTAATTGATATTTTTAGATACAGAAGTAAAAGATTTTCCAAAAGGATTAAAAAAAATCAATAGAAGTTGGAAAAAGAGACAGCTTGAAAATGCTTCTTTATAAATAAAAGTAATTCAGCCAGTTCCCTTTAACTCCTGAACTAACATTATTATTACAAGGAAAAGATGCCTATAATATAGTACCTAGAAATTTTAAAAATAAATTATTTCTTTTAGGAGGAGTATCTATGACAAAAATTATTTGCAAACTATTTGGATATCCTAAAATATATGAAGATGAAAAAAAGAAATTTTTTTACCTAGTGGAAAACTAACAGCATTTTTTTATTATATATTATTAAAAAAAGTTGTAAGTAGAGATGAAGTTGCTGGAATGTTTTTGGGCTTCTTCTAATGAGCAAAATGCTAAAATTAGTTTAAGGAATGCTCTTCATAAAATTAGAAAAAGTTTTAGAGAAGATGTTATTTTATCTCCAAATAAGTCTATTTTTAACTTTAAATAAAGATTTAGATATTGAAATTGATGTTGAAAAAAATTTCAAGAAGATCCTTTAAAGAATTTTTGAGTTATACACAGGAGATTTTTTTAAAAGGTTTTTTATGTTAAAGAATCTATAGATTTTGATTATTGGGTACTAGAAATAAATACTTTCTATAAAGAATTATTTATAAAAAAACAGCTGAGGAGAAGATAGAAAAGGATTTTTTTAGAAAATAGATTTGAAAGTTTAGAAACGTCTATTACTTCTCTTCTTGCAACAGATAATTTTTAATGACAAGGCCTATTTATATTTAATGAAATTTCTATAAACAAAAAGGACGTTATGATAAAATCATCAATGAGTATAAAAAAATATAGAAAAAAACTTATGGATGATGAACTTGGGATAGAGCCTCCTGATGAAATAAAAAAATATACAGAGAAGCTTTAAAATTTATTGAAAAACTAAAGAAACTAATTTTAATAAAAAAATAAAATGGAGGTTTATTGTAGAGATTTTTGAATTAGATAGTATGCAATTAAATTTAGACAATTTTTCAAAAAAAGAACATTCTAATAAATCCATTTTAATAACTGGAGAATCTGGAATTGGAAAAACTTTTTCTAAAAAGAAATTTTAAATAGGAATAAAGGAAAATTTAAAATTTTTTTGAAACAGCCTGCTTTCAGTGTGGAAAAAGATTTTTCATATTTGCCCTGGATGAATGTCATAAAAGATATGGAAAATGAACTCCTAAAAATCTAATTTAACAAATCTCAGCAAAGAAGTCCTCTACTTCTATAAGTAGGGGATGAATTGCTTTTTATTTTCTTGAAATTGTTTCAAAAAAATATGATATAATTAAATCAGTTAAAGGTAATAAAAAAAGGAGTATTTTTTTGGAGTGGAAGTTTTTTTGTATTGAGTATTGGTGGAGCAAGTAAGGAGGAGGAAATGAAGATAATTAAAAAAAGCATATAAATTCAGAATATATCCCTACCTTAGAACAAGTAATCTTTTTTTCTTAAAAACTTTGGTTGTGTCAGAAAAGTTCATAACCTTATGTTAGATGATAGAAAGAAAGATTATGAAGAATATAAATCAACAGGAATTAAAAACTAAATATCCTACTCCTGCTAAATATAAAGAAGAATATCCTTATTTAAAAAGAAGTAGATAGCTTAGCTCTTGCTAATGCGCAATTAAATTTAGAAAAAGGCTTTTTAAGAATTTTTCTTAAAAAAATAAAAGATTTTGGTTTTCCAAAGATATAAAGTGTAAATCTAACCCAGTCCAAAGCTATACTACAAATAATCAAAAATACAATATACATTAAAGATAGCTACATAAAACTTCCTAAATTAAAATCACTAGTCAAAAATTAAATTACATAGAAAAATAGAAAGGTATAATTAAATCAGTAACAATAAGTAAAAACAGTCTTGACCATTATTTTGTTTCAATATTATGTGAAGAAGAAATAGAAGAATTACCAAAAAAACTAATAAAAAAATATTGGAATAGATTTAGGGAATAAAAAGAATTTGCAACAATGAGTGATTGTACAAAAAGTAGAAAATTTAAAGCTAACAAAAGAATATGAGAAAAAAACTGAAAAAGAGAACAAAGAAAACTATCAAGGAGATGTAAACTTGCTAAAGATAGCAATAAAAAAACTATCGGATAGTAAGAACTATCAAAAAGCAAAAAGAAAAAAAGTAGCAAAGATATATAATAAAAATTAGAAATAAAAGAAAAGACTTTCATTTTATCCAAGTAGTAAGACTTGTTCAAGTTGTGGTAATATAAAAGGAAACTCTAACATTATCAGAAAGAATATATCATTGTGAATGTTGTGGACTAGAAATAGATAGAGATTACAATGCAAGTATAAATATATTAAGAAAAGGATTTAGAAATATTAAGAGAAGAAAAAAATAAGTTAAAAAAATATATCAGGATAGGGACTACCCAAAGAGCTTGGTAAATATATGTGGCTAACAAAAGCACATACTTCCCAAGAAGCTCCCACTTCTACAAGTGGGAGTAGTTCACTTGCTCCTACTCTTGAAGACGCAATAAAACTCGCAAAAGAAAATGCTACAGCCAAAAAACCTATCTCAATAGGAGTAGTTGGAAATGCTGCTGACATATATGAAAAGGTTTTAGCTAGTGATTTTAGACCTGATATATGTTCAGAAATGTGTCCATGTCATGACCCTATACCTTATCTTCCTTCTGGTTACACTGCAGAAGAAGCAGATGAATTAAGAATAAATGATAGAGATAAATATTTACATCTTGCTAGAGAAACTATGAAAAGACAACTTGCAGCTATGGTTGCATTAAAAGCAGATGGAGTTGAAGTTTTTGAATATGGAACTTCAATAAGAAAAGAATGTATGGATGCAGGTTTCCCTAGAGAAGAAGCTATGAAAATTAAAGGATTTGTTGCTGAATACATAAGACCTTTATTCTGTGAAGGAAGAGGACCATTCAGATGGACTTGCTTATCAAGAGATCCTGAAGATTTAAAAGTTTCTGATGACATAGCTTTAGAAATTTGTAAAGGTGATAAACTTGTTGAAAGATGGATAAATTTAGCTAGAAAGAATTTACCAATTGAAGGAATACCAGTAAGAGTTTGTTATATGGGATTTGGAGAAAGAAAGAAATTTGGTCTTGCTATAAAACCAAGCTATAAAAGATGGAAGAATTAAGGGAACAGTTGCATTCTCAAGAGATAACCTTGACTCTGGTTCTATAGTAAATCCTACATTTGAATCTGAAAACATGCCTGATGGTGGAGATTACATTTCAGACTGGCCATATCTAAATGGACTTTTAGATTGTGCTACTGGATGTGATTTGATAGTAATTCAACAAAACTATTCAATGGGAGAAGAAGTTCATACAGGTGTTACAATGATAGCTGACGGAACTGAAGAAGCAGATAGAAGACTTGCTGCTTGCTTGACAACAGACTCTGGAATAGGGGTTATCCGTCATGCACAAGCTGGATATCAATCTGCTAAAGATGTTGCAAAATGGAAAAAGGTAAATTTACAACAGATTCTATCAAGGTTCCTTTATGGTGGCAACCTGCTGAAAAAGTAACTTTTGGACCAAAAGGAAAATACAGATAAAAAATGAATAAATAGTTCAATGTGATGCAAGATTAGCTTGGCTATTTTTGCATCACATTTTTTTCTATATACAAAATTGAAATAAATATATAAAATAGAAAAGTAGTAAGTAAATTAAAAAAATTATTATGTTTATATAGTACAGATAGTAAAATTATTTTTATATAAGAAAAGGAGGATTTTTTTATGTTACTTTTTAATCCAATCGTAATATCAGTTCTTGTTTTAACAGTACTATGTTTATTTAAATTACCAGTTCTTGCGGCACTTTTTATTAGCAGCTCTTACTGCTGGATTGGCTGGAGGATTTGACCTTACAGAAACTATGACTACATTCATCGGCGGAATGGGAGGAAATGCTAATACAGCTCTTAGTTATATTTTTACTTGGAGCATTGGCATATACTATAAGTAAAACTGGTGCAGCAGATATTTTTAGCAAAAGAAAAATTTCTCAACTTGTAAAGGGAAATAAATTTATTTTAGCTATAATAATTGTTTTAGTATCTATAGCTTCAGGAACAATTATTCCAGTACATATTGCATTTATCCCTATATTAATTCCTCCACTTTTTAGCAATGATGAATCAAATGAAAATGGATAGAAGAATGCTAGCAATTTGCTTTTGGTTTTTGGATTAAAAGCTCCTTATATAACAATTCCTGTAGCCTATGGTGCTATATTTCAAGGAATAGTTAGAGATTCTGTTAATGATGCAGGATTAAATATAGGCTTAGATCTTGTTTGGAAAAACTACTTGGATTGCAGGACTTTCTATGTTATTTGGTTTAGTTTGTGGCTTAATATACTATTCAAAAAAAATAGAGAATATAAAATAGAAAATGAACATTATGAAGAACTTTCTAATAACAATGAAAAAGTAGTCATTGAAGCTAAACACTGGTTAACTCTTGGAGCAGGAATTATAGCATTAGTTGTTCAATTAATAACAGGTTTATTACCACTTGGAGCAATAGCTGCTATGATATTTATGGTAGTTACCAGAGTTGTTAAGTGGAAAGAAATTCAAGAAGTTTTTAGAAGGTGGAATTCATTTAATGGGATTTATTGCATTTGTAATGCTTATAGCTTCTGGATATGCTACTGTTATTAGAGCAACTGGAGCTGTTGATCAGTTAGTTGAAAGTGCATTTAACATGTTAGGTGGTTCAAAAATTAGCAGGATCTACTATAATGATTTTTATTAGGACTTCTTATAACTATGGGAATTGGAACATCTTTTGGTACAGTACCTGTTATAGCTGCTATTTATGTTCCTTTATCTCTAAAACTTGGTTTTTTTCTCCAGCTGCAATAGTATTTATGATAGCAGTTGCAGCAGCACTAGGAGATGCAGGTTCTCCAGCTTCTGATACAACTTTAGGTCCCTACAGCAGGATTGAATGCTGATGGACAACACGATCATATTTGGGATACTTGTGTACCTCAATTTATATGTTACGATATCCCACTTATGGTAGTAGGAATTATTTGTCCATTATTTATGAATTAATTAAGGTGAGTTTATGAATTATATACTTTTAAAGAATTGTAGAGAATTACTAACTGTTGAAGAAAAATGCAAAAGATTTAATAGGCTTTAAATAAAAATATTTCTTTATTAATTGAAGATGCAAAAAAATAAAAAAATTGGAGCTTATGAGAAGTTAAAAGAGGAAATTTTGTCAAGTACATTTCAGGAAATTGATTGTTCTAACAGAGTTGTTATGCCTGGGTATGTTGACTGCCATACACATCTTATTTTTTTGGTGAAAGTAGAGTAGATGAATATGTTGCTTCTTTTTACTATGAATAAAGAAGAAATAAAAAAATAAAAAAATAAAAAAAATAAAAAAATAAAAAAATAAAAAAATAAAAAAATAAGATTCCTAGAACTGGATTGGAGGCATCTATATTTTTCAACTAGAAATTCTACTGATGAAGAACTTATAAATTCTTCTTTAGTAAAAATTAAATAGAATGTTAAAACATGGAACAACTACTGTTGAAATAAAGTCTGGATATGGCATTGATAAAGATACAGAGCTTAGACTTCTAAAAATTAATAAATATTTTTAAAAAGAAAAAAAACTCCACAAACAATATTAAGTACATATTTAGGAGCACATTATTTTTGATACTGAGATGAGAAAAGAAAAAAATATAGATTTTTATGATTAAAGAAGTTATGCCAATAATAAAAAAAGAAAACCTTGCTCAATTTTTGTGATATTTGGTGTGATGAAGGTTATTATGATGCTAATGATTGTTATAAAGTCTTTAAAAAGCTGGTTTAGAAAATAATATGCTTCCAACATTACATACAGAATGTTATTCAGCAATAGGTGGTGCTAAAGTTGTTGCCGAATTAAAAAGCTGCAAATGTAGGTCATCTAAATTATATAAGTTTAGAAGATATAGAATTATTAAAGGAAGCAAATGTTGTTGGTGTTTTTAATATCAAGTACTGATTTTTTTCTGTTAAACATAAAAAAAACCTTTTGACCCTAAACCTATGTTGGATGAAGGAATGACAATAGCAATTGCTACTAACTTAAATCCTGGAAATTGGGTAGAAGATATGGAAATTTCAATGATATTAGCTTGTAGAAATCATAAAAATGACAGAAAATGAAGCTATTAGAGCTGCTACACTTGGAGGAGCTAAAGCATTAGGAATTGATAAGGATTATGGATCATTAGAAGTGGGGAAATTTGTTGATATACAAATTAGAAATTCTGATAGTTATAAAAAAATGTAGTCTATAAGTTTGGAGTAAATGAAGTGGAGCATGTTATAAAAAAAGGGGAAAGATTATCTTTTAAATGATAGGAGAAAATATAGAAATAGTTGATATAGATTCTAATGTTGATCATAACAGAACAGTTTTTTTACTTATAAAGGAGAACCTAGTGCAGTTTTTAAATGCTACAAAAAAATTAGCTAAGTGTGCTGTTGAATTAATAGATATGAGAACTCATAAAGGATCTCATCCTAGAATGGGAGCTGTAGATGTTGTTCCGTTTATACCAGTTAAAAATATAACAACAGAAGAAGCTGTTGAAATAGCTAAAGAGTTTGGAAAATATTTAGGAGAACTAGGTGTCCCAGTATACTTCTATGAGGATGCACAAGAAAGAGAATATAGAAAAACTTTACCTAGTATTAGAAAGGGACAATATGAAGCCTTAGAAGAAAAAAATGAAAGATCCTAAATGGGCTCCAGATGAAGGACCAAAAGAATTTAATGCAAAATCTGGTGGAACAGTTACAGGTGCTAGATTTCCATTAATAGCTTTTAATATTAACTTAGATACATATAACCTTGAAATTGGGAAAAAAATTGTAAAAAGCAATTAGGTCAGCAACTGGAGGATATTCTTGTATCAGAGCAATAGCTTTTAGAACTTGAAGAAAAGAAACAAATTCAAGTGTCAATGAATATAATAAATTATGAAAAAAACTCCTATACATAGAGTTTTTTTGAAACTATAAAATCTGAAGCTAACAGATATAATATAAATGTTGTTGACACAGAATTGGTAGGACCAGTTCCAATATATGCTTTTAAGAGATGTCTTAGATTTCTATTTAAGAATTTCAGATAGTTTCTCAGTAGAACAAATATTTTTTTAGTAAAAAAATAATTTTTTTCTTGGCAGCTCTTTATTTTCTAATTACATAAAGAGAGTGAATGGAAGGAGAAACCATGAGAAAAATTAGAAAATTTAAAACCAGAAAGAGTATTTTACTATTTTGAAGAACTTTCTAAAAATTCCTAGAGAATCAGGAAACGAAAAAAAGCTGTTAGTGATTTTTCTTATTGAAACAGCTAAAAAAAACTGGGTTTAAAAACTTATCAAGATGAAAATTTAAATGTTATTATCAGAAAAAGACGCTACAAAAGGGTTATGAAAAACTCAAAAGGAATAATTTTACAAGGTCATATTGATATGGTTTGTGAAAAAAAGAATTAGAAAGTAAAACATAATTTTAAAGTAGATCCTTTTAAATTTAATGTAGTAGTTCCATCGGGTTCAGGTCAAGCTGCTATAACAATGCCAATAATGACTCCTTTAGCAAATATGATAGGAATTACAAGACAAACAGCTGTTCTAGCTTTCCAATTAGAAGATGCCTTTACAAATGTTATGGCTCCAACTGGAGGAGAAATTCTTGCAACTTTAGCTATGTGTGGAACTATATCATTTAAGACATGGATGAAATATCTAGCACCTCTTTTTGCACTTTGGTGGCTAGTTTCATTTATATTCTTAGCTATAGCAACACAAATACAATATGGTCCATTTTAATAATTAATAAGATAAAAAAATAAGGGGCTGTTGCAAATTAAATAGTTGAGTCCCAAAAGAAAAAAAGATGCTAAAAAAACATTTTTTTGTAGTTTAGCATCTTTTTAAATTTAAAAAGTATATTACATAAATTTTTTTAGAAATTTTTCTTCAAAATTTAATATAATATACTTATGATAAAACCAATTAATAATAACAAATTTTTTTACTTTTTTTCAAGATAAACTTTTTTTACATCAATAAAGATATTGATAAAGATGATCCTGTTAGACTACTTAGCGCCATTCTGGAGGAAATGGATTTTTCTAATTTAATGCAAGTATTTCCTAACAAAAACTAAGGTACATCCTGTTAATATGTTTGCCGTAATTATCTATGCTTATTCAAGAGGAATATATTCTACTAGAGGTATTGAGTATCTTTGTAAAGATAGCCAAAGAGCTCAATATTTATTAAATTCACCTAATATACCTGATTATTCAACTATTGCGCTTTCTTTCAAAAAGCTACTGATGTTATCCATGAGTTGTTCACTCAATTTGTAGATAAACTTTTTTTAAATTAAATGAAATTTCTACTGAAACTATTTACATTGATGGTACTAAAATAGAAGCTTATGCTAATAAATATAGTTTTGTTTGGAAGAAATCCACTTTAAAAATATAAAGAAAGACTTGAAGAGAATATATTAGAGTTAATTGATGAATTCAACAGATACTTTAATAAAGATTTGGATAATATTTTTGATATTTTTTTCATATTTAGAAAATTTAAATATTCAAAAAAAGTACATGGCAAAGGTAAAAAGAAAAAGTAAAGAGCAGATATTGTTAGAAAAGACAGAATCATATATTGAAAGATTTGAAAAAAATATACTAACTATTTAGAAATTTTTAGGTGAAAGAAATAGTTTTTTTCTAAAACAGATAATGATGCAACATTTATGAGAATGAAGGAAGATCACATGCGCAATGGTCAATTAAAACCAGGATATAATCTTCAAATTGGAGTTGTTAGCGAATACATAGCTTCTTATGAAATTTTTTTCATAATCCTTCAGACTCTAAAACTTTAATTCCATTTCTTGAAAAAAATTAAGTCTCAAAATATTGAAATTATAAATGTTGTAGCTGATGCTGGTTATGAAAGTCTTCCTAACTATGAGTATTTAGAAAATAATAATTATGTATCATACATAAAAACCAATATACTATGAGAAATCAAAGACAAGAAAGTATAAAAAAAGATTTAAATAGAGTAGAAAATTTAGAATATAATGAAGAAGAAAATAGACTGTTTAGGAAAGATGGATTAGAACTAGAATTTTTTTGTATTATGGGAAAGATAAAAAAACAATATATTTTTAGAAACCCAGAAACAGAAAAAGAAAGTCAGATATAATTATAAATTTAGAAAATTATCAAAAAGAATCAAAAGATAATATAGAAAGTGAATTTGGAAAGCAATTAAGAATGAATAGAAGTATTCAAGTAGAAGGAGCTTTTGCAGTATTAAAAGAAGATATGAAATTACGCAAATTAAAAGTTAAAAGGAAAAGAGAGCGCAAAAGAGAAATAGGACTATTTTTGTATAGCATATAATTTTTAACAGATATCTTGCAAAAATTAGTTAGAAAAAAAGCAAGGAGTAATATTGCATCCATTAAAAAAATAGCTTAAAAAAATGAAAAAAACAATAGATTTGTGTTAAGTTCGCCCAAAAAAATCAAAAATAAAACTTGAAATAGGATAGAATTCTAAAAGATTTCTATTTTTTTATTGCGAAAAGAAAAAGCTGTCACAAATTAATGATAAAAAAATCATCAATTTGCAACAGCCCCTTGTTTTTTTATTCCACAGTTATATATGCATCTTTAATTTTACAAGAAGCAACATTTTTTTGTCAAAACAAGGAATAGAAAGACGAATTATTTTTTTGAGTAAAGGTTTAAAAAAATATGTTATAATGAATAGTGAACTACTCACGACTAACACCCTACGAGTGCTAGAGTCGAGAGCTTCATAAGATAACTGAAAAAGTAAGTTATCTTCTAAGAAGTTTGGTTTTAAAAACCCTTATTCTTTTTGGCTAGTCCACAATAGCCACTACTGGATAAGACTTGCGTCTACACCGCTACTTTTTTATCTGTATATTATATTTAAAAAAAGAACAACTATACAGAACAGTGAATATTTTACAAGGCTACTGTTTACTAGCCTTAACTCCATATATTCAGTTGCTAATGTTTTAAATATATTATACATTAAAAATTAGTAAAATTGCAAATTTTAGTGCAACATTTTTCAATGTTGGTGTTATTCATCTCACGGCTAACACCCTAACGAGTGCTAGAGCTACGAGTGTTCTAACATTTTATAAAAAAATATGGAGGAAAAAAATTAATGGAAGAAATTTTTAGTCTTTGGACATAAAAAAATCCAGATACAGATAGCATCTGCTCAAGTATAGCAATGTCGAATTTAAGAAAACAACAAGGATTTAATGCTATTCCTTGTCGTCTTGGTGAAATTAATAAAGAAACAAAATTTGTTTTTAGATAAATTAGGAGTGAAAAAGTCCTAAACTTTTTAAAAAAACTGTAAGTGCTCAAATAACAGATTTAAATTATGTTGAAAAGAGTACAATATCTACAGAAGATTCAATCAAAGAAGCATTAGACTTAATGACAAAAGAAAATTTCTCAAGTTTACCAGTTATAGATACAGAAGGATATTTTAAAACAATGTTAAGCATTTCAGATATAGCAAATACTTATTTGGAAATAGATTATTCAGATTTATTTAGTAAATATAGTACTACCTTTGAAAATTTGAAAGAAGCTTTGGAAGGAGAAGTTATAAGTGGAAACTATCCTGAAGGAGAAATTGCATCAAATTTAAAAAGAAGCATCAGAATTAGAGAGTTTAAAAAAAGGTGATATAGTTATAACAACTTCTTTAACAGATGGTATAGATAAGTCTATTCAGGCTGGGGCAAGAGTTGTAATAGTATGTTGTAGAAAAAGGTGACTTTATCAGTCCACGTGTAACATCAGAATGTGCAATTATGCTAGTTAGACATTCATTCTTTAAGGCTATATCTCTAATCAGCCAATCAATATCAGTTGGAGGAATTTTAAATACAAATAAAGTTCTATTCAACTTCAATAAAGAAGATTTCTTAAATGAAATTAGAGGAATAATGAAGGATGCAAACCAAACTAACTTCCCTGTTTTTAGAAGATGATGGGAAAGTATATGGAACAATAAGAACAAAGCACCTTATAGATTTTCCATAGAAAAAAAAGGTAATTATGGTTGACCATAATGAATTTTCACAATCAGTTGAAGGAATACAAGATGCACATATACTTGAAGTTGTAGATCATCATAAGTTTGCTAACTTCCAAACTAATGAAGCTACAAAAATAAGAACAGAGCCAGTTGGATGTACATCTACAATAGTATATGGACTATATAAGGAAGCTAAGATTGAGCCTGATGAAAAGACTGCTTTACTTATGTTGAGTGCAATTCTTTCTGATACTTTACTTTTTAAATCTCCAACTTGTACAAGTAGAGATGTTGAAGTGGCAAAGGAATTAGCAAAACTTGCAAAAGTAGATAATATATCAGAATATGGTATGGAAATGTTAGTTGCAGGAACTTCAATGGCTAAGTCAAGTATGAAAGAAATTATTAATCAAGATAAGAAAATATTCCCTATTGGTGATATGGAAATTGCAGTTGCTCAAATCAACACAGTACAAATAGGAGAATTGGTAGCAAGAAAAGAAGAAATAGCAAAAAGAAATTGAGCATGAAATAGGAAAAATATGGATATTCATTATTCTTATTTGTGGTAACAGATATTATAAATTCAAATTCTCTAGTATTTACTTATGGAAAAGAAATTGAAATAGTTGAGAATGCCTTTAAGAAGGAAGTAGTTAATAATGAAATTTTACTTGAAAATGTTGTTTCAAGAAAAAAACAAATTATACCTTTCTTAATGACAGCAGCTCAAAATATGTAGTTTAAAATTTATTTTTTTAGGGGAATATAATATAATGGATAAGCATATAAAAAGGAGCCTTACTAGTATGTCTTGCTGCAACTATGTGGGGTTTTGATGGTATAGCTTTAACACCAAGACTGTTTAATTTACATGTACCTTTTTGTTGTTTTTTTATACTTCATCTTTTACCTTTAATACTGATGTCAGTTATTTTTTTGGTAAAGAAGAAATTAAAAAAATATAAGAAAGTTAGATAAGAATGATTTATTTTTTTCTTTTTCTGTGTAGCACTATTTGGAGGAAGTTTAGGAACTTTATCAATAGTAAAAAGCATTGTTTTTTTAGTAAATTTTTAAGCATTTGACAGTTGTAACACTTTTTACAAAAAAATTACAACCAATATTTGCAATACTATTGGCTAGAATACTATTAAAAGAAAAAAATTAAAAAAAGATTATCTATTTTGGGGCTTTTTTTAGCTCTACTAGGAGGATACTTCTTAACTTTTTGAATTTAATATTCCAGAAGTTGTTGAAGGAGATAACCTTTTAGCTGCCTCACTTTACTCTTTACTTGCTGCCTTTTCATTTGGTTCAGCTACAGTTTTTGGAAAAAGAGTTTTGAAGGCTGCTTCATTTAGAACAGCACTATATGTAAGATATTTAATGACAACTTGTATAATGTTTGTTATTGTTGCTTTTACTAGTGGGTTTGGAGATTTCTCTGAAGCTACTGGTGGAAATTGGCTGATTTTTGTAATCATTGCCTTAACAACAGGAAGTGGAGCGATACTACTTTATTATTTTGGACTTAGATACATAACAGCAAAGGTTGCTACTATGTGTGAACTATGTTTCCCTATATCAAGTGTAATCTTTGATTATTTAATAAATGGAAATGTTTTTAAGTCCTGTTCAAATTGCAAGTGCAATATTAATGATAATTTCAATAATTAAAATAAGTAGATTAAATTAGAAAATATAACTGCACCTTTAATCTTATATTTAAGATTTTAAAGGTGCAGTTTTTTTAATATTAAATAAATAAATTATTATTTGATTTTTTTCAGCTTCTCCCAAATATTGTCCTACTCCACCATAATTTATTCCATCAATTAATTCTTCCTTATTTATTCCCATAACATCCATAGACATAGTACAAGCTGTAATATTTACTCCTGAATCTATAGCCTTTTTTTAATCAATTCTTCTAAAGACATGATATTCTTTTTTCTTCATAACACTTCTTATCATTTTAGCACCAATTCCAAAAAAATTCATTTTTTTGATACTGGTAAGTCCTCACTATTTTTTTAGGTAACATCATAGCAAACATTTTTTTCAATAAAATTTTTTTCTTAGACAAATTCTTTTTTTCTTCAAAATAGATAGACCCCAGAAAGTAAAGAACATTGTTACTTTTTTTACCCATAGTAAGAGCTCCATTGGCTATTATAAATGCTGCTATTGCCTTGTCTAAATCTCCACTAAAAACTACCATTGTCATATTAGACTTATCTTCAATTATCATATTCTCATGATTTTTTTCTATAACTTTTTGAAGTTTTTTTCCTTTTTGTAAAGTAGCATAAGTCAAGCCATCTTTTTTTATCTAAAGATAAAAGAGGATTTTTTTGTAACCTTGCTCCAAGCCTGAATATCATTATAGAAACCTGGATCAGAAACTTTTACCTTTAATTCTTCATTCTCTTGTAATTTATCAATTTTTTTCTTTTATTTTTTTACAAGTGGTCCTGGACAAGAGAGCCCTGATAAATCTAAATAATCTTCTTCTTTTTCCAATATTACTATTACTTTTCTTTTATTTACATTCTCTTCTTCTTTAGCTTTTTAAAATTACTTTTTTTCTCTACTTTTTTTATTCCACCAGCTAAATTTTTTTACTTTATATCCTTTTTGACTTAAAAAAATCTTGAGGTTATATATCCTCTCAATCCAACAGCACAATATGTCCAAATTTCTTTATCTTTTTGGAAGTTCATTATATCTTTTTCTAAGTTCACTTAAAGGAATATTGATACTATTATCAAATTTTTCCACCTATTAATTCTAATTCTTCCCTTACATCTAAAAATTATATTTTTCTTTTTCATTATAATTTTTTTAAATCTTCCATAAAAACTTTGTTCTAATAAACCATCTTCTATATTTTGTCCAATAAATCCAAGCATATTAGCTGGAGATTTTTGCTGATAAAAAAATGGTGGAGCATAGGCAAGCTCTAACTCACTTAAATCATCTATAGTAGCTTTGAATTTTATACTTGTTGCTATAACATCTATAAACTTATCTACACCACTTACTCCCAAGAGCTTGAGCACCTAATATTTTTCTTATTTTTCTTTATTGTATAGAGCTTTTTATACTTATAGGACTTGCACCTGGATAATAAGCTACATGATTATTAGGATGTAAATATATCTTTTCATAAGGTATGTTTAATTGTTTTTAAAGTTCTTTCATTTAATCCTGTTGAAGCAGCTGTTAATTCAAATATTTTTTTACAATAGCAGTTCCCAAACTTCCTTTATATTTTTTTCATTTCTACCCACTATATTTCCAGCTACTATTCTTCCTTGTCTATTAGCAGGTCCTGCAAGTGGAATAGCCACATCTTGATTTGTTAAATAATTTTTTTAACAAGAATACTATCTCCCTAAAGCATACACTCCTTTTAAGTTAGTTTCTAAGTTTTCATTGACAAGTATATGACCTTTTTTTCTCCTAAGTTAATTCCAGAATTCTGTAAAAACTTAGTATCAGGACTAACTCCTATTGATAATATAACTATATCTGTTGTAACAGTTTTTTTCCACTTTCAAGTTTTATAATAATCTCATTTTCTGCTTCTTGAAATTCAACTACTTTTTCTGAAGTCATAAGCTTTAAGTCCATTATTTACAAGTTCAAATTCTAAGACATTTGAAATTTCACTATCAAAAAGGTGCTAAAATATGAGGTGCTGCTTCAATTAAAGTTGTATCTATGCCTAAATGTTTAAGGTTTTCAGCAGTTTCAACTCCCACATAACCCTCCCACCTACAATAGTCGCTTTTTTTAATATTGCTATTTTTTTAATTTTAGCTTTTATTTTATCCATATCATTTATGTTTCTAAGTGTAAATATTTTTATTGCTTTTCAATTCCTTTTTATAGGTGGAAAAAGAGGTTTTGCTCCTGGAGATAGAACTAAAAAAATCAAAATTTTCTTCATATTCTTCTCCATTTTTTTAGTTTTTAACTTTTACTTTCTTATCTTCACCATTTACCTCAATTACTTCACTATTCACTCTTACATCTAAATTAAATCTAGCTTTAAGACTTTCAGGAGTTTGTACCAAAAAGACTTTCTCTATTTTCAATTACTTCTCCTATATGATAAGGTAATCCACAGTTAGCAAAAGGATACATATTCTCCTTTTTTTCAAATATAATTATTTCTAAATTTTCATCTAATCTTCTAAGTCTAGTAGCTGTTGAGGCTCCTCCTGCAACTCCACCAACTATAAGTACTTTTTTTCATAATTAAACCTCCTTGGCAAATAATTTTCTATATAACTGCAAAATTTATTTATACTTTTTTTAACTTTACATTTTTTTAATATAACATAAGTATAACTATATACTTTATCTTTGTAAAGTACAGTCATTTTTTTGTCCGTATTTACTTTTTTTACAATTAATATTAAAAATATATGAAAAGAGGTGAGCAGAATGGATAAAAATAAAAAAATATAACTGTTTTTTTGAGTTTACATTGGATATAGTTGGAGGAAAATGGAAGCCAATTATTTTATATTATATAAATATAAATTCTGTTGCAAGATATAGTGAATTAAAAAGATTTATTCCAAGTATAAATGAAAGAATGCTTACTCGGCAATTAAGGGAATTGGAAGAAGATAATTTGATAGAAAGAAAAGTTTATCCTGTTGTTCCACCAAAAGGTGGAATATAGATTGACAAAAATATGGTGAGACACTAATCCCTATACTAAAGTCTCTTGTACTATGGGGGCAAGATTATGCTAAGGCAATAAAATTTGATAATTTTTAAAATGAAATTTCCTAAAAAAATTAATCAAAAATTATATATTGGTGCTTGAAATAATTTTAGATGAAAAAAATTTTAAATAAATCTTGACAAATTAATAAAAAGAATATTATAGTTATGGTATAGACAATTAAATATGTAAAATAAAGTCTTCAGGGCAGGGTGAAATTCCCTGACCGGTGGTATAGTCCACGAAAAGCATTTGCTTTGATTTGGTGAAATTCCAAAACCGACAGTAGAGTCTGGATGGGAGAAGAATTAGATTTTTTTAATTATGCTCATATTGCTCAGACTTTGTTTGAGCATTTTTTTATTTAATAAAAAAAAATTTTTAAATATATTTGGAGGTAAAAAAATGAGAGTATTTGAAGGAAAATTTAATGGAGAAGGAATAAAAAAATTGCGATAGTTGCAGCTAGATTTAATGAATTCATAACATCTAAAATTAATAGGTGGAGCTGAAGATATCTTAAGAAGACACAATGTAGAAGATGATAATATAAATCTATTTTGGGTACCAGGAGCATTTGAAATCCCTTTAATAGCACAAAAATTAGCTAAATCTAAAAAATATGATGCAGTAATAACTTTAGGAGCTGTTATAAAAGGATCTACACCACACTTTGATTACGTGTGCAGAAGTATCAAAAAGGAGTTGCTCATGTAAGTTTAGAAAGTGAAATTCCTGTAATATTTGGAGTTTTAACAACTAACTCAATAGAAGAAGCTATTGAAAGAGCAGGAACAAAAGCAGGAAACAAAGGAGCAGATGCTGCTATGACTGCTATTGAAATGATCAATTTAATAAAAGGAATCTAATTATGGATAAGACTGTAGATAAAAAGTTTATGGCAAGAGCTATAGAACTTGCTTTTAGAGGACTAGGAGGAGTGAATCCTAATCCACTTGTTGGTGCAGTTGTAGTAAAAGATGGAAAGATAATTGGTGAAGGTTGGCATAAAAAATATGGTGGTCCTCATGCTGAAGTTTGGGCTTTAAATGAAGCAGGAGAAGAAGCAAAAGGAGCTACTATATATGTTACTTTAGAGCCTTGCTCTCACCAAGGAAAAAAACTCCGCCTTGTGCAAAAAAAGAATTGTAGAAGCTGGAATAAAAAAAGATGTGTAATTGCCTGTATTGATCCCAATCCTTTAGTTGCAGGGTAAGGGTATAAAAAAATAATAGAAGATGCAGGGAATTAAAGTTGATTTTAGGAATTTTTAGAAAAAGAAGCAAAAAGAAGTAAATAAAGTATTTTTTTAAAATACATAGAAAAAAAAATTCCTTATTTATTCTTAAAATGTGGAATAACTCTTGATGGAAAAAAAATAGCAACAAGAAGTGGAAAAATCTAAATGGATAACTAATGAGCTGGCTAGAGAAAAAGTTCAATTTTTTTAAGAACAAAAATTTTTCAGCTATTATGGTGGGAATAAATACTGTTTTAAAAAGATAATCCTAGTTTAGACTCAAGACTTGATGAGGAAAAAGTTTGGAATAGAAAAAGAAATCCTTTTAGAGTTGTAGTAGATCCAAATTTAGAAAGTCCAATAGACTCTAAGTTCTTACATTTTAACGATAATAAAGCAATAATAGTTACATCAAATGATAATAGAAATCTTGAAAAAAAGTTAAAGAATATGAAAATCTAGGAGCAAGATTAATCTACCTTGAAGGAAAAAAAATATTTAAGATGGAAGATATTTTTAAAAAGAATTAGGAAAATTAAATATAGATTCTGTTCTTTTAGAAGGTGGAAGTGGACTTATTTCTACTGCTTTCAAAGAAAATGTAATAGATGCTGGAGAAATATTTATAGCTCCTAAAAATTATTGGAGATAATTCATCTATTCCTTTTATAAATGGATTTAACTTTGATAGTATGGAGGAAGTATTTAAACTTTCTAATCCTAAATTTAATATTTATGGAGATAATATCTCTATAGAATTTGAAAATCTATAGAGATTATTAGAAATATTTAAAAATAGTTCGTTACTGAGTAAATTTCTTTAACGATAAAAATCAAAAAAATTCGCTGTAATTTCGGAAACTCGCCAACAAGTTGGCTTCAGACACTCCGACAATTACTCGGCTCATTCTATTTGATTTTTTTATCTAAAAATTTCCATTCGTAACTCACTTATTTTTTTAAAGTATTAATTTGTTCCAACAAATAAGGTAAGGTGGTATATGTTTACAGGTTTAGTTGAAGAGAAAGGTAGTGTTATTTCTTTTAAATAGTGGAGATAAATCTATCAAATTAAAAAAATAAAAAGCAAATAAAGTTTTTAGAAAAATGTTAAACTTGGAGATAGTATTGCAAACCAATGGTGTATGCCTGACAGTTACTGAATTTTCAAAAGATTATTTTGTTGCAGATTGCATGTTTGAAACTATTTCTAGGTCTAATTTAAAAAGATTAAAAAGCAGGAGATGAGGTGAATTTAGAAAAATCTATTACTTTGTCAACACCACTTGGAGGACATTTAGTTACAGGTGATGTGGACTGTGAAGGCGAGATTGTTTCTATCACTCAAGAAGGAATTGCTAAAGATTTATGAGATAAAAAAATTAGTAGAAAAATATATGAGATACATTGTTGAAAAAAAGGGAGAGCTACTATTGATGGAGCTAGTCTTACAGTTATTTCTTTAACAGATGATACTTTCTCTGTTTCATTAATACCTCATACACAAGAAAAAAATAATATTAGGAAGTAAAAAAAGTTGGGGACATTGTAAATATTGAAACTGACTTAGTTGGAAAAATATATAGAAAGATTTGTCCATTTTTGACAAACTTGAAGAAAAAGAAAATAAAAAAAGTAAAATTTCAAGAGAGTTTTTTTGCTTGAAAATGGTTTTTAGGAGGATAAAATGATTTACAAAAATTGAGGATGTATTAGAAGATATTAAGAATGGTATTCCTCTAATAATAGTAGACGATGAAAATAGAGAAAATGAAGGAGATCTTTTTGTTGCAGCTGAAAAAGCAACTTACGAAAGTATTAATCTTATGGCAACATATGCAAGAGGTTTAACTTGTACACCAATGTCAAGTGAATATGCAGTTAGACTAAACTTAGATCCTATGACTGCAAGAAATACTGATGCTAAATGTACAGCTTTCACAGTATCAGTTGATGCAAAAGAAGGAACTACAACAGGAATTTCAATAGCTGATAGACTTACAACAATTAAAAAATTAGCTGATATAAATTCTGTAGCTACTGATTTCACAAGACCTGGACATATATTCCCATTAATTGCAAAAGATAATGGAGTTCTTGAAAGAGAAGGACATACTGAAGCAACAGTTGATTTATGTAAAATATGTGGGCTTGCACCTGTATCTGTAATCTGTGAAATTTTAAAAGATGATGGTACTATGGCAAGAATGGATGATTTAGAAGTATTTGCTAGAGAACATAATTTAAAAATTATCACTATAGCAGATTTAATAAAATATAGAAAGAAAACTCAAGAATTAATGAAAGTTGAAGTTGTAGCTAATATGCCAACTGACAATGGAACTTTCAAAATAGTTGGTTTTGAAAACCATATAGATGGTAAAGAACATATAGCACTTGTTAAAGGTGATGTTGCTGGAAAAGAAGGAGTTACTGTTAGAATACACTCTGAATGTTTCACAGGAGATATCCTAGGTTCTTTAAGATGTGATTGTGGTTCTCAACTTAAAACTGCAATGAGAAGAATTGATAGACTTGGAGAAGGAGTTATTCTTTATCTGAGACAAGAAGGTAGAGGAATAGGACTTTTAAATAAATTAAGAGCTTATAATCTACAAGAAGAAGGAATGGATACACTAGATGCAAACTTACATCTTGGATTTGGTGCAGATATGAGAGACTATGCTGTTGCTGCACAAATGTTAAAAAGCACTAGGAGTTAAATCTATAAAACTTTTAACAAAACAATCCATTAAAAAAATTAATGGACTTGAAGAATATGGAATGCCTGTTGTTGAGAGAGAAGAAATCGAGATAGAACATAACAAAGTTAATAAAAGTGTACCTAAAAACTAAGAAAAGAAAGAATGGGACATCTTTTAAAAAAATTAAAATAAAATATACTAAAATTACCTCAAAATACTAGAAAAGGAGAAGCTAAATGACTTCTCCTTTTTACTTCTTATCTTTCTTTAAATAGACCTGCTATAAATCTACATTCTATTTTATTTTTTTCAAGCTATTACCTATTCTAATTGAAAATAACATATCTTCTATTTTTTTGTGAAGTTTCATTTTTTTAATATATCTGTAATTAACTCACCTTCTGTTAAAACAAAACCTTCTAAAGTATCCAAAAATATAAGAAGCTTTTTTTAGAATCTTTTTAAGTTTTTTTAGGATAGAAAGGATAGTTTATATTTTTTTAATAATATCTTCTTTTGAAATAGTTTTATTTATATTTAAACTTCCAAATACACTTATTCCAGAATCTTTTAGCATATATTTAATATCTTCAACATCAAGATTTATATAGCATCTTTCAAAGATTATATTGTAAATCATCTTTTATAAGTTCTAATAATAAATTATCTATATCATCTTTTTTTAGTTACTGGAAAAAAATAGTATCAATAGAGTTTTTCTAAGACCTCCTTATTTTCCATAACAATTTTTTTCTTCTAAAAATAGTTAGAGTGATAATTTCCTTTTCTTTTAAAGCCTTTCCTACTTCTAATAATTTTTTTCTAAATTTTTCAGTATTAGTTTGTAAAAAAATACAATATCTCTTTTAGAAAAAAATTAGTATTTAAATTTTCTATACTTTCATCTAAGGCTAGTTCTAAAAAAATTCTATATTCTCATTGTCTTTAAAAATAGTTTTTTTAAGTATAGAGATATTATAATCACCAATAGTTATAACTTTTAATTTAGCTTCCATATACGACCTCCCAAAAAAATTTAACATAATTAAGATTTGTTTAAATATATTATATTAAAGTATAGCGACATATAATGTCTTATTAAAAAAATTTTTATTAATATATAAAAATTTTTAAACTAAATAATCTACTAAATAATAGTATAAATTTATTCTTTGTTTTTGTTAGGAACTATATTTTTTTATACTAAATTTTTTTAAATTTAAGTTCAACATATTTTTATTAAAAATCATTGAAAAAAATATAAATAAAAAAATTATTTTTTTAGGTTCGTATATGTCAACTCCGATTTTTTTATTTGTTAAATTGTTTTTTTATCTTTTGTAAATTGATAGAATAAGTCAAGAAAAATAAATAAGTCAATTTTTTTAAAAAAATGGAGGAGAAACAAATGATATATAATAACTTACTAGATTTAATTGGAAATACACCTGTTGTGAAGGTTAATTTTAAAGATGAAAAATATTGCAGATGTATATGCAAAAACTTGAAAAAAATTCAATTTAAGTGGAAGTGTTAAAGATAGAGCAGCTTTTAGGAATGATAGAAGCTGCAGAAAGAGATGGTTTATTAAAAAGAAGGTAGTGTTATAATAGAACCTACATCAGGAAATACAGGAATAGCACTTTTCATTAATCGGAAGATTAAAAGGATATAAAGTTGTAATCGTTATGCCAGATACTATGAGTATAGAAAGAAGATCAACTTTAAAAAGCATATGGAGCCGAACTTATCTTAACAGATGGAAGCAAAGGAATAGGAGAAGCAATTGCAGTTGCAGAAAAAAATTAGTTGCAGAAAATCCAAATTACTTTATGCCACAACAATTTAATAATAAAGCTAACCCAGAAAAAAACACTATGAAACAACAGGAAAAGAAATTTTAGATGACTTTAAAGTTGTAGATGCTTTTTGTTGCAGGTGTTGGAACAGGAGGAACTTTAGTAGGAATAGGAAAGAGACTAAAAAGAAAGATCAAAAAGACACAAAAAGTAATTGGAGTTGAACCTAGTACATCAGCTGTTCTTTCAGGAGAAGCACCTGGAAAAACACTCTATACAAGGTATAGGAACAGGATTTGTTCCAGAAAAACTATGATGCTACTGTTGTAGATGAAGTTTTAAAAATATCTTCAGAAGAAGCATTAGAGTTTGCTAAAAAAAGCTTCTTATGATTTTGGATTATTTGTAGGAATTTCATCAGGAGCAAACATTGCTGCAGCTTACCATGTTGCAAAAGAAATTAGGAAAAAGGTAAAACAGTTGTTACAATAGCTCCAGATGGTGGAGAAAAAAATACCTATCTATTGAAGCATTTTTTTAACAAAAATAAAGATAAAACTATAGTTAAGAGGAGTAAAGAAAAGTGAATATTTTTTTAAATGGTTAAAGGATGAATTTTTTTAAATATACAAGAGAAGGATCCAGCGGTAAAAAAAGTAAATTAGAAATAATATTATATGCTTCTTTTTCATGCTGTATTATACCATAAATTAGCTCACTTTCTTTATAAATGTAAATTATACTTCTTAGCTAGACTTATATCACAAATAGCAAGATTTTTAACAGGAATTGAAATACATCCAGGAGCAACATTAGGAAGAAGAGTGTTCTTTGATCATGGAATGGGAATAGTAATAGGTGAAACAGCTATCGTAGGAGATGACTGTGTAATATTTCATGGAGTTACTTTTAGGTGGACTTAGCTCAAAAAGACCTAATCAAACAAATAGTAGCAAGAGACATCCTACTATAAAGAATAATGTTATGCTTGGAGCAGGAGCAAAACTTTTAGGAGATATAACTATAGGTGAAAATGTAAAAGTTGGAGCCAATGCAGTTGTTTTAACAGATGTACCTGATAATGCTATAGCAGTAGGAATTCCTGCTAGAATTATTGTCAAAGAGTAGTTCCTTAATCATAATAATTATATAGAAAAAAAGCTGTTATTTTTATTAACAGCTTTTTTTGCATAAAATTTAGATTTTTTTATATCATCATAATTTCCACTTTCAAATTTCTTTACTACATAAGAGCAAACAGGATGAACTTTAAAATTATTTTTTTCTAGCATAGTCTACAGCAACATCTAAAAGCTTTTCCTGCTATACCTTGACCTTTTTAGTTTATCTGAAACAACTGTATGATCAAAAAAATTAAAGTATTTCCATTTCTTTTTATATTCAAGTCTTGCTAAGATTTCTTTATTATCATCATATATATAGAAACCATTTCCTTCATAGTGAACTATATCATTCATTTTTTATACCTCCTAAAAAAATAATTTTTGTTAATATAATTATAACAGAAAAAAAGTTAAAAATTGAGAAATATTTTATAAAATTCAAATAAATTTTTTTATTGAAAATAAAAAGAAAAAAAATAAAAATTTAAAAAAAAATTAAAAAAATTTTTTTAAAAATTTTTGTTGACAAAGTTTATTTTAAATGATATTATAACTGATGTCAATGAGACAAGGACATTAGCAACAGAATAGAGAAAAGACAAAAAGCAACCATAAATTTGGTGTTAAATTAAAATAGCAAAATTGAGCTATTAAAAAGATTGAACGAAGAGTTTGATCCTGGCTCAGGATGAACGCTGACAGAATGCTTAACACATGCAAGTCTACTTGAACTTCGGTTTGGGTGGCGGACGGGTGAGTAACGCGTAAAGAACTTGCCTCACAGTTAGGGACAACATTTGGAAACGAATGCTAATACCTGATATTATGATTTTAGGGCATCCTAAGATTATGAAAGCTATATGCGCTGTGAGAGAGCTTTGCGTCCCATTAGCTAGTTGGAGAGGTAACGGCTCACCAAGGCGATGATGGGTAGCCGGCCTGAGAGGGTGAACGGCCACAAGGGGACTGAGACACGGCCCTTACTCCTACGGGAGGCAGCAGTGGGGAATATTGGACAATGGACCAAAAGTCTGATCCAGCAATTCTGTGTGCACGATGACGTTTTTTTCGGAATGTAAAGTGCTTTCAGTTGGGAAGAAAAAAATGACGGTACCAACAGAAGAAGTGACGGCTAAATACGTGCCAGCAGCCGCGGTAATACGTATGTCACAAGCGTTATCCGGATTTATTGGGCGTAAAAGCGCGTCTAGGTGGTTATGTAAGTCTGATGTGAAAATGCAGGGCTCAACTCTGTATTGCGTTGGAAACTGCATGACTAGAGTACTGGAGAGGTAAGCGGAACTACAAGTGTAGAGGTGAAATTCGTAGATATTTGTAGGAATGCCGATGGGGAAGCCAGCTTACTGGACAGATACTGACGCTAAAGCGCGAAAGCGTGGGTAGCAAACAGGATTAGATACCCTGGTAGTCCACGCCGTAAACGATGATTACTAGGTGTTGGGGGTCGAACCTCAGCGCCCAAGCTAACGCGATAAGTAATCCGCCTGGGGAGTACGTACGCAAGTATGAAACTCAAAGGAATTGACGGGGACCCGCACAAGCGGTGGAGCATGTGGTTTAATTCGACGCAACGCGAGGAACCTTACCAGCGTTTGACATCTTAGGAATGAGACAGAGATGTTTCAGTGTCACTTCGGTGAAACCTAAAGACAGGTGGTGCATGGCTGTCGTCAGCTCGTGTCGTGAGATGTTGGGTTAAGTCCCGCAACGAGCGCAACCCCTTTCGTATGTTACCATCATTAAGTTGGGGACTCATGCGATACTGCCTGCGATGAGCAGGAGGAAGGTGGGGATGACGTCAAGTCATCATGCCCCTTATACGCTGGGCTACACACGTGCTACAATGGGTAGTACAGAGAGTCGCAAAGCCGCGAGGTGGAGCTAATCTCAGAAAACTATTCTTAGTTCGGATTGTACTCTGCAACTCGAGTACATGAAGTTGGAATCGCTAGTAATCGCAAATCAGCAATGTTGCGGTGAATACGTTCTCGGGTCTTGTACACACCGCCCGTCACACCACGAGAGTTGGTTGCACCTGAAGTAGCAGGCCCTAACCGTAAGGAGGGATGCTCCGAGGGTGTGATTAGCGATTGGGGTGAAGTCGTAACAAGGTATCCGTACGGGAACGTGCGGATGGATCACCTCCTTTCTAAGGAGTATATGTCTTTCTCTATTCTATTGGTAATGTTCTTCAGCGTAATGCTGTTGAGATTACTTCTGAACATTGGAAACTATATAGTAGAACAAACAAGAAAAAAATTAACTCTAACAATTTCTTAGAGTTAGCTGTCAAAAAAATAGGTTAAAATAATTAAGGGCACACAAAGGATGCCTAGGTAGTAAGAGCCGATGAAGGACGTGGTAAGCTGCGATAAGCCCTAGATAAGTTGCAATCGAACGTAAGAGTCTAGGATTTTCGAATGGAGCAATCTATTAAGATGGAGTCTTAATACGAAAGAGGGAACCGCGTGAACTGAAACATCTAAGTAACGCGAGGAAAAGAAAGTAAAAAAACGATACCCAAAAGTAGCGGCGAGCGAAATGGGTCAAGCCTAAACCTTAAATATGTCAAGGATACAGCCGTTGTATTTAGGGGGTTGAGGGACAGAGTAGTGAAGAACTGTAAGATATTCAATATAGTGTATTGATGAATTGGAATTGTCTGGAAAGGCGAACCGTAGAAGGTGAAAGTCCTGTACAAGTAAATCTTACACATATAACTCTGCTCCCAAGTAACATGGAACACGAGGAATTCTGTGTGAATCTGTGAGGACCATATCTCATAAGGCTAAATACTCTTACTAACCGATAGCGCATAGTACCGTGAGGGAAAGGTGAAAAAGAACCCCTGAGGGGAGTGAAATAGAACCTGAAATTGTGTGCTTACAAGCGGTCAGAGCCAGCAATGGTGATGGCGTGCCTTTTGGAGAATGATCCTGCGAGTTACGTTAAACGGCGAGGTTAAGTATAACGGAGCCGAAGGGAAACCAAGTCTTAATAGGGCGATTTAGTCGTTTGGCGTAGACGCGAAACCTGGTGATCTAAACCTGTCCAGGATGAAGCTGTGGTAAGACACAGTGGAGGTCCTAACCCACCGCCGTTGAAAAGTTGGGGGATGAGGTAGGTTTAGGGGTGAAAAGCCAATCGAACCAGGAGATAGCTCGTTCTCTCCGAAATGTATCTAGGTACAGCCTTGAGTGTTCAATTATGGGGGTAGAGCACTGAATGATCTAGGGGGCGTATTGCTTACTGAAATCAATCAAACTCCGAATACCATAATTTATAGCTCAGGAGTGAGACTATGGGAGTTAACTTCCATTGTCGAAAGGGAAACAACCCAGACCACCAGCTAAGGTCCCTAATTATAACTAAGTGGGAAAGGAGGTGGAGATTCACAAACAACTAGGGAGGTTGGCTTAGAAGCAGCCATACCTTTAAAGAGTGCGTAATAGCTCACTAGTCGAGAGTCTCTGCGCCGACAATGTAACGGGGCTAAGTTATAAACCGAAGCTGTGGAATCCGTAAGGATTGGTAGGAGAGCGTTCTGTAGGCCGTTGAAGAAGAAGGGTAACCGACTTTGGAGGTATCAGAAGTGAGAATGCAGGAATAAGTAGCGAGAAAGGGGGCGAGAATCCCCCTCGCCGGAAGACCAAGGTTTTCAGGGTAAAGCTTGTCTTCCCTGAGTAAGCCGGGACCTAAGCCCAGGCTATAATGCGTAGGCGAATGGAAAACAGATTAATATTTCTGTGCCAGTCATATATTGTGATGGAGGGACGCAGAAGGGTATGCGCGCGGACGAACGGAAGTGTCCGTAGAAGTATGTAGGATGACTTGATAGGAAAAATCCATTGAGTTATATCTGAGGTATGATATACAGTCGTAAGATGAATGCGCAAATCCCACGCTGCCAAGAAAAGCTTCTAACGTTAATATTTGACTGCCCGTACTGCAAACCGACACAGGTGGTCAGGATGAGAAATCTAAGGCGGACAGGCTAACTCTCGTTAAGGAACTCTGCAAAATAACCTCGTAACTTCGGGAGAAGAGGAGCCCTTGAGGGTGAGTATCTACGCGATACAAAGCGCTCGAGGGTCGCAGTGAAGAGGCTCAAGCAACTGTTTAACAAAAAAACACAGGTCTATGCTAAGCTGGAAAGCGATGTATATGGGCTGACACCTGCCCAGTGCTGGAAGGTTAAGAGGAGGAGTGAGAGCTCCGAATTGAAGCCCCAGTGAACGGCGGCCGTAACTATAACGGTCCTAAGGTAGCGAAATTCCTTGTCGGGTAAGTTCCGACCCTGCACGAATGGTGTAATGATTTGAGCGCTGTCTTGACGGGAGGCCTGGTGAAATTGTATTACCGGTGAAGATACCGGTTACCTACAGTAGGGACGGAAAGACCCCATGGAGCTTTTACTGTAGCTTGGTATTGGGTTTTGGCATTGCATGTATAGGATAGTTGGGAGGCTGAGATGATATGGCGCTAGCTGTATCGGAGTCATCGGTGGAATACCAACCATTCAATGCTGAAATTCTAATCTGTGGTTTGTAGCCACGGAGACAGTGCTAGGTGGGCAGTTTGACTGGGGCGGTCGCCTCCGAAAGAGTAACGGAGGCGTTCAAAGGTTCTCTCAGGTTGGATGGAAATCAACCATAGAGTGCAATGGCATAAGAGAGCTTGACTGCAAGACTGACGGGTCGAGCAGATGCGAAAGCAGGACATAGTGATCCGGCGATTCCGAATGGAAGGGTCGTCGCTCAACGGATAAAAGCTACCCTGGGGATAACAGGCTGATCCTACCCGAGAGTCCATATCGACGGTAGGGTTTGGCACCTCGATGTCGGCTCATCGCATCCTGGGGCTGGAGAAGGTCCCAAGGGTTGGGCTGTTCGCCCATTAAAGCGGTACGTGAGCTGGGTTCAGAACGTCGTGAGACAGTTCGGTCCCTATCCACTGTAGGCGTTAGAATATTGAGAAGACCTGTCCTTAGTACGAGAGGACCGGGATGGACAAACCTCTGATGTACCAGTTGTCACGCCAGTGGCACAGCTGGGTAGTCACGTTTGGAATAGATAACCGCTGAAAGCATCTAAGCGGGAAACTAACTTCAAGATAAGTATTCTTTAAGATACCTTCGAGCCTAGGAGGTTGATAGGTTGGGGGTGTAAGTGCAGCAATGCATTTAGCTGACCAATACTAATTATCGAAGTTTTTAATCTAAGTTTGTTTTTTTACTATATAGTTTCAAGTGTTCAGACTTGCGCATAATAAATTTATGTGATACAATATATATGCTTGGTGAGTATAGCTATGGGGGTACACCTAGTTACATTCCGAACCTAGAAGTTAAGCCCATATACGCTGATGGTACTTGGCTGGAAGCGGCCTGGGAGAGTATGGATTTGCCAAGCTAACAACAAGAGAGAAGCAAATGTTTCTCTCTTTTTTTATTTTTTTGAAAATTTGTTTTTGAATTTTCTGTAAAAAAATGGTAAAATAAACTATTAATTAAAAAAAATAAATAAGAGGTGCTATATGATTTATTATATTTATCATAGTGGATTTGTACTGGAGTTAGAAAAAAAGTATTTTTAATATTTGATTTTTTTATAGAATTCCAACTGATAAGAAAAAAATGAAGAAGAAAAGTTTTATAAGTAAATTTATAAAAAGAAATGATAAAAAAAGTTTATGTATTTTTCTTCACATAGTCATAGTGATCATTTTTAATAAAGAAATATTAAAATGGTTAAACTTTAAATGAGAATATTAAATATATTTTAAGTGATGATATAAAAGATACATAAACATAAAAAAACTTTTACTTTACAAAGGAGGAGATAGCTTTGAACTAGATAATTTAAAAGATAAGTACTTTTTGGTTCAACAGATTTAGGTTCTTCTTTTTTTATGTTAATGTTGAAGATAAAAAAATATTTTTCCACTCTGGAGACTTGCATCTATGGCATTGGGAAGATGACACTCCTGAAGAAGAAAAAAACAATGTATGATGCCTATATGTCAGAGTTAGAAAAAAAATAAAAAAATTAGCTAGAATAGATATAGCCTTTGTGCCTGTAGACCCAAGATTAGGAGTTAATACACTAGAGGGTGTAGAATTATTCTATAAAGTTTTAAAGCCAAAATTAATAGTTCCTATGCATTTTTTTCTGATGATTATAGTCAAATGAAAAAAATTTTATAGAAACTTTTTAAAAAAATATTAAAGATGTCGAAGTTATAGAAATAGATGAGAGTATGAAAAAAATATTGGAGTGATTATGGTTGATGTTAGTTTTTATATGCTAGTTGAAGAAGAGGAAGCTTTCTCACTAGCCCTGTATGATTCTGAAAAAGAATGTGATTAGTAATTACTCTAATTTAAGACAGAATGTAGTAAACGATTATATAGAAAAATTTAGAGAATGAAAGAGAATTTTTTTCATCAGTTGGGATGAAAAAGAAAAGTGAATATTTAAGTATAGATACTACTTTATTAAAAGTATCTTTTTAGAACATGGAAATTTTTGTAAATAGTGATTTTTGAAAAAAATAGAAAAAAAGTGAGATAGAAAACATATCTCTTTTTAATAAGAGAAAAATCGTGAAATAGAAGATAAACTAGATATTTTTTTATTGAAATAAATGATAATCTTTTTATCTAAGAAAAAAATATAATAGATAACTATATTTATTCACAGGGAGTATTTTTATGAGGTTAAAGGTTTAGGTGAATTTACTCTTGATGAACTATTCCAAAAATATAGATAAATATGAGCTTGAAACTTACTGTTCTTTTGATCTTAAAAAATTATAACAATGTAGAATTAAAATATGAAGATTATGAAACTATAAATGCTGAGGAGAAACTTGCTATTCCACAGATAATAATAGAAAAAGATTTCTTTTGATAACAGTCTTTATTTAAAGATTAATTCTATTATTTCTACAATGGACTATGATTTTTTTAAGAAAAAAATAATTTAGAAAAATATTGTTACTGTAAATGAAGTTGAAAAAGAAGCTAGAAATATCTAGGATAAACTTAGAAAATTTAACTTCAGATATGCTAGAGATAGTAAAAAGTTTTAGTTAAAGCTTCAAAAGAATACAGGTTTAAAGTCTTCATACTATATAGATAATGAAAACTTTATTATCTTAAATGAGGAAATAGCAAAGGAGTTCGTAAAAGAAAGAGTTACTTCAACTAGCTAATAAATACAGTATCATAGGTACTGATAAGTTAAGAAAGTATAATATAAAGGCTGTGAGACCTAGATTAAGTGGAAAATTTAGTTATCATCTTAATTATCTTGAAGGAGAAGTTGACATTGAAATTGAAGGTGAAAAAAATTCTCTATACAAGAGCTTTTTAAATAAGTATAGAAAAGATGAGTATATAGTTTTTAAGTGATGGAACAAATGCTTTAATAAACAGAGAGTATATAGAGAAGTTGCAGAGAATATTCAAAGATGAGGATGAAAATAAGGTAAAAAAATTTCCTTCTTTGATATGCCAATAGTTCAAGATATACTTGATGAGAAAAACTTTTAATAATGAATTTGCAGGAAATAAAGATTTCTTTGAGGGAATAAATAAGATCAATGAAAATGACATAGTTTTTCCCTAAATTAAATGCAACTCTTAGAGATTATCAAAAATATGGATACAAATGGCTAAAGTATTTGACAGATAATAGGTTAGGAGCTTGTTTGGCTGACGATATGGGGCTAGGGAAAGACTTTACAAGCCATAGCTTTAATTTCTAAAAACTCATGAAGAGAAGAAGAAAAGAACCATGGTTATAATGCCTAAGAGCTTAATATTTAACTGGGAAAGTGAAATTAAAAAGTTTGCACCAAACTTAAAAAAATAGCTGTATATTATGGTATAAATAGAGAACTTTCTATATTGAAGAAAGCAGATGTTGTATTGACAACCTATGGGAACTATAAGAAATGATATTGAAAATCTTTTAAAAAGAAAAAAATTTGATTTACTTGTATTAGATGAGTCTCAAAATATAAAGAATATCAATTCACAAACTACAAAGGCAGTCTTACTTTTAAATGCTGAAAAAAAGAGTAGCTTTAAGTGGTACACCTGTTGAAAATAATTTATTGGAGCTATATTCTCTATTTAGATTTTTTTAAATCCTGAGATGTTTGGAACAGTACAAAGTTTTACTAATAACTATATAATACCTATACAAAAATACTCAGATACTTCTACTATAGAAGAATTAAGAAAGAAGATTTATCCCTTTCTTATTGAGAAGAGTAAAAAAAGAAGTTTTAGCAGATTTACCAGATAAAGATAGAAAAAAACTAGTATATGTTGACATGAATGAAGAACATAGAAAATACTATGAAGAAAAAAAGAAAATATTATTATTCTCTTTTAGAAAACAACACTTCAAGTCAAGGGACTTTCGATAAGTTTTTTTGTACTTCAGGCAATAAATGAACTAAGACATATAGTTAGTTCACCTGAATTAGATAATAACAAAATAATTTCAAGTAAGAAGGAAGTTTTAATAGAGAATGTTATTGAAGCAATAGAAAATGACCATAAAGTATTAATTTTTTCGTGAACTATTTATCTTCAATAGAAAGCATATGTAATTCATTAAAAAGAAAATAAAGATTAAATTTTTTTAAAAATGACTGGACAAACTAAAGATAGACAAAGTCTAGTTGATAAGTTTCAAAGTGATAATAGATATAAAGTTTTTTTGTTATGACCCTAAAAAAACAGGGGGAGTAGGCTTAAATTTAGTATCAGCAGATACAATCTTCATCTATGACCCTTGGTGGAATAAAACAGTTGAAAATCAAGCTATAGACAGAGCATATAGATTAGGACAGGATAAAACTGTATTTGCCTATAAAATGATTATGAGAAACACAATAGAAGAAAAAAATACTAAAATTACAAGAAATCAAAGATAAACTATTGGACGATTTAATCTCTGAAGATAATTTATCAACAAAAAAACCTTTCTAAAAAAATGATATAGAATTCATTTTAGGAAATTAGGAGAGCATAAAATGATGAATGAACTTGAACATATATTGAGCAAGAGATATAAGCAAGAAGCATTATTTGGACTTTTTCAAAAGATATTTTGTGGATTGGATAGCAGATGCTTATATAGCTAAAGATATGAATATATTTGAGATTTCAGCAATCAATGAAAAAGACAGATAAAGAAGTATTAGTTAAATTTTTTTAGCTGAATTTTTATGGGAACGAAGAAATTTTTTTAAGAAGATTTTTGAAACTTTACCAGAAGAAGTAAAAAGAAAATTTTTAAAGTAGTTGTTTGGGAGAAAAAAATTTCCTATAAAAAAAGAAGACTTAAAAAAAGTATCTTGAAAGCTATGTAGATAAAGTTTGAGAAAGAAGCCTATGCACCAAAAAGAAGAATATCTATTTTTTTGACTTAGATGAGTTTGATAAAGATATGAATACCTCTTTTTCTATGAAAGATGATATAGCTAGATTTATCAGAAACTATATAGACACTAAACCAAAAAGATTATTACTTACATAAAAGCAGAAGAAGAAAAATATAGTTTTTTTAAATTATATAAAGATAACAATGAAAATGAATTTATTAATAATATGAACTTTTATTTAGATTTTTTTATAATTCAGGAGAAAAACCCTATTTCAAGCAGTGGAAAAAAATTTTTAAAAAGATTTTTAAAAAGAACATGCAAAAACACTGTGGTATAACTGAATATTACAATGATGTAAAAGGGACTTGAATTTCTTTAAAAACAGAAACTTTATGCTTAATATTGACCTTATTAGAGAAAAAAAATATAGAGTAAATACTTACTTTAACAATAAGAATATAAAAAAAATATTTTTAAAATGACTTTATGACAGCTGAAACTTTTTGAGAAAGAGTGATAACTATATTTACACTAATCTATTTTTTTAAATTTCTTAAAAGGAACTAGAAATATTTGGGAACATCCTGAAAATATAAAGGAAGTTTTAAAAATCTTTAGTGGAACTTTTTAAAAGAAATGCCAGAAAATGAAGTTGTTAGTATAGAAAATATATTAAAGGCTTTTTGTATATAGAGGAAAAAAATATAGAGCTTATAACATTTAAGGATGTAAAAGACTATATCTATATAAATGAAGCTAATGGAGAAAGAGCTAAAATTACAGACTACAGTCAATATAAAGACTATATAATAGAACCTTTTTATTAAAAGTTATATATTCCTATTAGGAATATTTGGAGTTTTTGAAAATTTTTCTATGAAAAGCCATTTTTCAAAAAAAGGGACTTTACCTAAAAGAATAACTATCTATCTAAGTATGATGGTTTTAAAATATGTGAGATTAACAAATTTAGGTAGATTTATCTTTGGACATACAGAAAGATATGAATTACCTAAAATCAATGAAAAAAAGCTGAAATAGAGCTTGACGATAAAAAGACAATTTATTACAATTGTAGGAGAAGCACCTGCAAAGATGATGTTCTTTGAAAAAAATAGGAACCAAAGTAAAAAGACAATATGTTTAAATTGACTTATGATAGCTTTATTAAAGGTATAAAGACCTATGATGAGTTAATGGAAAGAATAGAAAAATTTAAAGAAAATATAGACAATAAAAAGCTTTACATCGAATTGGGAAGATTTCTTTGAAAAATTTAGAAAAGAAATTTAATTCTGTAAAAATTGAAGATGACTATATAGTCTTAAAAATTAAAAAAATAATAAGGAATTAATTCAAACTGTTATTAGAGATAAAAGATTTAAAACCTTGGCTTTTAAAAAGGAGAAGAATATCATTTACTTGTAAAAGAGAAAATTTAAAAGAGCTTATAAAGATTTTTTTCTGAATATGGATATTATATAGTTGAATAGGGGGAGCCTATGGAGAATAATTTTGTTCATTTGAATTTACATACTGAATATAGCCTTTTTAGAAGGTGTAAATAGCATAGATAGTTTTTTTAGCAAGAGCAAAAAGAATTGGGTATGAACTCTTTGGCTGTGACAGATTATGCCAATATGTTCTGTGCTATTGAATTCTATGAAAAGGCTAAGAAGATGGGAATCAAGCCAATTATTGGTTTAGAACTTCCACTTTACGAAAAAAAGAAGAGCAAAAATATTTTTTTACCTTGACTTTTGCTTGCTAAAAGATTATGAAGGCTATAAAAATTTAGTAAAAATTAGCCTCTGAACTATATAAGAAAAAAAGATAATAGAGAATTAAGAATAAGTAAAGAGATATTAAAAAGAACATAGCAAGGGCTTGATAGCACTTTCTTCTTCTATGAAGGGAGAAATAGGGAAGGCTATTTTAATGAATTTTCCCTAGTGAGAAACTTGATAAAATAGTTGATGAATATATAGAAATATTTTCAAAAGAGAATTTCTATTTAGAGATACAGGCTAATGAACTTCTTGAAACTAAAGTAATCAATGATAAATTCTATGAGATAGCAAAAGTTAAAAAAATATAGAATTAGTGGCAACCAATAATGTTCACTATGTTGATAGAGATGGCTATGAATTACAAGACATAGTAATTTGTATACAGTCAGGTTGGAAGCTTAAAGATAAAAAAATAGAAAAAAAGAGCTGTCTCAAAAGAACTGTATTTAAAATCAAAAAGAAGAAATGCAAAGAAGCCTAGATGAAAGATTTCATAAAAGCTATAGAAAACACAAACTATATAGCAAGTTTATGTAATTTAGAAATAAAATTTGAAATTTACAATTCCCATATTATGAAGTTCCTAATCAATATTCAGGAATGGATGAATATTTAAAATCTATATGTTATGAAAATATAAAAAAATATATAAAGAAAATCTGACTAAAGATATCTTAGAAAGACTTGAATATGAACTCTCAGTTATTATAAAAAAATGGGATATTCAGGATACTTTATAGTAGTTTGGGACTTTATAGCTTATGCTAAGAGAAATGGCATACCCGTTGGGCCAGGAAGAGGTTCAGCAGCAGGAAGTTTAGTTGCCTACTGTCTAGGAATAACTATGATAGATCCTATAAGGTATAACTTACTTTTTGAAAGATTTTTAAATCCTGAAAGAATATCTATGCCCGATATAGATATAGACATCTGTCGTGAAAGGCGTGATGAGCTTATAGACTATGTTGTGCATAAATATGGAAGGGAAAGAGTTGCCCATATCATAACCTTTGGTAGAATGAAAGCAAGGGCAGCAATAAGAGATATAGGTAGAGTTTTAGATATTGATTTGAAAAAAATAGATAGGTTGAGTAAATTAGTTTCTTCTTTTCAAACTTTAGAAAAAACTTTAAAAGAAAATGTGGAAGTTGCAAAACTATATACAACAGATATTGAATTACAAAAGGTAATAGATCTATCAATAAGAATTGAAAATAAGATAAGACATGTATCTACCCATGCAGCAGGTATTCTTATAACTAAGGAAGACTTAGATAGAACAGTTCCTATTTACTTAGATGAAAAAAAGAAGGAGTTATAGCAACTCAATATCAAATGAAAGAGCTTGAGGATCTAGGGCTTTTTAAAAATAGATTTTCTAGGTTTAAAAATCTTTCAAATATACAAAGAACAATAGAATATATCAAAAAAATATAAGAAATATAGATATAGAGCTATATAAAATTCCACTTGATGATAAAAAGGTTTTTTTGAAATGCTATCACAAGGAGATTCAACAGGAGTTTTTCCAGTTAGAGTCAACAGGAATTAGAAAAAAATAATGAAGAGATTAAAAACCAAATAAACTAGAGGATATAGTGGCACTATTAGCTCTATATAGACCAGGACCTTTACAGTCAGGAATGGTTGATGACTTTATCAACAGAAAAAATGGTAAAGAGAAAATAGAATATCCGCATAAGAATTTGGAGATAATCTTAAAGGAAACTTATGGAGTAATTCTCTATCAAGAACAAGTTATGAAAATAGCAAGTTATATGGCAAACTATAGTCTTGGAGAAGCAGATTTGTTAAGACGGGCTATGGGAAAAAAGAACTTTGCCATAATGAGAGAAAAATGAGAAAAAGTTCATACAAAGAGCTGTTGAGAACAATTATACTGAAGAGAAAGCTAGACGAAATATTTGAATTAATAGATAAGTTTGCAGGTTATGGTTTCAATAAATCTCACTCTGTAGCCTATGCTATGATTTCATATTGGACAGCTTACTTAAAGGCACATTATCCTGCTTTCTACTTTGCTGCTATTATGACTTCAGAAATATCTGAAACAGGTGATGTTGCATATTACTTTAATGATGCAAAAAGAGCATAGAATAAGTATATATCCGCCTAATGTAAATACTCCAAGTGCATATTTTTGAAATAAAAAAATGATGGAATAAGCTACTCTCTAGCTGCAATTAAAAAAATCTTGGCTTAAATCTAGCAAAGAAAATTGTGGAAGATTATGAAAAAAACACGGTACTTATACAAAATTAGATGAATTTGTACTTAGAAATAAAAATGGAATGAATAAAGAGAGCCTTAGAAGCACTTATCCTATCAGGTGCTTTAGATGAACTTAGAAGGAATAGAAAGGAAAAAAATTCCTATCAATAGATAAGGTACTGGACTTTGTTTCAAAAGCTCCAAAAAAACAGATGAAATTCAACAGATGAATCTCTTTGGAGCAGCAAGTAAGACTATAAATAAGTTTGCCTTTAACTAATAGTGATGACTTTAATTTAGATGAAAAAGTTGACTAAGGAAAAAGAGTTTTTAGGTTTCTATTTAAGTTCACATCCTTTAGATAAGTATAAAGATATAGTCACAGCCTTTTTCTATAAATAAAGCTTTCTGAAATAGATATAGAAGAAACTAAAGTTTTTAAAAAAACTTTTGGAACTATCATGGGTCTAAAAAAACTTTTTAACTAAAAAAAGATGAACAGATGGCTTTATTTCTCTATTCTTTGTTATGATAGAGTGATCTCTTGTATAGCTTTTTCCTAAGACTTATGAAAAAAATTTTTTTAGAAGAAATAATAGAGAAGAAAACAGTCTATCTTGAAGGTAAAAATACAGATAGATGAATATAAGGGTGAAAAAAACTACTAAACTACTTGTAGAAAAAAATAATTTCTTTAGATAAGCTCTATGACTATCCCTGCTAAAAACTATTTGTTTTTAATTGAAGAAGAGGATAGATATAAATATAGTAGACTTAGAGAATTAATTAATTCTAATAAAGGGAAAAACAGAACTTTTTATTTGCTATAAAAAAAATAAAAAAATGAAAAAAAGAATTCAAAATACAGGTACAAAAAGTAAAAACTTAATAGAGAATTTTTAGAGCAATTAGTTGAACTTATGGGAATAGAAAAAAATAAAAAAATTCAAATGTAAACTAAAATAAAAAAAGCCTTTTAATCCTAAGATTAAAGGCTTTATATTTTCTAATTAATCAGTTTAAGAGATTAGTACCATCCTCTGATTTTCATAGCTTCAGCTATTCTCTTAATAGATTTCATGTAAGTAGCTTGTCTGAAAGAAATAGGTTGTCCTTTTCCATCAAATTCAGTTTTTAGAGCCCATATAGGTTTGAATGCATCAACCATTGCTCTTTCTTCTTTTTCTTCAACTTCTTTTTCTGTCCAATAGTATCCATAGATATTTTGAACCCATTCGAAGTAAGATACTGTAACTCCTCCAGCATTTGTTAAAACGTCAGGAGTAACAACTATACCTTTTTTATAAAGAACTTCATCAGCTTCTGGAGTTATTGGTCCGTTTGCTCCTTCACAGATGATTCCAGCTTTTATTAATTCAGCTTCGTGGTTAGTGATAGCATTTTCTAATGCACATGGAGCTATAGCTTCAACATCTAAAGCCCAGAATTCATCCATAGTTAATTCTTTTGCTCCAGGAACTTTAGTTAAGCTTCCAGCAGCTTTAGCAGCTTCTAATTCTTCAAAAGTGAATCCTTCAGCTTTATAAACAGCGAAAGCTCCTTTTCCTTTTTCAAATTCAGCAACAGCTACAACTTTTCCACCTAATTTCATAATATTTTTTACAGAGTATTTTCCAACATTTCCAAATCCTTGAACTGCAACTGTTGCTCCTTTAAGATCTTTTCCTAATGCAGTGAAAGCTTCTCTCATAGTTACTGCAACACCGAATCCAGTTGCTTCGTTTCTTCCTTGAGATCCTCCATAAGATAATGGTTTACCTGTGAAAACTCCTATAGTTTGTTCACCAGTTAATTTATTATATTCGTCTTGCATCCAAGCCATGATTTGTCCATTTGTATTTACATCTGGAGCAGGAACGTCTACTTTTTCACCTAAGTATTTCCACATTCCTCTTACCCATCCTCTTGATAATTGTTCTAATTCTCTTTGAGATAATTCAGAAGGATCTACAGTAATTCCACCTTTACCTCCTCCATAAGGGATTCCAGTTACTTGACATTTAATACTCATCCATAGAGAAAGAGCTTTTACTTCATCAGAATTAACGTTTTGGTGGAATCTAATTCCTCCTTTAAAAGGTCCTACTGCATCATTATGAGCTGATCTATATCCTTTAAATGTTTTTATAGATCCATCATCCATTTTTACAGGGATAGTAATTTCTATTATTCTTTGAGGTTCCTTTAATAATTCATATACTGCTGGGTCCAATCCTAAAAGCATCACATGCTTTTTTTAACTTGTTGTTGTCCGCTTGCTAGTGGGTTTAAAGTTTCTTTACTCATTCTAAATTCCTCCTTAAAATATTAAAAAAATTGATAAATAAAACTGACAATTTTTTTGTTTCATTTATATTTTATATTGTATCATATTTTTTTATATGTCAATATAAAAATTTTTTTCTTATTTTAATACAAATTGAATTATAATAGAGATTTAGAATATAAATTATTTTTTTATATGTTATTTTTAATCATTAATTATATATATTAAATATGATTTTTTTATTTATTTTTTTCGCTTAAATCTTTCATTTTTATATATGTAAATATAAATTTTCATAAATATTTACTCTTTTTCTTTTATTTTTTATGTTATAATTAATTTAAGTACAAAAACAATTATGATATATTAATTTTTTTAAGGAGGCTGTTTAATGAAAGTTTTTATTTTATGGTGTAAGAGAAGTTGAAGTACCTTTTATTTCATGAACAAAATAAGAAATTTGGATTTGATTTAGAATTAATTCCTGATTATCTTAACAGTAAAGAAACTGCTGAAAAAAAGCAAAAAGGATTTGAATGTGTAGTTCTACGTGGAAACTGTTTTTGCTACAAAAAGAAGTATTAGATATGTATAAAGAATATGGAGTAAAATATTTATTCACAAGAACAGTTGGAACTAACCATATCGATGTAAAATATGCTAAAGAATTAGGATTCAAATTAGCTTATGTTCCTTTCTATTCTCCAAATGCAATAGCTGAATTAGCTGTTTCATTAGCAATGTCTTTATTAAGACACTTACCTTATACTGCTGAAAAAAATTTCAACAAAAAAAGATTTTACAGTTGATGCTAAAAATGTTCTCAAGAGAAATTAGAAACTGTACAGTAGGAGTAGTTGGATTAGGAAGAATTGGATTTCACTGCTGCAAAATTATTCAAAGGTTTAGGAGCAAACGTTATAGGATATGATATGTTCCCTAAAACAGGTGTTGAAGATATAGTTACTCAAGTTTCTATGGAAGAATTAGTAGAAAAAAGTGATATCATAACTTTACATGCTCCATTTCATAAAAGAAAATGGAAAAAAATTGTTACTAAAGAATTCTTAAGTAAAATGAAAGAAAATTCAATATTAATTAATACTGCAAGAGGAGAATTAATGGATTTAGAAGCTGTTGTTGCTGCTCTTGAAAGTGGACACCTAGCTGGTGCTGGTATAGATACTATTGAAGGAGAAGTTAACTACTTCTTTAAAAAAACTTCTCAAATGATGAAGCTAAATTTAAATTAGAATATCCTCTATTCAATAAATTAATAGAATTATATCCAAGAGTTTTAGTAACTCCTCATGTTGGATCTTATACTGATGAAGCTGCATCAAACATGATAGAAACTTCATTAGAAAACTTAAAAAGAATACTTAGATACTGGTGCTTGTAAAAAAACGATATAAAAAGCATAGTAAAAAAATTCATAAATAAAAAAATAAAGCTATTATACTTAGAGAGAAACTCTATTTATAATAGCTTTTTTTATTAGTTCTTTAAAAATTGTAAAATTTCATCAACTGTTTCTTGTTTTTTTCTAAAAATACTTGTATGAGTAGTATTTTTCTATAGTTTTTTTAAAGAAGCTCCTTCTAATCCTGCAGTTGCTAAAGGAACCATTCATCATCTTCTCCTTTTTATAAATAAAGGAGAAAAAGAAAATTATTAGAACTATCTGCTATTAAAAATATAGCAAGGATAATCAGGATTTCCTAATTGATTTACAAAACTATCTTTATTAGTTTTCATATCTTTAACAGCAGGACCTATAAAATAAGGAATTAAATCAGCAATAGGATTGTCTGATAGCTGACTTCCATGTGAAGGTGGAGTAATCAGAACAACCTTTTCCTAAGCTAGCTAATTTATTTTTCTTTCAAGTAGTATCTAAGCAAGCAAGTTCCCATAGAATGGACAACAAAAATTTATCTTTTAATTCAGGTAAATTTTTGAGCTTTTTCTTTCTAGATTAACTTGTTCTAATCTCTTTTACTTGCTCTTCAATATTTGGAGCAATATATTTCTCAGTCATTTCTGCTATGTTTTCATTAACAGTAGGATATTGTATATTTACAACAGTATAACCATCTTCTGCTAATTTTTTTCATCTATGAATCTTAACTGTTTTTTTCATAACCATAGATACCATTGAAAGTTATAACTATATCTTTTTTTCTATTTTATCTTCATTATAATTCTTTATTTGATATTTATGAGTTAAAAAAAGATTTTTTTACAAGCCATAGTATAGCAATAGAAATTATAATGATAAAAAAATAAAATTTTTAAAAAAATTTCTTCATATCCTTAATATCACCTTTAGAAAATAAAAAAATAAGTGAATTACATTCCAAATTTTTAAGATAAAAAAATTAAATAGAATGAGCCGAGTAATTGTCGGCGTGTCTGAAGCCAACTTGTTGGCAAGTTTTGCCGAAATTACAGCGAATTCTTAATTTTTTATCTGTTAAGAAATCTGGACTAGTAATGAGCTATTTTTTTATTATTTTTAGTACCGAATATTCTATCTCCACAATCTCCTAGTCCAGGATAGATATATCCATCTTCTATTTAGACCTTGATCTATTTTTTTGCAGTATATATAGGAACATCTGGATGTTTATTTAAAAGTTTAGCTATACCATCTGGAGCAGCAACTAGACACATGAATATGATATCAGTTACTCCTTGTTCTTTTAAATAATCTATAGCATAGACTGCAGAACCTCCTGTTGCAAGCATAGGATCTACAAGTATAACCTTTTCTTGAAGCTATATCTGTAGGTAACTTACAATAGTAATATACAGGTTCTAAAGTTTCTTCGTTTCTATAAACTCCTATATGACCAACCTTTAGCTGTTGGGATCAGATCTAATATTCCATCTACCATTCCAAGACCTGCTCTAAGGATAGGAACTAAGGCTATCTTATCCTGTAAAGTATAGGCCTGAGTTTTCATAAGAGGAGTTGTAACCTCAGTCGTTTCTAACTTTTAAGTTTTTTTAGTTGCCTCATAAGTCATAAGTTTTTGCGATTTCATTTAGATTTTTCTCTAAACGATTTAGTATCTGTTTCAACACTTCTAAGAATAGTCATTTTTGTGCTCTATCAATGGGTGGTTAATTTCAATTACTGACATATATTTTTCCTCCTTTTTTTATCATAAAAAAACAGGATAAAAAAATCCTGTCTTTTTATTTAATTATTTTTTTACCCAAGTTAAATTTCTTGTTAAACTTTGTCAACTCTACCTGCAGTGTCAACAAATCTTTGTTCTCCAGTATAGAATGGGTGTGATTTTGAGCTAACAGCTACTTTAATTACTGGATATTCTTTTCCTTCAAAAGTTGTAGTTTCTTTAGGTACTTTTTGTAGATCTAGTTAAAAAAATTGGTTACCAGCCATATCTTCAAAAAAACAACAACGTTGAATTCAGGGTGTATTCCTTTTTCTCATTTTTTTCACCTTCCTAAAATTTTTCTGATATCAAGGATAATTTTAACATATTTTTTTATTAACAATGCAAGTTAAAATTATATAAAAAAAGAGAAAAACTTCTCTCTTATTTTGATAATCTTTTTAAAGCAATCTCTTTTGGCTTTTCATATATTGCTCAGCCGTTATATATTTTTTTCATTTGAATTTGACTTCTTAATCTTTCTTTCATTATAGTAGCTTCTATGACTCCTATTCTATCAAATAATTCATCTATTTTTTTAGGTACTTTTTCAGGGTTATCTAAAATATATTTATTGATCTGTAGTTCTAGTTGTTTTCTTTCAAAAGTCTCAATTCATAATTACTAGAAACTTGATTCATCAAGTTCTTTAGCTTTTTTTGATATTTTTCAACTTTTACTCCTGCTGCTCTTAAGTCTGAATCTTCAACTATACCAAGTCCATTTTCATCTGAAGCGAATGTAAATATTGAAATTACAAAAAAATAAAACATAAAAAAAATTTCTTCATACATCTATCTCCTTGTTTAAATTTGAGTATTGAAAATAAATAGTTCATCTGGATTTAATGTTGTAGTCTTTTTTTCTCAACAACACTAGAATTATCATAAATACTTGTTACTAAAGCTTCACGGTCTTCAGCAGTAATAACACTAGCACTATTTATTTCAGGACTAGGTACTGTATTAACAAAAAGAATTATATGTTGACATAGTTACAATACCAACAAAAAAATAGTCCAACAGAAAATATAGACATTCTCTTATTCTTTCTTTTTCTTCTTCCAATAAAGCTTTATATATGTTTGCTCTAACTTTTTCCTTAGGTGACATTTAATTTCCTCCCATATCTTTGAGTGCTTTATAATACACAGATTTTTACAGTAGACAGATTCATATTTTTCATCTCTGCAATTTCTTTTAATTTATATCCATAAATATCTTTTTAGAATAACAATTTCTCTTTCTTTATCAGAGATTAACTTTTAGTTTTTTTCTTGTAGTATAACTTTTTGTATCAAAATTAACATCTTCTGGTAAAGATAAAACATCATCATTTATTTCAAATTCAATTTTTTTCTTTTTTTGAAAAAAATCATATGTTTTATTTATTGCAATTCTATATATCCAAGTATATATGTTGCTCTCTTCTCTGAATTTACTCAAATTTTTTTATACACTTATAAAAGTCTCTTGGCAAATATCTTCAGCATCATCATCGTTTTTTTGACAACACTTAAAAACTTTGTAATAGACTCTATCAAAATATTCTTCATAAATGTTATCAAAATCCATACTTTCACTCCAACATTTAACAAATTTAACATACTAATATATATATATATTAGACTTAGTATCAATAAAAAAAGTTTATTTTTTTCATTTTTTTAAATCATCAGCTATTAATTTCTTTAGTTCTTCCAATAAATTCTCCTCAGAGACCTTTTTAACAATTTCACCTTTTTTTAAATAGTATTCCTATGCCTCTACCCTGCTGCTACTCCATAATCAGCCTCTCTAGCTTCACCAGGACCATTTACAACACAACCCATAACAGCAACTTTAAATTTATTTTTTTCATTTTGAAATTCTTCTTCAACTTGTTTAGCTAGTCCTATTAAATCGATTTCTGTTCTTCCACAAGTTGGACAAGAAATAATTTCAACACCTTCATCAGACAGATCTAAGACTTTTAGTATCTCTTTAGCAACCTTTATTTCTTCAACAGGGTTTTCTGTCAAAGAAACTCTTAAAGTAGCTCCAATTCCATCAACTAAAAGAGCTCCAATTCCTATTGCTGATTTTACTGTTCCTTGAAATTTAGTTCCAGCCTCAGTAACTCCTAGATGAAGAGGATAGTCAACAAGAGAGCTTATTTTTCTATATGCTTCTACCATCATTTTTACATTACTTGATTTAAGCGAGATTACTATATCAAAAAAATTAAATTTTTTTCAAGTAGTCTAACATGGTATAAAAGCACTTTCTACTAGTGCTTCTACACAAGGTTTTCCCATACTTTTTCTAAAATTTCCTTTTCTATTGAACCTGAATTTACTCCTATTCTAATAGGAATATTTTTTTCTTTAGCAGCTTCAACTACTTTTTTTACATTCTCATCAGAACCAATATTTCCAGGATTAATTCTTAATTTATCTATTCCATTTTCTATTGCTAAAAAGAGCTAATCTATAGTCAAAATGTATATCTGCGACCAATGGTAGACTTTACTCTTTTTTTAATTTCTTTTAATTGCTTCAGCTGCTTTGACATTGTTAATAGTCATTCTAACAAGTTGACAACCTGCTTTTTTTCTAATTCATTTTATTTGCTTTTACAGTTGCCTCAACATCAGCTGAATTTGTATTAGTCATAGATTGAATAATTATAGGATTATTTCCACCTATACTTAAATTTCCAACCTTTACAACTCTTGTCATAAAATCCTCCCTAAAAAAATAAGGAGTCTAAAGAATAGACCCCTTTACTTCTTTTTTATTTACTAACGTAGATATTTCATAGGATTTTTAGGTACTCCATTTTGTCTTATTTCAAAATGTAAATGGGCACCTGTTGTACGTCCTGAGTTACCAGTCTTTCCAATTAAATCTCCTTGATTTACATGTTCTCCAACATTAGTAGAAATAACACTTAAATGGGCATATCTAGTTTCATATCCATTATCATGTCTAATAATTATAATTTTTCCATATCCACTCATATTACCAGCAAAAGTTACTACTCCTGCTTTAGCGGCTCTAAGTGGAACATATTTAGCCACTAAGTCAACACCAGTATGTAAGATATATCTTTTTAAAACTGGGTGGTATCTGTTTCCAAAGGGACTTGATACTCCTGCATATCTAACAGGATAAGCAAAACCTGCTCCAGAGTATGCTGCTGACCTTCCGCCATCATCATTATCTTCAGGAGGAGGTGGTGGAGGAGAACCTTTTGTTTCTTTAGGTGGCTTTTTCTGGTTTTCTTTCTCTTTCTCTTTTCTCTTTATTCTTATTTTTCTTTTTATCTTCTTTAGCTTGTTGAGCAGCTATAAGTCTACCTTCAACATCTTTATATTTTTGAAGTGTTACTCCTTTTAAGAAGATAGTTGATCCAGCTTTTTAATTTCTTAGGATTGATATTATTATAGTCAACAATATCAACGACACTTATTCCATACTTTTTAGCAATCTTAGCTAAAGTATCATTTTTCTCTAATTTATAGTAAAGACCATCTATAGAAGGAAAAGTAATAGTATCTCCAACCTTCATTTTTATTATTTAGAGCATCTTTATTGTTCATTAAAATCGTATCTTGTTTAATACCATACCTTTTTAGCGATAGCAGGTATTGTATCTTTCTTTTTAACTTTATATGTAATTTGCTCCGCTCTCTTTGGAGGTGGTGGAGGTGCAGGTTTTTTTCTTTTTCCTTCTCTTTTTTCACCCTCTTTTTTTATCTTCTTCTACTTTTTCTTCCTTCACAAAATTATATTCTTTTTTTCAAAGGTAGTAAAGTTACTTGTTGTTAGCTCTAACCCTCCGTTATCTGCTTCATCAAGTTGAAAATAATCTGTAAATTGAGTAGTATCAACTACTTCTTTACTTGAAATCATATATAATCTAAAAAGAAAATACAACAATAGCTAAAATTAATAGATATGCCATTGTCTTTCCTAACAATTCTTTTCATAACTTTACCTCATAGGACATAGATTATTTATACAGAACCTTAGGTAACTGTCTCAATAATTCGTCATTATTCTTTGTTGTTTTTTATAGCCTTAATTAAAAGCTGCTGTTGAACTCACTTTATTGTCATAATCATTTAGTAATCTTCTTAAATTCCAAATTTCTTCAATTTGGTTCTTTTTTAAAAGTAGTTCTTCTTTTCTTGTTCCAGATCTTGTGATATCTATAGCTGGGAAAAACTCTAAATTCAGCTAATTGTCTATCTAAATAGATATCACAGTTTCCTGTTGATTTAAATTCTTCATAGATAACTTCATCCATCTTACTGCCAGTATCCACAAGTATAGTAGCTATAATAGTCAAGCTACCTCCATTTTTTATATTTCTTGCAGCACCAAAAAAGTTCTTTGGATGATATAGAGCCATAGGATCTATACCTCCTGATAATAGTTTACCACTTGATGGGAATCACTATATTATATGCTCTTGAAAGTCTTGTTAAAGAGTCAAGTAAGATAACTACATTTTCTCCATCTTCAACTTTCATCTTTGCTCTTTCAATTATTTCTTCTGTAACTTTTATATGATTCTTAGGATCATCATCAAATGTTGAAGCAAAAACAGTTGCTCCTTCTACATTTTCTTTAATATCTGTAACTTCTTCAGGTCTTTCATCTATTAATAATATCCATACTTCAGTATCTTTTTCACCCTTTATTATAGCATTAGCAATTGAACTTATAAAAGTTGTTTTTACCTGCTTTTGGTGGAGCTATTATTAATGATCTTTGTCCTTTTTCCAATTGGAGCTATTAAATCAAGGATTCTTCCTGAAATATTATCATGATCCAAACCTAATTTAATTTGTTCTCTAGGATAAGTAGGAACTAAAGTCTTCAAAAGGAACTCTATCTGCTATCTTTAGTTTAAATCGTCATCATTAACTCTTAAAACTCTTCTTATAGCAAAGTTCTTTTCTTCACCTATTGGATTTCTAACCTCACCCTAGAATAGTATCTCCTCTTCTCAGTTTGAATTTTTTTACTTGTGAAGCTGACATATAAATATTTTTTTACCTAATGTAGTTTCTTTTAAGAAACCAAAAGCCTTCAGGAGCAGTATCTAGTACTCCATAAGCAAGAACAGTATTATTATCTTCAAGTGTCTCAATTATTAGTGCTTTTTAACTCTTCTTTTTTTGCCCAGCAAACTTCTATATCCATAATTCTTGCAATTTCCTGCAAATCTTTTAATAGAAACTTTATTTAAAATATCCATATTGTCTCCTTATCTTTAACTTTAGACTATGTCACCATATAGAGTCCAAGTTTTACATTCATTTATCTTTACATCTACAAATTGCCCTTTTTAAAGCTCATATCACCTTTAAAAAGAACAATTTTTATTTGTTGAAGTTCTTCCTGATAAAACTTCTTTATTTCTTTCTTACTAGGTCCTTCTACTAAGACTCTTACTACTTTTATCTTTGTATTTGCTACTTTCATTGAAAGAACATTTGTTTTGTACTTCCATTAATCTTTGTAGTCTTTCTTTTTTTACATTTTCATCTATTTGATTATCCATAGTAGCTGCCTTAGTACCTTTTTCTTATTGAGTACATAAACATATATGAATTATCAAAGCTAACTTTTCTCAACAACATCAACAGTATCTAAAAAGTCTTCTTCTGTTTCTCCAGGAAAACCAACTATGATATCTGCTGTTAAAGCCACATCAGGAATCTTTGATTTTTATTTTTATCAACTAGAGCTAAATATTTTTTTCTTTTTGTATAACCTCTTCCCATTTTTCTTAAAACTTGTGATGAGCCAGATTGTAAAGGTAAATGTAAACATTTTTGATATTTTTGTCGTTTTTTAGCAATAACATCTATAACATCATCTGTAAAATCTCTAGGATGTGGTGAAACAAATCTAACTATATAATCTCCCTTCAACTTTACAAATTTCTTCTAAAAAGTTTAGCAAAATTATCTCCGTTTTTAAAATCCTTTCCATATGAATTTACATTTTGACCTAATAGAACAATTTCTTTTTGTACCCTTATTTTTGTACTATTCTGCATCTTTTACTATTTCTTCAAGAGGACAGATCTTTCTCTACCTCTAACATAAAGAACTATACAGAAAGTACAAGAATTATTACAACCATAAGTATAGAAATTGGCTTAGATTTGATCAGAAGCAAATTCTGCATCAATCTTCAATTAATTCATCTTCATTATCTGTATATGCTTATTCATGGTACTCTCATTATTTTCAATTTTTCTGTTAGCGAGAATTCTGTTACGATTCCCATAACTTATATCTATTATCGGAAATTTTCTAACAAGTTCTTCACCTTGTTCTTGAGCAAAACAACCTGTGAGCTCAATTATAGTTCCTTTTCTTTTAGTGCTTTTAATTCTCTAATTTTCCAAATATTTGGGTAACTGCTCCTTCTCTTACAGTACAAGTATTTAAGAATACTGCATCTGCATCGTCAATTTCCTCTGTAACATCATAACCTAAATTTTGAAAAATCTTTTTATTTTTACACTTTCATTAACACATTCATTGACATCCGTAAGTGATGATTGATACCTTTTTCACAGTTTCCTCTAACTAAATTATATGACTATAATTTTAAAAATAAATAAATACATCTGTATCAATATAACATAATTATCTTCTAATTAAAAAGTAAGGTTAATTTAAATTTATTTACTCAATATAGTATATAGACTGTTTTTCTTAAAGTTTGAATATTGTTTTTATAAAAAAAAAAATTTTTGCTATTTGTTATTTTTCTGAAAATATGACAATAGTCAACTAAAATTATGAGTAAGGCAGTATGTTTTAAGGGTAATTTTAAATGAAAACAGTTGGTATATTTTTTGCCGGAACTACGGGAGGAAAGATAAAAGTTGATATTTTGGCTGCTCGGTAGGAGATGCTCAGAAGTGACGTTGCTTTAATGGTGTAGATAAGTAATATTTGATAACATTATCTTAACTTCTCCAACTTATGGAATGGGAGTACAAGATGACTGGGCTTCTGTTATTGATGAAGTTGCAGATATTAGTTTCTCTGGAAAAAGTTGTTGCATTTGTTGGTGTGGGAGATGCTGCAATATTTGAGGTGGAAGCTTATATTTGAATCAATGAAACACTTCTATGATACCAGTAGAACCTAAAGACTAAAATAGTTGGATTTGCTTCTACTGACAGATATGATTTCAGGAAGCCTGAGCTTGGTAATTGATGGAATACTAAATTTATGGGACTTGCTATAGATGCATCTTTCGATACTGATGAAATCCTTCTAAAGTTGAAGATTGATTTGAAAACAAGTTAAAAGATGATTACTATAATTCAAATTTTAAGCAAAATAATAAAAAAGCTAGTTACTTTTTTGTAACTAGTTTTTTTGGGTTATTTGTCAAATAGTGTTGATAAAAAAAGTTTAGACTAGGATATGATAGAATTAAGAGAATTTTTTTAAGAATTAAAAAAACTTAAGAATTCTCTTTTTTTATTAAAACTAAATCACATTATTGTATTAATTACATTAAAAAAATTAAGCGCTAATTGGGATAATACCTACTTGAATCAATACACGCTTTTTTTAAAAATTACTGAAATTTGAATATCCAAATGCTGTTCTCTTTGTTGATTTTTATCTTATTATTTAAACCTTCTATTAAACCATTAGTAATATTTGATTCAAACATATTTTTCGATATATTTCATATATTTTTTTCAGAGTTTTTTTAGAGCTATTATCATTTTTCTTAGAAATTTTTTTCTTTACTAGCTAAATATTTTTTTACTATTTCTTCAAATCTTTTTAAAGTTATTATGCTTTTATTGTTTGAATAATATCTTGGTAGATATTAAAACTAATCTCTAATTCAGGGATTTTTTTCTAAAAGATAATCTACCTTATCTTTGCTACTTAGTTTGCGCTTAAAGCTTTGACAATAATAGTTTACTTGACAAAAGATCAGGATAATATTTTTAATAATGATTTCCAGAATAGCTTTAGCTTTCTTTTTTTAACGAATCATCTTGAATAGAATTCATAATAGATATTCTAGTTTGATTAAATGCTCTGCTAACAAGATTAACTATATGAAATTTATCTATTACTATTTCTGCATTAGGAAAGATAGAGTTAACTAGGCTAATGTATGGAACATACATGTCCATGCAGACATATTTTACATTGTTTCTTGCTTCTAAAGAAAATCTTGAAAAAAATATTCTGTAAGAGAATTAAGTCTCCTGTCTTCAACAATATCAATAATACTTTTTACTTTGATAATCAGCAAAAACAAAAAGACATAGCGCCATCAATATTTTTTTAACAGACTTAAATTCATCAATACAAATAGCTTCTGGTAAATGTTCTTTATTAACTTTAAAAATCAGGATAGCAAATATTCATAACTCTTTGCACAGAAGCAACAGAAATATCATATTTCTTAGCAATATATGTAAGTGATACATTTTTCTTTAAGTTCAAGAGCAATAGTGTACTTAAGATTATTAGATATATTAGAGTTATCACTGACAATATTAGTGGAAGGGGAGAAAGTTTTTCTTGCAATTCTTACAAATATATCTTTGTATAGTAAGCTCAAGTTCAATATTGTAATTTTGAATAGGAATATATTTAATTTTACGATGTCTTGAACCATTTTTTTAACAATATTTTTTTAGAATTACAATGAGGGCAAGCGCAGTAATTAGATTTAAGAAATCCTTTAAAAAAACTTTAATTCGATAATCACCTTTTTTTGAGTAACTTGACAATATTCTTCTTCTGGAAAAAGAAATATTATCATCTTGAATATTTAAGAAATTTTTTTGATAAGATTAGATAGAGACAATGAAATCACTTCCTTTTTATGGTTATTTTTCAGCGATTTAATTTTTAACAGGAAAAATTTTATTGTCTCAACTTTTTTTATTAAAAAAATGGCATTGATAGAAATTTATTCTATCAACACCATTTATTATACAACCTTTTTTTGTTTTAGTTTAGATAAATAAAAAAAGGTGCCGAATTTCATCGACACCATTTATTAATAAGAATTATTATACTAATTCAATTATAGCCATTTCAGCTGAGTCACCTTTTTCTAACAGAAGTTTTTGATGATTCTAGTGTATCCACCATTTCTATCAGCATATTTAGGTGCTAATTCATTAAATATTTTTAGCTACTGCTTCTTCATCTCTTAGGAATGCAAATGCATTTCTTCTAGATGCTAAAGTATTTTTTTCTTACCAAAAGTAATCATTCTTTCAGCGAATTTTTCTTAATTCTTTAGCTCTTGTAACAGTTGTTTCTATTCTTTCAGCTTTTTACAAGTGATATAGTCATATTTTTTTAAGCATAGCCTTTCTATGATCAGCTCTTCTTCCTAATTTTTCTATATGATTTATTGTGATTCATTAGTAGAATTTCCTCCTCTTTTTAAAATTATTCAGGAGATCCATTTTTTTCAAGATCGTATCCTAAATCTTTCATCTTTTCTAAAAATCTCATCAAGAGATTTTTTTCCTAAATTTTTTAATTTTTTTAATAATTCATTTTAAAGATAAGCTTGCTAATTGAGATACATCTTCTATCCCAGCTTTTTTTCAAGCAATTAAAAGATCTTACTGTTAAATCTAATTCTTCAATTTTTCATATCATGTGACTTTATCATCAATAACTTGAATATCTATTGGTTCTTCAATAATTTCTTCAATTTCATCTCTTAGATTTTTCCATTTTATTTCCAATCTCTAAGAATGGATCTAAATGCAATCTTTAAAAAGCTCAACCGCATATGATATAGCATCTCTTATCTCTATACTTCCATCAGTCTCAACATTTAAAGTCAATTTATCAAAGTCAGTAATTCTACCAAACATTGTATCTTGAATTTCATAAGAAACCTTTCTAATTGGAGTATAGATTGCATCTACAGCTATGTAATCTACTGGCCAATCTTTTTTATCAATTTCTTCTGATACAACAAAACCTTCTCCTGTATCAACAAGAAATTCCATATCTAAAGTTCTATCAGTAGTCACAGTACATATAACTTGTTCAGGGTTAACTATTTCAAGCCCAATATCTGCAACAATATCAGCTGCTTTAACAACTTTAGGACCTTTTACAGAAAGTGTCATTCTTCTTTCTCCTGAACTTTCTGCTTTAACAACTATTTCTTTAACATTTAGAATAATTTCAGTAACAGCTTCTTTAACACCGTCCATAACAGTGAATTCACTCATTACTCCTTCAATTCTCATACCTTTTATTGCTGCTCCAGGTATAGAAGAAAGTAAAACTCTTCTAAGTGCATTTCCTAAAGTATTTCCATAACCTCTGTATAGAGGTTCTACAATAAATTGTCCCTTATAATTGCTTTCTTTTTACTTCTGTTATACTTTATTTGCTTAGCCTGCTTTTTCTATTTTTTTAACATTATATCAACTCCTATCAAAAGGATTACATTATCTTGAATAAAATTCAACTATTAAAGATTCATTTAAATCAAAATCCAAATCATCTTTAGTTGGGTTTTGAAGAACCTTTCCTGAAAATGCAGCTCTATCTAATTCTAACCAAGCTGGTGGAGTTGCATCTTCTACTGCTAATTTTATTAATTCTACATTTTTTTAGAGTTTTTCTATTACAGAAACAACATCTCCTACTTTTTACTCTAAAAGATGCGATATTAACTCTTCTTCCGTTTACTGCTATATGTCCGTGAGAAACTATTTGTCTAGCTTGTCTTCTAGTTTTTAGCGAACCCTAGTCTGTAAACAACATTTTTCTAGTCTTCTTTCTAAGTATTCTATTAAAGTTAAACCTGTTACTCCAAGTTTTTCTTGCTGCTTCTTCATATTTTTTTCTGAATTGTTTTTTTCCATAACATTATATATAAATTTAGCTTTTTTTGTTTTTCTCTTAATTGAATTGCATATTCAGTTGGTTTTTTTATTTGCATTAGGTCTTATTTGTCTATTAGAAGATTTTTTTAACCCCTAGGATAACTGGATCGATTCCTAAAAGCTCTACACTTCTTCAAAACAGGCTGTCTATTTCTTGCCATTTGTTTAATATTCCTCCTTTATATTTTTATCAAATATACGCGATTACACTCTTCTTCTTTTTGGTGGTCTACATCCATTATGAGGTACAGGAGTTACGTCAGTTATTTTTAGTAACTTCTAATCCTGCAGCTTGAAGTGATCTGATACAAGCTTCTCTTCCTGAACCAGGTCCTTTTACTTTTAACTTCAATCTTTCTCATTCCGTTTTTCCATAGCGATTTGAGCTGCTTGTTCAGCTGCTATTTGAGCTGCGAATGGAGTTCCTTTCTTAGTTCCTTTGAAATTAGAAGTTCCTCCTGATTTCCAGCTTATAACCTTTCCATCCACGTCAGTTATTGTAACTATTGTGTTATTAAAAGTTGAATGTATATGAGCTACTCCGTTAGGAATATTTTTTTACTTTTTCTTTTTTTATCTTAGCTACTGTCTTTTTTTAGCCAATTTAAGCTACCTCCCTTACTAAGTCTTTAAATATCTAAAATACGCTTACTTTCTTATAGGTTTTTTTAGGACCTTTTTACTGTTCTTGCATTAGTCTTTGAACTTTGTCCTCTTACAGGAAGATTCATTTTTATGTCTTAAACCTCTGTAACATTTGATATCCATAAGTCTTTTTTTATAGATAATCTTACTTCTTTTTCTAAGATCTCCTTCAACTTTGATATCTTTTTATGATTTCTCTGATTTTATTTACTTCTTCTTCTGTTAAATCTTTAACTCTAGTGTCAAAATTTATCCCAGCTTCTTTTTAATATTTTTTTGAGAAGTTGGTCTTCCAATTCCATAAATATATGTTAGAGCTATTTCAACTCTTTTGTTTCTTGGGATATCTACTCCTGCTATTCTAGCCAAAAATTTTTTTCCTCCTCTTTTTAAAAATAAAAATTTTTAAAGGTTACAATTATATATTACACCACATTTTAGTGGCTAATACTTTCATCGACATGTCCCATTCTGCAATTATGGAGATGGTCCTACGACTCACCATGTCTTTACAGTACTTCATTATCTTAATTAAATTATTAAAAATTATGCTGTACTTTTGATCTTACATTATCCTTGAACTTGTTTATGTTTAGGATTTTCACAGATTACTCTTATTTTTTTCCATGTCTTTTTAATAATCTTACACTTGTCACAAATAGGTTTTATTGATACTCTAACTTTCATTTTTAACCTCCTTTCAATACTAGTTTTTTTCTTTCTGTATACTATTCTACCCCTCGACAAGTCATAAGGAGAGATCTGTACAGTTACTCCATCGCCTGGTAAAAATTTTTAATGTAATTCATTCTCATTTTTTTCCAGAGATGTGGCTAAAAGTATAGTATGTCCATTTTCTAATTCTACTTTAAACATAGCATTAGGTAAGGCCTCTACTATAGTACCTTCCAATTCGATAACATCTTTCTTTGACATTTTTTTCCTCCCATCGAATAGAAATTCATATTATTATAACATACCTAATAAAAAAATCTACTGTTTTTTTAAAAAAATATAAAAAAATTTTTACTTTATTTTTTTCTTCTTCATCAAGCTCATCAAAATTAAAATTTTTTTAATTACGGAATTTATTTTTTTCTCTTTTTTTCAATCCTTCTATATCATCACTATTTTTTTACTATTGGTTTTTATTTTTATCTATTTCTTTTTTTATTTCTTCCTCATCATCATAACTTTTTATATGAAGTAGGAATTTTTTTCATCTTCTTTCTTTTCTTTTTCATTATTATTGTAATAATTATCCCAAAATTCCATTTGTTTTCTCTATCTTTTTTTCTTTCTTCTTCTAATTTTTTTCTCTATCTTTCTTCTGAGCTTTCCATTTTTAAAAGATATCATAAGAATGGAAATTCCAAAAAAAGTTGTTAAGAAAAACAGCCAAAAAGATTTCAGCTACATGGCTTTCTTTTATATTTTTATACTAGCTGTAGATACTTCTTCACCTTTGAAAAGCTATTAGCTTTTTATTGTTAATTAATTCTCTTATAGTACTACTATTTATATTGTTTGTTTCTAGTAAGTATTTAAGACTAGCATTATCAATAATTTCATACACAACATCATCTATTGCTTGACTAACTCCTAAATCATCAAAAATAATAGTACTTATTTCCTTTTTTTCCAAACTTGTCCTGTTGTTCCTGAATCAATATCTTTTATCTTTTTCCCAATCTTTTTTTCTCACCTAAAGAGAAAATTCCTATATTTTTTTGAAACTAAAATATGTGCATGATGAGAGCTAGGTCTTCTTTTTGCGTAATACATCATAAGAATGAAGATAATAAATATTTTTTTATCATCAGAAATAACACTAGATAAAAATATTTTTCTATTTTTTTCCTTTAAAAAAATATTATCTCCAACTCTTTCTTGTTCCTTTTGTTTCAGGATTATAGAAAAAAATATACCATCTTTACTTACAAATAGTAAGTCTTTCAACATGAGCACTATCTATACCTAAAACTTTGATAAGGAATATTTTTTTATCAAAAAGTATATTCTTCTAGAGAAACATTTCCATTTAGTTCATCATAAAAGATAAGTTCTTTCACCTTGTTGGACAGATACTAAACTTAAATTTTTCATTACTAGAAAAAAATCCAAAGTTTTAGTCTTGTAATAAATATTATTTTTTTATCATAAAAAAATAGTCATCATTATATTTATCAACTGCTTTTTAAGGTATATAAATCAGCATCTTTTATAAGTTCACCTTTATAATAAACTTTTTTTCTCCATCACTTGCTAAGTATCTAAAATCTTCAATACCTTTTTAAGGCTTTAGTTGTTTCTATTTTTTTAAAAGGGATAAAAAGTATAGCTGCTTTTTTTCTTAAAGTGAATAATAAATTCTTTAACTATAGACCATGTAGAGATATCCTCATTTCGTATATAGTTATCTGATAGGAAATAATAGTTCACTCCATCACTGTAATAATTACTACCTAGGCTTTTTGAATCTATTTGGATTTAAGTCAGGAATAGTAGTGTTTCCAAGATAAACATTATTCTTATCTGTTGCTATATAATTATCACGATAATCTCCTGTATCAAATGTTTTAAAAGCTATCTATATCAACATCTTTTTAATTGATATATATCACCAAATGAATTACAATAGATTTTTCCCTTCATATTTAATATAGATACTTTTTCTCATATTTTTTTGACCATTATTTAAAAATCTTTTGATTTAAATTATACTCTGACTCCGTTTTTATATAAGGAAATTACTCCAAATAAAATAAGTAATATAAGAACGATAATAATGATTATTAAAATTTTTTTAAAAAAATCGTATTTAAAGACTTATAATATTCTATCTCGTTTGCATTTTTTTCAATGCTTGATAAATCTTCACCATTTATTTTCATTTTTGACCTCTATTCTTTATTGTTGTAATCTTTAGATAAGGGTTTTTATATTTTCTATATTTTTTTCAAGTAGCATTTTATCAATATTTTTTTGATATCTTTCTTATTGACTATAGCTAAATATAAGAAAAAAATACTATAAAAAAATAAAGCCTAATACTAATAGAAAACCTAAAAAAATATTTTAAAAAAACACTATGAAATTTTTATAGTAGCAATAAAAAAAGTTTTTTTCACCTTTAAACTCTTCAAAGTTTTTTTATTTAAAAATAAACTCATCTATCTTCTCAGCACTTATAAATTCTGGATAAGATAATAAGTTTTCAAGAGTTTTTTTATCTGTTATTTTTGAAAATAGTAGCTCTATAATCATCTGTTTGGGAAGAATTTTTCTAAGTTATCAAAATAGTAATATTCACTATCTTTTTTGCCAAATAGAACCGATATTTTTCATTACCTACATCAGCTAATTTTTTTCCAAGACTCTTTTTTTACCTAAAGAATAAACTCCTGTATTTCTTGAACCTAAAAATACCATATTTTCTATATCTTTTTCCATATTTCATAGTTTTTGAAAAATAATACATATTCTCATCATCAATAAAGACATTAGGACTAATTTCTTCTATATTTCCAACAAAGACATTATCTTTTTAACCTTACTTGCTTTTTTTATTTTTCACTATCATAAAAAAATATTCCATCATCACTAACAAATATTAAACTGTAAAGATGAGTTCCATTACTTCCAATAATTTTATAAGGAGCTTTTTCTCTATCAAAAAGAAAAATCTTCTATAAAGACATAGCCGTTTACTTCATCATAAAGAAATTTATCATCTGGATTAAGTGAAACAGTTTTTTTAAATTACCATTATTTTTTTAATTGGTAGAAGTTTTTGATTTATAGTAAACATTCTCTTTGTCAGCAAAAATATGTATACTGACCATCAATAGGTTTTAAAGTATTCAAATCAGCATTCTCTAAAACTTCTCCTTTATAATAGACATTGTCTCCATCAGTTGCAAAAAAATAATAAATTATCAACTGCTTTTTAATCTTTTATCTGTTTCTACCTTTTTTTATAAGGATAGATATAAGATTGAGGTCTTTTAGTCTTTGAAAAAGCATATATCAAAGTCTGAAAAGATTTCCATTGGAGAAGATAAGTTTTTTTATTTCTTTCAGACATATCAGAACAATAGTAAGTATTTATTCCATCAGTATAATAGCCATTTCCTAAAACTTCAAGTTTATTTGGGTCTAAATCAGGAATACGAATATTTCCAAAAATAGACAGAATTTTTTTATCCAAACCAACTATCAAAAGTGCTTCTATCAGAATAATCCTGTGAATCTAATACTCTAAATGAATCAACATCAACTTTCTCTAAAAAAATATCTTCCTCCACTAGGAACAGGAATAGAAATTTTTTTCTTGATATTTTATAAATTGGGTGTTTCCATATTTTTTTGTCCATGGCTCTCTATTTCATCAGAATTTGAGCCTAATTTTTTTCATTAAAAAGTAGAGTATACGATAAAGAAAGAAAAAAATAAAAATTATTATATAAATAATGAAAATAAATTTTTATAAATGAAATTCTAGAATTTTTTTGCATTTCTTTTTCTCCCTAAAATAATGTAAAAGCTTTTGGCTATAACAATACCTAAAAATAAAGGCTAGTAATCCTGAAATTTTTGAAAGGAAGAAAGAAAGTTGTATACTTTACTCTAATCTCTATTTTTTTCTCCTTCAATTTTTTTATTAGTTTTTCATTTTCAATAAATTCTCTTATTTTACTACTTCCTTCATTGTAATTTAATAAATATTCCAATGTTTCTTTATCTCTAATTTCATAAATCGTGTTATTTATTAATTGAAAAAAATTCCTAAATTATCGAAGTAATAATATTTATTTTTCTTTTTTTCCATATACTTCCAACAGTTCCACTTTTAATATCTTTTTACTTTTTTCCCAAGCATCTTTTTTTACCTAGAGAGTAGATTACTGTATTTCTTGAAGCTAAAACATATCCACTGCTATGTTTAAGTTTTTTTCTGTACTTCATAAGCATGAAAATAGTAAATATTCTCGTCATCAGTAAAAAAACATTAGGACTTAATTCTTCTACATTTCCAACAAAAATATTATCTCCTGCTCTTAATTGTTTCTTTTTTTGATTATCATAATAATAGATACCTTCGTTATTAACAAAAGATCAAATTATATAGGTGGTTTCCTTTATTTCCAAGAACTTTATAAGGAGCTTTTTTCTCTATCAAAAGAATAATTTTCTATAAAGACATAGCCATTTGCTTCATCATAAAGAAATTCATCACCTTGCTCACTTGAAACAATCTTTAACTTTCCACTATTTTTTTAATAGGTAGAAGCTTTGACTTATAGTAAACATTCTCCTTGTCAGCAAAATATTCATGATAAGGATCAACAGCTTTTTAAAAGTGTTAAAATCTACATTTTCTAAAAATTTCTCCTTCATAATAGATATTATTTCCATCAGTTGCAAAAAGATAAAAAAAGTCTGAAATAGGTTTTAATCTTTTTGTCAGTATCTATTTTTTTATAAGGATATATATAAGTTTGTGGCTTTTTTTAGTCTTTGAAAAAAAGCATATATAACAGATTGGAATACTTTCATTGGTAGATAATTTTTATTTTTCCAGATACCCGGAAAGAAAGTATTTGTCCCACTGGTATAGTAGCCATTTCATAACTTCAAGTTTATTTGGATCTAAACTAGGAATAGGGAACGTTTCCAAATAAACAGAATTTCTGTCAAAACCAAACTCAGTATTTCCATCTCCTGAATTTAATACTCTAAATGAATTTATATCAACGTTTTCTAAGATATATATCTTCCTCCACTAGGAACTGAAACAGAAATTCTTTTCCTGATACAAGTCTTGAACTTCCTACTGAATACACCCCTACGAGAGTGCTGAGTTGCGGGTTCCAAATCTTTAAAAATATTTAAAAATTTTCAGTTTGATAGTTTTACTACCCTTTATTCTCGAAAAATGTTTTACCTCTGTATAGACACTCTGTCCAGTAACTTTACTTTTTTCTTAGAATATTTAATGTCAATAGCACTGTTGCATTTATGAGCTTCTACCCTGCACTTCTGTTTGATATAGTCTCTTTTTATCTCTTTTCCAATTGAATATATATTCTTGTAGATTTTCTTTATATATTGAATTTCATCTCATCAAAGAAACTTGCTTTGATGTATAACCTTCTTGTAGTTTAAATTTATTCCTTATAGTTTTATATAGATATAATGAATTATCTCTTAATTTCCATAGTATATTTACAAAGTTTTGATTATTTATATCTAATATTTGATTTTTCGAAAATCTTCTTTATTATATCCTAGAACTACCTTCTATATCATTATTATTAAGACACACACTTAGAATTGTTCTGTTGCTTTGAAAGATAATCATTTATACGATTATTTCTCTTTCTAGTTATTCTCTTTTTGTCTTAATGTTGTTCGCTCAATCTTTTTGCTTATCTTTTTATACTTTGTAATTTTGCATTTATCTTATTATAGTATTGATTTAATAGATTTTTAATTTTCTACCATCTATTATGAATGAAGCTCCAGTATTTGTAACACAAGTACAAAGATTATCTATACCTAAATCAATTCCTAGTACATTATTTTTTCATTTAATTCCCTTTGAATTTCTTTTTACTTCATAAGTATATTGAATTTCAAAGTACCTAGAATGTTGTTTTGGTATTATTCTAATTTCTTTTTATCTTCTTGTCTTTTTAATACTGATGGTAGCTTTTAACTTTGACTTTCCTGATGAGTCTTTCTAAAATGAATTTGAATAAGGAACTATCAGCATATCATCTTTTAATCTAACAAAACCTATAACAAGAGTTGTAAAACCATCTTTATCAAGATAATTAGGTAATTTTTACTTTTACCATTATATTGACCATTCTTAGCAAGTTTTTAAAAAGTGCAAAGAATGATTTAAAACTTTCATCTACTTCTTTTCAAAAATTTGTTGAGCCATATTAGAATTTAACTTCTTGTAATTCTCACTATTTTTTTAAGCATTTTATAGTTTTCATTATAACTTAAATATTTTTTTATTTTTTTAAAATAGTGTTGTCTAACATTATATATAGCTTGATTCTTTAAATTCTTAGCTATATGGCACAAATATTTTAAATTTCTAAACTCTTTTTTTGCTAAGATGTTTTTACTTGTTGTTTTTAATGTTAAATACATATATAATCACCTCCTTTTTCATCAGAGATATTATATCATATATTCTACATTTTAGTCTACTAAAAAAAGTAATGTTTTTTATTTATTTTTAAATATTTTTTTAAAGTTTTTTTAAAAACCCCACAACAGTGGGAAGTGTCGTTCATACAAGGACGCTACGCCTTGTACAGTTCTCAGACTTTTATATCTTATGAACTTCTTGTTATCTCTAACAAGCACAGACTATATCTTATCCATAGTGTATCTCAACACCTTAGGCGAAACCACTTCCAATACCAATCGCTTGTATTGTACTCCCCTCACGAGGGATAGTCGTTGAACTTTCCTTTTTCAGGCTTAGCTGCTGATTGTCTATTATCATAATGTTTAGGGATTTAACCTTGCACCATCTAGTATATTTTTTTTCTGCTTTCGCCACCATCACACCTGCCTCCATCTCCTTAACTTATTAAGGAGTAGGATTACTATGTTGTGGTTATACTAGCTTTAAGAGTTCCCAGCAATTCAGTTTCTTTGTTGCACAGTTTTACTCTGCGTCTACATACAAGTTTCCCTATATGCTTACTAAAAATCTTCGTGCAATTCATACCCTACGAGTACATGTCTCATGACTAACACCCTACGAGTGCTAGAGTCACGAGTGTTCTTGCACTATTTAATAAAAATCACTATTAGCATATTTTTTTGTCCCTTTTCTTCTATTTCATAAGAATCTAAACTTGTTGTTTTTTTGATGAAGCTAGAAGAAAAAAATTAAAAAAACAATTACTAAAAATTATGGCGGAAATAATTTTTGAATGTAAATATAGTATCAGAACTTCTTTTTCTTTTTTTAAATTTTTAAAGTTTCATCAGAATTATTTTTCATTTTTTTCTCCTAAATTCTTTAAAAAAATAAAAAGATAAGATAAGCAACAAGAAAAAAATTCTTATGGAATATTTAAAAACTTTATCAACTATATCAGTCTTATATTTCACAGTTATAGTCATCTTCTTTTCACCAGAAACAGCTATTAATTTTTTTCATTTTTTTATAAGTTCCTCTATATCATCTGTTTTGTCATCAGATTTTGATAATAGATAATTAAGTGTTTCTTTATCAGAGATTTCATATATAGTACTATCCATAAAAAGGGAAAATACCTAAGTTGTTGAAATAGTAGTATTTACCTTTCTTTTTTTCCAAATACTAGCGACATAACCTTCTTTAATATCTGCTACTTTTTTTCCCAGCCTTCTTTTTTTATCCAAATAACAGATATCTGTATTTTTTTGATATTAATTCTCCAATACTTTTTTTAGTAGCTGTGTTTACATCATAAGCAGAGAAATAATAAATATTCTTATCATCAGTAAAAAAACATTAGGACTAATTTCTTCTATATTACCAATAAAAAAATATTATCTCCAGCTTTTTAATTGTTGTTTCTTTTTGGTTGTCATAATAATATATTCCATCTTTAGCAATAAATATTAGATTATATAGAGTAGTCCCATTATTTCCAATAACTTTATAAGGAGCTTTTTCTCTATCAAAAGAATAATCTTCTATAAAGACATAGCCATTTACTTCATCATAGAGAAATTTATCTCCATGTTCAGTGGAAACAATCTTTTAACTCTCCACTATTTTTTTAATGGGTAAAAGATTAGACTTATAATAAACATTTTTCCTTATCAGCAAAATATTCAGCATTTTTTTATCTATAATTTCTAATGTATTTAAATCAGCATTGTTTAAAAATTTCTCCCTTGTAATAGACATTATCTCCATCAACTGCAAATAACTCAAAAATTTATCAAGTGCTTTTTAAATTTTTTTGTATTTTTCTATCTTCTTATAAGGATAGATATAATTTGAAGACTTCTTGTCAAGTTCAGAAAAAGGAGAAAAGAAAATATGAAGTTGTTCCATCGGTATAGTAACCATTTCCTATAACTTTAAGTTTATTAGGATTTAAATTAGGAATAACTATATTTCCAAGGTAAAACAAACTTCCTGTCTAAACCAATATTTCTTATGTGAGAATCTCTAATTTCTAAGGCTTTAAATGTAGCTATATCAACATTTTTTTAATACTTCCATATCACCACTAAGACCAAATGAATAAACTTTTCCTTGATATTCAAAAAAAATCACTTTTTTTCCATACTGTTTACCATTAGTTTTCAATTTCATAAGTGTTATTATCAACTTTTTCCCTATATAATAAATAGTACCTAATGGCATAAGGAATGCGAAAGATGACTATAACTATCTTAAGATAAAATGATGTATTTGAAGTTTTTTTCTTTTTTTAAAAAGATCGTCTAAATCGTTTGTTTTTCATAAATTGTTCTCCTAAAAATTTTTTTATATTAATTTTTTTATTTTCTTGAGAAATTTAGATTTTTTTCGTTTTTTTAAAAAGCTTAGCAATATCAAATCTATATCTTGCATATAATCCAATTAAAAAAAGCGATAGAAATAAAGAAATAATTTTTTTGGAATACTATAAGCATAAGGATCCTCATGGAAATAGATAGTAGCTGTCATTTTAACTTCGCCATTAAAGGCTATTAATCTTTTTTTCAGATATAAAATCTCTTATTTTTATCTGGTAAGTTTATAGTATAACTATCTTTTTAAGTTTGAAAAAAATTCAATAAATAGTCAAGAACTTCTTTATCAATAATTTCATAAATAGTTCTATTTATATTTTTGATTAAAACCATAAATATCAAAATAGTAATATTTATTTCCCTTTTTTTCCATATACTTCCATCTCTACCAAAATCGATATCAGCTACTTTTTTTCCAATCATTTTTCCCAAGCAGTTTTTTTATCAAGATAACGTATTCTAGTGTTTCTTGATATTAGTTGACCATTAAAAGAGTACTTTTTAATAATGAAAAAGGATTATTACCTGACCTTTTTGCCCAGTCTTCATAGACATCTAAATAGTAAACATTTTTCATCATCAGAAAATATATCTGGATAAATTTCTTTAATTTCACCTTTAAAAAAATATTATCCCCTATTCTTTCTTGTTTTTCTCTTAAGTGGGATCCTGAACCTCCCACGACTGACACCCTACGAGTGCTAGAGTTGCGGGATTCCAAAATCTTTTAAAAAAATATTTAAAAATTTTCTAAGAAGTTTGATAGCTTTACACTACCCTTATTCTTTTTAGGTGTGTTCAGCTCACCTCTATTGTATAGGACACTTAAGTCCACAACTTTACTTTTTCTTAGAATATTTAATGCTCCATTACAATCTGCATTTATGAGTTTACCTGTGCTTGTTTGATATAGTCCTCTTTTTTTATTCTTTTTTTCCACTGAATATATATTCTTGTAGATTTTTCTTTATCATATATTGGAATTTCATCTCCATCAAAAGAAACTTGCTTTTTGATGTATAACTTTCTTCTTGTAGTTTGAAATTCTATTCCATATAGTTTACATAGATATATTAATTTATCTCTTAATTTTTCCATACGGTATATTTACAAAAGTTTTTGATTATTTATACTTCCAATATTTGAATTTCTTTGAAAATCTTCATTATATCCTAGAACTAGTTTTTCCTATATCATTATTAAGACAATAATTTACAATTGTTCTTGCTGCTTTTGAAAGATAATCATTTATACGATTATTTCTCTTTCTAGTTATTCTCTTTTGTCTTAATGTTGTTCGCTCAATCTTTTTGCTTATCTTTTTATACTTTGTAATTTTGCATTTATCTTATTATAGTATTGATTTAGTTGATTTTTAATTTTTCTACCATCTATTATGAATGAAGCTCCAGTATTTGTAACACAAGTACAAAGATTGTCTATACCTAAATCAATTCCTAGTACATTATTTCTTTATTTAATTCCCTTTGAACTTCTTCTACCTCATAAATGTATTGAATTTCAAAGTACCTAGAATGTTGTTTTGGTATTATTCTAATCTCTTTTATCTTCTTGTCTTTTTTAATACTGATGGTAGTTTTATTGCGATTTCCTCATGTGCCTTTCTAAATGAATTTGAATAAGGAACTATCAGCATATCATCTTTTAATCTAACAAAACCTATAACAAGAGTTGTAAAACCATCTTTATCAAGATAATTAGGTAATTTTATTTTACCATTATATTGACCATTTCTTAGCAAGTTTTAAAAAGTGCAAAGAATGATTTAAAACTTTCATCTACTTCTTTTCAAAATTTGTTGAGCCATATTAGAATTTAACTTTCTTATAGTTCTCACTGTTTTTAAGCATTTTATAGTTTTTCATTATAACTTAAATACTTTTTTTATTTTTTTAAAATAGTGTTGTCTAACATTATATATAGCTTGATTCTTTTAAATTCTTAGCTATATGGCACAAATATTTTAAATTTCTAAACTCTTTTTTTGCTAAGATGTTTTTACTTGTTGTTTTAATGTTAAATACATATATAATCACCTCCTTTTCATCAGAGATATTATATCATATATTCTACATTTTATCCATTAAAAAGTAATATTTTTTTATTTATTTTTTTAAATATTTTTTTAAAGTTTTTTAAAACCCCACAACAGTGGGAAGCATCGTTCACATAAGTTCGCTACTACTTATGCAGTTCTCTTGGCATATACACTCCTTAATAAATTAAGGAGATTTGCCTTGAACTTCTTGTTATCTCTAACAAGCACAGACTATATCTTATCCATAGTGTATCTCAACACCTTAGGCGAAACCACTTCCAATACCAATCGCTTGTATTGTACTCCCCTCACGAGGGATAGTCGTTGAACTTTCCTTTTCAGGCTTAGCTGCTGATTGTCTATTATCATAATGTTTAGGATTTAACCTTGCACCATCTAGTATATTTTTTTCTACTTTCGCTACCATCACACTTACCCTACCGTATTCTCACTTGAGGGTATGATATGTTGTGGTTATACTAGCTTTAAGAGTTCCCAGCAATTCAGTTTCTTTGTTGCACGGTTTTGCTCCGTGTCTACATACAAGTTTCCCTATATGCTTACTAAAAATCTTCGTGCAATTCATACTCTACAGTCTCATGACTAACACCCTACGAGTGCTAGAGTCACGAGTGTTCTTGCACTATTTAATAAAAAAATAAACTCCATTCTTACTTATAAAAAGTAAACTAAAAGTGATGTGTTCCCATCAACTCCAACAACTTTATAAGGAGCATTTACTGTTTCAAAAAGATAGTCATTTGCATAAACATTCTTACTTTCCTCATCATAAAGATAGTAGACATTGTAATCATTCTCATGAAATACTTTTTAATTTTCCATTATTTTTTTAAATGATAAAAGTTTAGATTTATAATAAACATTTTTCTTTATCAGCAAAATAAAATAATCCATCTTCAATTGTTTTTTTGATTGTATAGATATCTGCATTAACTAGCTTTTCACCAGCATAATATACTTCTTCACCATCAGTTGCAGAATTTTTTTAATTCTTCCACTTTTTCTAATCTTTTATTAGTCTCTAATTTTTTTATATGGATAAAAAAATAGTATTGAGGTCTTTTTGTTTTTAAAGAAAAAGTGAGATATATTTCTGTATATTGTACTTTTGGCTGATAACTCTTCATATGTACTCTGAAGATGTTGAGCAAAAAAATAACTATTAGTACCATCACTATAATAATTATTTCCTACATAATACAATTTATCTGTATCTAAATCTGAAACTGCAATATTTCCAAAATAAACTCTATTTTTTTATCATAAGCTACATTTCCATTATTATCTTCTGTATCGAAGACTTTGAAAGTAGGAATATCTACTCCTTCAACTTCTAACAATCCATTCCCATAAACTAAAAGCATAGATTTTTATCTTTATACTTATAGAAATCACTTGTCCCATATCTTTCACCATTCTCCTGAATTTCGAAGTATTATCACCAGAAAAAAAGCAACATAAAAATATAACTATAAAACATAAGAAAATAAGTATTATTGCTGAAAGTCCAGCAGCTTTTTATCATTATATTAGCATTTTTTTGATTATTCACTTTCATTTTAAACCTCTAATTATATTTTAAAAAGCATTAAAGTTGATTCTTCTTTAGTGTTATATCTTGTTTCTATAATAATATCTTTATAGAATTTAAAATTTAATTTTTTTCTAAAACTTTTTTTGATTCAATATTATAATTAAAAATATGTTGCTACTAGGTAATTTAATTTTAATGTTTTTAAAACAATATTCAATAACTTTTGAAACAGCTTCTGTCATTATCCCCTTATTCCAATAATCTTTACTTAATACATAACCTAATTCTTTCCCAAGTAAATTTTTCTAAATTCTTATCCAAATCTTGTCTACATTCTTCTATACCAATAGAACCAATAACTTTTTTTGATTTTTCTTTTTAGAACAATAGCAAAAAAACTTTTTCTCATTTATAAACATTTTAAGTATTTCTAAACTTTCATCTTTACTTTTGTGATGTTCCCAACCTGCTTTTTTCACCTACACCATTTATAGAAGCATATTCAAAAAAATCATCTAAATCTGTAATTTCCAAAGCACGAAGGATTAATCTATCTGTTTCCAATATTACATTACTTATATTGATTTCTATATTCATAGTTTCCTCCAAATTCAATTCTATTTGAATTATAACACAAGTTTATATTTTTTTAATCATTTTTTTAGAACAAAAAAAGTCCTGATTAACTCAGAACTTTTTTTAAATGTTATAAAAGCTTTTAATCATAAGTAATGTAATAGGCTACAACCCCATTATCATAAGGAAGTTTTTTTAAAGAAATTTGTATTAAATAAATTATCATAAACTGTTGAAATATCTAACTCTTTATCAAAAAGTATTTCTTCATCATTCCTAGCAACTGTAAGAGTATAAAATTTTCTTTTAACTCCGTAGTTGTTGTAAAAAGAAATAAGATAAGTATAATTCTTTACTTTAAAAAGAATAAAATTTTTCAGTAAGTTTATTATTATTGTTTTTCATTTAAGGGAATTTCATTTTCGTTTTTTAAATAAGTTTTTATTTGCATTTCCCCACAATTATTTTTTTCAGCTTTTTCTCCTTCTAAGCCATATACATAGACAAGTTTTTTTGTTTTCTTTATATATAGATATGACTTTTTTTACTATCTTTTTATTTGTGCAGAAAAAAACTAAATTTTTTTATCAGTTGTATTTTTTTCTTTAAATATGGTTTATATTCTTCACTAAAAAAATAGTAATTGATAAAATCATTAAAAAAAGAAAATAATAATTTTTTTCATAATAACTATTGCCCCTTTACTTCATCTTTTAGTATTAATTTCATAGGAGTAAATTTAAGTCCATCTTGCTCTTTTTTTCTTCCTCAGTTTTTTTATAAAACCTATTTTTTTCATAAATAGGAACAGCATATCTTGAAGAATTTACAGTTATAAATGAATTTTTCATTATCATCGGTAACAATATTCATCAATTTCTTTCCAATACCTTTAGCTTGTGAAGATTTATCTACAAAAAAATAAATTTATATGCCTTTTTTTCTCTTGTCAGTTGCTATAACACCTTTTTAAAATATTATCTCCAAAAAGCACCATATACCTTAAATGACTTTGTTATTTCTTTGTTATCAATAAAAATTACAAAAAGTTTCTATACTGTTTTCTGAGTAACTTTCATCTTTACTTTCAATATAAACTTTCTTTACAAATAATAGTGCTTCGTCTTTTTTTCTTTGTTAAGTAATTGTCTTATTTCTATCATAAGTTCTCCTAGTATAATATTAATAAATAGGCTGTTGCAAACTTAAGTCTTCAATTTAAAGTAAAAAAATAAATGAGTTACGAATGGAAATTTTTAGATAAAAAAATCAAATAGAATGAGCCGAGCAAATTCAGGAGTGTTTGAGCATAGCGAGTTTCCTGATTTCTTAGAAGCACTTAGCAATTTATTGCTTAGAGCTTCTTATGATGCAGATTCTTGATTTTTTTTATCGTTAAGAAATTTACTCAGTAACGAATTATTTTTTTACTTTTTGTGAATTTGCAACAGCCCCTTTGATTTTGAGTTAAATTAATAGTTTATATAGAAACTTTCATCATCTAAGTAATTTTGATCGTAGAATAAACCATTAAATTCTTCTGTATTATTTGGATCATCGAAAACTTTATCATAAACAGTTTTATTATTTAATTGTTTCTTATAAAGAGGTCTAGGGTTTGTTCCCTTTATATGCTTCAAGTAAATAACTTCTAGTTTTTTTCCATTAACATTATAGAAAGAAACTATGTATCTGTACCCTTCATTTATAAAAAAACTAAAAAAATTTTTCCAGAATAAGTTTCTGTATCATCTGCATTGAAGAATAAATTATCACCAATAACTCCTTCTAATGTTATTTCTGGCTTTTTTTACCTTCTAGTCCAAAAAAACATAAACAACTTTTTTCTCTATCCTTATATAAAGTAACAACTTTTTTTGTACTTTCCATTTGAGCAGCAAAAAGAATCTTTTTTTGCATCTGGATTTGAGTATTACCTTTTTAAATAAGGTTTGAAGTTTGCTCCAAAAAGAAAATACAGATACGATAACTAACAGTAATAAAACAAGTTTTTTTCATACATAATCCCTCCTAAAAAAAATATTATACAAACATTATATAATATTTTTTTAGAAAATAAGAAATAGTTTTTTTATTCTTTTTCAAAAAGTCAATTATATCTACTCTTATCGTTATTTTTTTAAATAAATTGTTTTAAATTTTTAAAAAAAATAAAAAAAAATAGTATACATTTTAAAAATTTTTTTGTAGTATAATGTCTTTGAAAATGAGATGTAACTTTATTACTATGAATTATTTTTTTAGTATTGTGGTAAATGATTCTTTTTAAGTTCCATTTTCTAATATTAAATTTCTATATGCTTTTTATAGATATATTCATTTATGTTAGTAGTTACTTCATCATTCGACAAAAATTATTTATGGAGGTATCAAAAGATGAAAAGGTACAGTAAAATGGTTTAACAAGGAAAAAAAGGATTTGGATTTATCACAGGTGAAGATGGAAAAGATGTATTTGCTCATTTTTCTCAAATTCAAAAAGAAGGGTTCAAAAGAATTATTTGAAGGACAAGAAGTAGAATTTGAAATTACTGAAGGACAAAAAGGATATCAAGCTTCAAATATAGTTGTTATTAAATAATAATTACCTTAACTAAAAAGAAAAGGATTGAAAAAAACTTTATGAACTAAAAGCTTTCAATCCTTTTTTTAATTTATTTTAAAAACTCTACTCAACATCTATTTTAAATTCATCTAAATCATAGTAAGAACAACTTCCATGATTAAACACTTCTATATTTATTTTTTTGCTTTATTGGGATAAAAAAACGACTTGTAAAAACTTCTTCACCATCATTGATAAAAAAATCTCAATAGAACTTGTATCTACAAAAAAATATGCAATTTTTTTAAGTTCTTCTAAGATAAACAGACCTTTTTATCTCTTCCTTCACCACTTTCTTGCATTTCTAATGAAAAGATATTATTGTCATAAGATAGTTTTCACATCTTCCATTTTTTTACTAGAAAATTTTTCAGAATTTTCTATATCTATTATCATTTCAAAAAGTAGAAGCTAGAAAGTTAATATGATTATCTGTACTTGAAATTTTTATTCTTTCTTAAATTTTTCAAATTCAACTAAAGGCTCTTGTAAAATTTTATTTCCTTTTTCTCTTAAGTGTTCTAGGCATAGATAAAAGCATGTTGCCAACCATTTTTTTAATAGTTTTATTATTTGTATAAGTTGCATCAGGAATTCCCATCCAAGCAATTAATACATTTCGACCTTTATTATCAATAAAAAGTTTGTGGGGCATATATGTCAAAAGCCCCTATTTAATTCTATAAATTCTCCCAAACTATATGTTTTTTTCTTTAAAATTAATATCTATAGGAAAATATCCTATTTGATAGATATTTGCAAAAATTAATTCCTTCTTGTTCTACTCCTTGAGGACAACAGATTAAAAACCATTTATCTTCTATTTTTTTATTAAATCACAGCATTCCCACATATAGCCATATTTTTTTCAGAGTGTATCTCAAAAAAATATTCCCATTTTTAAATCTAAAGATTTATATAAAATAGCACAACCTATATCTTCTTTTTGTTCTTGCACCAAGAATCATAAAGTATTCATCTTCAACTTTAAAAAAACTTTTTGGATCACGAACATGAGTTGACATATTTTTGAGGATAATCAGAATTTTTTTAAGAGAATATTTTTTTATTTTTCATAATTGAAACCATCTTCTGAAATGACTTCAATAATATTCTGTTCTCTACCATTTAAAAATATAGTCATATTTTTTTATCAGTATATTTTACATTTCCAGTGTAGTAATAATGTATTTTTATTATTTTTCAACTAGAGCTGAACCACTGTATACACCATCTATATCTTCAGCTACACTCGGTCTTAAAAAAATAGGGTCTCTGTATAATCTATCCAATTTTCTGTACTATAATGCCCCCAAGATTTTAAACCCCAGGTTGCAGAAAAAGGAGTATATTGAAAATAGATATGATTTACTCCTTTTATCACAAAAGCCCATTGGGATCATTTAACCAACCTGTAGGAGCCATTAAATGAAAAATGTAAACGATAAGGATCAGAATTTACTTTATTGATAAGTTCTATATATTTTTCTCTTAGCATAGCCTCACCTAAATTTTTATTATGATAGGAGTTTTACTATCAGGATTAACTTCAACTTTTTCTACCATCAGGAAGTTCATTTACTATCATAAGAGTTTGAGTACTATGACCTGCTTGTTTAACTTTTTTCTAAGTCCATTTTTAATTAACTTATCACCTTGTTTAACTTTCTTGTCCTTCTTCAACATAAACTTCAAAACCTTCACCATTCATACTAACTGTATTTATTCCACAGTGCATAAGGTTTGACTTCCATCTTTTTAAACTTAAACCTATAGCATGTTTTTGTAGGAAAAAAACAAGTTCAACTTTTTGCATCAGCTGGAGCAACAAAGATTTCTTCACTAGGATTTACTAAAAATTCCATCTCCCATAACTTTTTGATGCAAATGTTTCATCACTTGATTCAGAGATATCTTTTTACTTCTCCTTTTTATTGGAGAAATTAAAGCTACTTCATCTAAATTAGTATCTGTTGTACTTTCTACTTTTTATTTCAGAAGTATTTTTCATTTACTTTCTCTTCATCTACAATAACTTTCTTAGTTTTTTTGCTTTTTCCAAATGTGTAACAGATAACTATTCCTAAGACAAGTCCTATTAAATGAACTATAATGTAGTTTATATAACCATTATTAGCTGGATCAATTATTGTTATACCTGGTATTGCAGTTGCTCCAAAACCTAAAAGAGCTTAATTTAAATATATATACAAAGGCACCAGCAATTGCACCAGCAATACAACCTGCTATCAATGGAAATTTATATTTTAAGTTCACTCCAAAAATAGCTGGCTCACTTATACCAAATAGAATACTCACAAAAGAAGGTAAAGCAATTTCAGCAACTTTTCTTTCTTTACGATGTAATAGATAATATCCTAAAACAGCTCCTCCTTGTGAAATTAAAGCAACTGACATTAAAGGATTTAAAAAATCTCTACCAGTTGTTGCTATTAATTGAGCTTCAGCAGCATTTAAGATATGATGTAATCCTGTGATAACAATTATTTGTTGTAAACCAGCAAATATCATATAACCTATTAAACCAAATTCTGTACTTACCCAAACTAATCCTCCAGTTATATAATTAGAAAGTTCACGTCCAATAGGATACAACTATAGTAAATAATAAGAAAGTAGAGATGAAAAACTGTTAACATTGGAGAAACTAAAAAGCTTTAATGACAGAAGGAATTTTTCTTTTTCAAAAAAATTTATCCAATTGAGCAACTATATATCCCATCATAAGAGCAACTATAATACCACCTTGAAAACCTACCATTTTGAATTTTTTTAGTCCAAATAAATCTAAAATTTCAGGGTTAAATCCAGGAGTACCTATTGAATAGGCATTTGCAAGACTACCATCAAGCATAATTGCTCCAACAACTATACCTAGAATTGCTCTTCCACCAAATCTTTTTAGTTGCTGAATATACAACAACCATAGGTAAAACTGCAAAAAAATTCCAACAGAGGCTAGATTAGATAAACGGTTGATTGCATATAAAGTTTGATTAGTTTTTACAGCTTCAAAAATTAGCTAAGAATCCAGTGACTCCTAGTAAAATAGCAGCAGCTAATATTGCAGGTATGATTTCAACAAATACATCTGAGAGAGCTTTGATAACTTTTTTTGTAGTGGATTTTTCTTTGTTGTTTGCAATATCTTTTTACATCAGATAAAGACATATTTTTCTAATTTTTGCTTCTTTTGCAAAAAAACTTTATAAACTTCATTTACAGTTCCTGCTCCAAAAAAATAAGTTGTAATTGACTACCAGCAACAAAAACACCCTTAACTAAATCAATATTTTTCTAATTTATCTGTTTTTGCTAAAGATAAGTCTTTTAATACAATACGTAGACGTGTTGCACAATGAGCAGCACCTTGAATATTTTTCTGAACCACCAATATTTTTCCAACACTTCTTTAGAAATTTTTTTGATAAAGTTTTTCTTTTTCCATCTTCCACCTTCCACCTCTTTATATTTATATTAACTTAAGAATATATTGTATTAATTATATATGCTTTTTTTCAATTTGTTTCAATTATTTTTCTTAAAAAAATTTTTAAAATATTAAAAAGAAATTAAAATCTAATTGACTAAATAAGGTAAAAAAAGGATATTATAAAATAACAGTTTAAATACTTAAGGAGGAACTAAAAAAATGAGAAAAAAATTTTTATTTGCTATTCTTTGCTTTTTTTATTTGTTTCTTGTAGTAATTTATACAAGGCGAATAAGGCTTATGAAAGAGGAGATTATGTTGAAAATGTAGTATTAACTTTTTAAATATTTTTGATGAAAAAAACCTGAAAATTTTTAAAGAATTAAATGAAAAGAAAAAAAATGAGATTAATAGCAAATTTTCAAATATTTTTTTGAATATTACTCAAAACAAAAAAATAGTGAGAAATTAGAAGATAGAAACAGGGCTAATATAGAACTTTTTTACAATATATATTACTTCAGATAATAGTGAATATGCTAAAGAATTTCAAGCTGAAAGAGAATTCTTGGCTAGTAACAATGCAAAAAAACTCTTTTTAATCAAGCCTTAAAAAAACTAATAAAGAATTATTTTTCACAAAATATAGGCTTTAGGGGATGATCATACTTACGCTTTTAAAAAGTAATAAACAACACAATAAATATGAATATTGCAATTGATGCTTTGGTTGAAAGTAATAAGTCTTTAGATAGAAATAAAAGTAGAATTGTATAACTATTTTTAAAAAAAGAAATAGCAAAACATAGAGCAGATGGCTATATATCACTTGCAGAAGTGGAAGAAAAAAAGAAGGAAGCAATAGGTATTTAAGAAGTGCTCAAAATCTTTACTATAAGGCTAATGAGATATATTCAAAATATCAAAAAAATTATAGAAATTCTTATTCTAAATATGAGTCAGCTAAATATAAAAGCAGATTTAAATGATGCAGAGGACAACTATAATAAAGGGAATGGAAGAATATAGAAATGCTGGTTCCTCAAAAAGCAAAAATATAGAGCTGCAAACTATTATTTTTAAAGAGGCTCAAAAAAATATGTATATAATTATAAAGATACTAATAAATTACTAAATGAAACAAAAAGAAAAAGGTTATTTTAAATATAGTTTAAATTCAAACAATGTAGATATAAAAAAATAAAATTAGTAATGATCTAAGTCCTATAGCTTATCCTGTAACTAATGGGATAGAGCTTTTCATTGATTATAGAGATGGTGACTATAATTATAATACTTCTTCTAACACTAATACAGAGCAGTTGAAAAAAAGAAGTACAAACTGGTGTTGATTCAACAGGAAAGCCTATTATGAAAGTGTATAATTTTACAAAGACTACTACAACTGTTGAAGAAATAGGGACAATTCGTTATACTTTCTCTGTAAGAGGAGCTTATTACAATAATAATATAAGTAATGATATTACAGTAAAAAAAATACAGTAAATAATGTAAAATATTCAGGAGAAGTTCCACCAAGTTCTGAATATAGAAATTCAGATAATAAAACTTTAGGTTCTAGTGAATTAAAGAAGAAAGTAGAAGAAAAGTTAAAAAAAGAAGTAAATGGACATATTGATTCTATGGTGAATGATTTAAAAAAAGGATTTAGTAAAATAAAATTACAGCTTGGCTATTCAAAAAGAATATATTTTTGTGATATAATATCAAAAAAATTTAAAATTGTTAAAAAGGAAAAATTCTATATAATTATTTAAAAACTAAGGAGAAAAATGATGAATGGAAAAAAATTTTTAAAAAGAAGGAATTACTTTTCGATGATGTTCTACTAATCCCTGCAAAATCTGATGTGCTTCCTAATGAAGTAAGTTTAAAAACAAGACTTACAAAAAAATCACATTAAATTTACCAATTTTGAGTGCTGCTATGGATACAGTTACAGAATCTGACTTAGCTATAGCCCTTGCAAGACAAGGAGGAATTGGTTTTTATCCATAAAAAAATATGTCTATCGAAGAACAAGCTGCTGAAGTAGATAGAGTAAAAAGATCTGAAAGCGGAATGATTACTAACCCTATAACTCTTAATAAAGATAGTAGAGTATTCCAAGCTGAAGAACTTATGAGTAGATATAAAATTTCAGGATTACCTGTTATTGAAGATGATGGAAAATTAATAGGAATTATAACAAACAGAGATATTAAATATCGTAAAGATTTAGATCAACCTGTTGGAGATATTATGACAAGTAAAGGTCTAATAACTGCTCCTGTTGGAACAACACTAGAACAAGCTAAAAGAAATTTTACTTGCTAATAGAATTGAAAAAAATTACCTATCACAGATCAAAATGGATATTTAAAAGGTCTTATCACTATAAAAAGATATAGATAATATAGTTCAATATCCAAATTCTTGTAAAAGATGAACTTGGAAAAATTAAGATGTGGAGCTGCTGTTGGTATTGCACCTGATACTTTAGATAGAGTTGCAGCCTTAGTTAAAGCTGGAGTAGATATCATAACTGTTGATTCTGCTCATGGACACTCTCAAGGTGTTATCAATATGATAAAAGAAATCAAAAAACATTACCCTGATTTAGATGTAATTGGTGGAAACATTGTTACTGCAGAAGCAGCAGCAGAATTAATTGAAGCTGGAGTATCAGCAGTAAAGGTTGGAATAGGACCAGGATCTATTTGTACAACAAGAGTTGTTGCAGGAGTTGGAGTTCCTCAATTAACAGCTGTAAATGATGTTTATGAATATTGTAAATCTAGAGATATTGGAGTTATTGCTGATGGTGGAATAAAACTATCAGGAGATATAGTTAAGGCTCTAGCTGCAGGTGCTGACTGTGTTATGTTAGGTGGATTACTTGCAGGAACAAAAGAAGCTCCAGGAGAAGAAATTATTCTTGAAGGAAGAAGATTTAAAATATATGTAGGTATGGGATCTATCGCTGCAATGAAGAGAGGGTCTAAAGATAGATACTTCCAAGCAGGTGAAGTTGATAACTCTAAATTAGTTCCTGAAGGAATTGAAGGACGTATTGCATATAAAGGTTCAGTTAAAGATGTTATTTTCCAACTTGCAGGTGGTGTAAGAGCAGGTATGGGATATTGTGGAACTAAGACTATAAAAGATCTACAAGTAAATGGAAAATTTGTTAAAATCACAGGAGCAGGTTTAATAGAAAGCCACCCTCACGATATAACAATTACAAAAAGAAGCACCAAATTATTCTAAATAGGTGGGAGATACAAGAATGAACAAATTTAATAAATTTATTATTTTAGTAGGCTTATTACTTAGTTTTTTTCAGCTGTAGCTGCTGAAATTAAAGAAGTTGAGTCACTAGATAAAATTTCTAAAAAAAATATTAGGAGAAACTACTAGTACAAAGACTAAAAAAAGAAAAAAAGCTAAAGAAACTGTAAAAAAAGAAGTTACAAAAAAAGAGAACAAAGAAAAGTTAAAGAAGAAAGTAAAAAAAGAAACAGAAGTTAAGTCTGAAAAATAAAGCTCCTGAAAATGAAGAAACTATTGTCAATGATATTCCAGATGAAACTGCAAATAGAGTTATAGATAAATCAGAAATAGTTGATTTCTATGAAAGAGAAGTTAGAGATAAAATAGCTTATAAAGAAGGTTCAGATACTCCTTTTACAGGTGTATTTGGTATAGTTATTGACGATAGAATAGAATCTTATGAAGAATATAAAAATGGTCTTTTAGATGGAGAAACTGCTTATTTTTTTCAAAAAGATAAAGAAGTAAAAATTATTGTCTGAAATGTACTCTAAAGGAAAAATTAAATGGACCACAAAAAAACTTATTATGAAAAATGGTAAATTAAAAATCTATAGTTTACTATAAAAAAATGATAGAATAGATGGTATAGTGGAATATGATAAAAGTGGAAAACTTTTTGCATAAAAGTATCTTTGAAAAATGGTACTGGAGATTGGAAATTATACTGGAGTAATGGTAAAGTTTCAGAAGAAGGAAAATATGTTTCTGGTAGAAAAGATGGAGTTTGGAAAAAAATATAGAGAAGATGGAAGTTTAGATACTATATTGAAATATGACAATGGTAGACTTTTAAGCGAAAAAAATGGCAATAATATGTTAATTTCAAGAGTAAAACAAGTTTATCAATATATTTTTTTCTAAGTTTGATGAAAGTAATAATTCTGAAATAAAAAAAGATATTATCAGAGGAAGAATTCTTAATTTTTTTCTACTATGTCTAATTATGATAAAGTTCATTCATACAACTTATATCAAAAGGTAAAGGAAGATAAAACTTTTATCTTCTGAAAAAAACTTTATTTAAAAACTTGCTCTTTTACATGATAGTGGAAAAGGTAAAGTTGGACTTTTTAGAAGAATAAAAAAAGTTTTAGTAGGAGATAAAATCTTTAGAACAACATCCAAGCATAGCTTTTTGAGAAATTAAAAAAATATTAATTTTGACTTAGCAAAACTATGTTTACAACATCACGATAAAGATGTAGATGAGAAAATGAAAATTTTTTTCAAGAATTAGATGATAAATAATTATTGAATATTGTATTTTTTTATGATAAAAATAAGGAAGGAGATTTTTCCTTCCTTTTTATTTTTAGTAAGTGAGAGGTGCAAATATGACAGAATTTAATTGGGATAGTTTTATCAAAGAACTTGAAAAAGTTTCAAAAAGGGAATAGAAAAGTATAGGAGGGCATTGTAGAGAAACTATAATTGAGGCTCCAGCAAAGGAAGAAGAAATTTTTAGAAGTTGAGAAAAAAATTAGGATATACTTTTACCAAAAAGATTTTTAGAGATGTACTTTTTAAATTATTCATCACATTTTGAATATTTTTTTGGTCTACTTATAGAGATGAAGAAGAAGAACAAATAGAATTTCCAGAAAAATTTTTGTGCTATATTTGCAGGAAATTTACATTGGGGACTAAAGTTCTTATTAGATTTTTGAAGAAAGTAGACAGGGTTGGGTAGATATTTGCTACCCTGATTATAATAATGAATATGATAAAGTTTGGCATAATAAATTAGCCTTTTTATAAAGTTGCAAATGGAGATTTCTTTTGCTATTGAATTAGAAAAAAAGAAAATTATGGAAAAAAATAGTATATTTAAGCCATGATGGAGGAGATGGTCATGGTCATTATATAGCGGATAATTTTTAAAGATTTATTAAATAATTGGTCAAAAGTTGGTGCTGTTGGTGGAGATGATTGGCAATGGGAAGTATTCTACACAGAAGGAAAGGGAATAGATCCTGATTGTGAAAAATGCTAAAGAGTGGAGAGAATATATTTTTTTAGTAAGATATGAAAGAGAGGGATATGTCAAAAAAATTAATAATGACTGGAAAGAAATTTTTAGAAGAAGAATTTCAGAAAGATTATTTTGTGGAATTGAAAAGTATTCTTGAAAAGGAGTATGAAAAACTATACTGTTTATCCACCCAAAAAGATATTCTAAATGCTTTTTTTCTTACTCCTTATTCAGAGGTAAAAGTTGTACTTTTTAGGACAAGATCCTTATCATCAGAAAGGTCAGGCACATGGTTTAGCTTTTTTTCAGTAAATTATGGAATAAAGACACCCACCATCACTTTGTAAATATGTATAAAGAGTTACATGATGATTTGGGGACTATACATTCCAAACAATGGTTTTCTTGAAAAAAATGGGCAAAACAAGGAGTATTACTTTTTAAATACAAGTTTGACAGTTAGAGATAGTGAAGCTAATTCACATTCTAAAAATTGGCTGGCAAACATTTACAGATAACATAATAAAAAAAGTTAAATGAAAGAGAAAAAAACCTATAATATTTATATTATGGGGAAATAACGCTAAAAGCTAAGGAAAAATTTATAGATACTAATAAGCATTATATTTTTAAAAGGTGCACATCCTAGTCCTCTTTCAGCTAATAGAGGATTCTTTGGTTGTAAACATTTTAGTGAAGTGAATAGAATATTAAAAAGAGTTAAATGAAAAAGAAATTGACTGGCAAATTGAAGATAAGGAGTAGATTCGATGAATATTTTTTTCAGGTGTAGAATATGAAGTTTTAAGAGATGTTGATTTAAACAGAAAATATGATGGTATTGAATATGATTCAAGAAAAAGTCAAAGAAAAACTATATTTTTTTGTTGCCTTAGAAGGTGCAAATGTTGATGGACATGACTATATAGACAGTGCTGTAAAAAAATGGTGCAACTTGTATTATAGTAAGTAGAAAAGTTGAAATGAAACATAAGGTTAGTTATGTTTTAATTGATGAAATTAGACATAAACTTGGTTATATAGCCTCAAACTTCTATGAATGGCCTCAAAGAAAATTAAAAAAATTATAGGAGTTACAGGAACTAATGGAAAAAAACTTCATCAACTTATATGATAGAAAAAAATTGATGGGAGATACTCCCTATAACTCGTATAGGGACTATAGAATATAAAATAGGTGATGAAGTATTTGAAGCTGTTAATACAACTCCTGAATCACTTGATTTAATAAAGATTTTTTTGATAAAAACTTTAAAGAAAAAAAGATTGAATATGTTGTTATGGAAGTAAGCTCTCATTCACTTGAAATAGGTAGAGTAGATGTTTTTAGATTTTTGACTATGCTCTTTTTCACAAATCTAACTCAAGATCACTTAGATTATCATGTGACTATGGAAAATTATTTTTCAAGCTAAGAGAAAATTATTCTTTAAAACTTAAAGATATCAATAATTCAGTATTTAATATTGATGATAAGTATGGAAAAAGACTATATGATGAATTCATAGAAGATAATCCTGAAATAATCTCTTATGGAATAGATGGAGGAGATTTAGAAGGAGAATACTTAGATGATGGTTATATAGATATTAAATTTAAAGGAAAAAGTAGAAAAAGGTTAAATTTCGCTTTATTAGGTGATTTTTAACTTTATACAATACTTTAGGTGCAGTTGCTATTGCTAGAAAGATAGGGAATTAGTTGGGAAGATATTTTTAAAAAGAGTATCAAATATAAAGGCTGCTCCTGGAAGATTTGAAGCTTTTAAATTGTGGGCAAGATTATAAAGTTATAGTTGACTATGCTCATACTCCCTGATGCCTTAGTAAATGTTATTGTTGCTGCAAGAAATATTAGAAATGGTAACAGAATAATAACTATCTTTGGTTGTGGTGGAGATAGAGATAGAACTAAAGAGACCTATAATGGCTAAGGCTGCTGAAAAATTTATCAGATATTGTAATTCTAACATCAGATAATCCAAGAACTGAAAGTCCTGAACAAATATTTGCTGATGTAAAAACAGGATTTACAAAAAAATGATGATTATTTCTTTGAACCTGATAGAGAAAAAGCAATAAAACTAGCTATTAATATGGCAGAAAAATGATATTATCCTTATAACAGGAAAAGGACATGAAACATACCATATAATCGGTACGAAAAAATGGCACTTTGATGATAAGGAAATTGCAAGAAGAGAAATTGTTAGAAGAAGGATGGTAGAAAATGTTAATTAATGATGTAAATAAAGTTAAAGTTGGTAATATTGTATTTGGAGGAAAAAAAGAGATTTGTTTTTAATCGCAGGACCTTGTGTTATGGAATCTCAAGAACTGATGGATGAAGTTGCAGGAGGAATAAAAAGAAATTTGTGATAGACTAGGTATAGAGTATATATTTAAAAGCTTCTTTTTGATAAGGCTAATCGTTCATCTATACATTCATATAGAGAATCTGGTTTAGAAGAAGGAATGAAAATGCTTGCAAAAAAACAAAAGGAAAAAAATTTAATGTTCCTGTTATTACAGATGTTCATGAAGCTTGGCAATGTAAAGAAGTTGCAAAAAGTAGCAGATATTTTTACAAATTCCTGCATTCTTATGTAGACAAACAGACTTACTTATAGCTGCTGCTGAAACAGGTAAGGCTGTAAATATTAAAAAAAGGGCAATTTTTTAGCACCTTGGGATATGAAAAAAATATAGTTGTTAAAATGGAAGAATCAGGAAACCAAAAATATAATGTTATGTGAAAGAGGAAGTACATTTGGATACAATAATATGGTAGTGGATATGAGAAGTTTACTTGAAATGAGAAAATTTAATTATCCTGTTGTATTTGATGTGACACACTCAGTTCAAAAAAACCTGGTGGACTTGGGAACAGCAACATCTGGAGATAGAGAATATGTATATCCTCTTTTAAGAGCAGGACTTGCTATTGGGGTTGATGCAATATTTGCTGAAGTTCATCCTAATCCAACAGAAGCAAAAATCTGATGGACCAAAATATGCTATATTTAAAAAGATTTAGAAGAAATTTTAAAAGACTGCAATAGAAATAGATAAAGATAGTTAAAGGTGTATAAGATAAAAATTAAAGTAAAAAAATAAAAAGGGGCTGTTACAAATTAATAGAATGTACTGCACCCATAATCTTGGACATAAGATTGGAGGGTGCAGTTTTTTGTGAGTAAATTAACAAGAGAAAATAAAATTGAAATATTTGAAAGAAGAAAAAGGGGAAACTATTCCTTCTTTAGCTAAAAGCTTTTTGATGTTCAGGAATCTAATATTAAATATTTAATTGCTTTAATTGAAAAAAACATGGATATGATATTTTAAGAAAAGATAAAAAAATAGAGTATATTCTAAAGATTTTTAAATTACAAACAATTAATAGAATTTTTAATTGATCATGAATCTATTAATTCTGTTGCTATTGATATTGGATTGACATCTTCTGGTATTTTTAGATAATTGGCTTTCAAAATTTAAAAAAATGGGTATAATGTTGTAGAAAAAGAAAAAAAGGAAGGAAACCTAAATCTATGACTAAACTTAAGAAAAAAATGATAAAGTATTACCTGAACAAGATAAAATTAAGCAATTAGAAGAAGAAAAATTTGTATCTTAAGGCTGAGAATGAATATTTAAAAAAATTGAAAGCTCTAGTTCAAGAAAGGAAGCTAAAAGAGAAGAAAAAAAGTAAAAAAATAATAGCTGAACTTAGAGCTAAATATCCTTTCAAAATGCTATTAAAGATTGCTGGAATATCAAGATCAGTATATTATTACTATATTGGTAAAAAAAGATATTGATGAGAAGAATAAAGATATTATTGAAAAAAATCAAAGAAATTTACTATGCGAATAAAGGAAGATATGGTTATCGCAGAGTAACATTGGAATTAAAAAAATCAAGGTTTAAATGTTAATCATAAAAAAAGTACAAAAGAATTATGAAGAAATTTAATTTACAAAGTATTATCCGTAAAAAAAGAAAAATATTCTTCATACAAAGGTCGCATAGGAAAGATAGCGGATAACCATATTAAAAAGAAATTTTTGAAGCAACAGCTCCAAATCAAAAATGGTTTACAGATGTAACAGAATTTAATTTAAGAGGAGAAAAAGTTATACTTATCTCCAATATTAGATGCTTATGGAAGATATATAGTTTCATATGATATTTCGCGCAGTGCTAACTTGGAGCAGATAAATCATATGTTAAGTTTAGCATTTAAAGAAAATGAAAGTTATGAAAATTTGATATTTCATAGTGACCAAGGATGGCAGTATCAACATTCTTCATATCAAGAAAGATTGAAAAAGAAAAAGATAACTCAAAAGCATGTCAAGAAAAGGAAATAGTTTAGATAATGGATTAATGGAAAGTTTCTTTGGGTTGTTAAAAACAGAAATGTTTTATGAACAAGAAGAAAAAGTACAAGACATTAGAAGAATTGAAAGAAGCAATAGAAGATTATATATATTATTACAACAACAAAAGAATAAAGGAAAAAAATTAAAAGGATTAACTCCTGCTTCTTACAGAAGTCAATCCTTATTAGTAAGTTAAATTAATTTGTCCAACTTTTTGGGGTCAGTACATTTGTTAATTTGCAACAGCCCCTTTTAATTTAATAGTTTTTGTAATAGCCTATTTTTTTATTTTTATTGCTGTTTCTAGTGCAAGCTCAATCATTTCATTGAATGTTTTTTTCTCTTTCTTCAGAGCTTGTTATTTCAGGACTAACCAAAGAATCTGAAATAGTTAAGATTGAAAGAGCTTTTTGCCTTATACTTGCTTGCTAAAGTATATAGTGCTGCTGTTTCCATTTCAACAGCAAGAACTCCAAACTCAGCCCACTTCTTAAAAATAACTAGGGTCATCATTATAGAATTCATCACTTGTTAAAATATTTCCAGCCTTTATTTTTTTATATTTTTTTCTTCAGCTGTTTTTTTAAAACTTTAGATAGTAAATCGAAGTTTACTGTAGGAGCAAAAAGAAGCCCCTTTAAATCTTCTATTATTTATATTTGAATCTGTTGAAGTAGATAGTGCTACAACTATATCACGAATTTTAATATCTTCTTGATAAGAACCTGCTGAACCAACTCTTATTAGAGTTTTTAACTCCATAATCTTTCATAAGTTCAGTTATATAAATAGACATAGAAGGAATACCCATACCTGTTCCTTGAACAGAAATTCTTTTTCCCTTATAAGTTCCTGTAAATCCTAACATTCCTCTAATATCTGTATAGCAAACTGCATTTTTCTAGAAAGTTTTCTGCTATCCATTTTGCTCTTTTTAGGATCTCCTGGTAATAATACAGTATCTGCAATTTCACCATTTTTTTGCTGCTATATGTACACTCATTATTTACCTCCCAAGTATCTATCTATACCATTCACTAGCCCTTTAACTATTTTTATCTTGATAATCTTTTTCAGATAATTTCTTATCTTCTTCAGCATTTGACATAAAACCTAATTCTATTAAAGTATTAGGTACAGTAGCCCAGTTTGTTCCTGTTAGGTCATCTCTATATATAAGACCTCTATTTTTTTAGCACCTGTTGCCTTTTACATATTCTTCTAACAATATTTTTTTGAGAATTCTTCACTTTCTTTTTGAACTTTTTGTTGTATATTTATTTTTTTAGGTGATGAAGTTAAAACACTTGCACCAGTAGCATTTTTTTATTTTCACTACCATCAGCATGTAATCTTATATAGACATCTGCTTTGCTATCATTGGCAAATATAGCTCTTTCTTTGTTGCTTATATCCACATCATTTTTTTGTTCTAGTCATTATAACTTTATAACCTTTACTTTCTAAGCTAGTTTTTCAATTTTAAAGCTATTTCTAACATAAGCTCAGATTCATATTTCTTTGTAACAACTCCCCTAGTTCCTGTTGTAACCTTTGCCTTTTTCTTATCACTATTAGGTGCAATTTCTTCAAGAGCAGGGTTTCCTTTTGTTTGATGTCCAGGGTCTAGACAGATTACATATTTTTTTCTTTTTGATAAAAGCAGTCATAGAAAAAAACTATAAATAAAATTAATAAAATTCTTTTTCATTATCTCTCCTTACAAAAAGAAGTCCAATGAAATTAGACTTCTTTATTTAATATCAATTATTTTCTGATTATTTCTTCTTCAGTTTCATAGTCACGAACATTTTCTCTATCTGTTTCATTTAAAAAGCTTTTTATTAACAGGGACTGAACAAAAAAATTCTATTACCTACATTAACAATATCTGCTTTAGTAATAAAAAAATTGCTCCAGCAACATAGTCTAAAAACTCTTCTTGAGTCTTTATCATCTAGTTGACTTAAATTCATATTAACTATCTTATCTTCCTTTATATATTTTTGCACAAACTACGCAATCTTCAAATTTAGAAGGTTTTAGAAAAAAACTATATCTACATTACTATTATCTGCCATATGATTACACTCTCCTTGTTATTATTTATTCCTTTTTATATAGGATACTATTTTTTTATGAAATAATTTCAACCTTTTATTTTTTTATTTTTTTCATTTTTTTAGAATTTTTTTGTTTTTTTATTTTTGATAAACTTTAAAAACAAAGAAAAAAATATCTTGACTTTTTAAAAATAATATATTATAAAAAGTATTTAGAATTAAAATTTTTGTAGGAGTACGAAAATAGTTGTTAAAAAAATATTGAAATATATTTAATTATATGCTAATTTATTTATATGAAAAAAATATATAAACCAAAAAGAATTTAGTGAATTAGTAAATAGAAGTGTAAATACACTTCAAAGATGGGATAGAGAAGGTATATTGATAGCACATAGAACCCCAACAAATAGGAGATATTATACTTTAGAAGATTATAATAAAGTTATGGGTATTGAGGTAACTCAAAATCAAGTATATGAAGTTATTATATATGCAAGAGTTTCTAATAATAATCAAAAAGATGATTTACAAAAATCAAATTAAATTTTTTTAAGAGATTATGCTAATGCAAAGGGATATATAGTATCAGAAGTTATAACTGATATAGGAAGTGGGCTTAATTATCAAAGAAAAGGATTTAATTCTATACTTTATTCTGATAAAAAAACAAAAAAAATACTCATATCATATAAAGATAGATTTGTAAGGTTTGGTTTTTGATTGGTTTGATAAATTTTTAAAATCAAAAAGGTAGTGAAATAGAAATTGTAAATAATGAAGATTTATCACCACAAGAAGAAATGATACAAGATTTAATTTCTATTATAGATATATTTTCTTGTCATATACATGGACTTAGAAAATATAAAAAAAGCAAAATAAAGGAAGATAAAGATGTATAAAGCACTAAAGATAGAATTAAAACTAACAAATGAACAGAAGACAAAAAGTTTGTCAAACCATTGGAACAGAAAGATTTATATATAATGAGTATATTAAATATAATCAAGAACAATATGAACTAGGTAATAAATTTGTAAGTGCTAATGATTTTTCTAAGTATATTAACAATGTCTATCTACCTAATAATCCTGATAAAAAAATGGATAAAAGATGTATCTTCTAAATCAGTAAAACAAGCTATGATTTATGGAGAAAAGGCTTTTTAAAAAATTTTTTTAAGGGTTTAAGTGCTTTTTCCTGTTTTTAAGAAAAAGGGTAAGAATGAGCTGGGTGCATATTTTTGTTAAAAATAATAAAAACTGATTTTTGAATTTTATAGGCATAAAATAAAAATACCTACATTGAAATTTGTAAGAGTAAAAGAATATGGATATATACCTAAAAATGCGATTATTAAAAAGTGGAACTATAACTAAAAACAGCTGATAGATATTTTTCTATCTCTTATTATGGAAGTTGAAGATACTGTGAAAGCAACTAATGCAAGTAGTGAAGGATTAGGAGTAGATTTAGGGTATAAAAAGATACAGCTATATGTTCTAATGGTAAGGTATTTAAAAAAATATAAATAAAACTAAAAAAAGTTAAAAAAATTGAAGAAGAAACTTAGAGAGAACAAAGAAAGATGTCAAGAAGTGTAGAATATTCTAAATCTAAAAAGATAAAATTAAAAGAATGTAAGAATTTTTAATAAGAAAAAGTTGAAAGTACAAAAATTATTTTTATAGACTAAATTGTATTAGAGATGATTATAATAATAAAATAGTAGATGAAATAACAAGAGCCAAGTTAAAAATACATTACTATTGAAAATTTAAAAAGTATCTAATATGATGAAGAATAAACATCTTTCAAAAAGCTATACAAGAACAGAATTTCTATGCGATAAGAACTAAACTTATAAATAAATGTAAGGAAAGAAATATAGAACTAAGGTTAGTAGATACATTCTATCCAAGTAGTAAAACTTGTTCTTGTTGTGGAGAAATTAAAAAGATTTAAAACTTAATGATAGGATTTATAAGTGTTGTAATTGTGGTTTAGAAATAGATAGAGATTACAATGCAAGTATAAATCTTGAAAAAGCAAAAAGTATATAAGATTATAGCTTAAAGCTATAATTAAAATAGAGTATATATTCTCAAATAATATAAAAAGGAGAAAGCTACTAATAAAGCAAAAAGAGAATATATACATGTACCGATGGCTAGTCGGGAATTTACGACTATGGAGAGTGCAAGGAACTATGAGTAGATACAAAGTATTGAAAATATACTCGTTGAAGTAGTAATATTCTAGTGTATTAAATATATTTTTAATACATTTTTAGTAGCAGGACAGTGTTATGTTGCATTATTTACAAGTTAGGGGAAATTAATACTATGGGTATTAACTATTATTTCCATAGCTGCTTTTTGCTGTTATATTGGAAAGAATAGCATTTTTTTCTAGGAATGAGAAGGCTGTAGGAAATACTTTTTAAAGAAGAAATACTTTCTTTAGTAGCCAATAAAAAAATTGATGAAGCTAGAAATCTTTGTGCTTCTAAAAAGCTGTGTGGCTTCTGCTGTAAAGAAATTTTTTTAGAAAAAAAGCTGAAAAAAAGGAATGGAAGTTCAAGACTATGAATTTATTTTTAAAAAGAAATCACTATTCAAGAAACTTCTCCTTATGAAAGCAGATTAAATCTTTTATCAAGTATTATCAGTATTTCACCTATGTTAGGGTCTACTAGGAACAGTTACAGGTATGATTAAAGCCTTTACAAACATTTCTAAGTATGGTGCAGGAGATGCTGCTATAGTTGCTGATGGTATCGCTGAAGCTCTTTTTAACAACTGCTGCAGGACTTATGATAGCTATTCCAGTTATCGTTGTCTATAACTATTTAAATAGAAGATTAGAAAAGATGGAAAATGAAATAGACGATATCGTCACAAACATAATAAATATATTTAGGAGATAAAAATGAGCAAGTACAAAAAAAAGTAGAGAATCAGCTAAATTAGATTTGACTCCTCTTATAGATGTTGTATTTCTTTTAATTATATTCTTCATGGTAACAACAACATTTAATAACTTTGGTTCAGTTCAAATAGATTTACCTAGCTCTACTATACAACAAACTGACAAAAACTAAAAAGTATTGAAATTATAATAGATAAAGATGGAAATTATCATATCTCTGAAGATGGAAAAAAATCACTCAAATTCAATTTTTCAGAAATAGATAGTTACCTAAAAACTGCTAAAGAAGCTACTGTTTCAGCAGATAAGAATTTAAAATATCAAGTAATTATGGATGTTATAACTAAGATAAAAAGAAAAATGGTGTGGATAATTTAGGATTAAGTTTCTATGAATAGGGGTACTATGAAAAAAATATGTTCTTATATCCCTTATAGTGCATTTAGCTATATTATTTCTTTTTGCTACTATTAAAACTGATGAAGTAGAAAAAAAGAAAAAAATTAGTTAAAAAAACGAAGTTGTTCCCATTGCTTTTTGTTGTGAAACAAACTTCTGATAATCCTGGTGCTAAAACTCTTGATACTCAAGAAAGAGAAAAAGCCTAAGAGTGAACCTAAAATTGAGAAAAAAAGTAGAAGAAAAGAAAATTGAAGAAAAAGAAAGTTGAGGAGAAAAAGCCTGTTGAAAAAAACCTATTGAAAAAGAAGGCTGAAAAAGACAGAAGAGAAGAAAATAGAAAGTAATATTCCAAGTAAAAATGAACCAAGTCATTCAGATACTTCTTCTAAATCTAGTTCAGAAAGTTCTAGTACTAGTTCTTCTGATAAGTCAAGTAATCATAGTAGTGATGGTGGCTCTCCTAATGGAAGTTCTTCAGGAGAAGATTTAGGTTCAAACTTTATTGCCGATGGAGATGGAACTTATATAGCTCTTACTTCTGAAGGAATAAACTATCAAATAATTAATGAGGTAGAACCTGATTATCCTTCTCAAGCTGAATCTATAGGATATTCAAAGAAGGTACAAGTAACTGTAAAAATTCTTAGTAGGATTAAAGGGTAATGTTGAAAAAGGCTGAAATAATAAAAATCTCATAAAGATTTAGGCTTTGATGCAGAAGTTATGAAAGCTATTAAGAAATGGAAATTTAAACCTATATTCCATAAGGGAAAAAAATATAAAGGTTTATTTTACAAAAAAACATTTGTATTTGAACCACAACAATAAAAAAAGCTATTGCAAAATAATAAAAAGTAAAAAAATAGTTCGTTACTGAGTAAATTTCCATTCGTAACTTACTTATTTTTTTACTTTTTGAATTGAGATTATAATATGCAATAGCTTTTTTTATTCCTTTATTCTGCTAAATCATTTAAATATTGTATATTTATACTTGCTTTATCAATAAATGAATTTAATACTCTTAATTCATTAGAAGTAGCTTTTTTTCTAGTTTTCTTTATGTCTCTAACTTCTGTTCTAAAAGCTTTCAAACTTATTTAACACAGCTCTTCTATCTTTTTCCACTATTGGATTTTTCTAGCATTCTGTAATATTCATTACTTAGGCTAATATTTTTTTGATTTAAACTTGATTCCACTTCATTAAATGGTACACTTGTATTAGTACAGGCATTTATTAATAAAATTGCAATAAACATTAAAAAAATATCTTTTTCATTATTACATCCTCTTTTTCCTTTTCATTACCAAGATTGAATTTCTAATTTTTTTATCTCTTATCATAAGTTCATTAACTGCTTCAGCAGCATTTTTTTATTTTTCAAATAAAACAGCATTCACTTGCTCTATTATAGGGATTTTCTACATTATATTTTTCTAGCAGCCCTGAACCTCCCACGACTGAAGTCGCAGGATTCTTGGGTAGTAGTTGCTTCTGTTAACCAACTAAATTTACCAAGCTATCCCCATAGTTCCTACGGTTCATATATTTATATATTTAAGCACTTATACCCTAATATCCTCAGTCCTTCTTTTTAATATGTTTTTGGCTGCATTTATATCTCTATTATGTACAGCTCCACATAATGGACAAGTCCATTCTCTTATACTTAAATCTTTTTACTTCTTCATTTCTATATCCACAACAATTACATATTTGGCTACTTGCAAAAAAATTTATCTACTCTTACTATTGTTCTTTCATACCATTTCGCTTTATAACTTAGTATTCTATTAAATTCACTCCATGATACATCTACAATATTTCTTGCTAATTTATGATTTTTTTACCATATTTTTTTATTTGTAAATCTTCAATACAGATAATATCATATTCTTTTTATTAGCATCATTGATAACTTTTGCAAAAAAATCTTCTCTTTGATTTGATATCTTTTCAAATAATCTTGCTACTTTTTATTCTAGCTTTATTCCTATTTGAACTACCCTTTGGTTTTTCGTGATAGTTTTTCTTTGTAATATTGCTAGTTTATTCAAAGATTTTTTTGTAAATATTTTGGATTTTCTATTGAGATTTCATCACTGGTAATCGCAAAGTCCTTTATACCTAAATCTATTCCAACATTCTTATTTGTACTTTCTAATTTTTTTCTACTTCTACATCAGTACAACATAAAGATATATAATATTTTCCACTAGGTACTTGGGTTATTGTTGCATTTATTATTCTTCCTTGTGGTTTTATTTTTATCTCTTATTTTTTTAGTCTTCCTAACTTAGGTACTTTTTATCCATTTATCTAAAAAAACTCTATATTATTATTTGTATAATTGGTTCTGTATGATTTTTCTATTATCTTTCTTAGATTTAAACTTTTGGATAGCCACTTCCACTAAAAAAAGTTTTTTATAGGCTTTATCTAAATCTTTTTAAAGAATTTTTGTAAAGAAAATTTATCTACATCTTTTAACCATTCTTTCTCTTGTTTTAAAACTGTCAGTGCTTTTGCTACATTGACTATATGACATAGATTTTTTTCTCTGTAATATATAGCTTTTTGTTTTTAAATCTAAAAAAATGATTATAGACATATCTTACACAACCAAAAAGTACAATTTAATATTGTTATTTGAGTTTTAGTTGGATAAAATCTAAACTTATATGCTTTTTCCATACGATTTCACCTCCATTTACCTATATATAGTATACTACTTTTTATACTATAAGTAAATGAAAAAGTAAAAATTTTTTTCTAAATATATGAACCTAAAACTGACTCAGTCGTTTTTAGAGGGTTGTCGTTCACATAAGTACGCTACCACTTATGCAGTTCTCTTATGAACTTCTTAATATTTCTATTAGCACAGACTATATCTTATCCCACAGCTCTACCTGTTTGGGTCTACCCACTTCCACCAGCTTTGGTGTACTTCCCTCAGGAGGAATAGTCGTTGAACCTTACCTTTCGGTCTTGGCTGCTGATTGCCCATTATCTTAAAACACTTAGGATTTAACCTTATGCCATCTAGTATATTTTTTCTGCTTTCGCCACTTTCACATTTGCACCATATTATTTAGGTACTATGTTGTAGTTATACTAGCTTTAGGGGTTTCCAGCAATTCGAGTAGTATTGGATAGCTTTTTAAAGTTGCTACCTCTACATACATATTTCTATATGCTGACTATACTTAATGGTCTAACTCATGACTGACACCCTACGAGTGCTAGAGTCACAAGTGTGCGACCATATTTTTTTAATCAAAAGCAGACTTAGCACTATATACTCCTTCAACAACCATATTAACTTCTTTTTATAGCTTCATCTAAAGTTTTTTTCCCTGTCCTAGTAAAACACCTGCTCTTCTATTTCTACTGTGCATACTAGCACAAGTTACTATTAAGTCTCCTAAACCTGTTAAACCATAGAAAGTAGATTGTTCTCCACCCATTGCAACACCTAAAGAAGCAATCTCCTTTATTCCACGAGTTATAAGGGCAGCCTTTGTATTATCTCCATAGTTCAGTCCATCAGCTATTCCAGCAGCTAGAGCAATAACATTTTTTTAAAGCTCCTCCTACTTCTACTCCAAGCATATCAGGACTTGTATATACTCTGAAAGCAGGATTCATAAAAGATATTTTTGTAAATATAATGTAAGCTCCTTATTATGAGCTGATACAACACAAGTAGTTGGTATACCCTTACCTACTTCTTCAGCATGGCTTGGATCTGATAGAACTGCAACTTGTGGATTTTTTTATCTTTCAATTCTTCTTCTATAATATCTGTCATCGTTGCTAAAGTATCTTCTTCTAGTCCTTTTGCAACATTGACTATAATTTGTTTCTCTTTAACAATATCTTTTTAAAGATTTTTGAAACAGATCTTACTGCCTTTTGAAGGAACAGCTAGGACTAAAATATCTTTATCTGTTACAGCTTCTTTTTAAATCATCAGTCACCACTATATCCTCAGGAAGTAATATATTAGCTAATTTAGCTTTATTTTTCTCTAGTTATTTTTTTAACTCTTCAGCTTCTTTTTATCAAAAGACCAAACTGTCAACTTGTGTCCATTTTTGTGTAATAGAATAGTCAGGGCTATTCCCCATCCACCTGAACCAATAACTGATATCTTTGCCATTTCAACACCTCTCTGTTATACATAATAATTTTTCAATTTCTAATTTTATTTTTTTGCCTTTTTAATGCCTCAATTATCATCATACTTGATGTATTATTCTTTGAAAAAAACAAAAAAATTATCTTTTTACAGAAAAATTTATTTTTTTGTCCAAAGTCTTTATTATCTCAATTAATCTATGAGTTCTATGTACGAAATACAAAGTCCCTATAGGCTTTAAAAAGTCTTTTTAGCATTTTGAATGAACTCATCTAAATTCAATTTTATCTCATGTCTTGACAATGCTCTATGCTCATTCTCATTTATCTTTTTCCCATTATCCTCCATATATGGTGGATTAGAAATTACAACATCGAAAATAATTGGCATTCTTGTATTCCTTAACATCTAAACAAGTGAAATTAATATTTTTTTCTATTTTTGTTTAATTCTAAAGCCTTATTGGCTCTTTCAATATTTTCATTTTGTATATCAATTCCAACAATTTCTTCTATCATATCATTATCAGATAGAAGTATAGGAAGTATTCCATTCCCTGTACCTATATCCAATAACTTTATATTTCTTTTTAGATAAAGACTTTTTTTAAATAGTTAAAAAGCAATATAGTATCTTCAGCGTATTTATATCCACCTTTTTTTCTGAATAATTTTTGTACTTCTTATCTAATTCTTCAATAATTTCATCATCTTTTTAACATATTATTCTTTCTCTAAAATTTTTATTTTTCAATTTCTTCTTTTTGTTTTTCATATTCTTTAAGATACTAGCTTCTTTTCTATTGAATTTTATATCATCTATAGAAAATCTTGATATTCCCTTATCTTTTACATCTACATATAGGAAATTATTTAGTGGACTTATACTAACAACCTTACCTTCACCTATTTCAGTTTTTTTACTGATTGATTTACTGCAGGGAAGTTTTTTTAAGTGCTTCTTCATACTGACTGTATTCATAGTTTATACAACATAGTAATCTTCCACATACACCTGATATTTTTAGTAGGATTTATTACAAGCCCTTGGTCTCTTGCCATTTTAACTGAAACAGAATCAAACTTATTAATAAAAAGTTTTTACAACACAACTCTTTTCCACAGGATCAATATTTCCTAAAAATTCTAGCCTCATCTCTTACACCTATTTGTCTCAATTCTATTCTTGTTTTTAAACATCACTGCTAAATCTTTTTACAAGTTCTCTAAAATCTATTCTTCCATTTGCTGTAAAATAGAATATCAATTTTTGATTTATCGAAAAGTATATTCACAAGTGATTAACTTCATTTCAAGTTGATGTTTTTCTAATCTTTTTCCTTACAAGCTATAAAGGCTTCATCTGCTTCTTTTTCTTTGCTTGTTATAGATTTCAATTTCTTTTTCACTTGCTAATTTTTAAAACTGGCTTTATAGGTAAAACTAAGTCTTTTTTTCCTTCATTGGTAAAGGACTATTAGAAGCTATACCTAACTCAGTTCCTCTTATAGTTTCAACGATAACCTTGTCATTTTTGTATGTTTCATCACCTAATACTTCAAAAATAGTATCTCTTTTTTGTAGTTTCAAAAAGTTACTATTAAAAACCTTGTGGATTCTCTCTGGATCCGTGCTTACTATCTGTGTATTTTTCATCTATAATATTATTTTCCATATTCTCTCTAATCTATATCAATCCTTCTTCTAAAAAAACTAAAGTAGGAATCTCTTGTTATTATTATATGCTCTAACAATAAAGCTCCAAAAATTTTTTTAAGTCCTTTTGCTATCTCATTTGTTATATCTATATCACACTTTTGAAGGACAAGTATTTCCTGAAGGGTGATTATGAGCTATAATTATTGACTTAGCATTTTCCATTATTACCCTTTTGTATATTTCTCTTGGATAAATTGAGCTTCTATCTAAAGTCCCTGATGAACTTTCTTCAAAAGCTATTACTTCATTTGAGCTTGAAAGATAGATAACATAGAATTTTTCTACATCTTCATATCCTATTTTTATTTCTTAAAAAAACTTAATAAAACTTCTTTATCGCTTATTTTTATTTTTTTATCATCTTTAATTAATTTTTGATTTTTTTAATTCATCTTTATATATTCTTGCTGGCAAAGCTCCTATCATTTTTAGGAATGTTATAGCCACATCTCCTAAACCATTGATAGTTTTTTTAACTCTAGAGTATCTGCTTTAAGTACATTGGCTAAAGTTTTTAAATTTTTTTATCAGTTCCTTAGCTATAGCTTTAGTGTCTTTTTCTTGGAATAACATAGAAAAGCAATAACTCTAAAAACCTCATAATCTTCTAAACCATTAAATCCATTTTCAAGAAATTTCTTTCTAACTCTTTCTCTGTGTCCTTTTGCATTATTCTTAGTTTTTTCTTCTTCTGCCATAGTTAGCTCCTATTTAAAAAAATAATTTATACACTTCTTCTGGACTCTTCATAGTATTAATCATTTCTATTGCACAAGCAATTATAGGATAGGCAAGAACAGCTCCTGTTCCTTCACCTAGTCTCATATTCATATTTAAAAAAAGTTTTTTTCTTTTAAATAGTCTAAAATAATATTTACCCTGGTTCTTCACTCTTATGAGTAAATAATAAGTAATCTTGAATATTTTTTTATTTAACTTACAAGCTAATAGTGCTGCAACAGATGATATAAAGCCATCAACAAGCATAAGCTTTTTTATTAAGAGCTGCCCCTATATACATTCCAAGCATACAAGCTAAGTCAAAACCTCCAACTGCAGCCATCATTTCAATAGGATTCATATCAAAAGTTCCATATCTTTCACAAGCTTCCACTATTATTTTTTTCTTTTTTTGCTTAAGCCTTCATCTGATAGTACTCCACCTCTTCCTACAACTATATCTATATTTTCTCTTGTTACAGAGTATAGAAGTGCTGAACTTGTAGTAGTATTAGCTATACCCATTTCTCCATTTGAGAATATATCATAGTCTTGAGCTCTTTCATTTTATTAAATCTATACCTGTAAAAATAGCTTGTAGACATTCTTCCATAGACATAGCTTTTTCTTTGTAAAAATTATTTGTTCCTCTTTTAACTTTTCTATGAATTAAATTAGGATATTCTCTTTTTTTATGTCGTTCTTCATTCCTATATCAACAACATTTAAGTCTACACCTAAAGTCTTTGTAAATATACCTATACAAGCTATATTATTTAACATAGCCTCAGAAACTATTGGAGTATATTCAATAGGACAAGATGATACTCCTTCTTCTATAACTCCATTGTCTGCTGAAACAAGTATATGACATTTTTCTATCTAATTTCTTTATAGGATAACCATAGATAGAGGCAACTTTTTACAAATTTCTTCTAAAACTCCTAAGCAATCCTTAGGTTTCATTTTTCCTATCAAGCTCAGCTTGAGCTTCTTTAATTGCTGAACTATCTACAGGCTCTATTTTACTGATTAAATCAAATAAAAAAATTTATATCTTTCATTTTTTTACCAACTCTCTAATATAATTTAGTAAGATAACTGAAATTAAAAATCTCCTTCAAAAGATTACAATAGAGCAATTATCTACTTTAAATTTCCAATAGGTATCTAAAGTCCCTGAAACAAAATAACTGATTATACAATTTATTATCCCCCAATGAGAAATAATAAGGTTGTCTTTTGTATAATCTAAAGTTTCTAAAAACGAAACAGCTCTTTGATATAGTTCTTCGAGACTTTCTCCTGTTATATAATTAAAACTTTTCCAATTCTTTTCCATTTCTTTTTACTTCATTTGGATATTGTTCAGAAATTTCTTTAAATGTTAAACCTTCAAAAGCTCCAAAATCTATTTCTTCTAACCTGCTATCATAGATTATTTCTTTTATCCAAATAATTACAAATTTCTGCTGTTTCTCTTGTTCTTTCTAAAGGGCTAGAATAGATACAATCATAAGCTATATTTGAAAGTTTTTTTCCTTTGCCATATAGGCTTGTTCTATACCTAATTCATTTTAAAGGTGGATTTAACTTTCCAAAATATAGGTTTTGAGCATTCATTTCTGTCTGCCCATGTCTTATTAAAATTAATTTTTCCCATATTATTTCCTTATAAGAAGAAAGTAGGTACAACTATAATTAAGAATAGATATACAAGGCTTGATATTTCAAGTAAAGCACCTAAAGTATCTCCTGTTATTCCACCTATTTTTCTTTCTATCAATTTAGAGAAAGAAAAAGCAAATAGTCCTAGTATTGCAATTATAAGTAAATTAATTCCTAATCTCATCATAACAAAATCTAAAAGGTAATTCAAGTGATAAACTACTATTTATCATATAGAATAACATAGCACTACTATATACTACAGTTATCAATGATGCAATAACAACTTCTTTAGCTTTTTGTATTATCAACAAAAGTTTTACCCATTCCACTTCCTCTAGCATAAGGAGCTGAAGCACAACTGATAACACTACAAAGTCTTGCTACAACTGGATAAGTTAATACAGCAAAAACTGTTTCTCCTTGATCTTCCATCAATAAAGAATATAGTAATACAAACTTTATTAAGAAATATAGGATTAATGCTAAAAGCACCATTACTACCTAATCTTGAATCTTTCATTATTTCAAGCATTTTATGTTTACTTCTATAACTAAAAAAATTCCATCAAAAGTATCTGCTAAACCATCAAGATGTAAAAGCTCCTGTTGAGATTAAATCTGTTAAAATTACTACCAATATGATTATTGGTAAAAAGCCGAAAAAAAGATAAATTGCTCAAGACATAAGAAAACACTATAGAAAAGAATAATAGAATAAAACCTATTACTATTCCTACAAGTGGAAAAAAAGTTTCATTGACTTTTCCAAGCTTTTTCCTCATCATAATCTATTTTTTTGGCATTGGTATTCTTGTCATAAACGATAAAAAGTAATAAAAAAACCTTTCATATTTCCTCCCATTATTTAATTTTTACTTTTTATTCCTGAAACAGCTAAATAAGCTTCATCAGAATTCTTTGCAACAAGCTGATTGATTCTTCCACAAATATCTCTAAAGTGTCTACCTAAAGGATAATCAGGTACAAGACCTGAACCAATTTCATTTGTTACAAAAACACAGTCAGTCTTTTTGATCTAATAAATTCTAAAAAAATTAGACATTTCTTCTTCAATTTGATCTTCTATTTCTTGAACTACAGATAAATCTACTTTATCCCAATCTATATCTCTATCCATTATCATGAAATTAGAAACAAAATTTGTAATACAGTCAAACAAAATTACATCAGTACTGTCTATATCGTTTTTTTACAAGAGAGATAAGATTTTTTTAAAACCTTCTATCGTTTTTCCAAGTGTTACCTCTTCTTTTTAATATGTCTTTCAATTCTATCTTGCATTTCATCATCAAAAGCTATAGCTGTAGCAAAAATAAATTTTTATTTTTTTATATTTTTTTGTTCGTAAATATATTCTTCAGCAAATTTACTTTTTTTCCACTTCTACTTCCACCAGTAAAAAAATATAATCTTTCCCATATTAGTCTCCTTGAATATTATATCCTTAATTATATCATATTTTTTTATAAAAAAACATAGGTTGCTAACAAAAATCAGCAACCTAGATAAATCGTTTATTTTATTTATTTTGAAATTCTTTTTATTTCTTCTTGAACTTTTTCGTAGTTTATTTTTTTCTTTCTTTAATAGCTTTTTATAATTTTTTTCTAGCTTCTTTTTCTTCCAGAAAGAAACCAAATGAAATAACTTTTTTTAGATTTTTAATTTTTATTTTTAAGAGTCTACATTTTTCTATATTTTTTTATAAAAAAAGTATCTGGTTTATAAGGACTCAAAAAGAAAGGATCTTTATATTCTAAATCTGTGATTTCATCAAATTTTTATTTTATGCTTTTCTATTCTCTCCTTTTTATTAATATGAAAAATAATAATTTCATCTTCTTTTATAAATAATTCTTCAATAATGTATTTATACTTCTCACATCTATTACAATCAATTAACATTAATAAAGGAAGTAATAAAAGAAAAAAATAGAATTACCATAATATTAATTATAGAAGACCTTTGTTGATAGAAGTAATAAAAATACCTAAAAAGAAAAAAATATTAAAAAAATTTTTTTATAATCTTTTTTTAAATCTTTTTAAAAATGTCTACTATCACATAAAAAAATGTAAAAGCTTTATTTTTTTCATAAACATCACTCAAACCCTCAATATCCATTTTTTTAATTGTGTCCTAATATTTAATCTCTTAATAAATAGCCTAAAAATTCCTTAAGCTAGCTATAAAAAAATTAATTATTACTTATTTCTTTTTATTTTTATAATCTTCCACTGTTCCACTAAATATTTCTTTTTCTTGGAACACCTTTACTAAAAGCATCATCTAACCCATTATATTTTTTTCTATAAGAACATTTTTTTAAATTTTTAATGGAGGTATATCTATTATTTTACCATTATCTAGTTGCACTTTCCCTATATAAGCTGTAAAATCTCCTGTTATTATTATGCCCTGTTTATGTATATATATATTCTGAGTTAGGTTCTGTCCTAATTATATACTCTTTTCCATTATTGATTATTTTTTTATTTTTTTGAAGATAAAATTTTTTTACATCATGTCTTTCATCATAGTGATCTCTTAAGTCTAATACCCATATATAATCAAGAGCAGAATCTTCTTTAGCAAATTCTACTAGACTTGCTGATATAGATATATCACTATTTTTTTATAGTTTTCTGGATAATAATAATATCTTGTATTTGTACATGCTGTTAAAAAAATATTAAAATTATTAATACTAAAAAAACTTTTCATTTATTTTTCCCTCTCCTATTACTGAAGCTATTAAATTTGTTTTTTTCTTCCAATTATTGAACTTTGCTCATTTGCCTACGATTTCTCTTTTTCTCCCATATCTGCTTCTACTATCTCTTATTTCATTTATATCTTCCTTAAACTTTAACATTGTTACTTCTTTTCCGTCAATTCCATTATATCCCACTAAGACTTTCTTATTTTTCATATTCTTTTTTTAGATAAATAGTTTACATAGAAAATATAGAAATCTATCTCTTCAAAAATTCATATCTTTGAATATTTCTAAATCAGATTCTATTTCAGTACCAATATTAATTATATAATAATCATCTTTTTAATAAAATTAATTTTTTCTCATTTAAAAATAATATTCAATATTTTTTTATATCTTTCTTCAATCTCTAAATTATAAATAACTGATAATTCCTCTTGTTTTTTTCTTACCTTATCTAACATTATTTTTTATCTGCATATTCTTTAAGTTTGAGTAGAAGAATTGTATTTATTTTTTTAGAAAATCATTATGTTCTAAAAAAATAATCCAAATGAATAAGTTTTTTTCTATCAGTTTCTATTTTTCATAAATTTTTGTTTTGAATTAACCAAATAATTCAATATACCTGGGTCTAACATAAGAGATATCCCAAATGTATCCTTAAAATATTTTTTTAATCTCATCTAAAAAGATTTTTTTAGAGTATAGAACTTTCTCTTTAATTCCTAAAGCTTGAATAATTAAATAATCTTCTCTTATTACAATTTTTTTCAGCATAGATACAAAATAAGGAAATATAAATATATCCAATTATTAAAAATAACTGAAAGTAGATTAAAAAAATATATTTATAGTTTTTTTAAAGTAATAATAGAAAATAAAGCTATAAAAAAAATAAAGTATATATTTTATAAAAAAATTATATGTTTTAAATAACTTTTTAAATACTTCTACTTCTCCACATTGATCTTTTTATTTCCACCATTCTTTAATTCCTCCATACAGTCAGAAAGCCTTTTTTTATTATGCCAGCTATTATAACAGCATTTTTTTGAGAATAGGCTTATAAAAAAATTTTTTTATTTCCATAACCTTATCCCTTAAATATTATTAATTTTTAAATGTACTTCTATTATCTCTTATCTCATTTATATCTTCTTTTAATTTTTGATATTGTTACTTCTTTCCCATCAATTCCATTATATCCTACTAAGACTTTTTTTATCTTGGTTTTTCTTTTTTTAGAAAGTACATAAGAATAAAAAAAGTGTCTAATTCTACTTCTTCAAAATATATTTTTAAATATTTCTAAATATTCAATTGCATCATAACTTCCATTAACTATATAGTTGTTATCTTTTTTTAGCTATAAATAATATTTCTTCATCAATAATTTGATTTAAAAACAAAAATCATATCTTTCATCTAATGGAGAATTATATTTCTGACTTAAATTTTTCAATTTTTTTGATTAAAGAATATTTTTATTTTTGTTCTTCTATAACCATTTCTTTTTAATTCATTATAGTTTTTTTACAAATTTATTATTATCGTAATTTTGTGAAAATGAATATGGATCAGCATCAACAAATATTTTATACTCCTTCCCCGATTTCATTTTTAATTAATATTCTTTCATAAGGTTTTAAAAAAATTGTTATATAATTTAAAGGATTGGAGCTATTGGCATATGCTTTAGGAATTTTAGAGCCTTTTGTCTATAATGTTTTCAATATCTAATAATGGAATTCTTAATTCTTTAAAAAAATAAATTTAAATAGAAAAAAATTCTTCTATAAATCAGATTATCATCTTCAATATAACATTCTTCCCTTGGGATAAAATATAATATTCCATTTTTTTATCGCTCTTATTATTAAATATAAAAAAATAACTGAAAGTAATATCCCATACATTGATCCAAAATTGACACCATCAAACGATGATAAGATACCATAAAAAAATAATCCTACAAAAAGAAGCTACAAAGGGAAGAACAAATATAGGTATTATATACAAAATAAAAAGGTTGACTATCATTTTTTTACTTTTTTTCATTTATTTTTCAACTCTTCTCCCATATCTGCTCCTACTATCTCTAATCTCATTTATATCTTCCTTAAATTTTGACATAGTTACTTCTTTTCCCATCAATTCCATTGTATCCTACTGAGACTTTTTATCTTGGTTTTCTTTTTTAATATAATTTTTTTATGTTCCTTTATTTTTTTCTTCAATAATACTATTTATTTTTTTAAAATCTTCATAGGACATTTTATAGCCAAATGAATATGTATTAAAATATGTTTTTTATTTTTCATGCTTCTTTTTCATATCAAAAAGTGAAGTCTCTTTTATAAAATCCTATAAAGTATTCTTAATAATATATTTTTGAAAATTTCATCATAAAAATATCTCTTTTTCATAAGTTACTTTTTTTATTTTTCTTTAGTCTTCTTATTGTAAGACTTACATTCTTTAAGGTCAAAGTTTCTATACTTCCTATATTTCTTATAGCTATATAATTTCCAATATTTAGAAAAACAAAAAAATAGTTAAACACACTAAAATAGAATAAATTGTTATCTTTGAAATAATTAAACCTATCAGTGTAAATAATGGAACTATATACACACCTATAAATACTCTATTGTTTTTTTAATTCGATAACTGTAGCTTCTTTTTGTATTTTTCTATTTCCATATTTTTTTCTATTCCTTTCCAAAAATATTTTTTTATTTCCATAACCTTATCCCTTAAATATTATTAATTTTTTTAAATGTACTTCTATTATCTCTAATCTCATTTTATATCTTCCTTAAATTTTTGACATAGTTACTTCTTTCCCATCAATTCCATTGTATCCTACTAAGACTTTCTTATTTTTCAGTTTCTTTTTTTGATAGATAATTCACATAGAAAACATAGAAATCTATCTCTTCAAAATTCATATCTTTGAATATTTCTAATTTTTTTATTGCTTCACTATCTCCATTGATTACAAAATTATTATCTTTTTTTCAGATATAAATAGTTTTTCATCATCAAGTATTTTTATTTAAAATATAACTATATCTTTCATCCAATGGAAAGTTATATTTCTCACTTAAATTTTCTTTTTCTACATTTTCTACTTTTTATATGTTCTATAATTTCTTCTATTATTTCAGCACTTTCATGTTCACTTAGTTTATATCCAAAAAGCATATATTTTTATCTTCAAATTCATTTCTCTTTTCACTCTAAATTTTTATATTTTTTTAATAAATCTGTGGGAAAGAATAGATAATTTTTTATTTTTTTTCACAATATTTTTTTCTTATATCTTCTAATTTTATTACCTTTTGAATAATAACAAAAAAATAATATATATTTTTTTAAAAATTAAATTATTTTTCTTTTTATACATAAAACTTCTTTAGAAGAACCTGAAATTGCTTCTAAATAAAGAAACATAAAAAAATGGAAGACTTCCAATAATAAATTTTATTATTTTTACTTAATGAAATTTCTCTGAAGTTATACATTCCCAAATAGGCACATATGATATATAAAATAAGAAAAATTATAGTTTTTAGAATTATTCCAGATATTGAGTATCTTGTTATAGAATATTCATCTGTATTATTAATTTTCTTTGTTAGAACTTTCAGCATTTTTTTATTCTCCATTCTTCATAAGAATTCTTGATAGTAGTAAAAATTTCTATTATTTCTTTTTCAAATTTCCCTTTCATAGCCTCGTAAATCTTTCCATCATTTTTTTATTATTTTTAATAAAAGATATCTCTCCTTCCCTATTTACCCATTTTTTTATTATATTTAATTTCCTTAATTTCTGAATATAGAAATAATCTTGTTTTTTTCCTTTTTTTATCTCTATTTTATCTTCATATAAAAATAATTTTTTTATTTTTAGATAAATAAGGTTCTAATCTATAAGAAATAATAAATAGCACATAAAAAAATAATCCATAAATAATTGTAAATTTTATCATTAGCTCTAAATAAAAAGAATGTATAGGAGAGTAAAAATCAATAGAAGTGCATGAAAAATCAAGAATTATATTATATTTTTCTTAATAATTCTTCATCATAAACAATACAAGTAAAATCTTCTCTTTTTAGTCACAGTTTTCATATAAAACTCCTAGTCATAATCTTTATTTTTCACTGACTTCACTAGAAATTAGTGATATTAATTAGTTTTTTTGCAAATAGCCTTTTTGTTTCACTATATTTTAATATTTCTCCAATTATTTCTTTATATTTTTCTTCATTTAAACAGACTCCAAAAAGTATAAATTTTATCTTCAATTTCACTTTCTTTTTGCTCTAATTTTTAAATTTTTTTAACTATATCCAATGGTAAAAAAACTGGGAAATGTTTTTTTCGTATTCCTCAGTCCAAGAAATACTTCTAATATTTAGTACATCAATGACTTTTCTTTCGTACAAATAAAATGAAAAAAATATTTTTTTCAATAACAAGCTCATTATTATCTACAATTAAAAATTTCTTTTTGAGCAAACAGCTAAAGCTACAACTATAAAAAAATTAATAAAAATGGTAAATTATATAAATATAAAGTTATTATACTTATTTCTTTCATTTTATAACCTAGCCAAGTATGTAAAATATAAAATATTATTAGATATAGTGGAAGTTTAAAGCTCCACTTTTTATATTCAACAATGAGTAAATTAGCTTCTTTTTTTATATTCAATTTACTTTTTTTATTAAATTTTTAAACATCTATATCACCATTTTTTTATATAAATTATATATTTTGACTACTTTATAAGCCTCCTCTTTAAAGAGATCATAATAATATGATTTCTCTACAGTAGGTGTGATTATCTTTATATAATAGCTTGTTCCATTTCTTGCACTAATTTCAGTTATTTTTTTAAATCTAGTATATCTTCATAATTTAAAATTGTCTTTTTTTATTAATTTATTTGACCATATTTCTTGAATTTCTAACTTATCTTTTTAAAAAAATAAATAAAAAGTTTTTTTAAAAACATATTTATTAAATAAAAAAAGTAATAGGGAAGAAAGTATTAAAATCACATATCCATATTTATAACTTGTATTTGAAAATATCATAGAAAACGTATTCAATAAATTAATCATAAAATATACAGCAAAATAACCTGCTCTAAATAAAAAAATTCATAATTTTTTTCATAATATACGTATCTTCTTCAATTCTTGTTATAGTTTGCATTTTCTCACCTATTTTTGTTCTAAATTTATTTCCCATTTAGATAATTGCTTTTATCTCTAATCCAATCTAAATGTCTGTTATACAAATATATATAATTTTTCTTCAGTATAATATTCTTGTGGAGAAATATTATTTTTTTAAAAATCCTCTAAAGTTATCATATCCCTCTTACTTCTCCTATATTGTATACTTCAAGAATTTTTTTCTAGCTATTTTAATTTCTTCATTTTTTCTATTTCATATAACTCATTATATGAGTTTTTAAAAAAATTTTATTTATTTTTTTCAGCTAAATCTTGAACAGATATATTTTTTTGATAATTCCTCTATAATTCTATTTATTTCATAAGAATATTCATTGCTAAAAGAAACATCCATTATTTTTAAAGGATCCCATAGATTTATAATTTTATTAATTTTTTTATACAAGTTAATATAAATATCTACTTCTTTTTGATTTTTTTGAAAAATAATTTTTTTAGTATCATAATAATTAGGTAGAATAAAAATTTAATTTATATTCTTTACTTTTTCTCTATAATCTTACTCGCTATATCCTCTTCAATCTCTTGTTTTTGACTTATATTCATTTTGAGAAATAATATTCAAATATATTTTTTTATCTCTTGAGCTAATGTTTTTTTATCTATATTTCTATTATTTACTACTAAATTTCTTATTCCTTTTTGTTTCTGTTTCATATTCATCTTCTGGACAAAAAGTCCATTAGCCCCATTGGATCCCATAAATTTATAATTTCTTTTTATTTCATTACCAAATTCTATCAATTCTATTAACTCTATCAGTTTTTTTCTTTATTATTTAACATCATAATCCACCTATAGTATTTTTTTCTTCATTCTATAAAGAGAATATTTATTTTTATCAGTACAGCTTAAAAATTTTTTTCCTGCAATTTCTTTTGTATTCTTCTTCACTTAAATTAATTCCAAAATAATAAATCTTATCTTCAAACTCTTTAAATTTTTGTCCTTATCTTTAAATTTTTTTGTCATATCTACAAATATGTTAAATTTCCTGTTAAGCTATTTGTTTCATAATAAATACTCTTTATATCACTTACTTTTTATTTTTGTTTGTTTGATAACAAATAAAAGTAAAAAAATTTTTATTGTAATTTCTTCTTTCTCTAATATCATTATTTCCTTAGATTTGACAAGTAAAATGATAAAAATACAACACTAAAAAAATGAAAAGATGTCTCTAGTGAAACCTTCTTCATCAAAGAAATATCTAGATTAAATTTATAGATATATATTCTTACATAAATTAAATAAATAGAATATAGAAGAATAAAAAAATTTACTTTTTCATTAGAAAATTCTCTTTTAGATATCTAGTAACTATAGTTTTATTATTATCCTCTGAAAATATTTACTATATTTTTTTCATCTTCTTCACCTTTTTACAAACATTTTTTTAAAGTTTTTAATTATTTCTATTGCTTCATTTTTCTAAACAAGTGTTAAAAAAAGTAATTTTTGCTTTTTTTGTCATAATAAATTTCTACTCCGTAACTTACAGGTAGATAGCCAATCTTTTTTTGTATCTATTTTACTTATATTTTTAAAATTAAATGTTTCTTTTTTTGTTATTATATTTCTTTCATCTAAATCTAATATAATCTTAGTTTTTTTCTTAAGATAAGTATATCTTTAAAGAAAAAGATAAATAAGTAAAGGAATCCATTAGTTTCATAGCTATCTAAATATACTAATCTCATAACTAAAGTAACTAAAAGAAGTAATAATATTTCAGTTGCCAAAGATTTTTCATATTCTCCACTATCTTGAATTATATATTTTTATTATTTTTTTCTGTTATACTTATCATAAAATCTACTCCTTAGTTTTATTATCCTCTGAAATATTTACTATATATTTTTCATCTTCTTCACCTTTTATAAACATTTTTAAAGTTTTTAATTATTTCTATTGCTTCATTTTTCTAAACAAGTGCTAAAAAAAGTAATTTTGGTTTTTTTATCATAATAAATTTCCACTCCATAACTTACAACAGACTCTTTAAAGTAATTTTCTTTTATATCTATTTTTTTATTATATTTTTTAAAGTTAAATGTTTCTTTTTTTCGTTATTATATTTCTCTCATTTAAATCTAGTATAATTTGAGTTTTTTTCTTAAGATAGAGTTTACTAAGATTAAATGTATAAGAAACAAAAAAATATAAAACAATAAATAAAGAAAATACTATCAGGATTCTCTAAAAGTACTAATCTCACTATTAAAGTTAAAAACAAATATAAAAGCATTCCACTCCCTGAACTTTTTATTTTTCTCCACTATCTTGAACTATATATATTTTTATTATTTTTCTGTTATACTTATCATAAAGTCGACTCCTTCACAACTATCTTTGAGTTTAATTTTTGTTAAAGGATAATTTACTCTGTTCTTCTATAACCATTTCTTTTTAATTCGTTATAAGTCCTTATAAATTTATTATCATCATCATTTCTAAATGTATATGGATCAGCATCAACAAATATTTTTATATTCTTTCCCTGACTTCGTTTTTATCAATATTCTTTCATAAGGTTTAAAAAGGTTGCCAGTACTAAACTACGAGTAGATACTTTAGGAATTTTTACAGCCTTTATCTATAATGTTTTTCAATATCTAATATTCGTATTCTTAATTCCTTAAAAATGAATTTACATAGAAAAAAATCCTTCTATAAATCAGATTGTCATCTTCAATATAACATTCTTCTCTTGGGATAAAATACAACATTCCATTTTTTTAGTCCTCTTACTATTACATAGAAAAATAACTGAAAGTAATATTCCATATATTGAGCCAAAATTAATTTTATCAAATGATGATAAGATAGCATAAAAGTATAATCCTACAAAAAAAGCCTGCAAAGGGAAGAATAAATATAGGTACTATATAGAAATAAAAAGGTTGACTATCATTTTTTTACTTTTTTCATTTTATTTTTCAACTTCCCTCCCATATCTGCTTCTACTATCTCTTATCTCATTTATATCTTCCTTAAATTTTGACATAGTTACTTCTTTTTCCATCAACTCCATTATATCCTACTAAAACTTTCTTATTTTCATATTCTTTTTTTAGATAGATAATTTACATAGAAATCTATTTCTTCAAAATCCATATTTTTTTAAATATTTTTTTAAATCTTTTATTGCCTCATTACTAATATTTAACTACATAACAAGCATCTTTTTTGGATAAAATTATTTTTTTCTTCATCAAAAATAATATTTAATATCTTCTTATATCTTTATTTTTACTCTATGTTTTGTTTATGAAATTTCCCCATAAATGCAACTGCACGCCAATTATCTATACTATAATTATCTAGCCATTCTAATGTTTTTATCAACAGTATAACAGCCTATATAGAAATTTGAAATATGTGAAGAGAAACCTTTTTATCTTTTTATATATTTCTGCTTTTTCAATAGCTTCTTTTTGTTAAGTAAACTCCTAAAAATCTTCCTTCATCTTTTGTTTTTCTACATCACATTCATAAGAATGAGACAGTACATATATTTTCATATTACTCCTCTTCCTTTTCTTCATGCATACCTAACTCCATACTAAAATAGCCTGTTCTATAACCATCTACCCACCCTATTTGGTTAATTTCTGTTTTTACTATATAAAAACCATCTAAGTGAGAAGAAAAAAACCTCTTATTTTTTTAAATTTTTTTCTAAAAGCTTTTTAAAGCTTCTTTTCTCGTTAAATATATTCCTAAAAATCTACTTTCCTCTTTGTACTTATATTTATAATCTCCATAACAATATTCATGAGATAATACATATTTTTCACAATTTTATCCTCCTTGAAAAATAATCTTTCACATCATAAAATCTTCTTATTCATCTTTAGGAGCACATTTTGATTTTAAAAACCTCTTGTATAATAATCTTTTCCTATTATCATTGTTTTTATTCTAAAACCATTAGGACAATCTCTAAATCCAGGTTTTTTCTAGCAATTCTTTTATTATACTCTCTGCTTTTTCTTTTGCTTGACAAAAAGCCAATTAACTTTTTCATCTTTTTCTTTCACTTATATGATACAACATGTAGACTTTCTTTATTTTAGATTCCATGTTTTATACCCTCCTCTTTTAGATGGTTTTTAGACTATTATAATTAGATTTAAAATTTATTTCCCATTTAGATAATTGCTTTTATCTCTAATCCAATCTAAATGTCTGTTATACAAATATATATAATTTTTCTTCAGTATAATATTCTTGTGGAGAAATATTATTTTTTTACTCCTTGAAGAATACAGGGACTATCTTCTGGAAAAATCTAATTTAACCCAAAAGATCATTTAATTCTATAAGCCCCTTGTATAATATTTTTTTATTTAATTTAGGAAAAATTTTTCTTTATATACACTAATTTCCATTTTTTTCAAATGCTAATTTATATTCAGATTTTTCCATATTAGCAAGTTCTTGGACTAGATCCCCTATTTCTTGGTATTCATCTCTGTCACTTGCTACTATTCTTAAAATTAATTTATTTTTTTCATCAAATTTTTTTCTAATGAAAAAAATTCAGTATATCATCATAGCTTAATTCGTTTTTAAATATTTCACTTCCTAAACATCCAATATCAATTACTTTCCAGTTAATTTTTTTAAATTATTATTTTTTTAAAATCTTCTAAAGTTATCATATATCTCTTCCTTCTTCTATTTTGTATATTTTAAGAATTTTTATAGCTATTTTAATTTCTTCATTTTTTTCTATTTCATACAACTCATTATAAATTTATAATTTCTTTTATTTCATCTCCAAATTCTATCAATTCTATTAACTCTATCAATTTTTTTCTTTACTATTTAACATCATAATCCACCTACAGCATTTAATTTTTTTCTTTTTAAATCTACTTCTATATTGATGATTAACTACTCAAATCAATATCATTATGTTTCTTCAAAAATTCCTTTATCTTCTTTTCAACTTCTTCTGCTTCCTCCATAGTTATTTCATATCCCCAGCCATAATATTCTTCAGTTTCATTTTTTAAAAATAAAAATGTATTTTTATAAAATGTGTTAGAACACTCGTGACTTTAGTCGTGAGATGAATAACACCAACATTGAAAATGTTGCACTAAAATTTGCAATTTTACTAATTTTTAATGTATAATATATTTAGAACATTAGCAACTGAATATATGGAGTTAAGGCTAGTAAACAGTAGCCTTGTAAAAATATTCACTGTTCTGTATAGTTGTTCTTTTTAAATATAATATACAGATAAAAGTAGCAGTGTAGACGCAAGTCTTATCTAGTAGTGGCTATTGTGGACTAGCCAAAAAGAATAAGGGTTTTAAAACCAAACTTCTAGAAGATAACTTACTTTTTCAGTTATCTTATGAGGCTCTCGACTCTAGCACTCGTAGGGTGTTAGTCGTGAGTAGTTCACAAAACTCTGTAATAAGTAAACACGATCCTCCTTTATAAAAATTAATTCATAACAAAATCTATGACAAAAATATAGCTTGAATCATAAGAAAAATTGGAGTATAAAAAAAGTAAAAATCCAAAAGTAAAATTCTCCAGGTGTTATCTTTAAAATAGGATAAAGTATACAAGCATTACAAATAATTCCAATTATAAATGCCCATTTCAATTCTTCTTTACAACTTTTTTATAATTTTTTTAAAGTATCTTCTGTTTCTTCTATTTTTGATATCCATAAGATTTTTACCTGCCCTTAAATATTTTTTAATTAAAAAGGATATTTTACAAGTCTAAAATTAGACCCATCTATATTAAGTCCAACTTTTGTAGTAATATATCCCCTCTTTTATTTTAATCATATTTAATTTCTTTATATCGAACGTTTTTAGTTCTTATTTAATTTTACTATTTTTTGTACAATTTTACAAGCTTTTTCTAGTTTTTAAATTACAATAAAAAAATGACACCAAAAACAAAAATTATTTTTCAGTGTCATTCTTTTTTTATTATTTAGTTTTTATTCTTTTTACTTTTTTTGATAACGTCTATGATAGAACCATCTCTATATTCAACTACACCAACAATTTCATCAGTGAATTCAACAGGATCAGGTTTACCAGTTAATTGTTCTGCCATTTCTTTCATTTCTTCAATAGTTTTTAATTCAACCCCAGCTTTTGTTAAAGTTTCTATCAAATCTTTTCTTCTAGGATTTACTACTATTCCATAGTCAGTACAAATAACATCTACTGCTTCTCCTGGAGTACATACAGTTGTAACCTTATCTACTATTATAGGGATTCTTGCTCTCATAAGAGGTGCTAATATTACACTAATTTTTGCTCCTGCAGCTGTATCTTGGTGTCCTCCAACTGCTTGGTTTATAGTACCGTCTGACTTAGTCATAACGTTTACATTGAAGTCTTTATCTATTTCTAATGCTCCTAACATTACAAAAGTTAAATCATTTACAGCAGGTCCTGAAGTATTAGGATTAGCATATTGAGAAGCTGTAATTTCAATATGTCTTTCATTTTCTTTTATAGATCTTACTGCATCTAAGTCGAAACATTGAGTATCATATAGTGCACTCATAAGTCCTTCTTCAAGAAGTCCAACTAATTGAGAAGTTATTCCTCCTAGTCCTAAAGAAGCCTTTATGTTTTGCTTTATCATTTCTTCTCTTAAAAGACTTGTAACTGCTAAACTTGCTCCTGCAGCTCCTGTTTGATAAACAAATCCATCTTTTAAAGTATCCAGAGTTTATAATAACTTTAACTGCATTTTGAGCTATTAATAAATCTCTTGGGTTATCAGAAAATCTTATGGCTCCTGAAACTATTTTTTTAGGATCTCCAATTTCATCAACAACAACCACAGCATCTACTAAAGTTTGGTCTATACTTGCTGGCGAATTAGGGAAAGGAACTAAATTATCTGTGATAGCTATAACATAATCAGCATATTGAGCGTCAACTATTGCATATCCCATAGATCCACAAGCACTTTTTACCAGTTCTACCATTCATATTTCCCATTTCATCACAACTAGGTGCTGCAATAAAAGCTACATCTATATGTAATTCTCCATCTTCAATAGCTCTTGCTCTTCCACCATGGCTTCTTATGATAACAGGTTTCTTAAGTATACCTTTTTGAAATTTCATCTCCCTAAAGGTTCACGAAGTCCACTTGATTGGATTCCTGTAACAACTCCACTCTTTATGTGGTCAACAACAGGAGCATGACAAGGTGATAATGAACTTGGAGCTAAAGTTAAATCTTTAATTCCCATTTTAGAGATTATATCTAGAACTCTATTAACTACTGTGTCTCCATTTCTCATATGGTGGTGGAAAGATATAGTCATTCCATCTTTTTAATCCTGATTTTTTTAATTGCTTCTTCTATGCTGGCAACAAGTTTCTTTTTCATCTTGAATTCTCATTCTTAATTTTTGCTCCAGCTTTACTTTTTAGTTGGTTTTTATTGCGTCAACACCTTTTAAAAGGAACTAATTCTCCAATTCCTTCTAAGTATTCAGGAATTTCTCTACCAACTGCATTTTTTTATTAAATTTCATGATTAGTCCTCCTTGTAAATCCCACTAGCCTTTTGCTAAGTCTAGCACTCTTTGAGCTCTCATAATAATTGGGTTATCAACCATTTTACCATCAACAGATATAACTCCTGAACCCTTAGCTTCAGCTTCTTTTTGCTCCGTTTATAATTCTGATTGATTTTTTTCAATTTCTTTTTGACTAGGTGTATAAATTTCATGTACTATTCTAACTTGCTTAGGATGTATACAAGATTTTCCATCAAATCCTAAATCTTTAATGAATTGTACTTCATTTCTAAAACCTTCTATGTTATTAACATCTGAATAAACAGTATCAAAAGCAATAAATTCCTGCATTTCTAGCAGCAAGAACTATTGCTTCTCTTGCATAGTATAGCTCCCAACCATGTTTACTTCTGAAGTTTTTAAGTTAGTAACATAGTCTTCTGCTCCTAGAGCTATTCCCATAAGTCTTTTTACTTGCAAGAGCTATTTCTTTTAACATTCATAATTCCCTGCAGCACTTTCAATAGCTGCCATTAGTAAAGTTTCTCCTTCTTTACCAATTTCTCTTTCAACTTCTGTGATAAGTTTATCCACAGCAACTATTTCATCTGGATTATCAGTCTTAGGAAGTCTTATTACATCTACTCCAGCTTTTACAATTGCTCTTATGTCATCTGCTCCAAAATGGAGTGTCAAGTCCATTTACTCTTACAACTCTTTCAGTTGTTTTGTAATCTATAGCTTTTTAATGCTTCAGAAACTAAAAATCTAGCAGCATCTTTTTTTGATTTTACACTTACTGCATCTTCTAAGTCAATCATTATAGAGTCTGGTTTATAGATATGAGCATCTGTAATCATTGACGGATTGTTTCAGGTAGAAACATCATTGTTCTTCTTAATCTATCTCTAATTGCCATAATTCCTCCTAAAAATTTATATTCTTTAGATTCAGCAGCTCTGTCATACTGCAGCCTTAGTTCTTGCTATAAGAGCATAATTTAATGCACCCTTATCCACAACTTTAACAGAAGCATTTTTCAACTCCCCAATTCTTTTATAGTGTTAAGCACAGTTTCTATAATTTGTCTACCAAATTGTCTTTTTTTACTGAGCTTGAAACATCAATAACAATCCCACCTTCGTTGGCAGGTTCAACAGTTATCATAGCATCACTTGATTCTAATGTTCCAGCAATACCAACAGTTTTTAAAACCATATTTACCTCCTAATTTTCGCATGTTAAAAAAATGTATAAAAATTGTCAAAATTAGTAAATCTGCACTGCCACCAGCACTTATATTTTTTTCTATGAAAATATCATTTAATTTTTGACATAGAATTTTTTTAATATTTTCTTTTACTAATGTTTTTTTCTATGTTGTTCAAAAAGCTCTTTAGATAGGGTTTGAACTTCTTTAAGTGTTGTAATACTTGCTCTATTTACTATATTTGTGTCATCTAAAACAGACATATAGTAAAATAACAAAAAGTATACAAGCTGTTTCAAAAATCTAAAAGTCTTACAAAAAGTCTTTTAACTTATTGATACCATCTAGCAAAACTATTTTCATAGCCAGAAATAGCAAGTCCTCTTGCACCCTGTCAAATGATATTCCTTGTATGCCTTTTTCTCCATAGGTAGAAATATTATCTGCATCTTCCAACTCATTTAAAAGTGGCTTACACATTTCTTTTTATCTTTTTCACTTAAAAATTTTTTAGGTCAATTTCTTTATTTTTCTTTTAAATGTACACCTAAAACAGCAAGTAAAAATCCCCCATAGAAAAAAATAGTTCCCTTATGAGTATTGATACCCTTTGTAGCTTCATACATTTCTTTTTCTGCTACTTTTCCAAGTTCTCTTAAGTCTTTAAAAAAATCAGGACAAGAAAAAAAGATTCTCTTGTCCGTAATCAAAGCAATTCAAGAAATAGTTATGTAGTGCCAAACTTGAATCAATAAATGTATAGAAAATTCATGTCTTTATGCGAACCATTACTAAGACGACTGACAAGTCCTGCTTTTTGGGCTTATACTAACCTCATATAATAGAGCTTTTTGTTGCCAAAGTAGCAATATTTTTTTATTATTCATTTTCATATTTTTTTGTTAAGAAATCCTTTTGCAACTTGAGGGAATAGAGCATAAGATAGTACATCTTCTACACTTCTTGCAAAATTCTCTACTTTCTTCTTTTAACTTATCGTATTCAGGTGCTAACTTTATCAGCTGGTCTTCCTGTAAATACTTCTTCTGCTCCTATAATAGTATTCTTTATTTCATCTGATATAGGCACTGGACTCTTACCATAAAGACCTCTTACATAGTTCTTTATTTCATTAGGTATTAATTTATATCTTTGTCCAGTTAAGATGTTGAATATAGCTTGAGTCCCAAACCATTTGGCTTAAAGGAGTAACTAGAGGTGGATATCCCTAAATCTGCTCTTACTCTTGGGATTTCTCTTAAAAACGTCTTCATATTTATGTTCTGCTTTTTGCATTTTTTTAGTTGAGATAGGAAGTTAGATAACATTCCTCCTGGTAATTGATACTCAACTATGCTTGGTTCAGTCATAAGAGCTTGAGGATTTAAAATTCCTTCTTGTAAATATTTAGCTCTTATAGGTTTGAAATATTCTGCTATTTCTTTTAATAAATCTAAATCAAATCCTGTTTCTCTTTCAGTTCCTTGTAAAAGTTCTAACAAGACTTTCTGTAGCTGGTTGAGAAGTTCCTCCTGATAGTGGAGATATAGCAGTGTCTACTATGTCTGCTCCTGCTTCAATAGCTCTAAGGTAAGTCATGCTTGCAAGTCCTGCTGTTGCATGAGTATGAACTTCAACAGGAACTCTTAAAACAGATTTTAAAGCTGAAACTAATTCATAAGCAACTTCTGGTAATAAGATTCCAGACATATCTTTTATAGCGATAGAGTCTGCACCTATTTCTTGCATTTCTAAAGCTAGATTTTTGTAATATTCTATAGTATGAACAGGACTTATAGTATAACTCATAGCAAGTTGTGCATGTCCACCATATTTTTTTGTAGCTTCACAAGCTGTCTTTAAGTTACGTACATCATTTAAAGCATCAAATATACGAACTATGTCAATACCATTTTCTATAGATTTTTGTACAAATTTTTCAACAATGTCATCAGGATAATTACGATAACCTAAAAGATTTTTGACCTCTTAATAACATTTGAAGTTTAGTGTTTTTGGCTCTCTTTTTGATCTCTCTTAATCTTTCCCAAGGATCTTCATTTAAAAATCTTAGGGCAGCATCAAATGTTGCTCCTCCCCACATTTCTAATGAATGGTAACCAACACTGTCTAATTTTTTTCGATTATTGGTAACATTTCAGCTGTTGTCATACGTGTTGCCATAAGTGATTGATGTCCATCTCTTAGGCATGTTTCCATAATTTTTAATCTTGTTCATTCCTGTCCTCCTAATCTAAATTAAGTTATTTTTCTTAAATGAATTATAGCTAAATTTTTGGCTAACTGTAATAATTATAAATTATGATGCAAAGATACTAAATAGTACAGAACCAAATACTAGCATCATAGCTCCACCTATACGAGAAGATATTTGAGCAAATGACATAAGATCCATTCTATCAGCAGCTCCTAGAACTGCAACGTCTCCTGCTCCTCCTCTGTTTGCCATACAAAGTCCAGCAGTGATAGCAGCTTCAATTGGATAGAATTTCATTTTTTTCTAGCAACTAACATAATAAATCCAACTGCTCCTAAAAACTATTGCAAGAGCAATTAATAAATTAGAAGGTGCTCCTGCTGCTATAATTTCTTTTTACATCTGTTGTAAATCCAACAGCAGCCATTAGTATCCAAATTGTATGTTTAGAGAAGAAAGTTTGCATTCTTTTTGCTCCAGCTTTTAGTCTATCAGGAACTAAATTAGCAATATTTAAGAACATAGTTAAAAGAATTAAGAAAACTAAACGATGTAATTCAAAAATCTATATTATGACTTTTTTTGCAAATGCCGACCAAAGTTCTCCTAAAAATATGAGCGGTCATCAATAATATTCCTGTTAAGATAAATGCAGCAGTTGTATCTGTAAGTTCAGGTTTAACTTCAACTTCTTTATCTCTTATAGCTTCTTTTTGAATTATCTATAATTAATTCTCCATTACCTGTTAAATTAGATTTAACTTCTCCTAATTTCTTTAATAATGCTCCCATATTATTGCAAAAACGTTAGCTATACTTAGAATAGAGATAGCAAAAAGCAAACCATTCTGATGCAGGTCTACCAGTTTTTTTGAAGACCACATTTCAGACATAGGTATAGCTCCTGCTCCAGTTCCTCCACCCATTATAGGTAAAACATAATTCATCATTACATCTTGAGGAGTTTTTTTCCAAAGATAAATCCTACAGCCATACCACAAACAGAAGCTCCAAAACACCAACTATAATTAGAGGTACATATCCACTTATTGACTTAATAAGAGTCTTTCTGTCAACTGTCAAAACTGATCCAACTATCAACGCAGGTATAAACATTTCTAAGAAATTAACAGGCTGTTTATTATAAAAGACATCGACAGCAGACATAAACTTTTTCTGGTACTAAATGATAAGTTCCAAATACAGCAGCCATAAAGAAAACTAGGATAGTTCCTCCACCTATAAAGTCATTCCCATATAGGAATTCTATCTCCAATTTCTCCAAATAAAAGACCAAATACAGCTAAAGCTGAAAACATAATTAAAAAGTTAGGTCTTAAAAAACTTCCTGGGTTTCCTTCTTTATCTAATCCAAAAGGTACATACACAACTATAGCAACAACTACCAATGCTGCTAAGAACATAGGCAAGCTTATTCCACCCCATTTTGATTCTTTTCGGATCAAATAATTCTTTAAAAATTTTTTTCGCCATTCAACACTCTCCTTCATAATAAAAATTAATAATAAATTTGTCAAAAATATTGTATAATTTTCCTTTATTATACTATTTATATATAGTTTTGTAAAAGCAATCTAAATCTTTTTAAAAATTTTTGAAAAATATGGTAAAATAAAGATGTTAAAAAGTGCTCTGACAAAAATTAAAACATTAATTTTTGATTACAGAAAAAAATAGAATAGAAATAGGATAGTGAAAAAAATATGAAAAAAACAAATGCAATAAGAGAATTAGAAACACATAAAATAGAACACATTGTTAGAGAATATGAAGTTGACGAAGATCATTTAGATGCTTTATCAGTAGCAATAAAAACTAATGAGGACATCACAAGAATATTTAAAACTTTGGTTCTATTAAACGAAAAGAAAGAAATGATTGTAGCTTGTATTCCAGGTTTAGAAAAAAATTAGATTTAAAAAAATTAGCAAAAAAATTTCAGGAAGTAAAAAAAGTTGAAATGCTACCAATGAAAGATTTATTTTCTATGACTGGTTATTTAAGAGGAGGTTGCTCTCCTATAGCTATAAAAAAAGACATACTGCCTTTATTCACAATTCGGCTACTGACAATGAAACTATTTTTAATAAGCGGAGGTTTGAGAGGTTTACAAATAGAAATCTCTCCACAAAAAAATTAATTGACTATTTAAATTTAAAAAGTTGCTGACATTATTGAATAGTATTTTTTTGTTTACTGTGATATAATTATCTAGAAAAATATTGATTAAGATTTAAGGAGTGAAAAATTTAATGTTTGATGAAAAAATTATGGAGCTAGAGCTTGCTGGAAGAATTTTAAAAGTATCTACTGGTAAAATCTCTAGACAATCTAGTGGAGCTATTGTTATTCAATACGGTGATACAGTTGTTTTATCTACTGCTAACCGTAGTAAAGAAGCTAGAAAGGGAGCTGACTTTTTCCCTTTAACTGTTGACTATGTAGAAAAATTCTATTCTACTGGTAAATTCCCTGGAGGTTTTAACAAAAGAGAAGGAAGACCTTCAACAAATGCTACTTTGATAGCTAGACTTATTGACAGACCAATAAGACCAATGTTCCCTGAAGGTTTCAACTATGATGTACATATTGTTAATACAGTTCTATCATATGATGAAGTGAATACACCTGATTACTTAGGTATAATCGGTTCTTCACTTGCACTTATGATTTCTGATATTCCATTCTTAGGACCTGTTGCAGGGGTTACAGTTGGATACAAAAAAATGGAGAATTTATTTTTAAACCCTTCTCCTGCTGAATTAGAAGAAAGTGAACTTGATCTTTCTGTTGCAGGAACAAAAGATGCTGTAAACATGGTTGAAGCAGGAGCAAAAGAATTAGATGAAGAAACTATGTTAAAAAGCTATCATGTTCGCACATGACAATATCAAAAAAATCTGTGAATTTCAAGAAGTTTTTTTGCTAAATTATATGGAAAAGAAAAATATAGAATTTACAAAAGAAGAAGTTTTTACCTCTTGTTAAAGACTTCATCGATACAAATGGACACAAAAAGATTACAAGAAGCTGTATTAACTACAGGTAAGAAAAAAATAGAGAAGAAGCTGTTGATTCTTTAGAAGAAGAATTATTAAATAAATTTCATAGGAGAAAATTATCCTGATGTTCCTGAAGAAGAATTACCAGAAGATGTAATTACTGAATTTAAAAACTTACTACCATGATTTAATGAAAAAAATTAGTGAGAGAAGCTATACTATATCATAAACATAGAGTTGATGGAAGAACTACTACAGAAATTAGACCTTTAGATGCTCAAATTAATGTTTTACCTATTCCACATGGGTCAGCTCTATTTACAAGAGGAGAAACTCAATCTCTTGCTATAACTACATTAGGAACTAAAGCTGATGAACAATTGATAGATGATTTAGAAAAAAAGAATATTATAAAAAAATTCTATCTACACTATAACTTCCCACCATACTCAGTTGGAGAAGTTGGAAGAATGGGTTCACCTGGAAGAAGAGAATTAGGGACATGGTTCACTTGCTGAAAGAGCTTTTAAGATATGTTATCCCTAGTGAAGAAGAATTTCCTTATACTATAAGAGTTGTTTCTGAAATAACAGAATCTAATGGTTCATCTTCTCAAGCTTCTATCTGTGGAGGTTCATTATCACTTATGTCTGCTGGAGTTCCTATAAAAGAACATGTTGCAGGTATAGCTATGGGACTTATCAAAGAAGGAGAAGAATTCACTGTCTTTAACAGATATAATGGGACTTGAAGACCACTTAGGAGATATGGACTTTAAAGTTGCTGGTACTAAATCTGGTATCACAGCTCTACAAATGGATATTAAAATCACAGGTATAACTGAAGAAATCATGAGAATTGCTTTAAATCAAGCTCATGAAGCTAGACAACAAATATTAGAACTTATGAATAATACAATTTCTAAACCTGCTGAATTAAAAATCTAATGTACCTAGAATTCAACAGATCACTATTCCAAAAGACAAGATTGCTGTTCTTATTGGATCAGGTGGAAAAAAAATATTAAGAGTATCATAGATCAAACAGGTGCTACTGTTGATATAACAGATGATGGACTTGTATCTGTTTTTCGCTCAAGATGCTGAAGTTTTAGAAAAGACTTTAAAACTTATAGATTCTTTTTGTTAGAGAAGTTGAATACAACGAAGTTTATGAAGGGCGTGTTGTTTCTATAATGAAATTTGGTGCATTTATGGAAATTTTACCTGGTAAAGAAGGTTTACTACATATATCTGAAATCTCTCCTGAAAGAGTTGAAAAAGTTGAAGATGTACTTTCAGTTGGAGATGTTTTTCAAAGTTAGAGTTATTTCTATGGAAGGTGGAAAAAAATCTCTTTAAGTAAGAAAAAAAGTTTAATTTTTAAGTTTCGGAGGGTTTTTATGAATTTACCTAATAGATTAACTATGATTAGATTTTATATTGGCTATCCCTTTTTATAATGTTTTTTTACAAGCATCTGATTCAAGTAAACTTTGGTTTTTATCTTTAGAATGATTTCTCTTGTGATATTTGTTGTTGCCTCATTGACTGATTTCTTTGATGGATATATTGCAAGAAAATACAATCTTATAACTGATTTCGGGAAAATTATGGATCCTCTTGCAGATAAGATACTTGTAATCTCTGCACTTGTAATATTTGTGCAACTAGAATATATTCCAGGTTGGATGTCTATCATTGTCTTAGCACGTGAATTTCCTAATCAGTGGAATAAGAATACTAGCGGCAGCCAAGGGAGAAATCATAGCAGCTGGTAATCTAGGAAAAGTATAAGACAACTAGCCAAATGCTCGTTATTGTAATCGCTTTAGCAATAGGGACCTATATGGTTTTACATCTGGCTGGGCACTTTCTTTTACAATAGCTGAAGTCTTAATGCTAATTCCTGTTATCTTAACAATATGGTCAGGTTGGGAATATACGTTTAAGGCTAAACATTATTTTTTTAGAACAATAGAAAAGAGGAGATTATGCCACTTTTTAACATATTCACTTATAACAATATTAGATAGAATGATTTGGTGTGTTTACATACTAATAATGATTAGAATTTTTTTATCTTGGATACCAATGGATAATAACTTTACTGACCTTATATATAATTTAACTGACCCTATATTGAAAACCATTTAAAGACTTTTTTTAGATAAATTTATAGATTTACCTATAGACTTTTTCACCAATGCTTCTAGTTTTAACTTTAGAAGCTTTTACAAAAAGATTTTAGTCAAAATAATTATTGCTTTAACTTGGTAATATCATAAGAGGGCTGTTGCAAAATTAAAATTTCAATCTTAAAGTAAAAAAATAAGTGAGTTACGAATGGAAATTTACTCAGTAACGAACTATTTTTTTACTTTTTATGAATTTGCAACAGCCCCAATTTTTAATAATTTAATAATGAAAAAAATGGAGATTTTATGGAAAAAAATTGGAAATGATTATCATATCCCTGTCTTGTATTATGAAACTTTAGATAATCTTGTTATAAATCCTGATGGTGTATATATAGACTGTACTCTTGGAGGAGGAAGTCACTCTGAAGGAATATTAGAAAGATTATCTGATAAAGGACTTCTTCTATCTATAGATCAAGATAGTAATGCAATAGAATATTCAAAAAAAGAGATTAGAAAAAAATATGCTTCTAAATGGAAGGTTCTAAAAGGGAATTTTTGAAAATATAGATACTCTAGCCTATATGGCAGGAATTGATAAAGTGGATGGTATACTTATGGATATAGGTGTTTCTTCTAAACAACTAGATGAGGCTGAAAGAGGTTTCTCATATAGATATGATGTAAAAATTAGATATGAGAATGAACACAGATCAAAAAAATTATCTGCCTATGATATAGTTAATACTTATTCTGAAGAAGAATTATCAAGAATAATTTTTTTGAATATGGTGAAGAAAGATTTGCTAGAAAAAAATTGCCAAATTAATCTGTGAAAATAGAAAAAAATTAAGCCTATAACAACAACTTTTTGAACTAATTGCTTTTAATTAGAAGAGCCTATCCTGAAAGAGCTTCAAAGCACCCTGCTAAAAAAAGACTTTTCAGGCTATCAGAATCGAGGTTAACAGAGAATTAGAAGTTTTTAGAAAATGCAATGTCTAAGGCTGTTGAACTTTTTAAAAAGTTGGAGGAAGATTAGGAATAATTACTTTCCACTCATTAGAAGATAGGATAGTTAAAAAAATAAATTTAAAGACTTAGCAACAGCTTGTAAATGTCCTAAAGATATTCCTATTTGCATGTGTGGTGGAGTAAAGAAATTTGAGATTATTACAAGAAAGCCTATAATACCTGTAGAAGATGAATTAAAAAAATAATAACAGAGCTCATTCTTCTAAACTTAGAATTTTTAGAAAAGGATTTTAGATTAATATGAAATACTTAGCTTTTACTTACTTTTTATTGCTGTTGTCTTTATCTGGCTTTTTCAATATACAAACTTTAAGAGAAGTTACAGAACTTGAAAAAGCAATTAAAAAGCTGCAAATGAAACTTTAGAAGAATTAGATAAAGACTTAGATAAAAAAATTATTTACTATGACAGTAAATTAGACTTAGATAAAATTAAAAAGAGATATGGAAGCCAAAGGAATGAAAGTGACTGAGGAAGTAGTTTACTTTGAAATTGAGGAATAAAATGTTAAAAGTAGCTGATATTATACAAATAAAGATTGATAAAATAGTCTTTGGTGGAGAAGGACTAGGATATTACAATGGTTTTGCTGTTTTTTTGTTCCTATGTCTATACCTGAAGATGAACTTGAAATAGAAATAATTTCTGTTAAAAAAACTTATGCTAGAGGATTAATTAAAAATATTATCAAGGCTTCACCTGAAAGAATAGACAGTCATAAATTTACTTTTTGAAGATTTTTTTATGGCTGTGATTTTTGCTATGCTTAAATATGAAAGTCAATTGAAATACAAAAAAACTTATGGTTGAAGAAGTTATGAGAAAAAAATTGCAGGACTTCCTGATATTGAAATTTCTGATGTCCTAGCAAGTGAAGATGTATATAACTATAGAAATAAAATTATTGAGCCTTTCTCTGTCTATGGGAATAAAAATTATTACAGGTTTCTTTAAAAGAAAAAGCCATGAAGTTTTTTTGAGGTTGATGAAAAATATATTAAATTCTAAATTAGGTAATAGAATTATAAAAAGAATTAAAAAGAAATTTTAAACAAAAAAATAAAATCTCTGTCTACAATGAAATTACTCATAAAGGACTTTTTAAGAAATGTAATGATAAGAACAAATTCTAATAATGAAGCTATGCTTGTTCTTATTATTAACTCTAACAAGATTACTGAAAATATTAAAAAAATCTTTTATTTAGACTTAGAGAAAAAAATAGAAGAAATTAAATCTATCTATATTTCTTTAAACTCTAAAAAAACTAATACTATTATTGGAGAAAAGAATATTTTTTTATCTATGGTGAAGAATCTATAAAAAGAAAAATCTAAATGGAATAGAATTTCATATATCACCTACTTCATTTTTTTCCAAATTAATGTAAAACAAGCTAAAAAGATTGTATGATATAGCAATAAATTTCTTTGACAATATAGATGATAAGTACATTGTTGATGCCTACTCAGGTACAGGTACTATTGGAATGATAATGGCAAAGAAGGCTAAAAAAAGTCTATGCTATTGAGATAGTAAAATCTGCTAGTGAAGATGGAGAGAAAACTGCTAAAGAAAATGGAATAGAAAATATTGAGTTTATTAATGGCTCTGTTGAAAAAGAATTAGTCAATCTTATAAATGCCAACAAAAAGAATAGATACCATTATATTTGACCCTCCAAGAAAGGGACTGGAGGCTTCTATCATAGATAAGGTTGCTGAACTTAATCTAAAGGAAGTTGTATATATCTCTTGTAATCCTTCAACATTTGCAAGAGATGTGAAGCTATTTTCTGAAAAGGGCTATGCTTTAAAGAAGCTACAAGCTGTGGATATGTTCCCACAAACTAGTCATATTGAATGTGTGGGATTGATAGAAAGAATAAATTAGATTACAGTATTAAGAATAGAAAAACCTATAACAAATGGAAAAAAATATTCTCTTAAAAAAATCTAAAAAAATTTTTATTTCTTAAACAATACCAAATATATTTAGATGAAAAAAATTATAATAAGTATATTGAAAGGAAATATGAATCATGAGAGAAAAAAAGTTATAAATATATATTACCAGATCAGAATAACAACCCTGATGAAAAAAAGAAACAAATTATCAATCTATGATTATAATAGGAGCAAATGGTTCTGGAAAAAGCAGATTAGGAGTTTGGATAGAACTAAATAGTCTAGATAAAACTCATAGAATAAGTGCTCAACGTTCCTTAATATTTAATAAATATATAGAATTAAAAATCTTATAAACAATCTCAAAATCTACTTACTTTTTGGAGCAGAAACTCCTCGTGAATCACATGATTTACGTTGGAATACGGGATGGAATGGAGGAGAACTTGATTATACAACATCAATGCTTAATGATTATGAATATGTCCTTTCGACCTTAATTGCAATACAAACAAAAACAACAGGACAAATTTATAAAAAGATTGTAAACAAAAAAAGAATCTCAAGGAGAAAAAAACATGATGAAGTTCCTGAAATGATTTTTAGATAAACTAAAAAAAGAATTTGGAATACTATATTTTTCACATAGAACAATAGATATCAAAGATGGAAAAAGTCATAGCTACCTTAAAAGATTTTTGAATATGAAGGTAGAGCTATGAGTGATGGAGAAAAGAGTTACCTTATATCTTATAGCACAGTGTCTATGTGTCCCTGAAGATAAAATAATTATAATTGATGAACCTGAAATTCATTTACATCGTTCCATTATGGATAAACTTTGGACCTCCATTGAGGCTGAAAAGAAAAAGACTGTTTTTTTATTTATATTACACATGATACTCAATTTGCAGCTACTCATAAAAAAATTCAGAAAAACTATGGATTAAAAAAATTATGATGGTACAAATTGGAATTTTGAGGAAATAAAAGATAGTAATCTTCCAGAACAACTTTTTATTAGATATTTTTAGGTAATAGAAAGCCTGTTCTATTTGTAGAAGGAACAAGTGATAGTTATGATACCAAACTATATTCTGAAATATATAAAGACTATTACGTAATACCATGTGGTAGTTGTAGTTCAGTTATAGCTCAAACAAAATCTATGAATGCCAATGAACAATTACATCATTTAAAAATGTTATGGAATTATAGACCGTGATTATCGAACTGATTATGAGATAGAGGTTTATAAAAAGAGACAATATTTTTTTGCTCTAGAAGTAGCAGAGGTAGAAAATTTATTTTTTTAACAGAAGAATTACTTTGTGTTGTTAATAAGATTATGGAATTTGATAATAATTCAAGAATAGAGAATATTAAAAAAATATTATTGAAGAACGTTTTTGCTCAAACAATTAATAAACAAATATGTGAAGCAATTGTTTCCGAGTTGAAGTTTGAACTTAATACAGCATCTATATCAAAAAGTAAATGAAGAAAAAGCAAAAAGAAACTTTAGATAAAGCCTTTAAAGAAATATCATATGATAATATAAAAATAAAACAAACTGAAAAAAATTTAATAAAAATTTTAGATTCTCATATATATAAAGATATTTTTAAAAAGTTTTTAATTGCAAGTCGCTTTTCAAAAATCAATAGGGCATTTTTGGGGATAGATAATAAAGAATATCAAAATTTTATACTGAGACAAATAAAAAGGAAAAAAAGTGCAAATGATATTATTAATGCTATAATTCCATACTTACCAAAAAGATATCCCTAATAGTTATATTCAATCATTCTAAAAATTTATTAAAAAAATTAATTGTGATAATGATAAGAAAAGGGAATATGCTCTGCTGAATGTGGAAAAACTAAAATTAACTTTATATAATTCTAACAAATACAGCAAAAACTCTTAGTTGCTAAGAATATTTTCAATACTTATAATTATTTTTAAAGGAGGGAAATGTGATTGAAAAAAATTCAAGTGAAAGAATTAAATTTATAGCAAATTATATTTCTGCATATGAAGAAAATATTAAATCTTTGAATAACAATGGTCTCTTTGATTCTGCAAAATTATTTGAATTATTTGCAATTGAAGTTGGAGGACTATATCTTGGTCAGAAACTTTTTTTAATTTAAATATTGATACATATACTTATCCATGTGTTGATTTAATTTCTAAAGATAAAAAAATACTTATATACAAGTAAGTACAGTGAAAGATATTCCCTCAAAGATAAAAACTAACACTTGAAAAAAATAAAAAGATTCTAAGTTAGAAGAAATTAGTAATTTAAAGAACATAAAAATTTTTTTGTACTTAATAATGAAAGTGTAGATAAAGTAAAAAGATTATACAGAAGATGATAAAATAGGTAATGTCTCTTTTGTTAAAGCAAATGATTTAATTACAACAAAGGATATTCTTCAAAAAGCAACTACTGACTTAAACTTTCAAATTAATTTATATCAACTTCTTAAACAAGAAACAGAGAATATTAAAGATAATTCTTGTAAATTTCAAGAAGCTATTACAATAAGTAAGACTTTAATAAATAATAATATTGATTGCCTTATAAATAATGAATATGAAATTGATAGAACAGAAGAAATAAATCAAATACGAAAAGAATGTAAAAATTTTATCTCTGTGCAAGGAGAAGCTGGTTCAGGTAAGTCAGCTTTTATGTAAAAAAATGCTAGCTAATGAAGAATTTCTTCTTTATGCTAGAGCTGAAAAAAATATCTGAAGCTAGGAAATTGGAAGATATCTGGAACTTAGACATTACTAAAGTTATTAAATATTTAAATCACCAAAAACTTTTTTTATTTATATAGATGCTTTTGGAATTTATTGCAGATGCTCCTAAAACTAAACTAGATTTATTGCAGCAACTCTATGAAACTGTTAAGGATTATAGTAATATATTTGTTATTACATCTTGTAGATCTTCTGATAGAACTGCATTTATAAAAAAATCGAAAATATTTATGATATAAAAAAACATGAAGTTTCTTTACTCTCAGATAATCAGATAATCAATATTGCACAAAAAAATATAAAAATTATACAAGATTTATGGGAAGCAAAAGTCATATATCCAACTTTTTACGTTCTCCATTTTATCTAAATTTAATTATTAAAGAAATTAAAAACTTCAAAAAAATAGATGATGTAGACAGCTTTAGAAATCTTATTTGGACTGATATAATATGTATGAAAGGCAAATCTCTTCCAAATGGAATTAAACATTCTGATATTAAAAATGCTGTAGAAAAAAATAACATTTGATAGGGCTAAAAATTTCTTATCAGGTATAAAAAGAGAAGAAATAGGAGAAAAAAATAGTATGTATTTTTAGAATCAGAGAACATTGTTACAGCATGTATGAATGACACAATACGTCTTAAGTACGATATTTTTTTGAAGATATATGCTTTGAAAGATTTATTGATAATCAGTATGATAATTGCAAAAGTGACTATAATATTTTTCTTTTCAAATTTTGAGTTTTTTTGGAAGATGTATTTATCGTAGATACCAAATATGGGTAGAGAATAAATTATTTTCAAAGGGAAATAGAGAAAAGTTCTTATACAAATTATTAGAAACTGATAAAGTTCCAGAAATTTGGAAAACTCAAACTATAATAGGTATTGTTAAATCAAATTTTTGTACTGACTTCTTTGAAGAATATTCTATTTCTAGAGATTTGTTATTGGAATTTATAAGACTTACAAATATTTTTTTGCATTTGAAACAACTATATTAAACCTTGAATATGAAAAATGTTTACTCAAATTTAAAACCAATTGGACTAGGTAGACCATATCTCATTAATTTAATTTATAAAAAGTTCTATATATCAAGATGACAACAACGAAAATCATATATTAAAATTATGTTCTGATTACTCAGATGTATTTATTCAAAATGATATAGCTGTTGATTCTGCTTGTCAGATATTGGAATTTCATACTGAAAAAAATTAGAAAAACTCTTTAACTCAGGAAAAATTATCATATCGCTGAAGATATAAATTCATTTTTTTATTACCTATTTACAAAATGGCTAAAAAAATTCTAAGACATGGATAAAAAAACTTTTGGTCTAAACGAATCCAAGGATATTTGACTATTGATAATAAAATTCATCATATAGAAGAAGCTATTTTTAAAATATGTATTAAAAAAATACAGTTTTTGCTTTTAGGAAAGTTTCTTCCAGAGGAATTATGTGAAATAGCAAATACATATTGGATAAAAACCCAGAATATGATAAAAAAATGATTTTTTTATTTTTAGAAGTTCATTAAGTAATAATAGTAAAAATGTTTGGCTTATCTATAAAAAGCAGATTCATATGACTTTGAATATCGTAACTTATATGAAAAACACTTTTTTTATATTCTATTATTCAAAAATAGTTTTTCGTACTGGACTTGAGTGGATTATCCAACTTACAAATCATGCTGCGACTTCTATGGAGACTTTATCTACTGAAAGTGTATATTATATAAGTATTTGGGAAACTTCTCCACAAGATAAAAAAAGAATTTTTATTTGTAATGATAATTTTTGGTTGGCTGGAATTCAAGAACATAGAGTTCACGGACTAATTAGTGATGCCATTTTTTTATTTTTTTACTCAAATGGTTATAAAAAGAAATAAACTCTAAAAACCAATGATAAAGAATCAGTAGTAAAATTTGCTGAATATATAAAATCAGAAATTTTAAAAAAATCTAATAATGTCATGATGTTATCTGTCATTGCTGAAATTGGACGAAACTGTGAACAAGTTACACCAGGATATTCTTTTGTTTTTAGCTTCAAGTATTGACCTAATTATGTTAGATATTCAAAAAAATAACTCTTCTGATACCTAATTCTTATAGACAATTATATGAAGATTTAATCTTTATGTCAATAGGAATCCCTAGAATTAAAAATAGATATGACATTAAAGTAAAAGAGAGTGACTCACTTCAAAATCATGTAATTAAAATGCAGTTACTTGAGGTGATTACCAAAAAGAAAGCAGAAAGTATTCTTGATTACTTATACTCAATTACACCTAATGAAGGTAAATATGCTATATTTAATTTACAAATACAAAAAAATGGATTTACGAAATGCTACTATAAATAAAATAGATAAGCATACATATGCACTTATTCCTCAAATAAAAAGGTCAGGCTAAGAAAATTGAGAAAAACACTCAAAATGAGTTCAATATAGAAGAAAATACTTTTCAAAAAAATAATTGGTGAGTGTTATTCATTAATGAAAGAAGAAAAAAATTTGAATTGCAAGAGTGTCTTAATAAGATTGAAGAACTACAGTCCTTAATAGAAAAAAATCAGAAGTTCCTGCGAGATTTCAAGAGACACTTATAATGATAATTGCATATGCTTTTAACAAAACTTGAATTGGCAACAGAGTACCGTTCTAAACTATGTTGTATTTGGATAGATGGTATAGAAAAATATTTTTTTAATAATAATTCTTTTTGCATTTCAAATAGGTCTTGTAATTGCACTATTTAAACAAATTGAATATGAAATAGAAGATATTGTAAAAGAAAGATTAAAACGACAAATGCTTAATTGCTTTTTTTATAGAGGGCAAAATGGTATTATCTTTGAAATATCACATCGATTGAAAGGATATTTGGTACAAAAATAAAAAAATTAGCTAAATGTTTCTTTAATACTATTATTGAAATTGCTGAAGATAATATGGCTTACTTTAAATATAATGTTTCTAAACTCAATGAATTAGGTGAAACAATTGATTATCAACCTAATAGAAAGAAACCGCCTATTTGGGCAGAGCATTTCTTTTAAAAATAATATTGACCTTTATCAAAGTAGACATGAGAGAATTATTGAAAAACTTTTACTAAAAAAATTTTGATAAAGATTTATCAAACTGGAATATTGAGGATTGTGATATTCAAACTCTATGTTATGTTTCTAATTGTGGATTAGACTTTAGAGATAATGATTTTTAAATTTATCTTTAAAAAGCTTTTTCCATATGTAATCTCTATTATCTGTACTGAAAAAAATTATCATGAGTACTTAGACATATATGCTATCTGTGAGATAAAAATCCTTTATTAGAAGAAATTTAATAGAAACTCACAATACTTCTCAATTAGTAGATTTATTATTTGATTTACATGATTTTTACAAAAAGTAACTTCTGATTTCTATGAATTCTATGAAGATATTTCTTTTTATCTACTAGCTGTATATTTTGATGCACACAATGACACTGGAGTAAGAAAACAATGTGAAGAAACTATAAAATGTATAGAAAAAGAAAAATTAGTAGTATTAGTAATGATAAAGTAAAGAATAAACTTTATAGAATGTTATTTTTTTAACTCTAGGACATTTTCATATGGACAATTGTAATTGGAATAAACTTCACACAGAGTATTCATATAAAGATAAAATTTTTCTTAAATGATATTTGGACTAAATATGGCTGGCTTCATTTCAAGAATTTTTTTATATGTGATAGATCAAATGCATATTAAAGCCCTTTTACCTGAAGTTTTAATTCCATTAAATATTTCATTAATCAAATTAAAAAGATAGTTCCTTAGAATATGAAAGATGTATAAAAGAAAATGAAAGGATAATCAATAAAATTATTACAAAAAGCATTTTTTTAGATTTCAATGATGAAATAAAAATCAGATGAAGAAATAACACTAGCTTTTTGAAAGTTTCTTAAGTATATTAGTAGAACTTAATATCGAAGAAGCAGCAGTTATACTTGATGAGTTTAGAGTACATTAAAAAGGAATATTTACTCATCCAAAATTACTCATTCTGAATGTTAAATTTTTTTGTCAATGTATAAAGATAGTTAGATAAAAAAATATGCGAAATATATAAAATTATCTGTGATATTTGAAAAAAATTTTTTTAAAAATTTATGTTATTTTTATACTCAAACAAAAAAATGCACCTAGGTGCAAAAATTGTCTGTGGAGGTTTAATATGATAATTGAAAGAAAACAATATTTAAATGAACTACTGAACCTCCCACGAATGACACCCTACGAGTGCTAGAGCCATAAGTATACAACCATATTTTTTTAATTAAAATCTATTTCGATTATACTCGAAACTAATCTTGATTTTTATTTTTTTAATTTCGATTATAATAGAAATGAGGTGAAAATATGGATTATACTAGTAGAGAAAATATATTAATAAAATTAAAGCACTTTATAAATAAAACCTATTATAAAAAAATATTAACTGGAGTGAGAAGAGTTGGAAAATCATCTCTTCTTCATATAATAAAAGATGAAATTTTTAAAAAGATATAGCTGATGAGAATAAAATATATATCAATTTTTGAAGCTATAAATTTTCTAGATGTCAGTAATGCTAATTCTTTATTGGAATATTTAAAATCTTTGTTAGAAGATATTGAAGGTAAAGTCTATTTTTTTCTTTGATGAGATTCAAATTGTTGATGGCTGGGAGCAAGTTATTAGTGATTTAAAAACTTAATAGAGATTGTGATTTCTATCTAACAAGTTCAAATGCAAAAGTTAATTTCAAATACTTTCTATCTGAAGAATATGTTGAGTTTGAAATTCAGCCATTTACTTTCAGTGAATTTAAAAAGACTTTTTGAAAAGTATGGAGCTATCAAAAGAAAAGCTTATTCTATAAATTTATACAATTAGGTGGACTACCATTCTTAAAGTATTTTTGACTTAGATGAAACACCTAGTTTTGAATATCTTAATGATATCTATAACACAGTACTAGTAAAAGATGTCTTACAATACAATAATATTCGTGATGTTGACTTATTCAACCATATTTTTTTCTTATGTCATTGCAAATGTGGGACAAAGTTTTTTTCAGCTAGCAGTATAAAAAAACATATTTAAAAAAATAAAAAAACAAAAAAATATTTCTGTAGATACTATTTTAAATTATTTAGAATATTGTAATGTAGCTTTTTCTAATTAAAAAAAGTTCCTAGATATGATGTCCTAAGTAAAAAACTTTAAAAATAGATGAAAAAAATATTATCTGACTGATCATGGTTTTCAGACAAGCAACAGGCTGTCCTATTACACAAGATATTGAAAGAATACTAGAAAATATAGTATATATTGAGCTTCTTTCAAGGGGATATGAAGTTAAAGTTGGGAAAGATAAAAGATAAAGAAATTAATTTTATAGCTAAAAAAAGAAAAAAAGACTTATCTTATTATCAAATTTCGTATAAAATAAGAGATGAAAAAAACAAGGGAAAGAATTTTTTGAAACTTATAATTCTATAACAGATAACTTTCCTAAATATGTTTTATCCATGGATCATTCTAATTTTAGTCAAGATGGAGTAATTCATAAAAATATCATAGATTTTCTATTGGAAGATGAAGGTGTCAAATGAAAAAAATTTCAAAAATAAAAAAATAGCTATACTTTTTAAGTTTAATTCTTTTTTTACAGCTTGTTCTAATATTCCAGGTGACCTTATGAGAAGAAGTCAGATTTTACTTGGAGAAAAGTAAACGAGGAAACTTTTTATTACTAATTTACAACCTGGTGATATTATAATAAAAAGAAAAAGAAGTCAATCCCATAGGTATGTTTGGACATGTTGCAATAATGATTAATGAAAGAACTCTTTTCGATTATCCTAAATTTGGTTATAAGTCTTATTACATAGATATAAATTTTTTGGCTTGAAAATGGAAGAGATATCTTAGTTCTTAGATATAAAGATATGACAGATGAATTTAGAGAAAAGACTTATAAAAAAATATGAAGAAATATTTTTGGTAAAAGTCATACAGTATAAGTTCTAACAGAGAAAAATACTGATGCTTTCTATTGCTCACAATATATCTGGTATGTCTACTATATAACTGCTAAGGAAATGGGCTTTGAATTAGACTTAGATTCCAATGGTGGAAACTTTGTTTTTCCCTTATGATTTTATTAACTCACCTTACCTAGAGATAGTTAATATAGAAAAAAATACTAAAAACTTTTAAGAGATTTTTTTGAAATAAAAAAATCAAAAAAATCTCTTTTTTTATTTGGCTATAAATGTTATAATATTAATGAAAATATATTAGAAAGAGGTGAATTTTAAATGAAACTTGATTTTATCAAAATTAATCCTGCTGGAAATATTACTATACTTATAGATAATTTTTAATATCTATGATAAGGATATAGCTAAGATATCTGAGGAACTTATGAGAGAAGATAATCTCCATGCGGAGCAAGTTGGTTTTTATTAAAGACAATCATCTTCAAATGATGGGCGGAGAATTTTGTGGTAATGCAAGTAGAGCTTTTTGCTTCTCTTTTGGCCTTTAGGGATAAAAACTTTTTTTCAAAGCAAAAAAATCTATAGGATAACTTGTTCTGGTGAAGATGAAATTCTAGCTGTCGATGTTAGAGAAGGTCAGGCTGAAAAACTCTTTTTTAGCTAAAAATTAAAATGCCTAAATTTAAAAAGTTTAGAAGAAATTAAAATAGATAACTATAAATTAGACTTTGTAAAATTTTTCTGGTATAGACCACTTTATTTTTTTGATATAGCTGAAAATAAGGAAGATAATTTTGAAAAAGTCATAGATTCAGTTAAAAAAATTACCTATCAGACAAAGACTTTTTCTGCTTTTTGGTATAATGTTCTTTGATAGAGAAAATCTTTCTATGAAACCCTATGTCTATGTCAAAGAAGTTGAAAGTGGAATATTTGAAAATAGTTGTGCTTCTGGAACTACAGCATTAGGGATATTATTTAAAGAAGTATAAAAACTTAGATAGAGCTAAGATTGTTCAACCTAATGGTTGGCTAGAATATATTATTGAAAAATGATGAGATATACATAGATGGTTCTGTTGAAATTGTGGCAGAAGGTAAAGTGTATATAGAAAAGGAAAGAGGTTAAAAATGTTTCTTATGATTGATAATTATGATTCCTTTGTATATAATCTTGTGAGTTATTTCTTAGAAGAGAAATATAGAGATGGAAATTATTCGTAATGATTTAGTAGATTTAAAAGCATATTGAAGATTTAATTAAACAAGATAAATTGGAAGGAATAATAATTTCTCCAGGTCCTAAAAAGCCCAAAAAGACTGCGGACTTTGTAATGAAATAGTTAAGAATTTCTATAAACAAGTTCCCTATATTTGGAGTTTGTCTAGGACATCAAATAATAGGTTATACCTTTGGTGCAGAAGTGAAAAAAAGGTAAAAAGCCCTGTTCATGGTAAGGTACATAAAATTAAGACTAGTTCTTCAAATATTTTTTTAAGGGATCTTCCTAAGGAATTAAATGTAACAAGATATCATTCTTTAGTGGTTGAAAAAGAACATCTACTTGAAGAATTTAATGTTGATGCTGAAACTGAAGATGGAGTTCTTATGGCTCTTTTCCCATAAAAAAAATATCCTCTATACTCTGTACAATTTCACCCAGAGGCAGTTTTGACTGAATATGGTCATGAAATGCTTAGAAATTTTTTTAGAGTTAGCTAGAGAATGGAGGCTTAAAAATGCAAATAGAGCTTAAAAAGTTAGAGAAATATATTGATATTTATGATATTTTTTTAGAATATTAAAGAAAGAAAAATAATAACAAAAATTGCTTTCTTAGATTCTTCATTAAAAAAATAAATATGGGCGTTATTCAATAATTGGTATAGATCCTTATTTAGAATTAAAAAGAAAATAACAAGAAATTCTATATAAATGATGTATTAAGTGAAGAAAAACTTTTGAAGAATATTTAGCTAAATTTTTTTTAAAAGAAAATAAACAAGAAAAATAATTCTATACTTCCTTTAATTTCAGGAGGAATAGTATATTTCTCTTATGATTATGGTAGAAAATTTGAAAAATATAGCCACAAGACATAAAAAAAGATTTGGATATTCCTGAGGCTATAGTTACATTCTACAAGACTTATATAGTTGAAGATATAGAAAAACAAGAGATATACATATCTTACCAAGATAAAAAAAGATTATGATAATTTAGTAAATCTTTTTAGAAAAAAACTAATCTAGAAAAAAAGAAAATCTAGTAAAGAAAAGATAGTCTTGCAAATTTCAAATCTAATTTTGAAAAAAAGAAGAATATTTAAAAGGCTATTAAAAAGCACTATAGACTATATAATTGAAGGGGATATCTATATAATGAACTTGACTCAAAGACTTATGATAGAAAGTCAAAAATCTCCTTTAGAAGTCTTTTTCATATCTAAGAAAAATTTAATCCTGCTCCTTTTTTTCTGCATATTTAGATTTTCAAGATTTTTCAACTTGTTTCTGCTTCGCCTGAAAGATTTATAAAAATGAAAGATAGACTAATAGAAACAAGACCCATAAAAGGAACTAGAAAAAAAGAGGTGCTACTGAAGAAGAAGATTTAGCTTTAAAAAAAATGAGTTGGCTAATTCTGAAAAAGGATAAGAGTGAACTTCTTATGATAGTGGACTTGGAAAGAAACGATTTAAACCGTATCTGTGAGTTAAAATCTGTTGTTGTTGATGAGCTTTTTGAAGTGGAAACATATTCAACTGTTTTTCATCTAGTTTCAACTATAAGAGGAAAACTTAGAAAAGACTATGATTTTGTAGATTTGATTAGAGCAACTTTCCCAGGAGGATCAATAACAGGTGCTCCTAAGATAAGAGCAATGGAAATAATAGATGAATTAGAAAACTCAAGAAGAGATGCTTATACAGGTTCTATAGGTTATATTTCATTCAATGGCGATTGTGACTTAAATATTGTTATCAGAACTGCTATTCATAAGGATAATAAATACTATCTTGGAGTAGGTGGTGGAATCACTTGTGAATCAGAATTAGATTTTGAATATGAAGAAACTCTACAAAAAAAGCTAAAGCTATATTGGAGGCTCTATGTTAATAGAATTAGATGATGGTTTTAGCTTTTGGTTTGGGACTCTTTGAAACTATCCTATTATATAAAGGAAAAGCTGTATTTTTAGATGAGCATTTAGCCAGAATAAATCAATCTATAATAGACTTGGGATTAAATATAGATAAACTTGAAAAAGATGAGGTTTATAGGTACTTAGAAACTAATAAATCTGAGCTTGAATATGAAGTTTTGAAAAATAGTTTTAACTGAAAAAAATAGACTTTTTCATAAAAAAAGAGCATATACGTATACAGATGAAGATTATAAAAAGGGCTTTTTAGCCTAAATATTTCTAAAGTCCAAAGAAATGAAAGCTCTATTTTCACTTTCCATAAAACTTTAAACTATGCTGATAATATTTTTTTGAAAAGAAAAAAAGTAAAAAAACTTGGCTATGATGAGCCTATATTTCTAAATTCTAGAAGCTTAGTTACTGAGGGAGCCACAAGCAATATATTTATAATTGTCAATAATGAGATATATACTCCAAAAATTATCTTCAGGGCTTTTTAAATGGAATTATTAGGCAGTATATAATTTTAAATTATCCTGTCATTGAAACAGATATAGATCTAGAATTTTTAAATAAGGCTGATGAAATTTTTCTTAACAAATTCATTATTTGGTATTATGCCTGTTAGTAGTTTAGAGAATAAAAAAACTAAAATCACAAAAAAATTTCGAGAGAGATTTTTATCTAAATACTTAACAATCATTAGCGAGAACTAAAATTTAAAAAAATAGTTTAAAATAAAAAGTAGTGTTGACAGAAAACTTCCATCAACACTATTTTTTTAATTAGTATCTTAACCTTGTCTAAAAGTAACTCCAACTTCTCCTATTGGGTACTTCCAAGATTTTACAATTTTTTTCCATGTGATAACACTCTACAAGTTCCACATTCTAAACAACCCTAAGTGACTAAAACTTAATTTCCCATCAATAAATTTATAGCATTCTGCGGGACAGGCTAAAAAGTAATTTTTTTAATCTCTGTTTCATCTGTAAAAAGTTTTATCCACCTCTATATGAGAATTTTTCTTCATCTACATGAAAAAAACATTTAATGCAAGTTTATCTTCTATTTTTCATCTTTTTTTCATTATTAAAACGCCTCCAATACTGTAGTAACAAACTCTACAAGTTTTGCTGCTGTGGTATGTTCAGCCACAGAGTGAATAACATGCATCATCAAGCCTTTTCCTTCTTTTCCATCTACTGTAAATGCTTTTGTAGCGATATCATCAACCATTGCTGGAAGTCCTTCAAAAACTTCTCTTCTTCCAAGTACAGTAGGGAAACCTTTATATCGATTTAAATCTTTCATAATGAAACTATAATCTAGAGCCCTCCTATAATTAGATAGTGTAGTAGCACTAAAATCTCCAATTTCATGTGCTTTGATAACTGTTTCAGCCGCCAATCTTCCTGATTCAATTGCAAAATCCATTCCACGTACTGTAAAACCTAAATTTACACAAAAACCTGCTGCATCTCCTGTTATTAAAACTCCATCTCTGTATAGTTCAGGAAGCATATGTATCCCTTCTTCAGGAACTAAATGCCCTGAATATTCTATAGAAGTTCCTCCTTCTAAATAAGGAGCAATTGCAGGATGTTCTTTAAATCTATCTAATAATTGATTAATTGATAAATCACTATGACCAATATCACTTAAAGTTGCTACAACTCCAACAGAAACACTGTCTTTATTAGTGTATAACAATCCTCCACCAAAGCCTCCCAAAGTAGGATCTCCACATGAAAGCCATGCTACTCCTTCCCCATTATTTATAGCAAAACGTTGATTAATAACATCTTCTCCTAATTGTATAACTTCTTTTGCTCCAACAGCAACTTGATGAGGTTCTAATTCTTTTTTCATACCTATATTTTGTGCTAGAAGAGAATTTACTCCATCTGCAAGAATAACCACATCTGCATATAGTTCTTCTCCTGTTGCAGAAACTCCTACCACTTTTCCATCTTCAACAATTAATTCATCAACTAAAATTCCAGGAATAATTTCTGCTCCTGCTTCTTCTGCTTTTGAAGCCAGCCATCTATCAAATGTAGAACGAAGCACTGTATAAGAAGCATTTTCATTGTTTGAGCTTAATTTTTTTGAACCAAAACCTATATCAAAAAGAACCATCTTCTGTCATTAAAGAAATCTTTTTCTCTTGTAATCTTTCCTTTCAATTGGGGCTTCTTCTGCAAAGTTTGGAATAATTTTTTTCAAGACTATGTCCGTAAAGACGACCACCTGTCATATTTTTTTGCTCCACAAAAATCTCCCCGTTCCACTACAAGAACAGCAAGCCCTGCATTTGCAAGAACAATAGCTGCAGAGCATCCTGCCAAACCGCCACCTACGATTATGGCATCAAATTTTTTTCTTCGCTCATATCATTTCCTCCTATAATTTTTTTACTTTTTTTCCTTGAATAATTAAACAAGCTCCACATATTTTACTGCAATATTTTTATCTCTTTTTAAAGCAAGTTTTTTTCATACAAAGAAATCAATTCTTTCTTTTTTTAAGAAATTGCTCTGTTGATTCATATAACCAAACATATTCCTTGTAATATTTTTTTCCCTCCACCAAATAATGGCATAATATATTTAAAATACATTTTATAAAAAGGTTGTATCCACATATTGTCAGGAACAAAAGAATCTAAGCAATATATATAGCCCATCTTTTTTTCACTACTCTTATCATTTCTTTTTAAAGACTTTTTTCATAATCTACTGTATTTCTTAAGCCAAAAGAAATAGTAGCAACTGAAAAAAACTAGAATCTTCAAAAGGTAAAAGATAGTGCATCTGCTTTCTGCCATACAATATTTAAATTTTCACTTTTTCTTTACTGCCTCATTTAACATTGCAGAAGAAAAAAATCTACTCCTGTGATACTTAGGTCTCCTCTTTTTTTCAGCCAAACTAATTGAGATATCACCAGTTCCACAACATACATCTAAAACTTTTTCCCATCTTTTAGGAGTATCTTCAGAGTATTTTATTAACTAGATCCTCTTTCCATTTTTTGTAAACCAAAAGCTAATCCTATTATTTGCTTTATCATATTGATTATGTATATTTTTCAAAGACATCATGTACATATTTTTGATTTTTTTCTTCATTATTCATATTATCTCATCTCTATAATTATTTTCATTAAAATAGCAGTAAAAATAGGCCATATTTACAATTATATTTGCTTTTACAATATTTTTTTCATTTGTTCTACTCTTTTATAAGCTAATAACTCAGATGTTATAAGAAATTTGAAACATCTATATTCAAATAAAATGAGTACAGGAGTGATAAAGTCCTACTATTCCTAATAACCAAATAGCTAAAAACACTTATCATTAATAACCAAATCACAATTAAGATATGATAAAGATTTTTTTATATTTTTTTCTTCCAAGAAGTACTGCTAATGTCCATCTTTTTAGCTTCTAAATCTTTTTTTCAATATCACAGCCATTATTAGTCATCATAATTAATCCAATTCCTATCATCAGTGGAAGAGCATGTAGAAAAATTTCCTTATGTAATTTTCCATCAGATACAGCTACTACTCCTAGAGGAATTAAAAATTCCCATGACAAAAACCTGAAACAAGTTCTCCTATTGGAAGATAAGAAATTGGATAAGGTCCTCCTGAATAGAGAAAGATAATGATTCCCACCAATACTCCCAATAACTAATGGTAAAAATCACTTTCTCTACAAGCAACTATTCCTAACATAGCCCCTAAGACTAAATATATAATCCCAAGAATAAGAACTTGCTTAGGAGGAACTGAATTATAGATTAGGACTGCATCACTTTCTTCTACATAATCCTTTTTCACTGTCATTACCTTTAATAAAAATCTACATAATCATTAAGAGTATTGACAGAGGATTGCATCAGAGATACAAGCTAAAAATCAGTAAAATACTCTTCCAAAAACTTAAAGGATATTTTTTTCTAATTTACAAAATAATATTCCAAAAAAATAACAGGTCCAATTGAAGCAATCCAAGTATGAGGAGCTGCTAATTGGAGTGCTAATTTTAATGTAAGATTATTATTTTTTTCATCTTTTTTTCTTCCACTCTCTCTAACATTTTTTTCTAGGTAAAATAGTTTATCTCTAAATTCTTTTCCTAATTCTTTTTATCAATTGTCTGTTAATATTAGAAAGCGATTTTTATCTTTTTTTCATAACTTGCTTCTATTCCACCAAAATGAAAGTAATATACTTTTCTAATTGAAGAATTTCTTCAGCTGATAAGTTTCTCTTTTCTATCATAATAGGTTCTAAGACTTCTCTTAATTTAGAGTTTTTTTCAGTGTCATAATTACAGGAAAAGTATATATTCCATTTTGAAAATCTTTATGTGTTTCCTTTTCCTAAATCTTTTGGAATTAGAAGTAAAATCTAAAAATATCATCCTTTTATTTGAAACATCAGTCCCTAAATTTCTTACAAATAACTCTAATTTTTTTGAGTAAGTTCTTTTGAACAAACAGATTCTCTAGCACCAATACTACATGCAGCCTGGAAAAAGTGCAGCTGTTTTTTTCTTTCAATAATTTCAAAATATTTTTTTCTTCACTTATATCTTCTTGATAATGATAAAGCTCCTGTTCTATTTCACCTATACACATATTTTCAATTGTCTTTGCTAAAAATAGAAACTGCCTCATTCAAAGTTTTTCAACAACTCCATAGTAAAAACTCTAGCTATCAGAAAATCTCCTGCAAATACTGCTGCATCTTTTCCCATACTTTTCCTTGTATAGATTGCTTTTCCTCTTCTATATGGGAGAATCATCTACGATATCGTCATGTATCAGTGAAGCAAGATGAGTTAGCTCTACCATAGCTGCTAATTTACAAATTCTTTTCTTTGTTATTTTTTTCCCAGTTTGTTCCTGAAAAATGCAGATAATAATAAAATTTTTTTGTACGAATCATTTTTTTCCTGACACATTAAGAACATCATCTAAAACAGCTCCAACTTGACTTTCTTTTTATGGAAAAAAATTAGCAATTAAATAAATATAATGTTTTACTTCTTCTGTCCATTCTTTCAGTAATATTTCTAACAATTAAATTAATCCCCTTTTTCTCTGCAATAATTTCTGCTGTATGTTTTTACTTTTTATATCATCAATTCCACGGGCATCTAGCCCACCTTTTAATTTGCATTAAACATCCTGGACAGTCTAAAGCTACAACATCTGCACCTGATTCTTTAATATTTTTCTATTTTCTTTTTCTAAAAATAGGAGCAGAAATTTCAGGATATAACAAAGCTATATGATCCTCCAAAACCACAACAGTTATCACAATCATTCATTTCTACAAATTCTACACCCTTAATATTTTTTTCAATAATTCTCTTTGTTCTTTAGATACTTTTCAAACTTCTCTTTAAGTGACATGAGTCATGGTAAGTAACTTTTTAGAGGTTTTTCCATCTCCTTCTTCTGACATTCCTCCAAGTTCATAGAACAATTTACAGAAATCAGTGGCTTTTATCTGCTAATTCTTTTGCTCTTTTTATGCATTTCTGTTCCTTCTTCAAAGAAAGTTGGGATACAGATGTAATTGATGTGTACAAGATGGGCAAGCACTTACAATATAGTCATATTTTTCAGCTTCCATTCCTTTGATATTGATTTCTGCTTCTTTTTTAGCATTTTCTGTGTCTCCCATATTTGTTGCTGGGCATCCACAACAAGCTTGTCCTAATGGCATTTCTACTTTATATCCAATAGAATTCATATCTGCTACCACTGCTCTAGCAAGATCTGTGTAGACAAAATCTAATAGACAACCTGCAAAAATAGCTACTATACCCTTTGGATCTTTTACATCTTGTTTTATTGTATGGAAGAAATCTCTTAAAGGTACTTGTGCAATTGCAGGGAAACTTCTTCCCTTTTGTCATTCCTGATAAGAACATAGGTAGATGACGAATCATTGGTTCTCCCTTAGTAAATATTCCTTGTGCTACAGAAGCTATACGAAGCATTGAATGGAAGAGTTTACGATCTGATACAGCATCTAATGCAAATTTCTTTAGAGCATCTGGTTTTTCTTGCATATTCTTTTCACGTAATCTCATAATCATATCAGAAATATGTAATCCTCCACCACAAACATCATTACATCTTCCACATTGTAGACAGATATTTTTGAATCTTAGCTGCTCTTTCTTCTGATACTAAAAAGTGAGTTAGCATTGTTCCTATTCCACCTGTATAGACATTAGAACCATAGACATGTCCTCCTACTAAAGCAAATGCAGGACAAACATCCAAACAAGCTCCACATCTAATACAATTAAATATTTCACGGAAATCTGGTTCTGCTAAGATTTCTCTACGACCTGGATCATCTAGTATAACACAATAAAAAAATCTTTTTTTACATTTTTTTCATCAGTTTCTTTATCTTTTTGTTACTTCACAAGCTCCCTGTATACATTGAAATATATGATGTGATTCTTTGAGCTGTTCCATTTCTAGGTAGAGGCTTTAAAAATATAACGAGCATCAGATAAAGATTTTTACAAATTTTTTTCTATTCCAAAAAAATATAGATGTATTGGAGGTAAAGTTCCTACCATACGTCCATTTCCTTCATTTGTCATTGTGAATACAGTTCCTGTTTCTGCAACTGCCACATTTGCTCCAGAAACTCCCATATCAGCATGAGTAAATTTATCTCTCATAACTCTTCTAGCTGTCTTTACTTCTTCTGATATAATTGGATTATTTTTTACTTTTGTATAGTCAGTAAAAAGATCAGCTACCTGTTCTTTATTTAAATGTAGTGCTGGCATAACCATATGTACAGGTGTATTTCCTTCCAAGGCAATTATGAATTCTCCAAGGTCTGTTTCTTGAACTAAGACTCCATCTTCTGCAAGAACATGGTTCATTTTAATTTCTTCGGAAGCCATAGACTTTGATTTAACAATTGTCTTAACTCCCTTGTCTTTTACAAGTTTACGAATCCATTCCATTGCATCTTCAGTACTTTTAGCATGATAAACATGCCCTCCTCTTGCTTCACAATTTGTTGTGAATTCTTCTATCATTTCATCTATATGTTCTGCTGCATAAGACTTAACTTCTGCAATTTTTTCTCTAGTTTTTTCGAAGTCAACTCCAGCATAAGATTTTTCTCTTCTAGCAGGGTATGTTTTACAAAAGTTTCCAAGTGTTCTTCCAAGTGTAGCATTTTCCAATGCACATTGTATCTCTTTCTTTAAATCTTCACTAGCCATCGTTCCTCCTATTATCCTTAATTTCTAAATTTTCATTATACTATTCATCATCTACAACTACAATAGATACTTCAATTGGGTCCATGAACACCAACAGTTCCTACACATTCAATATCTGCTGTACGGCTTGGTCCAGTTATAAAACCAACATAGTTTGGAATTTTTTGCATTTCACTTAAAATATCAAACATGTCATCATAAGTGGGAACAATGGTAGAACCTTTTACTATTCCTATATAATATTCAGGCATTGTAGCTACTATTCTTCCATCTACATCATCTTGTTCTTGTACTATTGTTCCAAGCTCTGCAATTCCATGTTGTGCTTCTGATAGTCCTCCTTTATCAGTTTCAGCATGAAGACGAATATGATCTGTGTGAACAGTAATTCCATTTTGTTGAAGAGTAGGAATAACTCCTGCTTCCTTTAACATAGGAGATTCAAATAATGAAATTGAATCTATTCCATGTTCTTTAAATAATTCTGTAATTACCTTTCCCTAAGTCTTCTTTTTGAGGCATGTATACAGTGTCCGTTTACACTTTCCAAGTTTTTTTGAAACTCTCATACAAATCACCTGTAATACTCTTCATTTCTATCATCTCCTTTAGATAATTAAAGTTTAAAAAAATCAATTTAAATGTTTAATTTCTTTCTAATTCAATTATAAAATAATAATTTTTTTACTGTCAATCAAAAAAACATATATATTATATTATTTATCGAAAATTTTTTTAAAAAAATTCTTAATATTGATTATTATGTTAAAATATGTTACAATTTTATTAATATTATTAAAAGGGAGAATTTTTTTATGAATAGAATAATTATATTTACAGGAAAAGGTGGAGTTGGAAAATCAAGTGTCGCAGCTGCTCATGCATTAGCTTCCTCTAAAAAGTTCTAAAAAAACTTTATTAGTAAGTGCTGATACAGCTCATAACTTAGGAGATATCTTTTCAAATAGATATTGGCTCAAAAAGTTAAAAAAAAATTTTCTGAATATCTAGATGTTTTTAGAATTAGACTCAGATGCTATAAAAACTGAATTCTTTCCCAAAAAGTTAAAAAAATACTATGATAGATTTAATGGGGAAAAATGGACTTGATATAACTAATTTAAATGAAAAATTTTTTTCTTTACCTGGTTTTGAAAAATCTTTTTTTCTCTTTTTAAAAGATTAAAGAAATTTATGATACTAATCTATATGAAAACATTTTTTTATTGATTGTGCTCCAACTGGAGAAACTCTTGCACTTTTTAAAAACTTTCCTGAACTTCTTGCATGGTATATGGAAAAGTTTTTTTCCCGATCGGAAAAAAAATTATTCGTATTCTTTCTCCTATCTCAAAAACTAGCATATAAAGTTGTGCTTCCCAAGTACTCGAAACTATGGATACAATAGAAAATCATTCATCAAAAAAACTTTTAGAGCTTCAAGAACTTTTTGAAAAAAATAATGAAATTTGCAGTGTTAGATTAGTTTGTATCCCAGAAAAAAATGATAGTAGAAGAAACAAAAAGAAATTTTTATGTACCTTAACCTATACAAATATCAGGTAGATGCTGTTTTTTTATCAATCGTGTTATAACAGATGAAAATAAATAATCCTTTTTATGCAAAAAAATTGGAAAGAACATACAATCAAAATATATACAAGAATTAGAAGAAGTTTTTTATTTGATATACCTATAGTAAAAAAATCCTTGGTATCCTAAAGAAATCATTGGAGAGTCAGCACTAGAAACTCTTTGTGATAATATAGAAAAGTCTTTCTGAACTATTTTTCAGTAAAAAGTTATTCAAAATGAAGAATATCTAACTTATGAAAAGATGGCTATATACTAAAAACTCCAACTTCCTTTTTATAAAACAAGAAGATTTAAAATATTAGTCGTCATGAAATGGATCTTAATATTAAAATCAAATAATGTGAAACGTTGTATTCCACTTCCAAATATTTTTAAGAAAAAGTCATATTATTGATACAAAAATTAGAAAATGATATTTTTATTCATCTATTTTTCAATTGGAAAAATAAAAAGGAGGAGACACTTTTGAGAATTTTTAATTTATACAGGGAAAAAGGTGGAGTTGGAAAAGACAAGTATAGCTAGCTGCAACAGCAATATTTTTTTAGCAAATTCAGGAAAAAAAGTTATACTTTTAAGTACAGACCAAGCTCATAGTTTAGGAGATATTTTTAGCAAAAAAATTAACAAGGAAAAATTCTCAAATATTTCCCAAAATTTAGATGTAGTAGAAATTGATCCTACGGAAGAAAGTCAGAAAAATATGGAAAAAAATTTACAGGATTATTTAAAAACAAATCATTTCTGCAAAGGCAAATGATGGAATAGAAATAGAAGAAACCCTATTATTTTCTGGATTAGAAGAAGTACTTTTCTCTACTTAAAAATTTTTAGAGATTTATGAAGAGGCTAAATATGATGTTATTGTTGTAGATTGTGCTCCAACTGGTCAAAGCCTTTCAATGTTAACATATGCTGAAAAAAATTAAATGTTTCTAGTAGATACTATTTTACCAATGGTTCAAAATATAAACTCTATTTTTTTGGTTCCCTTTTATCTCAAAAAGACATCTGTTCCAAAACCTAGAGATATAGTTTTTTTGAAGAAATAAAAAAATATAGCAAAAAAATTAGAAAAAAACTATACGATATTTTTCCATAAAGCGAGATACTACCAGTATTAGAATAGTTACTACTCCTGAGCAAATAGTCTTTAGAAGAAGCTCGTCGAAATTATACTTGCTTACAACTTTATGATTTTTAATGTAGATGCTATTTATATAAATAAACTATATCCCTCAAAAAGCTATGGAAGGATATTTTTAAAGATTGGGAAGATATACAAAAACAAAATATTCAACTTGCAGAAGAAAGTTTTTCCTGAACAAAAAAACTTTTTTAAATTAGAAATGCAAAACAACGAAATTAATGGAAAAGAATCACTTGAAAAAAAATAGCTAAAAATTCTTTATCAAAAATATCAATCCTATGGAAATTTTTCTGCCAAACAGAAGCTTTTTAAAATGGATGATATCAATGGAACTAGAATACTTAGTATTAAATTACCTTTTCTAAAAAGCTGAAAACATATCAGTAAAAAAAGAAAAAAAGACGACATTATAATTTCTTTATTAAATGAAAGAAGACGTTTTTCATTTACCAGATAAGCTAAGAACAAGAAAAAAATTACTAGCTATTCCTATATGAAATAATGAATTAAAAAAATATATGGATTATGATTAAATAACTTTAACTTATACCAAAAAAAACTAGCTTTTTCATCTAAAAATATATCAAATATAAATTACATAGTATAAAAATTAAAACACGATATACTGAATTAGGTGAAATATATAATAAAAATATTTAAAAAAATTTGAAATTTACTTTTAAAAAAATGTGGTAAATTTGTATTAAGAAGATAGTATAAATATCTTATAGTTTTTTTAATTAGTTTATCTAAATTAACCTTGCTAAAGGAGGAAAAGAACATGGGAAATCATATGTACAACAAAAGTAAAGTGAGGAATTGGTGGAAAAAAATTTAAAAAAATTGTTCCAGGTAAGGTTTATACAAAAAGATGAAATAAATAAGGATTTTCTTTTCATGATGAAATGCCTATTTATGGTGAAGGTGAACCTGAAGTTGTTATTGATGTTACTACTACTGAAGCAATTTCGGAAATTATGAAATTATGCTATGAAAAATAATATTCCTGTTATACCCAAGAGGAGCTGGAACTGGTTTAACAGGAGCATCTGTAGCAGTTACTGGTGGAGTTATGTTAAACATGACGAAGATGAATAAAATTTTAGGTTATGACCTTGAAAATTTTGTAGTTAAAGTTGAACCAGGAGTTTTATTGAATGACCTAGCAGAGGATGCTTTAAAAGCAAGGTTTATTATATCCACCTGATCCAGGTGAAAAAAATTTGCAACTCTTGGTGGAAATGTTTCTACAAATGCTGGTGGAATGAGAGCAGTAAAATATGGAACTACTAGAGATTATGTTAGAGCTATGACAGTGGTTCTTCCAACTGGTGAAATTATAAAATTAGGGGCAACTGTATCTAAAACAAGTACAGGATATAGCTTACTTAATTTAATGATAGGTTCAGAAGGAACATTAGGGAGTTATAACAGAATTAACTTTAAAAATTAATTCCTGCTCCAAAAAGAAACTATAAGTCTAATCATTCCTTATGAAAATCTTGATGAATGTATAGCAACTGTTCCTAAATTTTTTTATGAACCATTTACAACCTCAAGCATTGGAATTTATGGAAAGAGAAATTGTCTTAGCTTCTGAAAGATACATAGGTAAGAGTGTATTCCCTAAAAAAATTAGAAGGAGTAGACATTGGTGCCTATCTATTAGTAACTTTCGATGGAGATAATATGGAAGCTTTTAGAAGAAATAACTGAAAAAAAGCTTCTGAAATAGTTTTTAGAAGCAGGAGCATTAGATGTTCTAGTTGCTGATACACCTGCTAAGAAAAAAAGATGCTTTGGGCTGCTAGAAGTAGTTTCTTAGAAGCTATTGAGGCGGAAACTAAGTTACTAGATGAATGTGATGTTGTTGTTCCTGTTAACCAAATAGCACCTTATCTACATTATGTAAAATGAAACAGGTAAAAAAAATATGACTTTACTGTTAAGAGTTTTGGACATGCTGGAGATGGAAACTTACATATTTATGCTTGTAGTAATGATATGGAAATGGCTGAATTTAAGCGTCAAGTTGAAGAATTTTTTTAACAGATATATACAATAAAGCTTCTGAACTTGGTGGATTAATTTCAGGAGAACATGGAATTGGTTATGGAAAAGATGGATTACCTAGCTAATTTCTCTGGTGAAGTTAATATGAGACTTATGAAAGGAATAAAAGAAGTCTTTGACCCTAAGATGATTTTTAAATCCTAATAAAGTTTGTTATAAGGCATAGTAGATAATAAGTATAAATATAATTATAGGAGGTAATATTATGGCATATTTAATTTCTGAAGAAGCTCAAGATCTATTGAAAGATGTAAAAAAATTTTTGTGATAATGAAGTAAGAGAACAATGTAAAGAATACGATAAATCTGGTGAATGGCCAAAAGAAATTTATGATAAGGCTATTGAACAAGGTTATCAAGCTTTTAGAAGTTCCAGAAGAATTTGGTGGTCCAGGTCTAAGTAGAGTTGATGTTGCTGCTTTAATTGAAGAAATGGCAATAGCTGATGCTGGTTTTCGCAACTACTATTTCAGCTAGTGGACTAGCTATGAAACCTGTTTTTAATTGCAGGAAATCACGATCAAAAAAACAAAAAGATGTGTGATTTAGTTTTTAGAAGGTGGACTAGGGAGCATTCTGTTTAACAGAACCAGGTGCTGGTTCTGATGCTAGTGCTGGAAGAACAACTGCAGTTAAAGATGGAGATGAATATGTTTTTAAATGGTAGAAAATGCTTTATTACAAATGGTGAAATGGCATCTTTCTATTGTATTACTGCTATAACAGATAAAGAAAAAAAGGTTTAAAAGGAATCTCTATGTTCTTTGTGGAAAAAAAGGAACTAAGGGATTAAGTACTGGAAAAACATGAAGATAAAATGGGTATAAGAACATCTAATACTTGTGATGTAGTCTTAGAAGATTGTAGAGTTCCAGCTAGTGCTTTTACTTGGTAAAAGAAGGAGAAGGATTTGCTATTGCAATGAAAAACTCTAGACCAAGCTAGATCTTGGATAGCTTGCATTGCTGTTGGAATCGCTCAAAGAGGAATACAAGAAGCTATAGCATATGGTAAAGAAAGAATTCAATTTGGAAAAACCTATAATTAAGAATCAAGCATTACAATTTAAAAATTGCAGATATGGAAATAAAAGACTGAAACTGCAAGACAAAATGGTTGCACATGCTCTAACAAAAATGGATTTAGGTCTACCTTATGGAAAAAGAATCAGCTATTGCTAAATGTTATGCTGGAGATATTGCAATGGACGTTTCATCTGAAGCTATTCAAATTTTTGGTGGATATGGATACAGCAGAGAGTATCCTGTTGAAAAACTATTAAGAGATGCTAAAATTTTTCCAAATCTTTGAAGGTACTAACGAAATTCAAAGAATTGTAATTGCAAATAATGTAATTGGACGTTAGGAGGAAATATGGAAATATTAGTTTGTATAAAACAAGTTGCAGATGACTCTGTTGAAATATTTATGAATGAAAAAACTGGGAGACCTGCATTAGAAGGTGTTGAAAAAAAGTTGTTAATGCCTTTTGATACTTATGCTTTGGAAATGGCAACTAGATTAAAAAGAGGCCAAAAGGGGATGCTACTATATCTGTTCTTTCTCTAGGTGGAGAAGATGTAACAAATAGTTTAAAAAAACTGTTTGGCTGTTGGTGCAGATGAAGCTTTCTATGTTAAAGATGAAGCTTATCAAGAAAAAAAGATGCTGTTATAGTGGCTGAAGCTTTTAAAGTAAAGCTATTAAAAAAATATCGAAGAAAAAAAGAGCTAAAAAAATTCGATATTATCTTCTGTGGAAAAGAAACTACTGATTTTGCAACTGGACAAGTTGGAATCATGTTAGCAAAATGAATTAAATTATGGAATAGTAACTAATTTAGTTGATATAGACACAGAAGCTACAAAAGGTTATTGCTAAAAAGGAAACTGAAACAGGCTATGAAAAAGGTTGAACTAGCTTCTCCTTGTATAGTGACTGTAAATAAACCCTAATTATGAACCCTCGTTATCCAACAATAAAAAAAGTAAAATGGCTGCTAGAAAAAAAGAAATTACTGAAATTTCTGTTGAAGTAGCTAGTGAAAGTGCAATGAAAGAAGTTAAACTATTTTTCACCTCCAAAAAGACAAGCAGGAGTGAAAATAAAAAAACTGGAACTGCTGAAGAAATGGTTGCACAAACTATACAAAAAAAATGTTGGAAGCAAAAAGTATTTTTAGGAGGTTATAATATGGAAAGAAATATAATGGTGTATATAGAAACAGTTGATAACTCTCCTGTTGTTGTATCTTTAGAAGCTATTGGCTCTAGCTAAAAAGTTTCAAAAAGAAAAATAATAAAAAAAGTTATTGCTGTTTTAGTTGGAGAAAATTTAGATGACATAGCTAAAAAAATGCTTTTGAATATGGAGCTGATGAAGTTCTATACTTAGAAGAAAAATAAAAAAAGAATTAGAAGCTATTGGAAATGCTTTTAATAGAAGCAAAAAGAAAAATATAATCCTTCTATTATTTTCTTAGGTTCAACTTTAAATGGAAAAGATTTAGCTAACATCGTAGCAAGTGATTTAAAAGTCCCTGCATCTGTTGATGTAGTAGCTGTAAAATATGAAAATGATAAATATTTTTATGACACTTCCAATGTATGGTGGAAATATCCTAAAAAGAAGTAACTTTTTGAAGACGATAAAACATTAGTTGTTGCAGTTCGTTCAGGAGCTTGTAAAAAAAGAAATAATTTGAAGGAGCTTCAGGAGAAGTTATAAAAAGAAAAAAAGTGAGTGAAAAAGAATCTATTTACAAAAAAATAGCAGAAATAGTTCAAGAAATATCTGAATCAGTTAATTTAGAGGAAGCTAGAAATTATAGTTTCTGGTGGTAGAGGTATGGGAAGTAAAGAAAACTTTGAACTTGTAAAACAATTAGCTGATGTATGTGGTGGAGTTGTTGGAGCAACAAGACCTGCAACAGAAGATGAATGGATTCCTCGTTCTCACCAAGTTGGACAATCTGGTAAAATTGTTGCACCAAAACTATATATAGCTTGTGGTATATCAGGAGCAACTCAACATATTTCTGGTATAATGGGTTCAGACTATATTGTAGCAATAAATAAAGATGAAGATGCACCTATTTTTTTGATGTTGCAGATATTGGAATTGTAGGAAATGTTATGGATATAATTCCACTTATGATAGAAGAAATCAAAAAAATAAAAGCTTAAAATTTAATTTATAGTAAGAACTATTATTAATATAATAGTTCTTACTTATAAAGTAGGAGGCAATTTGTATGGGACAATGGATTATTATTTTAGCACTTGCTCTTATTGGGCAATTTGTTAGTGACCTTATTTCTTTTCCAATTCCGAAAAACAATTATTGCATCTATAATATTATTCTTGCTTTTTGGAATTTAAAGTTTTTAAAGGTTGAATATTTTTAAAGGAGTTTTAGCTGGTTGTAAAAAAATATTTAGCTTTCCTTTTTCCTTCCTGTTGGTGTTGGAATTATGACACAATTAAATTCTGCACCAGCTATGGTTTATGTAAAAGTATTACTTATTATGATAATTAGTACAATTTTAATAATGTTAGTTACAGGATTAGTAGCTGACTTTATTATAAAGGTACAAGAAAAAAATATTAGGTAATAAGGACGAAAAGGAGGGCTAAAAAAATGAATGATATAATACATAATATTATTTTTTTAGCCCATTCTTTGGGATAATACTATCTTTAGTAACTTATGAAATAGGAAAGTACTTATTTGGAAAAAAACAAAGTCTATATTTTGTAACCCTCTTTTAATAGGAATTCTTTTTATCAATACTCTTTTTACTATGTTTTGATATTCCGTTTGAAGCTTATAACAAAGGTGGAAGTATTATTAAACTATTTATAAGTCCTGTTGAAAGTGTTATAATAGGAGTTGCTTTATATGAACAATTCCAAATTTTTAAAAAAAGAAACTGGTTCCCTATTTTACTTTCAACTGTCTTAGGAAGTACTTTTTCAATTATCATTTTATATATATTAGGAAAAGTTTTTGCACTTCCTGACGATATATTCTATGCAACCTTACCAAAATCAGTAACAACAGCTATTGCTCTTGATATTGCTACAAAATTTGGTTGGAATGAAGCTTTTAATTCCTATGATGACAGTATCAACTGGAATTATAGGTGCTGTTATTGCTCCAGTAGTTGCTAAATTTATAAAATCTCCAGTAGCTAAAGGACTTGCAATAGGAACATCTAGCCATGCTGTTGGAACTTCTAAAGCAATAGAAATGGGAGAAGTAGAGGGAGCAATGAGTGGTTTAGCTCTTAGCTTAGCTGCAATTTCAACTTCATTTATAATTCCAATTTTACTTACTACTATTTTTCAAAAATTATCTAGAATAAAATTTAAAAAGGTGTGGATGTAATCTTAATCTTAAGATCTTTAGAAAATTACGTCCGCACCTTCTTTTTTTCTATTATAATTTTTTTACTACTAAACAAAAATTTTTTTACCTCTTTTTTTCTATCTAAATTTATATGTATTATTTATTGTATAATTTTAGGTAAAATTTCTTTAATAAATTGTTTCTTTAAAAAAATCAATTGCATCTTTAAGTTTTTAGCTTGTAAATGAACTCTTTTTTTCTTCCTCGTTTAATAAACTAAATCTTCTTTTTAAATTCTAAAAAAATGCATAATAACATCTCCTTTTTTTGTATGTATTTATATATACTCTTTCTATAGTCATAATGTATCATACTATAAATACTTTGTCAACAGATTTTTAAAAAAATATTTTTTTATATTTCTTTTCAACTAATGATTTTATGAATATTTTTATTGTATTCTTTTTTTGTACAATTTTAGTTGAATAAAAATATTCTAGACACTTTTAGCATAATTATGTTATACTGTATATATATAGTAGTACATTTTAAAAAGGAGGGAATTATATGAGTTTTGGAACTACTTTAAAAAAATAAGACTAAAACATAAAGATAGTTTAAGAGGTCTTGCAAAAAAAAATTAATTTACACTTTCACTTTTATAGATAAAGTAGAAAAAGGTACTGCACCTATTTCAAATAACTTTATTGAAAGAGTCATTGAAGTATACCCTGATGAAGAAAAAAACTTTAAAGAAAGAATACTTAAAGGAAAAATTTACCTAAAGTATTTAACAAAGATGAAAGTATTAAAAATTTTTAGAAGATAGTGAAGTTTTTAAATCTTCCTGTTTATGGAAAAAGCTAGTGCTGGTAGAGGTTATTTAAATATGGATAAACCTGATTACTATATGCCTATAACAAAAGGAGACTTTCTCTAAATAGTTTCTTTGTTGAAATTACAGGAAATAGTATGGAACCAACTTTAGAAGATGGTGAATATGCTTTTAGTTGATCCTAATAATACTGCTTATGTTAAAAAAATAAAATATATGTTGTTACTTACAATGATGAAGGATATATAAAAAAGAGTTGAAGTAAAGGATAAGAAAAAAAGTTATAACTTTAAAGAGCGATAATCCTGATTATGATGATATTGATATTTCTGAAGAAATGCAAGAATACTTTAAAATCAATGGAAGAGTTGTTGAAGTTATCTCTAAAAAAAGAGTATTATAAAAATTTAAAAGAGGATGTTGATAAATTAAAATTTCAATCCTAAAGTAAAAAAATAAGTGAGTTACGAATGGAAATTTTAGATAAAAAAATTAAAAGCAAGTGAGCCGAGTAAATGTCGACATGTCTGAGCGTAGCGATCTTAGAAAGTCTTAATGAACTTGTTCATTTAGAGTTTCTTACAGATGTCAAATTTACAGCGAAACGTTAATTTTTTTATCGTTAAGAAATTTACTCAGTAACTCACTATTTTTTTACTTTTTGTGAATTTGTAAATATCTAAAAAAAGCACTAGATTTGTATAAATACATTTCTAGTGCTTTTTCTCATTTTTTTTTAAGCTTATTTAACTTCTTTATCAAGCTCTTTTTGTTAAATTTTTGTTTAACCATTTGTTCATTTTCTTCTGGAACACATAGTCCATCTCCTAAGATAGAACAATAGCTTGCAGCTTGTTTATCTTTTTCTAACTCTTCAGCTGTTTTAGGAGGCTCTGCTTGTTTTCACTATTTCTTCTTTTTGCTTTTTTTCATTTTTGTTCAGGAACACATAGTCCATCACCTAAAACACTGCAGTAAGAAGCTTCTTGTTTTTTTAGAATCTTCAGCTTTTTGGAGCAGGAGCATCAGTCATTGTTGCTGGATCTGGTACTACTTTTTCCTGCTTTTAATTTCTTCAAAACATTTTAATAAGTCATCTTTTTCCAGTTGATTTTTGCTAAACCTTTCTAATTTTTTTCATATGCTTCTTTATCTTTTTGCATCAAAAGCATCTTTTAAATTTATTTAGCATTCTTTTATTCTTTTTCTACAAATTCTTTTTGTAGCTGTTATTGGTTCTAATTTAACTGCAGCTGCTGGAGCACTTCCACTAGCAATTATTTTTTTCCTGCTTTTGATTTCTTCGAAGCATTTTAATAATTCATCTTTTTCCTGCTGTCTTTTGCTAAATTTTCTAATTTTTTTCATATGCTTCTTTATCTTTTGCATCAAAAGCATCTTTAAATTTATTTAGCATTCTCTTATTCTTTTTCTATGAATTCAGCACTTGCAGAGATTGGATCTCCAGTAGGTGCTGCTGGTGCACTTCCATCAGGAATAATTTTTTTCCAGTTTTAATTTCTTCATAGTATTTTAATAACTCATCTTTTTCCTGCTGTCTTTTGCTAAATTTTTCTAATTTTTTTCATATGCTTCTTTGTCTCCTGCATCAAAAGCATCTTTTAAATTTATTTAGCATTCTCTTATTCTTTTTCTATAAATTCAGCACTTGCAGAAATTGGGTCTCCAGTTTGAGCAACTACTTTCTTTTTCTACTGTTTTTCTTAACAGGTTTTTTTCTTAACAGGTATTTCTACTGCTACACCCATTATCTCTCCTAGTTTTTTTCAATAACTTTAGGGTCCTCCAGGTGCACATAAAGTCATCTTTGCACCTTCTAAAGCTACTCCTGATGCATATCCAGCACAACCAGGGTATCCACAAGCACCACAGTTTGCACCAGGTAGGACAGCTAATATTGCTTCTACTTTTTGGGTCTACTTCTACTTCAAACTTCTTTTGAAGCATAAGCTAGAATAGTCCCCATCAATATTCCAGTTATTCCTAATACAACAACTGGCATCATAATCGCTTCCATTATATACCTCCATTTGTATAATTATTAAATTTGCATTCCACTAAATCCCATAAATGCCATAGCTAAAAGTCCAGCTGTTATAAATGCTATTGGAACTCCTTTAAAATTCTTAGGAGTGTTTGCAAATTCAAGTCTTTCTCTTATACCAGCTAAAAAGTAATAAAGCTAGTGAGAACCCTACTGCAACTCCAAAAACCATTTACTATTGTTTCTATAAAATTATATCCTACTTGGATATTGATTATAGCAACTCCTAGAACGGCACAGTTTGTTGTGATTAATGGTAAGAACACTCCAAGTGCTTTATATAAGCTTGGTGATGTCTTTTTAATTGCCATTTCAACGAATTGTACAAGAGAAGCTATTATTAATATAAAAGCTATTGTTTGTAGATATCCTAAACCAAGAGGTTCTAATACCATTCTGTAAGCTAACCAAGTTACTCCTGAAGCTATTGTAATAACGAAAGTAACAGCCATACCCATACCTAATGATGAGTCAACTTTTTTTAGAAACTCCCATAAATGGACAACAACCTAAGAACTTAGCAAATATTATGTTATTTATAAATATCGAAGTAACAATTATACTAAATAATCCACCTATACTCATTTTTTTAGTCACCTTCTTTTTCTTTTGCATCTCTTTCTTTTTTTCATATTTATACAAGCCATGATTATACCTATAGTGATAAATCCACCAGGAGCTAATATAAATATTAAAGCTGGTGTAAAGTTAGCAGGAACTAATGAGATTCCAAATACTGATCCATTACCTAAAAATTTCTCTTATTGCTCCTAAGAAAGTTAAAGATAAAGTAAATCCTATTCCAGATCCAATACCATCAAGTATAGAATCAATAACTCCGTTTTTTTAGAAGCAAAAGCTTTCTGCTCTTCCAAGAACTATACAGTTAACAACTATAAGAGGTATGAATAATCCTAATACTTTATATAAATCAGGTGTATAAGCATTCATAACCATATCAACAACAGTAACTAATGTTGCTATTATCATTATAAATGCTGGTATTCTTACTTCATCAGGTATAAATTTCTTAAAAAAAGTGATATTAATCCATTTGAACAAGCAAGAACGGCTATAACCGCAAGTCCCATTGAGAACCCATTTATAGCACTACTTGTAACTCCAAGTGTTGGACAAAGTCCTAACATTAAAAACGAATACTGGGTTTTTCTTTAAATATTCCAGCTGTAAGTATTCCTAATTTTTTTCATTATTTACTCACCTCATTTTTGATAAGTATTTAATGCTTTTTATAACTCCTGTATAAACAGCTTTAGGTGATATTGTAGCACCAGCAAAAGCATCTGTTGACTTATTGAATTCATAAGTTGCATCTTTACCTATCCAATGATCTTGCCATTCTTTTTCATTTATTTTTGCTCCTAATCCAGGAGTTTCTGAACTTGTAACTACATTTAAACCCTGTTACTTTAGCATCATTATCTATTCCCACAACAAAGTTTATATCTCCACCATAACCTGGTTCTGCAACCGAAGCAACATATCCAACAACTTCTCCAGCTTCATTGAAACCTGGAATATATTGAATTCCTCCAGCTTCTTTTGCTTCATCTTCTTTAAAGCTAGCTGCTGCTGGTAAAACTTGTTTTCTAGCTTCGTTTACTATTTTTAAAGTATTAGCTGCGATAACTTTACTTGTAAAGTCATTAACTCCACCAAGTAAACCTGCTGATATAGCAGCTATTAGTCCTAGGACGATTCCAAAATGTATATATCTATTTTCCATTTGTGCTCACCCCACCAAATTTTTTAGGTCTTATATATCTATCTATCAATGGAACAACTCCATTCATTATTAAGATAGCATATGCAGTACCTTCAGGATATCCACCTTTCATTCTTATTAAAGATACTAATAATCCTATTCCAAAAGCAAAAACTACTCTTCCTTTTGAAGTTGTTGGACTAGTAACCATATCTGTTGCCATGAAGAATGCTCCTAGGAATAATCCTCCTGAAAATATTTGCATTATAGGATCTGCTCCAAATGCCCATGTTAAAATAAATACTGTACCTATCATTGTTGCTGGTACTTTCCAATCTATTTGTTTCTTATATATTAAGTATGCTCCACCAAGTAATAGTGCTAAAGAAGAAGTTTCTCCTAAACATCCACCCATTCTTCCGATAAATGCATTAAGATATTGATCTCCATTTTGTAATAAAGCATCTGTTAAAGGAATTCCTCTTTTCATAGCATCCAAAACTGTTGCTCCTGACATTCCGTCATAAGCGAAAGTAGTTATTGCAACTGGCCAAGATGCTTGAACAAATGCTCTTCCTACTAGTGCTGGGTTAAATATATTGTGTCCTAAATCCACCATAAACCATTTTTCCTAATGTTATTGCAACTATATTTCCTATTACTACATATTGTAAAGGCATAATAGCAGGAACTACGAATGAAAATAAAATCCCTGTTAATATAGCACTTCCATCGAATGCTTCTATATCTCTTTTTAATGCTTTTTGACATAGATATTCAGTAACTATACAAGTTAAAACTGATACTGAAGTTAATATCAGAGCTCTTACTCCAAATGAGTATATAGCCATTAACAATGCTGGTACTAAAGCTATAACAACATCATACATTACCGACTCAACAGTTTCTTTTGTTCTAATGTGAGGAGCTGGTCCTGTTTTCAAAATTGTACTCACTTTTATCCTCCTTAATTAAGTTTAATCTATTTTTTCTTAGCTCTTAATTTAGCTTTTCCTGTTTTGATAGCCTCAGCTAAAGGTCTATTAGCAGGGCAAATATATGCACAAGAACCGCATTCTATACAATCCATTAGATTGTGTCCTGCCATTGCTTCGTACTCTTTTGCTGCTGCTAATCTATCAAACATAAGTGGTGCAAGTCCCATAGGGCATGCAGATACGCACTTAGAACAACTTATACAAGCTTTTGTCTTGTATGGTCTCATTTCCTCATTTGTTAAAGCTAAAAGTCCTGATGTACCTTTTACTACAGTAGCTTCTTCAGTCATTTGAGCAAGTCCCATCATTGGTCCACCCATAACTAATCTTTCCATTTCATCTCTATTGATTCCACAATGATCTAAAATGTAAGAGAAAGGAGTTCCTATAGCAACTTTTAAGTTTTTAGGATTCTTTATAGCCTTTCCTGTTACTGTAACAACTTTTTCTATTAAAGGTTTTCCATTTACAACTGCTTCATATATCGCTGCTGCTGTTCCTGTATTTTGTACAACAACACCAACTGCTGATGGAAGTTGTCCAGATGGAACTTGTCTATCTAAAATAGATTTGATAAGTTGTTTTTCTCCACCTTGTGGATATTTTGTTTTTAATGGAACAATATTAATTCCTGTTCCTTCTGCAGCTTTTCTCATAGATTCAATAGCTTCAGGTTTATTATCTTCTATTCCTACATAAACATCTGGAACATTTAAAATCTTTTTAATAATTTTTTTATTCCTTCAATTATTGAACTTTGGATTTTTCTAACATAAGTCTATTGTCTGAGTTTAAATAAGGCTCACATTCAGCACCATTTAAAATTAAACTATCTAACTTAGTATTAGGTGGAGGATTTAATTTTACGTGAGTAGGGAAAGTAGCTCCTCCTATTCCAACTATACCTTTTTCTCTGATAATATCAAGTAATTCTTTCTTATCAGCTGTTTCCCAGTTTGCAATTTTAGTCAATTCTGCCCATTCTTCTTTTTTTGTCATTTTCAATAAAAAAATCGTCATAACTTTTTCCAGATAAAGGATACACACGATTTTTCTATCTTTGTGACAGTTCCACTTACAGGAGCATGAACAGGTACTGCCAAACCTTCTGCATCCGCAATTTTTTGTCCTTTTAAAACTCTGTCCCCTACGTTAACAATAGGATTTAAAGGTGCTCCTATATGTTGTAAAAGAGGTACAAAAAAATTTCATTTGGTGATTCCAACTTTTTCAATTGGTAAATGTTCTGTTTGTATTTTTATTTTTCAGGGGATGCACTCCGCCTCTGAAACCAAAAAAATCTCATCAAAAACACTCCTTTCATACATAGTTTATTTTTCCACAAATTGATTTTTAGCATATATATACAAAATTAACAAGTTTTTTTATTTTTAATTTTTTTCTTTTTTTCTTATTGTACTTTTGCATAGTTCTTTCTAAATTCTGAACAGTTAATATGTCTATAATACATTCATTAAGTTTTTTTCTAAAAAAATTCAACTAGCTCTTTTTTTGTTCACTCTGACTAAACTCACCTAAAACATGTTCAACAGCATCTTCTTTTTTTAGCTCCTATTCCACATTTTATTCTAATAAATTCTTCACCTATATGAGATATTATAGACTTTTATTCCATTATGTCCACCTGAGCTACCTTTTTTTCTCTAATTCTTATATCTCCAAAAATCTAAAGACATATCATCATAGACAACTATAATATCTTTTTTTAGGATCTAGCTTTATAGAAATTTATAATCTCTATTAGAGCATTTCCACTCAGATTCATAAAAAGTCTGAGGTTTAAAAAAATATAACTTTCTCCCCTTCTATATTTTTTTCACTGATAAGAGCCTGAAATTTTTTCTCTTTCATCTGTTATATTAAATTTTTTTCTTAAACTATCCACAACAATAAAAACCAATGTTGTGTCGTAGTTTTTTTCATACTTCTTACCTGGATTTCCTAAACCAATAACAACTTTCATTTTTCCCCCTCCTTACATCTTTCATTTCCGAATTATTATACTATATATTATTAATATCTACATAGTATTTTTTTATAGCTTTTTTCAGTTTTTTAAAAAAATATTATTACACTTTAGTTTAACTTTTTGAATAGCAAAAAAAGAGAGAAACATTTGCTTCTCTCTTGTTGTTAGCTTAGCAAATCCATACTCTCCCAGGCCGCTTCCAGCCAAGTACCATCAGCGTATATGGGCTTAACTTCTAGGTTCGGAATGTAACTAGGTGTACCCCCATAGCTATACTCACCAAGCATATATATTGTATCACATAATCTTGTTATGTGCAAGTCTGAACACTTGAAACTATATAGTAAAAACAAACTTAGATTAAAACTTCGATAATTAGTATTGGTCAGCTAAATGCATTGCTGCACTTACACCCCCAACCTATCAACCTCCTAGGCTCGAAGGTATCTTAAAGAATACTTATCTTGAAGTTAGTTTCCCGCTTAGATGCTTTCAGCGGTTATCTATTCCAAACGTGACTACCCAGCTGTGCCACTGGCGTGACAACTGGTACATCAGAGGTTTGTCCATCCCGGTCCTCTCGTACTAAGGACAGGTCTTCTCAATATTCTAACGCCTACAGTGGATAGGGGACCGAACTGTCTCACGACGTTCTGAACCCAGCTCACGTACCGCTTTAATGGGCGAACAGCCCAACCCTTGGGACCTTCTCCAGCCCCAGGATGCGATGAGCCGACATCGAGGTGCCAAACCCCTACCGTCGATATGGACTCTCGGGTAGGATCAGCCTGTTATCCCCAGGGTAGCTTTTATCCGTTGAGCGACGACCCTTCCATTCGGAATCGCCGGATCACTATGTCCTGCTTTCGCATCTGCTCGACCCGTCAGTCTTGCAGTCAAGCTCTCTTATGCCATTGCACTCTATGGTTGATTTCCATCCAACCTGAGAGAACCTTTGAACGCCTCCGTTACTCTTTCGGAGGCGACCGCCCCAGTCAAACTGCCCACCTAGCACTGTCTCCGTGGCTACAAACCACAGATTAGAATTTCAGCATTGAATGGTTGGTATTCCACCGATGACTCCGATACAGCTAGCGCCATATCATCTCAGTCTCCCAACTATCCTATACATGCAATGCCAAAACCCAATACCAAGCTACAGTAAAGCTCCATGGGGTCTTTCCGTCCTACTGTAGGTAACCGGTATCTTCACCGGTAATACAATTTCACCAGGCCTCCCGTCAAGACAGCGCTCAAATCATTACACCATTCGTGCAGGTCGGAACTTACCCGACAAGGAATTTCGCTACCTTAGGACCGTTATAGTTACGGCCGCCGTTCACTGGGGCTTCAATTCGGAGCTCTCACTCCTCCTCTTAACCTTCCAGCACTGGGCAGGTGTCAGCCCATATACATCGCCTTCCAGCTTAGCATAGACCTGTGTTTTTGTTAAACAGTTGCTTGAGCCTCTTCACTGCGACCCTCGAGCGCTTTGTATCGCGTAGATACTCACCCTCAAGGGCTCCTCTTCTCCCGAAGTTACGAGGTTATTTTGCAGAGTTCCTTAACGAGAGTTAGCCTGTCCGCCTTAGATTTCTCATCCTGACCACCTGTGTCGGTTTGCAGTACGGGCAGTCAAATATTAACGTTAGAAGCTTTTCTTGGCAGCGTGGGATTTGCGCATTCATCTTATGACTGTATATCATACCTCAGATATAACTCAATGGATTTTTCCTATCAAGTCATCCCTACATACTTCTACGGACACTTCCGTTCGTCCGCGCGCATACCCTTCTGCGTCCCTCCATCACAATATATGACTGGCACAGAAATATTAATCTGTTTTCCATTCGCCTACGCATTATAGCCTGGGCTTAGGTCCCGGCTTACTCAGGGAAGACAAGCTTTTACCCTGAAAAACCTTGGTCTTCCGGCGAGGGGATTCTCGCCCCTTTCTCGCTACTTATTCCTGCATTCTCACTTCTGATACCTCCAGAGTCGGTTACCCTTCTCCTTCAACGGCCTACAGAACGCTCTCCTACCAATCCTTACGGATTCCACAGCTTCGGTTTATAACTTAGCCCCGTTACATTGTCGGCGCAGAGACTCTCGACTAGTGAGCTATTACGCACTCTTTAAAGGTATGGCTGCTTCTAAGCCAACCTCCTAGTTGTTTGTGAATCTCCACCTCCTTTCCCACTTAGTTATAATTAGGGACCTTAGCTGGTGGTCTGGGTTGTTTCCCTTTCGACAATGGAAGTTAACTCCCATAGTCTCACTCCTGAGCTATAAATTATGGTATTCGGAGTTTGATTGATTTCAGTAAGCAATACGCCCCCTAGATCATTCAGTGCTCTACCCCCATAATTGAACACTCAAGGCTGTACCTAGATACATTTCGGAGAGAACGAGCTATCTCCTGGTTCGATTGGCTTTTTCACCCCTAAACCTACCTCATCCCCCAACTTTTCAACGGCGGTGGGTTAGGACCTCCACTGTGTCTTACCACAGCTTCATCCTGGACAGGTTTAGATCACCAGGTTTCGCGTCTACGCCAAACGACTAAATCGCCCTATTAAGACTTGGTTTCCCTTCGGCTCCGTTATACTTAACCTCGCCGTTTAACGTAACTCGCAGGATCATTCTCCAAAAGGCACGCCATCACCATTGCTGGCTCTGACCGCTTGTAAGCACACAATTTCAGGTTCTATTTCACTCCCTCCAGGGGTTCTTTTCACCTTTCCCTCACGGTACTATGCGCTATCGGTTAGTAAGAGTATTTAGCCTTATGAGATATGGTCCTCACAGATTCACACAGAATTCCTCGTGTTCCATGTTACTTGGGAGCAGAGTTATATGTGTAAGGATTTACTTGTACAGGACTTTCACCTTCTACGGTTCGCCTTTCCAGACAATTCCAATTCATCAATACACTATATTGAATATCTTACAGTTCTTCACTACTCTGTCCCTCAACCCCTTAAATACAACGGCTGTATCCTTGACATATTTAAGGTTTAGGCTTGACCCATTTCGCTCGCCGCTACTTTGGGTATCGTTTTTTTACTTTCTTTTCCTCGCGTTACTTAGATGTTTCAGTTCACGCGGTTCCCTCTTTCGTATTAAGACTCCATCTTAATAGATTGCTCCATCTCGAAATCCTAGACTCTTACGTTCGATTGCAACTTATCTAGGCTTATCGCAGCTTACCACGTCCTTCATCGGCTCTTACTACCTAGGCATCCTTTGTGTGCCCTTAATTATTTTAACCTATTTTTTTGACAGCTAACTCTAAGAAATTGTTAGAGTTAATTTTTGTTTTCTTGTTTGTTCTACTATATAGTTTCCAATGTTCAGAAGTAATCCCAACAGCATTGCGCTGAAGAACATTACCAATAGAATAGAGAAAGACATATACTCCTTAGAAAGGAGGTGATCCATCCGCACGTTCCCGTACGGATACCTTGTTACGACTTCACCCCAATCGCTAATCACACCCTCGGAGCATCCCTCCTTACGGTTAGGCCTGCTACTTCAGGTGCAACCAACTCTCGTGGTGTGACGGGCGGTGTGTACAAGACCCGAGAACGTATTCACCGCGACATTGCTGATTTGCGATTACTAGCGATTCCAACTTCATGTACTCGAGTTGCAGAGTACAATCCGAACTAAGAATAGTTTTTCTGAGATTAGCTCCACCTCGCGGCTTTTGCGACTCTCTGTACTACCCATTGTAGCACGTGTAGCCCAGCGTATAAGGGGCATGATGACTTGACGTCATCCCCACCTTCCTCCTGCTCATCGCAGGCAGTATCGCATGAGTCCCCAACTTAATGATGGTAACATACGAAAGGGGTTGCGCTCGTTGCGGGACTTAACCCAACATCTCACGACACGAGCTGACGACAGCCATGCACCACCTGTCTTTAGGTTTCCCCGAAAGGACACTGAAACATCTCTGTCTCATTCCTAAGATGTCAAACGCTGGTAAGGTTCCTCGCGTTGCGTCGAATTAAACCACATGCTCCACCGCTTGTGCGGGTCCCCGTCAATTCCTTTGAGTTTCATACTTGCGTACGTACTCCCCAGGCGGATTACTTATCGCGTTAGCTTGGGCGCTGAGGTTCGACCCCCAACACCTAGTAATCATCGTTTACGGCGTGGACTACCAGGGTATCTAATCCTGTTTGCTACCCACGCTTTCGCGCTTTAGCGTCAGTATCTGTCCAGTAAGCTGGCTTCCCCATCGGCATTCCTACAAATATCTACGAATTTCACCTCTACACTTGTAGTTCCGCTTACCTCTCCAGTACTCTAGTCATGCAGTTTCCAACGCAATACAGAGTTGAGCCCTGCATTTTCACATCAGACTTACATAACCACCCTAGACGCGCTTTACGCCCAATAAATCCGGATAACGCTTGTGACATACGTATTACCGCGGCTGCTGGCACGTATTTAGCCGTCACTTCTTCTGTTGGTACCGTCATTTTTTTCTTCCCAACTGAAAGCACTTTACATTCCGAAAAACGTCATCGTGCACACAGAATTGCTGGATCAGACTTTTTGGTCCATTGTCCAATATTCCCCACTGCTGCCTCCCTGTAGGAGTAAGGGCCGTGTCTCAGTCCCCTGTGGCCGTTCACCCTCTCAGGCCGGCTACCCATCATCGCCTTGGTGAGCCGTTACCTCTCCAACTAGCTAATGGGACGCAAAGCTCTCTCACAGCGCATATAGCTTTCATAATCTTAGGATGCCCTAAAATCATAATATCAGGTATTAGCATTCGTTTCCAAATGTTGTCCCTAACTGTGAGGCAAGTTCTTTACGCGTTACTCACCCGTCCGCCACCCAAACCGAAGTTCAAGTAGACTTGCATGTGTTAAGCATTCTGTCAGCGTTCATCCTGAGCCAGGATCAAACTCTTCGTTCAATCTTTTTAATAGCTCAATCTGCTATTTTTAATTTAACACCAAATTTATGGTTGCTTTTTTTGTCTTTTTCTCTATTCTGTTGCTAATGTCCTTGTCTCATTGACATCGTCTATAATATCATTTTTACATAAACTTTGTCAACAAAAATTTTTTTAAAAATTTTTTTAATTTTTTGAATCTTATTTTTTTCTTTTTTTATTTTCAATAAAAAAAACTACTATAAATTTATGAAAAATCTCCATTAATTTATAATAGCTCTTTTTGATTTTTTTATTTATTTACTGACCAAACTCTTTTTAATATTTTTCTTCTTCCTTATCTAAAAAAACGCTTTTAAATAAATTTATATTTAAAATATCACATATTGATAAAAGAACTATAAAGACATCTGCTATTTCACTCTCAATAGAAGAATAATTATATTCCTTAGTTTTTATCTATTCCTAACTTTTTTTCTCATTTTTTTCTTATAGCTTTTAGCTAACTCTCCAACTTCCTCAACCAGTAACAAAATTTTATCTGAGGACTTTTTCTTTATTAAAACCTCTCATTTCCATTATTTTTTTATATAATTTTTGTATTTCATCTATAGAAGATTGATTTGATAACTTTTTTTAATAGTTCTTGTTGGACACTTTCCATAGTTCCCCCTATTTCTATATGCTTCTTATAGCTTCATGTCTTATCCATTAATTATCTATATATTCTGTATCTATTTTTTTAACTCATTTATAAGTTCTTTAAAAATTCTTCCAACCTAAATAATCACAATTAATTAATTTTACTTCTCCATTTTTCATTTGTAGCTTCTAATCTATATTGTCTTCTTTCGCCTCTAACAATAGCTTTTAAATCTATATCTATCAAAAATTAAATATTTCATTATTTTTTTCTTATAGTTATAGACTAATTCATTGTTTCTCACAACTATTCTTATCTTTTTTAAAAAGTTAGAATATACAATAATAATACTCAATTATTCCAAATATTATGTAAGATATGTCTCCCCCATAAAAATAAGTTATAAAGAATACTAATTGTAACAGCTAAAATTACATATTTATCGAAATATATGCGTTATTTTTGCTTTCATATTTTTTTCATCTTTTTTTCCATCATCTATTTTTTTATTCTCCATATATTCTTCTATTTCATCAGCAGTTCTAGGAAATTTATCTCCTAAAATTCTACTTGTTCCATCTTCTTGAATTAAAATATCTCTTTCCATTCTAATTCCACCAAAATCCATATTTTTTTCTATTTCATCATAATTTAAAAAAATTCTTGATGAAGTTTTTTTCATTCTTCCATTTTTTTCAAAAAAAGTTCTGGGATAAAGTATATTCCTGGCTCAATAGTAAAAAACATTTCCAACTTCCAATTTCTTAGCAAGTCTTAAAGAAGCTAAACCAAATTGAGTTGATTTTTTTCTTCTCCTTCATCATAACCTACATTTATTTCTCCAAAGTTTTTCCATATCATGAACTGTCATTCCCATCATATGCCCTAAAGCCATGTGGCATGAATAGTGCATGTGCTCCTGAACTAACTATATCCTCAACTTCACCCTTCATCAGTCCAAGTTTTTTCATATTTTCTGCTAAAACCTTACAAGCTTCTAAATGAACTTCCTTATATGTAATTCCTGCTCTTGCTAAATCTTTGGCTCTGTCAAACATATCTCTTACTATATTATGTATAGTTTTTTGTCTTTCAGTAAATTTTCCACTTACAGGAAAAGTTGTTGTCATATCTCCGCAATATCCTTCTTCTGTTAGAGCACCACAATCTAACAACACTAAATCTCCATCTTTTTAAAGTATTCAAATGATTATGGTTATGTAAAATTTGTCCATTCTTACTAAGTATAGTTTGAAAAGAATAGTAAGCATTATATTTTTCTTGGCTGCTTTTTCTACTTCAGCAACAAGTTCATATTCTTTCATTCCTGCTTTTTACATTTTTTTCATAGCAGAAAGATGCATTTCTTTTTGTTATGTTTACTCCCTTTTTCTATTTCTTCAATTTCTATTTTATCTTTTTATATTTCTTTGTTTAATAATATTTTTTTATTAAATAGAAAGAGACATACTCATCAAATTCAAAAAGGATTTATATTTAAAGATTGAACTTAAATACATAATATTGTCTGCTTTTATACTGATTAGTAAATCTTATATTTTTTTCTATTTTCTAAATATTTCTTTAATTCTTCTTTTTCAATAAACTTTTCTATTCCAACTTCAAGAGCCAATTCTTTTTAAAAATTTTTTTGTTTTCCCATCCAAATAATATCAGACATTGTATAGTCATTACCAAAAATTATTTCTTCATTATCATCTATGTCGATAATTCCAATTAAGCCATTGTGATCCATACCAAAATAATATTTAAAAGTTGCATCTTGAATAAATGGATAAGTATTATCTTCACAATCTAGAGGTGAAAAATTATTTCCCATTATTAAAATTAAACCATCTCTAAAGTTTTTCCTTTAATTTCTTTCCTTCTATTTATATATACTTCTTTATTCAACATAAAATTCCAACTCCTTTCTTTTTTTAAATGTGTTAGAACACTCGTGGCTCTAGCACTCGTTAGGGTGTTAGCCGTGAGACATGTACTCATAGGGCATGAATAACACCAACATTGAAAAATGTTGCACTAAAATTTGCAATTTTACTAGTTTTTAGTGTATAATATATTTAGAACATTAGCAACTGAATATATGGAGTTAAGGCTAGTAAACAGTAGCCTTGTAAAAATATTCACTGTTCTGTATAGTTGTTTTTTTAAATATAATATACAGATAAAAAGTAGTGGTGTAGATGCAAGTCTTATCCAGTAGTGGCTATCGTGGACTAGCCAAAAAGAATAAGGGTTTTTAAAACCAAACTTCTTAGAAGATAACTTACTTTTTCAGTTATCTTATGAAACTCTCAACTCTAGCACTCGGAGGGTGTTAGTCGTGAGTAGTTCACATATTATTTTTATACTTTTTTTCTAAAAAGTCTATATCTATTTAAAAAAAGAATTCTTTTATGTTTTTTTATTCTTTTATAATTTTTTTCATACTTCTCTTTATATACAACATAAGTTTTTTTCATCTAACACCCACAAAATCAAGTCAAAACTATTGGGATTTTTCATCTATAAATTTTTTTAGCTGTACTTAGAGCAATCTCTGCACCTTCATTTACTGGAAAACGATATATTCCTGTTGATACAGAAGGAAAAGCTATTTTTCTCAATCCATTTTTCTTTGCTAGTTTTAAACTTTCATAATAGGCTGACTCTAATCTTTTTAGCCTCTCCATTTTCTCCTGTCGAGTATCTTGGACCTACTGTATGTATTATATATTTATTTGGAAGATTATATCCTTTAGTTATTACTGCTTCTCCTGTAGCACAGCCACCTATCTCCTTACATTCCTTAGCAAGATCTCCTGAAGCAGCTCTAAAAATTGCTCCACAGACTCCACCACCCATTTCTAATTGGTTATTGGCTGCATTAACTATTACTTCTACTTCTGGAATTTTTTTGTTATATCTCCACTTACTATTTTTTTATAATATCCTTATACATTTTTTTCCTCCATTATAAATATTTTTTTATAAGAAAAAAAGCAGGAATATCTTCCTGCTTTTTTTTTAAACTTTTTTTCTAACTATTTAGCTTCTACAGTTACTGGAACTTCTTTAAGATCTCCTAAAGTTAAAACTCCTTCTGTACCTTTCATAGCTATTTCGTTTCCAGCTTCATCAGCATATCTTTCTCCAGAAGCAGTTTCTGCATTTTTTAATTCAGTAACTTTTCCTTCTGCATCAGTTAAAGTAGCTGTAGCTCCATCAGCAGCAACTTCTAAAGTGAATTCCTTTCCATCTTCAGTTTTAACTGAGAATGCTTTTTACTTCAGCAGCAGCTTCAGTTGTTGTTGCAGTTGCTTCTGCAGCAGGTTGTTCAGCTGGTTTTTGTTCTTCTTTCTTTTCTCCACAAGCTACTAAGAATAAGCTCATAGCTAGTGCTAACATTGCAAATTTTTTCATTGTATATCCCTCCTTGATTTTCTGTAGTCATAATACATTATTTTTCTAATAAAAAAATCAAGTCTTTTTTTCTCTTTCTAAACACATGTTCTTATTTCGTTTTTTTAATGATTATGTATTATTATTAAAAATATCTGTTTATTTTTTTAATGAGTAAAGAGTTCAAAAAGCGAATTAATGACCTATTTTAGATATATAATTTGAATAGATTTTTATATGTTATATATATCAAAGATATTTTTTTAAGCTATGTTTTTTTCATAAACTCTTTAACTTCATTTTTTTGATTTCACTAGCAGTTGATAGATCTAAAATTCTTTTCAACTAGCTTTTTCACATTCTTTTTTTATCCAATTTCATTAGAATTCTTTTAACTCTTGGTATTGAAATTCTGACATAGAAAAAAAGAATCTAGTCCCATACCAAATAAAATTGCTACTGCATTTTTCATCTCCAGCAAATTCTCCACACATTGAAATTTTTTTATTCCACCTTCATGTGCTCCATCTATTAACATTTTAATAGCTTGTAGCACTGCTGGGTTGTATGTATCGTATAGATTAGCAATTTTTTCATTTCCTCTATCTACAGCTAAAGTATACTGTGTTAAGTCATTTGTTCCTATTGAGAAGAAATCACATTCTTTTGCAAAATGTTTTGCTCTAAATGCGACAGCAGGAGTTTCAACCATTATTCCTAGCATTATCCTTTCATCAAACTCTATACCTTTTTCTCTAAGTTCCTTCTTACAGTTTTCAAATATAGCTTTTGCCTTTCTGACTTCTTCTATATCCATTATCATAGGTAGCATAATTTTTTTATTTGACCATATTTTGAAGCTCTTAGTAAGGCTCTAAATTGAGTTTTTAATATTTCTTGTCTATCTAAACAAACTCTTATAGCTCTCCAACCTAAAAATGGGTTTTCTTCTTGTGGTAATTCCATATATGGTAATGATTTATCTCCACCTATATCCATAGTTCTAATAGTTACAGGATATCCTTTTAAACCTTCAGCTACTATTTTTATAGGCTTCAAATTGTTCATCTTCTGTTGGGAAACTATCTTTTTCCATAAATAAGAACTCTGTTCTATAAAGTCCTATTCCAAAACCACCATTTGAAATAATTCCTTTTTAAAGTCATTAGGAGAACCTATATTTCCCCAAACATCAACTTTTGTTCCATCTTTTGAAACAGCTTCTTTATCTTTTAAAGCCTTTAATTCTTCTTTTTTTCTTTTTAAGAAGTTTTTCTCTTTTTTTCTCTATATGTCTTTAAAGTTTCTTCATCAGGATTAACTATAACTTCTCCATTTAATGCGTCAACTATTAAAATTTGATTGTCTTCTAAGTTTTCTAAAACTGTTCCTACTCCAACTACTGCTGGTAATTCTAAAGATCTTGCCATAATAGATGAGTGAGCTGTCTTTCCACCAATTTCAGTTACGAAGGCTAAAACATTTTCTAAGTTTATTTGAGCTGTGTCTGAAGGATTTAATTCTCTTGCAACGATTATTGTTTCAGGCTCTAATTTTGAAAGATCAACTACTTGTACATTCATAACTCCATATAGCCATCTTTTTCCTATATCTCTTAAGTCTCCTGCTCTTTTCTTTAAAAATATGCATCTTCTAAATTTGCAAGCATATTTGCATATTCATCAATTGCTTCATTTAAAAGCAAATTCAGCAGTACATTTTTCAGAAATTTTTGAATCTATTTCTGAAAACAATTCTTCATCTTCTAATAAAGTAATATGTCCTTCAAAAAAATATCTGCCTTATCTTTACCAAGTTTTTTTGAAGAGTATTTTTCTTTTATTTCTTCTAATTGTTTTTTTAGCAACTTCTCTACCTTTTATTAATCTTTCTAACTCTTCTTCTTTAGATAGTATAGATTTTTTTCAAGTATTTCTAAATTATTTTTCTTTGTAAAGAAACGCTTTTACCTATTGCTATCCCAGGAGAAGCTGGGATACCTTTTTATTAAATTATTTTTTTCATAATCCACTCCAATATTTTTTTCAAAATAAAAAGGGAGAAGTTAACACTCTCCCTCACAAAAAAATTAATCTTTTTAAGTTTTTCAAGAAGAGATGATAATTTATCAACTGCTTCATTTTTCATCTTCACCATCAGCGTATACAGTTATTTTTTACTTCCCTTTTTAATTCCTAAAGAAAGTAACTTTTAATAATGAAGTTCCATTTACTTTTTGTACCTGCTTCATTTTTCTACGCTTATTTGTGAAGAAAATGTTTTTAGCTAAACTTACAAATTCATTTCCTGGTCTTGTGTGTAATCCAGTTTCATTTACTATTTCTACAGTTCTACTTTTTCATATCATCAATCCTTTCAATAATTTATTTATAATTAAATATTTTTTTATTTATACTATAAGAGTACAGTTTTTTAGCTTTGTCAATAAAAAAATTATGACAAAAAAATATTATCTTAAAAGCATTTAAAAATAAACCACTTCTGTATAATTATTTTTTTCTCTTGCATTTAGTAGAATTATATTATAGGATATAGAACAAATATTGTTAAAAGAGGTGATAAAAAAATATGGAGAGATTAAAAGAAGATGAAGTAAAAAAATTATAGATGAGCTTAAACAAACAGGAAAAATATAAAGAATATCAAGAAATGCTTTTAGATGACTTTGAAGAACATCATGTTGTTTATAAAATAGAAGCAGATGAACTGATTGCTATAGCACAAAAAAATAATACTATTCCTTACAAACTGATAGAATTTTTACGACTGGCAACAGATGAATTATTTAATTGAAGAAGAAGATGGGATAGAATAAAAAAAAGTGTTTTTTTATTTTTTTGAAATATGTTATAATATAAGAAATAAAATAAGTAAAAACATTACATTTTATAAATTTTAACTTTAGTTAAAAATGAAAGGAGAATGACAATGACAGTGGGTTATATTTTTTTGGCTAATACTTACTATTATTTTTCACTATTATTGAATTTGCTATTCCAGCACTTGTAACAGTATGGTTTTGCTTTTTGCAGCGGCCTTAACTGTATTTGTATCTCTAATTAGTGATAGTATGAAAGTGGAGATAACTTTCTTTACAGTTGTTTCTCTACTATCTATCATATTCTTAAGACCTTATGCTAGAGCTATCTTATCTAAAAAAATAAGGATAATTTTTGATGCTGAGAAAATAGATACAGCTATCATAGTAAAGAAAATTGTAGATACAAGTAAAGAAGAAAAAAATCTATGATGTAAGTTACAAGGGTTCTATATGGACTGCCTTTAAGTAATGAACTTTTTGAGGTAGGAGATACTCCTGTAATTTCAAGTTTTAAAGGAAATAAAATAATTTTTAAAAAAATAAATTGGAGGTTTTTGAATTATGTTTTTATATACCATTTTTTTGTACTACTTTTTAATTTTTATTTGCTGTAATTGCATTAAAAGCAATTAAAATTGTTCCTGAATCACAAGTTTATATCATTGAAAAAAACTAGGAAAATACAACCAATCTTTAAGTTCAGGTTTAAATCTTATCAATCCTTTTCTTTGATAAGGTTTCAAGAATAGTTTCTCTTAAAGAGCAAGTTGTTGATTTCGACCCACAAGCAGTTATCACAAAAGATAATGCTACTATGCAAATAGATACTGTTGTTTATTTCAAATAACAGATCCTAAGTTGTATACTTATGGAGTTGAAAGACCTTTATCAGCTATTGAAAACTTAACTGCTACAACTCTTAGAAATATTATAGGGGATATGACAGTTGATGAAACATTGACATCTAGAGACATTATAAATACAAAGATGCGTCAAGAACTTGATGATGCCACTGACCCTTGGGGAATAAAAGTAAACAGAGTTGAATTAAAATCTATACTTCCTCCAAATGACATCAGAATTGCCATGGAAAAGGAAATGAAGGCTGAAAGAGAAAAGAGAGCGAAAATACTTGAAGCTCAAGCTACAAGAGAATCTGCAATACTTGTTGCTGAAGGGGAAAAACAATCTGCTATCTTAAGAGCTGAAGCTGAAAAAGAAGTAAAAAAATTAAAAGAAGCTGAAGGTAAAGCTCAAGCGATACTTGAAATTCAAAGAGCTGAAGCTGAAGCTATTAAACTATTAAATGAAGCTAAACCTGCTAAAGAGATTCTAGCACTTAAATCTTTTGAAACATTTGAAAAAGTTGCTGATGGTAAATCTACTAAGATACTTATTCCAAGTGAAATTCAAAACTTAGCTGGTTTTATACAAACTATAAAAGAAATTAACTAAAGAATTAATTAAAGTGGCTGTTGCAAATTAAATTTAATTTTTTGCAACAGCCCTCTTCTTTTTTTGTTTATATTTTTTTAAAATGATATATAATAGTATAAATTACATTTTTTTATTTTTTTGGAGGGACTTATGTTAGAAGATTTAATAAAAGGAATTTAAAGAAATTTTTTTAAATATGATGGAGAAGTAGAAACTTTCTTTTTCACCAGGTAGAGTAAACTTAATTGGTGAACATACAGACTATAATGGTGGTTTTGTTTTTTCCTTGTGCATTAGATTTTTGGAACTTATGCTGTTGTTAAAAAGAGAAGACAAAGTTTTTTTAGAATGTATTCTAAAAACTTTAAAAAAATTTAGGAACTATTGAATTTAATCTAGATAACTTGGTTTATAATAAAAAAAGATAACTGGGCTAATTATCCTAAAGGAGTTGTTAAAACTTTCTTAGATAAAAGCTTATAAAATAGACAGTGGTTTTCGATGTACTATTCTATGGAAATATTCCAAATGGTGCTGGACTCTCTTCTTCAGCTTCTATAGAAGTTTTAACTGCTGTTATACTTAAAGACTTATTCAAACTTGATGTTGATATGGTTGAAATGGTTAAAATGTGCCAAGTTGCAGAAAAATAAATTCATTGGAGTAAACTCTGGTATCATGGATCAATTTGCAGTTGGTATGGGTAAAAAAAGACCATGCTATTTTTACTAGATTGTAATACTTTTAAAATTTGAATATGTTCCTGTAAAATTAAAAAAAATATGTCTATTGTTATTGCTAATACAAATAAAAAGAGAGGTTTAGCAGATTCTAAATACAATGAAAGAAGAAGTTCTTGTGAAGAAGCTGTTAAAGTTTTAAATGACAATGGAGTTAATATAAAAATATCTAGGTGAGCTAACAGTTGCTGAATTCGATAAAGTTAAACACTTTATAACAGATGAAGAACAACTAAAAAGAGCAACTCACGCTGTTAGTGAAAATGAAAGAGCAAAAGTTGCAGTTGAATTCTTGAAAAAAGATGATATTGCAGAATTTGGAAGACTAATGAATCAATCTCATATCTCTTTAAGAGATGACTATGAAGTTACAGGTATAGAGCTTGATAGCCTTGTAGAAGCTGCTTGGGAAGAAGAAGGAACTGTTGGTTCTCGTATGACTGGAGCAGGTTTTTGGTGGTTGTACTGTAAGTATAGTTGAAAATGACCATGTTGAAAAACTTTATAAAAAAATGTTGGAAAAAAATATAAGGAAAAAAACAGGTTTAAGAGCTACTTTCTATATAGCAAACATTGGAGATGGAGCAAGGAGATATGTAAAATAGTTCGGTACTAACCAAATTTCTTAACAGATAAAAATTAAAAATTCGTTGCAAATTCACTAAACTCACTTCGTTCAAACACAGTGAGATTTGCTCAGCTCATTCTATTTAATTTTTTTATCTTAAAATTTGGAATGTACCTCACTTATTTTATATATAACTAATATCTTAGAAAGGAAAAAAAGGATGGAAATTTACTCTTTAATTAATAGACTTATAAAATATTCACTTAAAAATTCATTGATAACAGAAGATGATGTTATGTTTGTTAGAAATGAATTAATGGCATTGTTACAATTAAAAGATTGGGAGGATGTCAATGAGGATAACTATCAAATACCTGAATATCCTCAAGAAATCTTAGATAAAAATTTGTGACTATGCTATAGAACAAAAAGATTATAGAAGATGGAACTACTGATAGAGATATCTTCGATACAGAAGTTATGGGAAAATTTACCCCTTTCCCAAGAGAAGTTATAAATACATTTAAAAAAATTTATCTGATGAAAAATATAAAATCAGCAACAGATTATTTCTATAATTTCTCTAAAAAAACTAACTATATAAGAACTGAAAGAATAGAAAAAAATTTATATTGGAAAAGTCCAACAGAATATGGAGATTTAGAAATTACTATAAATCTATCAAAAACCTGAAAAAAAGACCCTAAAGAGATTGAAAGACAAAAAGAATATGCCTCAAGTAAATTATCCTAAATGTCTTTTTATGTTATGAAAATGTTGGTTTTGCTGGAACTTTAACACATCCTGCAAGACAAAAATCATAGAGTTATACCTTTAACTTTAGAAAATGAAAGATGGTATTTTTCAATATTCTCCTTATGTTTACTACAATGAACATGCAATAATATTTTGTTCTGAACATAGAGAGATGAAAATAAATAGAGATACTTTCTCAAGAACTTTAGACTTTGTAAATCAATTCCCTACATTACTTTATAGGTTCAAATGCTGATTTACCAATAGTTGGAGGTTCTATTTTTAAGCCATGACCACTATCAAGGTGGAAATCATGAGTTTCCTATGGCAAAAATCTGAGATTGAAAAGGAAGTAAGTTTTGAAGCATATCCTAATATAAAGGCTGGAATAGTTAAATGGCCTATGACTGTTTTTAAGATTAAAAATCTTTAGATAGAAATGAATTAATTGAGCTATCAGATAAAAATCTTAAAAAGCTTGGAGAGAATATTCAGATGAAGAAGTTGGAGTATTTGCTTACACAAACTCAACTCCTCACAATACTATAACTCCTATTGCTAGAAGAAGAGGAGAATACTGAAATTGACTTAGTTCTTAGAAATAATAGAACTGATGAAGCTAATCCTTTAGGTATCTTCCACCCTCATAGTGAACACCACAATATTAAGAAAAGAAAATATTGGGCTGATAGAAGTTATGGGATTAGCTGTTCTTCCTGGAAGATTGAAATTTGAAATGAGAAAAAAATAGCTGAATTCTTAAAAGATAAAGATTTTTGAAAAGAAAATTTCTGAAGATAAAGATTGTCAAAAAAACATTTATCTTGGTTAAAAATCCTTTTATAAATAAATATCCTAATATTAAGAATTTATCAGCAGATGAAATCTTAGAAAATATTTTTAAATGTTGAAATTGGTTTAACATTCTCAAGAGTGCTTGAAGATGCTGGAGTATTTAAAAAGAGATGAAAAAGGTAAAAAAATGCCTTTCTTAAATTTATAAATCATATTGGAGGTAGATTCTAATGTCTATATTAGTTTGTGGAGGAGCAGGTTACATTGGTAGCCATGTTGTTAAATATCTATTAGAAAAAAATGAAGATGTTGTTGTTGTTGACAGCTTAATCACAGGACATGTTGATGCTGTTGACGAAAAAGCACATTTAGAACTTGGAGATTTAAAAGATGAAGAATTTTTTTAAATAGAGTTTTTTTGAAAAAAATATCAAATTGATGGAGTTATAGACTTTTGCTGCCTTCTCTTTAGTTGGAGAAAGTGTTAGCGAACCATTAAAAATATTTTTGAAAATAACTTCTATGGTACTCTTTGCCTATTGAAAAGTTATGAAAGCTCATAATGTTGATAAGATAGTATTTTTCATCTACTGCTGCAACTTATGGTGAGGCAGAAAACATGCCTATACTTGAAACTGATAGAACAGAACCTACTAATCCTTATGGAGAAAGTAAGTTAGCAGTTGAAAAAATGTTTAAATGGTGTGCTAATGCCTATGGATTAAAATATACTGCTTTTAAGATATTTCAATGTTGCTGGTGCATACCCAAGTGGAGAAATCGGAGAAGCTCATACTTGTGAAACTCACTTAATTCCATTAATTTTTACAAGTTGCTCTAGGACAAAGAGAAAAAAATATCTATCTATGGAGATGACTATCCTACTCCTGATGGAACTTGTATAAGAGACTATATTCATGTAATGGATTTAGCAGATGCTCACTATCTTGCTCTAAATAGATTAAGAAATGGTGGAGATAGCCAAGTATTTAACTTAGGAAATGGAGAAGGTTTTTCTGTTAAAGAAGTTATAGAAGTTACAAGAAAAGTAACAGGACACGCTATTCCTGCAGAAGTTAGTCCAAGAAGAGCCGGAGACCCTGCAAGACTTATAGCTTCATCTCAAAAAAAGCTTTTAGATACATTAAAATGGGTTCCTAAATATGATAAATTAGAACAAATTATTGAAACTGCTTGGAATTGGCATAAAAACCATCCAAATGGATATGAAGACTAAAAAAATAAGAGGCTTTTACTGAACTGCACCCATAATCTTGGACACAAGATTGAGGTGCAGTTTTTGTGAGTAAATTAACAAGAGAAGACAAAATTAAAAATATGAAAGAAGAAAGAAAGGTGAAACTATTCCTTCTTTAGCTAAAAAAATTTTGATGTTCAGGAATCTAATATTAAATATTTAGTTGATTTAATTGAAAAAAACATGGATATGATATTTTTAAGAAAAGATAAAAAAATAGAACTTATTCTAAAGATTTTTAAACTACAAATAATTAATAGAATTTTTAATTAATCATGAATCTATTAATTCTGTTGCTATTGATATTGGTTTAGTATCTCCTGGTATTTTTACATAATTGGCTTTTCAAAAATTTAAAGAAAAATGGGTATAATGTTGTAGAAAAGAAAAAAAGGAAGGAAACCCTAAATCTATGACTAAACCTAAGAAAAAAATGATAAAATATTATCTGAAAAAAAGAAAAAAATTAAACAATTGGAAGATGAAATACTTTTACCTAAAAAGCTGAGAATGAATACTTAAAAAAATTGAGAGCTCTAGTTCAAGAAAGGGAGCTAAAAGAGAAGAAAAAGTAAGAATAATAGCCGAACTTAGAGCTAAATATCCTTTCAAGATGCTATTAAAGATTGCTGGAATATCAAGATCAGTATATTATTACTATATTGATAAAAAAAGATATTGATGAGAAGAATAAAGATATTATTGAAAAAAATCAAAAGAAATTTACTATGTGAATAAAGGAAGATATGGTTATCGCAGAGTAACATTGGAGTTAAAAAAAATCAAGGTTTAAATATTAATCATAAAAAAAGTACAAAGGCTTATGAAGAAACTTAATTTACAAAAGTATTATCCGTAAAAAAAGAAAAATATTCTTCATACAAAGGTCAAATAGGAAAGATAGCTGATAACCATATTAAAAAGAAATTTTTGAAGCAACAGCTCCAAATCAAAAAAATGGTTTACAGATGTAACAGAATTTAATTTAAGAGGAGAAAAGTTATACTTATCTCCAATATTAGATGCTTATGGAAGATATATAGTTTCGTATGATATTTCGCGCAGTCCTAACTTGGAGCAGATAAATCATATGTTAAATTTAGCATTTAAAAAAATGAAAAATTATGAAAAATTTGATATTTTCATAGTGACCAAGGATGGCAATATCAGCATTATTCATATCAAGAAAGATTGAAAGAGAAGAAGATAACTCAAAGTATGTCAAGAAAAGGAAATAGTTTAGATAATGGATTAATGGAATGTTTCTTTTGGTCTATTAAAATCAGAAATGTTTTATGAACAAGAAGAAAAGTACAAGACATTAGAAGAATTGAAGGAAGCAATAGAAGATTATATATATTATTACAATAATAAAAGAATAAAGGAAAAATTAAAAAGGATTAACTCCTGCTTCTTACAGAAGTCAATCCTTATTAGTAAGTTAAATTAATTTGTCCAACTTTTTGGGGTCAGTACATACAGCCTCTTTTTTTATCTTATTGTACTTGTACTCCATCTTTAAATATTCCTTGTTGAGCTACTTGACCATTTGGTCCATATTTTTTTAACTATACCATCTAATTGTCCATCTTTATATGTAGCTTCAAAGTCTATTTGACCATTTTGATAGAAATGTTTTTTTCGTAAACTAATCTTCCATTATTACTTACATACTTCTCATATTCTATATTACCATTTTCATAGTATATTGTATTTATTCCTTCTTCATAACCATTTTTTTATAATTTTTCTTTAGATTTAACTTTTCCACTTGGATAATAAGTAACTCCTGTTCCATCCAATAAACCATTTTTTTAACTTCTAATAATCCTTGAACTTTCCCATTCTGAACCTCCCACGACTGAAGTCGCAGGGTTCTTGGGTAGTAGTTGCTTCTGTTAGCCAACTAAATTTACCAAGCTATCCCCATAGTTCCTACGGTTCATATATTTATATATTTAAGCACTTATACCTAATATCCTTAGTCCTTCTTTTTAATATGTTTTTTTGGCTGCATTTATATCTCTATTATGTACAGCTCCACATACTGGACAAGTCCATTCTCTTATACTTAAATCTTTTTACTTCTTCATTTCTATATCCACAACAATTACATATTTGACTACTTGCAAAAAAATTTATCTACTCTTACTATTGTTCTTTCATACCATTTCGCTTTATAACTTAGTATTCTATTGAATTCACTCCATGATACATCCACAATATTTCTCGCTAATTTATGATTTTTTTACCATATTTTTTTACTTGTAAATCTTCCATACAAATAATATCATATTCTTTTTATTAGCATTGTTGATAATTTTTTGTAAAAAGTCTCTCTTTGATTTGATATCTTTTCAAATAATCTTGCTACTTTTTATTCTAGCTTTATTCCTATTTGAACTACCCTTTGGTTTTTCGTGATAGTTTTTCTTTGTAATATCGCTAGTTTATTCAAAGATTTTTTTGTAAATATTTTTGGATTTTTCTATTGAGATTTCATCACTGGTAAGCGCAAAATCCTTTATACCTAAATCTATTCCAACATTCTTATTTGTACTTTCTAATTTTTTTCTACTTCTACATCTGTACAACATAAAGATATATAATATTTTTCCACTAGGCGCTTGGGTTATTGTTGCACTTATTATTCGTCCTTGTGGTTCCATTTTTATCTCTTATTTTTTTAGTTTTTCCTAACTTAGGTACTTTTTATCCATTTATCTAAAAAAACTCTATATTATTATTTGTATAATTAGTTCTGTATGATTTTTCTATTATCTTTCTTAGATTTAAACTTTGGATAGCCTCTTCCACTAAAAGAAGTTTTTTTATAGGCTTTATCTAAATCTTTTTAAAGAATTTTTGTAAAGAAAAATTTATCTACATCTTTTTAACCATTCTTTCTCTTGTTTTAAAACCGTCAGTGCTTTGCTACATTGATTATATGACATAGATTTTTTTCTCTTTGTTATACAGCTCTTGTTTTAAAACCTAAAAAAATGATTATAGACATATCTTACACAACCAAAAGTACAATTTAATATTGTTATTTGAGTTTTTAGTTGGATAAAAATCTAAACTTATATGCTTTTTTTCCATGCGATTTCACCTCCATTTACCTATATATAGTATACTACTTTTTTTATACTATAAGTAAAATGAAAAAAAGTAAAAATTTTTTTCTAAATATATGAACCTAAAACTGACTCAGTCGTTTTTAGAGGTTGTCGTTCACATAAGTACGCTACCACTTATGCAGTTCTCTTATGAACTTCTTAATATTTCTATTAAGCACAGACTATATCTTATCCCACAGCTCTATCTGTTTGGGTCTACCCACTTCCACTAGCTTTTAGTGTACTTCCCTCAGGAGGAATAGTCGTTGAACCTTACCTTGCGGTCTTGGCTGCTGATTGCCCATTATCTTAACACTTAGGATTTAACCTTATGCCATCTAGTATATTTTTTTCTGCTTTCGCCACTTTCACATTTGTACCATATTATTTAGGTACTATGTTGTAGTTATACTAGTTTTAGGGGTTTCCAGCAATTCGAGTAGTATTGGATAGCTTTTTTTAAAGTTGCTACCTCTACATACATATTTCTATATATGCTGACTATACTTAATGGTCTAACTCATGACTGACACCCTACGAGTGCTAGAGTCACAAGTGTGCGACCATATTTTTAATCAAATTTGACTTCAACTGTACCTGTAAATGGTGTTTGTTCTCCTTGTACATAGGCTATTCCAGTATTTTGATCCATTACTATTTTTTTCCTGCTGGAACCTTTCTTCCTGCTGAAAATGATAAAAGCTGATACTAACAAAAAAATGCTCCTAATAATAGTTTTTTTCATCTTTTTCTCCTCCTACTTTTTTATTATTTTTATTCTATTACCATTTTTGATAAGTTTCTTCACTAGTTATTTTTTTCCACTTTCATCATATTCTTTAAGAATACCGTCTAAGTTATTTTTCTTTTAAAATTAGCTTCTGTTTTTTTATTTTTACCATTTGGATAGTAAACTTTTTGTATTCCATCCATTTTTTTGCGTTTTTTTATAGTAAAAATTCTTTTTCTAAATTTCCATTTTCATAATATACTCTCATTGAACCGTCTCTTACATCATTTTTTTATATGTTTCTTCTCTTTTTATTTTTTTCCATTTGGATAATAATCTCTTACAATACCATCTATTTTTTTCCATCCTTATAAGGACCTTCCAATTTTAATTTCCCTGAGATTTCATCATATTCCTTTACTACTCCATGTAATTTACCATTTTTATATGGAAATTCTACTACTAATATACCTGTAGTTAAGTATCTTTTTTTCAATTCCATCCTTTCTTACCATTTTTTTATAAGAAGCTTCATATTCCACTTTTTCCATTTTCATAATATGCTTTAGAGATTCCATCTTGTAAGCCTTTTTTTATAAGTTTCTTCTAAATTGATTTGACCAGACTTATAATATTTAAGTGATTTTTCCATCCATTAATCCATTCTTATAACTCACTAAAAAAATTTAATATTCCCATTTTTCTCTCAATTCAACTATTCCTGTGAATGGAATTTTTTTCATTTATAGCATAAACTATTCCAGTTTTTTTCATCTTGAAATGTATCTTCAAATGATAGTGTTCTTTCAGTTGAAAATGATAAAGCTGACACTAACAAAAAAATGTTCCTAATAATATTTTTTTCATCTTCACTCCTCCTATTTTTTTATTATTTTTATTCTATTACCATTTTTTTAAAAAATTTCTTCACTAGTTATTTTTTTCCACTTTTCATCATATTTTTTTAACTGTTCCTTCTAGTTTATCATCTTTATAGCTTTCTTCTGACATTATTTTTACCACTTGGATAATAAATCTTTACAATACCATTCACAAGTCCGTTTTTTTATCAAGCGGAAGTTCTATTTTTTTAATTTTTCCATTTTGATAATAATCTTTTTGTATTCCTACTTGTACTCCATTTTTTTATATGTTGCTTCTACATTTATCTTTCCATTTTTTTATGGTAAGTTCTAGAGATTCCATCTGGTACGCCTTTTTTTATAAGAAATTTCACTTTGAATATTTCCATTTAAATAATACATCTTTGTAATCCCATCTACTAATCCATTTTTTTATAAGAAATTTCTCTCTTTCTTATTCCACTTTCATAGTAATCTTTTTGTATACCTTCTATTTTTTTCCTTTTTTTAAATGTAGCTATACTTGCCATTTTTTTCCATTTGAATAGAAAAGCTTAGAAGTTCCTTCCCATCAGTCCATCTTTAAATGGAACTTTCCCTGATAAAGTTTTATCTCCTTCTGAAGTTTTATAATTTTTCTACTATACCTGTAAATGGAGTTTCTTCTCCTGCAACAAAAAAACTATTCCTTTGTTATCCATATAAGTATTTTTCTATTTTAACTAATCTTTCTGCTGAAAAATGCTAAACTTGATACTAATAAAAAAATATGGTTAATAGTAATTTTTTTCACCTTTATTCCTCCTAGTTTAATCTATTAATTGACCATTTTTATATGTTTCTTGATTAATTATTTTTTTCCTGTCTCATCATATTCTCTAAAAAAATTCCATCTGCTTCATTGTCTTTAAAATTAACTTCTACTTGAAGTTTTCCACTTGGATAATAAATTTTACTTATTCCTTCTAATTTATCATTTTTTTATAAAATCTTTCACTTTCTAAAACTCCATTTTTCATAATAATCTTTTTCTTAAGCTTCTCTTAAACCATTTTTTTATAATTTTTCTTCACTTTTTTTAGCTTTCCACTTGGATAATATGCTTTTTAGTAAACCCTCACTTTTTTTCCATTTTTTTATATGTTGATTCTATTTCTAATTTACCTGTAACTCCATTGTATTTTTTTACTAGTCCATCTAACATATCATTTTTTTAAATGGAAATTCATCTTCTAATATCCCTTTAGTTGAATATAGTTTACTCATTCCATCTTTCTTCCCATTTTTTTATAAAACTTCCATCTTTATTTGACCATTTTCATAGTAAGTTTTTTTGTATACCATTTTTTTCTCCATTTTTTTAAATGTAGCCATCTCTGCTAATTTACCATTTGAATAATATAATTCAACAAGCCCATCTATTACTCCATTTTTTTAAATGAAATTTTTTTCCTTCAAAAACTCCATCTTCTTCTGAAATTTTTATAATTTTTTTATTACACCTGTATATGGTGTTTGTTCTCCTTTTGCATATACTATTCCAGTTTTTTTATCTAGAAATGTTTCTTCATATGATAATATTCTCTCTGCTGAAAATGCTAAACTTGATACTAATAAAAATATCCCTAATAATAACTTTTTCATTTCTATTCCCCTAAAAAAATTAAGTCTACTTAGGAAAAATTATAACTATAACATTTCATTTTGTCAATAATATTAATACTTTTTCACAAAAAAAGAAGACTGAAAAATTCAATCTTCTTCTTAAATATTAAATTAGAATATTACTCTTAATCCTACTCCAGCTCTTACATTATCTCCTTTTTGTGTCATAACCTATGTTAGCTGTTACTCCTATTCTTTGGTTATCCCATCCAAGATTTAGATCTGTTTTGACATTTCCTGTTCTGTCGTCTTTTTTTCACCTCTAATATTGAAATAATCAGCATTTGTTCCAGATACTTTAGCTTTATTTTTTTACCATTAGCTATTCTACCTAATTCATTTTCATAAGCTACTCCTACAGTTGCTTTTTACTGTATTAGCTCCAAAAATAATGTCTGTAAGCAAAGTTCTGCTCCTATTTCTGGTTTTTACTGAGAAATAATCATTAGCCTTAACATCTAATTTAATTTCTCCTGATTTTTTTCTCTTATCTTTGATACTCTTCCATACTCTAGTTTTTAATGAAGCGTATGGTCTTAAGCTGAAGTCTTCACTCAATCTAAATTCTTTTTGATATTTCATTCTTTACAGCTGCTCCGTAAGTGTGATATCTACCTTTTGCATTAAATACTTCATCTACAACTAAGAATTTTCTGTGCATTTTATTATGCCCAGCAAATATTTCTCCTGATATTGTCCAATTTAGACTATTGTTATGATCAAATGGCACTGATTTAAAGATACCTACTTTTTCCTTGTAATTGTTCTTCTTTAGAATTTCCAATATCTTTGAATCTAAATGTATTATGAACTATACCTGCATACCATCCTGTTGATTCTCCAAGTCTTACAGTTTCATCTTCATGAACATAGGCAACTCCATAAGCATTGTTTGTATAATCGATTACTCCTGCTGTTTTTTTGTTTTATATTCTCCACTTGTTCCAAAATGTCTTAATCTTATTTGTATCTTTACTTGGATTAGACCATTCTTTTCTTAAATAATTAAATTCTTTATCTAAGATAGATCCAGTTGATTGAATTCTTTGTTGAGTATTAGCATATTGATGTCCCATCATTTCATCAAATGCTTGGAATAATAGAACCTCTTCATTATTCCCTATACTATTTAATTTTTTTGGAATAATGCATTTTTCTCTACTTCCTATTCTTTCTTTTCCGTATCTTTGTTCCAATCCATCTAAGAAGTTATATGTATCTGATACTGCAACTGGTGATGCTTGATTTCCTGCCCAATTAGTATAAGGTATTTTAACTAAATAAGCATTTTTCTATAGTTCCAGTAGTTTGATTTTTGAGCTATATTAGCCATCCAAGTTAATGAACCTGAATAAATACCCCACTTTTTCTATTTGTGGATTATTTAATATAGTGTCATTATATGGTTTTTAATATATTCTTTCCAACTTGGATATATTTATTTGTTGTACTTTGAGCTGCTTCAGCCCCTATAATCAAATCAGCTTTTTTTAATTTGACTCAATGCACTTAAACCAGTAATTGGTTTTTGTAAATTTAGTTCCTGATGTATTTATATACATTCCTAAAGAAGATACTTGTGTTTCTTCTAATTCTAGTTTATTTGTTTCTACAACTTCTAGAGTTTGAATTTTCCCAGCAACTTTTATTGTTCCTGTTGTTGCTCCTGCTGGTACATCTATAGAAATTTTATCCTTACCTTTTCCTACACTCTTACTTAAATCATGAGATCCACTTGGAATTTTTTCTGGTTGTGAACCACTTCCAAGAATTTCAAAAGTTCCATAGTTTTCAAAAATTCCTATACTTTCTCCTACATCATTAGTTTTAAGAACTCCTAAAGCATTAGTTGCATTTAATCTTATTACTCCTGCTGTGTCATTTACAAATTTAGCTCCATTTTTTTACAACGATAGCTGTTACATTTTTTTACTCCTGGAGTATTTGTTATTGTTCCATAGTTTGTCCCTACTGCTTTATCTGTTAAATATACTCCTGTTGTATTATCAGCGTTTAAGTTAATAGTTCCATAGTTGTTAACAGTAGTTCCATTTCCACTACCATACATACCCATACTATATTGACCATTTACATTAATAGTTCCTCTATTAATAATATTTCCAGTAGTTTGCTCAGGTCTTTGTGAAATAGGTTTTAATAGGTCTTTCTTTGTCCAAGTGTACCCTGCTGCCATTCCTATTCCATATTCATCTTCACCTGGAACAGAGCCTCCTACAGTAATTACTCCATTTCTATTTTCAATAGTCCCAGCTTTAATACTATATACCCCAACATTTCCTGTCCCTGCTGACATATTCATATTTCCATTATTCACAACATAACCTGCTGAATATAGTCCATAGTTATTATTTCCTGTTGCAGTGATATTAGTATTATTGGTAATTTGTGGATTAGCTAAAGTTCCACTTGTATCTTTAGAATAGATATATACTGAGTTATTTTTGTAAAGTTACATTTGATATATCACTATGAATTACATTATTTGTACCCACATTAACAAAAACCAAAAGTTCCTTTATTATTACCACTTGAACCATCTCCAAGAGTCATATTAAATGTATTTGTTGCTCTTATAGTTCCACCATTTCCTGCAATATATACTCCAACTCCATCTTTATCAGTTTTTATACTTCCAGATTCAAGATAACCATTTCCATTTTCAGTATAAACTCCTATACCATTTTTCTCCAACTTCTATTGTGCTATTTGGTTGACTTATAGCATCTCCATTAGAGAAATTCTTTCCATAAATTCCTATACCATTTTTTTACCAACAGTGATTTTTTTCCCATATTTTTTTAAAGGATTTGAATCTACTGTGTATAGCCCAATATTTGGTTTAGTTGGATCTGAAGAGTCTTCTAAAGTAATTACTCCTTTATTAGTTACATCTGCTGTAGAAGCTATTATTCCAAAACCTAAGGTATCAGTATTTGTTACTTTGATTTTTTTCCTTCATTAGTAAAATTAGCATCTTTTGCATAAATTCCTATCATACCTTTTTGTAGTATTAGAAACATTGTCTACATTTATATCTAATTTATTAGTTAGAGAATTAGAACCTGTTCCTTTAAAAATATGCTCCTGTTCCCGCTTCTGTTGTAGCTCCTGTATATTTTACATTCATAGTTCCTGTAGAAGTTTCTGAATTTTCAGCATAAAGACCTACACCTCTATCTTTTATTTGGAAACCATAATCTGTTAAAAAGATTTACACTTGAATCTTCTGCATATACTCCCTATACCATCTTTACCAACAGAAATATCATCTGTACCTGTTCCTGTCAGATTAATAGTAGCTTTTTTTAGCAAGTATTCCTATGCTCTCATCTCCAAAAATTTAAAGAAGCCTTATTATTTACAACTGCATTTTTCTTTTTGTAACATGATTGTCGAAAACCTGCTATAGTACTTGTATTATCTGCATAAATTCCTATAGCTTTTTCCTGTTACAGAAATATTACCTTCATTTGTAATATCAATAGTTTTTTTGTAGTTGAAGCTAATTTATTTCCAGTACCTCCTGCTATTAAATCAGAGATTAATTTATCTGTACCATAGTTTTTGAGCAGTAGTTCCTGAAAGGAAACCAGCCATACCTACTCCATAAGCAGAAGCTGAAGTTATTTGAATAGTTCCATTTAATTTATTATGAAGTTTACTTCCACTACTTCCGTATAGACCTATTCCATCTGTCATCTTTACTAAACTATTATTTTTCAATAGTTCCATGATTTACTCTAAGTGCAATACTATTAGAGTTTGCTCCTGATATATTCACAGTTCCATTATTGATATATGCAGTTTTTACTATTATCAACTGTATTTGCTAAAGAACCTTGAACTAAACCTTTTTCCTACATTAGATGTAATAGAAACTCCATTATCAATTGTAACTTCTTCATTTGCCATAATGATACTATTGAATACATCATTTGTATCGTCAAGATCAACGTTTGTTGCAATTTTAAATTGACCATTAGTATAGTACACTTTATATGTATGACCATTTTTTTATTTAAAGCTGCATATTTCATTACACCCTGAATTCCACTTTCAAAGTTTGTACTTCCTGTCCAAGTTTCAAGTGGATGGTTGTTTACTGTTTTTAAAACTACATCATTTGAAAGAAGTTTTATAGTTACATTTCTCATACCATTATATTTTTGTAGGAACTGCTCCTGCTTCTGTTGTAGCTTTACTACTGAAAAAAGCTGTATTGTTTTCTTCTTGTGGAAGTATTATACCTTTTGACATTTCAATAGTGGTAGTATTTGTAAAAGTCAATTTTTTTCCTGTTGCATCTGCATAGAAAAGTCTAGAGTTATCTTTTTGTAATTCTGATAGTTCCTCCATTTAATCTAGCATAACCACCTTCTGTTGCAACCATTCCGCCTACAACTCCAGCATTAATTTCATCTGTTCCACTCAATAATTGAGCCTTTGAATCTGTACCTTTAGCAAAAGTTCCTATACCATTAATAGTTACTTTTCTATTGATATCAACTTGCCCTCCAGATTCTGCAAAGGCTGCTATATTTTCATATTTATTATCTTCTAAAGTTGTATTTTTATCTATTGCTGTAACTGTACCATCTACATTTACTTTTCCTTTATTTTTAGCATAAGCAATTATTGCTCCATAGTTAACTGCCTCTGTTGTTCCCTTAGCATTAACTATACCTTGGTTATCTCCCATATATGCTATACCTTCTTTTGAAGCCAGTATTACATCAGTATAAATATTTATTTCTGAACCTAAACCTTGTAATTTAGCAGCAGTAGAAGCTGTTGGATCTGTCAATGCCTTTCTTGCAGCTCCAGCATTCACAGCTGCTGCATCTGTATTATTTTGATTTAGATCAGCTTGTTTAGAACCTAGTTGATGTTTATTTTGATCCCAAGTTCCTTCAGCATAAGCTATTGTTGTTCCTGTTGAAGCATCAGCTTCTGTTGTAGTAGCACCATTTACACCATCTGTAATTAATGTACTTAGATTAGTTACATAATATTGATGAGTAGCTTTACCAACATCTATAACACTTCCATCTTTTGCTATCATCATAAAACCATTTTTAGAGTATTTTCCAAAGCTGATATCCATCTTTCCAACTTCTAAGTTATGGATAGGATCAAGTTTTTAAATCATCTAAAGTTGGAGTAACTGATACAGGGACTCCCATATCTTTAAGTACATCTATTCCTTTTCTTTGTCCAGATGTCACATATAGTCCTACTCCACCATCAACCGTTTTTATCTGTATAACCCTTATATTTAGGATTAGCTGGATTAGTAAGATCTTCAACTAATTGACCACTAGCTGTTTGTGTTGTAGCACTAGGATTTATAGCTAATTGTCCTCCTACTCTAGCTTTTTATATCAATTTCTCCTTGATATATTCCTATATATGAAGCTTTTTCTTAAATAACCTGCATTTGATTCAGCATCTCTATCAGCCGTTTCCCAAGATTTTTGGACTTCCTCCAATTTTACTTCCAAAAAAATAGACCTACGTTTTTCATCTCCATAAAAGCTCTACATTTTTGATTAAATTGAATTAATGAGTTCATCTTTCCTGCTTTTTCCACCATAAACTCCTACTTCCCAAGTTGGAGCATAAGAAAAAAACTTGAATAAACTATATTTGAAGCTCCTTCTAATTCAATTTTTTTCCTGTATTTTTTTAATCAATCTTGCTGCTGAAATTCCTGATGATAGATACACAGTATTTCCTGTTCCATACATCTTTACATTTGTTTCCCCTTGTATAGCTCCAAGGTGATAGTTACTATCTGTATACTTAGAAATAGTTTTAAAAGCTGCTGGCATTATATAGTAAACAGCATTATCTTTTCCGTATACATTTACATTTGTATTATGCATAGTAACTTTTCCATGTCTCCAAGTTTCTGATGTTAAGAAACCTGCTCTTCCATATAGGTTGGCAGTTACATTGCTAACAGTTCCATTTAATAATGTATGTACCCCTATTGTTCCTAAAGTTGGTCCTCCTACTGTATCAGAACCTCCAGTAGCTCCACTACCTGCATCTACATATCCATCTGATCCATCTCCAAAATATCCTCTTATATGAAAAGTTAGATTATTTAAGCTTGGAGCCATTCTATACAAGATATTTGTAGGACGTTGATTAATATCAGTAATATCTCCTAAAGTTGTATTTAAAGCCCCAGTTTTTTTAAAAGCTGGTCTTACTTGTTCTCCTTCTTTTCCTGCTTTTATATCATCAGGATTTACTCCTGAATAAAGTACCATATTTGTACTTCCCACTCCTATTGAACTATGATTAGAGTTAAAGAAAAAACCAGTAAAAGGATTTGCATTTGGTTTTACTATACTTATTTCCTTACTAGGAGCTTTTTGGCTCTGGTAAAGTTAAGCTTGGAGGTACAACTTGTGCAATACTTGGTGTAGGTATAATTGGTGCACTTGGTGCTGTAAAGTTTAAAATTATTGGAGTCTTTTCTATACTCTTTGGCTTAATAGCAGCATTAATTTCTATTGTAACAACTGGCTCTTGAATACCACTATTACTAGCCAATCCATATCTTGTACTTCTTCCTCTTGCATTTTAAAGTTGAACTTAAAGCTGAATTAGTTGTATCATCTTTTATAGTTTTTTTACATAATCTTTATATAGATCACTATTAGGAGATATATTTCTTGTAAATAAGTTAGAGTTTCTTGTATAAATTCCTTCAAATGGATATTTTTTTCAGACTTATCTCCTCTTCCTTTATATGATCCACTCCAATTTTCATAGAAGTAATTCGCTCCAAATTGCCATGATGACCAAGGTGATTTTACTACTTGATTTCCTTGTTCCATCAATTGAATTAATTCTAGTCTTAAACCATTGATTTCTTTTATTATTTTTCTCTTCTTGCCACATCTATTTTTTTCTTTTTAGATTTCCTACAGAATCCCTTAGATTTTTCTTTACTTGTTTTTTTATCTCTTCCATTGTAGGAGTATCTGTAGTCTCTATATCTGATGATAGTTTAGCAAGCATAGGTAAAGTCACACTATCATCTACACTAGTTACTAAAATAGTTTTTTTCACTTTTTTTACAACAGAAGACTTCTCTAGTTTAGTTTTTTTGGTGTAACAAAAAAATTGCTATACATATCATTAGCTCCAAATTGCATAGTTGCCCAAGAAGCTTTTTGGTTTTTGTGTAGTTTGTTTTTACTACCTTTTTTTCTTTTAACTTCAGCTTTTTTTCTTTTTTTAACATCTGTTAAAATATCCTTTTTGTTTTTCCAATTCTTGTATCTTGTTATCCTCAGAAAATACACTTGTTCCCTTCATTAAGAAAAAGAACTGCAAGACCAATAGAATATTTTACATTTTCATATCTTTTTAGCTATTGAACGTAAGTTTTTTGTATTATTTAAGCTATTATTTCCCATTTTTGTTCCCCCTAAAAGTTATCTATATATCGCTTTATTATACCTTTAATGCTAGATTTTGTCAATATTTTTAAATACTTTTTTTAAACGTTTGATTTAATGGGTAGAGTTACTTAATTTATTCAGCAAAAAAAGAAGAAGATTGAAAAACTCAACCTTCTTCTTGGGGAAATAACAATCTATACACTATGGGGAGTGTTAATATTTTACTGTAAGATTAGAATATAACTCTTAGTCCCACTCCAACTCTTACATTATGTCCTTTAGTATCATAACCTACATTGGCTGTTACTCCTACTCTTTGATTATCCCATCCGATATTAAGATCTGTCTTAACATTTCCTCTTCTATCTTCTTTTTTTCTCCTCTGATATTGAAGTAATCTGCATCTGTTCCAGCTACCTTAGCTTGGTTTTTTTGCCATTAGCTACTCTTCCTAATTCATTTTCATAAGCTACTCCTACAGCTACTTTTACTGCACTAGTTCCAAAATGATGTTTGTAAGCAAGCTCTCCTCCAATTTCTGGTTTTTACTGAGAAGTAATCATTCGATTTTACATCTAATTTAATTTCTCCTGATTTCTCTTTTTATCTTTGATACTCTTCCATATTCTAAATCTAGAGCGACATATGGTTTGAATGTGAATGATTCACTCAATCTAAATTCTTTAGAAAGTTCATTCTTTAATCCTAGTCCATATGTATGATATCTTCCTTTTGCGCCGAATACTTCATCAACTACTAAGAATCTTCTGTTCATCTTGTTATATCCTGCAAATATATCTCCTGATATTGTCCAATTTAAACTATTGTTATGGTCAAATGGAACTGATTTGAAAAATTCCAAGTTTTTCCTTGTAGCATTTCTTCCTTAGAGTTTCCAATATCTCTAAATCTAAATCTATTATGAACTATACCTGCATACCAACCTACTGATTCTCCAAGTCTTACAGTTTCATCTTCATGAACATAGGCTACTCCATAGGCATTGTTCTTATAATCTATTACTCCTGCTGTATCTGTTTTATATTCACCCTTTGTTCCAAATGTTTTAATCTTATTTGAATCTTTACTTGGGTTAGACCATTCACTTCTTAAATAATTAAACTCTTTATCTAAGATATTACCAGTTGCTTGTACTCTTTGTTGAACATTAGCATATTGGTGTCCCATCATTTCATCTGTTGCTTGATGGAATAAAGATTTCTTCATTGTTTCCTATAGAGTTCAATTTTTTTGGAAAACTTTATTTTTCTCTAGTTCCTATTCCTTCAACTCCATATCTTTGTTCCAATCCATCTAAGAAATTATATGTATCTGATACTGCAACTGGCGATGCTTGATTTCCAGCAAAAAAACAGTGTATGGTATCTTAGCCAAGTAAGCATTTCTTATTGTAAAGTCAGGTAATTGTGTTATTGAAGCCATCCAAGTTAATGAACCTGAATAGATATTCCATTTTTTTCTATTCCTGATGTTCTTATCATATCATTGTATGGTTCAATTATATCTTGACCTAATTGAATATACTTAGATGTTGTATATTTTTGTTGCTTCAGTTCCTATAATTAAATCTGATTCAGTAAGATTACTTAAAAGCTCCAATATTTGTTATAGGTCTTGTATAGTTTATCCCTGATGTATCCACATACATACCTAATGATGAAGTTGGTATATCGTTAGGTTTTCTATTAGGTATTGCTTGTACATGAACAACAGTTGGAGTTTGTACTACTCCATTAGCTATTATTTTAGCTTCTGCTACACCTGCTGGAGAGTGGATTCTTATTTTATTCATATTTCCTTGTGTATCTTGCATTTCTTTTGATGTATCAGCTGCTGTTACTTCTTTTATTTCGATTGCACCATTAGCAACAGTGATTCTAGCTTCACCATAGTTTTTAACTATTGCCCCTGCTAAGAAAAGTCCATAACCTTTAGATGCATCTATATGAATAGTTCCTTTGTTTTCTAAAGTTGCACCTTTTTGTTACAGCTATAGCTATTTGTCCTACATTTCCAGTTCCTACTGTTGTAATTACTCCATTCACATCATTAATTAGTTCTGCTCCATGTTCAGCAAACATACCTATATTTCTCTTTGCACCACTTAATTCTATTCTACCATTATTGTATATTCTTGAACCTCTTCCTGTTGCATACATTCCTATACTATCAGGAGTTGTAACTTGGATAGTTCCATAGTTTTCTATATTTCCTAATCCTCTTGTAACAAAATTTCCTGATCCTGCTGGAACTTCTTCTGTGAATCCTGCAGCCATTCCTATACCATATTTTTCTATTGTCTGGATCACTTATATCTGTCTTAGATACTTTTTATTGTTCCATAGTTCTTTATAGCATTAGGTCTTGTAGTTGCTCCTTCTACATAACTATATGCTCCTACATTTCCTATACCTTGACTAAAATCAATATTTCCACGATTTTTCGACAGCACCTAGTGCATAGATACCGTAATTTTCATCTCCTGTTGATTTCATATTAGTATAGTTTCTTATAGTCCCTGTCTTATCTCCTGAATAGATAAATACTGAATCTTTAGATAGACTTACTTCTCCTACTGTTCCTGGCATACCTATTCTTACAGTATTACCTTGTCCTGTCATTACATACCCAAATGAACCATGTCCAATAGTTAAGTCATCAGTATCACTATTAAGAGTTTGATTATTTCCAGCTAAATATACGCCTACTCCTTCTTTTCCAGTTCCTAATGTACTTCCAACTGTTATTTTTGAGTTTGTAGATATATTTACAGTTCCTTCCTTAGAATATAGTCCTATTCCACCATTTCCAGCTGTTGTTTCAGAATTTCCGATTAAGTCAATATTTCCAGCATAGATTGCTGTTGATTTATTTCCAGCAACAACCTTTCCAGAATTTTCAACTGTACTAGTTGTCCCATTTGCTGAGTAGATTCCTACACTTGGACTCAATTCATTAGAAGAATCTCCAACAGTTATATCTCCTGTGTTAATAACTTTATGTCCTGCAGTTGTTATTCCTTTCCAGAGTGTAAAGCTGTTGATTTATCTCCTGTCAATGTTATAGTTCCTTTATTTACAATATTTTTGACTTCCACCACTTTGTGACATTCCTGTAGCACTTTTTAGCTGTACTTAGAATTTTTACCAGTAGTTTCATTTATTATTGTTGCATCTTCTGCACGTATTCCAACTGAAGCTTCACCTATATTTATTTCACCATAGTTAGTTCCTGAACCTAGAGCAACTGGTGCTGTTGTTAAAGCTTTAACATAGATTCCTGAACCATCTTTAGCTACAGTTATTTTTTTCCAGTACTTTCATTTGATACTGTACTTCCCTCAGCATATAGAGCAGATGATTTATCTCCTGTCAATGTTATAGTTCCTTCATTTTTTTACAGTACTTCTTGTTGAATAAACTCCTGTTATTGCCTTATTTGTTGAACTAATATTAGTTCCTGACAATAAATTAATTGTAGAGTTATTTCCTGCATTTATAAACATTGAATCATCATTAGCTATAGTCTTAATATTTTTCATAATTCAATGTACTAGCATTTGTATTAATATATGTATATGCCTTTTGTTGAATTCAAAGTTAAATCATCTTTAAAATTAGTTCCTGATGTTAAAAATTGAATTATTTAGTAAATAAAGCAACTGAATCTTCACCAGTTATAGAAATGTTTCCTGAGTTTCCTAAGAATTTCTTAGTTGCTGGTAAGTTTGTTAATTTAAATCCAACTGACTCTTTTCCTACTGTATAAGTACCACCATTTATTGTTACATCTGAATTTGTAGCATCTATACCAACACTTCCTTCATTTACAGATATATTTCCAGTTGAAGTTAAGTCTCCATTCTTCATATAGATTCCTACGCTCTCTTTATTTTTGAGATAAATCTATTTCTCCAGAATGAACTATATTTGATGTTGCAGTTGCAAAAGATGTTGTGTCATTATCAGCATAAATACCAAACACACTATCTTTGTTAGTAAGTCCAATAATTTTACCCGCATTTGTAATATCTATGTTTTTTTACCCCAAGTCCCTACAGATGTTTTAAGTTCATTTGTTCCCCAAATTCCAACACCTCTAGTTCCAAGATAAATTTCTCCTGTTGAGCTATTTGTTAATTTTGAGCCAGATGCTCCAAACAGACCTATACTATTTTCTCCTTTTGTTGCTGGAGTAGGAGCTATATTAGCTGCATCTACCTTAATTACTCCATTATTTATAGCTTGCCCATAGTCTACAGCTATTCCAGTTCCATTTCTTTTAGAGAACTCTATAGTTCCATTATTTGTAACTTTTACATGGTTATAGTCTTTTGCATCTGCATAGTTAGCTTGAGCAATAACTTCTGTAATATGTGCTGCATCAGTTCCTACCATCTTTTTACCTGTTTCAACTGTAACAGCTGAGTTTAAGAAGTCCACTCTATAATATTTACTAATTGCACTTCCACTATGATTATCCAAATCAACATCTTCATCAATACTTAAAGTTGCCTTTGTTGCCTTATATGCCTTATAGTTTTTGTGATGAAGATTTATCTATTTCTACAAAATTCCCTAAAACTGTAGCTGTATTTGCACCAACTTCAGATATTTTTTTATTGGATTTACATTAGGAGTTGTATTATCTAAAACAAATAAGGTTGAATCCTTATCACTTAATTTTTAATTTTTATTTTTATTTGTACCTGAACCAGCAAACATAGCATTTAGTTTATCAGCAGTTGAGTTAGTTACTACTCCTGCTGCAGCTGGTGTAGTATCTTTAAAGTAAAATGCTGTTGCTCCAGTAGTTAATGTTGCCTTAACATTAGGATTAATAAGCTTAAATATTCCATCAGCTGTATAAACTCCTGAACTACTCTTAGTATAGTTATAGAATAATAGACTTCCCTACTCCATGTGATTCTAATTCAGGTGCACTTGAGTAGTACCTAAATTTACAGTTGCTTTGTCATCAGCAAACATAGTTAATGCTCCATCTTTACCTATTACCTTTCCTGAATTAATATTTGTTGTTGTTGAGTTTCCTTTTTGCATATAAACTAATAGAGTCAACTCCAGAAGTAGTTACTTTAGCTGTTCCTGTTGCTCCATTTTCCATAGTAAATGTACCTTGGTTATATATGCCTGTAACTTTAGTTCCAGTTAAATCTATTTCTCCATTATTTATACCACTTGAAAGAACATTTTTAGGAGCTACTTTTCCTTGTATTACCATACCTAATGTTTCGTTAAGTCCTCCTGTAGTTGGACCTGTAATCTTTCCTGTTGCATTATTTACAATTTCTGCACCATCTTGTGCAAATAGTCCTATTGCTTTATAGGCAGTTCCAACAAAGTTTATAGCTCCATTATTTGTTGCTATAGCTTTTATACCTGAAGCTTCAGAGTTATTAGCAGACATAGCTATATTTTGTTCACCATTACCTACATTAATACTTCCATCATTTATAGCTTTTGGTGAACCTCCAGTAGCATTATCAGTTACTACACTTCCTAAATCTACTCTCATACCAATATTTCTATTTCCTGAAACAGAAATTGTTCCACCTGCAACATTGGTAATATCATCATTATCTCTAACTTTTAAGATCATTCCAGTGTTACCTTGTCCACCAGAAACACTTATAGCTCCTTTATTTTTAACTAGATTAGTGTATGCTCTTATTCCTTTTACTCCAGTTAATGCATTATCTTCTATTACTGCCATACCAGATGAAAGAGAAGGGCTCCACTTCCACTTATTGATATAGAACCTCTATTTTCAAAAAAACAGATTTAGTTCCATTAGGAGATTTATCTAAAATTCTTGAAGAAAGTTTTTAAACCATAACTTTCTTCTCCACCTAAGTTTATAGCTCCCTTAGTGTCATTTATTACTTCTACTCTTGTATTAATGGCGTTTTTGATGAGGTGCGTATACTTGGATACCTATAGAACTTTTTACCTTTAAATGAAATTCTTCCTACATCTGTGCTTGTTCCATTTACTAAGCTATAGTAATTTACATCAGTATTTTTTTATCATCAAATTCATGAGTTAGGATCATTCCTATCTTATATCCTACATATCCTCCCTCTTTTCCTACTACTGGATCTCCATGTTCATCTCTTTTCTCATCTTTAGTTCTAGTTACAACTATCTTTCCAGTTCCGTATGTTCCTCCTCCCAAGTTTGGAGCAAGATATATTTCTTTAGAGTCAGACGGAGTATTTTTGATATCCTACATTAAGTCCTCCTAAACCATCTGTTCCTCTATATCCTTTTTTTCAGCATCATCTGTCAAAGTTCCTACATTCAATATTTCTCTTTTCTTTGTTCCATAGTTATCATTTTGAATTTCATAACCTACTACAAGAGGCCCAACCATATTTATAGTGGCTTCGTTTCTTATTGTTCCTCCACCTCTGGCATTATCCAATGTTGCTATTCTTGAACCTCCAACAAGGAAGTCTTGATTATTCCATGGCCTTGCAGTTGGATTTGGATCTGTGATAGAACCTCTGATAGAATCTATCGACATATTTCCAGTTACAGTTATAGTTCCTCCACCTGCATTTCCTCCACCTAAATTAGAGTGAGTTGTGTAATCAAAATAGGCCTTTAATAGAGCTGAGTCAAAATTTGCTCCTGTAACATAGCCACTTGGACTTGCCCAAGCATATATAGCTGTTGGACTCAATGTTCCTCCATCTATTGTTTTGAGTCGTGCTTGCATTATAAGATTGTCCACTTCCTGAATGTCTTCCTCCATCAACATCCCCTAAGAAATTTTGAGTCATATAGTTACGATATGAACCCAATTTAATATTAAAAGTCGGTGGTGTTGGTAATGATACAGTTATTTTTTCTGGTGCCACTGGATTAAATACAGGTATTTTTATTACTGGTGGTGTTGGTGCATCAGGTGGCTCAGGTGTAAGCAAAGGAGTAACAGCAGCTACAGAAATTACTGGAGCCAATACTGTTATTGGTGATTTGCTTATATTTTTTGGTTTTACAGAAGCTCCTAATTCTATTGTAGTTATTGGTTCTTGAGCACCATTATTACTTGCCAAACCATAAGATGTACTTCTTCCTCTTGCAAGTAAAGTAGATGACAATGCTGAGTTTATTGCATCATCTTTAGTAGTCTTTATATATTTCCCATATAACTCACTGTCAGGAGATACATTTCTTAAAAATAAATCGTCACTTCTTGTATATACACCTTCAAATGGATATTTTTTTCTTTCTTATCTCCTCTTCCTTTGTATGAAGAACCCCAATTTTCATAGAAATAATTTGCTCCAAATTGCCATGATGACCAAGGTGATTTAACTACTTGATTTCCTTGTTCCATCAATTGAATTAATTCTAATCTTAATCCATTTATTTCTTTATTATTTTTCTCTTCTTGCTGTATCTATTTTTATTTTTGTAAATTTTTCAACTGAGTTTTTTTAAATTTTCTTTACCTGCTTTTTATTTCTTCTATTGTTGGTGTTTGTGTTTCACTTGATATATTTTTCATTATTGGCTATTGAGCTTAAAACTTCTGTTCTAGTTTCTGTACTTTCTTCTATATCTGATAAAAGTTTTTGCAAACATAGGTAAACTTGTACTATTATCTGAACTAGCGACTAGGACAGTCTTTTCACTTTTTACAATTGATGCCTTATCTAATTTAGTCTTAGAGCTATTAAAAAGATTGCTATACATATCATTAGCTCCAAATTGCATACTTACCCAAGAAGCTTTTTAATTTTTTTGATTTGTCTGAGTTGTTTTCTTTACCTCAGCTTTTGATTTTTTTGACATCTGTTAAAAATTTCCTTTTTGTCTTTCTACCTCTTGAATCATATTATCATCAGAAAATGCACTTGTTCCTTTCATCAAAAAAAGTACTGCAAGTCCAACTGAATACTTTACATTTTCATATTTTTTTAGCAATTGATCGTAAAGTTTTTTTCACTAGAATTTAAATTATTGTTCCCCATTTTGCCCTCCCTATAATTTTTTTAAATTTAGTTAACTTAAATTTTTTTATAAGTAATAAATTTGTCTTTTAATTAATTTGAGTATAGATGATTTTTGTTATACTGTATGTTATAATTATATCTTTATTAAACACTTTTTGTCAATAATATTAATGCTTTTTTTGACTAAAATGGCTATTAAAAAAATTAAAAGGGGCTGTTGCAAAAATTAAAGTTGTACTGACCCCCAAAAAAAGTTGGACAAATTAATTTAACTTACTAATAAGGATTGACTTCTGTAAGAAGCAGGAGTTAATCCTTTTTAATTTTTCCTTTATTCTTTTGTTGTTGTAATAATATATATAATCTTCTATTGCTTCCTTCAATTCTTCTAATGTTTTTGTACTTTTTCTTCTTGTTCATAAAACATTTCTAATTTTTAATAGTCCAAAAAAACATTCCATCAATCCGTTATCTAAACTATTTCCTTTTTCTTGACATACTTTGAGTTATCTTCTTCTCTTTCAATTTTTTTCTTGATATGAATAATGCTGATATTGCCATCCTTGGTCACTATGAAATATCAAATTTTCATAATTTTCATTTTTCTTTAAATGCTAAACTTAACATATGATTTATCTGCTCCAAGTTAGCACTGTGCGAAATATCATATGAAACTATATATCTTCCATAAGCATCTAATATTGGAGATAAGTATAACTTTTCTCCTCTTAAATTAAATTCTGTTACATCTGTAAACCATTTTTTTGATTTGGAGCTGTTGCTTCAAAATTTCTTTTTAATATGGTTATCAGCTATCTTTCCTATGCGACCTTTGTATGAAGAATATTTTTCTTTTTTTACGGATAATACTTTGTAAATTAAACTTTTTCATAAGTCTTTGAACTTTTTTTATGATTAATATTAAAACCTTGATTTTTTTAATTCCAATGTTACTCTGCGATAACCATACCTTCCTTTATTCGCGTAGTAAATTTCTTTGATTTTTTTCAATGATATCTTTATTCTTCTCATCAATATCTTTTTTTATCAATATAGTAATAATATACTGATCTTGATATTCCAGCAATCTTTAATAGAGTTTTTGAAAGGATATTTAGCTCTAAGTTCGGCTATTATTTTTTTACTTTTTCTTCTCTTTTAGCTTCCTTTCTTGAACTAGAGCTTTCAATTTTTTTAAATATTCATTCTCAGCCTTAAGATACAAATTTTCTTCTTCTAATTGCTTAATTTTTCTCTTTTTCAGATAATGTCTTATCATTTTTTTCTTAAGTTTAGTCATAGATTTAGGTTTCCTTCCTTTTTTTCTTTTTCTACAACATTATACCCATTTTTCTTTAAATTTTTGAAAGCCAATTATCTAAAAATACCAGAAGATGTCAATCCAATATCAATAGCAACAGAATTAATAGATTCATGATTAATTAAAATTCTATTAATTGTTTGTAATTTAAAAATCTTTAGAATATACTCTATTTTTTTATCTTCTCTTAAAATATTATATCCATGTTTTTTTATTAAAAGCTATTAAATATTTAATATTAGATTCCTGAACATTAAAAGCTTTTAGCTAAAGAAGAATAGTTTCACCATTTTTTTCTTCTTTCATATATTTTTAATTTTTGTCTTCTCTTGTTAATTTACTCACAAAAACTGCACCTCAATCTTGTGTCCAAGATTATGGGTGCAGTTCAAAAAGTAAAAAAATAGTTCGTTACTGAGTAAATTTCTTAACGACAAAAAAATCAAGAATTCGCTGTAATTTCGAAAAACTCGCTGACAAGTCAGCTTCAAACACTTCGACAATTACTCGGCTCATTCTATTTGATTTTTTTATCTAAAAATTTCCATTCGTAACTCGCTTATTTTTTTACTTTAGAGTTAAAATTTTTAATTTTTGCAACAGCCTCTTTTTTTATTAAATGTGTTAGAGCACTCGTGGCTCTAGCACTCGTTAAGTGTTAGTCGTGAGTAGTTCACAAATAAATTAAAAATATTCAATCTTATCTGCTATTTTTCTTCATGCATCCATTTTTTTGAATTAATAATATACAAATTATATAAATAATTCCAATGAAAATACATAATATCTGTAAATAAAAAGATTTTTTTGTGTCTAATATTTTTTTCCAATTATTATCTGTAATCCTATCAAAAAAATACACTTGATAAAGAGCTAACTAAAAGATATAACAGATGATCTTACTTCATTTGAAATAAAATTATGTATTGTTCCCATAATTTTTAAGCATAGCCATTTTATAATTAAATCCTAGAGAAACTATCCCAACTAAATATAAAAATTAAATTGTGAGAGCAATAGATAACTATTAGAGACACAGGTATTAGAGAGGTACATAAAACATATACAAATTCTTTAATATTTCTTTTTACTGATAAAAGCACTTATAGCAAAAGATATCAAATAAAGACTATATACACTACCAAGTCTACTTCCAGTTATTCCTAATGATTTCCCTACAGGTTGCCATATGAAGAGATAGATAGAATAAAATGAATAACTTGAAGTTAAAGCAAGAGTATATATCCATAGTTTACGCTCTTTTTATAAAAAAAATAGTAAACTTTTTTTACCAATTTTTTTACTAAATCAGTTTCATTACTTTTTATTATCTTCAAAACTAAAAATATATGAATACTCCATTTACTATATACAACATCCCCGAAATAATTAATAAAGTCTTATACTGAACCTCCCACGACTGACACCCTACGAGTGCTAGAGTCGCAGGGTTCTTGGGTAGTAGTTGCTTCTGTTAGCCAACTAAATTTACCAAGCTATCCCCATAGTTCCTACGGTTCATATATTTATATATTTAAGCACTTTCTTTTTAATATCCTTAGTCCTTCTTTTTAATATGTTTTTTTGGCTGCATTTATATCTCTATTATGTACAGCTCCACATACTGGACAAGTCCATTCTCTCACACTTAAATCTTTTTACTTCTTCATTTCTATATCCACAACAATTACATATTTGACTACTTGCAAAAAAATTTATCTACTCTTACTATTGTTTTTTTCCATGCCATTTCGCTTTTATAACTTAGTATTCTATTAAATTCACTCCATGATACATCTACAATATTTCTTGCTAATTTATGATTTTTTTACCATATTTTTTTATTTGTAAATCTTCAATACAGATAATATCATATTCTTTTATTAGCATCGTTGATAACTTTTTGCAAAAAAATCTTCTCTTTGATTTGATATCTTTTTCAAATAATCTTGCTACTTTTTATTCTAGCTTTATTCCTATTTGAACTACCCTTTGGTTTTTCGTGATAGTTTTTCTTTGTAATATTGCTAGTTTATTCAAAGATTTTTTTGTAAATATTTTTGGATTTTTCTATTGAGATTTCATCACTGGTAAGCGCAAAGTCCTTTATACCTAAATCTATTCCAACATTCTTATTTGTACTTTCTAATTTTTTTCTATTTCTACATCTGTACAACATAGAGATATATAATATTTTCCACTAGGTACTTGTGTTATTGTTGCATTTATTATTCTTCCTTGTGGTTTCATTTTTATCTCTTATTTTTTTAGTCTTCCTAACTTAGGGTACTTTTTATCCATTTATCTAAAAAAACTCTATATTATTATTTGTATAATTGGTTCTGTATGATTTTTCTATTATCTTTCTTAGATTTAAACTTTGGATAGCCTCTTCCACTAAAGAAGTTTTTTTATATGCTTTATCTAAATCTTTTTAAAGAATTTTTGTAAAGAAAATTTATCTACATCTTTTAACCATTCTTTTTCTTGTTTTTAAAACTGTGAGTATTTTTGCTACATTGATTATATGACATAGACTTTTTCTCTTTGCTATATAGCTCTTGTTTTTAAACCTAAAAAAATGATTATAGACATATCTTACACAACCAAAAGTACAATTTAATATTGTTATTTGAGTTTTAGTTGGATAAAAATCTAAATTTATATGCTTTTTCCATGCGATTTCACCTCCATTTACTTATATATAGTATACTACTTTTTTTATACTATAAGTAAATGAAAAAGTAAAATTTTTTTCTAAATATATAAACCTAAAAACTGACTCAGTCGTTTTAGAGGTTGTCGTTCACATAAGTACGCTACCACTTATGCAGTTCTCTTGGCATATACACTCCTTAATAAATTAAGGAGATTAGCCTTGAACTTCTTAATATTTCTATTAAGCACAGACTATATCTTATCCCACAGCTTTATCTGTTTGGGTCTACCCACTTCCACTAGCTTTAGTGTACTTCCCTCAGGAGGAATAGTCGTTGAACCTTACCTTTCGGTCTTGGCTGCTGATTGCCCATTTTTAGCCTTTCCCAAATCTTTGATTTGGGGCATTACTGGCTTAACACTTAGGATTTAACCTTATGTCATCTAGTATATTTTTTCTGCTTTCGCCACTTTCACACTTGTACCATATTATTTAGGTACTATGTTGTAGTTATACTAGCTTTAGGGGTTTCCAGCAATTCGAGTAGTATTGGATAGCTTTTTAAAGTTGCTACCTCTACATACATATTTCTATATATGCTGACTATACTTAATGGTCTAACTCATGACTGACACCCTACGAGTGCTAGAGTCACAAGTGTGCGACCATATTTTTAATCAATGTTGAAAAACGAAATGATAAATCCTGTTAAAACTCCTATAATATTAGTTAAAAACTGACTTTGTGCATTAATTTTTAAAAAAATATTCTTGTTTTTTTCTTTATTATTTTTTTAATACTAATACTATTTACAAACCAAGGAAATAATGTTCCACTAACCTGTGATTCTCCTAAACCAAGCAATATCCCACTAATATATAGCATAAGTACATTATAACTTTTTTTGCTATTATTATTGTTGCTATCCCCATAAATATCATACCAATTGTAAAAATTCTTAACCGTCCATATTTATCAGCAAAAACTTCCAGTTGGATAATCAAATATCATTTGAGAAAAATAAAACTAAAGACCATATGAATCCAATTTGAGTATTATTTATACCAAGTTGTAACAAAAAGGCAGTTATCACAGAACTATATAAAATTGATGATATATTATAAGAAGTTTCTCCCCAAATCAAGCCAATAAATTTTTCATATTAATAACTCCTAATTTAGTAATGGATAATGAAATCTTTTTCTAAATAAATTTTTGAGTTATTTTTAATTACATCTTCTTTGCAACCTCCTCAACAACTTTCCTTAAAATTAGATTTGTTTAACAGATAATCCTTTATTATTTTTATTCTCTATCAGCAATAAGTTTATCTGCCATAAGATTAGCAAGTTCTATTAATCTATCTCTTTCAACAGGAGTAACATGCCCTTTTTATTTCTATAGGTTCTCCAATTTGTTCTAGTCCTGGTAGACTGTCAGCAAATTCTTTTTATTTTCTTTACTCCTCCACCACTCCCACATCATATTTCCAAAAGATACCTAAGTATCTATTTTTTTAAACCATAGTTTTTGTAATTTATGTAGTAAAGGCTCCATCTTTGGATATACATCATTATTATGAGCACAAGAACCTAGCATAAGTCCTTTATATTTCCAAATTGTACTGAAGATATATGAGTGGTCTGTTTTTAGATGAGTCAAAGATGATAACATCTTTTTATTCCTCTGTTACCTAATTCTCTTCCTAAATATTCAGCCATTTCAGCTGTATGACCATACATACTTCCGTAAACTATAACTACACCTTCTTTTGTAGGTTCCATATTTGCCCATTTTTGATATCTTTCTATAAGGGCTTTTATATTTTTTCTCCAAATAAGTCCATGTGAGGGACAAATACAAGAAATTTCAAGAGGAGATAATTTTTTTCAAAACAGCATTTACTGGTGCACCAAACTTCCCAACTATATTAGAATAGTATCTTCTCATTTCATCTGTAAAGAAATCTGTGTTTACTTCATCGTCAAAAACAGCTCCATCTAGAGCTCCAAAGCTTCCAAAAGCATCATTTGAGAATAAGATTTTATCAGTCATGTCATAAGTTGCCATAGATTCTGGCCAGTGTACCATAGGCATTAAATAGAAAGTTAATTTATGTTTTCCTAGGTCTAAAACATCTTTTTCTTTTACTACCATTACTCTTTCATCAGGTAAATCTACACCTAATAATTTTAACATCATTATAGTTTTTGCGTTTCCTACAACTTTTTAATTCTGGATAAATTTTTTTAATAGACTTTTGATTGAGCCAGAATGATCAGGTTCAACGTGATTTACTATAATGTAATCAATAGGAGCAGTACCTATCATTGCTTCTATTTTTACCAAGAAAATTCCCATTTTCACCTTCTTCAACACCATCAATAATACAAATTTTTTTCATCCAATATTAAATATGAATTATACGTAACTCCGTTATCTAAAGGAATGTAATTTTCAAATCTTTGAGTTTTTCTATCGTTAACTCCAATCCAAATAATATCATCATTTATTTTTTTGTACAACAATACATTATTTCCTTTCCTCCTTCAAAAACTATAATTTATCGTTAAATCTTACTTAACATTATCATAATAGATTTATTAACTTTTTTTCAATATATTTTTTTAATATTACAAAAAAACTTAAAAAAAGCTGTACAAATTTAACTTTGTAACAGCTTTTTATTTTTTTAATATTTTTAAGTATTAGATAGCAGCTAATTTCTTTCCAACTTCTTTTAATTGAGCTAATTCTTCATCACTTGGTTCTTCATTAGCAAGAATAGGCATATCAACTATAGTAGCTCCAAAACGCTTCTAATTGAGCTTTCCAGTTATCAGCATATTCTCCACCTCCCCATCCGTAAGAACCGAAGATATATACTTTTTTTACCTTTGAATTTATCTCCTGCTTCTTCCATGAATGGTAATAAGTTATTTTCGTCTATTACTTCTGCTCCTGTTGCTGAAGATCCCATAACTATAACATCGCTTGAAAGGATAGCATCTTTATCCATTGCATTTGATTTGTAAACAGTTACTGCCCCTCCTGCTTCAACTATTCCTTCTTCAATAGCTTTTTGCCATTTTTTTCTGTATTTCCAGTTGCACTATAATAAACTAAACTAATTTTACTCATTTTACTCCTCCTAAATTTTTTTAATATATCTTTATTTAAAATTTTTAAACTTTACTTAATAAGTCATATTTATATTATATATAAAAAAATAAAAATTTTTGCAAGTTTTTATTTTAAAAAAATAAACAGAATACAAAATAATACTTAATACAATTTTTGTATTTTTTTACTTATCTATGACTAGAAATTATTTTTTAAAAAAATTTTTCGTATTTATTAGTAGCACTCCATAAAAATATATTCGTCCACACCCAGATCCTTCATTGCTTTTAATTTGCTCTTTAACTTCTTTTTGATCCATAATGTATATGTCCTTTTTACCCAAGTTGCTGTAAATGCTTGAATCCAAGGTCTAATGATAGCAGGACTAGAAATATTATTATTTCTATTTATAGAATCTTTTGTTGAATGGTAAATTGTCTTATATGGATTAGCATCAGGAATATCAAGTCCATAAACTCCCTTTCCATAATGGCTTGGATACATCATAGGTGATACATAATCTACCTCTGAGCTAACAGCTTCCCAAAATTGTCCCAATGACATATCATCAGAAGAACTTCCAACTTGTCCATAGATATCTGCACTTATATATACATTATATGGACTTAACTCTTTTTTTGCATAGTTCAAATATTTCTGAATAGCTTCTGCCTTAGTCATATTATCTGTATTTCTATAGTTTAAAACCTTGTCTAGTTTTCCACCATTAGATGCTGGGAATCTCACATAGTCAAACTGTATTTCGTTGAAACCTGCTTTTGCTGCTTCTTTAGCAACTGTCACATTGTATTCCCACAAGTTTTTATCATATGCAGACACCCAAACAAGTCCATCGCTATTTGTAAATGCCTTTCCTCCATCTTTATATACAATAATTTTATCAGGATTTTTCTTTGGCATAGATTGTGTCTTTAAAAGATACTATTCTAGCAATAGTGTAAATCCCATTATCTTTTAATTTTTTTGATTACAGGCTCAATCTCTTTTTATTATTGGGTTTTTATTAGCAGACTTTGTATATTTATTTATACTCTCTGACATGGGAAAAGTTAATTCTCCATAATCTCCTTTTACATCTATAACAAAAAGCATTGATATTATTCTTTTTAGCAAGTTCTATAAGCTCATCTAATCTACCTTTAAAGTGCAACAGAGTGGGCTGAAACATATAGTCCTCTAACTTTTACTCTCTTATTATCCTTATACTCTTTTTTTAGTTTTTTTCTGTAAAATCTAAATTTTTTTTAAATCTTTCGTCAACTGCTTCATTTAATGTTGATACCAAATAACCATCTTCTATCCAAGCAACTTTTTGTTTTATTAACATCTTTATATGTTATCTTTTTTTCATAATTATTGTTGCATCTATTTCTTTTCCTTGTTTATTTTTTTATTTTTTTGTAACCTCTTTTGTATCAAAAACATTTACACGGGTTCCTTTTTATTAAATATCCAATATTTTTCTTTCTTATTCATATCTGAATAGATAGAAACTTTTTTCTGTCAAATAACTATAATCTGGCTTTGAATTTTTTTCTTTTTGAGTAAATTTCCTTTGAAGAAAAAAAATACTCGTAAACATAATTGTAACAAGTAATAATAATTTTTTTGTAATTCTCATTTGCTTTATCTCCCTAAGTTTTTTTATCCTGTGCTTAGTATTATATCATTTTTTTAATAAAAAAAGACACTAAAAAAACTTTTTTTGTCTTTAGTGCCTCAATGATTTTTAAATCTTAGTAGTTAACTGCTCTTCTTTTTGAATTTAGCTTTGTCTGCTCCACAAACAGGGCATTTTTCCTGGTGCATCGTTTCCATAATGTAGGTGTCCACAGTCCATACATTCCCAAGCTACTTTTTTTCTTCTGAATGGAATACAGTTCCATTTTTTTAATGTTTTTCTAATAATTTTTCTGTATCTTTCTTCATGTTCTTTTTTTCAATTTGTCCAACCATTTCAAATTTTTTTAGCTAATTGTAAAAAAATCCTTCTTCTCTTGCTTCTTCTGCAAATTTAACATACATATCTACCCATTCATAATTTTTCACCAGCTGCAGCATCAATAAGATTTGTTAATGTATCAGGATAGCTTCCTCCATGCAGTTCTTTAAACCATATAGCTGCATGTTCTTCTTCATTTCTTGCAGTTATATCAAATAGTTCTCCTATTTGTTCATATCCTTCTCTTCTAGCAACCTTTCCATAAAAAAATTATATTTATTTCTTGCTTGTGATTCTCCAGCAAAAGCTGTCATTAAATTCTTTTTCTGTTTTACTTCCTTTTAAATCCATGTCGTATCTTTCTCCTTTTTTTCAAAAATAAAATATATTTTCAAAAAAATACCAAATTATAGTTTAAAAGTATTTTTATCACTTATAAAAATTATCTGTCAAATTTAATTACTTTGAAAAAAATACAAGAAATTTTTATAAAATAAAAAGAAAAAAATAATTCGTTACTGAGTAAATTTTTTTAACGATAAAAAAATCAAGAATTCGCTGTAAATTCGACATCTGTAAGAAACTCTAAATGAACAAGTTCATTAAGACTTTCTAAGATTGCTGACAAGTCAGTTTCAAACATGTCGACATTTACTCGGCTCATTCTATTTGATTTTTTTATCTAAAATTTCCATTCGTAACTCATTTATTTTTTTCTTTTTAAATCAATAATTTTAATTTGTAATTTTTAGTATAGTCCAGAAGTTCCTTCTTCTAAGTCAATTAAGATATTTTTTTCATTTTGTGTATAGTGTTCTAAGATAACTTTATGAGTTTCTCTTCCTATACCTGATTTTTTATATCCTCCGAATGGAGCATGTTCTGGAATTTGGTTATAAGTATTTACCCATACTCTACCTGTTTGAATTTCTCTTGCAAGTCTTAAAGCTCTGTTGATATTCTTTGTGAATACTGCTCCTCCAAGTCCATATTCACTATCGTTTGCTTGAGCAATAACTTCATCATCTGTTTTAAATTTAATTATAACAGCAACTGGTCCAAAAACTTCTTCTTGAGATATACGACAACCATTGTTTACATTTGTTATTAGAGTAGGTCTTACAAAGTTTCCTTTGTCACAACCATTTTCTGTATATTTTACTCCTCCTGTTAAAACAACTCCACCTTCTTGTTTAGCAATTTCAACATAGTCTAAAATAGTTTTTACTTGTTTTGCATCTATTTGGCTTCCCATTACAGTTGTAGGATCTAATGGATTTCCAATTTTAATATTTTCAAATTTCTTTACAAGTTTTTCTACAAATTCATCGTATATTCCTTCTTGTACGAATATTCTTGAACCTGCACAACAAACTTGTCCTTGATTGAATAATATTCCAAGTTGAGCTCCTTCAAGTGCTTTTTTTCTATGTCAGCGTCATCTAAAAATGATATTTGCTGATTTTTCCACCTAATTCAAGAGTTGCAGGTATTAATTTTTCTGCTGCTGCTAAAGCTATATCTCTACCTACTGCTGTTGAACCTGTGAAAGCTAATTTATCTAAATCAGGGTGATTCTTTAAAAAAATTCTCCTGATGTACTTCCTTTTCCTGTAATTAAGTTTACAACTCCCTTAGGAATTACATCTTGAATAAGTTCCATTAAAACTAATAAGCTTAATGTTGTTGTACTAGATGGTTTTTAAAACAACTGTATCTCCTGCTGCTAAAGCTGGAGCTAGTTTCAAGCTGCCATTAAGAATGGGAAGTTCCAAGGAATAATTTGTCCTACAACCCCTATAGGTTCTCTTAAAATTAAACTTAAAAAAACTTTTCATCTAAAACAGTTGCTTGCCCTTCATCTGCTAAGATACATCCTGCAAAATATCTAAAATGACTTGCTGCTAAAGGAATATCAACTAAAGTTGTTTCTCTTATTGGCTTACCATTATCCATAGTTTCAACAGTTGCTAATAATTCTTTATTTTTCATCTATGATATCAGCAATCTTATTTAAAATCTTAGCTCTTTCCTTTACAGTAGTTTTTTTCTCCAAGTTTTTAAATGCTTCTTTTTGCACTTTTAACTGCTAAATCTACATCACTTTCACTTGCATCTGGGAATTCTGATAATAATTCATTGTTATAAAGGAGCATATGTTTTTTTACCATAACTCCATTACTCGAATTTACCCATTCTCCATTGATAAACATTCTATATGATTTTTTTAATATATTTTTCCATAAAATCCACCTCTTTTTAATTTTTTTAAATTCCTGACCTTTTTTTGTCATAATTAATTATAGCACAGAAATAAAAAAATAAAGAGAGATTTTTCAATAATCTCTCCTTTATATTCTTCATTATTCAAATTGCCTTTTTATAAAATTTTTCCTGCTTTTATCGCTTAAATTCCTTAAATAACGATATATTTTTTTCATTATCATCACCAAAGAATAGAACTGAGTTCAATTTATCTGAATTTAATTTTTCCATCTTCAATCAAGATAGGATTAACAACCCTTTTCTTTATACTCGCTATAATATTAGCAGTTTCTCCATACATTACAACATTTTCTACCTTACATTCCATAGAAACAGGACAAGCAGTAAATATCGGTGCGTCAATAAATTCTCCTATTTCATAATCCAATTTACTAAGTTGAATTTTATCTACTTTATGAAAAAAATCCACCTATTTCAATTTCATCCATTAAGTTTTTCACTAGGAATATTTACAGTAAATTCCTTGAAGTTCATAATTTGTTTAGCTGCATTACTTCTACAATGAAGTCCTGTAACCATCATATCTCCCAATGTATATGATGAACTATTAGTTGTAAAATTATATTTAAAGTTAACATCCTTATATCCAAGTAAAATTACAGGAAACCCATAATATAATTTTTGAAGTTTCATAATTCTTTCTCATATCTTTTTTTATACCTTTCTAAATCATTAACCTAAATTTCTTTTAGTATATTCTTTTTAAAAATGCTTGTTCAGCCTTAGTTAAATAAGGTTTTAATTTTTTTCATAAACTTCTTTATGATAAGTATTTAATTGTTCTTTTTCTTCTTTAGTTAAAAGACTTTTTTTACTATACCATCTAAGTCAATAGGTGCATAAGTAATAGTTTCAAACTCTAAAAATTGTTCATGTTCAGTTTCACAAGCTTCTTTTTATTAGAAGTTCATTTTTCTATTCTGATTCCATGGCTACGCTTCAATATATGCTCCTGGCTCATTAGTAACTATCATTCCAACTTCTAATCTTTGTGGATTATATTGAAATCTTATTCCATGTGGTCCTTCGTGTACATTTAAAAATATGTCCTACTCCATGTCCTGTTCCACATTTATAGTCTATTCCTACATTCCATAAGAATTGTCTAGCTAGAATATCTAAGTTTGTTCCTGTTGCTCCAAACAAGAATTTTTGCTCTCGATAGTGCTAACATTCCTTTTTAAAACTAAAGTATTATCTATTTTTTTCTTGTTTTCCAACTTTTTCCTAAGAAGAAAGTTCTTGTTATATCAGTAGTTCCTTTTTAAGTATGTTCCACCTGAGTCAAGTAAATATACTCCATCTTCTATTTTTAGCTGAATTTTTTTCAGGTGCCGAATAGTGCATCATAGCTGCATTTTTTTCCAAAAGCTGAAATAGTATGGAAACTTAAATCTATATATCCTTCTATTTTTTTCTCTTAGAGAATTTATTTTTTTCTTCAGCTGAAAATTCTGTGATATTTCCTTTTTTTATAGTTATTTTTTTAGCCAATACATAAATTTAACTATAGCAACTCCATCTTGAACATGAATTTCTTTTTGTGTTAGCTATTTCAGTTTCATTCTTATGTGCCTTTAAATATGTACTAGGATTCATAGCATTGATTAAGTTATTTTTTTACTAATAGCTTCATAGATAGCATAGCTAGTTTTATTAAAATCAACTAAGATATTTCCTTTTTAATTTTTTTATATCTTCAAAGAATTCAAAAATATCTTTTTAACTTCCACTTTGTTATCTTTAAAATATTTTTTTCAGCTTCTTTATTTAATTTATTTTTCATCGATATATAGGCTCGCTTTCTTTTCAGAAATCACTGTAAATGATAGAGCTACAGGGTTATGTTGAACATCGTCACCTCTGAAATTATATATCCAAGCTATATCATCTAGACTTGAGATAATATTATAGTCTGCATTTTTTTCTTTTTAAACTTGCTCTTATTTCTTTTTACTTTTTCCTTATATGATTTTTCCTGTGTATTTATCTTCTAAAATAAATATCTTTTCAGCTGCTAAATCTGGTCTTTTTCTTCCAAACTTCTGCTAATAAATCAAAATCAACAATCTTAAAATTTTTTTCTTTGAAAGAATTTCATTTACATCAGAAGATAAAAAAGTATCTTTGCATCTATTCCTATTTTTTTGAATTTTTCTGCTAACTTAGAAACTATATATTCTTTATATGTAGGAACACCTGTATTACCTTGTTTAAATAATTTTTACTTCACTGCCTTTTTAATTGATTTTTCAGCTTGGATATGATATCTTCCATCTGTCCATAGGCAAGCTTCATCATTGAATATAACTAAAATTCCTGCTGAACCAGTAAAAACCTGATAAATATTCTCTTCCTTGAAAAATAGCCACCTATATATTCACTTTGATGATAGTCAGAACTTGTTACAATATAGGCATCTACTTTGTGTTTCTTCATACTTTTTCTAGCTTCTTCAATTCTTTTTGTTGATTTCCATTCTAAGCTCCCTCCAATTTAATGAGTTTTCTTTTATTCCACTGTTACAGATTTTGCAAGATTTCTAGGTTTATCCACATCAAAACCTTTTTCTAAAGATGTATAGTAAGCTAAATATTGTAGAGCAACAACTGCAAGAACAGGACTTAATAACTCCCCGCTATCTTTGATTTGAATTACATCATCTACAACTTCAGGAACTAAACTTTCTTCCTTACAAACTCCAACAACATAAGCTCCTCTAGCCTTAACTTCTTTTATATTTGATACAACTTTTTCATCCATTTCTAAGTTAGTAGAGATGGCAACAACTAAAACTCCTTGTTCTATAAGGGCTATACTTCCATGTTTTAACTCTCCAGCAGCAAGAGCCTCAGTGTGAATGTAGTTGATTTCCTTCATCTTCAAGCTACCTTCTCTAGCAACTTTTTCATCTATTCCTCTACCAAGATAGAAACCATTTTTTACATCTTTTTATTTTTCTTAGCAATTTCATGTATCTTTTCTTTTTTTCTTTTTATAAGCCCACTTATATTTTTCTTTTTACTAAATTTATATCAGAAATATATTTTACATAATCTTTTTCTTCTAATTTTTCCAAGTTTTGCTCCCATATATAGAGATAATAGATATAGAACTAAAAACTTGTGAACTATATGCTTTTTGTAGAAGCAACTGAAATTTCAGGTCCTGCAAGAGTATAGATAACATTATCTGCCTCTCTTGTTATTGTTGAACCTAAAACATTAGATATTGCTAAAGTTTTTTGCTCCTTTTTTTCCTTTGCATATTTCATTGACATTAAAGTATCTATAGTTTCTCCTGATTGGCTTACAAAAAAATAGCTAAAGTCTTATCAGTTATTACAGGGTCATTGTATCTGAATTCAGAAGCTATATCTGTGAATACATCTATTCCCAATAGTTTTTTTCATAAAATACTGTCCTTGTAAACCTGCATAGTAAGCTGTTCCACAAGCAACTATATAAATTCTATCTATATTATGTAGATTTATTCCTTCTAATTGTTCATCGAAAATTTACATTTTTTTCTTTTATCTGTGTAAACACCTAAAGTTTTTTTCAAAAATTTCAGGTTGCTCCTCAATTTCTTTTTATCATAAAGTGAGCATATCCACCTTTTTGAAGCTTGTTCAAAGTTCCATTCAACTTTTTTTAACTTCTCTTTTTACTTCTTTTTCATCTTTATCATAGACAGTTACATTGTCTTTTTGTTACTAAAAACAACATCTCCATCTTCAAGATAAATGATGTCTCTTGTGTATTTTAATATAGCTGATACGTCTGAAGCTATAAAATTTTTGATGTTCTCCAAGTCCAACAATTAAAGGACTATGACTTCTACAACAGATCATTCTATCAGGGAAATCTTTATGAATTATAGCGAAAGCATAAGTTCCTCTTATTCTTTTTTTAAAAACTTTTTTTAGAGTTGAGTATAAATCTCCATCATATAGTTTTGAAAATAATTGAGCAACTACTTCTGAGTCTGTATCTGAACTAAATTTTACACCTTGTTCTAATAATTCTTTTTTTGATTTCTACATAGTTTTTCAATAATTCCATTGTGTATAAGTGCAACATCCCTGTTTTTCACTATAGTGAGGGTGAGCATTTCTATCTGTAGGTACTCCATGAGTTGCCCATCTAGTATGACCTATCCCTGTACAAGAAAGAACTTCAAATTGTTTCATATGATTTCTTAAATTATCTAATTTTTCCTTCTTTCTTTTCTATTTGTATCCCTTTATCAGTTACAAAGGCAATTCCTGCTGAATCATATCCTCTGTATTCAACCTTTTCAAGTCCTTCTAATAGAACCTCCACCGCATTTGTGTTAGTTCCTGAATATCCAATTATTCCACACATATTAAACCTCCTAAAAATTTTCATTATAAAAATAGGAGACTGTTACAATTATTTCTTTGTTACATAGATCACTCTATGTTTTTTTGTTAATAATGGTTGTAACCACCTTTGAAATATCCGCCGAAAAATTCGATAATTTCAATCCTCGTCAACTCAAAAAAATAGAGCTCTGGCGCTTCTTTTACATAAATCTCCTATCTTAAATTATATTATAGTTTAAAGAATTTAGCAAGTTTTTTTATAATTTAGAAAATAAAAAGGACCACTTAAAAGTAGTCCCAAAAATGTTTATAGTTTAATATGGTGCCTGAGGCGGGACTTGAACCCGCACACTCCGAAGAATTCCAGATTTTTGAGTCTGGTGCGTCTACCAATTCCACCACTCAGGCATTTTTCTGGCGCACCTGGCAGGAGTCGAACCCACAACCCTCTGATCCGTAGTCAGATGCTCTATCCAATTGAGCCACAGATGCATATCGAATACTTAATAAGAATACCATATTATTTTTTTTATGTCAATCTAAAAATAAGAGTTGTACATTTTATTTCATGTACAACTCTCCTATTTAAAGACTATTTTTCATCCACAAAACCTAATTCTTTTTGCTCTATGACAAGCAAAAGAAGTGAGCCTCTCCAACTTTTTTTCTAATTTTGGAGATTCTTTTTGAACAGATTTCTGTTGCATAAACACATCTTTTTGCAAATCTACAACCAACTCCTGGATTGATAGGTGAAGTGATTTCTCCTTCAAGTTTAATTCTTTCCATTTTCTTTCTGATATTAATTGTAGGTATTGCTGATAATAAAGCCTTAGTATAAGGGTGAATAGGATTTTTGAATAAGTCCTTTGATGGAGCTTTTTTTCAACAAGTTCTCCCAAATACATAACTGCTATATCATTTTGAGAAATATTTTTACAACTGATAGGTCATGTGTTATAAACATATATGTTAAACCTAATTTTTTTCTTGTAAATCTTTCATCAAGTTTTAAAACTTGTGCTTGTATAGACACATCAAGAGCTGATACAGGTTCGTCACAAACTATGAATTTAGGATTTAAAGCTAGAGCTCTAGCTATACCTATTCTTTGTCTTCTTCCTCCATCAAGTTCATGAGGATAAGTATTAACAAGTCTTTGGCTTAAACCAACTGTATCCATTAATTCTTTTACTCTATTATTAAGCTCTTCTTTAGTCTTACATTTATTATGAATAATTAAAGGTTCTGCAATAATTTCACTGACTGTCATTCTTGGGTTTAAAAGAAGCGAATGGGTCTTGGAATATTATTTGCATTTCTTCTCTTAATTTCTTCATTTCAGCTTTAGAATAGTCTCTTATATTTTTTTCCTTCAAATATAATTTCACCATCTGTTGCTTCTAAAAGTCTTAGAATAGTTCTACCTGTTGTAGACTTTCCACAACCAGATTCTCCAACAACTCCTAAAGTCTTACCTTCTTCAATAGCAAAATTTACATTGTCTACTGCATGTAATTGTCCTTTTGGAGTCTGAAAAATATTTCTTTAAATTTTTTTAACTTCTAATAATACTTTTACTCATTTTCTTCCTCCCAATTTTTCCTTGAATTTTACTAAACCTTCTGCTATCAGACATTGTACTTTGTGTCCTTTTTGAAATTTCACTAACAATAGGAGCTCTTTGAGAACATAGTTCTGTAGCATGTGGACATCTAGGATTAAACTTACATCCTGTTGGTAAGTTTGTTGGATCAGGCATAAGACCTTTTATAGGAACTAGTCTTGTTTTTTCTTCATCCAAACTTGGAATAGATCCAAATAGTCCTAAAGTATATGGATGTTTTGGATTTTCAAAAACATCTTCAAGACTTCCATACTCAACAATTTCTCCAGCATACATAATTGCCACTTTATCACAAACTTGAGCAACTACTCCTAAGTCATGTGTTATAAGTAACATTGATGTTCTAAACTTATTTTTTAAATCTGTCATTAAGTCCAAAACTTGAGCTTGAATTGTAACATCAAGAGCTGTTGTAGGTTCATCAGCTATTAAAAGTTTTGGGTTACAAGCAAGTGCTATAGCTATAACAACTCTTTGTTTCATTCCTCCAGAAAATTGATGTGGGAAGTCATTTTTTCTGGCTCCAGGAATTCCAACTAGTTCAAGCATTTCAGCTGCTTTATTCATTGCTTCTTCTTTAGAGATATGTTCATGTATTTCAATAACTTCAGCTATTTGTTCTCCAACTGTCATAACTGGGTTTAATGATGTCATTGGATCTTGGAATATCATTGAAATATCATTACCTCTAATTTTTTTCTTATTTCTTCTTCAGGTATTTCTAATATACTTTTTATCATTGAATTTTTATAGAACCACTTTTTAATTTTTTTCCAGTAGGTCCTGTAATCAGTCTCATTATTCCTAGAGCAGTTGTAGTCTTACCAGCTCCAGTTTCTCCAACAAGTCCTAGAGTTTCCCCTTCTGCTATGTCAACACTTATACTATTAACCGCATGGACTGTTTCGTCATCTTTTACATATTGTATCACTAAATCTCTAATTTCTAAAAGATTTCTGTTTTCCATCGTTTCGCCTCCTAATAATTATTGTTTCAATCTAGGGTCAAGAGCATCTCTTAATCCATCACCTAATAAGTTAAGTGATAAAATTGTTATCATTATTGCTACACCTGGGAAAGTAGTTACCCACCAAGCATATCTTAAATATTGTCTTCCTCCTGATAACATTGAACCCCATTCTGGTGCTGGAGGTTGTATACCTAATCCGATGAAACTTAATCCTGCTGTTGATAAAATTGCTCCTGCAACTCCTAAAGTACCTTGTACTATTACTGGAGCTAAAGAGTTAGGAATTATATGTTTTAATATAATTCTTGTATTACTTGCCCCTATTGCTTTAGCAGCTTCTATAAATTCTTGATCTCTTATAGAAAGTACAGAGGCTCTAACTATACGAGCAAAGTTTGGTACATACGAAACACTGATTGAAATCATCAGGTTCAACATACTAGGTCCTAATGCAGAAACTATAGCTATAGCAAGTAATATGCTTGGAACTGCTAAGAAAATGTCAACAACTCTCATTATAACATTATCTATAACTCCACCAAAATAACCTGATACAGCTCCTAAAATTCCACCCACAACAACAGATATAGATATTGCTAAAATACCAACTTTTAATGATACTCTAGCTCCATGTACAAGTCTTGCAAATATATCTCTACCAAATTCGTCTGTTCCCAACCAATGTTTTCCATTAGGTGGCATAAGTCTTTCAGCTAGATTTTGTTTTATTACAACAGTGTCATAATTTGCGATCACATCTGCAAATAGAGCTAATAAAACTAAGACTAGAAGGATAATTAATCCTAACATGGCCATTTTATTTTTTTTCAACATTCTAAAAACTTCTGCCCATTGGCTTTGTTTTTTATTTTTTGTTTTTTCCATTTCGCCCTCCTACTTATATTGTGATTTAATTCTTGGATCTACGAAAGCATATAATAAGTCAACCAATAAATTAACCACACTATATACAACTGCCAAAAATACAACAGATGCTAAAACAGTAGGTGTGTCTTTTTGTCTTATAGCATCAACCATAAGTCTTCCAACACCAGGCCACGAGAATACTGATTCAGTTAGAACTGCTCCTCCAAGTAATCCTCCAAATTGTAGTCCTACAACAGTGATGATAGGAATTAAGGCATTTTTTAAAGCATGTTTATTAATAACAACTTTTTCAGCAACCCCTTTAGCTCTTGCAGTTCTAATATAATCTTGTCTTATAACTTCAAGCATAGAAGATCTAGTCATTCTTGTTACTATTGCTGCAGAACCAACTCCAAGAGCTACTGATGGTAGAATTACACTTCTAAATCCATCAAATCCTCCTGATGGGAATATTCCTAATTTTTACAGAGAATAATAAAAATTAGCATAAGTCCTAACCAGAATACTGGCATAGAAACTCCTAAAAGAGCTAAAACCATACTAAAACTATCTGTAAGAGAATATTGTTTTGTTGCTGATATTATTCCAACAGGTATTCCTATAACTATAGAAATTATTACTCCTAATACAGCTAATACAACTGTATTTGGGAATCTAGCAAATATTTCTTCAAAAAAACTTCTCTACCTGTTGTATAAGATCTTCCAAAATCCCCAACTATAGCATTTTTTTACAAATCTTAAGTATTGCATAAAGAAAGGATCATTTAATCCCATTTTTTTCTCTCAGTGCTGCAACTGCTTCTTTTAGGAGCACTTTCTCCTAAGATTAATTGAGCAGGGTCACCAGGAGTTAAATACATGATTGCAAAAACTAATAATGTTACTCCTAACATTACAGGAATTAGAAGAACTAATCTTTTTTTAATATATATTTATACATTGTTTCACCGTCCCAAAACTATAATTTTATAAAAAAAGAGCTAGAGATTCCTAGCTCTTTCATTCTATACTTACTCTTTTATTACTCCATATATTTTTATGACTTTGTGCTGAATCTAATTTAAAGTTTTTTTAATGTTCTTTTGAGTTACAACATTTTTGTAGAGGATAAATTATCATATACATAGGGATATCTTTTCTGATAATTTCTTGAATTTCTTTATAGATAGCCTTTCTCTTTTCAGGATCAAGTTCTGTTCTTCCTTCTTCTAATAATTTATCAACTGTTGGGTTAGAGTAGAAAGATCTGTTTCCTGCTGATCCCATAGTAGAAGTACTTACTAATTCATAGATTCCATAGTCAGGGTCTCTTGTAACAGTTCCCCATCCTAGTAAGAACATTTCATGATCTCCTCTTGCTGTACCATCTAGGAATGCTCCCCATTCAACTGTTTCTATTGCTAAGTCTATTCCAATTTGTTTTAATTGGTCTTGTAATATAACAGCGATGTCTCTTCTTACAGGGTTGTCATTTACCCAAATTTTTGCTTTAAATCCATTTGGGAATCCAGCTTCAGCTAATAATGCTTTTGCTTTTTCTATATCTTGAGTGAATTTTTTTCAACATCATAGTGTCCCCATACGTTTGGTCCTATTATAGAGTTTGCTGGGTCTCCAGCTCCTAAGAATACAGTATCAATTATAGGTTTTTTTGATCTATTGCATAAGATATAGCTTCTCTTACTTTTTGGATTATCATAAGGAGCTTTCTTCATATTGAATCCAAGATAAGTTAATGAAGCTTGTGGTCCTTCAATTAAAACGAATCTATCGTCATCTTTTTAATTTATTTTTTTATCCATACCTGAAATATCATAAACTATGTCTAATTCTCCAGTTTCTAATCCTATAGTTCTGTTAGTATCTTCAACTATATTTCTGAATATTACATTTTTAGTAGGTGCTTCACCTTGCCAATATTCAGGGAAAGCTTCTAGAGTGATTCTATCTCCACTTTGCCATGAAACAAATTTATATGGTCCTGTTCCTATAGGATTTTGACCAAATTTATCTCCAGCTTCTTTTGTAGCTTTTTCACTTAAAATAGCTATAGTAGTGTGAGCTAGGTTGTTTAAAATAGCAGCCATAGGTTTTTCAGTAGTTACTTTTACTGTGTAATCATCTAAAACTTCTACTGAATTTATTCCTGATATAATTTCAGCTACTTCAGGTGATGCTAAAGCTCTTTCTAATGAGAATTTAACGTCTGATGCTTTCATTTCATCACCATTGTGAAATTTAACTCCTTTTCTTAAATGGAAAATGATAGTCTTGTCATCAGGTCTTTCCCAAGATTCAGCTAACATAGGTTGAGGTACTCCATTGTCATCAAGTTCCATCAATCTGTCATAGATTTGTACTCTAATTCTTGAAGATGGGTTATCATTTGATGCATGAGGGTCTAGTGATTTAGCGTCTGCACCTTGTGCTATAACTAAAGTATCTTTTGCAGTACCTGCACCAGCATCTCCTCCTTCTTTCTTTTCACCACTTCCTCCGCATGCTACTAAAAAGTAACATACTTAAAATAATTGTCATTAATAAACCAAACTTTTTTTCTTCATAATGCCTCCTTATAATTTAATTAGTTTTTATAGTTTAAAAATTGTTTTATATATTTATTATATCATTTGTACATTATATTATTTATATCATTTATTGTCAAATTTTTCATAAAAAAAATATATTATTCCTTGAAAAAAATATAAGAAAAATTTATATGTATTCTTTACTGTATAGAATTTCTAAAAAAATACTACTGTTAAAAAGTTTAACTTTTTGTTCAAAAATACTTTCTCTGCATAAATTATTTTTTTGTTCTCTTTATACACTGATTATATTATTTATATGCTCTAATGTCAAATTTTTTTATAAATAATGTACATACAATAAATAAATATGAATTTATTTAAAATTTAAAAACAAAAAGTTAAGTATGAATTTTTTTATTGATTTTAAATAAAAAAAGAGAATATTCTTAAGATTTATTCTTAAAATTATTCTCTACTTTTTTTCATCAAGTCTTCAACTTGAATTTTTTTAAAAAAATAAGTGCACTAATTTTTTTAAAAAAATTATTTGTTTAAATGTTTTTAATAATCTTTCACTTAAAGTTGCTATGTTTGCCTTTAAGATTCTCATAACTTCCACTTCAGAAGCTCCTTTTTAAAGTTTTTTTAAAGTTCTAGCACAAACTTTAACTTTTATTGGACTACCATTAACATTTAAAGTTGTTACTTGTAAATTTGGTTTCCATACTCTTCTAGTCAATCTATGAGAGTGAGATATTTGGTTTCCACTGATTAACCCAGTTCCTGTAATTTCACATCTTTGCATCTTGACACCTCCTTGATTACTTTTTTTATAATACATTGTATTTTAACATTAAATTTTTAGAAAATGCAAGTACAAATAATTTTTTTAGAATCTCTTTCATTTATTTGAAAAAAAGAAGCTATTATAATAAATTTTAATAGCTTCTTCTTTAAATTTCTTTAGAATCTATATTGTATTCCAGTTGAGATAAGAGAATCTCTTTTTTTATTACTTTCTATTCTGAAATCTACATTTCCATAAACTCCAAATGCTGGTGTTATTTCTCTAAATGCTCCAAATCCTATCCATGTTGTATGCTTAGATTGTTTTACTCCATAGTATTTTTGAGCCACAGTGCTTCCTGTAAATCTTCCTTCATAAGCAAGATCTCTCTTATCTGTATTTATTGAATGACTTACAGATGCATGTAATTTATATTTATCAGCTACATATTCTGCTCTTGCTCCAACTAAGAAATTTGTTGCTCTATATGTCTTTTTATCAGCTTTGATTCCCCAAGTAGCAGTTGATTCATCAAAACTTCCTCTTCTTAAATAATCTTGAGAAATTCCTACATAAGGTGTGAACCAGTTGAATTTCTTTCCTAGTTCTATATAAGTTGATAACATTTTGTCATGGTGATTTATCTTACCATTAACTCTGTCACCTCTTATATCTAAAAGTTCTCTTTCAACTTTTGAAGATATATTAGCTAGTCCTAATCTACCTGCAAGATAAAAAAATCATTTCCTAGATCTTGTTTACCATATAGAGATAGACCTACCATATCACTCTTTGATTCTCCCGCATATCTATTGAAGTTTGCTGAAGCATAAGAATAATTTAATGCCACTCCTAGAGTTGTTGTAGGAGTGAATCTCTTATCTACTCCTGCTTGTCCACCTACAATTTTTTTGTATTTGCTGAAGCATAACCATCTCTTCTTAATTTTTCCAGCTCCTCCTAAAACAGAGAACCATACTTCTGTATCATCTTTAGAATTTTTTTAAATTATCTATTCTTGAAAATCTATTAGATAAATCTCTATTTACATCTTGTGCTTGAGATAATGTCAACGCTTGAGCTGAAGCATAAATTTCTCCAGACATCACTTCTGTTGCACTTGTAAATGTTGAGCTAGCCATAGTTTGTAGAGTTCTAGCTACGAATACTTCTTTTTCAGTAGCTATACCTTTTTTTCAATTTTTATTATCTAAGTCTTCAAAAAAACTTTTTTTCAACATTTTTCAGCTACATTTTTTTAGTTGAAGCACTTGCTTCTTCTCCAACATAGTCAACAACATTTTTGTCTTGATAATGTTGCAACTATTTGACCATCTTTTACTTCAGCACTTGCTGTTCTCATTCCATTAGTTTCAACATTTGCTATATTTCCTTCAACTGATTGCCCTTCCATTATAGTTGCTGTTACATTTTTTTAGTTACATAGTCATTTGATAAAATACTAATATTAGCATTTTCTATTCTTATTGTTCCTAAAACTTTTACTGCATTTTTTTGAAACCTACTTGTGTAGTTGAACCAGTATAAGCAACATAATCTCCACCTATAATAGCTGTATTTCCATTAAATTTAACACTTCCATAATTTCTTACTTTTTATTCCACTATGAGTTATATCGTCTGGATCTACATTTCCAATAAGTCTAAAAGCTAGAAGAATCATATCCAACTATAGCTTTTAGGATTAAGAACTAAAGTTCCACCTATTCCTACTGTTATCGGACTTGAGTGAATTTGGTGAATTTCCAATGTTCCTTCTGTAACCTTACTTCCTCCACTGAAAGAGTTATTTCCTGTTAAATGAAGTGTTCCTGCTCCTAATTTCTCCAATCCACCATTTCCATAGATGTCATTATCAAAATATGAAACTTTTCCTACTGGAAGATTTGCTTTGAATATACTTGTATCTCCATATTTACTTATGTCCATAAATGCTCCTGGACCTTTTAAAGCTCTTTTTTCATTTAACATTCCCCAACCATAAGTACTATCTGGGAACATTGTAACATTTCTTAAATTAGCTTCAGACATAGTTGTTGGATCTTGACTTAATTCAGTCTTATCTGTTGTAGTAAATAGAGTTTGACGAATTTGATCAGCTGTCATCCAATCATATTTATCATATACTAAAGCTGCTGCTCTTGTAACTCTAGGTGCTGCATAAGATGAACCTGCTCCTACACTTCCATTAAGAGGAGAGATATGTGTAATTTTAGGTACTCCATCTTCATCAGCAGAAATAGACCAGTATGCTGCTTCACTTCCAGCTTTCGATAAGTCATCTAGTACATTATATTGACTTCCTTTTTCTGTACTTACACCAACAACAGATATCCAACCTGGTTCTAATCTTTTTATCAAAATATGGGAAACCTGCTTCTACTGAAGCATTTTTGATTTGCTTTATTTCCAGCAGCCCATATAAATAATCCACCTTTATTTTCTACTGCATCTCTAAAATAAGGTAGCTTAAAGTTTGGTTGATCTCCTGAGTTCATTTGTTCAAAAAGTTAATGGTAAATTTCCTCCACCTCTATAAGTTCTAAATTTCTGAACTATCATAGGGATCATCACTACCAAAAGATTGATTAAATATCTTTACACTTTGACTTCCAAATTTAGCCATTACAGCATCATATATTTCTTTTGTTGATAAAATTCCACCTGTTCTTGTTTTTAGTACTTCCATCTTCTGGATCTACATATTGATAATTCCAACCAATACTTCCTACAATAAGACCAATCTTATTCCTAGCTTTCTTAGTTGATCCTACAGCTGTTGCATGATTATTTGGAGCATAGTCTAAATCTCCAATAACTTCTAAAACTTCTTCTCCATGTTCCATTTTAGTTGCACTTATTGGAGTTCCTGGTATTGCATCTTCTATATATGGTTGACTTGGAGATATTATTTCTATATCTGTATAGATATAAGTTAAATTTTCATTTCTTCTTGGAGTTATTGAATTACCTCTTATATCTTCAGCAGTAGTTCTTACTGCATTTACAAAAATTACTATCTAGTACTGCAACTCTTACTCCATTACCATCCACTGGACTGTTATCATTTGGAATACTTGCTCCTGAACTTCTCTGTGCAGCATAAAGATTTGTTTTTTAATGCTGACATATCAGTTTTTATTTAAATTTGTATCCACTGTTGGAAAAAGTATCTTCTATTGTCCTTGGTGTACTTGGTGTTCCTGGATTTACTGGTAGATTACTTGCTCCACCACCACCGCCGCCTCCTCCACCGCCGCCGCCACCACAGCTGACGAATAAGATAGAAGCTAAAAGCAATTAATATCATTTTACTTTTTTTAAAAATTTCTTTTTTTCATTTTTTTACCTCCCTCATCTTATACAAACTTTTTGTACACAACATTTTGATTCCCTCATTTAAGTTAGTTTAAATTTTAACATAAAATTAGCTTATACTCAATTTTTTTATTTATTTTTTTATTATTTTTTTACACTTTTTTTAACAATATCTAGTAAGAAGTCCCCTACTTCTATAAGTAGGGGATGAATTGCTTTTTATTTTTCTTGAAATTGTTTCAAAAAAATATGATATAATTAAATCAGTTAAAGGTAATAAAAAAAGGAGTATTTTTTTGGAGTAGAAGTTTTTTTGTATTGAGTATTGGTGGAGCAAGTAAGGAGGAGGAAATGAAGATAATTAAAAAAAGCATATAAATTCAGAATATATCCTACCTTAGAACAAGTAATCTTTTTTTCTCAAAAAAACTTTTGGTTGTGTTAGAAAAAGTATATAACCTTATGTTAGATGATAGAAAGAAAGATTATGAAGAATATAAAAGCAACAGGAATTAAAACTAAATATCCTACTCCTGCTAAATATAAAGAAGAATATTCTTATTTAAAAGAAGTTGATAGTTTAGCTCTTGCTAATGCACAATTAAATTTAGAAAAAGGCTTTTTAAGAATTTTCTTAAAAAAATAAAGATTTTGGGTTTCCTAAATATAAGTGTAAATCCAATCCAGTTCAAAGTTATACTACAAATAATCAAAACACAATATACATTAACAATAGTTACATAAAAACTTCCTAAATTAAAATCACTAGTCAAAAATTAGATTACATAGAGAAATAAAAGGTATAATTAAATCAGCAACAATAAGTAAAAAAATAGTATTGATCATTATTTTGTTTCAATATTATGTGAAGAAGAAATAGAAGAATTACCAAAAAAACTAATAAAAAAATATTGGAATAGATTTAGGAATAAAAGAGTTTGTAACAATGAGTGATTGTACAAAAAGTAGAAAAATTTAAAGCTAACAAAAAGAATATGAGAAAAAAACTGAAAAAGAGAACAAAGAAAACTATCAAGGAGATGTAAACTTGCTAAAGATAGCACCAAAAAAACTATCAGATAGTAAGAACTATCAAAAAAACAAAAGAAAAAAAGTAGCAAAGATCCATAATAAAATTAGAAATAAAAGAAAAGACTTTTATAAATAAGTTGAGTACAAAAAAATTATCAATAACCACGATATAATCTGTATAGAAGACTTAAATATAAAGGGAATGTTAAAAAAATCACAAATTAGCAAAAAGTATATCAGATGTAAGTTGGAGTGAATTTGTAAGACAACTAGAATATAAAAGCAAATTGGTATAGAAGAAAAAAATTATAAAAAAATACCTACATTTTTATCCAAGTAGTAAGACTTGTTCAAGTTGTGGTAATATAAAAGAAACTCTAACATTATCAGAAAGAATATATCATTGTGAATGTTGTGGGTTAGAAATAGATAGAGATTATAATGCAAGTATAAATATATTAAGAAAAGGATTAGAAATATTAAGAGAAGAAAAAAATAAGTTAAAAAAATATATCAGGGTAGGGACTACCCGAAGAGCTAGTAAATATATGTGGCTAACAAAAGCACATACTTCCCAAGAAGCTCCCACTTCTATAAGTGGGAGTAGTTCCTAATTAGATACTTCACTCCAACAGATGAAGTTGAACTATGTGACCATGCCACAATTTCAGTCTTTTTCTACTTTAAGAACTCTAAAAAAATAATAGTCCCTGGAAAATATACTGCTGAAACTTTAGCAGGATCTCATGTCTCACGGCTAACACCCTACGAGTGCTAGAGCCACGAGTGTTCTGGCATAATTCATAAATAGCTTTTAGACAAGGAGAGGCTATGCAAAGAGCTTCAACTATTTTTGAGTAGATATAAAGAAGATGGAATGACTATACAAGTTGGTGGAAATGCTGTGATTTCTTTTTGAATGTAAAATATACTAATAAAAAAATTATAGCTGTTGCAAAATAATAAAAAAAGTAAAAAAATAGTTCGTTACTGAGTAAATTTTTTTATCTAAAATTTCCATTCGTAACTCACTTATTTTTTTACTTTTTAAATTAAGAATCATAACTTGCAACAGTCTCTAAGATTTTTATTTATAACTAATTTTTATTTCTTTTTCCACAAAATGCTATACCCATATATGTTATATCTTTTTACACCATTTTGTTTTTAGTGATACATCATATTTTTTTATTCTCTATTTGTTCCAAAGCTTCTTTTTGATACTTCTTCTAAATTTTTCTACATTATCTGTTGATTTAAATTCCATTATATAAGCTCTTTTTAGCTTTTATTCTTTTGGTTCTATTACAAAGTCATATCTTCCTAAGCCACTTTCTATATTTGATTTTTGTAATATACTCACCTTCTAAATACAGTCCCATACCCATAATTAGTCCATGGTAAAAAGCTTCATTACCTTTCTTAGTGTCATTATAGCTAACTGAAGTTAATAGTATCTCTTGTAATCTTTCTTCATATTCATCTATTCTATTTTTTTGTTAAGGCTTCCATTAAATACAATAATTTACTTCCTCTACCGAAGTATTTTTTTCTAAAAAAAGTATCTCTAAAAAGCTCCTTAATTTCCTTATTTGGTAATCTTAAAAACATAATTATTATGATCTATTTTTTTCTTCTACTGTTAAATAACCACTGAATAACATCAATTCCCATAATTCATCTTCACTTAGCAATTTTGATAAGTCTGATGTCCCTGATATATTTTTGTTTTAATCCTTCTCCATTAAATAATCTTTCAAGAGCTTCTATTGTATTCTTTGTTATTTTTTTAATACATCTTTTTATCAAATCATTCCCTGATGTATCCACCCAATAAGCTCTCAACTCTTTGAAATCTAAAAAAATTTAGTATGCTCCAAGGATTGTATACTTCACTATCTCCGAATTTATATCCATCATACCAATCTTTTTACATTTGATATTTCTTGTTCTATTCCATAATCTTTAAGACTTTTTTTCTACTTCTTCTTCTGTTAAGCCATAGCTATCTGTATAAACATCACTTAATATTGTATAAGTTCTTAAATTATTTAAATCTGAGAATATTCCTGCTTTTTATTACTCTTATTATTCCAGTTAGAACTCCCATTTGTAAATAGCTATTATCTTTTTAACACTGAACTATAAAAAAAGTTTTAAAGAAATCTTTTGCTTTTTCATAATATCCATTTATATAGGCTGATACCAATGGACTATCGTATTCATCTATCAATACTACTACCTTTTTATTATATTTTTTTCATATAGTATTTTTTTGTTAAAAATTTTTAGTGATCTTCCTAAGTTAGATAAATTAGCATTTTTCATTGATTATTTTTCTTAAATTTATCAGAATCAGTTTCTACTAATTCATTTTATTAAGTAGTTATATTCAGAAAACAGTTCAGAAAGTATAATAGTTATTTTTCTCTTCCATTTCTTCCCAAGTTAAAAGCTTTTTAAATCTTTTTAATGATAAAAAAATATAACTGGGTACTGTCCTTATTCTTTAAAAGGCTTCTGTTTTTTTCTATATATAAATCTTTAAATATTTTTTTATTTTTCTTCTTTATTTTTCTATATCAAAAAAAGTACTTTTAACATAGACATATTTAATGTTTTTCCCAAATCTTCTAGGTCTTGCAAATAATTTTACTTCTGAGCCATCGTTTATTATTTCTTCTATAAATTTTTGTTTTTATCAAAATAATAAAAAAATCTCCCTCTATTATTTTTTTAAAGTCACTTACTCCTATTGCTAACCTTTTCATAACACCCCTCCTTTTTTTCAAAAACTTTATATTTTTATATATTATACAAAAAGAGAGTCCTTGCAAATTTACAATAACTCTCGTAATTTTTTTATTTTTATCCTCCAAGGTATGCTTTCTTTACTCTATCATTATGTAGTAAATCTTTTGCATTTCCTTCAAGGACTATTTCTCCTGTTTCTATAACATAAGCTCTATCTGAGATAGAAAGAGCCATTTTAGCGTTTTGTTCTACCAACAGGATAGTAGTTCCCTTTTCTTTTAATTGTTTTATAACTTCAAAAAAATTTCTTTAACAAATAGTGGTGAAAGTCCCATTGATGGCTCATCTAAAATTAAAAGTTTAGGTCTGCTCATCAAGGCTCTTCCCATAGCAAGCATCTGTTGTTCTCCACCTGATAGAGTTCCTGCTAATTGGTTTTTCTTTCAGACATTCTAGGGAAAAACCTTATAGAAGTTTGCTCTGTCTTCTTCTTTCTTTTTCAGCACTATCTTTTTATTGTGAATTGTCCTAATTTTTAAATTATCTTTAACTGCAAGTTTCGAGAAAAATTCTTCTTCCCTCTGGAACTTGAGCTATACCTAATTTACAAATATTATGAGCTTTTTTTCTTTTTAATAAATCTTTTTCCTTCAAATATTATAGAACCACTTTTTTTGGAGTTATAAGTCCAGATATAGTCTGTAATGTAGTTGTTTTTCCCTGCACCGTTAGCTCCTATAATAGATACAACTTCTCCTTCATTTTATTTCTAATGAAATTCCTTTAAGAGCTTGTATATTATCATAGAAAACTTGCAAGTCTTTTTACTTCTAACATTGCCATTATTCATCTTCCTCCTTACCTAAATATGCTTCTACAACTTTTTGGATTATTAATAACTTCTTGTGGATCACCACTTGCTAATATTTGTCCATAATTTAACACAACTAATCTTTCACAAATACCTAATACTAGTTTCATATCATGTTCAATCAATAAAACTGCTATTCCAAACTTATCACGAATTAATTTTATAGTATTCATTAAATCTTCTGTTTCTTTTTGGGTTCATACCTGCTGCTGGTTCATCTAAAAGAAGAATTTTAGGTTCTGTTGCCATGGCTCTAGCAATTTCTAATTTTCTTTGTTCCCCATAAGGTAGATTCCCAGCATGCATATTTGCATACTTATCTAAATCAAATATTTTTAAAAGTTCCATTGCCTTTTTCTTTAGCAGCCTTTTTCTTCTTTCCAGTAGCTTGGCAAACGGAACATACCTGTTAAAATTCCATATTTCATACGGAAGTTATATGCAGCAACAACGTTATCTAAAACGGATAAGTACTTAAATAATCTTATATTTTGGAAAGTACGAGCTAAACCTTTTTTTACAAGAGCTGAAGTTGATGTTCTCATAACATCTTCTCCATCTAAAGTATATTCTCCAGAGCTAGCATTATACACTCCTGTTAAAAATATTAAATACTGTTGTTTTTTTCCTGCTCCATTAGGACCTATTAGTCCTATTAACTCTCCTGATTTTTATTTCTAAATTAAATTTATCTACTGCCTTCAATGCTCCAAAAACTAATTGAAATATCTTTTTGCAACTAAAAGGGGTTTTTTTATTTTTCCATTATTTTTCACCTCTTTTTTTAATTTATTAGTGAAATAAGAAATTATTTTTGCTTATTTGGAATTCTTCTCTTCCAAGTAAACCTTTTAGGGTCTAAATAACATCATTATTATTAATATCAATGGATAAACTATCATTCTATATTCTGCAAAAGCTTCTTAATACTTCAGGTAGAATAGTAAGAACTATAGCTGATAATATTGAACCTGTGAAACTTCCCATTCCTCCAAGTACAACCATAACAAGTATGTTAATTGAATAGTTATAGTCAAATTGTTTTGCACCTAAAATTCCTAAATTATGTGCATAGATTCCACCTGCTATACCTGCAAATATTGCTGATAAAACAAAGGCAAAAAGTCTTGTAATATGTTGTATTTATTCCTGATGCCCCACTTGCTATCTCATCTTCACGAATAGCAAGAACTGCTCTACCATGTCTACTTGTCATAATAGAATACATAAATATAACTGAGAATATAGTTATAAAGTATATAAGTGTGAAGTTATTTACTTTAGGTATTCCTGTTAAACCTTGAGCTCCACCTGTAAACTTAAAATATTCTATTAAAAACTCTTATAATTTCTCCAAAGGCTAGAGTTATAATTGCAAGATAGTCTCCTGTAAGTCTTAAAGCTGGTATACCAATGATAAAAACCAATTATACCTGCTACTATTCCTCCAACTATCAAGGCTACTATATAACCTGGATAACCTGAAAGAAAACCTGACTTAGTCAAAAGTGCTGCTGTATATGCACCTATTGACATAAACCCAGCATGTCCTAGAGTTATTTGACCCAAACAACCAACTGTTATATTCAAACTAGCTGCTAAAAATAACATTTATTAAAATTAAAAATTATTATCCCAATTTGATATCTACTTATGAATCCTGAATTTATTAAAGAGAAAAGTATGAAATATAGAATTAATAAAACTGCATAAGTAGCTATGTAACTTAATTTTTTTGTTTTTTTATCCATTATACTTTCTCCTTTACATTTTTTTCCAAGTATTCCAGTAGGTTTAAATAATAAAACTATGATTAATATTGAAAAATACAAAAAGCATCTGCAAGTTGTGATGATAGATATGCTCTTGTTAAACTTTCAACAATTCCTAATATGAATCCTCCTATTACAGCACCTGGTAATATTCCTATTCCTCCTAAAACTGCTGCAACGAAAGCTTTTTATTCCAAGCATAGAACCCATTAAAGGTTGTATTTGTGGATAAGCTGAAACATATAGAACAGAGGCAACCGCTGCAAGTCCACTTCCTATCGCAAATGTAAGTTGTATTGTTCTATCCACATTTATTCCTACTAAAGCTGAAGCTGAGTAATCTTGACTTGTTGCTATCATAGCCTTTCCATATTTAGTTTTTTTCATAAATAATTGTAAAGCTATTGATAATATTACAGTTACAACTATAGTTACAACTGCTCCAAAAACTAATTTGTATACTATCTCCCTAATTTTATTGGATCTTGAGTGAAGATTTTAGGGAAAAAGATCTAGTATTTGGTGTAAACACTTTTCATAAATACATTTTTCTATAAATAAGCTAACTCCTATAGCTGTTATTAAGTTTGAAATTCTTGGTGAATTTCTTAGTGGTCTATATGCTATTCTTTCTGCTAGACACCCAACTATTGCACAAATAATTATTGCTGGTATAACTGAAACCCATACTGGTAAACCCATAGATGACAATGCTGGTATTGAGAACAATGAAACATATGCACCTATCATTATTATATCTCCATGTGCAAAATTTATAAGTTGTGCTATACCATATACCATTGTATATCCTAAGGATACTAGGGCATAGATACTTCCAATTTGTAAACCATTAATTATCTGAAGTAAAAAAACTCCATTTTATCCTCCCATTCTATTATTCATTAAAAAGAAAACAATTTCTACTAAATTATATTGTTCTCATAAAGATTTTTAAGCTTTGTCTCAAATATAACTAGAAATTAGCCTTTTTTTATTGATATGAAACAGCCTAAAAGTCCTTACTTAATCATTAATAAAGCAGAAATTGTTTTTTTATCCTTAAATATTTAAATTTTATTTAGACACTACAGAATCAAATGTATAATCTCCATTTATGATTTTTGATTATAGTTATACTCTTAACAGGATTATTCTTTTTCATCAAAAAGTTAAATGTCCTGTGATTCCTTCAAATTCTAATTCTTTTTATTGCTTTAGCTACTGCTTCTTTATCTGTAGTTCCTGCTTTTTTTCTATTGCAGCTTTTAAAATATATGCAGCATCATAACTTAAAGCAGAGAATGCAGAAGGTTCATCATTGTATTTTTTTCTTTATAATTCTTTATAAAGTTTTTGTACTTTTTTCATTGCTATCTTTTTGTTGAATAATGGTTAGCAAAAAATACATCTTCTATTGCAGCATATGATGATGGGTCAACAGTTTTTACAACTCCATCCCAACCATCTGGACCAACTATAACTGATTTTATTCCAACTTCTCTTGCTTGTATAGCTATTAAACCATCTTGTTCATAGTAATCTGGTACAAATAGAACATCTGGATTTTGTTGAGCTATTTTAGTTAATTGAGCTTTAAAATCTTTGTCTCCATCTGAATATCCTTCTCTTGCAACAATTTGAATTCCTTGAGCTTCTGCTTCTTTAGCAAATGCATTTGCTACTCCATCAGAATAGTCACTTGAGTTATTAGAGATAATAGCTACTGTTTTAGCTGCTAATTTATCTTTAGTGAATTTTGCTAAAACTTCTCCTTGGTAAGGATCTGTGAAACATACTCTAAATACATTTGAACCAGCTTCTGTTATATTAAGTTGAGTTCCTGTAGGAGTTATCATAGGTATACCATCTTGAGCTGCAACTTCTGCAACTGCAACACTTGGTTTAGATGTGATATCACCAATTAAAGCTACCATTCCCCAATCTACAAGTTTATTGTATGCATTTACTGCTTCTGTAGAATCTCCTTTTTTTCATCTAAAAGGTTTAATTCAATTTGTTTTTCCTAATATTCCACCATTTGCATTGATTTCATCAACTGCTAATTTAAGTCCGTTAGTTGCTGATATTCCATAAATTGCAACTGATCCTGTTAATGGTCCAAGAGCTCCAATCTTTATTGTTTCAGCTTCAGCTACTGCTGGTTTTTCTGCTGCTTTTTCTCCTCCACAAGCTGCTAATAAAAGCGAAGCTCCAAGTAGAGTTGTTACTAATTTTTTTCTTCATTTTATTTCCTCCAAATTATTTTTTAATATTTAAGGCATACTATACCAAAAATAAATTTGTAAAAGTATTTTTTTAATATTTTTTTGTATTAAAAAAAAAGACAGTTTATTTAAACTGCCTTTTTTTATGCATATTTTTTTCTAAAAAAATTATATTTTTTTATTTCCATTATTTTTAGTAAATTTTTTTCAGAACAATAAAAAAAGGAGACTAAAATTTTAGTCTCCTTTCAAGTTTTATAGGTTTTTATTAGAATATAACTCTAAGTCCTACTCCACCTCTTACATTATTACCTTTAGTATCATAACCTACATTTGCAGTTACTCCTAATCTTTGGTTATCCCATCCGATATTAAGGTCAGACTTAACATTTCCTCTTCTATCTTCTTTTTCTCCTCTTAAGTCATACCAATCAGCTGTTGTATAAGCAACTCTTGCTTTATTATTAGCATTTGCCACTTTTCCTAGTTCATTTTCATAAGCTACTCCTACTGATACTTTTTAAGTTATTAGTTCCAAAAGAGTGTTTAAATACTAATTCAGCTCCAATTTCTGGTCTTACTGAGAAGTAATCATTTCCTTTTTACTTCAAGTCTCATTTCCCCTGATTTTTCTCTTATTTTGCTGAATCTTCCATATTCTAATTTAAGTCCAGCATGAGGAACTAATGAGAACCCTTCACTTAATCTGAAATCTTTACTTATTTCATTTTTAACTCCTATACCATAAGTATAATATCTTGATTTTTGCACCGAATATTTCATCTACTACTAAGAATCTTCTATTCATTTTGTTGTATCCTACAAAGATATCCCCAGATATTGTCCAATTCAAGCTATTATTGTGATCAAATGGAACTGATTTAAAAAAATTCCAACTTTTTCCTTGTAATTGATCTTCTTTTGAATTTCCTAAATCTTTAAATTTCAATTTATTTTCTACTACTCCAGCGTACCAACCCACAGATTCTCCAAGTCTTACACTTTCATCTTCATGAACATAAGCTACTCCATATGCATTATTTTTTTGTAATCTTCTACACCTGCAGTATCTGTCTTATATTCTCCTCTAGTTCCAAATGTTTTTTTATCTTATTTGAATCTTTTTGTTGAATTAGACCAACTATCTCTTAGATAACCAAATTCTTTATCAAGAATATTTCCTGTTGCTTGTATTCTTTGTTGAACATTAGAATATTGATGTCCTTTCATTTGGTCTACTGCTTGTGCAAATAAAGCTGCTTCACCTTTTTCCTATTCCATTTAATTTATCAAATAAAAGCTTTTTTTCTCTAGTTCCTAGTCCTTCTACACCATATCTTTGTTCTAAACCATCTAAGAAGTTACCAGTATTTTTTTATCCTTAGCAAAAAGCTGTATATGGTATTTTTTTGATAAGTATAAAGCTTTTTAATGTGTCATCAGTATTTTGAGTAGCTGTCGCTATCCAAGTTAAACCACTTGACACAAATGAGAATTTCATTGAACTTCCAGCACTCAATGAAGAAATTACATCATTATATGGCTTTTAATATATTTTGACCTACTTCTATATCTTTTTTTCATTTGTATATTTACTTGCTTCTGTACCAAATATTAGATCTACTTTTTGTAATCCTGTTAATAAATTTAATCCTTGTATAGGGGTTAGTATAATTTACTCCTGATGTATCTACATACATTCCTATAGATGAAGCTTGACCTAAAGAAGGTGTCGCTAAATCAGCAACTGTTAAGTTTAATGATGTTGTTCCTACATTTACACTTAAAGGTTTAGGGTGTTGCAGTAACTGTATCAACAGCTATAGGTGTAACTCTTGTACCATCTCTATAAATAGTAGCTGTTCCATCTCCTGGAGCAACTATATTTATTCCTGCAACTGTTTTTTTCCTGTTGCAGATTGTTTCTTTACATCTATTGGACCATTAAGAACTCCAGTTCCTCCTCCAGGAATTTGATTATCATAGTTATTTTCTTTAGTTCCTTTGTTTATAAATACACCTGTTAAATTTGTACCATCAACTATGTTTATTGTTCCATAGTTTTTTTGATTATTGCACCATTAGATGCAACCACACCTACTATTCCATCATTTGTTGGATTAGGCACAGTTGTTATTGTTCCGTAGTTATATCCAATAGCATTATTATCTAAGTACATTCCTATTGTCTTTTTACCACTTAATTCAATTCTTCCTCTATTTGTTGCAGTTGAACCTGAACCAGTAGCAAACATACCTATTCCATTGTCTTTTTCAACTTTAATAGTACCATAGTTTACAATGTTTCCTGTACTTACTAATGTACCAGCATTATTTACATAACCTGCTGCCATACCTATTCCATATAATTTATTTACAGTGTCACTTCCACTTACTGTTATTGTTGGACTTACTGTAGTTGAACCATTTGTTGCAGTTCCTCCACCTATACTATACATTCCAACGTTTCCTACCCCTGTACCAAAATTCATATTAGCTAGGTTAGTTACAGTACCTGCTGCATATATTCCATAGTTTTTACTTCCTGTTGCAGTTAACTCTGTATTATTTGTTATATTTCCTGTCGTATCTGATGAATATACATATACTGCATCATCTCCAAGAGTAACTCCACTTGCTACGTTTGTATGTAATTTTGTTCCAGTTCCTTTTATAACATAACCGTAAGAACTATCACCAATTTGCATATCTGCATCACCAGTTATTATTTGGTTTTGTTCCAGTTGTAAATACTCCTACTGATTGGTTATTTCCTACTTCTATTTTTTTGTACCTGCTTGCAAGTATACTGTTGAAGCTACTAAACCTGCTGGATGTTGTCCATTAGAATAAATACCTACTGAACTATCTCCAACTTTTACCTTTCCATTTCCAGTTAAGTCAACTTTTTTACCATAAATACCATAAGTATTATTTCCACCTATTATATCTTTATCATTTGTTATTTTTAGTGTCATCATCATTTTGTATACATACCAATATTAGGTTCATTTTCTGAAAGTCCGTCTGCTAAGTTTATAGTTCCACTATTTTTTTAAGTCAGAAGAATTTTTTTGCAAACATTCCTACAGATTTTTTTGTCCATTGATATTTATAGTTCCTTTATTTTCTAAAGTTGCTTTTATCTCCAGACATTCCTGTTGAAGAATTACCAGATAATGTTATAACTCCAGTTGTATCATTTGTTCCAATAGCTGTTGCTCTTGTTGCAGTAGAGTTATTATTTTTTTACATAAATACCAGTCGCATTAGCTCCATCTAAAGTAACTTCACCTTTATTTAAAAATATTAGTTTGTCCTTGACCTACTGCAGCTGTTCCAAATTCATTTACTATTGGATTATTTGTTGCTGAATCAATTCTATATGCTACTCCTAAAAATACCTATAGAGTTTTTGTCCCCAACATTTACCTTTCCAGCACTTGTAACTTCAGAGCCATTTACTGAATAAATACCCACTGCTGAATCATTAGCAGAATTTGAAGTTTCTTTTTTTCTACATTTATAGTTGAAGAAGCATCTGTATTTATTTTTTTCCATAGTTTATATATAGTCCTACTGCACCATTTCCAGCATCTGTTCTGTCTGCTATTACTTTTAGTATTAGCTTCCATGTTTATTTGAGTCTCATTATTACTTACTGCAGATGAACTTGAACTCATAGCTAAAACCAACAACAGTAGATTCTCCTATTTTTTTGAAGATTCTGCCCCAGTTAAAATTGCTTTTTGCATTTTTTTCCAGCTTTCAAATTAACTTTGGCTCTTTGTACTATTAAATTTTTTTGTAAATGTATCAAAATCTGAATTTCCTCCATCAGCTGCAACTTTTTTTGTCTAAATCTTCATCAATATTGTATGCTCCTAATCCATCTATTACTGCAATCTTATATTTAGTATAAGTAGTTCCTGTTGATGTATCTACATTATTTACACCACTTATTCCTGCTAATGTTATTGCATTAGTACGTAAATTTGTTAAATTTAATGTACTTGTTGGAGCTTTTTAAATTAACTACTGTTGCATCATTTGAAAAAAACATTTACTTTAGTACCTGAATCTGTAGTAACATAATTTGTTCCACCTATTGTTTTTCAAATCCTATAGACTTACCTCTTAATGTTAAAGTTGCTCCAGATATGTCAGCTTTTCCTGTATCTGCAACATAAACAGCATATCCATCTCCTGCGTAATCAATTTTAGCATTTGTTAAATTAAGATTACTTTGAACTCCTCCACTATTTTTTTCCATATGATGCTACTCCTGCAGAACCATTTTTTTACAACTATATTGGCTCCTGTTAAGTCTACATTTGCTCCCTTTTTCAATATAAACTCCTATTCCTTTCGTTGTACTTCCGGTATCATCAGTTGTAATTTTTAAATTAGCTCCTGCTGTTGAAGTAATAGTTCCACCATCACTATATATACCTTTAGAACCTTTTTTTAGTATCTATTGTTGTTGCCCCTGATATATTAACAGTCCCTTCTTTATTATAGATTCCAATATTCTTATCACCATTTATTTTTTTAAAGTCCCTGTTTGATTATAAGTTCCTAAGTTATATATTCCTGTTCCACCTACACTATTATATTCAATAGTAGCTCCAGCAAGATTCGATCCTGTATTTCCTTTATCTACTGCCATAGCGATATTGTTTGTTCCACCAAGAATTTTTATAGTTCCAGCATTGTTTATTGTTGCTCCTGTTGTAGGGCTAGCTGTATCAAAACTTCCAGCTGTCATAGCATAGAATTTATTTGCTTTAACCTCTAATTTGTTTCCAGATTTATATGTTACAGTACCAGTTTTTTTCCAGCTTGTAAGAAACTATTTCCATCACCTAAATTACCTGTTGTCCAATTATAATCTTTAGACAAAATTACTTCACCAAAATCACTTCTTACCAATGCACTATTTTTAGTAGTTTTATTTTCATTAAAAGTAAAAGTTCCTCCTAATCTAGTACTATCTAAATTAAATGGATTTGAGTTTACTCCTGGTGAACCTGATCTTAAGAAACCTATATTATTTTTCTCCTCCAACTTTTACTTGTAATTTAGTGACCTTAGCTAAAGGATCTCCAGTTGATGCTCCTTGTGCCATGTAAATTCCAACATTCTTTTTTTACCCTCTACTGTTATAACTCCATTTTCACCTGTAACATCTGTTTTTATCGTAATAATCAGCAGTTCGAGTGTGATAATCCTTCATTCTTAGTCCATAGTTATTTTTCACCTTTTTTACATTTACATTACCTATATATAATTTGGTATTAGGAGCATATGAATCATAGTATCCATAGTCAATACCTATACTATTTTTTTAGAAGTAATATTTATAGTTCCAGCATTTATAGTTTGAGGTTGTTTTATAAATTCTCCACTAGCATAACTATATTCAGTATCTATTTGAATTCCAACAAGGTTGTATCCACTAGCCAAATTAATGGTTCCTGAATTTTTTTCAATATAGATGTTCCATTTGCTGTTGCAGCCTGATTGTAAGTTAATAATTGATGTTCAAATCCTAATAATAAGCTTCCACTAGTTGGATCATCATGCCCATGAAGAGTTAAATTTCCAGCGAAATCATAAGTTTTATCAGTATTTTTTTGACACTGTATGGATTTAAACTTACAAAATATAATGTTCCATTTCCTGCAGTAGAAGCTCTAGTTATATCATAATCACCCTTTATAGTAACTGAGTGATCTGCTGCATCATTTATAAAAAAAGTATCCTTGTGATGATGCAGTCCCTGGAACTAAACTTGTTCCTGCAGTTCCATTGTCTAGTTTAACTTCAACATTTCCTCCAGTCATAGTTCTTCCATTAGCAGTATAAGTTAAAAAAATACTGGGGCAGTTGTATTGTACTCATGATAATTTTTCAACATATAAACCTGACTGATTTGTTGGAAGAGTAGGACCTTGACCAAAACCAGTACCATTAAATGATAAATCAATTGGATTAAAAACAACTATTTCTGGTTTTATCTGGAGTAGCCGGTCTTTGAGGTGCTTTCACTATTTGGGGCTCAAAAGGTGGTAAAGATCCTGATGGTTCAGGTGGCACAAAAGTTGGAGCCTGTTTATTTACTTCTTTTGGTCTTATTCCCGCACTTACTTCAACTTCTTTTTGGTGGTTCATAAACTAAATCTAAGCTTGTTGTTCCATAAGATGTTGACATTACAGATGAAGCCTTAAATCTTTCCAATGGATCTGTCTTTCTAGTTAGATTTAATTTTTTTCTTTACTTTTTATCTCCTCTTCCTTTATATGAAGCTCCCCAATTATCATACATATAGTTCATTCCAAATTGCCATGAAGCCCAAGGTGATTTAACTACTTGATCTCCTTGTTCCATCAATTGAATTAATTCTAATTTTTAAACCATCTATTACTTTTTTTGATTTTTCTTTTCTTGCTACTTCAACTTTATTTTTGCAAAAGTTTCTACTGAACTTCTTAAATTTTTCTTTAGATGCAGCTATTTCTTGTGTAGACATAACATCTTGTGAAAAATGCACTTAATCCCATCATTAAAAAAAGTATTGCAAGACCAAGTGAATATTTTACACCTTTGTATCTCTTTGCAATTGAACGTAAATTCTTTTTCTACCATGTATAGATTATTTTTTTACCATCTCTTTTTTTCCTCCCATAAATCTATATACACTCCAAAAATTCACCTTATCTTTGAACTAATCTGAATTCAACTCTTCTATTTTTGTAATCTTCCTTCTGGTGTTTCATTAGTTGCTACTGGATATTCTTCTCCCTTAGCTTCTATTCCAACTATTCTATCTTCTGGTAATCCAAATTCAATTAACTTAGCTTTTTACAGCTTCTGCTCTTCTTCTTGAAAGTCCTATGTTATATTGGTTACTTCCTACAGAGTCTGTATGTCCTTCTATTGTTAATTCATAGTTATTTTTGTTCGATGAAATCTTTTTAAGTTGTTTAACATTTCAAAATATTGAGGTTTTTACTACTGATTTGTCAAAATCAAAGTTTAGCGCTCTTTCATCTAATACTATTGTCATTTCTTTTTGGTGCTTCTATATTAGTTATATCCATATTCTTTATTTCTAATGCATTTATTCTTATTGTATTTTTCACGCATTTGTGTTGTTGTTAACCCTTGGACTGCTAATGCTGGTAGAGAAAATACTAATAATAGTAACAATGTTATTATTGTTGTTGTGCTCTTTCTCTTTTCCATTTGTCAGCCTCCTTTTCTAATGATAAGTATTCTTCTGTATACTCAACTTTTCCTTCTTCAACTAATTTATCTATATTTTTCTGATGGTTTTTACTGCTTTTATTATTAGCTAAATAAGCTTCTATATTATCTAATCTTGCTGTATTGTAGTTTACTACCTTTTTGATCTGTACATGCTACTAATGATAAAACTCCCTAATATTAACGCTAATTTTTTTCATATTTTTCCTATTCTCCTTTTTATTAATAAGTTACTCTTCTTTCAAGTTCCCCAACATTCTTTTTCTAAATTATCAAGCATTTCATTTGTCTTATTGTAGTTTTTCTATTTTTGCATTTATTTCTAGCATTCTCTTCTTAATTCTTTTGTACTTCTAAATCCATTTTTTTCTGATTCAGTCATGTCTTTTTCTTGCTTTTTTTAGGTACTACTACCTCTTCTTGCGCTACTGCTACTTCACCTTCTACAACTGTTCCATCTACAGTTTCTGTAGTTTGATTAGCTATTTCTTGAGCTGATTGTGCCCCTTCTTCAGCTTGTCTTTTAGCAGCTTCTTCTGCAGCTCTTTCTGCTTCTTTTTCTCTTTCTTTTTGCGCTTTTTCATATTCTTTTAGTAATCTTTTTCTTTTGCTTCATCGTCACTTTCTTCAGCATAAGAAAATGAACCCACTAAAAAGTAATCCTAATAATGCTGTTAACATTAATTTATTTTTTTCATCTATATTCCCCCTATTATTGTTGTACAGGTTCTACTACTGGAGTAGCTTCTTCTATAGCTTCAGTTGTTTTTATATCTTCATCCATTATTTGATAGTATCCTGCCACTTCTGCTTCTTCTCTTGCAACACTTCTTACTACTCTTTCATAGAAATCTAATTTTTTTCTAGAGCTTCTTTTCTTGTTGCTTCTAATTTTTTTCTGCTTCTGTTTTTTTGGCTTAGCTTTTTTTCTGCTTTTTTTGCCTTTATCATCGCTTCTATTTCTGCTAATGAGCTTGCTTCAGATGTTGTTATTCCCAACTCTTTTGCTTCTTGTTGTAATTTAAGAGTTTCTGTATCTTCTTTCTTTATTTTATTTCTCATACCATCTAAGATTTCCATTGCTTCTTGTTCATCTTGAGGATTTAGTCCTTCTGTTGCTACTACAGCTACTGCTGGAGCTTCAACAACTTCTACTACTTGAGATTTAGCTTGTTCTTCAGCAAGTCTAGCTTGTTCTTCAGCCTCTTTTCTTGCTTTTTTTCTTCAGCTTCTTTTTGCTAGTTTTGCTTTTTGCTTTTTCTGCTTTTTTTCAATTTCTGTTCTCTTTTTTTGTCTAATATTGACATAGCATCATCTTCTGCGTAAGCTATTGATGACAATGCACATAGAAATAAAATTGTTTTTTTAGAAACTTCTTCATTATTTCCCCTCCTATTTAATTTAAAAACTTCTAGTAATTTTTGTTAGTTCTACGATTTGTTGTTCTTTGTCTGCGATTTTTTTGTTCTAACTTGTTGTAGTATTCATCGAATCTTTTTTTAATAATTTTTTTGTACTCATCTCTGTGCCATCTGATTTTTTTGAATCTTCTTTTTAGTTTTTGCGTAAAGTTCTTCTCTACCTAATTGCTTTTTCTTTGAGTTCTTTAACTTCTTTTTCAAGATTTGCTTTTTTTCTTGAATAAACTCTTCTTTTCTTTCAGCTTCCTTTTGCATTAAAAGCTTGATACTCTGCCTCAATATTTCTAACTTCGTTTATTACTTCTTGAGCTACAGCATCCGTTGCTTCTGCTGAGTAAGAAACTGCTCCCACTACCAACATTGCACCTAAAATAAATTTGATTTTCATAGTTCCCCCTTTAAAAACTTTTTTTGATAAAAAAATTAATAAAGTCCTTATAAGCCAAGTATACTTTTTTTATATACTTTTTGTCAATAAAATAATACCTTTATAAAGAAATAGAAACACTTTAATTTTTAAAGAAAAAAATTAAAAGCTGTTATAGACCAATGTTTTTTTGATATTTTTTTATTTAATAAAAAAACATCCCTGATTTCTCAGGGATATCAATAAAAAAACTTATTATTTTTATTATACAGTAGTTATTTCTTTTTTTCTTTTTTTAGCAAGTAATTCATCTATTTCTTTGATATATTTATCAGTTAAAGTTTGAACATTAGCTTCTTCTTTCTTTAATTCGTCTTCAGAAATAGGATTTTTCTTTATCTTTTTCTAATTTCTTTAAATGGTTATTAACATCTTTTTCTGATATTTCTAACAGCAATTTTACCATTTTTCTGCTTCATTTTTTTAGCAAGTTTTACATATTCTTTTTCTTCTATCAGCTGTAAGTTCTGGTAAAACAAGTCTTATTACTCTACCATCGTTATTAGGAGTCATTCCTAAATTTGCAGCAAGTAATGCTTTTTTTCAATTTTAGGTATTAAAGTTTTATCCCAAGGATCTATAACTAAAAGTCTTGCTTCTGGAGCTGATACTGTTCCTACTTGATTTAAAGGAACTTCACTTCCATAGTTTTTCTACTTTTTACTGCATCTAACATAGCAACATTTGCTCTACCCGCTCTTATAGATGTAAATCTTTCTTTTACTGATTCAATAGTTTTTTTAACATTTTTCTCTTCGCATTCTTTTTACAAGTTTGTCACTAGCTATACTCATTATTCCTCCTTCAGTTAATTAAATAATTTAATCTGCTACAACTGTAGTTCCGATATTTTTCTCCCATAATAACTCTCTTTTAAGTTTCCTTCAATTAAAGAATTGAAAAACAATTATAGGTAATTTATTTTTCTCTACATAGTGAAATAGCAGTGGCATCCATTACTTTTTAAATCTTTTTGCTAAAACTTCATTATATGTAACTTTTTTTCATATTTTTTTCGCATCTGCAAATTTTTACAGGATCTTTATCATAGATACCGTCAACTTTGGTAGCTTTTATAACAACATCTGTTTCCATTTCTATTGCTCTTAAAAGCTGCTGCTGTATCTGTTGTAAAATATGGATTTCCTGTTCCAGCTCCAAATATAACTACTCTACCTTTTTTTCAAGATGTCTTTGAGCCCTTCTTTTGATGAAAGGTTCTGCAACTTTTGGCATTTCAATAGCAGTTTGTACTCTTGTTGGAACACCTAATTTTTTTCAATTGAATTTTTGTAATGCTAAAGAGTTAATAACAGTAGCAAGCATACCCATATGATCCCCTGTAACTCTATCTACCCCTTGTGCAGCTCCAGAAATTCCTCTGAATATATTTCCACCTCCAATAACAATAGAAACTTCAACACCTAAGTCTACAATTTCTTTAATTTGTTTTGCATAAGAAGTTATTACATCAGATGAAATTCCAAATTCTTGTTCTCCCATTAGGGCTTCACCGCTTAATTTCAATAAGATTTTTCTTGTAAAAAGGGCTTTCCATATTTTTATTCTCCTCCTCTAAAATTTATAAAAAAATAGAGGATGCAAAGTTGCATCCTCATAAATAACTATCCATTGATTTGAGCAGCAACTTCTGCAGCGAAATCTTCTTCTTTCTTTTTCTATTCCATCTCCAACTTTGAATCTTTCGAATGATAGAACTTTAATATCTCCTGCATATTGTTTAACAGTTTCTTTGTTTTTCAGCTCTTACATAAACTTGATCTACTAAACAATTTTTCTTCATAGAATTTGTGCATTTTTTTCCTTCTAATATTTTTTTCAATTATATTAGCTGGTTTTCCTTCTTCTTCTAATTGTTTTTCTAGCTATTTCTTTTTCATGTTCTAAGTCAGAAGTTGTAACTTCTTCTTCTGATAAATATTTAGGATCCATAGCTGCTACGTGCATTGCTATGTTTTTTTAGCTTTTTCTAAGTTTGCTTCTGTAGCTTCTCCAGACATTTCAACAATTACTCCAAGTTTTTCCACCTAAGTGGCTGTAAGTTTGTACGAAACCATCTTTTTGCAACTACAACAGCTAATCTTCTTAAGCTCATGTTTTTCTCCGATTTTTAGCTATTAATTCAGTTAAAAGCTTCAGAAACTTTTTTTGTCTCCTTCCAATTTGAGCTTCATTTAATTCTTCTAATTGATGAGCATTTCTTTTCTAAAGCAAGTTTTACTAATTTTTCTTCCAAATTCTTTTGAATTCTTCATTTTTTTAGCAACGAAGTCAGTTTCAGAGTTGAACTCTAAAATAACTGCTTTCTTGTGATCAGGAGTAACTGCATCGAATATTAATCCTTCTGCTGCTATTCTTCCTGCTTTTTTTAACAGCTTTAGTTATACCTTTTTTTCTCTTAGGTAGTCTATTGCCTTTTCTATATCTCCATCATTAGTTTCTAATGCTTTTTTTACAGTCAAGCATTCCTGCTCCTGTTCTTTCTCTTAATTCTTTTTACTAAAGCAGCTGTTACTGTAGCCATTTCATAACCTCCTATGATTGATTGTATTAACTATATTATTCTACTGAACGCTTCTTCAACATTTACTTCTTCTGATTGCGGTTCTACATGTTCATGTCCTTGGTTTCCTTCAACTATTGCATTAGCTATAACAGAAGTAATTAATTTTTACTGATCTTATAGCATCATCGTTTTGCAGGGATAGGGTAAGTTATTAAATCAGGATCTACGTTTGTATCTATCATAGCAAATACAGGGATTCCTAATAAATGAGCTTCTCTAACTGGTAATTCTTCCATTTTAACGTCTACTACGTATATAGCATCTGGAGCTTTTTCCATATCTCTGATTCCAGATAAGTTTTTTTAGATAATTTAGATAATTCTTTTTCTGAATTCTGCAGCTTCTTTTTTTAGTGTAGTCAGAATCTAAAGTTCCATCTGCATCCATTCTTTCTAATTCTTTCATTCTTTCAATTCTCTTTTTTTGATAGTAGAGAAGTTTGTTAACATTCCACCCTAACCATCTGTTGTTGATGTAATACATTCCAGATCTTTCTGCTTGTTCTTTAATAGCTTCTTGAGCTTGTTTCTTAGTTCCTACAAATAGAACTTTTTCCTCCATCTTCAGCTATTTTTTTCTCATTTCTTCATAAGCTTCTTCTATTTTCTTTAAAGATTTGTGTAACTGAACCTCCCACGACTGAAGTCGCAGGGTTCTTGGGTAGTAGTTGCTTCTGTTAGCCAACTAAATTTACCAAGCTATCCCCATAGTTCCTACGGTTCATATATTTATATATTTAAGCACTTATACCTAATATCCTTAGTCCTTCTTTTTAGTATATTTTTTTGCTGCATTTATATCTCTATTATGTACAGCTCCACATACTGGACAAGTCCATTCTCTTATACTTAAATCTTTTACTTCTTCATTTCTATATCCACAACAATTACATATTTGACTACTTGCAAAAAAATTTATCTACTCTTACTATTGTTCTTTCATACCATTTCGCTTTATAACTTAGTATTCTATTGAATTCACTCCATGATACATCCACAATATTTCTCGCTAATTTATGATTTTTTTACCATATTTTTTTACTTGTAAATCTTCCATACAAATAATATCATATTCTTTTTATTAGCATTGTTGATAATTTTTTTGTAAAAAGTCTTCTCTTTGATTTGATATCTTTTCAAATAATCTTGCTACTTTTTATTCTAGCTTTATTCCTATTTGAACTACCCTTTGGTTTTTCGTGATAGTTTTTCTTTGTAATATCGCTAGTTTATTCAAAGATTTTTTTGTAAATATTTTTGGATTTTTCTATTGAGATTTCATCACTGGTAAGCGCAAAATCCTTTATACCTAAATCTATTCCAACATTCTTATTTGTACTTTCTAATTTTTTTCTACTTCTACATCTGTACAACATAAAGATATATAATATTTTCCACTAGGCGCTTGGGTTATTGTTGCACTTATTATTCGTCCTTGTGGTTCCATTTTATCTCTTATTTTTTTAGTTTTTCCTAACTTAGGTACTTTTTATCCATTTATCTAAAAAAACTCTATATTATTATTTGTATAATTAGTTCTGTATGATTTTTCTATTATCTTTCTTAGATTTAAACTTTGGATAGCCTCTTCCACTAAAGAAGTTTTTTTATAGGCTTTATCTAAATCTTTTAAAGAATTTTTGTAAAGAAAATTTATCTACATCTTTTAACCATTCTTTCTCTTGTTTTTAAAAACCGTCAGTGCTTTGCTACATTGATTATATGACATAGATTTTTTTCTCTTTGTTATACAGCTCTTGTTTTTAAACCTAAAAAAATGATTATAGACATATCTTACACAACCAAAAGTACAATTTAATATTGTTATTTGAGTTTTAGTTGGATAAAATCTAAACTTATATGCTTTTTTTCCATGCGATTTCACCTCCATTTACCTATATATAGTATACTACTTTTTTTATACTATAAGTAAATGAAAAAGTAAAAATTTTTTTCTAAATATATGAACCTAAAACTGACTCAGTCGTTTTTAGAGGGTTGTCGTTCACATAAGTACGCTACCACTTATGCAGTTCTCTTATGAACTTCTTAATATTTCTATTAAGCACAGACTATATCTTATCCCACAGCTCTATCTGTTTGGGTCTACCCACTTCCACCAGCTTTGGTGTACTTCCCTCAAGAGGAATAGTCGTTGAACCTTACCTTGCGGTCTTGGCTGCTGATTGCCCATTATCTTAACACTTAGGATTTAACCTTATGTCATCTAGTATATTTTTTCTGCTTTCGCCACTTTCACACTTGTACCATATTATTTAGGTATTATGTTGTAGTTATACTAGCTTTAGGGATTTCCAGCAATTCGAGTAGTATTGGATAGCTTTTTCAAGTCGCTACCTCTACATACATATTTCTATATATGCTGACTATACTTAACGGTCTAACTCATGACTGACACCCTATGAGTGCTTAGAGTCACAAGTGTGCGACCATATTTTTTTAATCAATTACATGAATTCCATTTCTTTCTGTGAAAATATACTTTTTTTCATTTTTTTGGGTTCCATCTTTTAGCTTGATGTCCAAAATGAACTCCAGCTTCTAATAATTGTTTCATTGATACAACTGACATTTTTTTCCTCCTAAAATTTTTAAATTTGGTTATACTTCCATCAATCTCAAAACTAAGCCATCTAAAATTTAGAACACCTTGCTTAGAAATAATTGATGTGATTATTTAACGCTTATAGATTTTATCATTTTTTTCAAACTTTGTCAATTAATCCAATAGCTTTTTATTTTTTTCTTCTTTTTCTTTTTAATATTTTTTTAAAAAAATTTTTTTGCATTTTTCTTTAATATTATTTTTCAAAACCATCTAGCCAATCCTCTGGTAAATTATAATTTTTTTGTCTTTCTTTAATTTAAAGTTTTTTTAATTTCTCTAAACTTTCTAAATGTCTGTCACTTATATATAGTCTAACTACTTCTTCAAAAGTTTGATTAAAACGATTAGTTCTGAATCCATTGTTATTATATTCTTTTTATATAATTTTTTTATCTTTTTATTTCCTCTACTGTTAAATGATTTAGAAAACTCAAGCCATTATCAAAAAAATTGGAGCAGTTTCTAATATTTTTATTTGTATTGTTATCTATAAACATTCCAAAATTACCTAAGTGCCTGTCTGTATTTCCTATGATTGCATCAAATATCATTAAATCTTCAAATTTTTCTTTTTCCATATATTTTTTTATTTCTACTATTATCTTTGAGTCCAATGATTTCAATGCAAGGTCCTTACTTCTTAATAACATTTCTATTGGGATATAACCTTTATCTTCAGTTGTAAATAGTTCACAAGCTGAGACAATTTGACTATGAAATTCTCTAAGTTCGTAATTTACAGGAAATAATTTTTTTCAGAGTTTATATTTTTCAAAAAAATATTTTAGCAACCTGTGATGAATAAAATTCACTATATGCTTCCTTACCTTGATTAGCAAATTCTGGTGTGCTCCTTTATATAGATAAATTTTTTTCCATTCTCTATATGCCAACATTTTTTTAACATACCATTAGTTGTCAGTTCAGGTGATGTTGTAATTCCTGTTATTTTTTTCTCCATATCCTGTAAAAGCAATATTTCCTATCACTTCTGAAAATTTATTTTTTTATAAATTGTATTTTTTTCCCATTTATACTCATCTTTTTTTATCACTTGGAATTATCCAATAACAATCATTTAAAGATAAACCAAAAGAAACATCAATATAATCCATTACATTTTTTTGTTTTTTTGCTATTTTTTTCAAAAAAACCTTATCTATTAAAAACCCTATTTTTTTAGGTGCTTTTTCTTGTTTCTATCCATTTTTTTGAATACCACTTGAATTTACCTCTAAATTTAAAAGGAAATAATTTTTTTATTTTTTTCATTAATGTCCTTTAAGAAAAAAAGTTATATGTTTCTCCATCTTCTCCTTTTTTTCAATAGAAAATATAAAAGCTTTAGTAGTTCTTTATCTTTTAGTTTTTAGGCAATATTCTTTTTCTAATTTTTTTCAATCATCTTATCTCCTTTCTTTATTATAAAATAATTCTATTCTTTCTCTTTCTTTATTTTCTAATTCTATCCCCCATTTAACAAATTCTTTGATATTTTTCAGATGCTAAAAAAATTTATATATTTTTCCTTTTTTTCTTCTTTTTGGAATTAAAAATAGGAGCCAAATTTTCTTTTTAAACAACTATGAATAATTAATAATCTTCCAGTTCTTCCATTTCCATCTCCAAAAGGATGAATCTTTTTCAAATTTTTATATGTTGATCCAATATTGCTTCTATCTTTTTCTTCATCTGTCTTTGCATTATTCAGTCTATATTCTAAATTTTGGCACCAATCTTCTATAACAGTTGGAACTAAATATGGCTTAGTTGTTTCAGTAACTGAACCTAAAAATAATATTTTTGTATCTTTTTAAATTCTCCATTGTCTTCTCTCAAATTTTTCCATAATATACCTATGGTAATTTTTTTAATTAAATCAGTTGAAATTACTCTATCAGCTTTTTAAAAAGTAGCTCAAAAGCTTTTTTTATAATTTTTTGACCTCATAGTATTCTCTTTCTGTCATTCCTTTAGGAATATAATTGTGAATAAGAATAGAAATAGTATCTCCTAAAGTCAGAGTATTTCCTTCAATAGCTGTGGAATGATGTGTTGCTCTAACTAATAAATCATCTATATACTCATTTGTCATTTTTTTCTACAATAATATTCATTTTTTTCCCCTGATATTACTTTTACATTTTTTTACATCTATATTATATCATTTTTTTCCAATAAAAAAAGAGAAGTTTTTTTAACTTCCCTTAAATAGTTCCTTCTGCTTTTTATTTTAATATCATCTAATTCATTTAAAAAAAGAAAAAGTTTTTTTAAATGCTTCTTGTAATAGCCCTAACATCATCTTTATCTAAATCGTAAATTTTATCACCATAGATTCTATATTTTTGAAATTTCTCTAATTTTTCCTTATTTTTCACAAATGCTTTTTGCATAGGTTGGATTTTTTTGGTATTTAGTACAATTTACAGTAAATCCACCTCTGTACTTTTTACCAGCTTTTTTTACTTGTTATCGGAGCTGCTAATAAAGTACTATCTTTTTTTAGATAATTCACTTAATACTAGTGCATAATGCTTTCCTGACATTTCTCCACCAACATTATTAGTCTTAAACTGAACCTCCCACGACTGACACCCTACGAGTGCTAGAGTCGCAGGGTTCTTGGGTAGTAGTTGCTTCTGTTAGCCAACTAAATTTACCAAGCTATCCCCATAGTTCCTACGGTTCATATATTGTATATTTAAGCACTTATACCTAATATCTTTAGTCCTTCTTTTTAATATGTTTTTGGCTGCATTTATATCTCTATTATGTACAGCTCCACATACTGGACAAGTCCATTCTCTCACACTTAAATCTTTTACTTCTTCATTTCTATATCCACAACAATTACATATTTGACTACTTGCAAAAAAATTTATCTACTCTTACTATTGTTTTTTTCCATGCCATTTCGCTTTATAACTTAGTATTCTATTAAATTCACTCCATGATACATCTATAATATTTCTTGCTAATTTATGATTTTTTTACCATATTTTTTTACTTGTAAGTCTTCAATACAGATAATATCATATTTTCTTATTAGCATTGTTGATAATTTTTTTGCAAAAAAATCTTCTCTTTGATTTGATATTTTTTTCAAATAATCTTGCTACTTTTTATTCTAGCTTTATTCCTATTTGAACTACCCTTTGGTTTTCGTGATAGTTTTTCTTTGTAATATTGCTAGTTTATTCAAAGATTTTTTTGTAAATATTTTTGGATTTTTCTATTGAGATTTCATCACTGGTAAGCGCAAAGTCCTTTATACCTAAATCTATTCCAACATTCTTATTTGTACTTTCTAATTTTTTTCTACTTCTACATCTGTACAACACAGAGATATATAATATTTTTCCACTAGGCGCTTGTGTTATTGTTGCACTTATTATTCTTCCTTGTGGTTTCATTTTATCTCTTATTTTTTTAGTTTTTCCTAATTTAGGTACTTTTTATCCATTTATCTAAAAAAACTCTATATTATTATTTGTATAATTGGTTCTGTATGATTTTTCTATTGTCTTTCTTAGATTTAAACTTTGGATAGCCACTTCCACTAAAAGAAGTTTTTTTATATGCTTTATCTAAATCTTTTTAAAGAATTTTTGTAAAGAAAATTTATCTACATCTTTTTAACCATTCTTTTTCTTGTTTTTAAAAACTGTGAGTATTTTTGCTACATTGATTATATGACATAGACTTTTTTTCTCTTTGCTATATAGCTCTTGTTTTTAAACCTAAAAAAATGATTATAGACATATCTTACACAACCAAAAGTACAATTTAATATTGTTATTTGAGTTTTAGTTGGATAAAAATCTAAACTTATATGCTTTTTTTCCATTCGATTTCACCTCCATTTACCTATATATAGTATACTACTTTTTTTATACTATAAGTAAATGAAAAAAAGTAAAAATTTTTTTCTAAATATATGAACCTAAAAACTGACTCAGTCGTTTTTAGAGGGTTGTCGTTCACATAAGTACGCTACCACTTATGCAGTTCTCCTGGCATATACACTCCTTAATAAATTAAGGAGATTAGCTTGAACTTCTAATATTTCTATTAAGCACAGACTATATCTTATCCCACAGCTCTATCTGTTTGGGTCTACCCACTTCCACTAGCTTTAGTGTACTTCCCTCAGGAGGAATAGTCGTTGAACCTTACCTTTCGGTCTTGGCTGCTGATTGCCCATTTTTAGCCTTTCCCAAATCTTTGATTTGGGGAATTACTAACTAACACTTAGGATTTAACCTTATGTCATCTAGTATATTTTTTTCTGCTTTCGCCACTTTCACATTTGTACCATATTATTTAGGTACTATGTTGTAGTTATACTAGCTTTAGGGGTTTCCAGCAATTCGAGTAGTATTGGATAGCTTTTTAAAGTTGCTACCTCTACATACATATTTCTATATATGCTGACTATACTTAATGGTCTAACTCATGACTGACACCCTACGAGTGCTAGAGTCACAAGTGTGCGACCATATTTTTAATCAACTAAATAAACCCCTAAAACCTCATAAGTCATAAATCCCTCCTACAAAAAATTAGGCATACCCTAAGATATGCCTACAACCATCCTTAACTAATAAGGCTTTTTTTCCTCCACATCTATCCTTAACTAATAAGGCTTTACTCTAATGAGTGATGTTAACTTATAATACCATAAAAATCTACATGTGTAAAAGTTTTTTTATTTTTACCTTTTTCCACGGTGCTAGTTTTTTTATATTTTTCTGTATAAGCAACTATATCCTTACCTTTAATTCCTGATTGAGCCAAACTACTAGCTATTTCATTTATTTCTACTTGTGACAAAGGGTTATTTTTTTGAAATTTCCACTAGTTTTTGATTTGATCTTTTCCTTTTTGATGTATTTTAGAACCTTCATCAGCCACCAAGTTGTGTTTAATTAATTTTTTTCATTGAATTCCAATTCTTTTTTTCAATTCTTTATTAACTTCTTCTAATTTTTTTGTGTATTAGATAATTCATCTGTTTTGTCTTTTTAATTCTTTTTGTTTTACCAGTCACAGCTGATAAAAGCAGTAATTGAACCTGCTACCCCAGAAACTTCCATCAAAAATTGCAAAAGCAAAAATTATTTGACTTTTAATTAAAGAAATGTTATATAGTAAGTATAAAAATTAATCTAAAGGGGGATAAGAAAGATGAAGAAAAATATAATTAACCTGTTTGCTTCTCTTTTTTTGTACAATAGTATTATTGGGGCTTATCTTTATCATGGGCTTTATAACACCTCTTTCATATATGATTTTAGGTTTATACACTTTTTATTGAAGGAAAAAAATAATTCTAGCATTAATTTTCTTTGGTACTTGGTATATTATGTTCAAAGCTCCTTTTTCTACAGATGAATTTATTAGAAAAAAATAACAATAAATAAAAAAAGAGAATGTTATGTAACATTCTCTTCTTAATTTTTAATAATCTGGGTTCATCATATATTGAACTATATCGTCAACAAGTTCAGCAGTTTTTTTCCATTAGTATCATTCAATGGGTTAAATTCAGTTATATCTGCTGATGTAACTGAATAGTTTTTTAAATGCAAATTTCAATGATTTAAACATTTCATCAGATGACATTCCATTTCTAACTGGTACAGATACTCCAGGAGCAATTTCTGGGTCAAAGACGTTCATATCTATACTGATATGTAGGGTTATCTACTTTTAGATAATCTTTAACTTCTTCTAAAACATTATCTATTCCTTTTCTTAAAAATATCATCGTAGTAAACTATTTTTACTCCAGTTTTTTTCTATAATTTTTCTTTCTTCTACTTCAATTTCTCTTGCTCCAAAGATAACTATGTTTCTGCTATCTACTTTAGCTCCTTCCATAGAAACAGTTTACAAGTTCTCTATCTCCAAGCCCTTGAATTAAAGCTAGAGGCATTCCATGGATATTTCCTGTCAATGTACTTTCAGGAGTATTCATATCTCCATGAGCACTTATCCATAAGATTCCAATTTCTTTTTCTAAAGAAACCCCTGCCACACTTCCTAATGAAATTGAGTGGTCTCCTCCAACAAGTATTGGTCTATATCCATCAATAACTGCTTCATTAACTCTCTTAGCTATCTTTTTCACAAGTATGTAAAACTGTATTTTTTTAAATTTCAATTTCTTATCGTTGAAATCTTCTTTTTTTGTCTTTCAACTGTGATTAATTCCATTTCATCAAAAGTATCTGGATATGCTTGAATTAAATCATCAGGTCCAAACTCAGTACCTGTCTTATTAACTCCAAGATTTGTTTGTACTCCAATAAGTACATTTTTCATCTTTTCAGTATATAAGTAAACAGCGTCTTCTTCTTCAATTACATTTATAGTTTCAAGTTCTGGATCTTCCATACCTTGAATATGTAAATCTGCTTCTTTTAATTCTTCAATATGATCTATTATATCTTGACTGATTCTTTCTCCAGCAATGATTATTGGTATACCAGGTGGATATGCCATTATCATTTCACCAGAAATCTTTCCTACACTTTCCTTGAATGGAACTTTATTCTTTTTCACTGTAGAATGCTTCTCTTGGCATCAATACTAATTCAGGTGTTTCAGGAAGTTTTATATTATTTTTTTCTAAAGTCTTTCCTTTTCCAAAAAAATCTCTTACTGATATCTCTTAAAGCATCAAGTAATCTATCTATACTTTCTTCTGTATCACCCTATAGTAACAAGTCCTAAAGTATTGTAGTAATCTGATAATTCCATTTGGATATTGTAGTCGTCTACAAGTAGACTTTCAAGTTCTCCACCCTTAAGTCCTAATTCTTTAGCTGATATAGTTATTTTTGTTGGGTCAAAAGCAAAGAAACCTTCTTTTCCAACAAGTTCTTCACCAAAACAATAAATTCCAGGGATTCTATTAGCTTCTCTTCTAAAAATACTTAGCAAGTTCAATAGCCTTAGTAAGTAATTCTTGTCCTTCAGTAGCTATTTGTCTTCTTGCACAGTCAAGAGATGCCATCAATGGATAAGATGGAGATGTTGTATGAAGTAAACTTAAAATTTGTTTTACTTTTTCAACATTTACTCTATCTGAATTTACATGGATAACCGACATTTGAGTCATTGAACCTATAATTTTATGTGTACTTTGAGTACAGATGTCTGCTCCTGCATCAACAGCTGATACTGGTAATTCATCATGGAAATGTAAATGAGGTCCATGTGCTTCATCAACAATTAAAGGTATGTCATAGCTATGAACTATATCTGCTATCTTTTAGGTCTGTTGCCACTCCATAATAAGTTGGATTTATTAAAAGTACAGCAGCTATATCAGGATCTTGTTTCAACATATTTTCAACTGTTTGAGGTTTTACCCCTAAAGCAATTCCTAAGTTTTCATCTATTTCAGGATTCATGTACACAGGCTCAGATCCACTTAGAATAATCCCTGCTGATACTGATTTATGTACGTTTCTTGGTACTAGTATTTTTTCTCCAGCTTTGATAACTGACATTATCATTGCTTGTATTGCTCCAGAAGTCCCATTTACTGCAAAAAAGCTATGTTTTACTCCATAGGCATCTGCTAATAATTCTTGAGCTTCTTTTATACAACTTTTCGGATGATGCAAGCCATCAACCATTTTAAATATTGTTACATCTATAGAAAAAGGAGCCTCTCCCATAAAGTTATAGAACTCTTTATCTACTCCTTTACCTCTTTTATGTCCAGGAACATGAAATGGAAGTATATTTCTTCTTACATATTCATCTTTTTAATACTGTGAATAACGGTGTTTTTATTTTTGGTCTAACTTAGACATATCAACCTCCCTTGTAACTTTAGTTTTTATTTTATTTTTTTCAATACGAGTTATTTTATAATTATACTAGCTAAATGTCAATAAGAAAAAAATAAAAAAAGATAGGCTTTTTGACCTATCTTTTTAAATTTATTTGATAATTATTAAATAAATCCTTTATAGTCTCTCATGACTAAATGAGGCATCTATTTGTTGTATAGTATCTAACGCAACACCAACAACAATGATTATTCCTGTTCCACCAAAAATAAACTGGAAGTCCCATAGAAGTAAATATTACATATGGTAGTATAGAGATTACTGCTAAGAATAATCCTCCACCCCATGTAATTCTTGAAGCAACACCTTCAAGATATTCTACTGTTTCTTCTCCTGGTCTGATTCCAGGTATAGTTCCTCCACTTTGTCTTAAGTTTTTCAGCAACCTTTTCAGGATCAAAAAAACTAAAGCTGTGTAGAAAAATGAGAAGAACATTATTACTAAAGCATACAATATCATATATACTGGGTGATTTTTGCCCCAAATATTATAGATAAAGTTGTTTTTTTAATTGTAAGTCTGGAAGGAAGAGCATTTACTATTACTCCAGGAATTAACATAAACACAGATGCAAAGATTACAGGCATTACTCCTGCTGTATTAAGTCTCAATGGTATAAAAGATTTTTCTCCTATTCCACTTTTTGAGCTAAATCCTTTTTCCAACATAATGGATAGGAATTTTTTTCTTTTGCCCAAGTTGAAATAATACTATTCCAGCTATTGATACAGTAGCAAGAAAGCTACTAATACAAATAGAGGGATTAAGAATTTATCTCCTTGCATTTTTGAACTGTTTGTATAACACTTGAAGGAGCTCTTGATATTACATTTAAGAATATAATAAGTGAAACTCCGTTTCCTATTCCTTTGACAGAAATTTGTTCTCCTACCCACATTAAGAATACAGTTCCAGCTGTTAGTGTAGTTATTGTTCTTACAAAAAAGCTTATTCCTGGATTATAAACAAGTCCAACAGATTGTAGCCAAAGGCAAACTCCAGCTCCTTGAATAATAGCAAGTGCTATTGTCAAGTATCTTGTCCATTGAGTTATTCTATTTCTTCCAGATTCCCCTTCTTTTTGAATTTCTTCAAGTTGAGGAATAATAGATACAAAGTAAACTTACAACTATTGACGCATTAATGTAAGGGATAATCCCTAATGAGAATATAGATATCCTTGTGAGGCTCCTCCAGAAAACATATTTATATAACTAAGTACGTCACTTTTTAGAAGCCATCGAAGCAAGTCTATCCACATCTACACCAGGAGCAGGAATTAAAGTTCCTACTCTGGCAACCAAGAACATTAATAATGTGAAAATAATTCTTTCTCTAAGTTCAGGAATTTTTTACTATACTACTTAATCTAGAGCTAAATTTCTCCATTAAAGTCATATATACACCTACCTCAGATTAATATTATTTATTACTTTCTGCTCTTTCAAAACCTTTAACTTCAACTATTTCAACTGTTCCACCTTTTTGCTTCAATAGCAGCTTGAGCTGATTTAGATATTTTTATGTACTTTAACAGTTAATTTTTTTGTTAAGTTCTCCATTTCCTAAAACTTTGATTCCGTCTCTTACTTTTTTTGATTAAGAATTTATTGAATAAAGTTTCTAAAGTTACTTCTTCTCCATCTTCAAAGTTATCATTTAATAAACTTAAAAGATATAACTGTATATTCTTTTTTTGAATATAGCGTTTGAGAATCCTCTTTTTGGAACTCTTCTATAGATAGGCATTTGTCCACCTTCAAAGTAAGGTTTTACTCCTCCACCTGCTCTTGAATTTTGACCATTGCTACCTTTTCCAGCTGTTTTTCCCCAACCAGATGAGTTTCCTCTTCCTATTCTTTTTCTGTTCTTTTTAGGAACTGAAGGTGTTAATTCATTTAGTTTCACTATGCTTGCACCTCCTCAATTTTTAACAAATAAGAAATTTGAGCTAATTTCCCTTTTAATTCAGGTGTTTCATTATGTTCTACAACATCATGCATCTTCTTAAGCCCTAGTGACTTTGCAGTCGCTATGTGATTAGGCTTTCTTCCGATTATGCTTTTTACAAGCTCTATTCTAAGTCTTGCCATTTCATCTTCCTCCTAGCTTAAGATATCCTTAACTTCTAATCCTCTTAAAGCTGCTATTTCTTGAGCAGTTCTAAGTAATTTTAATGCTTCCACAGTAGCTCTTGCTACATTATGTTTATTTCTTGACCCTTTAATTTTAGTTAAAATGTCATGAACCCCAACTAATTCTAATATTTCTCTTGAAGCAGAACCAGCTATTACTCCAGTCCCTTCATATGCTGGTGCCATCCATAAAGTAGTTGCTCCCCATCTTCCTGTAATTTCATGAGGTATTGTATTATTCTTTAAAGATATCTTTACGATATTCTTTTTTGCAGCTGCAATAGCTTTTCTTATAGCATCAGGAACTCCGTTTGCTTTTCCTAGTCCTAATCCTATTTTACCTTCTCCATCTCCAACAGCAGCTAATACTGAGAAAGATATTGTTCTTCCTCCCTTAGTTGTCTTAGAAACTCTAGATATCTTCAATAATTTTTCTTGATATTGATTATCTTCTCTGTTCAACAAGTGAAATCCTCCTCTCTCTAGAAATTAGAAGCTTAATCCAGCTTCTCTAGCCGCTTCTGCAAGAGCCGCTACTCTTCCTGTATATTTATATCCTGATCTATCGAAAACGATAGCATTTATTCCCTTTTTTTCTTTAGCTCTTTCAGCTATTGCTTTACCAATGGCTTTTTGCCGCTTCAACGTTTCCACCATTAGCAATACTTCCTTTTTAATGCTTTATCTATTGTAGATGCAGATACTAGAGTAACTCCATTTACATCGTCGATTAATTGAGCAAAAATGTTAGTATTTGATCTAAAAAAACTGAAAGTCTAGGTCTTTCTGGAGTTCCAGAAATCTTATTTCTTATTGACATTTGCTTTTTTTGTCTTGACGCTTTTTCTATCAACTTTCTTAAACAACTGTCTTACCTCCTTTTTTTAAGCTATTTTAAGACTTTTTTTACGCTTCTTTTTCTTCTAATATGTTCATCAGCATATTTAACCCCTTTACCTTTATATGGTTCAGGTGGTCTCTTAGCTCTTATATTAGCTGCAACTTGACCTACTAATTCTTTTTCGATTCCATCTATATGAATAGTAGTATTCTTTTTCAACAGTAAAAAGTAATTCCAGGTATTTCATCTATGATTACTGGATGAGAAAATCCTAAAAGATATTTCTAATCCTTTTCCTTTAGCTGCTGCTCTATATCCTACCCCTACTAAAGTAAGAGTTTTTTTCTGTATCCTTTCAGAAACTCCTTTAACCATGTTGTTGATTAAAAGCTCTAGTAGTTCCGTGTATTGATCTTATAAATGGTTCATCATTAGGTCTTTCAAATGTAATGTGACCATCTTCTAACTTTATAGTTATATTTTTATTAAATTCTTTAGTTAATGTACCCTTTGGTCCTTTTTACAGTAACAACATTGTCTTTTACTGAAAAATCAACTCCAGAAGGCACAGCTATAGGGTTTTTTTACCTACTCTTGACATTAATGTACACCTCCTAAGTTTTTTTATTACCATACAAATGCAAGGACTTCTCCACCAACTTTTTTTCAGCTCTAGCAACTTTATCTGTAATAACCCCTTTTTGAAGTTGAAACTATTGCTATTCCAAGTCCAGATAGAACTCTTGGCATATCTTCCACTGAAGAGTAAACTCTTCTTCCAGGTTTAGATATTCTCTTTAATCCTTTTTATAACTCTTTCTTTTCCTGCATATTTTAAATATACTCTTATATTTTTTTCTTATTTTTCTTCATCAGTAACAATTTTGAAATTAGAAATATATCCTTGCTCTTTTTAAGATTTCAGCTATTCTTTCTTTCATCTTTGAGTGAGGTATATCTACTTTTTTCATGCATAACTGCATTAGCATTTCTTACTCTTGTTAACATATCAGCAATTGGATCTGTTAAATACATCTATTTAAATCCTCCTTCCTTTGATTAATTACCAAGATGATTTTTTTACACCAGGTATAAGTCCAGCACCTGCAAGTTGTCTAAACTTAACTCTTGATATTCCGAATTCTCTCATAAATCCTCTTGGTCTACCATCTAATTGACATCTATTTCTTTTTCTAACAACTGAAGAATCTTTTGGTAATTTGTTTAATTCAAACATAGCTTCCATATCTCCAGCAGCGATTCTTTTCTTTAATTCAGCTCTTTTTTCAGCATATTTGTCAACAAGTTTTGCTCTTTTAACATCTCTTGCGATCATTGACTTTTTTTCGCCATCTACTTTAACCTCCCTACAATTACTTCTTGAAAGGCATTCCAAAAAGCCTTTAGTAATGCTCTTCCTTCTTCATCTGTTTTTGCAGAAGAAACCATAGTGATAGACATTCCTAAAAGTTTTTCAACTTTATCAAAATCTATTTCAGGAAATACTAATTGGTCTCTCAATCCTACTGAATAATTTCCTCTTCCATCAAATGAGTCACTTGGAACTCCTTCTGAAGTCTCTAACTCTTGGAAGAACTACGTTTACTAATCTATCTAAGAAATCATACATTCTTTTCTTTTCTTAAAGTAACTTTTTGCACCAATAGGCATTCCTTCTCTTAATTTGAAACCAGCTTCAGATTTTTTTAGCTTTTTCTCAATAATGGTTTTTGTCCAGTGATTAAAGTTAAGTCTGCCATAGCAGCATCTATTAGTTTAGAGTTTTTGAGTAGCTTCTCCAACTCCCATATTAACTATAATCTTTTTCTAGTTTAGGACAATCCATGATATTTTTTTAATTTCTAATTCTTTCATTAATTTAGGAACCACTACTTCATTATAGAATTTGTGGTATCTTGAAACATATTTATCCACTTATGCTTTCCTCCTTTCTTATATTATTTCTCCAGATTTTTTTGAAACTCTTACTTTTTTTCCATCTCTAACTTCATATCCAACTCTTGTTGGTTGTTTAGTCTTTTTCATCAAACAGCATAACTTTTTGATGAGAAGATTGCAGCTTCTTTTTGTACAACTCCACCTTGTGGGTTCACTTGAGATGGCTTTTAAATGTTTTGTTACTATATTTATACGCTTCTACGATTATTTTTCCTTTTTAGGGAAAAACTCTTAGAACTTTACCTGTTTTCTTTTTTTATCTTTTCCAGATATTACATAAACTATATCTCCAGTTTTTACATGTAATGATTCAGGAACAAATTTAATTTTTAGGTCTAGCCATGTTTCTTATAAGCCTCCTCTCTCATTATATAACTTCTATTGCTAGAGATAAGATTTTCATAAAGTTTTTCGCTCTTAATTCTCTTGCAACTGGTCCGAATATTCTTGTTGCTTTTGGTTCGTTGTTATTGTTAATTACAACTCCAGCATTATCATCGAATTTTATATGAACCATCGTCTCTTCTAGTTTCTTTTCTTGTTCTTACTATAACAGCCTTTTACGACATCTCCCTTTTTAACGTTACCACCAGGGATAGCTTCTTTAACTGATGCCACAACAATGTCACCAATTCTTCCAAATCTCTTTTTAGATCCTCCTAAAACTCTTATTACCATAAGTTTTTTAGCCCCTGAGTTGTCAGCAACATTAAGGATAGTTTGTTGTTGTACCATTAAAATATCCTCCTCTCACTAAATGTGATTATCTTGCCTTTTCTATGATTTCTACCAGTCTCCAATTTTTTTATCCTTAGATAAACGTCTAGTTTCCATTATTCTTACTTTATCTCCTACTTGAGCTACATTTTCTTCATCATGAGCTTTTAAATTTAGTAGTTCTTTTTACTCTTTTTCTTGTATATAGGATGAAGTATCATTGTTTCTATAGCAACAACTATCGTTTTTTTCCATTTTGTCAGAAACAACTATTCCTTCTCTTACTTTTCTTTCGTTTCTCAAGATTAACCTCCTCTTTATATATTAAAGAAATTATTATCTTTCATTTAAGATAGTGTTGATTCTTGCAATTTCTCTTCTAACTTCTCTTATTTTTTAGCTGTATTAGTTAGTTGACCCTAATGAAAGTTGGAACTTCAAGTTGAATAATTCTTCTTTTTAGCTCTTTACACTTAACAACTAGGTCTTCACTAGTCATTTCTCTTATTTCTTTAGCTCTCATTAGTTTTCACCACCATTTTTCATTTTTCTTCTCTCTTAACAACTTTACATCTGATTGGTAATTTCATAGCCGCTTTTTCTTAAAGCTGCTTTAGCTTTTTCTTCAGTTACTCCTGAAACTTCAAATAATATTCTTCCAGGTCTTACTACTGATACCCAACCTTCTAACGTTTCCTTTACCTTTTACCCATTCTCACTCCAGCAGGTCTTGCTGTGATTGGTTTGTCAGGAATATTCTTATATATGTTTTTCCCTTCTCTTTTTAAATGTTCTGTTGATAGCAACCCGACAAGATTCTATTTGTCTGTTTGTTATCCAAGATGGTTCAAGAGCTTGTAATCCAAAAATCTCCAAAAGCAACAAAGTTACCTTTTATGAGCTGCCCTCTTTCATTCTACCTCTGAACATTTTTTTCTGTGTTTTGTTCTCTTTGGCATCAACATAATTAAGCTTCCCTCCTTCTTTCTTACTAGGAAGAACTTCACCATGGAATATCCATACTTTAATTCCTAAAAGCTCCGTAAGTTGTGTGAGCTGTTGCTACTGCATAATCTATGTCTGCTCTTAATGTATGTAAAGGAACTTTTTCCTTCAACTGCCCATTCAGATCTAGCAATTTCAGCACCATTTAATCTTCCTGAAATCATTACTTTTTATACCTTTAACTTCTGGAGATTTCATAGATCTTGATATAGCTTGAGTCATAGCTTTTTTTGTAAGCTATTCTCTTTTCGATTTGAGCAGCTATCGATTCTGCAACTAATACAGCATCTCCATTTAAGTCTTTTTATTTCTTGTACTTTAACAGTTACTTTTTTTAGCTGTTAATTTTTTTCAAGTTTTTGCTCTAAGTGCATCTATTTCAGCACCTTTTTCTTCCAATTATTAATCCTGCTTTTTCCAGTATGTATATGTACAACTACTTGTGAAGGAGATGTTCTTTCGATTCTTACCTTAGAAATCCCTGTATGGAAGTAGTTTTTTCTTTATAAATTCTTTTTATTTGCACATCTTCATGGAGTATTTTTACATACTCTTTTTTTATCTGCATACCAATTAGAATCCCAAGCTCTTGTAATTCCAAGTCTTAGTCCTCTAGGGTCTACTTTTTGTCCCACAGTTTTACCTCCTTAATCTTATTTTTCAGATACTGCCACTGTTATATGAGCAGTTGGTTTTCTGATTATATCAGCTCTTCCCATTGCTCTTGGCATAACTCTTTTAAAACTGGTCCTTGATTTATCATTATAGTTGACACTACTAACTTTTTCTTCATCCATTTTGAAGTTATTTGTTGCATTTGCTACTGCTGACATCAAAGTTTTCTTTATAATTCTAGCAGCTTTTTTATTTGTAAATTCTAGAATATCTATCGCATCTAGTGCTGATTTACCTCTCACTAAGTCAGCTACTAATCTAGCTTTTTCTAGGAGATAGTCTTACGAATCTAGTTATTGCTTTAGCTTCCACTAGTCCATCCTCCTTCTTTTTAATGAATTTTATTTTTTTCTTCTTATCTACACCATGTCCATGATATGTTCTAGTTGGTGCAAATTCTCCTAATTTATGTCCTACCATTTGTTCAGTTACGTGAACTGGGATATGTTTTTTCCGTTATATACTCCAAAAAGTTAATCCTATAAAAATTTGGGAATATTGTAGATCTTCTTGACCAAGTTTTGATAACAGCTTTGTTGTTGTTAGAAGCAACTGCTTCTTCAACTTTAGCCATTAAATGATGGTCACAAAAAGGTCCTTTTTTTAATGATCTTGCCATTACTAATTAGCCTCCTCTCGCAAATTATTTTTCGTTTCTTCTTCTTACGATAAATTTGTCAGAAGTCTTTCTACCTCTTGTTTTAATACCAAGTGCTGGTTTTTCCCCAAAGGTGTTAAAGGTGATTTTCTTCCAACTGAGTTCTTTCTTCTCCTCCACCATGTGGGTGATCTACTGGGTTCATTACAGCTCCTCTTACGTGAGGTCTTTTTCCCATGTGTCTAGCTCTTCCAGCTTTACCGATACTTACTAAGTTGTGTTCTGAATTTCCAACTTCTCCAACAGTTGCCATACATTCACCATGTATTAATCTTAGTTCTCCTGAGGTAATTCAACGTGGCAGTAAGTTCCTTCTTTTAGCTACAAGTCTTGCAGCAGTTCCAGCAGATCTTACTAATTGTCCACCTTTACCTTTTTGAAGTTCTATGTTGTGAATTTGAACCCCAACTGGCATATCTTTTAATTTAAGTGCATTTCCAGGTTTGATATCAGCTTTGCTTCCAGCAGAAACTATATCTCCTTTTTTAAGCCCTTTAGGAGCTAGTATATATCTTTTTTCTCCATCAACATAGAATAATAAAGCGATGTTTGCTGATCTATTAGGATCATATTCTATTGTTGCAACTCTTGCAGGAACATCTAATTTATTTCTTTTGAAATCTATAATTCTGTATAATCTTTTGTGTCCTTTTTGTCTGTCTCTACAAGTTCTGTGACCATAATTATCTCTACCATACGCTGATTTTAGAGGTACAGTTAAAGATTTTTTCAGGTCTTACTTTATCTAATTCATCATTTACTATTCTAGACATATGTCTAGTACCATTAGTAATTGGTTTCATTTTTCTAATAGCCATTTTTTTATTTTTCCTCCATTGACCCTATATATATCTTTTAAGCTTCTTATACTTCTTTGAAGTAAGTTATTGTATTTTCTTTAGCTAATTTAACAATTGCTTTTTTTCTTAGCTTGAGTCTTATAAAGTCTCATACCATGTCTTTTAGTAATTGGTTTTTGTTTATTGTAGCTACATCTTCAACTTTTTACATTGAATATAGTTTCTATAGCTTTTTTTATTTCTATTTTATTAGCTTTTTGGATGTACTTCAAAAAGTATACTTATTGTATTCTTTTCTTAAAAGTTCTGTTTTTTCTGTAACAACAGGCTTTTTTTGATTATATCATAAACATTCATTATCCTAGTACCTCCTCTACAACAGCTAATGCTTCTTTAGTAAGAATTACTTTTTCTTGTTTTTAGTAACCAGTAAACACCAATTTCATTTGGTTGTAAAAATTACTGCGTTTTTCTAAGTTTCTTGCTGACAAGTATAAATTGTAATCTTTTATTAAATCTCCTACTACGAATAGTTGTTTTTTTGTTTTGCATCAACTTTATTTACTAATTCTACTATCACTTTTTGTTTTTAGGGTGTGTCTATTCCATCATAGTCTAACACTAATACATTTCCAGCTGCTACCTTTGCAGATAAAGCTGATCTTAATGCTAGATTTCTAACTTTTTTATTAACTTTCTTTTCATATGATCTTGGATGAGGACCAAATGTAACTCCTCCACCTACCATATGAGGTGCTCTTATTGAACCTTGTCTTGCTCTACCAGTACCTTTTTTTGTTTGAAAGGTTTTCTTCCTCCACCTCTAACCATTGCTCTAGTCTTAGTAGAAGCTGTACCTTGTCTAGCAGCTGCTAATTCAGCAGTAAGTACTTCATGAAGAACTACTTTATTTGGCTCAATCCCAAACACTGCATCATTAACTTCAAGAGTACCAGTTTGATCTCCTGCTAAGTTATATACGTTTAAAACTGCCATTGCTTTCCTCCTCTTTCTACTATCCTATTACTTTCTTCACAGCTGGTTTAATTACTAAATAACTGTTTTTAGCTCCAGGAACTGCTCCTTTTTATTAAAAAGTAAGTTGTGTTCAACGTCAACTTTAACTACTTTTTAAGTTTTTGAACTGTTACTGTTGCATTCCCATGTTGTCCTGCCATTCTTTTACCTTTTAGAACTTTACCAGGCCAACTTGACATCCCTATTGATCCACCAAGTCTGTGGTTTCTTGAAACCCCGTGTGAAGCTCTATTTCCACCAAATCCGTGTCTTTTCATAACACCAGATGTTCCTTTACCTTTTGAAGTTCCTGTGATATCTACATATCCAACTTCTGCTAGAACATCAACTTTGATTTCTTGTCCTAATTCATATCCTTCAACTGTTTCAACAGCTAATTCTCTAACGAATCTTTGAGGTTTAACCCCAGCTTTGTTGAATATTCCCATTAAAAGGTTTTTGTAGTGTTTTTTTCTTTCTTTTCATCAAATCCTAATTGTAGCGCTACATATCCATCTTTTTTTCTTCAGTTTTTCTTTTTGAAGAACAAAGTTAGGACCTGCTTCTACAACTGTTACTGGAACGAATTTTTCCGTCTTCAAAAATTTGAGTCATTCCAATTTTTCTTTCCTAAAAATTCCAGACATTTTTAACCTCCATCAAATAATATATTGGTTGATACAACTTACCCTTGTGGTTCTATTTTTTTACCGCAAGAATAAAATCAACTTGTACTATTCTGTAAGTATGATGCTCACGCATCATCTCCCATAAATAAATACCAAGAATAGAATTAAACTTGTTTAATTTCTATTCCTACACCAACTGGTAAGTGAACTGATGTTAACGAACTAATAGCCTTATCTGTAGAATTTACTAATTCTATCATTCTTCTGTGCACTCTCATCTCGAATTGCTCTCTTGAATCTTTATTAACATGCACTGATCTTAAAACTGTATACTTTCTGATTTTTTTGTAGGTAAAGGCATAGGCCCTGCTACAGTTGCTCCACTTTTTCTTTTGCAGCCTCAGCTATTCTTTTTGCTGATTCATCAAGTAAAAGTATAATCGTATGCTTTTTAAATAGATTCTTAATTTGTTAGAAGCCATTTATATATTGCACCTCCTTTAAAATTAACTACATAAGATAATTCTTATGCACTCTAAAGAGTATATCACAACTTTTTAAAAAAATCAAAGATTTTTTTAAAAATATTTAATTTTTTTGACTTATTTTTATTTTTCAAATTATTGATTGCTTTTTTTATTAAGATATTGTATTATTATAATAACAATTTTTTTATTTTTATTACAAATTTTTTTGGAGGTATATTTATGAAAAAGATTTTTTTATTTGTGTTAATGTTATTTGCTTTTTGTTGCTTGTTCTAACACGCAATTTATTCATGATGCTAAGCCTATTACAAAGGATGAAAAAAACTGTACTTATTCAATATTTTTCCAACTGACTTTGAAATTGACTTAGAAAAGACTTTAGAAAATAATTTTTTTGGAAAGTTTCTGTAGTTTCAAATAAAGACACTTCTTCACCATCTTTAAAATCAAATTTTTGCAATTACTTGTGAATCATTATATCCTGATTATTTAGGAACTCATCAAGGAGTTATTAAATTCTCAGATTTAAGAACTGGTAAAAGAATAGCTGTTTACAAATTTAAAGTAGCTACTAAGAGTGGAATTATAGAAAATATAATCAAAACTATGGATTCTATCCCAGGTGCTGCTGCTTATACAACTTCCACAACTGTTACAAAACCAGCAGTAAAATAACAAAAATGTGAACTACTCACGACTAACACCCTACGAGTGCTAGAGCCACGAGTGTTCTAACATTTAATAAAAAGGATTTTTTAGACTTTGATAATAAGTTTAAAAATCCTTTTTTAAATTTTTATTTCTGATATCTCTATTAACTTTTTTTGTATACTCTTTCTCAGGTTTTTGAAAATATTTTTTTCTTTAGTTCCACTTTCAATTATCTCTCCATCTTTTTATAATTAAAAGTCTATCTGAAATCTTTTTTTACTACATTTATATCATGACTTATGAATAAATAAGATATTTTGGTATTCTCTTTTAACTTTTGAAAAAGTTCTAGTATTTGAATTTGTGTTAAAGCATCAAGTGCTGTTAAGATTTCATCAGCTATTATTAGATTAGGCTTAACTGCTACTGCCCTAGCTATTCCCACTCTTTGTCTCATTCCCCTGATAATTCATGTGGATATTTATTTAATACTTCTTTATCCAAGCCTACTTCATTTAATATAGTAAGTAGATACTCATCTAAATTTTCTTCCTTTTTTTAGAATTTTTTTGATAAATTACTCCTTCCAGCAATTATATCTCTTATCTTGTATTTAGGATTCAAACTACTATATGGACTTTGGAAAATCATCTGTACCTTTCCATTAATTTGAATTTCTCCCTCTGCCTTTAATAGTCCCATTATTACTTTGGATATACTTGTTTTTTTCCACTTCCTGATTCTCCAATAAGACTAACAACTTCACTTTCATTTATATGAAAAATTAATATCCTTTAATTTAAAAACCACTTTCAAAAGTTTTTATTTAAGTTCTTTATTGATAGTACTTCCATAATTCTCCTTTAATCAGCAATTGCAGCCTTAATTAACAATTTTGTATACTCATTTTTAGGCTCTTTTTAAAATTTGTGCTGTGCTGTTCTCTTCTACAATATTTCCATCTTTTAAAACTATTATTCTGTCACAAATTTTTTTGATAATACCTTAATATCGTGGCTTACATATATAAGTGTCAAAGCTCTTTCTTTACTGATTTTTTTAAGTAATTCTATGAATCTAAATTGATTTACAACATCCAAGGAAGTTGTTGGTTCATCAGCTAAGACTATTTTTTTGCATCTGTACACAGCACTAAAACTATTGCTATTCTCTGCCTCATTCCCCCGATAATTCATTGGGATAGCTTTTTAAAAATTCTATCTATATCTTCAAAACCTACATCTGAAAGTAATTCTTTTATTTTTTTCCAAGTGCAAAAATCATTGCTTACTTTTTTTCTTTAGAATGAAATAAATAGGTTTCAAGAAGCTGTTTTTCTATCCTTTCATAAGGATTTAAAGAATTTATTGAATCTTGAAGTATCATTGAAATATTTTTTTATAACAAGTTTCTTTTTCTCTTTTTCTGGTATTTTATACATTTCTATATTTTTCAAAAAAGAGATATCTCCTATAATTATAAATTTTTTTCATATCTAAAAAAAGAAATTATAGAGTTTAAAAAGTGTAGTTTTCCCTGAACCCGATTCACCAACTATACCTAAAAACTTCTTTTTCTTTTATCTGTATGTTTATATTATTCAATATTTTTTTATCATTTTTTTAAAGATACTGAGAAATTTTTTTAAATTCTAAAATATTTTTTTCACTTTTAATTCTCCCTCTTATCGAAAAATTAGATTAAAAGACAATGATACCCATAGAATACACAATGTTGGAATAATAATTAAAGAAGGTTTTTTTCACTAAATATATTCTATATTGATATAACATTGCTCCCCAATCAGGCTTTGTATAATCTGAACCTAAACCTATGAAAGTCAAAGCTGAGTACAGTAATATAACCCCACTTGCAGTATTACCTAAATTTACAAGTAGTCTAGGTACTATATTTACAAAGATTCTTCTGAATAGAACAACATACCAAGGAACTCCTAACAACTGTGATGCCAATATATAATCTTTATTTTTTCTCTACCTTTGTCAAAGCGTCTGATTGATTCATATAGCTCCCTATACCAAACACTCCAATTGAAACTCCTGCCGTAACAGGGCTAATACCAAAGATAGAAGTTATTATTAAGGCAACTATTAAAGTTGGTACAACCATTAAGAAATCTACCATTGATTTTTATAATTGTCCCTATAGTTTTTTTCAAAATATCCTGCTATCATACCTAAAAAAACTTCCAACAAAAAAAGAAAGACTTGTTGCAATAGCGACGACCTCTAAGGTTCTAAAGCCCCCTATGATTACCAAAGAAAAAAACGTCTCTTCCTAAATCATCTATTCCAAAGAAATGTTCCTTTCGAAAAAAATCTTGAAATACTAAATCTAAATTTATATCTGCATTTAATCTTGAGGAAAAAAATTAACAGTATAAGTATTAAAAAAATATTAATAAGTATTAGTTTCTTCGTCATTTATTCCCCTTTTTCTTTTTAAAAAAACTTAATAAAAAAATCAAATAGCAGATGAACAAAAAAACATATAAATACAAATTAAAAATATATAGGCTTGAATTACATTATAGTCTCTATTTACTATACTACTGATTAAAAAAATAACTTATTCCAGGAATAGCAAAACTAAACTCCACAACAGCACTTCCACCCACAACTGATGAAAATTTTTGAAATACTTGCTGAGAGTAAAGAATAAAGAACTGGCTTATAGCAATGTCTCAATAGAACATAATTTATATTAAAACCTCTAATTAAATAGAATTTAACAAAAAGTTTCTTGTTTCATCTCAACAAAAAGTATCTCTAACAATTCTACTTAAATTCCCAACTTGATATAGAACTAATATCATTATCGAGAATAGGACTCCATAGAATTTCCCACCTATGAAAAAAACTTTATTAACTGTGTTTTTTTACTCCAAAATAATAGATGATAATAATTGCTATTATAAAAGAAGGTACACTAAGTGTTAATACTGATATTGCCCTTGTCAGTCTGTCAAAAAAACCTTTTTTTCCTTTATAGCTGATAGATATCCAAGAAAAAAATGAAAGTATAATCGATAAAAACAAAGAACCTAATCCTATAATTAAAGAAAAAAAGGTAGTCTTCTTAACATTTCCTGTTTAACAGGTAGTTTCGTTATGAAAGATATACCCCAATTTCCTTTTTAAGAAATCTTTTATCCAAACTATATATTGCTGAAAAAAAGACTTTTTGTCCAGCTTATAATATGAAGTTAATAACTGTCTATTTTTCTTCTGTCAATGGTAGATTATAATGTTGCAATAGCATATCCACAGGACTAACAGGAATAAATCTTACTATTAGAAATGTTATTACGCTCAAAATAAATATAATAGATAATCATCTTAAAATGTATTTCATACTTCCTCCATAAAAACTAAAAGACTAAGGTATACTAATAAATACACCCTAGTCTATTTATTTTTTTATTATTTATATAATTCTGAGTTTACTATATAGTAATCTCCACCATAAGGTTTATAGTCTTTTTAATCTTTCAGATAAAGCTACATTCCATTCAGGATCAACTAAGTATAATACTGGTAAATCCTTATAGATAATTTCTTGAATTTCTTTTAGATATTTTTTTATAGATTCATCACCATAAGGGATAGTTCCCATTTTATCTAATAAGTCATCTACTTCTTTTTGATGAATAAGTCATCATATTCTTAGAACCTTCTGTTCTAAAGAATTGATTTAAGAAATATGCTGGATCTCCAGTTGGTGCTGTATGTTGAGCATACAAAATTAAATCAAATTCTTTTTTTCTTAGCTTCAACATCTATATTATCTACAATTGCTGTTTTTAGTTTCAATTCCCATCTTACTTAATTGAGATAACATAACTTGCATTATTATTTTTTTAAGTCAGGTCTACTGTTATATGTAAGTATATTTACAGTTAGAACTTTTCCCATCTTTTTTCTCTTAGACCATCTTTATTTAATTTCCATCCATTTTCTTCTAAAAATACTATTAGCTTTTTCTAAATTATATTCAACTTTTTACATCTCCAGCAAAAGGATAATATTGTGCAAAAAAGTCCATTTGCTACTCTTCCACCTTTTTAATGCTTTTTATATAATCTTCTCTATCTAAACCTAAGTTTATAGCTTCTCTAACTGCCTTATCAGACATAATTCCACTCGCAGTATTTAAAACTCCAAAATATTGGTATCCTGCATCTATAGTTTCAACAATTTTTTTCCCGCGTTTTTTTAATTCATCAGCTATTTCAGGAGTTATACCAAAAGCCATATCCAACTCTCCTGATTCATAAGCTAATTTTTAAAAGAAGCCATATCACTTATTGCCTTTATTATAACTTCTCCTCTTTTTTTCAGCATTTTCATAGTATTGATTTGGTTCTAAAGATAAAAGAAACTTCAGGTTCTAAACTTTTTAACTACATAAGGACCTGTAAAAAAATATCCATTGTCACCTTTTTTTAAATACTATGTTTGTCCATTCTGTTAAAAGAGCTTTTTAAGTTTTTGAGTTTCTCTTTCAACTGTAACATTTACAGTGTAATCATCTACTTTTTTTCAAACTTTACCTTACCTGCTGTAGCATTAGATAAAGGATTCTCTTCCATAATTGTATTCATTGCCCAAGCTAAAGCATCAGCATTAACTTCAGTTCCATCAGAGAATTTTACTCCCTTTTTTTAATTTTTAATACCCAATTTAATTTATCCACTTTTTCAACTTCTTCAACGTATCTTGAAACTAAATTTCCGTCTTTATCGAGAGAAAATACTGTTTCACTTAAACCATGTGTTGTCAAAGACCAAGGTGTTCCTCCAACTGTTGGCTCTATTGCACCAACTACAAAAAGTTTGTCCTATTACTATTGGTTTATCTTCAGTTGCAACTTTTTTTCTTCTTTCTTTTTCTCCACAAGCTACAAAAAAATACTAACAATAATAATGAACATAATAGATATTTTTACTGCTTTTTTTCATCTGTCCTCCTATAAAAAAACTAAAAAAATCATTAATCTTAGTATATCATTTTTTTACAAAAAAATCAAAAATAATTATTATGCTAAACTTTATTATAATAATTTGATATTAGAAAAATTTACAAGTATTTAGTTTAATAAATTTGAAAAATACTTTTGACTCTTTTTATAAAATAAAAAGTCAGTTGAGATTTTTTTAACAAATCTACAACTGACTTTTTTTGTATATATTAGATAGGCAATTTATGAATAATTATAGAGAAAATAACCATACATAGAGTTGCAAGTGGTTGTGTAGCTCCATAAGATATTGCTGGTTCATCAGAATCTAGTGCATCTATAGCTGCTCCTAAACCTGGTGCTGATGTCATTCCACCTGTTATAGCTCCTGATAATAGAGTCCAGTTTACATGGAAAACATAGTGTCCTAACAAGAATCCAAATAGAACAGATAAAATTGCTACAAGTGCTGAAACAACTGCTATCATAATTCCATCTCCAGTAACAGCTTCAACAACACGGAAACCATAGTTTAATCCTGTTCCTGCTAAGAAAATTGATAGGAAATATGTTCTCATTTTTCCTAGAACAACAGAGTCCATACGGAAGTTGATAGGTCCAATTTTTCCAATAGATCCTAAAATCAATGCAACTATGATTGCTCCACCAATACTTCCTAATGAAAATGTTCCTAGAGGTCCCATTGCAATTTTAATACTTCCTAAAAAATATCCTAAGAATGCTGCTATTGAGAAACCTACGAAGTCCATTTTAACTTCTGGGATAGTATTTTTTTCTGAATCTTTAACATTGCTTAAATCTATTTTTCTTTTTGAGCAAAGTATTTTTTTCTTTTTCTTTTTCAACATCAAATCTAAACATTCTTGGAATAAAATTAATACCTAAAATTAAGAATAATACTCCAAATGGATATCCAATTGAGTGTCCTACTCCAACCCCAGCTTTTTGCTTCAGTTACATATATTTCAGTATCTTCTGCTGATAGACTTGTTGTGTTTTCAACTGTCATCTTTTCTGGAATTGCTTCATTTTTTTAATTTTGCATCTCTTTCTTTTTGCATTATTAATTATAGCTAATATCTTTACTTTTTGTTCCTTCATCTAGATTTTTCAAAAATTAGCTGCTGAATGTTTTGATTCAGATTCTGAAGATTCAGTTGCTGCTGCAAGTCCTGCTGAACTTGTCAAAGCTCCAGTATAAGTTCCTGTTATTTGATATGGACTCATATTCTTTAATGCTTTTGAAAAACCATAAGATGCTACTGCTCCAACAAATGGTATAAATATAGCTAAGATTACAAATTGTTTTTCCAAATTTAGTAATAGCATATTTCATATCTTTAGCTGCTAAAAGCCCTGTTCCAACTATGAAAATAAGTAGTGATAAATTCATTATAGAGCTATCTATAATATTTCCCTTTAGTACATTTTGGGCTTTTTGTAAAAAAATTTACTGCGCTTCTGGAATTGTTACTGCATACTTTGTTAGAAAATATCCAACAAACAGACCAATGAATAAAGTTCCAGTAATTCCAAAATTGAATTTCTTAAACTTTATGTCTCCAAATAGGTTTCCTAAAGTCATAGTGAAAAATAATAAAACTAATGAATTAAAAAAATAAAACCGACCAAATCGAAATGCATAAAAATCCCTCCTTAAGTAAAAAAATTTAAATTTGTTATATATTATCACATTTTTCAATGATTTCAAAACTTTTTTTATTTGCAAAATTAATAATTTGCTGTTTTTATTCTACTACATTAAAAATATTCGTTATAAAATCTAACATTTTTTTATTGTTATTAAAATTAAGAAAAAGATAAAAAAATATTTTTTTATAAAAAAATATTTTTCTAATTTTTTTAAAAAGAAAAAAACTGATTGAAGTTTTCACTCCAATCAGCTTTTATAATTTCAGTTTTTAAAATTAGAATATAACTCTTAGTCCTAAGCCACCTCTAACATTTTTTTACCTTTTTGTATCATAACCTACATTTCCAGTTACTCCAATTCTTTTGGTTATCTACACCGACATTAAGGTCTGTTTTTAACATTTCCTCTTCTATCTTCTTTTTCACCTCTGATATTGAACCAATCGGCAGATGTTCCTGCAACTCTTGCTTTATTCTTTCCATTTGCAACTCTTCCTAACTCATTTTCATAAGCTACTACTAGGGCTGCTCTCAATGTTTTATTTCCTAAGTGAAGTTTATATGCTAATTCTGTTCCTATTTCTGGTCTTACTGATAAGTAGTCATTAGATTTAACTTCTAACTTCATTTCACCAGATTTTTTTCTTTTATCTTAGAAACTCTTCCATATTCAACTTTTACAGCTCCATAAGGTCTTACTGAAAGTCCTTCACTCAATCTAAATTCTTTTCCTACTTCATTTCTAATTCCTATTCCATAAGTATTGTATTTAGATTTTTGCATTGAATACTTCATCTACAACTAAGAATTTTTCTATGCATTTTTATTGTATCCTACAAATATATCTCCTGATATTATCCAATTTAAGCTATTGTTATAATCAAACGGAATTGATTTAAATGCTCCAACTTTAGCTTGTAATTGTTCTTCTTTTGATTTTTCCAATATCTTCAAATTTGAAAGTATTATGAACTATACCTGCATACCAACCTGTTGATTCTCCAAGCCTTACAGTTTCATCTTCATGAACATAAGCAACTCCATAAGCATTATTCTTATAGTCAATTATACCTGCTGTATCAGTTTTTGTATTCTCCACTCATTCCAAAAGTTTTTTTACCTTATTAGAATCTTTTGAAGGGTTAGACCAAGAATTTTTTTAAGTAAGAGAATTCTTTATCTAATATTTTTTTCCAGTTGCTTGTATTCTTTGTTGAGTATTAGCATATTGGTGTCCCATCATTTCATCATAAGCTTGAGTTAATACTGTTTCTTCATTTTTTTACCTATACCATCCAATTTAGTAAATAATCTCTTTTTCAGCTGAACCAAGAGGATTCTTATCGTATCTTTGTTCTAGTCCATCAGTAAAGTTATATACATTATCTTTAGGATTTACAGTATTCTTATAGTCTATCTTACTCATTGCTATACCTACAATTTGTCCATAGTTATCTAAAACAGGTGTAGCTATCCAAGTTAATGAACCAGCCATAGTTGTTATCTTAAAGTTTCTTCCTTGAATTTGATCTAAGAAAGGTTTAATTACATCTCCACTTACTAACCATTCTTTCTTATTAGTTTTTTTCTGAGTATTCAGTACCAATTATTAATTGGCTGTTTACAGGTGGAGTTACTCCATCAAAAGTAACAGGTCTTGTTTTTTTCCTAATGTATCAACGTAGAAACCTATATCAGACATTGCTAGATTTGGTTGGTTACCAATTAATTTATTAATCTTTTCTACTTCACTATCTGATACTGGTACTCCATTTCTTAAGAATGTAGCTTGACCATTTTTTACAGTGATAGTAACTCCTTGATAATCCTTATCAGCTCCAGAAGCTTGCCCTAATTCACGTCCTTTAGGATCTGTACTAATCAGATTAGCATTAATTTGTCTTTCTAACTCAGCTATATCTGCTGGTGTCAGATCTTTCCAGCTAATTGCTGTACCTCCTGTACCTCTTACTCTGATTTCTCCATAGTTTTTAATAACTGCTGGTCTTATTAAGTTTCCATTAGCATCTCTTTTTCCTCTGATAATAACTCCTGTACTATTGTCAGCATCTATTAAGATTTTTCCTGTTACTTCATTTATAAGAGTTGAACCATTCATTACAGCAACACCAACAAGTCCTGTTACATTATCATTTTACTTTTCCATTTCTTCCTGCATAAGAATCTGTTGTTTTAATAGTTCCATAGTTTCTGAAAGTAGCTCCTTCATCAACATAAACTCCAGTCAAGCTTCCAAGTTTATTAGTTGCTGTAGCTTTACTTCCATCTAATAAGATATTTCCTTTATTTTCTACAATAGTTCCAACACCTGCTCCATACATACCTATAGATTTATTATCAGATACTCTGATTTCCCCACCAGCTTCATTTATGATATGTCCACCATTGTCAGCAGCCATTCCTATACCATAAACAATCTTCTTAGGATCAGAATATGGTTTTTCCTGTTGCTGGATCTATATCATCAGTAGGTCCTACAAAAATTTTTACCTTTATTAATTGCTGTTCCAGCAGGTGCATAAATTCCTATATTTCCTTTTCCTGTTGAGAAGTTTATTGTTCCATTGTTTATTAATTCTCCAGCATTTTTAACATAGAACCCTATTAAATGGTCTGAATTATTTGAATTAAGGTTTCTATTATTAGTAATATTAGCCTTTTCCATTAGAATATAGGAATACACTATCATTTCCTAAATTTACAGGTCCTGCATTTGTATTAGTATAAACATTTGTTTTTATTTGGATCAGTATTATTTAGAATAAATCCATAAGATTTTTTTCTCCAACTGTAATTTTTAGAAGCTTGATCAACAACATTTGCTCCATTTACTGCATAAACTCCAGTAGGTTCTGTATCTTTTTCCTGTTGCCACATGTTTATCAACTGCTAACTCACCTTTTTACAACAAGTGTTCCATCTTCTTTATAGATTCCTATACCTTGGTCTTTAACATGGATTTTTTTCCTCCATTCATCTCAACATTTGAAGAGTCTTTGAATAGATACCTATTGATTTTTTTCTCCGACTTCTATTGTTCCTGTTGTATGTTTTTATATTAGAAGTTCCTTCAGCTGTATAGATACCAATAGTTGGTTCTTGAGAATTTGCTGAATCAGCTATATTTATATTAGCTTTATTTTTCAAAAGTTTGTCCACCTCTTAAAAATACTCCTAATGTTTTTCTTACCAGATAATGTTAATTCGCCATTGTTAAGAACTACTTTAGTATTATCTGCATTAGAATAAATTCCAACTGATTCTTTTTCCACTTAAAGAAATTTTTACTATTATTTGTAAAATTAGCATTTTTTTGCTACGATTCCTCTAGCATTATCCTTTGTTCCCGATATTGATTCAGCAGTAGAAACAAAGTTAGGGCTTGTATTTTTCTAAATAAAGTCCAGTAGATCCTTGCCCTAGTTTAATTGTTCTTACACCAGTTAAGTGAGAGTTTCCACTGATATATGCTCCCGTATATCCATCTGCAACATCTATATCAACCTTAGTTCCTGCACCATCTAATTGAGCAGTACTATCTTTTTAAATATAGCATAGTATTTTTGTGTTGCACCTAGATTTTCCTAATTTAGAAACGAAAATAGAATTTTTCTAAATATGCTAGTACTCCTTTATTTGAGAAGTTTACAGTTCCATCAGCTGTAATATTTGAGTTTTTACCATAGAAAGCTATTCCATCATTTCCAACTCTTATTGCTGAAGTAGTAGTTAAGTTTGTATTTTCAGCATACATCGCAACTGCTGGATAATTCTTTTTCATTAGTAGTACCTTTATTTTCTACTATCTTATCTCCTACTGTTATATCTCCTGTATTTACTACAGTATTTCTAACTGTATTAGATTGCCCTTTACTATATAAACCAACTGCTCCATCTCCTAAGGTAATCTTAGTAGCTGTTGTCATAGTTAAAAACTTTGTTATTATCATTGTCAGCATCTTGACCATTTACAGCATAGATACCTACATTTTTTTGTAGCTCCAGATGTAGAAGTTATTTGTGACCCTTTATCATTTGTAACAGTTTCAGCATTTATTAAATACATTCCTGTTGATTGGTCTCCTAAACTAATATTAGAAGCTGCTGTTGTTTTTTTACTTCTAATACATTTGGTAAAGCAGTACTTCCTGTCGGAACTTCATAAGTTCTTGTGTTTTTTTATCATAGAAACCATAGATAGCTGTTGAATTTTTACCAACATTAATAACACCATTATTTTTTTAGCTCTTGCAGAATTTACATAAATTGCTGTTGATTTATCTGCAATAGTAAAATCTATAGTACCATTGTTTACAGCTTCAAACTTTCCTTCATTCCAAGTAAGAGGTGCTGGTGCAGTTGGATTCTTAATTCCTTCTGCCATAAGTCCTATATTTTCTTTAGCAGTATGAGAACCGTCATTTTGAGATCTAACTGTTCCTCCAGCTGCTACATAAGTTTCTCCATTTATAACATGTGATAAAAACCATTCTAGGATTTAATAGTTTTAATCCTGTACCTATAGCTACTTTTCCTTCTTCAGAACGAACTTCTTCCGCTTGGTTTCCATTATTTTTAAAAGTCCATCCAGTTGTGTTTGCTGTAGATCCTTTCTTTGCATAAACTCCTACACCCTTAATATTTGTTCCAATTAATTCGACTGTTGCAGTTTGAGCATTAACAGTTGTTCCTTCCAGAGGCAATAACAGCTACTCCTCCTGTTCCTTTTTAATTTAATTGTACTTCCATTAATAGTAACTTTTTCCAGCATTTGCTCCTTCTTTTTGCAGTTATGAAAAACACCTGTTCCTGCTGTTGTTCCATCTCCTGCTTCTATAGTTCCAATATAGTTAATATGACTGTCTTTATCAGCATAAATTCCTACTCCATCAGCTCCTACTTTAATTGGAGTTGCTATATTATATGCAGCTCCAGCAGGATTTCCTTGTGCTTTTGCATAGATTCCTATTGCATATTTTGGTGCTGTTGTATTAACTCCTACACTATTACCTACTGTAATTCCCTTATTATAGTTTGCAATATCTGTATCCCCATCTAAGAATAATCCTATTATTCCATTTCCATTTGCTCCATTTAGAGTGTAGTTTAATTCAGGTGTATTTCCATCAATTTTTAGTTTTATCAGTAATAGAATTTTCCTTTTTAGGTATACTCCAACTCCATATCCTACAACTTTACCAATATTAGCTCCTGCTAAAACACTGTCTTTACCATTTACATAATAAGCAACTCTATTTTTGATTTGCTGTTCCTAAACTAATTATAGCACTAGCAGTATCCGCTACTTTACCACGCTTCTGATATGTATACAGCAGAAGAACCATCACTATCATTTGTATCTTTTTAAGTTGATAGTTCCTACTTTAGAAACAGTTGACTTAGGAGCATAGATTCCAGCTGAACTTTTTACTATTTATATTAATAATTCCTGCATTATGTAAATCAACATCTGCTAAATTTCCTGTATTATTTTTCAGCGTACATTCCTACTGATTCTTTTTGTACCTATATTAATAGTTCCTGTATTTTTTTACACTAGCTTTCTTACCAGTTGTTCCTTGTGCAAACATTCCTATCAATGATGTATAATCTTTTTCCATTTGGATTTTTCTAAAGATATTGTTCCAGCATTTTTGAGCTGAGTATGTATTTCCATTATCTTTAGCAAAAAAATTCCTACTGATTGTGGTGCTAATAATTTAATTGTTCCAGTAATAGATGCATTTGTTCCTTTTTGCTGTATCATCAGCTACAAATATTCCTACTCCACTTTCACCTTCTATGTTTATAGCTTTCTTATTTGTAACTTCACCATCTTTTTTTGAACAAACATTCCTACTGATTCTTTTTGTTTTCACATCTATAGTTCCAGCGTTAGTTCCTGTTGCTTTTTTTATCAACATATATACCTATATTTTTTTATTATCAGTTGCTGTTGTAGAAGATAATGTAATAGTTCCAGTATTTTTCTGCTGTTACTTTATCTTTTTCCTATAGAAGCAGATTCATTAGTTAGCATCATTCCTGCTGATTCTTTACCAGCAATATTTATGTTTCCACTATTCTTTAATGCTAAATTATATGTACTTCCTGTTGTTGTTTTATCTACTATTCCTAACATACCTGCTGAACGCTTCAGCTGAGATAGTTATATTATTTGTATTTTTTTATATCTCCTTTGTTACCTAACATACCTGCTGAGCTTTTTCTTAAGAGCAGTTATAGCTCCTTTATTAACTGCAGATATATTAGTAGCTGCTGAATAAATTCCAACTGATGACTCTTCTCCTAATGTGATAGTTCCATCTGTCTCATTAGTTATAGTTGAACTATTTTTGTCCGAATATTCCTGTTGAATTTTTTTCCATCTAATTTTTATAGTCTTTTCATTTTGTTACAGTTGAATTATCTCCAGCCATACCAACAACATATTCTTCAGTTCCTATAATTTTCTTTTTGGTTTTATTACTGTTGAACTTGCTGCTCCAAACATTCCTGTTGAATATTTTTGTTCCTAATTTTATTTCTCCAGTATTAGTTCCTGTTGAGGCATTTACAGCTATTCCTACTAAACCTGTAGCTGTACCAGTTGGAACTGCTGTTTTTAGTTTCTATTGTTCCAGCATTTGTTACTGTTGAACTTGTTTCTCCAAACATTCCTGTTGAAGTTAATCCATTTAGAATTATTTCTCCACCATTAGCATTTGTTGCTGTTGAAGCATTTACAGCCATTCCTACAGCATTTTTCTTTATCTCCAGTAATAGTTCCACTATTTGTTAAATTTGAACTAGCTACTCCATTCATTCCTGTTGAGTATTTTTGTTCCTAATTTTATTTCTCCAGTATTAGTTCCTGTTGAAGCATCTACAGATATTCCTACTAGACCATCTGTAGCAACTGTTGGAGTTACACCTGATGTTTCTATTCTTCCTGTATTGCTAACTAGTGAACCAGCCTTTCCTATAATACCAGCTGTTTTTTTACAGCAGTTAGAAGTATTCCACCTGTTGTTCCTGCTCCAGTATTTGTTACTTTAGCCTTTTTCAGCTAATATACCAGCTGAACTTGTTTTCTTTACATTAATAAGACCACTATTTGTTACATCTGAATTATCTCTAGCTCCACCATCATTTTTAGCATAGATTCCTACTGAAGCCTTTTGATCTACATCAATAGTACCACTATTTGTTGTAATTAATTTCCCTGTTCCACTACCAATTAAACTATAGATAGCAGCTGATTTTTCAGGTAGTGTACTTGGAGCTGGAGTTGCATTAGTTAAAGATATTGTTCCATCGTTTCTAACTGTTCTATTATCATTTCCAGCTATTTCAGCATAAATTCCTACTGAACTTCCTTCTTGTGCTGTTATTGTTGCTCCACTACTATTTGTTACATTTCCATTTACAGAAGAAATTCCTGTTGACTTATCTTTTTCTAAAGTAATTGTACCACTGTTTGTTACTGCTCCACCTGTACTTGAAATTCCTGTGTTAGAAGTTGTTTTCATAGTAATAGTTCCACTATTTGATACTGTTGAATTTTTATCAACTGAAATACCAACTAGATTTGTTCCTGTTTTTTTCCTTCTATTCTTCCTGAATTTATAACTTCTGATTCATCAGTTGCTAAAATTCCTGCTGAATCTTTTCCAGATATTTCTATCCCTTCTGTTCCTGTTCCACTATTTGTTACCTTAGATTTTTTTCCCTATAATTCCAACTGAGTTTATTCCAGTCATTTTAATTAATCCACTACTTAATACTTCTGATTGTCCATTAGCTTGTCCACTTTCATTTTTTGCAAACATTCCTGCTGATGCTTGTTGAGCAACTTCAATAGTTCCAGTATTTTTGAGTAGTTAATTTTTGAGTACTTCCACCTTCCATCAAAGAATACATACCTGCTGATTTTTCCATCTCCATCAGCTAGAATTTCTATTGTTCCTTCATTTTTTTGAAACTTTTTGCAGCTGTTGCATCTTTTGTCATCTTTGCATACATACCTGCTGATTTTTTTCTTTATTTACAGTAATCTTAGAAGTGCTTCCTGAATTTGTTAAATCAGAATCTTCACCATACATTCCTGCTGATGAAACCCCACCTAGACCTATTTTACCAGTATTTATTAAAGTAGAACCAATAACTCCTAGCATTCCAACTGCATTTTGATTATTCATTGTAATAGTTGCAGTTGTTGTAGCTGTTTTAGTATTTTTTTAGCAGTTGCAGATTTTGCATAAATTCCTATACCTTTATCAGCTCTAGTAGATTCAAGAGTTCCTTCATTTTTCTGCTACTGCACCACCTGCATTTGCAATAAGTCCAACATTAGTATTTGTTTCTAATTTTTTCCCACTTGCAATTTTAGCAGTTGCACCATTATTTGCTACTAAAACAGATGTTGATTCAGCATTTCCATTTGTTACAGTATAATCTTCATCTAAGACAGCTTTTTGCACCTGATGTAGCATAAAAATAGGCTTGCTCCTTTATCAAATTGTGTTATTTCAATTTTATCAGTTGTTCCATTATTCAAATATTTACTTAATGGAACATCCTTAGCTGTAGCTCCATTTAAAAAGACCAAAAGTTGAATTTTTTTAGCTAATTTAACTGTTAGTTTCTTTCCACTTTCAATCTCAAATGTATTATTAAATTTAGATGCATCTGACGAATATAACCCTACTGCTCCTTCACCTATTGTTAATTTTTGAGTTATCTCCAAATTTTACGTTAGCATTTCCATCTGAATATATACCTATTGTTGTTCCTTTATCTTTATCTGTTCCACTGGCAGCTATATCTATTGGAGCTTTAATATTTAATGTTCCTAATGCATTTTTAGCATATACTCCCACAGCATTTGTTCCTACACTAATTTTTGCATCTGTTCCACTATGTTCAAAAGTATATTTTCCATCAGCATATACCCCAATATTTCCTTTTCCTTCTGTTTTTATTTTTTTCCTTTGTTTACAAAAAGAAAGATTTGATGCTGTATTTCCAACTAGTGCAACTGCATTAGCAAATTTTTCCTGTTGAAGAAATTGTTCCTTCTTTTTCATTAGTGAAAGTTCCTTTTTCTCCATAAAAACCTAAACTAGGAGTTGTTTCTGTATTTCCTGGATCACCAGTTACAGAAATTGTTCCCTTATTAGAACCTGTTCCATTCTTTAAAACATAACCTATTGCTTCTTTACCACTTACATCAATTTTAGTATTTTCTTCTAAATTAAGCGCTACTCCATCTAAAACAGCTCCATAACTTTTTGTTCCAGTAACTTCAATTTTAGCAGTTGTTTTGTTGTCAGCATCAGCATCAGTATTGTTTGTATTATCTTTTAAAGTGATACTTCCTGTATCTTTTGCATAAACTCCTGAACTTCCAACTCCACTTACTGTAATCTTACCACTAACTTCTACAGTTTCAGTCCCAACTGTCTTTCCAGTATTATTTTTTAATCCATGGTCATCATTTTTTCCAGCTAAAACAGCTCTTGTTGCTACTGATGTATAAACTCCAACAGAACTTGCACCCGATACATTAATAATACCTCCAGCATAGACACCTTGTATATTATGAAGATGTCCTATACCAATTGAAGAAGTTCCACCTACATTTATAGTACCTGTATTCTTCATATAGCTCATATTTTCTTTTTGAGCTCTACTCGCGATTTGACCTCCAGGTAATGTAGTAACACCGTAATTTGAATAAGTTTTAGGAGCTACAGGCCCTGATTTATCTTTATTTTTGAACAGTTAACATTCCAAAACTGCCATCACCATTTAATGTAATGACTCCATTAGCTTTATTATTAGCTGCCATCATATTTAATCCTCTTGTATTAGAGGTATTTCCATCTGCATTTGGATTTTCAGGACGTAATTGAATTCCTGCACTTTCTTCTGCATTTAAAGATATATTTCCTTCATTAATCATTTCTGTTCTAGTATTATTTGTAGAAGCATCAAAGTTATTAAAACCAAAAAGCTACTTGATTTTTTTATCCCTGCTCCACCATTTCCTATAATTATTCCTGCATTAGTAACCTTTACATTGGCTACAGTATTTATATTATTATATTTACCATCTGTATTTACTCCATACCCTACATTATCATAACTCGTATGTGTTCCTTGAACATCTATTCCCACATTTTGAGATTTGTTTAGAGTTATTGTTCCTGTATATCTAAAAAGGAGCAACAGTTGTATCTTTTTTTCATCAATTCCTTCATCAACCATAAATGCACGAGTATTTCCAGTATCTACAGTTACATTAGTCTTTATTTTATCTAAATTTCTTTACATAACCCCAAGTAGATATATAGTTCCCTTTCTTTTTTCCACCAGAACCATTTGTAACACTATTTACTACTATACTTGTAAGGTTTTGATTATAAGAGGCATAACTATTAGGATAACCTTGAAAATTACGATTACCATCATTACTTAATTCTGCAGCTGGAAGTATAAAAGTCAACTGGGACTACATTTGGTGCTGTTACATTTATAGTTCCAACACTTCCAGGTGTAGTTATAGTTAAAGGTGTAATAGTAGGTGATGTTACATTTATAGATATTTTTGGTGCTGTAACAGTTCCTGGTTTCCCTGGTTCTACTTTAATAGATGGTACTGTTGGCGCTGTTGGTGCACTTGGTGCACTTGGTGCATTAACTGAAACTGAAACATTTGGTGCACTTGGTGCTGTTATATTTAATGGATTGATAATAATTGGTTCTATTTTTAGGAAGTTTAATTTCAGGAGCTGGCAAAGGTGTATTTACATTAGGTTTTTACAACTGGTGCTTTTATTCCTTCAACCTTAGGTTCCTTTTATGTTTAATGGCACAGCTTTTTTTATTAACTTCCTTTGGAGAAATACGAGCAAGTATTTCAACTTCATTAGTAGGTTCTTTTAATATTTAATAAATCTACTAATCCCCAACTTCTATTTCCATTAGTTGATGAATTTATTGCTGTATTTTTTTCAATTTTTACTCCACCACTTGATGTACTACTTACATTTTTTTTCCAAGAAGCTTGCGAATCATTTCCTGGAGTTAATGGAGTTCCTCCTACTTTTTTTGATTTTCAAGAGTATCCATGGCATTTCTTTCTTTCCAATCCCCTCTTTGATACTCAGCATTATAGACATATTTTTTTAGGTTTATCTCCTCTACCTTTATATTCTCCATTTTTGTTTTTCATGGAAAATAGTTCACTCCAAATTGCCATGATGCCCAAGGAGATTTTACTACTTGATCACCTTGTTCCATCAATTGTATTAACTCTAATTTTTGAGTTTTTCTATTTCTTTTTTTGTTTTTCATTTCTTAAGACATTCAACCTTTGTTTGAACATCTCCAACAGAAGTTTTTAATTCTTCTCTTGTTGCTATTTGAGCAACTTGTGCTTTTTGTATTAACTTCTTCAGAAAATGCACTTACCCTAACATTAGAAAAAGAATTGCTAAACCTATGGAATATTTTTACAGACTTATACCTTTTTAGCTATTGAACGCAAAATCTTTTTTTCAATCCTATGTAGATTGTTTCCCATTTTTTTATTTTCCCCCTTTTTGTATTCAATGTTAAGATTTTTTTATATTTCTTTCAATATTATATGACATTATTATAATAATTTCAATAAAAAGATTAATATTACATCTGTAATATTAAAAATAAAAAAAGGACTGATTTAAATCAATCCTTTTTCATTTTTTTATCTTCTATTAGTTCTCATCCAAGGTGGAATGTCCATTATATCATCTGGTTCTTCTCTTTTTCTTTCAGATTCTCTTATAGGCTCAGCAGTAGTTTTTTTACTGTTTCCACTTTAATGAATGTTTCTTTATTAGTTTCCATTTCATCTTTGAAATTATTTGCCATAATTGTAATTTCAATTTTTATCTGAGAATTCAGGTACTATCGTAATTCCAAATAGTACATCTTCTACTTTCTTTCCTGTAGCTTGTCTTATTACTTCAGTAACTGTTTGTGATTCATTTAATCCAACATCTTCAGAAGTTCTTAAGTTGATAAGTATCTTATCTGCTCCTTGAATAGATTTTTCTAGTAATGGAGATTCTAATGCTTTTTCAGCAGCTTTTTATAGCTCTGTTTTTCTCCTTCACCTTCTCCATATCCTAAAACAGCAATTCCTGAATTTTTCAATACAGATTTAATATCTGCGAAGTCAAGGTTTATAAATCCTTGTCCTAAAACTAGATCCACAACAGCTTTTATACCGATTCTTAAGATATTGTTTGCTTCTTTAAATGCATTAAGCATAGTTATGTTTTTATCTGGTAAATCAAAAAGTTTATCATTTGGTATGATAACTAAACTGTCTACGTTTTGTCTTAAAAGTTCAATTCCATTTTCTGAATTTCTTCTTCTTTTTTCACCTTCAAAATTAAAAGGTCTTGTTACAACTGCAACTGTAAGAACATCTAATTCTTTCGCTACTTTTGCAATAACTGGAGCTGCTCCTGTACCAGTACCTCCACCCATTCCAGCAGTGATGAACAGCATATCTGTTCCTTTTAAAAGTTCTTGAATTTTTTCTATATCTTCTTCTGCTGCAAGTCTTCCTATTTCAGGTTCAGCACCTGCTCCTTGCCCTTTTGTTAATTTTTCACCAATTTGTAATTTTCTATCTGCTAATGATTTTTCTAAGTCTTGCTTATCAGTGTTAGCAGCTATATATTCTACTCCTGTTACTCCTGAATAAAGCATGTCGTTGATGGCATTTCCTCCTCCACCTCCAACACCTATTACCTTTATTTTTAACAAGATCTTTTATTCCTTCTGACATAAATATCCTCCTTACTTTCGACTAAAAAAAGTTCTTTTAGCCATCTAAAAGAAATCAAATTTTTTCCTTTTTCTTTAACTTTGTCTTCTTCTATAGATTCTAAAAATACATCCACTTCTTCTCTTACACTATTATCTCTTACTACATCTCTTCTTGTTACTTGTATATTTTTCTTCTTTAGCTCTTTCTGTGCTTCTCTTATATTCTCTTTCCATATCTTCTAAGAATATACCAACCACAGTTGCATCACTGTAGAAACTATTTTTTATACCTTTTAAAGGTATTGGTAACATCTTTCTGACTAGATATCCTGACCGATTTGAAACTTGTTCAGCCACTCCATCTATATCAACTGCTCCTCCTGTTAGAACTATACCCCTAGCTAAGAGTCCATTGAAACCAGATTCATCAATTGTTGCATTTATAAATTCTATAATATCATCTGTTCTAGCTGCTATTATATCTTTTATACTTTTTTTAAAGGTATCTTTTTTGTCCCATACTTGATTGTTTCATCTGATTCAAATTCTTTATTTTTTAGTTTTAATAATATTTCTTCTGCACCTTCTCTAGGTACTTTTAATATTATTGATAAATCAGAAACATAGTGTAATTCTCCTAGTGATTTTGTCTTAGCATAGAGAACTTTACCATTTTTCATAATTATAACGTTTGTCGATCCATAACCAATATCTACATGAGCTACTCCCATTTTTCTTGTTTCTTCATCTAAAGTTCCTTTAGCTGAAGCATATGAGTCTAAATATATCTTATCTATATCCACCCCAAGACTATACAGGACTTCTCTGAATTTTTTTACATAAGCTTCTTCTACATATACAAAGTGTACATCTGCTTGTAATTCTTTACCAACCATACCTATAGGTTGCTTTATTATATTTGGTCCATCAACCTTTTTATTATACACTTCTTTGTAAAGTATCTTAAACTTATCTTCATTTTCTCCAAAAATTTGTCTTTTAGCTTTTCTTAACAACTTATCCATATCCGATTCTTCAATTTCTTTTTCAGGAAATGAAATTTTGACATTTACTGTTGTTGAGCCTACTCCAGGTCCACCTAAAAGCCAGTGAAAGTCTTGTTATTGGAGATTCAACACTTTCTGCTTTACTTATTGCAGTTCTAACAGCTTCACTTAAGGCATTTATATCATAAATTTCTGATTTTCTCAATCCTGCATGTTTAACTTTAACATAGTCAGTAATAGCTATTTTTGTAAAATCTGAACTCATTTCTCCAATAAGTAACTTTATACTATTATTACCGATGTCCAGAGCCACTTTTTCTTATTACATCATCTCTCATTTATTATCACCTAAATATTTTTATTATATAGTCGTTAAATCTTAAATCTATGTAGTCTATTTTTTTCTTTCTTTCGACATATTAAAATAAAGTTGTTGTGCTATCAAATATCTTTTTGTTCTGTTTTTTTCTTTATTAACTTCATCATTTTTCTTCTATTCTATTAGTTTTTTTATTTTTAACTCCATCAGTCAATATTATAACAAACTCTTTATCGTTTATCTTATATATTTGAGAAATGTTTTTTTAAATATTGCTAAATCTGAAAGTTCATTTAAAAAAATTCTGTTATTTCTTTGATTTCATCTTCGCTATTTGCCACAATAAATGGAACTTCTTCTACATCTTTTTTCATTTAAGTAAGCAAATATCTCTCCAACTTTATCCACTAAATAAATATTTTTTTCCTATAACTGCATAGTAAGATAAGTCTTTCTCTTTGACATCAATACTAATTTCTCCTAAGGATTTTTTTCGTGATTGTTACATCTTCAACCCTTACATCTTTTTTTCTAAAAAAATTCTTTTTATTTCATTGCTATCTATATAAATAATATTCTTATTATATAATTTTTTTCACTCAATTTTGTCAATTCTGGTTGTAACATTTTTTGCACTCTCTTGAATATCTACTTTATTTATATTAAAGTAATCCAATCTAAAAGAAATTTTTGAGGCAACATATATACTAAATACATTATTATATTCAATATCAACAATCTTACTTTCATTAAGTTCCCCTAATTATTTCAAAAAAATGTTTCAACTGTCAATCTAACAACATCATCAAAAGTATATCCTTGAAGAGTTGCTAAATCAGGAATTAAACTTGTTTTTTTGTCATTCCTGGTGAAGAGTTTACTTCTAAGAAATAAAGTTTTCCTTCACTTAGTATAAAAATCACTTCTTGAAATTCCTTTCATTTTAAATTCTTTATGAATTCTTTCTGCTATTTTCATTGCTTCCTTATATGATTTATCTTCTATTTTTTTGCTGGAAATTCATGAATTGAACCACCTTTTTGCATATTTTTGAATCGTAGTCATATAGAACATCTGCTTGAGGGATTATTTTTTTAATACACCTAAAGCCTTTCCATTCAAAACCCCAACTGTCAATTCTTCTCCAACAATATAGTCTTCAATTATAGGTTTTCTAAGTTTTTTAAGAGCTTCCCCTGCCTCTTCTTTATTGTTACATAAAAATAGCCCTTTACTTGAACCTTCATCAACAGGCTTTTATTATAACGGGGAATCTTTCAATAGACTCTAAATTATAATATGATTTTTGGTACTCTTATTCCAATACTTTTCTGCAATTTGCTTAGTCTTATTTTTATCCATAGTTAAAGCACTCGCAAGTACCCCTGAACCTGTATATTTCTTTCCTAAAATATCTAATACTGCTTGTATCTTACCATTTTCTCCGTTCCCACCATGTAAAACTAAGTATGCTAAGTCATAGTCATTTTTCAAGAAAAAGCTGTTACTTGATTATTCTCATCTAGTACAACTCCATATGCATCATAACCTTGTCTTTGTAAACTTTCTAAAACTGCTTCTCCACTTCTTAGAGATATTTCTTTTTCTGATGAAGTTCCCCCATAAAAACTGCTATTTTTCATTTCTTCTTTCGCCTCTTATTTAACAATTATTATTTCTTCTTCTAATTTTTACTCCAAATTTTTTTCAAATACTGATTCTTTTAACCAAAGTTAAAAATATTTGTAATGTCTTCGAATGTAGCTCCACCTAAATTTAACACAAAGTTAGGATGTTTTTTTCTGCTATTTGAGCATTACCTATTATAGTTCCCTTTAGACCGCATTCTGAAATTAATCTTGCTGCGAAATCTCCTTTCAGGGATTTTTTTAAATGTACTTCCCAAACTTGGTTTATCTAAAGGATGTTTACTTTCTCTTAATTCTTTTTATTTCTTTTTACTCTAGCATCATCAAAGCCATCATCAAATTTAAAAGTTGCACTTAAAACTAACCAGTTTTTTATCTTGAATTTCTGTTTTTTTCTATATGCTACTTTTTAAATCTTCTTTTTTTATTTCTCTTATTTGATGATTTTCATCAAACACTTCTATTGATACTATTTTTATCAAATATTTCTGTTCCAAAAGCTCCACCATTCATATATACAAGTCCTCCAATAGAACCTGGTATACCAAATAGGCTTTCAATTCCAGAATAATTTTTTTATCTCTCATAAAAATCTGTTAAGTCTTTTTAGGTTTGCACCTGTTTCAACTCTAACTAGATTAGATCCTAAATCTTCTATCTTATTTAATTTTTTTGTGCAAACAAAAGTCTTATCCATAAAATCATCAGTGAACAAAACATTTGTTCCATTTCCTAAAAATAAAGATATTAGTATTTTTCTTCATTCTTATATACATCTATTATTTCTTCTTTTTGCTTCAAGTATGATCAGTCTTTTTAGCCTTTCCTCCAACTCTCATATTTGAATAATTTTTTTCATTTCTTGATTATCAAAAATTTTTCATCAGACATTCCTTCCAATTCTTCAGCAATTTCATGAGCTAAAGTTGATATATCTCCAGCTCCCATAAAAAAATATATGTAGAGTCTTTTTTACTCTAGTTACATATCTTTTTACATCTTTCCATTCATTCATAAGTTCCACATTGCCATGATTTATATGTTCTTTTTAATATTTCACTTGAAACATTAAATTCATTCTTTTCTCCAGCTGCATATATAGGTAAAAAGTATTACCTTATCTACATCTACAAAAAGCATCTTTAAACTCATCTAATAAGAAGTGTACTCTACTGTATCTATGAGGTTGAAATATCGCAACCAATCTTGAACTATCCACACTTTTTTTATAGCTTTTTAAAGTTGCCTTTATTTCAGTTGGATGGTGAGCATAGTCATCAACTATTCTAACTCTCTTAGTTTTACTACCATAACCATTTTCTAATTCTTGATCATATAGTACATCATATCTTCTTTTTTTGAACCTTTAAATTGATTTAAAAGCTTCTTGAATTTCATCTTTATTAAGTCCAAATTTTAATGCTAAATAGATTACAGGTAAAGAGTTTTTGTATATTGTGTTCACCAGGAATGTTTAAAGAAAAATTCTCCTTTTAACTCTTTATTTACATAGACTTCAAAAAAACAGTTTTTTTCTGTCTACTATTCTGATATTTTTTTAGCATATATATCTGCATTTTCATCTTTTTATCGAATATGTTGTTACAGATTTTCCCTTCAGGTAATTTTTGAAATTGCATCCATCAAATTTTTAGAGTCCATACATATTATAGATTCCTTTTGTGTATGTAAGATGAATTCTATAAAAAGATTTTTTTAATATTATCTAAATTTCCATGCACATCTAAATGAGTCAGCATCTATATTAGTAATTACTGAATATTCAGGATTCATAAATAAAAAAATGAGTTATCACTTTCATCTGCCTCAGCTATAAAATATTCACTTTTTCCAGGTCTAGCATTAGATTTTTATTTCTGGTAAAATTCCTCCTACAACTATTGTAGGATCTTTTTTTAACATAACTGCTGAAAGCATAGAAGAAGTTGTAGTCTTTCCATGAGTTCCTGCTATAGCTATACCAGTTTCTCTATTTAGAAGTTTAGCTAGCAATTCTCCTCTTTTTAAAAATTTTTTATACCATTTTTCTTTAGCATAAGCATATTCAGGGTTAGTTTCTTTTATAGCTGTTGAAGCTATAACATAGTCAGCTCCCTTTACATTTTCTTCATCATGCTCATTGTAAACAGTTATTCCCATTGATAGAAGTTCTTCTGTTACATAGTTAGAACAAATATCTGCTCCTTTTACGTCATAACCTTTACATTTCATTATTTTGGCAAGGCCACTCATACCTATACCATTTATTCCAATAAAATAAATTTTTTTCCATTGCCTTAATTCCTCCAAATATCGAGATATGCTATAATCTCTTCTGCTGCATTAGGCTTTCTCAATGGTTTCAACCTAATTCTCATCTTTTTTAATTTTTCATCATTTCTTATAACTTCAAGAGCTTTTTTTATTGCTTCATCTAGCTCATCTTTTGTATAGACATAAGCTGCATTGTAGTCCTTAAGAACTTTTTGCATTTTCATATTGCCCAACCTTTATTGAACCATAAGGAATTATGATTGAAGGTTTTTTCAAGTTCTATAAGTTCAGATATTGTCAATGCTCCTGCTCTACATACAACCAAATCAGCTGCAGCCATAATATTTAACATATCATTAAAAATAAGGTTCTATTCTATCATTTTTCTTTCTTTGTTTTTCAAAACCTTTTTTTAATTCAGTAAAATTATTTCCTGTAGCCCAGTAAACTCTAAGATTTTTTTCAGCACAGATTTTTTTCCCAATACTTCATAATAGCATTATTGATATCTTGTGCTCCTAAGCTTCCACCTGTAATCAATAAAAACTTTTTCATTAGGCCCTACACCTAATTTTTTTGTCTTTCAGTGGCATATCTCAAATCTTCTATTCCTATTCTTAATGGATTTCCTGTTACTTTAAATCTATCTTGAGACTTAATAGGAATATCGTCATAAGTCTTATCAGAAGGCAAGGAAAGTCATCTTTGCCATTTTATAAAAATAATCTATTTGCTGAACCTATGTTTACATTTTGTTCTTGCAAATATATTTTTTTCTAAGTAAAATTGCAGCAATAATTGTAGGTACTGATATGTAATTTCCAAAACCTATAATAGCCTCTGGTTTTTCTTCTTTTTATAATCTTATATGCTCCTCTTATAGCTTTTTAAATATTTTTCTTATATTTTTTTAAACCCTTTAGGAACTGATATATCAAGACCTATAAATCTATGCCCACTTTCTGGAACTATCTCATGTTCCATACGTTCTGTGCTTCCAACAAATACTGCTTCCACACCTTTTAATTTTAATCTATCTGCAACAGCTAGAGCAGGATATATATGTCCTCCTGTTCCACCTGTTGTAAGAATTACTTTTTCTCATTTTGTACACCTACCCAAAAATTTTTTTAAAACTAACTCTTTAAAAACTTTCCCTCTATGTTCAAAAGAATTAAATTGATCATAACTTGATGTTGCTGGAGAAAGTAAGATCACTTCATCAGAATCTTTTGTAAATCTCTTTTTCATATCTAGAAGAGAATTTTCTATAGTTTCTAATTTATGAATTTTTACTAGCTTCATAACCTACTTTCTTCAATTCAGTTTCAATCTTATCTGCTATTAGCCCTATTAAATATACTTCTTTTTATATTTTTCTTTAATCATTTCTGCTAATGGTGCTAGATCTACTCCCTTATCATAACCACCACAGATTAAGATACTATCTTTATTTGCTTGAATAGCAAATTTTGTAGAATCTACATTTGTTGCCTTTGAGTCATTTATGAATTTTACTTTTCCCATAGTTAAAGAACAATTCTGTTCTATGTTCTAAAGGAGTCGCTACCATTAAAAACTCTTTTAATTTTTCTCTATCTATATTTAAAATTTCAGCAGTGGCAACCATAAATAAAAGTATTTTTCTAAATTATGTATACCCTTTAGACTCAATTTATCTGCTTCAATTATAAAATCTTTTTCCTACATAAATTTTTATTGTCTTCAACATAAACATTTGCTTCTTTAGATTTTTGATACAGAAATTCTTTTTAGCCTTTTATTTGTTTAGCTCTTTTTTCAATTTCTACATCATCAATATTTTCTATAAAATATTGATTTTTCATCTTGATTTTTTTGCTATATTAAATTTTTGTATCATAGTATTCATCAAAAACTCTTATATCTTTCTATATGGTCTGGTCCCATATTGATTATCATAGAGATATATGGTTTAAAAATTTTCAACATTTTTCTAATTGGAATGAACTAAGCTCTAAAAGAAACAAAGTCTAAATCTTTTTTTCATGTAATAGAACTTCAGACAATGATCTTCCAATATTTCCAGCATAGCAAGCTTTTATATCCTGCATGATTTAATAGATCTGATATTTTTCGCTGTAGTTGTACTTTTTCCATTAGTACCAGTAATTGCAATAATTTTTTTGTTTTTTTAAATTCTTTTTCTATCATATAGTTGTATGCAACTTCTATTTCATCTAGGATTTTAATTCCTCTTTTTTTGAACTTCTTTAACAAAATCATTGTATGGTATTCCAGGACTTTTTAATAAAAAAACTCTATGTTATCTAAAATGTTGCATAGCTTCTTCAGATGTCATAGCTTTTTTTATCGTCAACTAAAAATAACTTCATAACCTTCTGTTTCTAACAGTGCTTTTTGCTCCTGTTCCGCTTATCCCCATTCCGTAAATCATTACTTTTTTTCATTATAGTATCCCTCTCATCTTAATTGTTCCTAATGCTATTATTCCAAATATAAGTGTCGCTATCCAAAATCTTAAAGTAACTTTTGATTCTGGTATATTCATCAACTCAAAAATGATGATGAATAGGTGCCATTTTAAATATTCTTTTTTCCTCTTAATTTAAATGAACCAACTTGAAGTATTACTGATAAAGCTTCAAGTACAAATATAAATCCTAAGATTGGTAATAACAATTCTTGTTTTTAAGATAATTCCTATAACTCCTAAAAATTCCTCCAAGAGTTAAAGAACCTGTATCTCCCATAAATATTTGTGCTGGATAACAGTTATACCATAGGAAACCCTAAACCTGCACCTGTTACTGCTGCTAAGAATACAGATAACTCTCCTGAACCAACAGTATAGAATAAATGCAAGTGAGAACTTAGCTCTGTATGTCCTGTAAAGTATGCCACTACTCCTAAGATAGTTGAACATATTATCATAGGCATTATAGCCAGTCCATCAAGTCCGTCAGTTATGTTAACTGCATTTGATGTCCCCATAAGTATAAGTTGAATTAAAATAAACATTCCTATTGCTCCAATATAATATGGATGAGCACTTATAGGATTTATTACTGAAAAAAATCTATCATAGGTCTACCTGTGAAACCAATATAGTATAGGTATGCCCATACCATTAGCCCTATAGTACCTTGAAACAACAATTTTTTTCTTCCCTGCTAAACCTTTTTTTACTGACAGTAAACTTTCTATAGTCATCAATAAAACCTATTGCTGCAAACATAAGCATAGAAATTAAAACAAGTAGAATCAACTTATTTGCTAAGTCATTTTATCAATAAACTTGTTAAAAGTACTGAGGCTATAATCAAAAAACTCCACCCATAGTTGGAGTACCTTTTTTTGAAAAAAATGTGAACTAGGTCCATCATCTCTTATTTCTTCACCGAATTTTTTTAACTTTTTAAATATTTTTATAAATGGTTTCCTGCAAATAAAACTATACAAAAAGATATTACAAAAAGCTAAAAAAAGTTCTTAGATAAATTGATTTCAAAAAAATTCAAGTTTTGCAAAAATACTCTGCTAAAAAAATACAACATGGCCGTCCCCTCACTCTTTCACTATTATATCCTCTAAGGCTGTTCCCCTTGAGGCTTTCAATAAAATTACTTTTTTTCCATTCTGATATTTTTTTAAACTTTCCACTATTCCTTCTTTCGTTGGATAGTACCAAAAATCTATATTCTTCCGACTTATTTTTTTCATAAATATATCATAGGCTTTTTTTCATTCTTTCACCATATAGATATATCAATTTTTATCTTTTTTTATCAAGTAGATAGTTTAGTACTTCCACATGATATTTAACTTCATCTTCTCCCAATTCTAGCATATCTCCTAGAATGGCTATCTTATATTTGTCGTCATAGATTTCATTTAAAGTGTCTATTGCTGCCTTCATAGAAGTAGGACTTGCATTGTAAGCATCGTTGATATAAATGTCTTCTCCCACTCTTATTTCTTGAAATCTCATACCACTTATTTTTTTATGTCTTTTAAACCTTCTTTTTATTTCTTCATCACTAAGTCCAATTTTTCTTTGCTAATTCTATTGCAATAGCTGTGTTAGAAATATTGTGTTTTTCCTAGTAAAGACATTTGATATTCTTTTTCCATCTAAAAGCAAATTTACTTCCTTTATCAGAAAATTCATAACTTTCTATTCTGAAATTATTGTCTTCATTGAAACCTATTTTTATTCACATCTAGCTTTGCTAAATATACATCATCGCCACAAACAAAAAGTATTTTTCTTTGTTTACGAATTCTAAAAAGCTCTGTTTTAGCTTTTAAAAAAACATTATCTCTTGTCTTTAAAAAAACTCTATGTGTGAATCTCCAATATTTGTTATTATTGCATAGTCAGGGTTTGAAATTTCTCCTAACCTTCTGATTTCTCCAAGAGAACTCATTCCCATTTCTAAGACTACAAACTTTTCTTCATCTGTAACATTTAAAAAGTGTGTAAGGTAAACCTATGTGATTATTGTAGTTACCTTCAGTTTTTTTAAAGTCTTAGCTTTTTTTAGAAAGCAGTGAATAAACTATATCTTTTTGTACTAGTTTTTCCCATTGCTTCCTGTTATTCCTATAACTTGTATATCTAATTTATTTCTATATTTTGTTGCTAAATCTTGCATAGTAGCAACAGTATCAGCAACTTTTACTATTCTTTCATCTGCTATATCTGTATTATCAGCTATAACAAGGCTAGCTCCCTTATCTAAAAACATCTTTAACATAAGAGTTTCCATTGTTTATTGCAAAAAAATAATGAACCTTCTGTAACTTTTCCTACTGTCCATTACAACATTTTTTTATTTGAACTTTCTTTGAAAATTCTTCAAATATTAATTCATTTAATTTTTCTCTTTTTTTAATACTTCTGAAAAAGTCTTTTTAAGTTTTTCACAAACTAAAGTTTCATTTTTTTATCTATCTTTTCCATATCTTTCAAGCCATAACCAGTCTTTACAAGAACAGTTTTTCAATTTCGATTTTTAGTCCTGCTCCTATATCTGAGGCCTTATCTCCTATCATATATGATTTTTCTCTATCGATATTATATTTTTTTCAATTGCATCTTCTAGCATCTTGTTGTTAGGTTTTCTACAATCACAAACTTTTTTTATACTCAGCTAGTCCATCAGGGTGATGAGGACAACAATAGAATTCTGTGATTTCAACAGCTTCTTCTTTTAACTTTTTCATTCATATTGTTGTTAAAAGCTTTTAAATCTTCCTCTGTAAAATATCCTCTAGCAATACCTGATTGATTACTTACAACAATTAAAAATATATCCTAAATTTTTTAAAAAGTTTTTTTAAAGCTTCCACTGAACCTTCTTCAAAAAAACTAAATCTTCACATTTGTAAATGTAGTCTTTTTTTCTACATTTATCGTTCCATCTCTATCTAAAAAAATTGCTTTTATTCATTTTTTTATCTCCATAGATTTTTAAATTGACATTATATTATATCATAAAGATGAAAATAAGTATCTATATTTTTTTATTTTTATATATTTTTATAAATAAATTTATTCAATTATTTTCTTTTGATACAAACATAAAAAAAGAGGCTGTTACAAATTTTTTTAACAACCTCTTCAAATTTTATTTTTTTATTTCACTAAAGTTAACATCATCTTAAAATTTTTGAGTTTCTGCTTCAACAGCATGAGGAACATTAGCAGGTAAAACTGCACTTTCTCCTTTTTTTACAACAAAGGCTTTACCATCAACTATATATTTTCCTTCTCCATCTAAAAACAGTTACCAGTGCATCTCCTGGTGCTTTATGAGGATCTAGTGCTTCTCCCTTCCAAAATGACATAACAGTTATAACTAAATTTGGCTTTTGCTACTAAATTTTTTTACTAACAATTTGTCCTTCTTTGTAGTCAACACAATCAGCAAGACTAAATGCACTTGCACTTTCTAACATTTTTTTAAAGTTTGATTTTTCCATTGTTTCATCTCCTATCTTTTTCTCCAATTTCAATAAGTTTTTAAAGTATCCAAAGATTTTTACATAATAATTATTATTAGCTAAAACTTCTAAAAAGTCTCCAGTCTTAATAGGCTTTTTTTATTATTTTTCTACAGATATTTCACCATTTCCATTAAAACAATAATAATACCTATTTCCTAACATAGCTTCGGCTGTTATTTCTTCATTTTTTTAGCCAGCGAAAATAAAGATACGTAACTATTGGTTTCATTTAAAATTCTCATACTTACAACTTCAGCTTCTTTTTGAATTTATAAGCTCATTAAAATTAATAGCTTTTGCCACTTCTATTTTTTTACCATAATGCACCTCCATTTTTATTTATTTTTTTATGTTATTTTCTATTATTTCTATAGCTTCTTTAGCCCAACTTATACTTTTATTATCTTTAAAAAAAGAATTTTATTATTAGAAAACGAAAAAAATATTTTTTTGTATTTTTTTAGAATTATCATATAAGTAAACTTTATCAAATTTTAAAAGAATTTCTTTTTAAATTTTTTTAAAGATTCATAATATCTTTTTTTCAACTATATCATTCTCTATGTGATGTCCACCTTTTTCTACTCTATTTTTTTATTCTTTCTTTTTGCTATTTCTGGACTATTGACGCCAACATAAAATAATTGTAATTCATAACCAAGCTCTTTTTGCTCTATCAATAGTTTTTCAAAAATACTTTTTTTCCAGTTAAAGTAGTTTCTTCATTTAATGACTTACCACGTAGAAAACATTCATTTCTTAAATTTATTGCCATCTTAGCAGCTTTCAGCTGGTCAGAATTATTTCTCCAATCACCAATTTCTCTAACAATTTCGTCAGTATTAATTCTAATAGTATTTTTTTATATCATTGTTCAAACTTTCAGAATTATATAAAGTAGACTTTCCAGCACCATTTACACCAGCAAAAAGATAGAATACTTTTTTTCATTAGTATACCCCTTTTTTATTAATTCCTCTTGTTTTTGTTTCCAAAATTAAATTAAATAATTTATTATAAAAAAATTTTTATCTTCTTCTTTTTCAGTTTTTTTCCATTAACTCATCTATATCTTTTTTGAGTTAATTTTAATATCATTTCTTTTTAAATTTTTCATTTTTCATTTCCATTTTTAACCTCCTACAAAAATTTTTTTATTTTATTTCTATATTTTATTATAATATAACTTTCTATTAAAAAGCAAAAAGGACTGTTACAAAATTAAAATTTCAATCTTAAAGTAAAAAAATAAGAGAGTTACGAATGGAAATTTTTAGATAAAAAAATCAAATAGAATGAGCCGAGCAAATGCAGGAGTGTCTGAACGAAGTGAGTTTCTGATTTGCAGCGAATTCTTGATTTTTTTATCGTTAGGAAATTTACTCAGTAACGAATTATTTTTTTACTTTTTTTGTGAATTTGCAACAGTCCCTTTTTAATTTTTTTATAACTCTTTTTACTTTTTTCTATAACTCTATCTGCAATTTTTAGAGAATGTTTCTTCTGGATAAGCACTTTCTCCCTTTGTCATTCTTGCAATTTGTTTTTGTCATAGGAAGTTCTCCTAAAAGTTCCACATCATTTTCTTTTAAGAAAGTTTGTATATCATTTTCATCTGTCAAATATATTTTTATTATCACAACAATCACAAGTTATATAACTCATATTTTTCAATTAAACCTATTACATTGGCGTTCATTTTTCTTGCCATCTTTATAGCTTTAGTAACTATCATTGAAACCATATCTTGCGGTATAGAAACCATAATTAGTCCTTTGATATTAAAGCTTTTCATAACAGTTAGAGGAACATCTCCTGTTCCTGGAGGCATATCTATTAAAAGATAATCTAAATCGCTCCAAACAACTTCATTCCAAAATTGCATAACTGCCCCTGCAATAACTGGTCCACGCCATACAACAGGTTCATTTTCATCTATCATAAGATTTATTGAAACTACTTCTATTCCATCTTCTGTTACAACAGGATACATATTTTTTCCATCAGTTGCCATTTTTTGTTCACTAACATTCATAAGTCTTGGTATACTAGGCCCTGTTATATCAGCATCCATAACTCCAACTGAATATCCTTTTTTTCTTAATTCCTTAGCAAGAAGTGTAGTGACTGTAGATTTCCCTACTCCTCCTTTACCGCTCATAACAGCTATAACATTTTTTATATTTTTATCATCTTTCACCTTAGGTGCTTCTTTTTGTATCATCTCAGTCTCCTTAAATTACTAATTTCTTTATAATAGTTTACTCTTTTTAGTAGACATTTGTCAATCTTATGTATTTTTAAATATTTTTGACTAAAAAAAGTTCTTGCTTTTTTTAAAATAACAAGCTTTATAATAGATAAAAATTTTTTTAGGAGATTATATGAAGAATTTAAAAAAAGAAATTATATATAGCTTTTTGGTTTTTTTAGCAGTGACTTTAGCAATAGTTGGAGTTTTTTTATTCCTGGTTTACCAACTGTTCCTTTTTTTACTTGTGGCTTTATTTTTGTTTTTGAGAGATCATCTAAAAAAAATATCATGATATGATAATGAATAATAAATATTTTTGGATCTGTATTACAAGATTATTATTCAGGAAAAGGTTTAACTTCTTCAGTTAAAATAAAAGCTATATCATTTTTTTATCTTGTGGAATGGCTTTTTCTATTTACAAAATTCAAAATCTACATGCAAGAATAGCATTGGTTGTTATTTGGCTTGGAGTAGCAATCCATATTATTCTTTTTAAAAAAACAAAAAGACCAAAAAAATAAAAAAAGTAACAAATAAATAAGCACTCTTTCAAAAATACTTTTTCATACATTTAGCTTCAATTAAGTATGTAGACAATGTTAAAAAAATATGTTGTAAAAATATAAGCAGTAGTAATAGAGGGGACTATTGCATTTTTATTTGCAAATAGTCCTTTTGTTTTTATAAAAAAATTTGGAGGTAGGGTATGAAGAAAAATTCTATTATTTTTTTATTTTTATTTTTTTAGCATTAGGAGTATTTTTCTTTTTGCAGCACCAAGTTATGTGGATTTAAATAAGATACAAAGGGACGGTTATCAAATAGATGTTAATGATAATGAAAGTCTTGCTTTTTTTCACAAGAAGGCTCTGAAATGAATCTCGTCGTAACTATGTATTTTCACAAATGATGGAAATCCTCAAACTTTAAGAATTGCATTCAAAACAATGTTTGCACCAGCATTTGGATTGGAGTATACAGATGAATTCCAAACTAATAGAGCTTATATTCAAAAAAAGTTTTGGAGAAAATCGTAATGGCATAATTTATGGATATAATATTGTACCAAAGAGACAAAAAGAGAAAAGGTTGTTTCTTAAATGTTTTTTTCTAATAACACCACAAGAATTACCAAATAAAATTTTTAGAAGAGGTTGCAAATACTGCATTAAACGAAATAGAAAGTTATATAAAAGTAAAGGAAGGAGATCTTTTTTTGAAAAATAATTATAAAATTAGGATTATTTATTTTATTATTATCAATACTAACAGCTTGCAGTGATATAAAGGAAATGGTAAAAAGAGATTTAGAAATAGAAAGAAGACGTGCAGTAGCAGATAGTAGAAATAATCCTTACTAATACAAGGTAAAAAAATATTAAAATAATAAAGAGAGGTAGATTATGAAAATTTTTAAAAAAAGAATTCTATTACTTATGTGTATGATATTTGCTTTTACTTCATGTTCATTGTTATTCCCTAATTCTGGACCAGAAGTAACAACTATAAGTACTCCAGCACCATTTACAAGAGCACAAAGAAGGGTATATATTGGAAGGAGCAACAGTTGGTTTAGAAAAAGCTATAAAATCAAAGTTACTTCAAAGGAATTGGAAAACTTCAAGTAGAGCTACTGGTAATGAAACTTTCGCTATTGTCTTTGATCAATTAAATATAGATAAATATAGCGATGGTGGTTTTATAAGCTCTACTTATTATGAATATACAGGTTATGTAAGTATATTTGATGTAAGAAATAATGAAAGACTATATGTTTATAACTTTACAAAAGAAAGCTTTAGTTGACCTTTTTAGAAGGTATTGAAAAAAAGCAATGATTGAAGTTGAAAAAAAGTATGAGATAAACTTGGAGGTAGATTATGAAAAATTATCAAAAAAATATTTTTTTAGCAGTTGTAATGTTATTTGCTTTTTGCTTCTTGTATGAGTGGCCCAATAAATTTAACAAGTAGTGTGGCACCAATTAATTCTTCCCAAAAAAAAGGTTCTTGTTGCATACTTTCCTGAATATTCAGCAAAATGGAGAGATGACTTAGAACTTAGTTTTGAATCTAGAAAGTGGAAGGTCAATGAAATAGACTTTTGGGAAGTTGAAAAAGCTAATCTTAGAAAAAGAAATGAAACTTTCTTAATAGTGGTAGATAAAATGATAAAAGAAGATTATAAAAAGTTTTTCTAGGAGGTACTTTTTTTCAGTGGAAATATTAGTGTTTATGATTTAAGAACTGGAAAAAAATTATTAATTACAATGTTCATACAGAAGAAAGCTTTGATGTCACAACTCGTTTAGCAAAAAGCTTTGGGAGAGTTAGTAAGAAAATAATATAATTAATTATAAGATATAGCAATATATCAAAAAGAGGCTGTTGCAAAATTAAAATTTCAATTCTAAAGTAAAAAAATAAGTGAGTTACGAATGGAAATTTTTAGATAAAAAAATCAAATAGAATGAGCCGAGCAAATGCAGGAGTGTTTGAACGAAGTGAGTTTCCTGATTTGCAGCGAATTCTTGATTTTTATCGTTAAGAAATTTACTCAGTAACGAACTTTTTACTTTTTTTGTTAATTTGCAACAGCCCCTTTTTATTTTTTTCTAATTCATTAAAAAAATCTATAATATTTATATGTATTATTCCATTTCTTGACATATCAAATTCATCCATAGAAATTACATATTTAGGATAGTTATCATCTATTTTTTTCAAGCGAAGTAAATTCCCTTTCAATTGTCTCAGATGAAGCTAATAGATAAGCCACTTGAACATATATTTTTTTCATTTCCCTTTGTACAAACAAAGTCTACTTCTAAATTATCTACCTTTCCAACTCTAACATTATAACCTTTTTCTTAACAACTCTAAGTAAATGATATTTTTCAAATATTTGATTAATATCCCTTTGATTACTTCCAAGTATAGCTTCTCTCATTCCATGGTCGGCAATATAATATTTTTTTCATTGATATTTAGAACTTTTTTTCCAATTAAATCATCTCTTGAAACTTTATATATTAAAAACGACTCTTCAGCTGCCTTAATATAATTTAATATGGTTTCTACCGATACTTTTTCTATTTTTCACTTTTAAAGAATTTTTGAAATAGATGTAGCCGAGAAATTATTTCCAACATTCATAATTAGATAACTTATCACTCTTTCTAACAAGTCTGTATCTCTTATTTTATTCCTTTGAGTTATATCTTTTAATATAATTGATGAATAAATATCCTTTAAATATTGTAAACTAGCTTCCTCTTCAAAAAGCTAAATTATAAAAAAATGGCATACCTCCAAACTTTACATATTTTTTTGAAAAGCTTCTCTTGTAGAAACATCTTGTTGAATAGATTTTAATGTTTCTAAAAAAATTCTTTAAATGAAAATGGATATATCACAAATTCAACATATCTTCCTGCCAAGTATGTAGAAAGTTCACCTGATAATAATTTTGCATTTGAACCTGTAATATAGATGTCAAAAATCATATTCTTCATTTACTCTTAAAGAATTAATACATTTCTCCCAATCCTTAACTTCTTGAATTTCATCTAAAAAAATATAACATTTCTTTTTTTATTTCACTAGCTTTTTTTAAAATATATTCATGTAATTTATCTGCTGTTGTCAATTCTCTATTTATTAAATTTTTCAAAATTAATATTAATAAATTGTTTTTTTCATCTATTTTTATTTTTGCTTTTAACTCTTCCATAATAAGCTTTTAACATAACTGACTTCCCACTTCTTCTTATCCCAGTTAAAACTTTTTATAATATCCTTATCGATAAAAGGTTTAATTTTTTTCTATATATAATTCTCTTTTTAGTCATATTATCACCTCAAATAAATTATATCACAGTTATAACTTATAAAAAAAGTCTTTTTATATTTTTTTATCAGTTATAACTGATAAAAAAATATAAATTAGTTTCTTTCTTGACTTTTTATACTTATAGTATCTCTTATATGTATAAATATAAAAAAAATATGTTATACTATACTAAACAATCCACAATAAAGGAGGGTACTTATGAAAAAGGTTAGCAATAGGAGTAAGCGACTTTAAAAAAATAATAGAGGAGATTTTTTTATTATTTTTGATAAAACAAAACTTATAGAAGAAATAATAAACGATGGCTCAGAAGTAAAATTATTTACAAGACCGAGAAGATTTGGAAAAACTTTAAATATGTCTACATTAAAAGTACTTTTTTTGATGTAGAAAAATAAAGAAGAAAATAAAAAAATTATTTAAAGGTTTATATAGAAAAAAACAGATGCCTTTAAAGAACAAGGGCAATACCCAGTTATATTTTTTTATCATTAAAAGATTTAAAAAGCTTTAACTTGGGAACAAATGGAAAAAGCTATAAAATCAGCAATTTCAAGATTATTTTTCAGAGTATAAATATTTATTAAACGATTTAGATAAATTTGACACTATAATATTTGAAAATATTATTATGAAAAAAATATTGATTTAGAAGATTTAAAAGAAGCATTAAAATTTTTTTAACAGAAAAAAATTGTATGAAAAAAATATAATAAAAAAAGGTAATAGTATTAATAGATGAATACGATAGTCCATTGGTATCAGCCTATATAAATGGATATTATGAAAAAGCAAAAAGATTTCTTTAAAACTTTTTATAGTTCAGTGTTAAAAGATAATAACTATTTACAAATGGGAGTTCTAACTGGAATAATAAGGGTAATAAAAGCAGGAATATTCTCAGATTTGAATAATTTAAGAACCTATACTATATTAAGTGAGATGTATACGGATAGTTATGGATTAACAGAAGAAGAGGTTGTGAAAAAGTCTTAAAGATTATGGAATAGAACAAGAAATATCAAATGTAAAAAGATTGGTATGATGGATATAAATTTCGGAGATAGTGAAGTATACAATCCTTGGAGCATACTAAACTTTTTAGATTTCAAAGAATTAAGAGCTTATTGGGTGGATACTTCAGGAAATGATTTGATAAAAGATGTATTAAAAAAAATATAACAAAGAACACAATAGAAGCTCTTGAAAGATTATTTAATGGAGAAGGATTAAAACAAAAACATATCAGGGACATCAGACTTATCAAAAGTTGCTAAGTGAAGAAGAATTGTGGGAATTGATGTTATTCAGTGGCTATTTAACAGTAGAAGAAAAAAATAGATCAAGATAATTATGTTTTAAGATTGCCAAATAAAGAAGTGAGAACTCTATATAGAAAAACTTTTTTTGAAAAGATACTTTGGTAGAGGAAGTAAATTACTTTTATTTAATGGAAGCCTTAACAGAAAATAGAATAGATGAATATGAAGAAAGATTACAAGAGATATTACTGACTTCAGTTAGCTATAATGATACTAAGAAAGGTAATGAAGCTTTTTACCATGGATTAATTATGGGTATGGGACTATATTTAGAAGGTGAGTATATTACAAAATCAAATATAGAAAGTGGCTTAGGAAGATATGACTTTGTAATAGAACCAAAGAATAAAAGCTAAAAAGAGCTTATATAATGGAATTTAAATCAACAGATAATATAGAAAAGTTAGAAGAAGTGTCAAAAAGAAGCTTTGGAACAAATAGAGAATAAAAAAATATGATGTATCACTAAAACAAAATGGTGTAAAAGATATAACATATATGGGTATAGCATTTTATGGAAAAACAAATAAAAATTAGTTATAAATAGAAAAAAACTTTTAAACTGTTACAAAACTGTAACAGTTTTTCTTGCTATTGTAGATTGATTATAGTATAATCAAATAAATACAAAAAAACTAAGGAGGTTTTTTTATTTTTGAAGAAGTTAGATAAAGAAAAAAATTCTTGCACTTGCACCTAATTCATCTGCTGTTGCAAATGCAAAAGAAAAATTTGTAGCAGTGGATCTTTTGTAAAATTAGCACACTCATCTGATGATACTTTCTATATGGGAGAATGTAAAGGAAGCGGAAAATCAAATTACATTGTTTCTGCTGATTTTTGTAGACGAAGAAAATCCTGTTATGAGATGTACTTGTCCAAGTAGACAATTTCCTTGTAAGCATGGTTTAGCCTTTATTGTTTGAAATAGCTGATGGAAAAAAACTTTTTGAAGAATGTGAAATTCCTGAAGATATTTTTAGCAAAAAGAGAAAAGAAAGAAAAAACTAAGGCTAAGAAAGAAAAAGAAAGTGCTGAAGGAACTGTAAAAGAAAAGAAAGCACCTTCAAAAAGTTTCAAAAAGCTGCTAGAGCAAAGAAAAATTAACAAACAAATTGAAGGTTTAGATTTAATTAAAAAAATATAAGCACTCAACTTTTAAAATTGGGACTTTCAACAATAGGAACTGTCTCTTTAAAAGAATATAAAGATGTTGTTAAACAACTAGGTGATTACTATTTACCTGGTCCACAAATTCTATTCCAAAAAAATTAATATTGGAAATTCAAGAATATAAGGAAGATCAAGATACAGTACACTATCAACAAGCTTTTAGAATGCTTGAAAAGATTGAGAGCAATAGAGAAAAAAAGGAAGAGAATATCTAAAAAGAGGAGCTTGAAAAAGAAAAATCTTGAAATGAGTGACAATACTCTATATGAAGATTTAGGTGGAGTATGGAAGCTAGAGCAACTAAATGACTTAGGTTTAAAGAAAGAAAATGCAAAAACTTATGCAGTTAGCATTTGAAGTAACTTACGATGAAGCTAGTAAAAATCTATACTGACTATGGATATTGGATAGATATAGAAAGTGGAGAAATATCATATACAGCTAACTATAGACCTCTTTCTGCTTTTAAAAATATATTAAGCAAGACGACTCTAATTTCTCTTTAGTTACAGTACCTACTTTAACTTATTATCCAGGTGGATTGAATAAAAAGAATAAGATGGGTTAGTGCAAACTTTGAAGAAAAAGATAAAACTTCTTTTTAAGAAAATAAAAAAACTTATGCTAAAAAAATATAGAAGAAGCGACAAAGATTGCTAAAAATGAATTAAAGAATATTCTAACAGATAATCATGTAGCTTTACTTTTTAGAGTTTGAAAAAGATTATGTTTGTAGAAGAAGAAGGAAGTAAAAAAATACATTTTAGTGGATAAAAAAATCAAAAGATGATAGAACTTAGAAATAATAATTCTAAAGAATTAGCAAAAAGTTTTCTATGAACTTTTACCAAATGAATGTTTAGAAAAATCAAGTTATGTTTGTAAAATTATTCCAAAAAGACAGAACTATCTATGCAGAAGCACATAGTATCATAACAGACGATAAAATTGTTCGTTTAGGATTTTTAGGGAGGAGTAGAAAATGAATTTTGAACCTTTATACGAATTAAAAAAATAGACTTGAAAATGTAGCAGTTGTTGGAATTAACTTAGCTAAAGATGACTTTCGTCTAAAAAAAGAGCTGTTGAACAACTTAAAGAATATAGTACTGCTGCCAAGGTATTTAAACAAATATATGATATGGGAAATGAACTGATAAGCACAGATGATGAAGATAAATGTGATTTATTCTTAGATTTACTTGCTTTACTTGATGCTGTTCTTTGTACTCAAGCTACAACTTATTCAGGGGATAAGCCTCAAGAAATAAATACTATTACCAAGAATAAAGATTTCTATAAGGAACTTCATTACAGTGAGTTAAGTCCTCTTGTCTCTGCCTTTACTAGAGAAGGTGGAGGAAGATTAAATATAATAATGGATACCATTGAAAGTAATCCTGAAATAATGAATGATTTTCAGAGTAAAAAGCTTGTATGATACACGGGCTTTCTGATAAATACTCTGAAATTGCTGATAGAATGGTAGACGAGCTTAAAAAACAAGGAAAAGATATAGTCCCTATATTAAAAGATGGTTTTGATCCTCAAGGTAAGAGAAATATGGTCTCTAGACTTGAAATTATTGCCTCTATTTGCAAGGAAGAAGAAAATGACTTCTATAAATACTGTATAGAAAATGGCTCTAAAGAAGTGAAAGAAGATGCAATAGGATATTTAAGTTTTGACCAAAGCAATATTGATTATCTTTTAGATTTAACTAAGACAGAAAAAAAGGTAAACTTAAAAAAATAAAGCTTTTTGAAGCACTTTCATATATGAGTGATAATAGAGCTGCTGAAGAATGGGGCAAATTCCTTTAAAAAAAGAAAAACTTTTGGATAATCTTGAATATTTAAGAGGAACAGATCAACAATGGGCATTAGATTACATAAATGACTTTATAGAAAATTATGTAACAGAAACAAAAAAATAAGACATTAAAAGACAGCTGAAGAAAGAAGAATTGTTGAATATGATATTCTTAAAGTATCTCCATTTGTTCTAAAAAAATAGAAATGAGAAAAAGTTTGTTATTCTGTAAAGAGCTATACCCTTTCAATAAATCTGAAATAAAAAAAGAATTTTTAAATTTCTATATAGCAAAAAGACTTAGATAAAGAAGTAATTGACACAATTAAAGAACTATCAAAAAGAGTATGAAGGAGAATTTTTTTACAACAAGAATTCTTAATTTCACTTATTAAAGATAAAGCTGAAACTACTTTATAAAAATTTCTCTAAATATGCAGGAGCAGGAAAAGGAAAAAGAAGAAAGTAAGAGCATTATTTAGTACTTTCATCAGAGGAAATTACTCTAAAAAGAAAGAAGAACGTAAGATACAAGAAGACTTTTAGAGATATGTTCCAAGTAATTTTTACGTATACATTATGATGAAGAAAACAAGGAATATATTTTAGAATGGCCAGATACTATCGTTGGCTATCCTATACAAATAAAGTTAGATGGCTTCGATAAGAAGTGGTATGACATTATCTTGAGTACTAGCACAGAGATAACAGGAAATTGGGATTATTATAGTTCATCTCATGGAAATTTTTAGATATTTGTATAATCCAAATATAAAGGGATTAAAAAGAAAAAGTTTGGAGAATTTTTACTATAATATAACACTTGTTCGTACACCTTATCTCGCTGATATAGAATTTTTTTAAATAAATTAGAATGGAAAGATTATAAAGATTTTCTTGTGGGTAAGATGGATATAGGAAAAAAATATATTTGATATCTTATAGATTAAATTATATTTCTGATTTCATAGATAAAATTCCTATATCAGAAGAAGATTTAAAAAGCTCAAATTGAAGAATTATTGGAAAAAAATATAAAACTATTCAAAAAAATCAACAATAAATTTATGCCAAACTTGGTTAGATAAATTAAATAGTGGAGCAAAAAGTAAAGGAGTTATAAGGTTTTAAGGAGAAGGGTAAGATGAATTTTTGAACCTTTATATGAATTAAAAAAAATAGACTTGAAAATGTAGCAGTTGTTGGAATTAACTTAGCTAAAGATGACTTCCGTCTAAAAAGAGCTGTTGAACATCTTAAAGAATATAGTACTATTGCTAAAGTATTTAAACAAATATATGATATGGGAAATCAGTTAATAAGTACAGATGATGAAGATAAATGTGATTTATTCTTAGATTTACTTGCTTTAGTTGATGCTGTTCTTTTGCACTCAAGCTACAACTTATTCAGGTAATGAGCCTCAAGAAATAAAAAAACTATTACTAAGAGTAAAGACTACTATAAAGAAATTCATTATAGTGAATTAAGTCCTCTTGTCTATGCTTTCACTGAAGGAAATTTGTTCATTATACAAGATGCTGTTGACAATAATGCCTGAAATATTTGATGACTTTTCGTCTAAAAAGCTATATGATAAAAAGGTCTTTCTAATAAATATTCAAAGGTTATTAATCTAGCAACAAAAAAATTAAAAAAACAAAGAAAGGAAATAGTTCCATTGCAAAAAGATGAATTTTTCCCCTGGTATAGAAAAAGAAATACTTGCTAGATTGGATATTATTTCCAGTATTGCTAAAGAAGTTGAAAAATAATTTTTTTACAAATATTGCATTGAAAAATAGGTCTAAAGAAATGAAAGAAATTGCAATAGAATCTAGCCAAGATAATATTGAGATTATATTTTTAGATTCAACTAAAAGATTTTTTTGAAACACTTTCATATATGAGTGATGATAGATTAGAAAGATAAAAAAATGGAGTAAAAAGTAAAGGAGTTATAAAAAAATGAGTAAAAAAAGAAGAAGTTCAAAGACTGACAGCAGAGCAACTATTCCAAGAAGAAATAGATGCTTTAATCAAGGCAGAAAAAAATCCTATACCTACTGGTTGGAAGATGTCTCCAAAGTCGGTATTAACATATATTTGTGGTGGAAAAGTTGGTAAAAAAACTATAGTTCCTAAGTATATTGGAAATAAAAGATTAGTTGAAATAGCTATTTCAACTTTAGTAACAGATAGAGCTTTACTTTTTAATTGGAGAACCAGGAACAGCAAAAATCTTGGTTATCTGAGCATTTGACTGCTGCAATAAATGGAAATTCAACAAGAGTTATTCAAGGTACAGCAGGAACAACAGAAGAACAAATTAGATATTCTTGGAACTATGCAATGCTTATTGCTGAAGGACCTACAAAGGAAGCCTTAATTCCAAGTCCCTATATATAGAGCTATGGAAGATGGAGCTATTGCAAGAGTGGAAGAAATATCTCGTTGTGCCTCAGAAGTACAAGATGCTTTAATCTCTTTATTATCAGAAAAAAAGATTATCTGTACCTGAACTTAATTTAGAAATTCCTGCTAAAAAAAGGTTTCTCTATAATTGCAACTGCTAACACAAGAGATAAAGGAGTTAACGAAATGTCAGCTGCCTTAAAACGTCGTTTTAACATTGTAGTTTTACCAAGTCCTAACTCTCTTGAAGCTGAAATAGATATAGTTAGAACAAGAGTTGAGCAACTTGCTAGCAACCTAGACTTAAATGCAAAATTACCAGAAGATGAAGTTATAGAAAAAAAGTTTGCACAGTATTTAGAGAACTTAGACAAGGGCTTACTTTAGATGGAAAACAAAAAAATAAAAAAACTACTACTAATGTACTTTCAACAGCTGAAGCTATATCTCTACTTGCAAATAGTATGGCCTTAGCTGGAAGCTTTTGGAGATGGAGAAATATCTGACTATGATTTAGCGGCTGGTCTACAAGGGAGCTATTGTTAAAGAAGATAGTAAAGATGGACAAATCTGGACAGAATATTTAGAAAATATTATGAAAAAAAGAGGTTCTGAATGGCTAAACCTTTACAAAGAATGTAAAGAACTTAATAAAACTAGCAAATAAAGGTGGGAAAAAAATATGAAAAAAACAAAATGAGAATAAACCTCATATTTTTTTGGAGTTAGGCATTTTTCACCAGCAGGAGCATATTATGTAAGAAAATACCTAGATGAAGTGCAACCCAAAGTTGTTTTAATAGAAGCACCTTCTGACTTTTACTGATTTAATAGATAAAATCACAGCTAAAGAAGTTGTTCCTCCCATTGCTATAATGGCCTATACTTTGGAAGCACCTATACAGACTATTATATATCCTTTTGCAGAATTCTCACCTGAATATCAAGCTATTCTATGGGCAAAAGGAAAATAAGGTTGAATGTAGATTTTGTGATTTACCCTCATCAATATTTTTTTAGGTATTGAGAATGCAAAAGAAAAAAATAAAGAGCAAGGGAAAGTTTAAATAGTTTTATTCATAGAAAGATAGATGAATATTCAGATGAGGCAGATAGTGAAGTATTTTTGGGAAAGAGTGATGGAGCAAGCCTCTGACTATAATGCTTATTATAGTGGTGCTAGGGACTATGGAAAAAAATTTAAGAGAACTAACTCTATCAAATACATTGTCAGATGTAAAAAAATATTATAAGAGAAGCCTATATGTCTAAGGTAGTTTCTGATGTATGTAATGAAGGTTATAAGATAGATGAAATAGCTATGGTAGTTGGAGCCTTCCATGTGGAAGGTATAGAAAGTGGAAATTTTATCTTAACTGAAAAAGAAGTTAAACAACTACCAAAATTAGAAGCAAAAAGACATTAATGCCATATTCTTACTATAAGTTGTCAACTTATTCAAATTATGGTGCTGGAAATAAAGCACCAGGATATTATGAATTTTTATGGAAAGGTTTTAATAAAGATGATGTATTTTATGCTACCTTTTATATATCTTAGTAAGATAGCAGAATATCAAAGAAAAAAACTGGAAATATGGTATCATCTGCACAGATTATAGAAGCAGTACAATTAGCAGTTTCTTTTGGCAAATATTCATGATAGCAAAATTCCTACTCTTAAAGATATCCAAGATGCAGCTATCACTTGTATGGCTCAGGGTAGTTATGCAGAGCTTGTTATGGCAATGGCAAATGTAGAAGTTGGAAAAAAAGATAGGTAAAAATTCCACAGGAAGCTATACAAACTTCTATACAGTCTGATTTCTATAATCTATTAAGAGAATTAAAACTTGAAAAATATCAAACATTGACTGCTACAGAATTGAGATTAGATTTAAGAGAAAATATAAGAGTAAAATCTGAGAAACTTGCTTTCTTAGACTTAGAACGTTCTTATTTTTTTCCATAGATTAAGAGTTCTTAAAATTTCCTTTTGTTAATTTTTCTTGATAAGGTGCAAGATAATAAAACTTGGGCAGAAGACTGGGTTTTACAATGGAGTCCTGAAGCCGAAATAGAAATAGTGGAAGCTATTTTTAAAAGGAGACACTATAGAATTTGCAACTGCTTTTTGAACTAAATCAGAGAATAGAAAATTCAAGTTCTATATCTCAGATTGCAGAAATTGTAAAAGATGCTTTCTATTGTGGACTGCCTAAGAGTTTAGAACAAGCATTTCAAGCTTTACAAAGTTGTATGGCTGATGATATTCCTATCAATGAAATTGCTAAAACTTCAACTACTCTTTCTATAATGTTACGTTATGGAGATATTAGAAAATTAGATAGAGATGTACTTATTCCAATACTTGAGCAACTATTTTTTAAGAGCTTGTTTAATCTTACCTGAATGAAGCTTTTTGTGATGCTAATGCAGCTATTGAACTTGCTGAAGCTATAATAGCCTTACATAATGTGGTTGAAAATCAGGACTTTTTTTAGATAGAGAAAGATGGTATGCTCTTCTTACTGAAGTTGCAAAAAGAGACAATTTAAACACTAAAAATATCAGGACTTGCTATGGCAATCTTGCTTGAAACTGGAAAAAAATTTCTAATGATGAACTTGGACTAGAAGTTGAAAGAAGATTATCAAAAGCTATACCTGCCGATTTAGGAGCAAGTTGGTTTGAAGGTTTATCAATGAAAAAAATCACTATACTCTAATTGCAAGACTTGGGCTTTGGGAAAAAGCTTCAAGACTATATCTCAGCCTTTAGATGAAGATGAGTTTAAAAGAGCCTTAGTATTTTTTTAAGAAGAGCTTTTTGCTAATTTTACTTCTAATGAAAAAGCATGATATTGCAGAAAAATATTGCAGAAATATGGGGCTTAAATAAGTATGAAGTGAGTGCTGTTGTAAATAAAGACTTAGAAAAAGATGAAAAAGAAATAGTTTCAAAGCTTGAAGAATTTGATTTTGATGATATTTAAGGAGAATTATGGATATTAAAGAAGATATAAAACGTTGGAGATTAATTCTTGGAAAAGATACAGAAGAAGATTTTTTTCTTCTATGGATTCAGAAGCAATTTCAAGTTTTAGTGAAGAAGATTGGTTAATGGATAGAGCCTTAGATGCAATTTATAACCCAACAGGAAAATTTATGGGTGGAGAGTCAGGAGCAGGTACAGGTGCAGGAAAAGGTTCATCTAATCCACAAATTAGTAAATGGCTTGGAGATATTAGAAATTTATTTGACAAGGAATTAGTTAAAATTATTCAAACAGATGCTATGGATAGATGTGGTTTAAAGCAATTAATCTTTTGAACCTGAAATATTAGAGCAAGTTGAACCTGATATAAATTTAGCTTCTACAATCATGTTATTAAAAGAGCAAATTCCACAAAAAAAGTAAAGAAAGTGTAAGGGCCTTTATCAAAAAAAATAGTGGAAGAAATCAATAAATTATTAGAAAGTGATATAAAAAGAGCTGTTAGAGCTGCACTTAATAAGAGACAACATTCTCCTATTCCTTCCAGCCTCAGCACTTGACTTTTAAAAAGAACTATCCAAAGAGGAATAAAAAAATTATAATAAAAAAATTGAAAAAAAATTATTCCTGAACATTACTATTTCTTTGAAAGAGCTAGTACTAATCCTTCAAGTAAATTTACAGTTATTTTTAGATATAGATCAGAGTGGTTCTATGGGAGAATCTGTTATATATTCTTCAGTAATGGCTTGTATCTTAGCAAGTATGGCTGCACTAAAGACTCGTATTGTTGCTTTTTGATACAAATATTGTGGATTTAACAGAAAAAAATCTGATGATCCTGTTGATTTACTATATGGTTTTCCAATTAGGTGGTGGTACTGATATCAATAAATCTATCGCCTATTGTATGAACTATATTGAAAATCCTAAGAAAAACTATATTTTTTTCTTGATTTCTGACCTTATGGAAGGTGGAAATCGTGGAGGAATGTTAAGACATTTACAAGAAATGAAAGATTCAGGAGTAATAGTTGTTTGTCTTCTTGCGATTTCAGGTGATGGACAACCTTACTATGATTCACAAATGGCTGGAAAAAAATTTCTTCAATGGGTATTCCTTGTTTTTGCATGTAATCCTGAAAAAAATTACCTCTTTTACTTGAAAAGAGTCTTAAAAGGATTAGATTTAAATTCTTTCCAAGAAGAATTTAAGAAAAAAATAAAAATATTTTTATTATATTATACCTTGACTTTCAAAAATATTTTTACTATATAATAGACTTAGATATAGTAGCTTAGAAATAGAGGTGAAGAATATGGAAACTTATAGAAACTATAATAGAGAGGATTTCAATAAAAATTCTTTCAGCTAAAAATTACAAGAAAATTACTTAGAACAGCTACTGTACTTGCTGCTTTAGGTATATTAAACAAAAACATTTTTAAATTATAAAAAAATAATGGTGTTGAGAGTTTTTCAACACCATTTTATTTTTATTTAGTTTTTTTCCTATATTTGCCAAAAATACCGTTTACAAATTCATAAGACTTTTTCATTACCATATTCTTTAGCTAACTCAACTGTTTCATTAGCAACAACTTCAATAGGAGTATTTGCTTTCAAAAAAACTCATAAGTTGCTATAATTAATAAAGTTCTTTCTACAAGTCCTATTCTTTCATAAGCCCAATTTTTGAGTGTTAGCTTTAATAGTATCTTTGATATTATCATAATTTTCACTTATTCCTTTAACAGAAGTTTGTAAAAACTTTAATTGATTTTTCACTTAAAGTTAAAACAAAATCTTCGTTATTAGATAAGTAAATATCAAAAAGCTTTTTTTCTAATTCTTCAGAAGTTGACTCAGTTGCTTCAACTCCAAAAGACTATTTTGAAAAAGTTCTTCTCTCACAAGTCTTATTCCAGCTTTTTGTTTTTTCTTAGTTTCTTCTCCAAAAATCTCTTTCATTTGATTAATCCTCTTTTAATCTATTTATAATCATCTTTTTCATATTTTTTTGTAAATGAAGAATCTCCTAACTTATAGCCTATAAAAGCAAATGCAAAGATCACAAGAGCTTTTTAATATACCATAATTGACTACAGTTAGCCCAACTATGAAGCCTAAAAATAGACCCGTAGACTTTTTCTCCAATTATTAATTATTTTTTTACTAATAGAACTTCTAAAATATTATCTGGCAACATTAGTTACTCACCTCTACATTATCTCCCTCAGTATTTACAACAGGGACTTCATTAGAAGCTTGTTCATTTTTTTGCTTTTTTTCTTTAGCTTCAATTTTTTTAATATATTAACTACGACTTTATTAACATCTACACCTAGATTTTTCCATTAAATCTGTTTTTAATTAAATTTTGAAGATATGAAATCTTATTAGCTACATTCATTTTTAGCTAATAATTCACATTTGATATTTATTAAAAAAACTTGTTACCTTTTTAGTTCACTAACTGTCTTTTATACCCGTTATATCAGAATCTTTTTCTCAATAAATCCATGATATAGTTATTAATAGTAGATTTTGATATCTTTAACGTACCATTTTCAGTTTTTTTCTTTCATAATCTTTTTTTCTTTCAAATAAACTAAAGAATTTAATAAGACATATAAAAAAAGGTACAGAGCAGCCAAAACTAAAATAGTCATCTTATATTCAAAACTTGTTATCTTTTTCAGCATAAGGATTATCAAATAAAAAGTTGACCTGGTAAAAGTATATAGTTTAAAGCTACTAGACATATTAAAAAAATATTCCTATCCAAGCAAAGAAAAAAATATTAACCTTTTTCAACATAATATACCACCTAAAATTAGTCTTCGTATACTTCAGTTGCTTTCTTCTTCTGTTACTTCTTCTACTTTAATATTTTTGAATGTAAACATTAACTTCAACAACTTTTTAGTCCACTTAATTTAGATACTTCTTCTAAAACTGCTTTTTTTGAACATCTTCAGCAACTTTAGGAATTCTATAACCATATTTTTATAACTACATAAACTTCTATACTACATTCTACTTCTCCAACTTCAACTTTAACTCCATTAGTAGGTCTTTTTACCAAGCATTTTACTAACTTCATCAACAACTCCACCAGCTAGTTTGTAAACACCTTCAACATCTCCTGCTGCTTTTTGCTGCTATCGTTTTTACCACTTCATCTGCTATTCTTATATTTCCTAATTCTGACATAAAAAAACACCTCCATAGTTCTTCTTAAGCGTTAATTTTAAATACTTCTTTTAAAATTAAAAACTCTTATGTATATTTATTTTAACATAAAATGAACAGTTTTACAATAGAAAAAAAGAGAACCTTTATAGTTTTTTTATTCTAAAAAAAGTTCTCTAAAATTTCACTTAAATATTACTTTGCATACTCCACTGCTCTCGTTTCTCTTAGAATAGTAACTTTTAATTTGTCCTGGATACTGCATAGTATCCTCTATTTTCTTAGCCACTTCTCTTGACATTAGAGTTGCTTCATCATCACTAACTTTATCAGGATTGATTACTATTCTTAGTTCTCTTCCTGCTTGAATAGCATATGATGATTCTACTCCATCAAAAGAGTTAGCAATTTCTTCAAGATTTTCTAATCTCTTAATATAGGCAGTTAAAGTTTCTCTTCTAGCTCCAGGTCTTGAGGCAGACACAGCATCAGCAGCTTGAACAAGAATAGCTTCAACAGTTTCGAATTCAACTTCATTATGGTGAGCCATTACAGCATTTACAACTTCTTGTTTTTCACCAAATTTCTTTACAAATTCTCCACCAACTATAGCATGTGAAGTTTCTATTTCATTTACTAGAACCTTACCTATGTCATGAAGTAGCCCTCCTCTTTTTGCAAGCTCTACATTAGCTCCTATTTCAGCAGCCATTGTTGAAGCAATTTTTGCAACTTCTATTGAGTGAGTCAATACATTTTTGACCGTAGCTTGTTCTATATTTTTAATCTACCTAAAGTTTTTTTATAATTTCAGGATGCATAGATGGTATAGAAAGTTCTATTAAAGCTTCCTCACCAGCAGCAATTATTTCTTTTTCCACTTCTTTTCTGCATTTGTTTACAATTTCTTCTATCTTACCTGGGTGTATTCTACCATCAGTAATTAATTTTTCTATTGTAAGTCTTGCAATTTCTCTCTTAACTCCATCAAAACATGAAAGTACAACAGCTTCTGGAGTATCATCTATAATAACATCAACTCCTGTTAGAGCCTCAATTGTTCTTATATTTCTTCCTTCTCTACCAATTATTCTACCCTTCATTTCATCATTAGGTAAGTTGATAACAGATACTGTTGCATCTGCCACATAGTCTGCTGCTGCTTTTCCAATAGCAGTTGATAGAATTTTTTTGGCTGATTTTTTTCTTTTTTCTTCATCAAGTTTAGTTTCAAACTCTCTTATAGTTACAGCCATATCATGAGTAAGTTCTTCTCTTATTTTTACGTAGTAAGATTTCTCTTGCTTCTGCTTTACTAAGTTCACTCACTCTTGAAAGTTCTTCTTCTTGTTTAACTTTTAACTCATCAATTTCTTTTCTTTTCGCTTCAAGTTCATTATTAATTTTTTTCTAATTCTAAACTTTTTGTTTTTCAGCTTTTTTTCAATTTTTTCCATCTAAAATTTCTTCTTTTTTTACTATTCTAGCTTCTTTTTTTGAGCTATTTCATTTTTTTAAATTTCTGGCTTCTTTTTTTCAACCTCTTCTTTTTATTTGGTAAGCTTTTTTTCTTTAGCCTTTAATTCAATTTCTTTAGCTTTAGAACCAGCATCTTTTTTTCTGCTTCTTCTACAATTTCTTTTTGCTTTTTAATTTAGCTTTTTTTCTACTTCATCTTCTAAATCATTTAGCTTTTTCAATTTGTCTGTCTATAACAGATTTTTTTAAAAAAATACTGCAAAGACTAAAGCTAAGGCTAATATAAGTAAGCCTAAAAAAATATCAATAAATTCATACACTACCCCTTTCCAGACCACTTTATTTGAAACTTTTTTTAATGCTTCTTCCTCATTTTTTTGTATATTTCAAATATTTCGTCTAGACCAATTGTTTCGAATATAGTTTGGATATGTTTATTAAGATTTACTATCTTAATATCTCCTCCCATTTCTCTAACTGTTTGTAACTTTCCTCTCAAAAATTCCCATAGCTAGACTGTTGATATGGATAAGTCCTTTAAAATCAACAATATACTTATTGATATCTTTTTTTCAATAAGTTTACTAAAAGTCTCTTTTAATTTAGGGGCAACAAAAAGCATCTAATTCTCCGTTAATCTCTATAATTTGTATATCATCTTTCATTCTTTCTAAAAATTTCAAAGTTATTTTTCCATTTTTATACTGCCTCCTTAATCTTTTTCTCTACCTTAATAATAGTACCTTTACTTTTCTTTTTCAATCTCAAAAACATCCACTAACTTTCTAGCAATTGATAAAACCAAATCCACCGTCTTCTTTTACTGTCTAAACTTTCATCAAAACCTCTACCAAAGTCTTCAACAGTTAAGAAAAATAGTGTTATTATAATAATTTAGCACTACTTCTATCTCACCTTGACTATCGCTATAAGCATGCTCTACTGCATTAGTAGTTAGTTCATCTACAACTGATAGTAGTTGTATCTCATCTAACTTACTTATATTATGTTCTCTGAGATAAACTCTGATCATAGCTCTAACTGTGGACAAGCTTCTAAAAAAAGATGGAATAAATATTTTAATTTTATTTATTTCTTCATCAAAAATTGTTCATAGGCTCACTCCTTTTCTTTTTAAGTCAAATATTAACCATTTCTTATTTTTGTTTGTCATAGATAAAGATCAAATCAAAATAATAAGTATCTTCGTTCATATTCAGAGCTAATATCGAACTAGGATACTCAGTTGTATAAGATGGCTGAGACACAAATATATTCAATTTTGTAAAGTCGATATTTTTGTAATTTTTTTCTAAAAATATATCTGTTTCTATAACTATCTTTTTGTGTTCTCTTTAATGTAAGCAAGATTATTTTTCACTTAAATTACTCTTTATCTTGTCTTTAAATAAAATCAATGCTTGTTTTTTTCATTTTGAGAAAAACCTTTTTGTACATAGTTATTATTAGAGCATGATATTAATAAAAAAACCATTGCAATTAATAATATAATTTTTTTCATAATAGACACCTCTACCTTTTTTTATCATATCACATAAAAAAATAATTAAATCAAGACTTGATATTAAACAATGTGTGTCCTCTTTTTAACAACTTCCTCTTCTGAAACCTCTGAAAGATTAAACCATACATATTCTTTATCTGCCTTAAACCATGTAAATTGTCTCTTAGCATAATGTCTTGAATTTAATTTTATTTTTATAGCTTGCTTCTTCAAGACTACTAAGTCTATTAAAATAATCTATAAGTTCGTTATAGCCAATTATATTTAAATTATATAATTTCTCTCCATATATCTTGTAAAGATTTTTCTACCTCTTCAACTAAGCCTTCTTCAAACATTATGTCAACTCTTTTGTTAATCCTATCATAGAGTTCTTCTCTGTTTCTTTCCAAGGCTATCTTTAAAAATTTAAAATTATTGTTCTTAATATTCTTTTTTTGAAAGCTCTGAAAATTTTTTTATTAGTCAACATAAAAACTTCAACAACTCTTTCAAGTCTAACTCTATTGTTGGGGTGAATTTCTTTTGTTGCTTCCTCATCATATTTTTAGAGCTAATTCAAACAAAGTTTGATTATCTAAACTTGCTAAGTATTCTCTAGTTTTTTTATCTGCTTCTGGTAAAAACAGATAGTCCATTAGTCACTGAATTTATGTATAGTCCTGTTCCTCCAACCAAAATGAAATTCTTTTTCAGGATTTTTGATTTAATATCTTATTTACATCTTTTTCAAAAATTCCCAACACTGTATTTTTGCTATTGGCTCAACTATATCTATTAAATGATGTTCTACTCCTTGCTTTTTCTTTTTCACTTATCTTAGCAGTTCCAATATTTAAGCCTTTATAGACTTGAGCAGAGTCAGAAGAAATTATCTCAGCATTCAATAATTTTGCTAAATCTATTGAGATTTTTAGTTTTTCCAACTCCAGTAGGTCCTGCTATGACTATAGCCTTATTCAAAATACTCAAACTCTACATCTGCTATTTTTTTACTGTATCTCCATCTTGTACACCAAATTCTTGTAGAGCTTCCTCCATTCCTAAATTTCTCATCATATGTAAGAAAGTAATAAGTGATTCATCGTCCATACCTATTACATATTTTGCTAAAACATCATCTACTATTCTTCCACCAACAACTATTGCATCTTCTTCATCTCTTGTGATTTCGAAGTCTTCTTTTTCTATCTTCAATTCTTTTTAATAATTTTGTGATATCTACTTCTTCTTCTAAAGGTTCTCTTTCAATTTTTAGATAACATATCATATGTTTTTATATAAAATTTCTTTTAGACCTTCATTTAAAAGCACTGATACAGGATAGATTTCAATTCCTTTTTTTCTGCTAAATAGCTTTTTAAATTTTTTCAAATTTTTCCATATCCCAAATTAAATCCATTTTATTAGCAATAACTATTTGCTTTTTTTATTTGCTAATTTTTTTCACTGAATTTTTCTTAATTCCTCATTGATTTTTTTCAAAATCTTCAATACAGTCTCTACCTTCTATCTCAGCAGCATCAACTATATGATAAATCATTTTACATCTTTCAATATGTCTTAAGAATTTATCTCCTAGCCCTACACCTTCATGAGCACCTTCAATAAGCCCCTGGTATATCTGCTATAACAAAAGATTTTTCCTTCTTCTAGTCTAACAACTCCAAGTTTTTGGTTCAAGAGTTGTAAAGTGGTAGCTTCCTACCTTAGAATTTGCAGCTGAAACCTTATTTATAAAAGCTTGACTTTTCCAACTGATGGATATCCAACAAGAGCCACATCAGCTAAAAGTTTTAATTCTAGCTTAACTTTTATCTCTGCTCCTTCTCCACCTTTTTCTGCAATCTTTGGAGCTTTTTCTTACAGAGTTTTTTTAAAGTGCACATTTCCATATCCACCCTTTTCCACCTTTTTAGTAAAAACTCTTTGCTCACCATTTACATTCATATCAAGAATTAATTTTCCCTGTTGTGAAGTCTCTAACTTGTGTACCAACTGGAACTTTAATAATTAAATCTTCACCTTTTTTTCCATACATTTGCTTCTTTTTGTCCATTTTTCTCCATTTTTGAGCTTTAAATAATTTTTTAAATTTAAAGTCAATAAGAGTGTTGATATTAGAATCAGCTACGAAGACTACATCTCCACCTTTTTCCTCCATCTCCACCATCTGGACCTCCAAATTGAATAAATTTTTTTCTCTTCTAAAAAGCTGCTGAACCGTCTCCACCATTCCCAGCTTTAACTGTTATAATAACTTCATCTATAAACATTTTTTTACCTCACCTTTTTACACTCCATTAGTCATAAAATAAAAATAAGCGAATTACATTCCAGATTTTTAAGATAAAAATTAAATAGAATGAGCCGAGCAAATCTTGACTTGTTTGAAGCTGACTTGTCAGCAAGTTTGTCAAATTTGCAGCGAATTCTTAATTTTTATCTGTTAAAAATCTGGCTAGTAATGAGCTATTTTTATTGATTTTATTTTTTTATTCTTTTTATTATACCAAATTTTTTTATACATCTGCTATTTTATTTTTTAAAAATCCTAATAATGAAAAATTCCTAACTTTTTAAATAATAAAAAGTTAGGAATTTTTCTAATTTAATTATCAACTATTATATTTTTTTATCCAGTTTTCAATTTTTTTCTTTAATTAATTTTTGAATCTATGCTACCATCTAAATTATCTTCTGTAATTATTAAGTTTTTTTATTTTGTTCTGAGATTCCAATACTTTCATAAGCTTTTTTTCTTTTTCTTCCCAATAATTTTTTTATAATTTTTTTATTACTCATCATACCAAGATGCTCTAAATAAGCCTCTTTCCCTTGATAAGATAAAGTAAAAATCAGGAATATAATACTTTTTCACCTTTGATATTTACTTCTTTTTTTCATAAAAAGTATTCAACTCCCATATCATTCAAAATATTTGCCACAATTACTTCAGATTTTTGATCTTACCATTTCTCCACGAGTTGTTTTTATGAATTAATTTTTTTCTTCATAATAACGTTTTTTTGTTTATTTACTTCTATTTCAATTATATTTGGTGATACAAACAGATCCGTATATCTTTGTTTAGTATTTGAATACCAGTCATTAGAGTATCTGATTAATTCTTGAACTGGAATATCTGTTAGTATAATCAACTCTTCTCTCTGTCTAGAAAAATGCTGTATATAATAATTCCTTAGAAATATATGAATTTTTTTCCCATTTATAACTATGATACTTTTTTTCCAAAGCTAGATCCTTGTGACTTATGAACAGTCAAAGCATAGGCTAATTCTAGACTAGAATCTCTGTTATCTCCACCAAAAATCTTTTTTTCTTATAAGAAAATACCTTATCTCCAAATGAACTAAACATAAATTTATAATACTCTTTATTTTTTTATCTTCTTTTCCATAATGTTTAGGATAGTCGGTCATAATTCCAATTTCTCCATTTGCAATATATTCTTCCTTATCTTTTGTTTTTAGAAATTCTATCGTAACACTCTCTATATTCGTTTTTTTATTAGAAATAACTTTATCTCCATAAACAATGGATTGGACAGATTGAGGCATAGCTGAATTTCTATAAGTTTTTATTATTTTTTTACCCAAGTTTCAATAATTTCTTGACGATATTTTTAAATGAATTAAATTATTAAAATAATAACTACCTAGCCCCATAAATTTAGTTGGCGATAAAATTTGCCATTTTTTTCAACATCTTTTTGCAGTTAAATAATTTGTATATTTCCTTCAATAGTAGCCCCTAAACTCTTATTAAAAGCTATTTATATCATCTTCATTTTCCATTTTAGCAACGGATACTATTTCATTAAAAAAATATTTTTTTCTAGGTTTTCTAAACTATCATAATTAAAATATTTAAGTCTATTATCTGTTTGTTTATTTTTTTATATTATAAATAATATCTTTATCATACTTATCTGAATTAGAAAATATTTGTGCAAAGGATAAGTCATCTCCACCTTTTCCTTGTCTCATTTCAGTTTCTAATTTTTGCAATTTTGTCTTTATAAGAAGTTTCCAAATAAGATATTAAATCAACAAATGGCCGTCCTGCACCTATTGGTGGCAATTGGTTAGGATCTCCTGTAAATATAATTCTTTCTGCATGAGAATCGATAAGTTTTTAATATTATTGCAAAACATTTCTTCAGTTAGCATAGAACATTCATCTATAATTACAGTTTTAGCATAACTTGTACTAGGCTTATTTGGCATTTTATAAAGCATGGTTCTAGGATCAAAACCTCCTGAACGCATTAAGAATTGTGCAATAGTCATAAACTCTACATCGTTTAAACTATTATTTTTTTAAATGAATTTTCTAACTGTACTCTAGACTTACCAGTAGGAGTTAATGCTAGAATCCCTGATTTCTTTATTTTTTTCAGAAGCCGCAAAAATCCCTAGAGTAGACGTTTTTCCCCGTTCCAGCCTTTCCTAAAAAAATACTGAAATATTTGATATTTCCATTCTTTTTAATGCTTCTACTTTTTTTCTTGTCTTGCTTTTTTTATCATTCTCTATATTATCAACTTGAAGTTCTCCAAATTGTTTATTAATAGTTTCTTCCCAATTTTTCTTGTTTTTAATAAATTAGCAGATTGTAAACGTCTACTTATTATTTCATTTATACATACTTTATAAAGCTTGATATTTTTTTAGTTTAATATACTCATTAGCCTTGTCTACAAATAAAGCCCCTTCTTCTAAGAATTTTTAAAAACTCCTTCAATCTTTTTCTGTTTGAAAATTTGTTTTCTGATCAAGAGGTAATTCATTAATTCTTTCTATGATTTGTTCATAGGTAAGTAAAGTATGCCCTTGATCTATAGCTTGTATTAAAACAAATATTAGCATAGCTCTAAATCTACGTTTATCTACCTTTGACTCCATTTTTTTGTCGGTTTTGTTAAAGGATATTTATTATCAAGCAGTTCATTTATAAACATAGCATTATCTACTTGAGAAATAGTAATTTGATATTCAATTTCTTCTTCTTGTGTCCATTCAAATAATAAATAAGGATTATTAACAATTTCTTCAGCTTTATTTTTTTAAATTTTTTTCCAAAAGTTTGTAGCTTGTTGTATTGACAAATTTACACGAGCTAAAAGTTCAAATAACTTTACTTTACTCTCATTCTCTAATAAGCCTAAAAATTCATCTTTTTTTCTAGTAAAATTTCTTCTAACTCCTCAATATCTATTGTTTTTTTACCTGAAAAAAATATAATTTTAACTCTGAAATCAAAGCATTTTTTTAGAAGTATCAATCTGATGAGAAATATCAAAGCATTTTTTTATTCCAAAAGCTGCTAAAGCTGCTCCTAAACCTGGATAAATTCCTCTTTGATTCCATACATTTTTTTAGCTGTTTATTGACATATATAAGTTGTTTATCTACCCATTTTTTTGATTAGCTTTTTTTAATTTAAGATTAGCTATATTATTTAATACTTTTTTTGCTTGATTCAACACATCAATAGCTGCATCATAACTAACCCATTCTGCTGTATAAGAAAAAAATCTTCCCTAAAACCTGTAGGTTCAAACAATGTAACAGTTGAAATATCAAAATCAGGATTTTTCCTTTGCATAATCCATAATTTCAAGATATGGCATTAAAAATCCATTTTCTCCTTCATTTCTTATTGAGTGTCTAATATTTATTTCCCAAAAGATAATTTTTTTCTCCAGGTCTTCCATCTGATGCATACTCTTGAAGTTTATCGATTTTTTTGATTCAATATTTCCTATTCCTGCTATTATTCTTCTATTGTCTTCAATAAATGGAACTTGTTTATAGTATGGAAATATTAATGATTCATTAGCTTTTTATTCCAGAGAAAAAAATACTCAAAGATACTTTTTTTGAGATTCACCATGTGATACCCAACTACTATATTTATTTAAGTTTTTCTGTCTTTTTTTAACTGAACCTCCCACGACTGACACCCTACGAGTGCTAGAGTCGCAGGGTTCTTGGGTAGTAGTTGCTTCTGTTAGCCAACTAAATTTACCAAGCTATCCCCATAGTTCCTACGGTTCATATATTGTATATTTAAGCACTTATACCTAATATCTTTAGTCCTTCTTTTTAATATGTTTTTTTGGCTGCATTTATATCTCTATTATGTACAGCTCCACATACTGGACAAGTCCATTCTCTTATACTTAAATCTTTTACTTCTTCATTTCTATACCCACAACAATTACATATTTGACTACTTGCAAAAATTTATCTACTCTTACTATTGTTCTTCCATACCATTTCGCTTTTATAACTTAGTATTCTATTAAATTCACTCCATGATACATCTATAATATTTCTTGCTAATTTATGATTTTTTTACCATATTTTTTTACTTGTAAGTCTTCAATACAGATAATATCATATTTTCTTATTAGCATTGTTGATAATTTTTTTGCAAAAAAATCTTCTCTTTGATTTGATATTTTCTCAAATAATCTTGCTACTTTTATTCTAGCTTTATTTCTATTTGAACTACCCTTTGGTTTTCGTGATAGTTTTTCTTTGTAATATTACTAGTTTATTCAAAGATTTTTTTGTAAATATTTTGGATTTTTCTATTGAGATTTCATCACTGGTAAGCGCAAAAGTCCTTTATACCTAAATCTATTCCAACATTTTTTTATTTGTACTTTCTAATTTTTTTCTACTTCTACATCTGTACAACACAAAGATATATAATATTTTTCCACTAGGTACTTGTGTTATTGTTGCACTTATTATTCTTCCTTGTGGTTTCATTTTATCTCTTATTTTTTTAGTTTTTCCTAACTTAGGTACTTTTTATCCATTTATCTAAAAAAACTCTATATTATTATTTGTATAATTGGTTCTGTATGATTTTCTATTATCTTTCTTAGATTTAAACTTAGGGATAGCCACTTCCACTAAAGAAGTTCTTATATGCTTTATCTAAATCTTTTTAAAGAATTTTTGTAAAGAAAAATTTATCTACATCTTTTAACCATTCTTTTCTCTTTCTTTAAAACTGTTAATTCTTTACTACACTCATTATATGACATAGATTTTTTTCTCTTTGTTATATAGCTCTTGTTTTTAAATCTAAAAAAATGATTATAGACATATCTTACACAACCAAAAAGTACAATTTAATTTTTGTTATTTGAGTTTTTAGTTGGATAAAAATCTAAACTTATATGCTTTTTTTCCATGCGATTTCACCTCCATTTACCTATATATAGTATACTATTTTTTTATACTATAAGTAAATGAAAAAGTAAAAATTTTTTTCTAAATATATGAATCTAAAAACTGACTCAGTCGTTTTTAGAGGGTGTCGTTCACATAAGTACGCTACCACTTATGCAGTTCTCCTGGCATATACACTCCTTAATAAATTAAGGAGATTAGCCTTGAACTTCTTAATATTTCTATTAAGCACAGACTATATCTTATCCCACAGCTTTATCTGTTTGGGTCTACCCACTTCCACCAGCTTTAGTGTACTTCCCTTAGGAGGAATAGTCGTTGAACCTTACCTTTCGGTCTTGGCTGCTGATTGCCCATTTTTAGCCTTTCCCAAATCTTTGATTTGGGGCATTACTGGCTTAACACTTAGGATTTAACCTTATGTCATCTAGTATATTTTTTCTGCTTTCGCCACTTTCACATTTGTACCATATTTTTATTTAGGTACTATGTTGTAGTTATACTAGCTTTTAGAGGGTTTCCAGCAATTCGAGTAGTATTGGATAGCTTTTTAAAGTTGCTATCTCTACATACATATTTCTATATATGCTGACTATACTTAATGGTCTAACTCATGACTGACACCCTACGAGTGCTAGAGTCACAAGTGTGCGACCATATTTTTTTAATCAAAAATTAAAATTATAAAAATTTTTTTGTTTTTTTCTACAGCATTATTTTTTTAATAACCATGAAAAAGGACGCAAAAAAAAATGAATAAGGCTTTTAACTCTAAGGTAGTTTCTTTTAAAATGTCTAAAATACTCATTATTTTCATTTCTATAAGGGTGATTTACTTTTTACACGAAGACTTCTTTTCACTCATAAAAGCTGCATTTTCTAAAAATCCAAGCTTTCATTTCATTTTCTCCTACATCTAGATAACTTTTTTCCCTTATTTTTCTTCTTCAAATTCTAAATTTCTTGATGCTGCAATTCCAGAAATCACTTGAGCAACTATATTAGATTTTTGGATTATCATCTATTTTTTTCCAGTATAGTCATTATCTTTCCAAGGTATTCTAGTTGAAAAAAATGTTGAACATAGTGATTTTTCATTATTTTTTTATCATTAAATTTCCCTCCTTAAATTTTTTTCAACAAACTTCAATTCTGATGACAATAGATTATCATTTTCATAATTAAAAAAATCAAATGAAAAAAAGGAGCATCTTTTTTTCTAACAACTCTAAAAAAAATTCTGTCCCCTCCCAAAGATTTAACTTATATATCTCAGATTTATCTATCCATTTTTAAATCTCCTTCTGAACATTCTTGGATTTCTCCAGAAAAAAATTTTTTTAGAAGTATATAAATACATATCTAGTGGCTCATCATCATTATAGTTAAAAAAATTACTATGCCTCTATGAACATAGTCTATTAAATCTAGTCCTGTTTCTTCTTTTACTTCTCTTATTAGGCATTGCTCAGGAGTTTCACCTTTTTTTCTAACTTTCCTCCCACTCCTAACCATTTATTTTTTTATTTATATCATTTTTCTTTTTTTGTTCTATGTAACATAAGATATTTATTTTTCTTTTTTCTAAATAACATAGAGTTGTTATCATATATTTCCTCCCTTACAAAAACATTTCAAATTCTTCCTGCCAATTATTAGAAATATGTTCAAAGTAAAATTCAAAAGTTTTTTTCTAAATTTTTCTTCAACAAATTTTATAATTTCATTATAGTTATTATTTGCTTGAGTCTCATTTAAACTATTGTAATATTCTAATCTATCTTCGTTTTTTTATTATACAAATAGGATATCCTTCTTTCATAAGTTCAAAGTTCATTATCAATCTACCTGTTCTTCCATTTCCATCAGAAAAAGGATGTATTTTTTTCAAAATTGGCATGGAATTTAGCTATCTTTTTCAATAACATTTTTCAGTTGAAGAAAAAGTAATCTTTTAAAAAGTTTTTCTAAATCTTCTTCCACAAAAAAATAGGATCAGATGTTTCAAAAAGTTGAACCTGCTATCTTGTTTTTTTAAATTTTTTTAAATTGCCCAGCAATCTCAGGATCAACTGGTCCCAAAATAAGACTATGAAATTCTTTAATAAGTCTAAGAGATAAAACTTCATTTTCTTTAATTATATTATTCAAAAAGTTAATAGCATATTCTTGTCCTTTTACTTCAAGATGGTCTTTTAAAGGTTTTCCTTTTACAGTTACCCCGTATTCTAATATAACTTCTGTTTCCTGTCTTGTAAGAGAGTTACCTTCAATAGCATTACTATTATATATAAAATCATTTTTTTAAAAGTATTTTTCAATTCTAGAAAGTATAGATTTTTTTGAATAGGTCTTTTTGAGTTTAAAAAAACTTTTATAAAGTTCTATTTTTTTCATTTCCTTTCTCCTTTTTTTAAAGATTTTTCTACATTATATTATATTACATATTTTTTAAAAAAAGTCATATGTATATGAATATTCATTAATCTTTTATAGTATACTATAATTAGTTACTTTCTACACTAAAAAGGAGATATATTTGAAACAAAGTCAAAAAAATTAATATGTGAAAATAAAAAAAGTCAGGCGTATGTGGTAGTCCTGACTTTTTTTGCCATTTAATCTTAGCAATTATTACTTTGTTTCGACTAATTATAGCATATTTTTCTTTTTTTATTACAATATGTTATAATTTTTATTTACCATTTTCCTCCAAAGGAGGTGAAATGATTGAGGCAATTATTACTATTGATAATGATATTAATATTACTTATACTTTTTACAATATACAGTAATATTAATATGGCTTCACATTATCACTAAAGTTTACTAGTTTAATTCTTGTAAAAAAATTAAACTTAGAGAGCGAGTAGAGTGTGGTAGCTTGAAAAACTCTCTTTTTAATAATTTTATGGTAAAATAAAAGAAAACTTTTAGGAAGTGGAAAAAGTGGAAAATATTTTACTAGAAGCATTGAAAAACAAGTAGTATAGATTTTAATATAGATTCAGATGAGAAAGTATCGATATGAGTTAATAGCCAATGGAGAAGAAAAAGATTGTTACAAGACTTAGAAAATACTTTGAGGATTGTGATGAATTTGTAATCTCTGTTGCTTTCATAACTATGGGAGGTATTTCTTTTTTTGGAAGAATTAAAAAAATCTTGAAAATAAAGGAATTAAAGGAAAAAAATTTTAACAGGAGATTATTTAACTTTTACAGAGCCAAAAAGCTTTTAAAGAAGCTCCTATCATACAAAAAAATATAGATTTAAAAGTTGCAACTAATAGAAAACATCATACTAAGGCATATTTCTTTTAGAAAGGGAAATATTTGGACTTTAATTGTAGGAAGTAGTAACTTAACTCAAGGAGCTTTGACTGTTAATTTTTGAATGGAATATAAAGGTAAATTCTCTTAAGAATGGAAAGATAGTTAAATCAGTTTTAGAAACTTTTTAATAAAGAGTTTGATAATTTAAAAACTTTAACAGAAGAAGATATAGAAAACTATCAAAAAGAGATATGAACAACTTAAAAACTTAATTGAATATAATAATCAAAATATAGATTTGAATGAAATTAAGCCTAATTCTATGCAAGTACAAGCCTTAAAAAAATTTGGAAGAAACGAGAAAAGAAAACGATAGAGCCTTGCTTATCAGTGCAACAGGAACTGGAAAAACCTATCTTTCAGCATTTGATGTGAAACAAGCTAAGGCAAAGAAGATACTTTTTGTAGCACATAGAAAAGTTATTCTTGAAAGATCTAAAAATCAGTTATCAAAGAATTTTTAAAGGATAAAAAAAGCTAGAAATTTTTTTGATTCTAATTTTCAAATAAATGATAAAGATGAAGTAGTTTTTTTGCTATGGTACAAACTTTAAATAAAGAGAAGAATTTAAATATTTTTTTCCAAAAGACTACTTTGACTACATCATTATAGATGAAGTCCATCATGGAGGAGCTAAGACCTATCAAAGTATTTTTTTGAATATTTTTAAACCTAAGTTTCTATTAGGGTATAACTGCAACTCCTGAAAGAACAGATGACTTTAATATTTATCAACTATTTAATTACAATGTCGCCTATGAAATTCGTTTGCAAGATGCTATGAAAGAAGAACTGCTTTGTCCTTTCCATTATTTTTGGAATTTCAGATATTGTAATTGATGGTGAAAAGTATAGATGAAAAAAACATCTATAAAGAATCTTACTTCTGATGAAAGAGTGAGACATATTTTTAGAGAAAAGTAAGTATTACTCATATAGTGGAGAGAAATTACATTGCCTAGTTTTTTTGTTTCAAAGGTTGAAGAAGCTAAAATATTAGTTGAGAAATTTTTTTAGAACAAGGTGTAAAAATCCCTTGCTTTTAAGTTCTGAGAATTCTGATAATGAAAGAGAAGAAGCTATAAGAAAGCTAGAAGAAGGAGAAATAGAATATATCATATCTGTAGATATATTCAATGAAGGGGTGGATATACCTTGTGTCAATCAAGTGATACTTTTTAAGACCTACCACTTCTGCAATAGTATATATTCAACAACTGGGTAGAGGTTTAAGAAAAGCATAAAAAAACAAAGCTTACACTGTAGTTTTTAGATTTTCATTGGTAACTATGAGAAAAAAATTTCTTAATTCCTATAGCCATATCTCAAAAATAATAGCTACGATAAAGACTTTATGAAAAGATTTCTTATGAATGCTACTGACTTTTTAGCTGGAGAAAGCTCTATAAGTTTTGATGAAATTTCAAAGGAAAGAATTTTTTTGAAAAATATCAACAAGGTTAATTTTTTTCTAATAGAAAACTCATAGAAGAAGATTTTAAATTACTTGAAAGTCAATTAGGTAGAATTCCCTATCTCTATGATTTCTATATAAAGAATATGTTGTCACCCACTGTGATTTTTAAAGTACAAAAAAAGATTATGATGAAGTATTAAAAAAATATAGCACCCTAAATATAGGGCAGGTTCATTAAATAGCATTGAAAAAGAAATTCTTGATATTTCTATCTACTTTCTTTACTCCTGCAAAAAGAGTACATGAAATGTTGATATTAAAAAGAAATATTTGTTAAAGAAAAAAATTAAATCTAGAAGAAGTTGAGAAAAATATTGAAAGATAGATATTCTTTGATTAATCAAGAGAATAATATAAAAAAATGCTTTTTGAACATCTATCTAAAAGAAATATTTATTACTCTATCTACAACAAAGTCTTTTTGAGCCTGTACTATACAGAAAAAGAGAATTACTATTTCTTAGATGAGAATTTTTAAAAACTCATATAGTACTAACCCTTATTTTCAAAAATTTTTAATAGATGACTTAATAAAATATAATCTAGCTTTTTGCTGAAAATAACTACAATAATTTTGCAAAAAGAAAGCATAAAACTTTTTTTGGAGAATATACTAAGCAAGAAGCTTTTTGGTATCTTAATTTGAATTTTTAATAATGGCTTCCAAGTTAGTGGTTACACTCCTTTTTGAAAATGAAAGAAAAACTTTTAATTTTTTTATCACTATGGATAATTTATCTGAAAGAGCTGACTATTCAAATGAATTTTTATGATGCTCAAACTTTCAGTTGGTTTTTCAAAAATCTAGCCGTCACTTGAAAAAAAGATAATAAACTGACTATTGAAGGTAAAGATTGCTGAAAATTTCTATGAGATAAATGTTTTTTTGTAAAGAAAAAAATAATGGAGAAAAATTTCTACTATTTAGGAGATGTTGAAAAAGGTTCTATCTGCTAAAAGAAATAAAGGATAGTCAAGGGAAAATCTATGGTTAAATATATTTTTTAAGTTGAAGAAAGATGTCAAAAAAAGAATTGTTAGACTACTTCAATATGTAAAAAAATATTTGACAGAATAACAAAATAAATTCTATAATGTAAAAAAAATAAGTTAATTTTTTAAAAAAACAATAAATTTAAAAAGGGAGATGTTTAAGATGAAAAGAGTTATTAACACAACAAATGCACCAGCTGCACTAGGACCTTATTCTCAAGCTATTGAAGCAAATGGAGTTTTATATGTATCAGGACAAATTCCTTTTGTTCCAGCTACAATGACATTAGTTTCTGAAGATGTTGAAGAACAAACAAAACAATCTTTAGAAAACATAGGAGCTATCTTAAAAAGAAGCTGGATATGAATTTTAAAGATGTCGTTAGTGCAACAGTTTATATCAAAGATATGAATGATTTTACTAAAAATAAATGGAGTTTATGACAAATATTTAGGTGAAGTTAAACCTGCAAGAGCTTGTGTTGAAGTTGCTAGATTACCAAAAAGATGTAAAAAGTTGAAATTGGAGTTATAGCTGTTAAATAGAATTATTAAAGTAATGATCTAAAGAGTGAGTAGGACAATAGTCTGAAAAACTCTTTTTTTCATTGACAATTATAGCCATATATTGTACCATAAGAGCAAGAAACAAATAGGTGCTTATTGGCTTAATAAAGGAAGTTGGGTGAGAATCCCACACAGCAAACGCTACTGTATGGTGGACGAAATTACAATAACCACTGGGAAACTGGGGAAGGTGTAAAAGTAGGTTGAAACTAAGTCAGGAGACTTACCATTATTAATATTTTTTTGATTAGGCATCTTCTGTTTCCTAATCTTTTTATTTTTATGCGTAAAATATCACATATTTAAGAGGAGGAAGTATGAAGAAAAAAAATTTATTAAATAGTGCAAGAACACTCGTGACTCTAGCACTCGTAGGGTGTTAGTCATGAGACATGTACTCGTAGGGTATGAATTGCACGAAGATTTTAGTAAGCATATAGGGAAACTTGTATGTAGACGCAGAGTAAAACTGTGCAACAAAGAAACTGAATTGCTGGGAACTCTTAAAGCTAGTATAACCACAACATAGTAATCCTACTCCTTAACAAGTTAAGGAGATGGAGGCAGGTGTGATGGTGGCGAAAGCAGAAAAAATATACTAGATGGTGCAAGGTTAAATCCTAAACATTATGATAATAGACAATCAGCAGCTAAGCCTGAAAAGGAAAGTTCAACGACTATCCCTCGTGAGGGGAGTACAATACAAGCGATTGGTATTGGAAGTGGTTTCGCCTAAGGTGTTGAGATACACTATGGATAAGATATAGTCTGTGCTTGTTAGAGATAACAAGAAGTTCAAGGCTAATCTCCTTAATTTATTAAGGAGTGTATATGCCAAGAGAACTGCATAAGTAGTAGCGAACTTATGTGAACGACGCTTCCCACTGTTGTGGGGTTTTAAAAACTTTTAAAAAAATATTTAAAAAAATAAATAAAAAAACATTACTTTTTTTAATGGATAAAATGTAGAATATATGGTATAATATCTCTGATGAAAAGGAGGTGATTATATATGTATTTAACATTAAAACAACAAGTAAAAACATCTTAGTAAAAAAAGAGTTTAGAAATTTAAAATATTTGTGTCATATAGCTAAGAATTTAAAAAAATCAAGCTATATATAATGTCAGACAACACTATTTTTAACAATAAAAAAAGTATTTAAGCTATAATGAAAACTATAAGATACTTAAAAAAATAGTGAGAACTATAAGAAGTTAAATTCTAATATGGCTCAACAAATTTTTAAAAAGAAGTAGATGAAAGTTTTTAAATCATTCTTTGCACTTTTTAAAACTTGCTAAGAATGGTCAATATAACGGTAAAATAAAATTACCTAATTATCTTGATAAAGATGGTTTTACAACTCTTGTTATAGGTTTTGTTAGATTAAAAGATGATATGCTGATAGTTCCTTATTCAAATTCATTTAGAAAGGCACATGAGGAAATCACAATAAAACTGCCATCAGTATTAAAAAGACAAGAAGATAAAAAGAGATTAGAATAATACCAAAACAACATTCTAGGTACTTTGAAATTCAATACATTTATGAGGTAGAAGAAGTTCAAAGGGAATTAAATGAAAAATAACGTACTAGGAATTGATTTAGGTATAGACAATCTTTGTACTTGTGTTACAAATACTGGAGCTTCATTCATAATAGATGGTAGAAAATTAAAAATCAATAAATCAATACTATAATAAGATAAATGCAAAATTACAAAGTATAAAAAGATAAGCAAAAGATTGAGCGCACAACATTAAGGCAAAAAGAGAATAACTAGAAAGAGAAATAATCGTATAAATGATTATCTTTCAAAAAGCAGCAAGAACAATTGTAAATTATTGTCTTAACAATGATATAGGAAAACTAGTTCTAGGATATAATGAAGATTTTCAAAGGAAATCAAATATTGGAAGTATAAATAATCAGAACTTTGTGAATATACCATATGGAAAAATTAAGAGATAAATTAATATATCTATGTAAACTATATGGAATAGAATTTAAACTACAAGAGGAGAGTTATACATCAAAAAGCAAGTTTCTTTTGATAGAGATAAAATTCCAATATATGATAAAGAAAAATCTACAAGAATATATATTCAGTGGAAAAAGAATAAAAAGAGGACTATATCAAACAAGCGCAGGTAAACTCATAAATGCAGATTGTAATGGAGCATTAAATATTCTGAGAAAAAAAGTAAAGTTGTGGACTTAAGCGTCCTATACAATAGAGGTGAGCTGAACACACCTAAAAAGAATAAGGGTAGTGTAAAGCTATCAAACTTCTTAGAAAATTTTTTAAATATTTTTTTAAAGATTTTTGGAACCCGCAACTCTAGCACTCGTAGGGTGTCAGTCGTGGGAAGTTCAGGTTATTGGCTTTAATTGTATTAGGAAGTGTGAGTGCTTTTGCAGAAGAAACTCCTGTTTTGGAGCTTAAACAAACAGTTGTAACTTCTGATAGTTTTGGAACTTCTGTTCGTGAAACAACTAAAAATATGACAGTTGTAAATGCAAAAGAAATTAAAGAAAAAGGTGCAAAAACTATTGCTGATGCACTTAGAGGAGTACCTGGAGTTGTTGTCAGAGAAATGGACGGTTCTTCTCCAACAATAGATTTAAGAGGTTCAGGAGCAACAGCACAATTTAATACTGTTATTTTGTTAGATGGTATCCCTGTAAGTGGACTTGCAGGATTTAATTTGAATTCTGTTCCAGTTGAAGAAATTTCAAAAATAGAAGTTCTTCAAGGAGCAGGTGCAGTTATGTATGGAGATGGAGCTATTGGTGGGGTAGTAAATATAATCACTAAAGCACCAACAAACAAAACTGTATATGGTGGAGCAGGATTAGAAGTAGGTTCTTGGAGAACTATAAGAGAAAATGTTCATTTAGGTGGAAAAGTAGGAGATAAACTTCTATTAAATGCTTCTTATTCAGGAAATACATCTAAAGATTATAGAGATAGAAGTCCTCAATATGAAAATAAGAAAGATAAAACAGATAGTCTTTGGTTAAGAGGAAAATATTTATTAGATAATGGAAGTATTGCAATCAACTATAATCATAGTGAAGATAAAGATTACTATACAGGTTCTCTAAGCAAAGAACAATTTGATAAAAAAACCCAAGACAAGTAGGTTCTTGGAGTGGTTATACTTATGGTATAAAATGATATTGTTAATGCTAAATACAATCAAAAAAATAAATGATAAAATTGATATTTTCCTAACAGCTGGATACTATCATAATAAAGATAAATTCCAAAAACAATTCAACTTCTGAATATTTCTTAAGACCAGAAGTTAAATACACTTATGCAAAAAGATAGTTATGTTACATTGGGACTTGACTATAGAGATGGAAAAAGAGATTTTTAAAGATGATGTCTTTGTAAATGGAGTAAGTCAAAAAGCTCCTGATGATAAAAAGAGAATCATTTGCAGGTTATATTACAAACAAATCAACTTTTTGGTAAGTGGCAATTTACTCAAGGTTATCGTAGAGAAAAAGTTAAATATGAATATAGTTCAAAAGTTTACAATCCTATGACTTGGCAATTAAGTGAAATAAAACCTCAGTCAGCTGACTATGCAAGTAATGATAGCTTTGAATTTGGAGTAAACTACTTATATTCTGATACAGGAAATGTTTTTCTTTAACTATACAAGAGCTTTAAGAACTCCAACAATACAAGATGCTGGAGCTTGGTATGGACCTGTAAAAACTCAAAAGAATGATATTTTTTTGAAATAGGACTAAGAGACGCTTACAAGAATACTTCTGTGGCAACTTCTATATTCTACATAAATTCTAAAAAAATGAAATTTATTATGATAAGACTAACCCATTCAGTTCTAATAACCAAAACTTTGATGGAAAAGTTAGAAGAATTGGAGCACAATTATCAATGGCACACTATTTTTGATAATTTAACATTGAGAGAAAGAGTTTCATACATAGTACCAAAAGGTAACAAGTGGAACTTATGATGGAAAAAGAATTTGCAGGAGTATCAAGATGGACAGTAAATGCAGGAGCAACTTATAAGTTTACAAAAAGGACTTACTGCTAATGTAGATGCTTATTATCAAAGTAATACCTATGCAGAAGATGATTTTTGATAATTACTTCTCAAAAGGAAATAATTATATAACAGTTGATGCTAACTTATCTTATGCTTTCGAAAATGGAATAGAGCTTTTATACAGGAGTTAGCAATCTATTTGATAAAAAAATATGCAGATGCTGTAACTTCAACTAGAAGTTCTTGGGGAGCTGGGCCAAGAAAGGTTTACTACCCTGCTAATGGAAGAAGTGTATATGCAGGTATTAAATATACATTCTAAAAATAATATAGAAATAGTTCGTTACTAAACAGATTTTTTTATTGGCTACTTGCCAGCCATTAGTGTTTCATGAGCTCCTCAAAGGCTCTTTCAACAATAATGGACGTCGCAGTAGCCTATATTTATAAAGGAGAAGAAAATTGAAAAAAATTATTTTTTTATTTCTAATTTTGCTATTCTCTTTTACTATTATAAATGCTAAGGGTGCACAAGCTAAAAAAATATAATCATATTGTTAGTTTGAATTTAAGTGCAGATGAAATGCTATTGGGGCTTGTCTCTGAAAAATAGGATAGCAGGTTTAAGTGGAAAAAAATTAATGAAGATAAAGAAATTTCCAATATTGTAAACAGGGCTAAAAAAATTTGCAAAAGTTGAAGCTAACGAAGAAGTTTTAATATCTTTAGAACCTGACTTGATTATTACAGCTGATTGGTTGTCAAAAAAAACAAATCATCTTTCAGAATTAACAGGTGCAAAAAGTATATATCTATAAGACAGCCAATAGTTATGAAGAACAAAAAAAGTTAATCAGAGACTTAGCAATCTTAGTGGAAGAAAAAAAGAAAATGGCGAAAAAAATTAATAGCAAATATGGATAATAGGCTAAAAAGCTTTACAAAATAAGATAGCTAAAAAAAATATAAGGGACCAAAACCTAGAATTCTTATGTATACTACATTTGGTTCAACAAGTGGAAAAAAATACAACTTTTGACGACATGGTGAGATTGATAAATGGGATCAATGTCATATCTGAAGCAGGAATTAATAAGTATCAAGATATTTCAAAGGAAAAGATAATAGAATTAAATCCTGATATTATTATAGTTCCCATAGCTAAAAAAATATGATAATGTGGCTAAAGTTTCAAAATTATTTTTTTGAAGATCCTAGCTTAAAAAAATGTAAAAAGCTGTAAAGAATAAGAAAGTTTACTTTGTACAATATAAAGATATCTCAGCAACTTCTCAATATATGATAGATAATATTGAAAACTTAGCAAAAGTTGTATATCAATTCAAGGAGTGATAATGAAATATAGAATTAATTTCAATCTTTTTTCTATTTTTTTCTTTTAATAGGAATAATAATTTTTCTCTTTTTTTATGGAGCTGTCAGAGTTCCAATTTCTAATGTTGTAAAAAAATATTATTAAATAAAACAGGACTATTTAATTTAGAAATAACTAAGAAAAGCTATGTTCCAATAGTATTTTTTGTTAGATTTCCAAGAATTATGGTTGCTGTTATAGTTGGAGGGGCTTTAGCATTGTGTGGTTGCACAATGCAAAGCCTTTTAAAAAAATCAATAGTTGACAGTGGTATTATTGGTATATCAAGTGGAGCAAGTTTAGGAGCTGTTATAGCAATTTCATTAGGTTTCACTGCAACAAACATCTTTTGCAATGCCTTTATTTTTCAGGAGCTTTCGCCTTAATAATCTCGGCTATTATCTATAAGATTTCCACTTTGAGAGGAAGAACTGATAATTTACTTTTAATTTTATCAGGAATAGCTATAGGTAGCTTTGTAGGAGCAATCACTTCTGTTATTTTAACAAGCCTTGCAGAAACAGAGATGAAAGAATATATCTTTTTGGGCAATGGGAAGCTTGAATGGTAGAAGATGGGAACATTTTTCTTTTTTTGGTCTGATACCTATTGCTATTCTATCTCCTATTTTTATTTTTACTATGGAAAAGAATTAAATATTCTGTTGTTAGGAGAAGAAGAAGCTAAATCTTTAGGAATAAATATCAAAAAAATAAGAGCTAAAATTTTTAACTATCATAGCCTTACTGACAGCTATATCAGTTTGTATCAGTGGAAATATAACTTTTGTAGGTTTGATAGTTCCACATATTTTTAAGAAAAAAATAATAGGTTCAGATAATAGAAAGCTATTAAAAGTCTTCATTTTTTTAGCAGGAGCTTGTTTCTTAACATTCAGTGACTTACTATCAAGAATAGTATTAGCACCTAAAAGAAATAAGTGTGGGAATAGTAACTGCACTTATAGGAGCACCATATTTTTATATATTTAATAGTAAAAAAATTAGAAGAGAGGGAAAACCCTATGAAAAAAATGTTTTAGAAGTAAAAAAATATATCGTATTCTGTTGGAGAAAATAAAATATTAAAAGATATAAGTTTTTAAATGTCAGTCAGGGAGAAATTATAGGTATAATTGGACCTAATGGTTCTGGAAAAAAACTACTCTTTTAAAAGAGTATAAATGGTATAAATTCAATAAGTAGTGGAGATATTTCTTTCAATAATAAGAGCCTTAAAGAATATAGTGAAAAGGAGTTAGCAAGAGATATTTCTTTCATGAACCAAAACACTAATATTGAATTTGACTTCCCTTGTATTGACATCGTTGTTTTTAGGAAGATATCCTTATTTAGAAAGATTTCAAGAATATTCTAAAAAAAGACATTGAACTTGCAGAAAAAAATATGGAACTTACAGATACTTTAAAAATTTAGAGATAAATCAATATTGCAACTATCTGGCGGAGAAAGACAAAGAGTGTTATTTGCAAAAATTCTTACACAAGAAAGCCAAGTGATACTTTTTAGATGAGCCTACTGCTAGTCTTGATATGAGACATGAAGAAGACTTATTAAAAGAAGTTTCAAAAGAAAAAAAGCTAAGGATAAAATTGTGATATTAGTAATCCATAATTTGAGAACAGCTATTAAATATTGTTCAAGGCTAATACTTCTATCTAATGGAAATATTGTAAAAAGATGGAAGTGTTGAAGAAGTTATCACAGAAGAAAACTTAAATAATGTCTTTGGAATAAAAAAACTAAGGTATACTATAATGAGATTTCTAAATCTTTAGATTTCTGTATAATATAGAAAGGTAAAATATGTATAAATTATTAAATATGGCAGATTTCTGTTCAAATGAAGAGCTTGAGAAAGAAATGCAATATCTTTCTCAAAAAAATATGGTTTTGATGGTTTTGAGCTAATTAAATTTTTTTGATGGTGATAACTCTCCACTAAAAGAAATATATAAAGGGTTATCATATGAGATTTTTTTCCCTTCATGGATGGAATTATATTTAGAAGATTTCATTTCTTTGTATGATGAACTTAAAGATGAAAAAAATATTTTAAATCTCTTTGTGGAGGGCATAGTAAAAAAAGAATTAATTGAATACTATAAGAAAAGAATTGGAAAGAGCTAAAGAACTAGAAGTTGAATATGTGGTTTTTCCATGCTTGTAATGTAAAAAGTTACAGAAGCTATGACATATGATTTTTAAATATTCTGATAAAGAAGTTTTTAACAGCTGTTATTTCAATAATAAATGACATTTTTTTGAAGATGGAGAATATAATTTTACACTTCTATTTGAAAATCTATGGTGGTCTGGTCTTAAACTTACTAATAAAGAAGAAATTGAATATCTTTTTAAATGGAGTAAAATATAAAAAAATGTTGGTTTTTATCTTAGATACAGGACATATGATCAACAACAATAGAGATATCAAAAAAATTCAAAAAGAAGGAATAGAATATATTAAAAAGAATTTAGAAAATATAGGTGAGTATAAAAAAATCTAATATATGGAATGCACCTTAACTACTCTTTGTCAGGAGAATATGTAAATAAAGCTATAAAAAGAAAATAGAGAGAAAAACTTAGACATAGAAGAAATAATGAATAATGTCTATCAACATGTAGGCTCTATCGATTATCATGACCCCTTTGAAGATAAAGAAATTTTTGGATATCATAAGATCTCTTCCTCTTAAATATCTAGTCTTTGAGTTAATAGGAAATACACAAGAAGAATTAGAAGAAAAAAATTCAAAGACAATGTAATATATTTAGTTAAAAAAATTCTATTGCTATTAATACAAAAAAATATAGTAAAATTAATCACCACTAATTTAAATATCAAAGGAGGAAATTTATGAACAGAGATGCAAAATTTATAAATTTTTTTCAGAAGAACATGAATTAGATTACATTTTAAAAAAAATATGGTAAGGAAACTACAAAAAGAAAACAGAGATCTTTTTAAAAAGAATTTGGAAAACAAGCTAAAGAATTATTAGGAAAAAAACTATGTTAGGACATCAAGACCTATACAAATATATAGAAGATAACTCTCTAGCTGAAAAAAACTTAAATAATCAATTTTTTTAAAAAGCTAAAGGGGTTGTTGCAAATTCATAAAAAGTAAAAAAATAGTTCGTTACTGAGTAAATTTCTTAACGATAAAAATCAAGAATTCGCTGCAAATCAGGAAACTCGTTGCACTCAAACACTCCTGAATTTGCTCGGCTCATTCTATTTGATTTTTTTACCTAAAAATTTCCATTCGTAACTCACTTATTTTTTTACTTTAGTATTGAAATTTTAATTTTGCAACAACTCCTTTTTTTATTTTTAGATTATCTTTATATAGTTAAATTATCCATTGAATATAAAAAGATATATTTGCAAAAATATATAGGGGATATTATAATATAATTGATTCAGTATACAAAAAAACTTATACAAAAACAATTATTTCTGCAAAAACTAAAAAAATTATTTAACTTTTTATTACAAATGAGGAGGAGAATTTATGAAAAAAATTTTTAAGGGTGTTTTTGTTTGCTTTTTATGTTGGTAGCGGGGTTAATCTTTGTTAGTTGTGGAAAAAAAGGAATTGACAGGTTTACACAAAGAATTCGATATTATTTTTTTAATGGAATTAAAGAAGAAGTTACAACTGAATTTAAAAAAACAATATGACAAGTCTGGAAGAAGAAATTAAAAATTCATCTCAAAATGAATTAGAAGCAAAACTTCAACTTTTTTTGGTATAGAGTTATATATGAAGCTTTCAATCAAGCTTCATATGATGTAGTAAGTATTAATGATATGGGTGATAAGGCAGAACTTAAGATAAAAAGTAAAAGGTGTTGATTTCTTTGAAGCTTTTTCAACAGATAATGACAAATACAACTGAAGAAAAAAATCAAATCTTCTAAATGAAATAGAAGGATTAGTTAAAAAAAAATAAAAAAAAGGAAAAAGCACCTATTATTGAGCAAGAAATGGATATTGAAATGACAAAAGAAAATGATACATGGACTATCCCAGAAAGACAAAAAAATATGTTCTAATGAAAAGAATGATGGGTATTCAAAAAGGTACTATTTTTCGATAACTAGATAATTTTTTTCAAAACTTTCCATAGAAGCATATTTATCCATATAGAAAAGGAAATAACTAAAAAAATAAGTTATTATGTATTCATAACAAGGCAGCCAAGTTAAAAAGAAAAAAATCAAAATTTATGGAGGTAAAAGTTATGAATCAAAATGAAAAAAAGAAGTAATGGGGAAATTTGCTAAAAAGTTAGAAAAATGCTATAAAAAGAGAAGTTGCTGTGACAAAAGAAATAGAAAATGACAAAGCTCTAATAAAATACTTAGAAGCTCAAAAAAAGCAGCAGGAGCAGCTTTTAGATGCTACAGCCTATGAAAGCTATGATGCTTGGATAGACACTATAAAGAAACAAATAAAAGAAATCTGAAAGCACTCTTACAAATATAGAGTTTAAAAAAAGTTGAGCTAGAAGCAGTCAATCAATACTTAGCATAAAAAGTAACAAATATCAGCTGATAACTAGAAAAGAACTATTGCAGATCACTATGATTTGCAATAGTTTTTTTATTATTGAAAAATAAAAAAACTAGAGATTTCTCTCTAGTAATATTTGTATATGGCTGGGGTGGCTGGATTCGAACCAACGCATAACGGAGTCAAAGTCCGTTGCCTTACCGCTTGGCGACACCCCAATAGAATTAAAAAAAGCCTAAAGGCTAGTATATATATGGTGCGGAGAGAGAGACTTGAACTCTCACGTCTGGGACACTAGATCCTAAGTCTAGCGCGTCTGCCAATTCCGCCATCCCCGCAAAAAAATGGTGCGTCATACAAGATTTGAACTTGTGACAACACGATTAAAAGTCGTGTGCTCTACCAACTGAGCTAATGACGCAAATGGGGTGACCGACGGGGATCGAACCCGCGACAACCAGTGCCACAAACTGGCGCTCTACCAACTGAACTACGGTCACCATTATAATATAAGTTTTTTTGGAGCGAGAAACGAGGGTCGAACTCGCGACATTCAGCTTGGAAGGCTGACGCTCTACCAACTGAGCTATTCCCGCACTTCAATGGTCGGAATAGCAAGATTTGAACTTGCGGCCCCCTGCTCCCAAGGCAGGTGCGCTACCGGGCTGCGCTATATTCCGACTTATGTATTTGATACTTCGTTATTATAGCCCCTTTTTTTATGATAATGTCAAGAACTTTTTTTATTTTTTTATAAAATTTTTTTAATAAAAATAAGAATCAACTTCTCCTTTATAGAGAAGTCAATTCTTATCAAAAAGATTTATTTAATTCTTTAGAGAAAGTATTCCTTTTTCTATTTCTTCAATTTCTCTTTTTTATATCATCATTTAAAGTTCCTTGTTTATCTATAGAATCTCTAGCTAAATCCAGATATTTTTTTGAGCATTATCTTTGTCACCAAGTCCAAGATAACAATGAGCTAGTTCTAAATCCTCTCCATCTACAACATCATCTTCATCTAGTGATAGTTGTCTTGACTCTAAAAAGAACTTCTATAGCTTCTTCATATCTTCCTAAGCCTCTTAAACATCTGCCTATAGAATATAGATACCAACTATCGTCATTTAAGTCGTAAGCTTTTTTTAAATGAATCTAGAGCTTCTTCATACCTTTTAAAATCTAATAAAATTGTTCCTCTCATCTCAAAAATCCATGCATCATTTTGTCCTAATTCAAGTGCTTTATCAAAATGTTCTAGGGCTTCTTTTCTTGTTTCTAAATTATAACCTAACTGATAACCAATTTGTGAATATATCCATGCATCTTCTCTCCCTAGTTCTTTTTGCTATATTTAGATATTTAAGAGCTTCTTCTGGATGTGGTTCTTCTAATCTTCCGTAATTCCAAGCTACTTCAGAATTTATAAAAATTCTTTGATTAATTCTATCTTCATCAACTAGAGTCAAAGACTTTTCTAATCTTTCAAGGGCTTCATGAGTTTTTCCACTTCTACCTAAGTTTAAAGCTATCTCTGTGTTAATCCATTCATCGTTTCTTCCTAGCTCTTCAGCTCTCAATAAAAAAATGGAAGGGCTTCTTCATAATTTTTCTAAATTATCATAAATAGTAGCAACTTCTGATATTGCACCTATATCGTCTTTATCTAATTCATAAGCTACTAATGCATATTCAAGAGCTTTTTTTCATAATCTTCTAAATTTTTCATAACACATTGCTAGTTCAAGATTTGTCCAAACATCATTTCTACCTTCTTCTTTAGATAACATAAGGTATTTAATGGCTTCTTCATAGTTTTCTAAGTTACGGTGACAACAACCAAGTTGGCCATAAGTAAAAGCTAGGTCTCTATCTTTGTCTTCATCATTTAAACTTAAAAGCATATTCAAACTTTTCAATAGCTTCTTCATATTTATCCAAACCTGCTAAACAAGCTCCATATTCTATATTTATCCAAGCATCATTTCCTACCAAGTCTCATTGCTTTTTTTATATATTTTACAGATTCACTATATAGTCCTAAAAGCTCCATAATGCCAAAGCTATTTCTGACATGATAAGCGGATCTTTTTTTATCAAATTTTTTTCAGCTTGTAAATAGTATTTCAACGCTTCTTCATATTCATCTTTTGCCTTATAACAATGACCTATTTCAGCATTTATTACAGCATCATTTCTACCCCATTTTTTAGCTTTATTAAAGTATTCTATAGCTTCATCATACATACCTAATTTTTCTTTTTACACCAACCAAGACGAGCATAGATATATGATATATCTTTATCATCATTTTCAGCTTCTACTTCTAAAGCATGATTTAATTTTTTTCAATTGCCTCTTCATATCTTCCAAGTTTTGACAGACAATATCCAAATTCAGTATTTGTCCAAGCATCATCTTGACCAAGTTCTTCAAGTCTTTCTAAATATTTCAAGGCTTCTTCATATCTATCTGTAATATCATAAAGCCAAGCTACGTCTGACATTATAAATATATCATCTTCAGATAATTCAAGAGCTTTTTAAATAATATTCTAAAGGCTTCTTCATTTTTACCCAGATTTTTTTATAACATATTGCTATTCTTGTAAAAAGCCAATCATCATTTCTACCTAAGTCTTCAGCCTTAAAAACAATTTTTCAAGTGCTTCTTCAAATTTTTCCTTGTTCTGATAAACAGTAAGCTAGCTCTGAATATGCCCGTTGATTATCTTTATTTCCAGCTAACTGATTTCTAAGTATTTCTTCAGCCTCTGTGTATTTTCCCATATCTATCATATGTCCAAGCTAGAAAAAAATCAGCTTCTATTCTTCCTTCTTCATCATAGGCATATTTTTTTAGCTTTGAGAGCATATTCTATAGACTTTTTCTGAATTTCGATTTTTCATTTTCAAGTTTTGATAAGTTTCTATATATTGCTATTAAAAAAATCAGAAGTGTCGTTGTCATCAGGATCTAATTCATATGCTTTTTAAGAAACATTTTTTTCTGCATTCACAAAATCATCTAAGAAAAAAAATAAGAAAAATCCAGCTCTCCAATTCCATTGAAAAACTATTTCCTTCTTCAAATTCTATACTTTTTTTAATAGCTCTAAACCTTTTGCATAATTTTTCTACATTGTTGTAGGCTCTTGCTAACTGCCCTATTAATTCTGTATTTAATCTTTCTGCTGGCAAAGCTTCTATTAAGTCTATTATTTCTTGATATTTTTTTCTAAGTCATGTAATCTTTCGATTTCCTCTAATAATGTTTCTTTCAAATCATCACTCCTTAGTTTATGTTATAGTTCATCTATCATATCTTCTAATCTATCTAATTCCTCTTCATATTTTTTTCCTTATACACCATATAAGTTTCCTAATTCAGAACAAATGAAAAGCTTTTCATCAACCCTATCATGACCATTTTCTTCTTCATCTGCTTCAATTAATTTTAATGATTTTTCTAATCTTTTTATGGCCTCTTCATGTCTTTCAAGTTTTTCCTAAACATTGACCTATTTCAGTGTTAAGCCATTCATCATCTCTACCTAATTTTTCAGCTTCCAATAGATATTTTTAAACCTTGTTCAAAATCTTCAAACTCATTACATGTCCAACCTGCTTCTGAATAAAGCCATATATCTGTATTAAGAGTATCTTCTTTAGCTTTTTCCTATAAATGACAAATATGTGTTAAGAGCATTTTTTTAAAATCTCCTGAATACATGTAAGCTCTACCTAAAACATAAATTAATCCCTTTATCTATCTTATCAGCTGGTAGATTTTTTTAATTTCTCTTATAGCCTTATCATATTCTCCATCTTCTTCAGAAATATCCATTTTATCCCAAAAATTCTGGTATCTCCTCTTTAATTTTTACTTATGATCTTATCATATTCTCTATTTTTGTCTGAAACTATCTATTTTATCCCAAAAATTTTTTTGATCCATAACTTTTTCACCTCTTAGGTAATATTATAGTTCATCTATCATATCTTCTAATTGATCTAATTCTTCTTCATATTCATCTATGAATTCGTCAGCAACATTATCTGCTCCTTCTCTTGCAAGTTCTAAATATTTTTTTCAGCATTTTTTTCTTATCTTTTTAATCCTATATAGCAACGAACAAGTTCTACATCTTCTCCATCTGTTACATCTCCTTCTTGTTCAGAGATTCTTCTTGATTGTAAAAGAACTTCTATTGCTTCTTTATATTTTTTTAGAGCTGCTAATGCTCTACCTCTGTTAAATAGTTGTTGTCCATCTCCACTAAGAGCAAAAAGCTTTTTTTGGAAAGTTTTTTTCAGCTTTTTTTCATAATTTGCTGCTTCTAACATATAGATATTTCCTAAAAGCTTCAAGAAGAACAGGATTTTTTTATCTTCTATTTTTAGCTTGTTCTTCAAAAATACTTTTAATGCTTCTTCTTCTCCTTTAGTAGTTTTTTTAGATTGTGGTAAAGGTGAAGATATATCCATCCATCATTTCTTCCTAAATCTTTTGCTGTATAGAAATATTTAAGTGCTTCTTCAGCTTTTCCTTGTACAGCATGTAAATATCCTAATTCAGAGACGATGAAAATCTTTTCATTTACTTTTTCATCACCATTTTCTGCCTCATCTGCTTCAATTAATTTTTAATGATTTTTTTCTAATCTTTTTTATAGCTTCTTCATATCTTTCAAGTCTTCCTAAACATTGACCTATTTCAGTGTTAAGCCATTCATCATCTCTACCTAATTTTTTTCAGCTTCCAATAGATATTTTTAAACCTTGTTCAAAAATCTTCAAACTCATTACATGTCCAACCAGCTTCTGAATAAAGCCATATATCTGCATTAAGAGTATCTTCTTCAGCTTTTCCTATGAACGATAAGTATGTGTCAAGAGCATTTCCTAAATCTCCTAAGTACATGTAAGCTCTACCTAAAACATTGATTAATTCCATATCCATCTTATCAGCTGGTAGCTTTTTTTAATTTCTCTTACAATCTTATCATATTCCCCATTTTGCCCAAAACTATCAATTTTATCCCAAAAATTTTTTTGATCCATAACTTTCACCTCTATTATTATTTTTTTGTTTATTTTTATTTATAAAAAAAGGTAGTATAATTAACCTATACTACCTTTATAAAAGATAACACAGCAATTAAATTTTTGTCAATTATTTCTATTTTTTTCTTAATTTCAAAATCTAATTCTAGTCTTTCCCCATATCTTAATTTGTTTCTCATACCTTGAACTACATCATCAAGCTCTGTCAATGCTCCCAAAATATTTTTTTCTTCTGTTGTAGACTCAATAACTTTATTAATTCCACCATTTTTAATAACTATTCTTCTATCTCCCATAAGAGCAAGAATAGGATCATGTGTTGCCATTAAAACTATCTTATTATTTCCAACAAGTAAGTCTAAGGCTTTTTTTCTATCTATACCTGCATTTTCAATTTCATCTATAAGAACTATTGGAGATGTACTTAAAATTGCTGTATCTGATATCATCAATGCTCTTGATTGCCCTCCACTTAAACTTGTTATTGGAGTATCTATAGTAAATTTTTTTCTCCTGCAAGCTCATTGGCTTGATTAAATATTTTTTTCTATTACACTTTCTCTATCTAAAACTAATCTACTTTCAGCATGTAGATCTATGAACTCTCTTACAGTTAAGTCCATTACAAAGTTCATATTTTTGAGAAAGTTGTGCAACTAATTTATAACTAGGAGAAAATCTTTTTAGCATCCATCAGCTCTCCATTTACAAGAACTGTTCTTTTTGTTGGAGTATCTCCTTGAGCTCCCCATTCTATATCTGCAAGTAGTCTACTTTTTTTCCTGAACCTGTAGGTCCCTACTATTGCAACAATTTCTCCTGACTTTATTACTAATTCTTCATAGCCTTCTTTTTTTCACCTTTTTTTGTTATATCCTGGAAGTAACGTTATGCTTTCAACTTTTTGCTCAGTAACTCCAAGTATATCAAGAAGGTCGAAGTCCATTTCATCTAATTCATTATTATCTATACTCATTTCCTCTCCTTCATCTGTACCTATTATTCCTCGAAATTGATTTTTCTGATATTTCCAAGTTGGTATTCATTTCCTATTCTAGTTTCACCTAAGCAATATGAACATACTGCTGATGGTAATGGGAATCTCAATTTTCTTTCCAATACTGTATCTATTTCTTCATTGTCATCCATTATTAAAGAACCAAATTCATAAGTTCCTTGTCCTGTTAAACCATTTATATGGATAATAGCTGCCTTAGGGTTTACAGTTTGCACTCTTGATGCAAAAACTTCTCTTTCTGCTTGAGAAACTATATCTCCCTTTGTAATAACAACTATATCTGCTAGTTTAAGCATAGGTCCTATTTTTTTAGGAGTATTTATTCCACTTAGGTTATCTATTACACACACTGCCTTAATATCTTTTAAATAAGGCGAACATCTATTACATAGTCCAGCACTTTCTGTGATTAATAAGTCCACACCATTGGCTTGTCCCCATTGCACAACTTCTTCTATATTACTTGCAAAAAAGTGGTCTGGACAAACTGAACCTGATAATCCTTTTTTTACAAGTATTCCTGCTTTTTCATATAAAACATCATCATCTGTGTAAAGACAGTCAAACTTAACTATACCAACTTTAATATTTTTGTGCCTTTTAAACTTTCTATTGTTTTTGATAATAAGTGAAGTCTTTCCAGATGAAGGTGGTCCTGATACTGTTATAAGTTTCATTATTCAGCTGCTCCTTCCTTAAATGTTTCTTCACATTTTTTTAATTAATTCTCCCATATCATTTGAGTAGATAAAGTCCCAACCAACCCAAAGCATAGGTCTACCATTTACAGGATTTTTTACTTCTGGGTGTACACTTGGGAATAGTCCTTGATTAGCTAGAGTATCTCCAACTGCTTTTCCACTCATAAATTTAATAACTTTTTCTAATTCTTTTGCCTTTGAAGCCTTAGTCAACATAAATATTGGAGATATGATTGCTCCTTCTTTTGGCCATATAACTTCTTTTGGTCCTTTTTCTGGTACCATTTTAGAGAAGAAATAAGGCATTATTGTTACAACTGGCTCTTTTGCTTCAACCATTTGTGCAGGGTGTAAGTTAGAAAGTAAAGAATGTCCTAAACTTTTTACACCTTCAAAAACCATATAGTTTATAGATATGAATTAAGATTGAATTGAATAAGTCAAAGTCTGCTATAGGTAATGAAACAGATTTTTGCAAATTCAGGTTTTTAATAAATCTCCCCAAGATCTAGGAACTTCTCTACCGTCTAGAGCTGCCTTATTAACTATAAATATAGCTGGTACAACTCCTATCATTGAGTAATCTCCATGAGGATCTTTTTAAATGAATATTTTTCATTATCAAAATCTGTATTGTATTTTTTTCAATACCTGTCATATCTTTAAATATACCTTGTTCTTTGAATTTTTCCCATTAAGTCTTTATCAAAGAATAAGTCAAAACCAGCTGAGATAAACATATCTGCTAATTTATCTATATCATTTTTTTATCTATTACTTCATCTTTTTATCCAACCAAGTCCTGAGTAAGCAGCTTTTTAATTCATATTTAACTTTTTATATCTTTGTTATCTGCTAAGTATTTTTTTCAAAAACCTTCTAATAAAGGAATTCTAACTGGACAAGGTAAAAAGTCCCATAAGTGATGCTTCTTTAACTCCTTCATCTTCTCTTTCAACAGAAGCTATTGCTTGTTGTAACATTGGGATAAAAGCGTCTACATCTTCTTTTTTTAATCATCATTGCTTTTTTTCCAAAGTGATTCCTTGTTCTTCTAACTTTTGTAAAACTGCAGGATTATCTAATCCTTTGAATCCAATATTTGCAAAAAAACAGGAATTGTTTCTGGGTATTTTTTTCCACTATTGATTTTATTGACATTGATTTACTAATATACATATTATACTCTCCTTTTTATATATAAACTCTTCTTAACGTTCTTTATTATTTTTAGTAAATTATACTCTCTTTTGTAAACTATTTTTCTGTAACATTTGTTACAAAATATAAAAATAAGTGGCTGTTGCAAAATTTTTAATTTTACAACAACCTCTTATTTAAAAATTATTAGTTGAAAAAGTGTATCTAAAGAAAGTATTCCTTTTTCTATTTCTTCTATTTTTTTCTTTATAATAGTCATTTAGAATTCCACGTTCAATAATAGCATCTCTAGCTGAATCTAAATATTTTTTTGTGCATTTTTCTTTATCACCAATTCCAATATAGCAATGTGCAAGTTCAAAATCTTCTCCATCTACTATATCTTCTTCATCTAATGATATTTGTCTTGATTCTAAAAAGAATTTTTTTATAGCCTCTTCATATCTTTCTAAGCCTCTTAAGCATCTACCCATAGAATATAAGTACCAACCATTATTATCTCTAGCATAAGCTTTTTTTAAATGATTCTAAAGCTTCTTCATATCTTTTTAAGTCTAATAATATTATTCCTTTCACTTCAAAAAAATCCAAGCATCATCTCTTCCTAATTCTATAGCTTTTTTTCAAAAATGTTTCAAAGGCTTCTTCAGATTTTTTTCAAGATCATAACCTAATTGATATCCAATTTGTGAATGTATCCACTCATCATCTCTTCCTAAATCTTTTGCTATATTTAGATATTTAAGTGCTTCTTCTGGTTGTGGTTCTTCTAATTTTTCCATAAAGCCAAGCTAATTCAGAATTTATAAAAGATTTTTTTGGCTAATATTATCTTCATCAACCATAGTCAAAGATTTTTTTCAACTTTTTCAATTGCTTCTTTTTACATTTCCACTTCTACCTAAGTTTACAGCTATTTCAGTATTAAGTCCTTCATCATTTCTTCCTAATTCTTGAGCTCTTAATAAAAAAATGGAAGTGCATCTTCATATTTACCCATATAATTATAAAAGCCAACCAAGTTCTGATAATACATTCACTTCATCTTTATCCAATTCATAAGCAATCAACGCATACTCAAGGGCTTTTTTTCGTGTTCTTCTAAATTTTTCATAACAAAGCGCCATTTCTACATTTATCCAAGCATCATTTCTGCCTTCTTCTTTTGCTTTTATGTAAATATTCAAGAGCTTTTTCAAAGTTCCATAAGTGACGATGACACCAAGCAAGTTGACTATAAATAAATTCTAAATCTCTTTTTATTTTTCTTCATATAAATTTAAAAGCATATTCATACTTTTTTTATAGCTTCATCATATTTATCTAAACCTGCTAAGCAAGCTCCATACTGTATATTTATCCAAGCATCATTTCTACCAAGTTTTATTGCTTTTTTTACATATTTTTAGTCCTTCATCATACTGACCTAAACCATTATAAAGCCAAGCTATATCTGATATTGAGTTTTTTGTCTTCTTCATTTATTTCAACAACCTTTAAAAAAATATTCCAATGCCTCTTCTTTTTTTATCTAAATTTTTTTATAACATATTCCTATTTCTTTATTGATCCAAGTATCGTTTCTACCTTCTTCTTTTTGCTTTATTTAGATATTCAAGAGCTTTTTTTGAATTTCCTAATAGACGATAACACCAACCTAGTTGACTATAAACAAATTCTAAATTTCCTTCATCTTCTACTTCTAAACTTAAAATATATTCAAATTTTTTTCTATAGCTTCCTCGTATTTTTCCTTGTGCAGATAAACTATAACCTAATTCACTTATTGAATCTATTATTTCTTGATATTTTTCCCATTTCATATAAGCTTTCAATTTTTTTCTAATAATTCTTTTTTCAAAATCTTTACCTCTTATGCTTTTTTTGTTTTTTTATAAATTTATTTAATTTAAAAAAACTTATCTAAAGAAGATATTCCTTTTTTTCTATTTCTTTAATTTTTAGCTTCTATAGTATCATTTACAGCTCCACGCTCAGTTATAGACTCTCTAGCTGAATCTAAATATTTTTTTGTGCATTTTCTTTATCACCTATTCCTATATAGCAATAAGCAAGTTCAAAATCTTCTCCATCTACTACTACATCTTCCTCAGCTAATGATATCTGTCTTGATTTTTAAAAAGAATTTCTATAGCTTCTTCATATCTTTCTAAGCATCTTAAACATCTACCCATAGCATATAGATACCAACCATTATTATCACTAGCATAAGCTTTTTTTAAATGATTCTAAAAGCTTCTTCATATTTTTTTCTAAATCTAATAAAATTACTCCTTTCGTTTCAAAAAAATCCAAGCATCATTTCCTCCTAATTCTATAGCTTTGTCAAAATATTCTAAAAGCTTCATTTTTTTGTTTCAGAATTATAACCTAATTGATAAGCAATTTGTGAATACAACCAAGCATCTTCTCTTCCTAAATCTTTTTGCTATATTTAGATATTTAAGTGCTTCTTCTGGATGTGGTTCCTCTAATTTTTCCATAGTACCAACCTAGTTCAGAATTTATAAAAAAATTCTTTGATTAATGTCATTTTTGATCAACCATAGTCAAAGACTTTTTCAATTTTTTTCAATTGCTTCTTTTTACATTTCCACTTCTACCTAAGCTCACAGCTATTTCAGTATTAATTCCTTCATCATTTCTTCCTAATTCTTGAGCTTTTTAATAAAAAAATGGAAGTGCATCTTCATATTTACCCATATAATTATAAAAGCCAACCAATTTCTGATAATACATTCACTTCATCTTTATCCAATTCATAAGATATTAATGCATATTCAAGGGCTTTTTCATAGTCATTTAAATTTTTCATAACAAATTGCTATTTCAAAATTTATCCAAGCATCATTTCTTCCTTCTTCTTGAGATTTAATATGATATCCAAGAGCTTTTTCATAATCTCCTAATAGACGATAGCACCAACCAAGTTGACTATAGGCAAAAGCTAAATCTTTTTTTCTTCATCTAAACTTAAAAGCATATTCTAATTTTTTTCTATAGCTTCTTGAAATCTATTTGAATTTGCTAAACAAGCTCCGTATTGTATATTTATCCAAGCATCATTTCTTCCAAGTTTTACTGCTCTTTCTGTATATTTTTAGACCTTCCTTATATTCTCCTAAAATACTATATACCCAAGCTATTTCTGATACAAGATCAAGATCATTTTTTTATCATATTTTTTTCAGCTAACAAATAGAATTCCAAAGCTTTTTTTAGATCAGATTTTTTTCTTGTAACAATATCCAATTTCATCATTTATCCAAGCACTATCTCTACCATTTTCTTTAGATTGAATATAATGTTCAAGTGCCTTATCATAATCCTCTAATTGACGGTAACTCCAACCAAGTAAGCTGTGAATATGTGCTATATCTTTTTTCCTCATCTTCCACTTCTAAGGCATGATTTAATTTTTTTAATAGCCTCTTCATGTCTTTCAAGTCTTGATAGACAATATCCAAACTCACCATTTGTCCAAGCATCATCTTGACCAAGTTCCTCAAGTTTTTTCTAAGTATTTTTAATCCTTCTTCATATTTTTCCTAAAACATTGTAAAAAGCCAAGCTATATCTGACATTGAATAAGTATCTTCTTCATCAAGTTCAACAGCTTTTTAAATAATATTTTTAATGCTTCTTCTTTTTATCTAAATTCTTATAACATATTCCTATCTTTTGATAAAGCCAATCATCAGCATCATTTAATTTTTTTCTAGTTTTTAAAAAAATATTCTAATGCTTCTTCATATCTTTCTTGTTTAAATAAACTGTAGCCTAACTCATAAATCCCTTCTACGTCTCTTTTTATTTTTTTGCTAAGATAGGTCTAAGTATTTCTTCAGCCTCTGTATATCTCATATGTCTGTTATATAGACTAGCTAGAAATATTTCTGTATCTATTTTTATTTTTCTCTAGTTTTTAGCATATTTTTTTAGCTTCAAGAGCATATTCTATAGCTTTTTTTCTGAATTTCCGTTTTTCCTCTTCAATTTCTCCTAAGGCTATATATGTTCCCACTAGGAAATCACAAGCTTTTTTTCATTATCTGGTTCTTGCTCACACACCTTTAAAAAAATGCTTTTTCTGCCTTTGTGTAATCTTCTAAGAAAAAAAGTAAGAATATCCTATTCTCCAATTCCAAAGTGCAGTATCTCCTACTTCATTTTCTATACTTTTTTTAATATTTCTAAACCTTTTTCATATTCTTCTATATTGTTGTAAGCTCTTCCTAATTCTCCCATTAATTCTGTATTTAATTGTTCAGCTGGTAAAAGCTTCTATTAAGTCTATTATTTCTTGATATTTTTTTCTATTTCATTTAAGCTTTCAATTTTTTTCTAATAATTTTTTTCTTTCAAAAATCTTCACCTCTTATATTTTAATTTTTTTCTTATATATCATAACATTTATATAATTTTTTTATGTAACATATGTTACAAATAAAAAAACTGTTGCAAAAATTAAAAGTTCAATCTTAAAGTAAAAATATAAGTGAGTTACGAATGGAAATTTTTAGATAAAAAAATCAAATAGAATGAGCCGAGCAAATGCAGGAGTGTTTGAGTGCAACGAGTTTCCTGATTTGCAGCGAATTCTTGATTTTTTTATCGTTAAGAAAATTTACTCAGTAACGAACTGTTTTTTTACTTTTTATGAATTTGCAACAGCTATTTTTTTATTAAATGTGTTAGAACACTCGTGGCTCTAGCACTCGTTAGGGTGTTAGTCGTGAGTAGTTCACTTAGTTGAAAAAGTGTATCTAAAGAAGATATTTCTTTTTCTATTTCTTCGATTTTTTTCTTTCATATAATCATTTAAAAGTCCACGCTCAGTGATAGAGTCTCTAGCTGAGTCTAAATATTTTTTTGAGCATTTTTCTTTATCACCTATTCCAACATAGCAAGAAGCAAGTTCAAAATCTTCTCCATCTACTACATCTTCTTCATCTAATGATATCTGTCTTGATTTTTAAAAGAATCTCTATAGCTTCTTCATATCTTTCTAAACCTCTTAAACATCTACCCATAGAATATAGATACCAACCATTATTATCTTCGGCATAAGCTTTTTTTGAATGATTCTAAAGCTTCTTCATATCTTTTTAAGTCTAGTAATATTATTCCTTTCACTTCAAAAAAATCCAGGCATCAGCTCTTCCCTAATTCTATAGCTTTTTTTCAAAATGTTCCAAAGGCTTCTTCAGATTTTTTTCAGGATCATAACCTAATTGATATCCTATTTGTGAATGTATCCATTGGTCATCTCTTCCTAAGTCTTTTGCTACATTTAAATACTTAAGTGCTTCTTCTGGTTGGTTTTCTTCCAAGCTATAAAGCCAAGCTAATTCAGAATTTATAAAGATTTTTTTGGCTAATATTATCTTCATCAACCATAGTCAAAGATTTTTTTCAATCTTTCAATTCCTTCATTAATCTTTCCACTTCTACCTAAATTCATAGCTATTTCAGTATTAAGCCATTCATCATCTCTTCCTAGTTCTTCAGCTCTTAATAAAAAAATGGAAGTCCATCTTCATATTTATCCATACAATCATAGATCCAACCAACTTCTGATAATGAACGTATGTCTTCTCTATCTAAATCATAAGCTATTAATGCATATTCAAGACCTTTTTCATAGTCTCCTAAATTTTCATAACACATTGCTATTTCAACATTTATCCAAGGATCATTTCTGCCTTCTTCTTTAGATTTAAGATGATATTCAAGACCTTTTTCATAATTACCTAATTGACGATGACACCAACCAAGTTGACTATAGATAAAAAGCTAAATCTCTTTCATCCTCATCTTCTACTTCTAAACCTAAAAGCATATTCAAATTTTTTTCAATAGCTTCTTCGTATTTATATAAACCTCCCAAACAAGAACCATATTCTACATTTATCCAAACATCATTTCTTCCAAGTTTGATTGCTTTTTTTATATATTTTTAGTCCTTCATTATATTGACCTAAAACATCATAATGCCAAGCTATATCTGACATAAGATAAGGATCTTTTTTGTCAAATTTCTCAGCTTGTAAATAGCATTCCAATGCTTCTTTTGTTTCATTTTTTCCCTTATGGCAATATCCCATTTCAACATTTATCCAAGCATCATTTCTACCCCATTTTTTAGCTTGCTTGAAAGCTTCTATAGCTTCATCATACTCACCTAATTTTCTTTTTACAAAAATCCAAGTTGGCTATAAATGTACGCTATATCTTTTTCCTCATCTTCTACTTCTAAAGCACGATTAATTCTTTCAATGGCCTCTTCATATCTTCCAAGTCTTGATAAACAAAATCCATACTCAGTATTTGTCCAAGCATCATTTTCTTCACCAAGCTCATTAAGTCTTTCTAAGTATTTTAATGCTTCTTCATATTTTTCCTAAAGAATCATAAAAGCCAAGCTATATCCGATAATGAATACTTATCTTCTTCATCCAGTTCAACTGCTTTTTAAATAATATTTTAAAGCTTCTTCTTTGTTATCTAAATTCTTGTAACACATTCCAATTTTTTTCTATAAGTCCAGACATCTTCTTTATTTATTTTTTTCTACAGCAAAAAAATATTCTAATGCTTCCTCATACTTTTTCTTGTTCAGATAAACAATAGCCTAATTCAGCAAGTGTCCACTCATCATCTTTATTTTTTTAGCCAACTGATTTCTAAGTATTTCTTCAGCTTTTGTATATTCCTCATATCTATCATATAACCAAGCTAGGAATGAATCAGTTTCTACTGTCCCTTCTTCATCATAGACATATTTTTTTAGCTTCATAAGCATATTCTATAGCTTTTTCTGAATTTTTCATTTTTTTAACTTCAAGTTTTGCTAATTTTGTATATGTTGCTATTAAAAAAATCAGAAGTGTCGTTGTCATCAGGATCTAATTTGTATGCTTTTTAAGAAACATTTTTCTGCATTCACAAAATCATCTAAGAAAAAAATAAGAATAGCCCAGCTCTCCAATTCCAAATTAAACTATGTCCTTCTTCAAATTCTATAGTTTTTTTAATAGCTCTAAACCTTTTTGCATAATTTTTCTACATTATTATAGGCTCTTGCTAACTGTCCTATTAAATCTGTATTTAATTGCTCAGCTGGTAAAAGCTTCTATTAAATCTATTATTTCTTGATACTTTTTCTAACTCATGTAATTTTTCCTATTTTTTTCTAATAATTTCTTCTTTCAAAAATCTTCACCTCTTATATTTTTTTACTTTTTCTTATCTATTATATCATTAATCTATTTTTTTATATAATATTATTCTAAAATAAAAAAATAGGAACAAAAAGAAAAAAAGGGGCTGTTGCAAATTAAATAGTTGAGTCCCAAAAAGAAAAAAAGATGCTAAAAAAAACATTTTTTTGTAGTTTAGCATCTTTTTTTAAATTTAAAAAGTATATTACATAAATTTTTTTAGAAATTTTTCTTCAAAAATTTAATATAATATACTTATGATAAAAACCAATTAATAATAACAAATTTTTTTACTTTTTTTCAAGATAAACTTTTTTTACATCAATAAAGATATTGATAAAGATGATCCTGTTAGACTACTTAGCGCCATTCTGGAGGAAATGGATTTTTTTCTAATTTAATGCAAGTATTTCCTAACAAAACTAAGGTACATCCTGTTAATATGTTTGCCGTAATTATCTATGCTTATTCAAGAGGAATATATTCTACTAGAGGTATTGAGTATCTTTGTAAAGATAGCCAAAGAGCTCAATATTTATTAAATTCACCTAATATACCTGATTATTCAACTATTGCGCGCTTTCTTTCAAAAAGCTACTGATGTTATCCATGAGTTGTTCACTCAATTTGTAGATAAACTTTTTTAAATTAAATGAAATTTCTACTGAAACTATTTACATTGATGGTACTAAAATAGAAGCTTATGCTAATAAATATAGTTTTGTTTGGAAGAAATCCACTTTAAAATATAAAGAAAGACTTGAAGAGAATATATTAGAGTTAATTGATGAATTCAACAGATACTTTAATAAAGATTTGGATAATATTTTTTTGATATTTTTTTCATATTTAGAAAATTTAAATATTCAAAAAAAGTACATGGCAAAAGGTAAAAGAAAAAGTAAAGAGCAGATATTGTTAGAAAAAGACAGAATCATATATTGAAAGATTTGAAAAATATACTAACTATTTAGAAATTTTTAGGTGAAAGAAATAGTTTTTTTCTAAAACAGATAATGATGCAACATTTATGAGAATGAAGGAAGATCACATGCGCAATGGTCAATTAAAACCAGGATATAATCTTCAAATTGGAGTTGTTAGCGAATACATAGCTTCTTATGAAATTTTTTTCATAATCCTTTCAGACTCTAAAACTTTAATTCCATTTCTTGAAAAAAATTAAGTCTCAAAAATATTGAAATTATAAATGTTGTAGCTGATGCTGGTTATGAAAGTCTTCCTAACTATGAGTATTTAGAAAATAATAATTATGTATCATACATAAAACCAATATACTATGAGAAATCAAAGACAAGAAAGTATAAAAAAAGATTTAAATAGAGTAGAAAATTTAGAATATAATGAAGAAGAAAATAGACTGTTTAGGAAAGATGGATTAGAACTAGAATTTTTTTGTATTATGGGAAAGATAAAAAAACAATATATTTTAGAAACCCAGAAACAGAAAAAGAAAGTCAGATATAATTATAAATTTAGAAAATTATCAAAAGAATCAAAAAGATAATATAGAAAGTGAATTTGGAAAGCAATTAAGAATGAATAGAAGTATTCAAGTAGAAGGAGCTTTTGCAGTATTAAAAGAAGATATGAAATTACGCAAATTAAAAAGTTAAAGGAAAAGAGAGCGCAAAGAGAGAAATAGGACTATTTTTGTATAGCATATAATTTTAACAGATATCTTGCAAAATTAGTTAGAAAAAAAGCAAGGAGTAATATTGCATCCATTAAAAAAATAGCTTAAAAAAATGAAAAAAACAATAGATTTGTGTTAAGTTCGCCCAAAAAAATCAAAAATAAAAACTTGAAATAGGATAGAATTCTAAAAGATTTCTATTTTTTTATTGCGAAAGAAAAAGCTGTCACAAATTAATGATAAAAAAATCATCAATTTGCAACAGCCCCTTTCTGTAATTCCTATTTTCTTATTAATCGCGATATATTGCTATATCTTTTTAACTTATTATAACTTTTTTTAAGAATGTCAACAATTCATGCTATAATATCTTGTAATTCCCTAGACAATCCCATTAACCTTTTTCAAGTTACTTTTTTTATTTTTTTAAAATTGGAGTAAAATATATATATAATTAAGGACATGAGGTGAGAAAATGTATAAGCATGTATTTGGACCTGTTCCATCGAGAAGATTAGGAATATCTTTAGGAGTTGACTTAGTTGTAAGCAAAAGTTGCAATCTTAATTGTATTTTTTTGTGAGTGTGGAGCGACTAAAAAAATTCAACTAGAAAGAAAAAAAGATTTAAAGATATGAATGAAATACTTGAAGAAATATCAACAGTATTGAAAGATATAAAAGCCTGACTATATAACATTTTTCTGGAAGTGGCGAACCCACTTTTAAGTTTGGATTTAGGTAATATTTCTAAGGCTATAAAAAGAAGATTTAAAATATGAAGGTAAGATTTGTTTAATTACTAATAGTTTACTTCTAGCAGATAAAAACCTTATGAAAGAATTAGAATATATAGATTTAATTGTTCCTACTCTAAATACATTGACTCAGGATATTTTTTTGAAAAAAAATTGTTAGACCTGACTACAGGACAAGTGTGGAAGAAATCAGAAAAGGTTTTTATCAATCTAAATAAATCTAATTATAAAGGAAAAAAATTTGGATAGAAATTTTTTTATTCTTGAAAATGTTAATGACAGTGACAAAAAAATTTTTGTAGATATAGCTTATTTTTTTAAAAATCTGAAAATATTAGATACGATAAAAATTCAATTAAATACTATTGATAGAGTTGGAGCAGAAAGAGATTTAAAAAGCTGTAAGTTTTGAAAAAAATTTCAAGAGCTAAGAAGATTTTTAGAAGAAAATGGACTAAATAATATAGAAATAATAAAGAGCTTAGGTGAACTTGAAGAAGACAAGAAAAATTCAAGTAAATCAAGAACTTTTTAGATAATATGAAACAAAAGAGATTATATCAAGAAGAAGAGATCAATAAGATTTTTCAAAAAAATTAAAAAAATTTTTGAAAAAAAAGTTGTTGACAAAGTTTTTAGATATAGTGTATTATAATTGATGTCCTTGAATGACACGAGCCGCTTTAGCTCATCTGGTAGAGCAACTGACTTGTAATCAGTAGGTGATTGGTCTCGACTCCGATAAGCGGCACCAGTGCCCCGTTCGTTCAGTGGTTAGGACATCAGATTTTTCACTCTGGAAACAGGGGTTCAATTCCCCTACGGGGTACCATTACAATTAAATACAGATGGTTGGGTTCCCGAGCGGTCAAAGGGATCAGACTGTAAATCTGACGGCTCAGCCTTCGAAGGTTCGAATCCTTCCCTCAACCACCATCTAAAAACAATCAACTACACTTCGGTGTAGCTTTTTTTATTTTTTTCTACTTTGTGATATAATAATAAAAGAAAGCTAAAAAAATAAGAAAATGGTGATTGTATAGCTATGGAAAAAGATTTTTGAATATGCAAGAAAGAATAATATTTCAGACATACATATAATTGAAGATGAAAGAATATATTTTAGAAAAAGATGGAGAAATCGTAGCATACGAAGATAGTCAAAAGCCTTAGTAGAGAAGATATCTTGAAAATCTGCTCAGGAAAAATTTGAAGAAGATTTTTGCTTATACAGATTCTAAAGGTCAAAGATATAGAGTAAATTCTTTTTTTCACTAAAGGAAAAGTTAGCTTTAGTTATAAGAGTAATTAATGATGAAGCTGTAAAGTTAAAGGTGAATTCATCAATAAGGTTATTGATGAAAAAAAATTTTATCTTTAAAAAGATGGCTTAGTCTTAATAAGTGGAATTACAGGAAGTGGTAAATCTACAACTCTAGCTAATATAATAGAAAAAAATTTAATGAGAATAAGAGCATTAAAAATCTTAACAATAGAAGATCCCATTGAATATTTTTTTGAGAATAAAAAAAGCTTTAATCATACAAAGAGAATTAGGAACAGATGTTGATACTTTTTGAAAAAAAGCTTTTAAAAAGTTCACTGAGACAGGATCCTGATGTTATTGTCTTAGGTGAAATAAGAGATGAAGAAAGTCTATTCTCAGCTTTAAAATTAGCTGAAACAGGACATCTAGTTTTTTTCTACTTTACATACTATGAATGCTGTTGAAAGTATAAATAGACTTATTTCTATGACAAAAATCTGATAAAAGAGATTTTTGTAAAGGGAGCAACTAGCTTCTGTTTTTGAGATTTGTTTTTTTCTCAAGAGCTATATAGAGATAAGAAAACTAAGAAAGTTAAAGTTATTTTTTTGAAATTTTAAATAATACTAAGGCAGTGGCAAATTTAATTGCCAATAATAAATTAAATCAAATTCCGAGCCTTATTGAAAGTGGAATTGAAAAACTATATGATAACAAAGGAAAAAAATATTTTAAGAAAATAGAAATAGAGAGTGATTAAACTGTTAATAGAAACGAATGTAGAAATAAATTTAAGGAGTATAGAAGAATTTACTAGAGTAATGGCTTCTGAACTTCTTGAAGATAAAAATTCTTTTTGATATCCAAAGAGAAGAAAATTTAATTAAGATAAAAAGTAAGCTCTGAAAAACTTAAATAAGAATACAGAATTTTTCATATATAGATTTAGAGAACAAGATAGAAGACCAAATTTTTAACTATGTGTAAAATAAGTCTATTAAAACTTTTAAATAAAAAAATTATGCTTGGGGTTCTCTTTATGGGAGTACGTCCAACTAAAGTTTTAAGGAGACTTTTAATCAATGGTTGTAATTACGAAGTGGCTAGAAAGATTTTTAAAAAGATTTCTACTTAGTTACAGATGATAAAAATAAATCTTATGGAAACTGTTGTAAAAAAAGAGTTGGAGCTTTTGGACAAAGAGCATATAAATCTATATCTGGGAATACCTTTTTGTCCAACTAAATGTAAGTATTGTTCCTTTGCTTCCTATGAAATAGGTGGTGGAGTTGGAAGATTCTATAATGATTTTTGTAGAGGCACTTTTTAAAAGAAATTCAAATAATAGGAGATTTTCTAAAAACATATAATAAGAAAGTTTCATCTATATATTTTTGGTGGTGGAACTCCAAGTACATTGACAGAAATAGATTTAGAAAGAGTTTTTAAAGAAATTACTTGAAAATATAGATATGTCAGATGTAAAAGAATTCACTTTTTGAGGCAGGTAGAGAAGACTCTTTAAATATTGAAAAATTAGAAATAATGAAGAAATATTCAGTGGATAGAATAAGTCTAAAACCCACAATCATTTAACTTTAGAAACTTTAAAAAGAGTCAATAGAAGATTTAATAGAGAAAAACTTTTGACCTAATATTCAAAGAAGCTAAAAACTAGGTTTTATCATAAATATGGATTTGATAATAGGCTTGCCTGAAGAAACAACTGAAGAAATTTTAGATACTTTTAAGCTCAATTAAAATGCCTATGACATAGATAATTTAACTATACACTGTTTAGCATTTAAAAAGAGCTTCAAAGTTATTTAAAGAAAGCCAAGAAAGAAACTCTATAGATAGAGCCTTGATAGAGGAACATATACAAGAGATAGTTAAAGAAAAAGAAATGAAACCTTACTATATGTATAGACAGAAAAAAATATCATTGAGTGGGGAGAAAATATTGGTTATTCTAAAGAAGGAAAAGAAAGTATATTTCAATATTGAAATGATAGAAGAAAAATCAAAATACTATGGCACTAGGTGGAGGTGGTATAAGTAAGATTGTTATTGAAGAAAGAAATGGTATAGACTATATTGAAAGATATGTAAATCCAAAAGATCCTGCCCTATATATAAGGGAATTAGATAAAAAGATGCAAAGAAAAAAATAGAGATGTTTAGGAAGGAGAAAATATGAAAAAGATTATAGGCTTTTTTTACTATTTAGTTGCTTATTTGCAAATTCTTATGCAGTGCCAGCACTAAATAATAATGATTATAGATTGATTATGAGTTCTCAAAATATGCAAAATGAAAAAGAGGAACTATTAGATATAAATAAAGCTAGTGAACAAGATATGTTAGGAAGAAAAAAATTTCTAAATCTTATGTTGCTAAAATTATGGAATATAGGGAAATCACTGGTGGTTTTGACAAAGTTAGAAGATTTAAAAAGAATTAAAGGGAATAGGAGATGCAACTTACCAAAAAAATTATCTAAATTTTTTTAAAGGTAGGTTCAGTACCAACTAAAAAAACAACTATATATCAATTCAGCTGATGAATTAACTTTAAAATACTATGGATTTTTCTAAAAAGAAATTAAAAAAATTCAGACATATTTAGATAAAAAAATGATAGAATAACTGATAATATTGAATTTCAAAAAGCTAGTTAAGAAGAAAAACTTATGAAGAATTAAAAAGATTTAATTAATTATGGAGGAAAAAAATAATGGGAAGATTAATAAGAGGTTTAAGTAAAAAAATGCTAGGTTTTTTTGTAGCAGATACAACTGATGTTGTTCAAAAAGCCTTAGACATACATAAATATGACAAATATTCTATGAAAATATTTGGAAAAATTTTTGTACTTTGGCAGCTATAATGGGAGCTACTTTTAAAAGGTGAAGATAAATTAACTATTAGAACAGATACTGATGGTTATATAAAAAAATATAGTTGTCAATTCAGATGCTAATGGAGACATAAAAGGTTACCTTATAAATACAAGCGAAGAAAAACTTTGAAGGTCTTGGAAAAGGAACTATGAGAATCATTAAAGACATGGGGCTAAAAGAACCTTATATTGGAATTACTAATGTAGATTATTCTTCATTGCCTGATGATATAAGTGCGTATTTCTATAACTCAGAGCAAATTCCTACTATTATTTCATTGGCTTGTGAAGATACTAATGATGGTAAAATACTATGTGCTGGTGCTTTTATGGTGCAATTACTTCCTGGAGCAGATGAGGACTTTATTACAAAATTAGAAAGAAAAGCTGAAGCTATAAGACCTATGAATGAACTTATGAAAGGTGGTATGAGCTTAGAGCAAATAATAAATCTTCTATATGATGATATGGACACTGCTGATGATAGCTTAGTTGAAGAATATGAAATATTGGAAGAAAAAGAATTAAAAATATAATTGTGATTGTAATTCTGATAGATTTCAAAGAGGAATTATGACACTTGGAAAAGAAGAATTAAAACATATTTTTTTGAAGAAGAAAAGGAAATTGAAGCAGAATGTCAATTCTGTGGTAAAAAAAATATAAATTCACTGAAAATGATTTTTGAAGATATATTAAAGAAATAAGAATGAAATCCCCTAAGAATGAGGGGGATTTTTTTATTTTTCTGGCTTGCTTAAGAACAGAAAAAAAGTGTCCATATAAATGAACACTTTTATCCTAAGCTTAAATAAATACTATTTTTTTAGTTTTTCCCTTAGGGTTGTTACTACATTTAATATATAATAATAATTTTTTTCATTGTCAATTATAAACAAAGAAATAAGTTCCTATTGCAAGGACTATAAGTATAATTAATAAATAAACATCAAATTTTTTTACTACCATCTTTTATAAAAAAATATAGAAGCTGTTGCTCCTCCAAAAAGCACCAGAGATATTATCATAAATTTTTAGGAGCTGTTTGCTCAAATCCAAATTTGTGAACTACTCACGACTAACACCCTACGAGTGCTAGAGTTGAGAGCTTCATAAGATAACTGAAAAAAAGTAAAGTTATCTTCTAAGAAGTTTGGTTTTTAAACCCTTATTCTTTTTGGCTAGTCCACGATAGCCACTACTGGATAAGACTTGCATCTACACCGCTACTTTTTATCTGTATATTATATTTAAAAAGAACAACTATACAGAACAGTGAATATTTTTACAAGGCTACTGTTTACTAGCCTTAACTCCATATATTCAGTTGCTAATGTTCTAAATATATTATACACTAAAACTACTAAAATTGCAAATTTTTAGTGCAACATTTTCAATGTTGGTGTTATTCATACCCTACGAGTACATGTCTCACGGCTAACACCCTAACGAGTGCTAGAGCCACGAGTGTTCTAACACATTTAATAAAAAGAATAAGCAGCAATTTTAATCTTTTTCCAAATATCAGTATTCATACTATCTACCTCCATATCATTAGATAAAGTGAACTACTCCCATTTGTAGAAGTGGGAGTAGTTCACTTAGTAATTAATAGTAAAATAATAAACTCCTATTGCAAGAATAATAACTATTATTAAATATGTAAGCTTAAAGCCTTTTTATTTTTATCTTTTATAGAAATATATAAAAAAATTAGTCCTCCAACAATAGCACCATATATACCATATAAGATTCCAGGTTGCTCTTCAATTAATCTAAAGAGATAAACCAAAGTTCCCATAATGTATTCAATACAAATAACGCAGATAAAAAAATAAAAAAAGTCCATTATATATTCTGTTCCAAACATTCATAATATTCTACCTCCGTATTATTAATCTTGCTTACTTGAATTATAGCAAAAATTTAAAAAAACTATTCAATACTTTTTTTGTGATATAATATAATGTAAAATGTAAAAAAATCAGATCGGTAATATTATTTTTCCAAGATTTTTTTAATAAATAGGAGATGAAAAATGAAGAATTTAATTGTAGCAATAGATGGACCTGCAGGAAGTGGAAAGAGTACCATAGCAAAAACTTCTTGCTAAAAAAAATATGATTTAACATATATAGACACTGGTGCTATGTATAGAATGATAACTCTTTATCTTTTAGAAAATAATATAGATATCAATGATTTAAAAAGAGGTAGAAAGAGTTTTAAATACTGTAAATTTAGATATGCAAGGAGATAAATTCTATCTAGATAATGTTGATGTAAGTACGAAGATAAGAGAAAAAAAGAATAAATGATAATGTATCTAAGGTTGCAAGTATTAAGATAGTTAGAAGTAATTTAGTAGATTTACAAAAGAAAGATTAGCAATAATAAAGATGTTATCTTAGATGGTAGAGATGTTGGAACTGTTATCTTTCCTAATGCACAAGTTAAGATATTTTTTTAATAGCTAGTCCTGAAGAAAGAGCAAGAAGAAGATATAATGAGTTTCTTGAAAAAGAAAACTGAAATAACTTACGATGAAGTTCTAAAAATCTATAAAAGAAAGAGACCATATAGACAGTACAAGAGATGAAAGTCCTTTTGTTAAAGCTGATGATGCTATTGAATTGGATAGCACAAATTTAACAATAGAAGAAGTAATTAATTTCATATCAAAAGAAATTGAAAAAGCTAAATAAAAAAATAATGAGGGAATTTTATGTATAATTTATTAAGAAAAAAAATAGGCTTGACCTTATACAGACCTTTTATGAAGGAGAAGATGAAAACTTTCATAGATAAGAGATTAAGTCAAGATTTTTTTCAGATTTAAAAGATGAAGAATATATTTGGATACATTGTTCATCAGTTGGGGAAGTAAATTTATCAGAGGATTTAGTAAAGAAATTCTATTCTATATCAAGAAAAAAACATATTAATTTCAACCTTTACAGATACTGGTTATGAAAATGCTGTGAAAAAAATATTCTGATAAGAAAAAGATAAAAAGTTATATACTTTCCAATAGATGACAAAAAAAGAAAATAAATGAAATTTTTAAATAAAATCAAATTAAAACTTCTAGTTTTTAGTAGAAACTGAACTTTGGCCTAACCTTATAAATGAAGTTAATAAAAAAAGAATTCAAGAATTATAGTTGTAAATGGTAGAATTTCAGATAGAAGCTATCCAAGATACAAAAAAACTTAAATTTTTTTATTGAAGTCTATGTTACAAAAGATAGACTACTTCTATATGCAATCTGAAATTGATAGAGAAAGAATTGTAAGTTTAGGTGCTGATGAAAAGAAAACTGAGAATGTTGGAAACTTAAAGTTCAGCATATCTCTTGAAAAAAATATTCTGATGATGAAAAAAAGATGAATATAGAAAAATTTTTTTAAACATTGGAGATAGAAAAAGTTTTTTTGTTGCAGGTAGTACAAGAACTGGTGAAGATGAGATAATTTTTAGATGTCTTTAAAAAGATTAAAAAAACTATGTTTTAATAATAGTTCCAAGACATTTAGATAGACTGCCTAAAAATAGAAGAGCTAATAAAAAGAAAATAATCTAACTTATGTTAAATATAGCGACTTAGAAAACAATATCTCAACTGGAAAAAGAAGATATAATTCTAGTGGATAAAATGGGAGTTCTTAGAAAACTTTATTCTATATCTGACATTGCCTTTTGTTGGAGGGACTTTAGTGAATATTGGAGGACATAACTTACTTGAGCCTCTGTTCTATAGAAAGGCTGTTATCTTTGGAAAAATACACTCAAAATGTTGTGGATATTGCAAAAGGAAATCCTAAGAAGAAAAAAATAGGTTTTTCAAGTTAATGATGTGCAAGAGTTTGTTGAAGCAATTAAGAATATTGAAAGTGGTAAAATTTCAGATGAAGAAATTAACTCTTTCTTTTGAAGAAAATAAAATGATAGCATTAAATATTGTGAAAAAAAGGAAAATTTAATTATGAATAATATAAAAAGATGAAGCAAAAAGACTTATGGAAGCACTTCTTCCACTCGGAAAAAAATCAAATTATAATATCTATATGTATAAATTACTTGATTATCCTGAGTATATAATGTATGATAATGATGTGATGAAAGCTAAAAAAATCAAAAATGGAATGAATATTTTTGGAAATTCTAATCCTATTGCTGTGGAAATAGGTACTGGAAGTGGAAACTTTATGTATCAACTTGCTGAAAGAAATCCTAATAAAAAAATTTCATTGGTTTAGAATTAAGATTTAAAAAGATTGGTCTTAGCTACACAAAAATGTCAAAAAAAGAAATATAAAAAAAATGTTGCCTTCCTTAGAAAAAGAGGAGAGGAATTAGAAGATTTCTTAGCTGAAAATGAAATATCTGAAATGTATATAAATTTCCCAGATCCTTGGGAAGGAACAGAAAAAGAACAGAATTATACAAGAAAGATTATTTGAAACTTTAGATAAGATTATGAAAAAAAAGATGGAGTTCTATACTTTTAAAACTGACCACGATACTTACTATAGTGATGTTTTTAGAGTTAGTAAAAAAACTTTAAAAAAATTATGAAGTAGTGTATCATACTTCTGATTTACATAATTCAGAAAAAGCTGAAAAATAATATAAAAAAACAGAGTTTGAACAATTATTTTTTTACATAAACATAATAAAAAAATATAAATTACATTGAAATCAAGAAATTGGTATAAAAACTAAAAAAATAAATGAGTTACGAATGTAGATTTTTAAAATTTCTTTAACGATTACTTGCCTGCCATTAGTGTTTCAGGAGCTCCGAAATGCTCCTTCCAACAATAATGGACGTCGCAGTAATCTTAATAAAGTAATTAAGTCAATTTTTAAGGAAAATTATAAGGTTTAAAGAATATTTATCTAAAAATAACAGAGAATATAGGAGGAAAAAATGGCTGGTTATGTTGTAGTAGGTACTCAATGGGGAGACGAAGGAAAAGGTAAAATCATAGATGTTTTATCAGAAAAAGCTGATTATGTAGTAAGATTTCAAGGTGGAAATAATGCAGGTCACACAGTTGTCGTAGACGGAGAAAAGTTCATTCTACAACTTCTTCCATCAGGTGTACTTCAAGCTGGTACTTGTGTTATTGGACCAGGTGTTGTTGTAGATCCTAAAGTTTTCCTAGACGAAATAGATAGAATAGAGAAAAGAGGAGCTAGAACTGATCATGTTATTATAAGTGATAGAGCACATGTTATTATGCCTTATCACATTGAAATGGATAAAATTAGAGAAAGTGTTGAAGATAGAATAAAAAAATAGGAACAACTAAAAAAAGGAATTGGACCTTGTTATGCCGATAAAATTTCAAGAGATGGTATAAGAATGGCTGATTTACTTGATTTAAAAGCAATTTGAAGAAAAAAATTAAGAGCTAACTTAAAAAGAAAAAAATGAAATATTTACAAAAAAATTTATGGTGCTGAGCCACTAGATTTTTGATACTATCTTTGAAGAATACAAAGGATATATTGAAAAAAATAAAAACATAGAATAGTTGACACTATCCCTATAGTAAATAAAGCATTAGAGGAAAACAAACTTGTACTTTTTGAAGGAGCACAAGCTATGATGCTAGACATCAACTATGGAACTTATCCTTATGTTACTTCATCTTCTCCTACACTTGGAGGAGTTACAACAGGAGCTGGTATTTCACCAAGAAAAAAATAGATAAAGGTATTGGTGTAATGAAAGCCTATACAACAAGAGTTGGAGAAGGACCTTTTGTAACAGAACTTAAGAATGAATTTGGAGATAAGATAAGAGGAATTGGTGGTGAATATGGAGCTGTAACTGGTAGACCTAGAAGATGTGGTTGGCTTGATTTAGTTGTAGGAAGATATGCAACTGAAATCAATGGTCTAACTGATATCGTTATGACTAAAATAGATGTCTTAAGTGGATTAGGAAAACTAAAAATATGTACTGCCTATGAAATAGATGGAGTAATTCATGAATATGTACCTGCTGATACAAAAATCATTAGACAGAGCTATACCTATTTATGAAGAACTTGATGGTTGGGATGAAGATATCACTCAAATCAAAAAAATACGAAGATTTACCAGTAAATTGTAGAAAATATATAAAAAGAGTTCAAGAGATATTAGATTGTCCTATATCTGTTGTATCTGTTGGACCAGATAGAAATCAAAAATATATATTAAAGAAATCTAGAAAAAAATAATCTACAAAAAAACAGTTCATTACTAAGAAGTAGCTTAGACAATATTTAAAAAAACTAATGCTATCTTTTCTTTGATGAACTGTTTTTTTATAAAAAAATCACAAGAAAAAAATTATTTTTAAAATAAAAAAATGTAATAAAAATAGTTCATTGTTAGCTAAAATTTAGAATACAATTTTACCTATTTTTTTATTACATTAAAAAAAGTACATGAGAGTCTTTAAATTTTTAATTATTTTTTTAATTTTTTTAAAGCTTTATCTAATCTTTGAAGAGTTTCTTCTATAACAGAAGTAGGAGCAGCAAGATTAAATCTTTCAAAAACCTTTTCCATTTTCACCAAATATGTATCCTTCATCAAGGAATATACTAGCCTCATTTATCATAAATTTTTTTCTAAATCTTCAGGTTCCATATTTAAAGCTCTGAAATCTACCCATAATAAATAGGTTCCTTCATTTCTTATAACTTTGATTTCAGGATAATTTTTTTCAAAGAACTCAACTATAAGTTGTTGATTTTTTTATAAATAACTTCAAGACATTCTTTTAACCATTCTTCACATTGAGTGTAGGCTATCTCACATGATTTATAACCTAATGCAGTAAATGGGATAGAACAAGTTCTATTCAAAGAATTAATAAATCTATCATGAAGTTCTTTATTTTTTTATTATAGTATTACTCATCCCCATTCCAGCTAAATTAAAAGTCTTTTGGAAGGAGCCGTAAATGTTATAGTTCTTTCAGCTAATTTATCATCAATTGTTTGAAAAAAACTGTATGTTTTTTTATTAGGCATAATTATATCAAAATGTACTTCATCAGAAAGAAGTAAAACTTCATTTTTTTAGAATTATATCAGATAATTTTTTTAATTCTTCTTTTGTCCAAACTCTACCAACTGGATTATGAGGTGAGCAGAATAATAAAACTTTATTTTTCAGAAACTTGAGATAATTTATCAAATAAATCATAATCAATATAATACATGCCATCTTTTTTTCTATAAGAGGGCAATCTATTAATTTTTCTACCTTGTAAGTTTATTGCATTGAAGAAAGGATAATAGACAGGTGTCATAATAATAACTCCATCCCCTTCTTTTTGTAAATTCTTGTATTGCACTAAAAAAATGCAGGTACAACTCCAGCAGTATTAATTATCCAGTCTTCTTGAATTTCAAAATTATGTCTTTTTTTCATCCAATTACATACAGCTTTTTTTATATTCTTTATTTGCCATTGTATATCCTAAAACTACTTGATCTAAGTAATTTTTTTAAACCTTCAATAATTTCAGGAGCATTTTTAAATTCCATATCAGCAACAGAAAGTGGTACAATTCCATCAGCTACATTAGGTTTTTTTAGCATACATATCCTCCCATTTAAATGAACCTTGCCCTTTTCTATTTACTCTTGTAGTGAAATCATATTTCATAATTATTCCTCCTATCTCAATAAATTAATCTTCTTCATTTAAAAGCTTCTTGAATTATTATTTCTTTATTTTTTTCAAGATTTTTCTATACTAACATTTCCTGTTTTAATAGATATAATAGAAAATATTGACATAAGGAATAGAATTCCTAGCATTAGTAACATTTGAGATTTATCAAGTAAGATAAATAAATTATAACATACTATTAATGCAGATAGTGCAGCTAAAATACAAATTATATCTATTAAAAATTTTAGGCATATGTAAAATACTATTTTTCCCATTGTTTAGGATATTTATTTATTATTCTAATACAAGCTAAGTTACAATAAATGTTTGTAATCATATAAGGTATCATAACTAAAGATACTATTACATCTAAACTAAATCCTAATAAAAACTGGAACAATTGAGACTATATAAAATATTAAGTATACTACCCAAGGATAACCAGAAGAAGTAGTCTTCTTACAAATTTTTGGTAACCAACCATCTTCAGCAACTTTTAATATAGGATAACGAACCATTGTAATTGCTGTTATCATAGAAGTTGCAATTGCAAAATACAGCACCTCAATTATAAAAAAATTACAAATATCCAATAAGGAAAAATTTCTTTTGCAACCAAACTCAAATTTTTTTATTACTTACTTCTTCTATTGGTAGTACACCAGCAGCAACATATGACATTGCAAAATAGACAACTGCTAATAGAACAGTTACTAATAAAATTCCTAGTGGAATATTCTTTTTGGCTTTTTTTGTAACAGCAGAAACAGCAACAGGTCCCATAGTTGTTCCCTGACAAGCCCAACCCATTATAGCAATTGCAGATATAAAAACCTGAAAATCCATTTCTAAAAAAAATTTTCCTTCTGAAAAAAATATCCACTTTGTACTTTTTGAAACTCCAAAAACAATAAATATAAAAAAATAGAAATTATTAAAATAACTGTCATAATACTATTTATAGTAGAAATAAATTTTGAGCCTCTGATTGTTGCTGCAAATAATAAAGTAATTATTAAAAATAGCGATTATTTGACTGTAATCCAAAAAGAGTAGGAAATATAATACTAGCATAGTTTATAATAGCAATACTATACATTGCAATTGAAAAACCATTAGTAAAATTTACATATGCACTTATTCCTGAAAAAAAGGATTAAATGTTATTGCTTTTTTTGGCTATAATCTCCACCTTTAAAAAGTAAACATTGAAGAAAAGAAGTACATTGTAAAAAAATAAGCTAATAACATAAATAAACAGCCAACACCTACAGCTAAAACAATAGATCTACCAGTAAAATTAATTCCTGATCCCATTAAAACAAAAATCCCAGAACCAATAGCGCCTCCAAAAACCTAAACAAATAATATCAAATAAATTCAAATTTTTTTGGCTTCAATTTTACTTTCATTTTTCATAACATCTCCCCTCATATGTATTAGTATCTTAATAATTAAGTATCTTAACTATTTTTTTAGTATAATTGATTTTTTTATGAAAAGTCAAGACAAAGATAAATATAAAAATTTATATATATTATTGATATTATTAATAAATTATGTTATATTAAAAACACATAACATTGGAGGTTTTATAGTGGATAATAAAAAAACTATATGAAAAAGAAATTTTAAATGCACAAATAGAAACAAATGAAGATGAAAAAAATTAGTTAACTATAGATACAAAAATTAAATGGAATAATGGAGCCTATGTATGACTTTTATTTTTGGCTTATTCAAATTATTATTCTATTAGAAGAGACTATGGTTCTGGTGAAAAAAATTTACAATGATAGAAATACATATTTTTAACTGAAATATATGATAACTCTGGAATTACTGTTACTGAACTAGCTGAAAAAAATGGTGTAGAACAAGTAGTGCTATTTCACAGACTGTTAGAAAATTAATTAAATGGGGGCTTATAAATAGAGTAGGTAATGAAAATAATGGAAAAAAATTTATCATTTAACTATTACAGAAAAAAAGGAAAAAGAATTAGCCTCAATGCATAAAAAAATATGATAATTTAGATATAGTGAAAAACTAAAAAAAGTTATTAAAAAAATTTACAATAGAAGAATTAATAGCTTTTTGATAAAATATGTAAAGAGTATACAAATATTTTTAAGATATAAAAAAAGAGAAAAAAATAAATTTCTCTTTTTTTATAATTCACCAAATTTTTTTCTAATGCTTTTTTTCTAAGTTCTTCTCTAAAAATCTAAATGAGCAATTTCAATTAAAAGTTTTTCTCTTTCTCTTAAAGTTTTTTTCCTCTTAAATGAGCAATTCCATACTCTGTTATAACATAGTCTACATCATTTCTTGAAATAGTAACTGGAACACCTTCATCAAAAAGTAAACATTATTCTTGAAACAAAACCTTTTCCAGTAGTTGAAGGTAAAACTATTATAGACTTACCACCCTTAGACATTGTTGCACTGTAGTGGTATAATAGAATTGTAACACAAGAGTCTAATAAGATAAGATATTTTTATGTAGATTTTTTATGATTAATAAATACAATATTGAATTTAAGAAAAAAATTGTTAGACTTTTTCCTTTAAGAAGGTAGAACTAAAAAGAGTATCTCTAATAAATTCTCTGTTTCTGTTGCTATTATTTCTAACTGGGTTAGACAATTCTGTGATGAATACCAATTAATGAAAAAAAGCCAATGATGAATACAACTATATGAAAGAAAACCTTAGACTTCGTAAAGAACTGGAAGATGCTAAAAAAAGAAAATGAATTCTTAAAAAAAGCAGTGGCATTCTTCATGAAGGAAATCGATTAATGGCTTATCGTTTCATTCAAAAATATAGTTACCTATTTGGTGTTAGATGATTACTAAGAAGACTTAATATCTTTCCTAATGCCTATTACAATTATCTTAGAAATAGAAAAAAAGGAAAGCCTCATAAAATTTTTTTGAAAAATTTATTGAAGCAAGATTTTTTTATGTTGAAGAACCTAATAAAATTTGGTGTATAGATTTTTACATATTTAAAATTAACAGATGGGAGTTTTAGATACAACTGTAGTATTTTTAGATTTATACGACAGGAGTGTTGTATCTAGTATAACAGCTAGAGAAATAACAAGTGAATTAGCGATAAAAAGCATTAGAAAAAAAGCTTTAAGAAAAAGTTAAAAAGATAAGAAATAAAATAATATTACATAGCGATCAAGAAAGCCAATATTCTTCAAAGAAATTTGTAGAGTACTGTAATTCAACAAAAGTATGAGTAGAGCAGGATGTTCCTATGATAATGCATCAATGGAGAGGTATTTCAATACATTAAAAAAATGAGTTAATAAATCATTACTATTACAAGACAGAAAAAAAGAAATATATGAATCAATAGGAGAATTTGCATATGTATGGTATAACCATGTAAAAACCGCATTCTTACAATGATTACATGACACCATATGAGAAAAAGAAGGAGATTTAAAAAAAGTAAATAAAGAAATTAATTTTAATTAGATGTTACTGTTATAATTTTTACTTGACCAGAACATTTGATTAAATAAGGAGATTTATGAGAACATTATTATTATTAAGAGGAATACAAGCAAGTGGGAAGTCCACTTGGATAAAAAAAAATAACTTAGAACCATACACATTAAGTGCTGATAACATAAGATTAAATATTGCAAAACCCTGTTTTTACTTGAAGATGGTTCTTATGAAATTAGTCAAAAAAATACAATAAAGTAACTTGGGAACTTTTTGTATAAATATTTAGAAATGAGAATGCAAAATGGAGATTTTACTATAATAGATGCCACTCACTCAGACCTTAAGCTTTTTAAATAAATACAAAGATTTAGCAAGTACATACAAATATACTATGTATTGTCTAGAGTTTGATGTTCCTTTAGAAGAAACTTTAAAGAGAAATAAAGAAAGAGATAACTATAAATATGTACCTGAAAGAGTTATAGAAAGAACTTATGAAACTATTAAAAAAATAATGAAAAAAATTCCCAAGTGCTTTAAAGAAAATAGAATCAATTGATGAGATAATAAATTTCTATACAGCCGATGTAAATCAATATGAAAAAAAGTTGTAATTATTGGAGATATACATTCTTGTGCTGAACCTTTAAAAAAAAGTTTTTAAAAGATTTTAATGAAGAAACTCTTTATATCTTTGTTGGAGATTATTTTTGATAGAGGTATACAGCCAGTTGAAACTTTCAATATAATATTAGACTTATTAGAAAAAAACCTAATGTTATTTTTAATTGAAGGAAATCATGAAGAAAAGAGTATGAAAAAAATTCATCTATGATGAAGAAAAAAATATACAAAAATCTTTTGAAGAAACAACTTTACTACCTCTTTTTAAAAAGAATATGATGTGGACTATGTAAGAGCCTCTTTAAAGAAAATATACAAGAAGTTAAGACAATGCTTTTGCCTTTGAATTTAGAGGTAAAAAAATTCCTATGTACTCATGGAGGTTTACCACTTGTTCCAAAGCTAACTTTAGTTTCAGCTAAAGAAATGATACATGGAGTTGGAAAAATATGAAACTGAAATAGGTGAAATCTATTCTGAAAACTATAAGAAAGGTTTATGCCAAGGTTTCATACAAGTTCATGGGCATAGAGGTGTAAATGACGGGCAATTCTCTTATTGTCTTGAAGATAGAGTAGAGTTTGGTGGAGAATTGAAAGTTTTAACTATTGATAATGAAGGAAAAAAATTAAAAAGACTGGTATAAAAAAACTCTGTATATAATAAAGGTTTAAAAATACCAATGTCAGGTGCTGTGGAAAAAAAGTTGAATTTAATACAGCAAATGAACTTATCAATGAAATGATAAGACATCAATTTATTACTGTTAAAGAATGTGAGTATAACTTAATTTCATTGAACTTCAATAGAGAAGCATTCAATAAGAAAAAAATGGAATGATTTAACAATAAAGGCTAGAGGGCTATTTGTTGATAAAGACAGTGGAGAAGTTAAAATTAGAAGTTATAATAAATTTTTTTCAACTTTTGGAGAAAGACATGTAAACTTAGGTTATTTGAAGAAATATGCAACTTATCCAATTAGAGCATTTAAAAAAATATAATGGTTTCTTAGGTTTAGCCTCTGTTGTAAATAATGAAATTGTTCTTACTTCAAAGTCTGTAACTTCTGGAAAGTATAAAGATATTTTTCCAAGATATTTGGAATAAAGTAGAAAGCGAAGTAAGAGAATTATTAAAAGCAAACTATGATAGAAAATAATTGTACAGCTGTTTTTTTGAAGTAGTTTCTCCTGAATATGACCCTCATATAATAAAAATATGATAAAGAACATCTATACTTATTGGATTTCATAGAAAATAAATTAGATTTAGATACTCATAATATAGATTTAGAATTTTCAGAAAATCTAATGAAAAAGCTTGAATTTTTCTTCTGATTTACTTACTAAAAAAAGAAGAACTTACAAGATTAGAAAAACTATGATGAACTATATAATTTCTTAGCTGAAAAAGAAAAAAAGCTTAGAAGAATTTGAAGGTTATGTACTATGCGATAATTCTGGTTTTCATGTTTAAATTCAAATTACCTTATTATAACTTATGGAAAACAAGAAGAGCTTGGCTTGAAAGATATCGTTCAGCCTTAGCTAAGGGTAAAAAAAGTTGAAGTAACTGAAAAAGATGAGCATAGACATTTCAAGAAATTTCTATTAAAAATTAGGAAAGGATAAATTACAAGAATTAAGTATAATAGATGTAAGAGAACTATATGAAAAAGAAAAATTAAAATAAAAAAAGAGGTATGAAATGAGTGTTAGACTTTTTATTTCTATTGATTGCTGGAGTTTTTTTGTTTTTTTGCTTCTATATTTTTTTAATAATTGGAATTATATATGAAAAACATATCAAAATAATATGAAAGGTTATGATAAGGAAGTAGAAGGAAAAAGTTTTAGAAGTTACGAAAGCTTAATTTTGGTAGTAGATTAACAGATACTTATGTTATATATCAGTATATAGTAAATAATCATAAATATATAGTTAAACCTTATATTTTTATTAAAAAAATGCAGATATAAATCTAAAAATATACTGATTCTGAAAATGTTACTTGTATCACTTATATGGGTCGTCATGGTATGAGTGGACAAACAAAATATCGTACAGGTGAAGATATAATAGTAAAAATATAATTCTAATAATCCTACAAGACACGAAATTCTTAATGATAAAGATAAAACTTTTGCATCTAAAGTTTTTCAAAAATAGTAGGAAAAAAATACTTATGATTATCCCACTAATTTTTCTTTTATCATATCATTTTTTTGTAAAGGGACAGGTTCAATAAGTAAGGAGACTATATGAAAAAAAGAAAATAAAAAGTCCTAATAAGTGCTTGTTTATTGGGAGACAATGTAAAAATATTCAGGTGGAAATAATCTTACACCAGAACTTGTTACATTGTTAGAGAAATATAATGTGGACATTGTAAAAGTTTGTCCTGAATGCTTTTGGAGGTTTACCCATACCAAGAGTACCCTCTGAAATCAGAGAGAATAAAGTTTTTTTAGTAAGGATAACAGAGATATAACTGAAGAATTTTTTTAGTAGGAGCTGAAGAAACTTTTAAAAAGTAGCTAAGGAAAAATGAAGTTAATTTTGTTATTTTTAAAAAGAAAGAAGTCCCTCTTGTGGTAGCACTCATATCTACGATGGAAGCTTTTTCAGGTAATATTATTCCAGGACAAGGAATTACAGCTAAAAAGATTGACTGAAGAAAAAGATAAAAGTCTTTCTCTGAAGAGAATTTAGAAGAGATTGAAAAAAATATTTAGTAGAATTGGATAAAAATTAGGAGGTCTTATGGAAAAATTATATAATGAGGCTTATTCCCTTTTACCTATAGAAGAGAAGAAAGAGATTTTTAGAAAATTTAGCCAAGAAGTACAATATGGAGCTTTTTAAGATTTGAAACTTTCTCCAAGTATTCAAAAATCAACTTTTACAGCTATTTTTTTAAATACAAGGAAAGTGAGTTTGTTTTTTGTTCCAGGAGATACTGTAACTCTAGGTTATGAAGGACTACCTAAGAACTTATCTGATGAAACTTTAAAAAGTTTAAAAATATTGTTTAGATGAAACTGAAGACTTAAATACAGTTTTAGGAGAATATATCAGAGATAACTTTTAGTAAACTTAGAAAAGTCACAATAAAAGCCTATGTTAGTTGAAAGAAAATTACAGACTGTGGCTTGGAAAAAAAGCTAATTTAGAAGAATTAAAAAGAATATGACATTGACTTATTAAAAAGACTACAATGAGTTTAAAAAGCTCTGATTACAATAGATTAACACTAGATGAAACAGCTAGATTTACAAAAAGTTGAAAATGACATAGAAATAGAGCTATATGATGATATTAGCTATGAGGAACTTTGTGAGAATTTAAAAGAGGAAGGCTTCTCTTTAGCTAATTTAGATGAATGGGAATATCTATGTGGTGGAGGTTGCAGAACTCTATTTCCTTGGGGAGATGACTTGGACTACAATATGAACTTGCTATATTTCTCTAAAGAAGACAATGATAAATATGACTTAGAAGAGCCAAATTTCTTTGGACTTTCTATTGCTTATGACCCTTATAAGATGGAAATTATAGAAGCTGATGAATTAACATTTAAAGGTGGAGATGGAGGTTGCAATATCTGTGGAGGTTATGGAGATTTTTTAGGTTATTTACCTTGTTCTCCATATTACACTCAAAAACCTGTTGGTGCTATAAATATTGTTGATGATAGTATTGTTAATGAATATGATGATGAACTTGATGGCGATTTCAATTTCTATCGTAGAATTGTAAGAATAGGAGAGTAAATATGAAAAAAATACTTGTATTATTACTTATGTTAATTTTAGGAATCATCAGTTATGCTAAAGAAGATGATATACTTGGAACTTGGTTTATTAAAGAAAATGGAAAAAAATAGTAGAAATCTATAAAAAAATGAAAATGGAGAGTACACTGGAAAGATTAAAGAAGATAATTTTTATTTTTCTTAAAACAAGCTAATGATTTAACTTATGATAAAGAAAAAAATAGCCTAGCCTATTTTAATTTAAAATTTCAGAAGATAAATTTTCTTGGTATGTTTGGATAAACATAGAAAAAGATGGTAATCTCTTTATCAAAGGCACTGGAAATACTGAAGTTGGAAAATATGTTAGAGAATTACATCTTATTAGACAAGAATAATTTTTATTAAGGGGGAATAAAATGGTAGAATTATTGACATCAGGGGCTATGAGTAATAGAATGTTACTTACAATCTTTGCAACATTTTTTTCTATCTTTCCAGCTATGTTTTTTTAATATTTGGAATTATGATGCGAAGAGGACAACAAAATAATATTAGTAGTTATGATGGTGAAGTTAAAGGAGAGATAATAGAAGTTTTAAACTCTGAAAAAAAGTGCAATGTTTGCTACTTATCCTATATATCAATATGAAGTAAACAAACATAAGTATATTGTTAAACCTAATTTTACATTTTTTTAACTCTAGTTTAGATAAAAAAAATATCATGATAGTGAAAATGTAACTTGTATTACATATCTAAATAAACATGGTGGAAATACTAGAACAAAAATATAAGGTTGGAGAAAGTATAATAATAAAATATGATGTTGAAGATCCTAAAAAAATCATGAAATTCTAAATGATAAAGACAAAAAAATTTGCATATGATAGTAGGAGAATTGTTGCACTTCTTCTTATGATTTTTTTCCTCTTATTTTTCTTTATCGCTTCATTTTTTTATAAAAAGGACAGGCAATTTTTACACCAGCAAATTAATATTACTTTTTTTGAAAGCGCTGTTGCAAAACTAAAATTTCAATTCTAAAGTAAAAAAATAAGTGAGTTACGAATGGAAATTTTAGATAAAAAAATCAAATAGAATGAGCCGAGCAAATTCAGGAGTGTTTGAACGAAGTGAGTTTCCTGATTTGCAGCGAATTCTTGATTTTTTTATCGTTAAGAAATTTACTCAGTAACGAATTATTTTTTTACTTTTTGTTAATTTGCAACAGCCCTTTCTTTTTTTATGATAAAATAACTTTTTTTCTCAGATTTTTTTACACTGCTCATTTTTACCATAAATTCATTGATACTATTGACAAAATAGATATTTTTTTGTTACAATAAAATAATTTATAAAAATTTATTTACTTAGGCAAAAATTAAAGGCAATTTAGATACACCAACAACATTATTTAACTTAATAAAAAAATTAAAAAAAATATAAATAAAATTTTAGGGGAGAAAAAAATGGCAAATAATTTATCTACAGTTGAAAAAAATTTACGTTCTATTGCTAAAAAGATATGAAAATGTAAAAATATTCAGTTGGGCTTGCAGTACTTTTTTTAATGAAAGGAACAAGTGCCTTTTTCTGAAGATAACAAGATACAGGAAATAGAAAAACAAAAAGGATATTTTTAGCTGATGCTAAAAAAAGAAAAAAAGCAGAAATAAAAGAAACTAAGAAAAAAAGAAAAAGCTACAAAAAAATTAAAAAGCTTCATGGGCAAATGTACAATTTGGAGCTAATGATTTGTATAGCAATTTTTTTGTTGCACCAAAAACTCAAAGTGGATAAAGCTTCAATAGTAAAGAGTGAAAACACTATTTTACTAGCTAGTGCAGATAATAACACAAGTTTACCTACTTTTTCTAAAATTGCATCTGATATAGAAGAAACATATGCACCTACAACAGAAGAGATAAACACAAGCAAGGGAAACTTAAGAAATTCAATAGGAAATTTGCAAGAAAAAAATAAATAATGCTAGAGCTGAAAATACTAAAGAAGTTCAAGGTTTAAAAACTAGAATTAGTTCAACTTATGGAGCAAGGAAATCAAGTAGTTAAATCACCTTGGTCATCTTGGCAATTTGGGGCTAACTATATATACAACAATTGGAGTGGAGCATATAAAGGAAGAGGGGACAAAGTATCAGAAGGAGCTATAACAAATAAATCTGCTAATTCTCTTGATCCTCTAGCTAAAAAAATATAGCAGTTCCTAATTTAAAAAGTACTAGCTATGGAAGTACAGACTTAAATATTGTAGAAGAACCAAATGCTTCAGTTTCAGTAACTACTAGAATTACTCCAGTTATTATAGATAAAACAACAACTAGAAATAATCAAGAACCATATGTTTTTTTAGATTACCTTATTTTGAAGCTAGAGAAATAGGAACTCCTTCTATTCCAACTGTTAACACTCCAAATATAACTGTAAGTGGTTTTGCTGACTTCCCTGGAAGATGGATCAACGGGGTAGCAGGTAGATATTCATACTGGCATACAAATAATGGTATAGGAAATACTGATGGTAACCTATATCAAACTTCTGTAGAAAAAAAGGAGAAGTTTTAAAAAAAGAAGAGGTGGAACTGTAAACAGAATCCAACTTAAAAACTATCAAAGAGGACAAATACAAGTAAGACCTGTAAACGTTGATGTGGGAGTTGAACCTCCTGAAAATACAGATATTGCTGGAGATATCCCTACATTTTTTTATGTCTCTTGAAGATATACCTTATTCATATTTTTTGGAAAAAAATTCAAAATTATCTTTGATAAATGAAAATAATAATATAGATGGGCAAATATTTATACACTTTGAAACAGAAGGTAATACAACAGATAAATTTGATAAATTAAAAGCAGATGGACATATATCAACAGAAGAATTCAATGAAATAAGAAAAATATACTGATGATACTGATTTTTAAAAATGATCAAGGTGGAGAGCTATATCATGTAAATAGAGGTACAGTTGAACTAGGTGGTACAGGAATAAGATATGTTCAAACAACTTTTGCTGGAAATATGGGAAGAAGAGTTAACCTTTGTAGAAAATCGTGGAAATATTATTAGTATGAACTATGAAGAAGGAAATACTAAGACTCATTCAAATGCTATTTTTCCTTTATGGACCAGATACAGGAAGTGGTTATACAGGTACTCAACATATATACGCTAATAATAAAACTGGTAAAATAAGTATGTATGGAGAAAAAGGATATCTTGCTGTTTTCACTGCAAGTTCTACACTAGCTCGTGGAGATGTATCTTTTATAAATGATGGAGAAGCTAATCTATATGGTAGAAACAGTGTTGGTCTATTTATAACAAAAGATGCTCGTGGAAAGTTATCAACAAAGTCTAACTTCATTATGAATAGTCCTATCAATCTTCAAGGTGACAATACTACTGGACTTTATATAGAAAAACAGTGGAGATGGTATAAAGAACAATAGAAATACTGCTAGATTTGTAATAGGAGCTAAAGATAACACTACAATACCAGCCTATGTTCCTGAAAAACCTCTTCTTAATGCAGCAAATAGTAAAGAAGCTAACCACAATAAAGCTGGTGGAGATGAAAATTTAGCTGAGGAAATAGTTGGTATATATTTAAATAATCCTACTGCTGAGTTACATGTAAAAGTTCCACAACTAGAAATTGAAAAATTTGCTAAAAAAATCTATAGGAATTTTTTTCAAAAGATGGAGAAGTTAAAGCCACTGATGGAAATATATCAATCAAAGGTGGAGAAGACAATATAGCTCTTTATGCTAATGGTGGAAAAAAATTGATTATACAGGTAACATTAATGTAAATAAATCAACATTAACTGGAGATAAAGGAAATGTAAATGGCATAGGAAATATGGCAATCTTTTGCTTCTTCTCCAAATAATTATGTCAAAGTAAATGGCGATATAAATATGGATACAAGAGATACAGTAGCTATTTACTCTGATAATACAAAAAGTAGATTTAAATGGAAAACTTGATATAAAAACTAAAAGCCTGAATCAACAGGAAAAAAAATATAGCAATCTATGCTAAAAAAATAGTAGTGCTACAAGTCCTGTAACAGTGCAAACTAACCAATCTAAAATAGAAATAGATGGTAAAAAAAAGATGATGGTACTATTACGAATCAAGGTTTAGCACTTTATGCAGAGCAAGGTGGACAAATTATTGCAAATGGAACTTCATTGACAGATGGACTTTATATGAAAGTTACAAATGGAGGCTCAGCTATTGTTTCTGATGGTGCTACTAGTAATGTACAGGCTAAATACTCAACTATTGACTATGATGGCAATGGCTATGCTCTATATACAAAAAAATAATGGAAACATAGATGTAAGAAATGCAAAGATTAATCTATATGGTAAATCAACTGGATTTGAAAGAAGTGGAGATTTAACAGATCCATTCACTATGAATTTAACAGATGCTAAGTTCTATGCTCATTCAAATGATGTTTCTATTATGAGTTTAAAAAATATTCCATCATTAAACTTCTCTACTTTGGCTGGTACATTTTTTAGTGGTTATCTTGGTGGAGCAGAAGTTCATGGTGCAAGTGGAGCTAAAAACTATAAGATAGCAACTATAGATGGTATTGGTGCATTTAATATAGACAGTGACTATGATAAGAGTAGAGCTCTTGATCCTGCTAATGAAGGAACAAATGACTATGTCTTAACAAGACACCTTTTAATGCAAAGAGCTACAATAAATCTAAAATCAGGAAATAATGTTAGATCTATATTGAGTAGCAGTGATATAGCTGACCTTGGAGAACAAACAGCTGTAGGTTTAGCAAACTATGTTGGTGGTCAAATCAATTTAGAATCTAATACAAGTGTAAATGTCGATAGAACTGATAAAGCCAATGGTTCTGTAAGTGTTGGTTCTGTAGGTCTATTTGCAGATGGTGGAAGAGTTAATGTTGCTTCAGGTGCAACTATTAATGTTGAAAAAGAAAATAACTTTGTAAATGGTAGTTCTGTTGGTATTTATGCTTCAAATGGTGCAGCAGTTTCAAATGCTGGAACTGTTAATGTGGGTGGAAAGGGTTCTATAGGAATCTTAGCAATGACTCGTAGAATAGATCCTGATGGTAATCCTCTCCCTGGTGGTTCTACACTATCCTTTAGAAATGAAAGTACTGGTGTCATTAATATGGATGGTGAATCTGCTATTGGAGTGTATTTTCTTAATAATCATTCATACACCTCTAATCCAGTTAATAGAGGACATAATTTTGGTGTAATAAATATGTCTGGAAATAATGCTATAGGAATGTTATCAACTGGTGGTCAAGTATATAATATGAATACTATAAATATCAACTCTGATCAAGGTGGAGTTGAATATATGCTACAGCTGGAACAGCTGCTAATCCACATTCTTCAGATATTGGAAGTGATGCTGGTTCAGTAATAAACTTAAAAAAAGTTCTGTATCTAAAGATAATCCAAATATAGGAATTTTTTCAGAAATATTAGAAGATGGTTATGCTTCTATTTTTGTCTAATTCAGGAGATATTATTGGTGGAGATAATACCATAGGTATATATGGGGTAAATATGTGGCATGACACTGGTAAAATTAAATTGGAAAATAATAGTGTAGGAATTTTTTTGGGGTTGCAACTATTCCAGATTATCCTAGTGATGTTAGTATAACAGATGGTGAAATAGAAGTTGGAAATAATTCAAAGGGAATCTTTGTTTCAGGAAACTCTGCTACTAATCTAATAAACGGTGCTAAAATGACTATAGGCGACAATTCTTTTGCTTATGTATTAGAAACAAAAAGAAATTCCCGCTGATCCAGTTGCTGGAACTCCTGTTATTCAGAGTGTTTTTAGAAAGTAATTCTACTGATGAAACTAAATTAGGAAACAATAGTATATTTATTTATTCTAGTGATAAAACTGCAATTATTACTAATAAAACTCCTTTAAGAACAACTGGTAATAAAAACTATGGTATTTATGCTAGTGGAGAAATCACTAACCTAGCAGATATGGACTTTAGTGCTGGGGTTGGAAATGTAGCAATATTAAATGTAAGAGATATAGGTAGTACTACATCAAAAGCAGTAAATGGGCAACTAGGAGCAGCTAGTCAACCGACTATAACAGTTGGAAAAAGTGATGTTATTAATGAAAATTACTCTATTGGAATGGCTGCAGGTTATTTAGATAAAGATGGAGTTTTAAAACAAACAGGTCACGTTGAAAATTATGGAAAAATAGATGTAGTTGGAGAAGGCGGTATAGGAATGTATGCTGCTGGAAGTGGTTCAATGGCTATAAACCATGTAGGAGCAGAAATTAATTTAAGTGGTCAAGACTCTATTGGTATGTACTTAACAGACAGTGCTATCGGAGAAAACTATGGTACTATAAGAACAGCTCCAAATAATACAAAAGATGGAATAGTAGGAGTAGTTGCAAATAATAATGCTGTTATTAAAAAAACTATGGTACTATTGAAATTAAAGGTGAAGGAAACACTGGAATTCTCCTAGCTAATGGTGGAACTAGACAAGGAACTAAACCAGCTGATTTAGATGGTTCTAGAAGGAGAAGTTACAAAGAGAATAGAGCCAACTGGTAAAAAAAATCAATGGAGTTGAAATAGTTGCTCCAGGAAATGGAACAGCTACAATAAAAAAAGAAATGGAAAGCCTGTAGTTCCAACTCTTGTTGATACTATTCCAGCAAAACCAAATGAAATAACAGCTGGTGCCACAACTTTAGACTTAAGAAATACTGTCTTAGCAGAAGCTCCTTCATTGACAAGAGCTAGTTCACTAGGTATGTATGTTGATACTTCTGGAAGACAATTTACAAATCCTATACAAGGTTTAGAACATTTAACTAATTTAAAAGAAGTTAATTTAATCTTTGGAATAGAAGCAACAAACTATACAGATAGTAGAGATATACAAGTAGGAGAAAATATTTTATCTCCATATAATAATACAATTTCAACTCTTTTCTAGAAATGGAAAAAAACTAAATTTAATTTGAATTCTGGAAGTTTAACTTGGATAGCAACCGGAACTCAAGATACAAATACAGGTAAATTTAATGCAGTATATCTTTCTAAGATTCCTTACACATCTTTTTGCAAAAAGATAAGGACACATATAACTTTATGGATGGTTTAGAACAAAAGATATGGTGTTGAAGGTGCAGATTCAAGAGAAAAAAACTTTATTTAATAAATTAAATCAAATAGGAAAGGGTGAACCTGAATTATTTGCTCAAGCAGTGGATGAAATGAAAGGTCATCAATATGCTAACACTCAACAAAGAGTACAGGCAACTGGTGATATTTTTAGATAAAGAATTTGATTATTTAAGAAATGAATGGTCTAATCTAACTAAAAGATTCTAATAAAATTAAAAACTTTTGGCGCTCAAGGTGAGTATAAAACAAATACTGCTGGAATAAAAAGATTACAAGAGTAATGCTTATGGAGTAGCCTATGTTCACGAAGATGAAACTGTTAGACTTGGAGAATCTGTAGGTTGGTATGCTGGTATAGTTCATAACAAATTGAAAATTTAAAGACTTTGGAAGATCTGAAGAAGAAAATGTTACAAGGAAAAACTTGGAGCTTTCAAATCAGTTCCATTTGATGAAAATAATAGCTTGAATTGGACTATAGCTGGAGATGTGTCTGTAGGATACAATAAAATGTACAGAAAATACTTAGTTGTTGATGAAGTTTTTCAATGCTAAATCTAGATATAGTACTTATGGAGTAGGAATAAAAAAATGAATTATCTAAAGAATTTAGATTGAATGAGGACTTCACTTTAAAAACCATATGTAGCATTAGATTTAGAATATGGAAGAATTTCTAAAATAAAAAGAAAAAAATCTGGCGAAATGAAATTAGAAATCAAAGCTAATGATTATTTCTCAGTTAAACCTGAGATTGGAGCTGAACTTGCTTATAAACATCACTTTGGCGCTGGCGCATTTAAAGGCTTCTGTCGGAGTAGCTTATGAAAATGAACTAGGTAGAGTTGCAAATGCTAAAAATAAAGCTAGAGTAGCTAATACTTCTGCCGACTGGTATGATTTAAGAGGTGAAAAAGAAGACAGAAAAGGAAATGTTAAGATTGACTTAAATGTTGGACTAGAAAGTGAAAGATATGGAGTAACTGCAAGTATAGGTTATGACACTAAAGGTGAAAACCCTAAGAGGTGGAGTAGGATTAAGAGTTAAATTCTAAGTGTATATAGATTGTTATTTTTTTCTAAGAAGAAGGCTGAGAAATTAGCCTTTTTTTGTAACAAAAATTACCTTTTTTTATTACATTTTTACAACAATGTTTTTATATAGAAAATCTATTGAAATTATTGACAAAATTGTATATTTAAGGTATAATAATATATCATTACAAAAAGACATATATACTCAAATTTTAAGGGAAACAAATTTAGAAACAAATGGGAAATTAATAAGTATAAAAAAATTTTTTTAGGGGAGTGAAAAAAATGGCAAATTATTTACCTACAGTAGAAAAAAAATTTACGTTCTTGCAGCCAGAAGATATGAGAATGTAAAATACTCACTTGGTCTTGCAGTTCTTTTTTTAATGAAAGGAACAAGTGTATTTTTCTGAAGATAATAATATACAAGAAATAGAAAAAAACAAAAGGATATTTTTAACTGATGCTAAAAAAAGAAAAAGCAGAAGTAAAAAGAAACTAAGAAAAAAAGAAAAAGCTACACAAAAATTAAAAAGCCTCTTGGGCAAATGTACAATTTCGGAGCTAATGATTTGTATAGTGATTTTTTTGTTGCACCAAAAACTAAAGTAGATAAAGATTCAATTGTAAAAAGCGAGAACACTATCTTTACTAGCTAGTGCAGACAATACTACAAGTTTACCCACTTTTTTTCTAAAAATTTCATCTGATATAGAAGAAACTTATGCACCTACAACAGAAGAAATAAATACAAGTAAGGGAAATTTAAGAAATTCAATAGGAAATTTACAAGAAAAAAATAAGTCGTGCAAGAGCTGAAAATGCTAAAGAAGTTCAAGGTTTAAAAACTAGAGTTAGTTCAACTTATGGAACAAGGAGATCAAGTAGTAAAATCACCTTGGTCATCTTGGCAAGCTGGAGCTAACTATATGTTCAATGATTGGAATGGTGCATATAAAGGAAGAGGAGATAAAGTAAGAGATCAAGTTCTTTCAAGAGGTAGTTCAGGAAACTCAGGAAGTATAAATAGATTTGTAGCAGATTCTTCAACTACAACTTCATATGGATCAACAGACTTATTTATAGTTCCAGAACCTCCTGCAATAATTAAAATGAGTGCTCTAATAAATCCTAAAATTATAGAAAGAAGTGCTCTAGGTTATACACCAGATGCACCAGAAATAAAATATCCAACTTTTGAGCCTAGATTTATTTTATCTCCAATAAAACCATCTGCACCAGCAGAGTTAACACCTACAACTTTTGAGCCACCTGATATTAAATATAAAGGTTCAGGATTTCACCAATGGGCACAAGTTGGAATGCCTAAACTAAATGGAGCAAATGTAATAATTCAAAACTACGATACTTACGATACAGTTAGTAAAACTGATGGAACAACAAAAGGAATATTTAATATAGAAGTTGGAAGACTTTCTGGAGGAGCTAGAGTCAGATGGTGGGGTGCAAATTTAGATGGAACGGCTAATCCAGATATTCAAATGAAAGGTGTAACTAATGTACCTAATGTTGCAACTCCGGGAGTAACTGTAGGAGGACAAAACCCAGATGGGCCAGGTACACATTGGTTAGATGATGGAGAAGTCACTACTAGAGGAATGAATGCTTTTATCAATGAGCTAAGAGACCATGATGCCACTATCTCTGGAAATTATGTACTTACTAATAGAGGTGGAGAAAATAATGGTGGTAATAGAATATTTTTAAGCCATAACCCTGCTTCTTTAGGAAGTGCTGGTTATGATGGTTTAAATCGTTCAATTATAAGAACTGCTACTTTTGATGGTAACTTAACATTACATGGTACACCAACACCTTATACTGGAGTTGGTGCTCATAGTGACGTTACAGTAGGAGTTGAACATCAACACTGGACAAATACAAAACATGATGTTTATTCGATTTTTAATAATACTGGAAATATTACCTTAGCTTCTGGAAATAACTTAGTAGGAATATTGATAGATATAGAAAGAAACTATTCTGGTGATAATGCTTCTGCTCATAAAACAATAAATAGTGGAAAAAAATCGAAATAGAAAATGCTGAAAATAGTATAGGAATTGACTATGGACAATATGAAACTTGGGTTTTTAAATCAGAATTAACAGTGGGTAATGTTATTATTGGTGGAAAGAAAAAAACTATGGTTTAAGAATGTCAAATATTTATCCATCTAATCCAGATTTCTTTTGATAAAGGGGTTACTATAAAAATCTGGTGGAGCAGACAAAAAGATTTTTAGTTAAAGGAACAGAAAACGTGGGAGTATCTATAGCTAAATTCTTATCTTCAGCAAAAAGATTCTAACCCTATTGCAGGTATAACAGAAGGTTTAAATATAGAAGTAGCTGGAGAAAAGAACTTAGGGTTTCTTAAGACATAAATCTTATGTAAATAATACAGGAGATATGGTATTTAATGCTACTACAATGGGAATATTTACTTTTTGGAAATGGAGCTAAAGATAGTACTTTAATCAGAACAGATAAACATGGTATCCAAGTAAGAAAAGATATCAGTGTTATAGGAAAAAGATGCTGATGGAAATGACTATACAGGAAGTGGAAATACGGTTTTACACTCAAATGGTGAAACTCAACATATCTATAACTATAATACTATAACAGTTGGAAAAGGATTTACTAAAACTGTTGGTATGGCAGCTACAGGAACTAAAAGCATCTACAATAGATAATATTGTAAATGAAGGTACTATAGCTTTGCAAGGTAAACAAAGTATAGGTATGTATACTGATAAATTTAGCCAAGGTAAAAAAATACTGGCTCAATTAAATTATCAGGGGCTGGAGATGCAGAAAATATTGGAATTTCTAATAAAGGGAAATTTACTTTCTTAGGAGATATTGAAGTAAATGGTAAAAAGTCTTCAGGAATATTTAATACAGGAACAACTACAATAGACGTTGGAACTAACCCTAATGACAAAACAAATATTAAGGCAACAAATGGAGCAACTGCTCTATACAGTAAAGGAACAGGAAGCAAAATAAGTTCTAATGCTGGAAATAAATTAAATATAACTGTTGAAGCGGGTACAACTAAAAGAAGGACTCGCTGTTTATGCTGAAGATGAAGGAGAAATCATTTTACATAATTCTAATATCAATGTAGTTGGTGGATCAGCAGGAGTAGCTGCCTATGATGCTAATACTAAAATTGATTTAACAGGTGCAAAATTAAAATATGATGGAAATGGTTATGCCGCATATTCTGATGGAAATGGTGAAATTATTTTTAAATAATGCTGATATAGAACTAAGAGGACGTTCAACATTAATGAATGTTGATTTAAATGTACTTCCAGCAAATAGAGCTATAAAAAAACATCTTCGACTAATGTAACAGTATTTTTCAAATGATGTTGTAGGAATAAATATAGATAACCTAGGAACTCAAAAATATTTCTAATTTAAGTGCAATAAAAAGTTTATTAGGAATTACTCTTAACCCTGGAACAGAAGGTGGACAAACTTTCAATAAGTTTAAAGAGCTTGCAATAGATGATGGTATAATTAATTTTGATGTTGCAACAGATAAAAATGAAGGAGATTCAACTCCTGGTGGATTCTTCTTTAAAAAGGTTGTAGGTCAAAGATTAAAACTAAATGTAAATGAAAACTTAACTGCTAGACTAAGTTCTGCAACTGCAAATGAATTCTACAATGCTCAAGTTGTTGGTCTTGAAGCTAACTCAAGTGACAAGGCAACAAGTAATACTGAAACTCAAGTAAACATTGCTAGTGGAAAAGTTGTAGATGTTGCAAGAACAGACGGAACTGATAAGGGTGGAATAGGAGTTTTCGTCAACTATGGAGTTGCTAAAAATGATGGTACTATTAATGTTGAAAAAGACTCTGTTGCTAATAGCAATGCAGTTGGAATATATGCAGTAAATGGTTCAGAAATACATAATAATGGGACTGTTAATGTCAGTGGAAAAGCTTCTATAGGTCTATTAGGAATGGCATATAGAGCAGATAGTGCTGGGAATCCTATTACTACTGATGGTTTTGGCGATGGAAAAATATCTCTAGAGAATGAAAGTACTGGAGTTATTAATATGGATGGTGAAGCAGCCATTGGAATGCTTCTTAATAATAATAAACCAAGTAGTTTTTCCACATAGCTTTGCTGTTCATTATTTAATGAGAAACTATGGGGATATAAATATGTCAGGTAATAAAAGCCATAGGAATGTCTGGAAGAAATACTTGGATGGAAAAATCATAAAAAAATATAAATATCAACTCTGACCAAGAAGGAATTGGAATGTCTAGTGCTGGTGACCATACTATATATGTTAGAAATGAGGCTACAGGGATTATAAAATTAAAAAGCTCTGTATCTAAAGATAAACCAAATATAGGGATGTTTACAAATATTGGAATAGGCTCTAGTTTAGATAATTTCGGAACTATTATTGGTGGAGATAATAACTATGCTATGTATGGAACAGGTGTTATATGGCAAGATGCTACTAGTAAAATTAAATTAGGAAATAACAGTGTAGGAGCTTTTCTCTAATACTAATTTAATTGATACTTATGTTATAATAGATGGTGAAATAGAAATAGGAGATAATTCAAAAGTTGCTTTAATTTCAGGAAATAATGCTTCTTATGTAACAAGTTCAGCCAAAAATATCTATGGGAGATAATTCTTTTGGTTATGTATTAGAAACTAAGGAATCTCCAACAATGGCAACTACTTTTTGAAAGTAACTACACTCAAGAAACTAAATTAAAAAAATAATAGTGTATATATTTACTCTAGTGATAAAACTGCAACTATCACTAATAATACTCCTCTAAAAAAACAACTGGTGATAAAAACTATGGAATCTATGCTAGTGGAGAAGTAACTAACCTAGCAGATATGGACTTTAGTTCTGGAGTTGGAAATATAGGAATATTGAATGTAAGAGATATAGGTAACACTACTTCAAAAGCAATAAATGGAGACCCAACACTAGGTATTTATCCGACTATAAAAGTTGGAAGAAGTGACATTCGTAATAAGAACTACTCTATTGGAATGGCTGCAGGTTACACAGATGATGATGGAGTATTAAAGCAAACAGGTCATATTGAAAACTATGGTACTATTAAAGTAGAAAAAGATAATGGTATAGGAATGTATGCTACTGGAAGTGGTTCAAAGGCAATAAACCATGGAACTATTGAATTAAGTGGAAGAAGTACTACAGGAATGTACCTAGACAATAATGCTGTTGGAGAAAACTATGGTACTATTAAAACAGTCCCTAATCCAACAAATGATGGAATAGTAGGAGTGTATGTACAAAATCATGCTATAATTAAAAACTATGGTAACATAATCGTAGATGGAGCTAACAATACAGGTATCTATATTTCAAAAAGATGGACAAGTGGGAAGGAAGAACTATTCCTGCTTCTTCTCCTATCCCTCCAATTAATGAGCCTGTTGCAACAAATGGAGCAGAAGCTTTTAAAACTAGATCTGAAGCTCAATCTGATCCTACTAAGCAAGTCGCAGGTATTGAAATTAAGGCAAAACCTGGTGAACATGTTACAGTTACAAGACAGGGAAATCCTGTAACACCAACTTTTGTAGAATACAACAGTTGCATTACCAACAGCTTCAAGAGTAACAGTTGGAGCAACGGAATTAGATTTAACTCTAGTAAATTAGGAGAGATTCCTTCTGTTGGAATGGCATCAGAAATAGGAATGTATGTTGATACATCTGGAATTAACTATACAAATCCTATCCAAGGTTTGCAACATTTGACTAGTTTAAAAAAATATTAATTTAATTTTTTTGGTACTGAAGCTTCAAGATATACAACTAGTAAGGATATTAAAAATTGGAGAAAATATATTAAAAAGCCATATAACGATGAAATAGCTACATTGACTGCTAGTGGTAGTGGAAAGAACTTTAAAAATTACTTCAGGAAGTTTAACTTGGATAGCAACTGGAACTCAAAATCCAAATGATAATACTTTCAATGCAGTATATCTATCTAAGATACCTTTATACAGCTTTTTGCAAAAAGATAAGAACACATACAACTTTATGGATGGATTAGAACAAAGATATGGTGTTGAAGCTAGGGTTCTAGAGAAAATACTCTATTTGATAAATTAAATGCAATAGGAAAAGGAGAACCTAGACTATTTGCTCAGGCTGTTGACCAAATGAAAGGTCATCAATATGCTAATACTCAACAAAGAGTACAAGCAACTGCTGATATCTTAAATAAAGAATTTAACTATTTAAGAAATGAATGGTCTAATCTAACTAAAGACTCTAATAAGATTAAAAACTTTTTGGAGCTAGAGGAGAATACAATACTAAGACTGCTGGTATTGAAGATTACAAGAGCAATGCTTATGGAGTAGCTTATGTTCATGAAGATGAAACTGTAAGACTTGGAGAATCAACAGGTTGGTATGCAGGTATGGTTCATAATAAGTTGAAATTCAAAGATTTTTGGAAGATCTGAAGAAGAAATGCTACAAGGTAAACTTGGAATATTTAAATCAGTTCCATTTGATGAAAAATAACAGCTTAAACTGGACAATATCTGGAGATATATCTGTAGGATACAATAAAATGCATAGAAAATACTTAGTAGTAGATGAAATTTTCAATGCTAAATCTAGATATAGTACTTATGGAGTAGGTCTAAAAGAATGAAATAAGTAAAGAATTTAGATTGACTGAAGCGTTTCTCAGTAAAACCTTATGCAGCATTAAATGTAGAATATGGAAGAGTATCTAAGATAAAGGAAAAAAATCTGGTGAAATGAGATTAGAAGTTAAGGGCAATGACTACTTATCAGTAAAACCTGAAATAGGTACTGAACTTGCTTACAAACATCACTTTGGAGCTGGTGCATTCAAGGCTGCTGTTGGAGTAGCTTATGAAAAATGAACTAGGAAGAGTTGCAAATGCTCATAATAAAGCTAGAGTAGCTAATACTTCTGCCGACTGGTATGATCTAAGAGGTGAAAAAGAAGATAGAAGAGGTAATGTTAAACTTGACTTAAATGTTGGTTTAGAAAGTGAAAGATATGGAGTAACTGCTAGCGTAGGTTATGACACTAAAGGTGAAAACCTAAGAGGTGGAGTAGGATTAAGAGTTAAATTCTAGTGAATATAGATTATTTCCCTAAGAAGAAGACTGAGAAATTGGTCTTCTTTTTACTTTTTCACCTAATTTTTTTGTACTGCCCTTGTTATGCTAAATCCATTGATATTATTGATAAAATTATAGATTTAAGCTATAATTAAGTAGCACTACAAAACTAATTTACTCAAGTCTTAAAAAGGTAAAAATTGTTATAAAAAAATACTAATTATATAAATTTTTACAGGGGGTAAAAATGGGAAATAACAGCCTACAAACTACAGAAAAAAATCTTCGTTCTATTGCTAAGAGATATGAGAATGTAAAATATTCAATTGGACTTGCAGTTCTTTTTCTTAATGAAGGAACAAGTGCATTTTTCTGAGGATAATAAGATACAAGAAGTTGAAAAAGCAAAAGGATATTTTTAACAGATGTTAAAAAAAGAAAAAGTAGAGGTAAAAAGAAACTAAGAAAGTGACAAAGACTACACAAAAAAATTAAAAAGCTTCATGGGCAACTATGCAATTTGGAGCTAATGATTTGTATAGTAATTTTTTTGCTACACCAAAAAAATAAAGTGGAAAAAAAACTTCAATAGTAAAAAAATGAAAAGACTATTTTAGTAGCTAGTGCAGATAATACTAAAAGTTTGCCTATGCTTGCTAAACTTACATCAGATATAGAAGATACAACAACACCTACAATAGAAGAAATAAACACAAGCAAAGAAAATCTAAGAAACTCAGTTGGAAATTTACAAGAAAAAAATAAATAATGCAAGAAAAGAAAATGCCAAAAGAAATACAAGGTTTAAAAACTAGAATTAGTTCAACTTATGGAACAAGGAGATCAAGTTGTAAAATCACCTTGGTCATCTTGGCAATTTGGAGCTAACTATTTCTATGATAATTGGGGGCTCTGCATATAAGGGAAGAGGAGATAAACAAGCAAATAAAAATTTTTAACAAGAGATAAGTCTGCTACTTTAAATAGATTTTTTTAGAAAAGTTCTGCTGATTCAACGTCATATGGTATGACAAATTTAAAAATTAGTTAAAGAACTTTCAGTTGAAATAAAAAAATAAGTGCTGGAGTTAGACCTAAAAAAATATAGATAGACAAGCACCTAGTTATAGACCAAATGCACCAACAGTGTCTTTACCTATATTTGAACCTAAACTTCTTTCAGCACCAGGTAAACCATCAGCACCAGTTGAAGTAACACCTACAACTTTTTAATCCTCCAGCTTTAAATTTTGTTGGAACAGGTTTTTTGGCAAAAATTGGTATATTGGTTCTTCACAAAATGGTGTAAAGCATGGTCCAGGAATTGATAGTTCTATAGTAATTGAAAATTATGAAAAATTATAAGACAGATGTTAGTCATACAGAAGCTAATCCTTTTGACATAGTTACTGGAACAGGAGCAGTAACAGCAACAGGTGGAATGAAGTGGACAGGAAAATTAAAAGGCATGGACAAAAAAATGGAGAAAATTTACCAGTAGGTTCAACACCAGCAAGAAATTTCAATTATGAAGAAACATTAACAACAGGTACAGTAACTGGAGCAAGATCAGCTTTTTATTAATGAATTAAGAGATCATGATGCAACAATTGAAGCGTAACTACAGAATGACATACTTAGGAGGAGATCATACATCAATTCCAAGTACTAGTTATACAAAAAAATGTTTCTAAGTTATAATCCAGCAGGGAGACATACAAGTGAACCAGGAACAGTATCAAGAACTAGTCTAGGTGGTTGGTTAGGACAAAGTACTAAGAGAACTGCGACTTTCAAAGGAACTTTGGAATTAAATGGTTCAAATAATCCAAATCCTCATGGTGCTCTATATGAAATTTTTAGTAGGAGTTGAACATCAATTATGGGATTCTCAAGATAACAAAGAAGGTTATTCTAATTTAGTTAATGAGGGAGATTTCATTTTAAAGAGTGGATATAATGTAATAGGTATTATGTTTGACTCAGAAGCTATTAATGAAGATGGAAGAACTAAAAAGAATAATAATACAGCTAATAATAAGGGTAGAATTATTATAAAGAACGAAAAATAGTATTGGTATTGACTTTGGATTATACTCAATTCAAACTTGGCTTCCACTAGATGTAACTTTAGGAAACATCATAGTTGAAGGTAAAAAAATAACTATGGATTTAGAATGAAAAACATAGGACTAAATACTTACTATGATGATGTTACTATATCAGGTGGAACAGGAAAAACAATAACTGTTGCTGGTGAAAATAATGTTGGACTTGCAATAGGAAAAATCTCTTTCAACTAACCCACAACCTTATACAGAAGTAGGAAATTTAAACCATGGTACTTTTAGATAAAAAAATAATCCAATTTCTAATTTCCACGAAGTTAATGTAACTGTAAGTGGAAAAAGAAAGTATAGGATTTTTGAGACTGGCCGATTCTTCAACTGCTAATACAAAAAGATTTCATTTTTTTACAGATGGAAAAGGTAAAAATGATACTCATGCTACTATGGGAGTATTTACTTTTTGGAAATGGAGCTAAAGATAGTACTTTAATTAGAACAGATAAATATGGTATTCAAGTAAAGAAAGATATCACTGCTATAGGAAAAAGATGATGATGGAAAAGACTTTACAGGAAGTGGAAATACAGTTTTACACTCAAATGGTCAAGAGCAACATATCCATAACTATAATACTATAACAGTTGGAAAAGGATACACTCAAACTGTTGGTATGGCAGCTACTGGAACTGCTGCATCAACAGTAGTGAATGTTTTAAATGAAGCGTACAATAGATTTGCAAGGTAAGAAAAGTATAGGTATGTATGTTGATAAATTCACTCAAGGTAAGAGTACAGGTTCTATAAAATTATCTGCACTTGGTGATTTAGATAAAGATGGTAACCCAGGAGATGCAGAAAATGTAGGTATTTCTAACAAGGGAAAATTCACTTTCTTAGGAGATATTGAAGTAAATGGTAAAAAAATCTTCTGGAATATATAATACAGGAACAACTACGATAGCAGTTGGAACTAATGCTAATGATAAGACAAACATTACTGCAACAAATGGAGCGACAGCTATATTCAGTAAAGGTACTGGAAGTACAATAACTTCTACTGCTGGTAATAAATTAAATATAAATGTAAATGCCGGAACAACAAAAAGAAGGTCTAGCTGTTTATGCTGAAGATAAATCAGTAGTTAGTCTACAAAATGCAAATATAAATGTAGTTGGTGGTTCAGCTGGTGTTGCTGCTTATGATTCTGGTACTAAGATTGACTTAAAAGATGCAACATTAAAAATATAATGGAAGCGGTTATGCTGCATACTCTGATGGACAAGGAAAAATAGATTTAACTAACTCTAAGATAGAATTAAGAGGAAGCTCAACATTAATGGATATTGATTTATCTATTCCAGTTCCCAATAGACCTATAACAACAGCTGGTACAGAAGTAAAAGTATTTTTCAAATGATGTTGTAGCAATAAATGTAAGTAACTTTAGGTACTAAAAAAATATAGGTGACTTGACTACATTAATGAGTACATTAGGTGTAAATAAAATTGAAGCTGGTACAGAAGCTGGACAAACTTTTAATAAGTACAAAGAACTTGCAATAGATAATGGAACTATTAATTTTAATGTCACAACAGATAAAACAGAAGCAGATACAAATCCTGGTGGATTCTTCTTTAAAAAGGTTGTAGGTCAAAGACTTAAACTAAATGTAAATGAAAATCTAACTGCTAGATTAAGTTCTACTATTGCAAACGAATTCTATGGTGGTCAAGTTGTAGGACTTGAAGCTAACTCAAGTAAAAAGGCAACAAGTAATACTGAAACACAAGTAAATATTGCTAGTGGAAAAGTTGTTGATGTAGCAAGAACAGATGGAACTGATAAAGGTGGAGTAGGAGTTTTTGTTAACTATGGACAAGTTAATAACAGTGGAACTATAAAGGTTGAAAAAGATTCTAAAGCTAACAGTAATGCGGTTGGTATATATGCAGTAAATGGTTCAGAAGTTACAAATAATGGTTCTGTTAATGTAAGTGGAAATGAATCAATTGGACTATTGGGAGTAGCATATAGAACAGATTCTAAAGGAAACATTATCATTGATGAGTTTGGATCTAAAGCAGCTGGTCAAGGAAAAGTAAACATTCTAAATAAAGGTTCTTGTTGACTTAGATGGTCAGGGAGCTATTGGAATGTTTGCTAAAAAAACAATAAAGCAGGAACAACATTTACAAATGCTGTTGCACTAAATGATACAACAGGAGTAATTACAACAACAGGAGATAAAGCTGTTGGAATGGCTGGAGAAGAAGCAACTCTAACTAATAGAGGAACAATAAATGTAAATGGACAAACAGGAACAGGAATGTTTGCTAAGTCTAATTCAAAAAAATTGAAAATGATGGAACAATAAATATGGCTAGTTCAACTTCTGCCACAGAAACTAATATTGGTATCTTTACTGAAGATCAAAAATACAGTAATTGAAAACAATAAAGATATAGTAGGTGGAAATAATACTTATGGTATTTATGGTAAAACTATAAATATGGGTGCAAGTGGAAAAATTCAAGTTGGAGATAACTCAGTTGGTCTTTATTCAAATGGTCAATATGCAAAGTTCTGCAACTCCAAATGTAACTTTAGCAGCTGGAAGCTCAATAACAGTTGGAAATAACCAATCTGTTGGAGTATTTGTGACAGGACAAAAATCAAAAATATCTCAAGCCAAGCTGATATGAGAATTGGAGATAATTCTTTTGGATATGTTGTAAAAGGAACAGGAACTAGATTAACAACAAATGCAACAAATCCTGTGACAGTAGGAAATGATACAACATTTATATATTCAACTGATACAACAGGAAATATAGAAAAATAGAACTAAATTAACTTCAACTGGAAATAAAAAAACTATGGAATATATGCAGCTGGTAATGTTACTAACCTAGCTGATATGGACTTTAGCTCTGGAATTGGAAACGTTGGTATGTACAGTATTGCTGGAGGAACAATAGTAAATGGTAGCCCCTACAGTTAACTCTATCATAAAAAGTAGGTTCTAGTGACAGACCAAATAAACTATATGGTATAGGAATGGTAGCAGGTTACACAGATGATAATGGAAATGTTATTCAAACAGGAACTGTTGTAAATCATGGTACTATAAAAGTTGAAAAAGATAATGGTATAGGAATGTACGCTACTGGTCGTGGTTCAAAGGCAGAAAATTACGGAACAATAGAACTAAGTGGTAAAAATACTACTGGTATGCACTTAGATAACGGGGCTACTGGAATTAACCACGTAGGTGCTACAATAAAAACTGTCCCTAATCCAACAAATACAGGAATAGTAGGAGTATCTGTACAAAATGGAGCTGTAATTAAAAATTATGGTAACATAATAATTGATGGAGCTAATAATACAGGAATCTATTTGGCAAGAGGAAGAAGAGAGGAGTGGATCCTGTTGCAACAAATGGAGCAGAAGCTATTAAATATAAAACTCAGTCTGATACAAGTAAAAAAAGTAGAAGGCATTGAGATAAAAGCAAAACCTGGTGATCCTGTTACAATTACAAGACAAGGAAATCTTGTAACACCAACTTTTGTAGATACGACAGTTGCAGTACCTACAGCTTCAAGAGTAAAAGTTGGAGCAACAGAATTAGATTTAACTGCTAGTAAATTAGCTGATATCCTCTCTAGTGGAATGGCTTCAGAACTAGGAATGTATGTTGATACATCAGGAGTAAACTATACAAATCCTATCCAAGGTTTACAATATTTAACAGCTGTAAAAAGATGTTAACTTAATCTTTGGTACTGAGGCTTCAAGATATACAACTAGTAAAAGATATTAAGGTTGGAGAAAATATCTTAAAAACCATATAACGATGAAATAAGTATTTAGCTTCTGGAGGTAATGGAAAGAAGTTTAAAAATTATTTCAGGAAGCTTTAACTTGGATAGCAACTGAACTCAAAAATTCAGATGATACTTTTAATGCAGTATATCTATCTAAGATACCTTATACAGCTTTTTGCAGCAGATAAAAAAAATACGCATAACTTTATGGACGGTTTAGAGCAAAGATACGGAACTGAAGGAGTAGGCTCTAGAGAAAAAGCTCTATTTGATAAGTTAAATGCGATAGGAAAAAGGTGAACCTCAAATATTTGCTCAAGCAATAGATCAAATGAAAGGTAATCAATACGCTAATATTCAACAAAGAGTAGAAGCAACTGGTAATATCTTAGATAAAGAATTTAACTATTTAAGAAGTGAATGGAACAATACAACTAAAGATTCTAATAAGATAAAGACTTTTGGTGTAAAAAGGAGAGTACAATTCTAATACTGCTGGTATAGAAGATTACAAAAACAATGCTTATGGAGTAGCTTATGTCCATGAAGATGAAACTGTAAGACTTGGAGAATCTGTAGGTTGGTATGCAGGTATAGTTCATAATACATTCAAGTTTAAAGATTTTGGAAACTCAAAAGAAGAGCAATTACAAGCTAAGGTTGGACTATTTAAATCAGTTCCATTTGATGAAAAATAATAGCTTAAATTGGACTATAGCTGGAGATGTGTCTGTAGGATATAATAAAATGCACAGAAAAATACTTAGTTGTTGATGAAATATTCAATGCTAAATCTAAATATCAAACATATGGACTAGGTCTAAAGAATGAAATATCTAAAGAATTTAGATTGAGCGAATCATTTACATTCAAACCATATGCAGCTCTAGGCTTAGAATATGGAAGAGTATCAAAAATAAGTGAAAAATCAGGAGAAATGAAATTAGAAGTTAAAGCTAATGATTATTTCTCAGTAAAACCTGAAATAGGTACTGAACTAGCTTATAAACATCATTTTGGAGCTGGTGCAGTGAAAGTAGCTGTAGGAGTAGCTTATGAAAATGAACTAGGAAGAGTAGCTAATGGTAAAAAAATAAGGTAAAAAGTAGCTGGAACAAACGCTGATTGGTATGATCTAAGAGGAGAAAAAGAAGATAGAACTGGAAATGTTAAAACTGATCTTAATATTGGTTGGGATAATCAAAGAGTAGGAGTAACTGCAAAATGTAGGTTATGATACTAAAGGACATAATGTAAGAGCTGGAGTAGGACTTAGAGTTATATTCTAATCTACCAATAAAAATTTTTAACACTAACCCTAGTGTATATAGATTATTATTTCCCTAAGAAGAAGACTGAGAAATCGGTCTTTTTCTTCTTTTTAAATATGTAAATTAATAAAAAAAGTAAAAAAATAGTTCATTACTGAGTAGACTTCTAAATAATATCCTGTTACTTGCCTGCCATTAGTGTTTCAGGAGCTCCGAAATGCTCCTTTCAACAATAATGGACGTCACAGTAGCTAAGTCTATTTAATCTATATATGAATTTTTTTCAGTATTTCTACTTTTTATTCCTGTCTTATGATTTGCTTTTTAAAGATAGTAAACTATCTTGTGAAATTATAAGACTTGGAATAGTATGCCCGCAGTCGAAGTTATAAATAATAGGATAATTTATTTCTCCTAATACTTCCTTAATAATATCTATATATTCAAGATTTGAATTTTTATTGTTATATACTTCTGGCTTTCCAAATATAAGTCCTTTTACTCCTTCAAAAACTCCACCCAATTTTTAAAGTATTCAAGTTTCTTTCTTCTGAATCTATTGTAGCATTCATTTCTTCAAGAATTAATATTTTATCTTTAAAACTTGGAACATATTCAGTTGCAAGAAGCGACACTAAAGTATCTATATTAGCAATGATAACTTCCCTCTCAGTTTCTCCTTCATTTAAAAATTTTCCAACCTTCATTTTTTTATATACTCTCTTTTAGTTTTCCATTCATCTGTAAAAGCATTTAACAATTTATTAGAATAAAAATTCAGGTTCTTCTAAAGTGTAATTTTCTTTAAAAAAATAAATTATCTAAAGTATTTTTTAAAAATGAAGATATACCCTCATATTCTCCAAAAGTAGGAATTAAACTTCCACCATAAATTGGTTTTAAATTAGTTTTTTAAGATTGCAAGTTGAATAGCTGTTATATCACTATATCCAAAAATTTCTTTTTGCTTTTTTTCAATTTCATCAAAATCTAAATATGGTAATAAACTTCCTGAATTGTAGCCTCCTATCACAGGCATCATAATATCTATGTCCTTATTCTTTTACAAGATTCATCATTTCTTCTGCTCTTTCCTTTGCAGAAGCAGTTCTGTAACCTTGGTATACTCTATTTTTTTACTAAATTTCTCTACTATTTCAAAACCCATATCTTCAAGCTGTTTCTTTTGCAAATAAATATTTTTCTTCAAACCAGATATGAGCAGGGTTTGATGGAGCATATACACCTATTACTTTCTTTTTCATTTTTTTATCTCCTCCTAAAAAAATAATTTATTAAATTTGATTGTATTACAACATCATAATTAAGTCAATATATAGTTTTTACCTAATTTTTAATTTTTTTATGTTGTAAAATGGTAAAAAAATAATAGATAAAAAGCTTAAAATTAAAGTATAATAAAAAGGAAAATTTGAATTTTATTAAATAGTGCAAGAACACTCGTGACTCTAGCACTGTAGGGTGTCAGTCGTGGGAGGTTCAGAGGTGGAAATTAAATGGAATATAAAAATTATTAAAAACGATACTAACTATAATTTAGACGATTTAACAAAACTATTAAATACTTCATATTGGGCAAAAGGATAGAAAAAAAGGAAACTATAAAGAAAAACAGTTGAAAACTCTCTATGTTATTTTTGCTTATGATAAAGATAAAAAAATAAATTAATTGGTTTTGCAAGAGCAATAACAGACTATACTACAAATTATTATATATGTGATGTAATAGTAGATGAAGAATATAGAGGAGAAGGAATAGGAAAAAAATTAGTTGAAACATTGATAAATGATGAAGACTTATTACATGTAAGAGGTTTACTAATTACAAAAAGATGCTAAGAAATTTTTATGAAAAAAATTTGGTTTTTTTATAATAAAGAAGATGTTATGCAAAAAGATAAAAAAATAAATGGGGGTAGAAAATGAAGATAGCATTTTTTTAAGACCCTAATTTAGGTGGGCAACGTTCAAATGATGCAATAGAACCTCTTGGTTTTGCAGTTTTATCAGGACTTACAGATAGAAAAAAAGCACGAAGTCCTATTATTTGATGAAAGAATAGAAGACATACCAATGGATTTAGATGTTGATTTAGTTGTCATCACAACTTTTACTCTAACAGCAAAAAGAGCCTATACAATAGCAGATAACTACAGAAAAAAAGGTATCTATGTTGTTATAGGTGGATATCATGCCTCACTTATGCCAAAAAGAAGTTCAAGAATATGCAGACACTGTCTTTGTTGGGAGTGCAGAAGGAAATTGGGAAAAGATTTTTTTAATTGAATTAGAAAAATGGTCATCCTCAAAAAGTATATGAAGAAATTAAGTTGCCAGATATCAGTGAAGTTGTTTTACGATAGAAGTCTATTTAAAGATAAGAAGTATTCCTTTGTTATACCTGTACAATTTGGTAGAGGTTGTATGCATCAATGTGAATTTTTGTACTATAGGTCTTGTCTCATAAGGGAGATTATGCTCACAGAAAAAGTTGAACTTGTAATAGAAGAAATTAAAGAAATTTTCAGAAATAATAAAACGAGCAAAGGTTATATATTTTGTAGATGACAATATCTTTGCAAATAAGAAGAAAGCACTACACTTTATTTAATGAATTAAAAAAATTAAAGATAAAATGGGCTTGTCAAGGAAGTATTGATATTGCTAAAAGACGAGGACTTAGTTAAACTTATGTCTGAGTCAGGTTGCATTGAAATGCTTTTTAGGTTTTGAAAAATATAAATATAATGAATATTAAAAAGATGAATAAGAAATCTAATTACGACTTTTGACTATGAAAAATATTATAAGAATATTTAAAAAAACATAGAATTCTAGTTCATGCAAGCTATGTTATAGGTTATGACTACGATACTAAAGATTATTTTCAAGAAATTCTAGATTTCTCAAATAAGCACAAATTTTTTTCTTAGCAGGTTTCAATCCAGCCTTACCTATTCCAGGAACTCCTTTCTATGAAAGATTAAAAATGAAGGAAGATTACTATATGATAAATGGTGGTTAGATGAGGACTTTAGATATGGAAAAGCTGCCTTTACTCCACATAATATGACAGTGGAAGAATTTGAAGCAGGAATATTGAAATGTAAGGTTGAGTACAATACTCATAAAAAAATATGGACTAGATTATTTGACAGTGCAGCAAACTTTAAACATGCTTTGATATACTTGGTAGTTAACTATATAAATAGAAAAGAAATTTATAATAAAAAAAGGTATAAAAATTATGAGAATAATGTTAGTTTTTAGCAAAAGGACAATATATATAGATTTGACTCTCTTCATCAAAGAAAATATTATCCTCAAATTACCCTTATAACTTTGGAATCATTGATAGATAAAAAAATATAATGCAGAGATAGTTTTAGTAGATGAAGGTGTGAAAGAATATGATGCAACTTCTTCAAAAATACAGTGATGAAAAACTTCGATTTAATCTGTATATCAGCTGTAATTTCTGCTTCAAGAAGAGCAAAAGAAATCTCAAAGTTCTTGGGAAGGATAGAGGAGCATATACTCAAATAGGTGGACACTATGCTACTGTGCTAAGTGATGAAGCCTTAAAATATTTTTGACACCGTTATAAAAAGGACCAGCTGAAATTGCTTTTCCTACATTCATTAAAGACTTTGTGGAAGGAAAAACCTAAGAGAGAATATTTTGAATTAGTAGGAAATGATTTCGAGTACAAGCCATTGAATAGAAAGTTACTTACAAATAAGAAATACTATAAATCTTTTGGTACTATAGTGGCAAAACAATGGTTGCCCTAATAAATGTACCTATTGCTCTGTCACTAAAATGTACAGTGGAAAGAATCAATTAAAAAAATATAGACTTTGTTGTAAGTGAAATAAAAAGTCAAATAAGCATAAAAAGTGGGTATTCTATGATCCAAACTTCCTAGCTGATAAAAAGTTATGCAATCAATTTAATGAATGAGCTAAAAATTAAAAATAAAATGGACAGCCTCAGCAACAATCAATATCGGAAATGATATAAAAATGTTACAATTAATGAAAGAAGCAGGTTGTATTGGCTTGGTTATTGGATTAGAAAGTTTTATACAAGAAAAACTTAAATGGAGTAAACAAAGGATTTAATAATGTAAAAAGAATACAAAAAGATTGGTCAGTACCATACAATCTTATGGAATATCTGTCCTATCAACTCTTATGATAGGTATGGAAACTGATACAGTAGAGTCTATAAGACAGATTCCTGATATAATAGAAGAAATTGGAGTAGATGTACCCAAGATATAATATTCTGACACCATATCCTGGAACTCCTTTCTATGAGCAGTTAAAAGCTGAGAATAGGTTACTTACGACAGATTGGTATTACTATGACACTGAAACAGTTGTATTTCAACCTAAGAACATGAGTCCTGCAACTTTGCAAGAAGAATTCTATAAGTTGTGGCAAGATACATTCACTTATAAAAGAATTTTTTAAAAAGATTAAAAACTTCAAAAGAATAAAGGACTAAAGTTAATACTAGAAATTTTTCAAGACAAAATGCTAAGAAATTTAAAAAAATATACAAAAATTAGATTTTATAAATTAAAAAAATATAAGGTAAGGTAGGAGATAAATTTTTGAAAATTACATTTATATTACCAGCTATTGGTAAAAAGAAAGGTCAAAGATATAAAAAAACTTGGAAGCATATGGAGCCTTTTAATGATAGCAGTTTTAAAAATCTTTGACTCCCAATGATATAGAAACAAACTTCATGGACGATAGAAATGAATTAATAAACTATGATGAAAAAAACAGATTTAGTCGTTATTTCTGTTGAAACATATACTGCTAAAAGAGCCTATGAGATAGCTAAAAATTTTAGAGAAAAGGGAGTTAAAAGTTCTTGCAGGAGGATATCACCCAACAGTTGAACCAGAAGAATGCTTGGAGAACTTTGATTCAATAATTGTGGGAAATGCAGAAAATGTTTGGTTAAAGATGTTAGATGATTACAAAAATAATAATTTACAAGAGAAAATACTTCGGTACAAGCACATCTTTTGCTATGCCAGATAGAAGTATTTACAAAGATAGAAAAGTATTCACCTTTTGGCACTTATCGAAACAGGTAGAGGTTGTAATTTTAGTTGTGAGTCTCTGTGCTATACACTCATATTATGAGAAGAAATACTATCGTAGACCTGTTGAAGAAGTGGTACAGGACATTAAAAATTCAGGTAAAAAAAGTATGTATTTTTTTCATAGATGATAACTTTGTTGCTGACCATAGTTATGCCTTAGAAATCTGTAAGGCTATAGCACCACTTAAGATTAAATGGGTAACTCAAGGTGCTATTACTATGGCAAAAAATGATGAGCTACTTTATTGGATGAAGAAAAGTGGTTGTAAAATGGTACTTATAGGTTATGAATCTATGAATCCTAATATTCTAAAAAGATATGGGTAAAGGTTGGAGAAGTTCAGTAGGTGAGATAAACGAGCTTACTAATAAAAATTCATAGCTATGGAATAGGAATTTATGCAACTTTTGTTTTTGGTTTTGGTGATGATAGCCAAGAAGTTTTTGATGAAACAGTTAAATTTGCAAAGAAACATTCATTTTTCTTCGCAGCCTTTAATCACTTAGTGCCTTTCCCTAAGACAGGTGTGTATAAGAGATTGAAAGAAGAAAAAGACTTTTTAAGTGATAAATGGTGGTTAGATTCAAGATATCCCTTATGGTAGAATTTCATTTTTACCTTTGGATCAAAACCCCAGATGAACTGTCAAAAAATGTGCCAATGCTAGAAAGAAATTCTTTTGAATGGGGATCTATTTTTGAAAAAGAGCCCTTGTTCAATTCAAACGTAGCTTTGATCTAGGAATGTTCTTCATTTTCTTGACACAAAAACTTTAACTTAAAAATGAAGTTTTAGAAAAATACGATTTACCTTATGCTGATAATTTAGATGAAATGCCAAAATAGCATTATCATATGAAAGGAGATATAATGAATAACTCAATAAATAGTATAGCTCTTAGACATTTAAAATGGAATATACATAGCTAAAAAAATACGGATAATAATATCAATGAGACATTGAGTATGGCTGAGCTTGCGACTCTAATAAAAAAATTTGAAGGCTATGGCTATATTTTTCAGTAAAGAACTTGCTATTGCTATTTCAAAAAGAAGAAAGAAATATAATAATTGATAAATTGAAAAGCTGTTATAGAAGTAATTGAAGATTTTTAAATCAGATAAAAATTACACTGTATTCTACAAAAAAATTTTCCTGATGAAGTTATAAATATGACTGAAACAGAACTATATATAAATCAGATTCTTCACTATTGGTTTGGATATTTACCAAGCAATAATGAAAAATATCACAAAGGGAGAGGTTGAGTCCTCTAAGTTAGTTAAAGCAAGAGAATTAAATTTAGTTGATGATGAAATGATAGAAAAACTATTTATTGACTTATTATCAAGTAACGTAACTCTTTCAGAGCAATATTTAGATGATGTTTGTGTTTTAACTAATAATAAATCAATTAAAGAATTAGAAAAATATATGGAATATATCCAAATGAAAGAAACTCTTACAACTGTTTCAAACTATATATTGCAAAAAGAAGGAGTTTTTAATAGGAGATTTTAAAACAGCAACAGATATTTTGAGATTGATAGCAAAAGATATCTGGAGTTGAATTAAAGTAATAAGCATATACATTTTGAATATTTTTTTCAAGAACTGTATTAAGTCAACTAATGAATAAACTTGAAAACTTAAAAAAATATTATGCCAGATATTAAAAAGATATTCTAAGCTTTGGCATAGTTTCTTTAAGCTTTTATGCTAAAAAAATTAACTTTAATAAATACCCTAAGGTAAGGAAATGCTGTAGATATGCTATTTGGAGATATTTCATATATGACTGAAAGAGGAAAAATCAACGAACAAATTAACAGACTTCCTACTATGTCAGAAGAAGAATTAGATAATTTTGTTAAAGAATATACAGTTTTCTATGGAGACTATATAAGAGAAATTTTATCTTTACTGAATAAAGCTAATGAAAATCAATATGAAAAATTGTTGCTAGGTTTAGAAAAATTGTGTAACTAAGGTTAATACAAGAATATTATTTCAACTGTATGATAGAATTATAAATTTAAAAGCTAATAATAAAAACTGTTCCTCGTCTAGTAAATAGTAAAGGAAAAATGGAGAATACTAAAAGAAAAGTATTAATCTGTCTGATGAATTATTAAATAGAGTTCTACAAATTGTAGAAGATGGAATAAAAACACAATTAAAAAGAAAAGGAAAGTCTTGGAAAAGTCTATATTGACAAAAGTTATAAAAGATATTATGTTGACTACAAGTGAAAAAAAGATAGCAATGTAAGTTTAAGACCTATGACAAGAGGTTCAAGAATAAAATTTAATCCCAATACAGAAGTTTTAAGATTTTTTGTTGCTTGGAAAAAAATTTAGATGAGAAAACTTTAAAAGAATTAAATGCTTATTCTGATAGAGTAGATGTAGATTTATCAGCCTTACTTTTGATGCAAAACTTAGAATTTAATGATGTAGTAGCCTACTATAATCAAAAAGAAATCATATTTTTGCTTTTTAGTGGAGATATTACTGATGCACCAGAGGGAGCATTAGAATATATTGATATTTTAGATTTAGAAAAAGCTAAAGAAAAAAAGGAGATAGATATGTCTTAATAGAAATTCGTTCATATAATGGCTATACATTCAAAGAAATAAATACTGTCTATGCTGGTGTAATGGAGTTAACTTCTAAAGAAGCTAAAGAAAAGAAAAATATGTATAGCACTGCAATTACAGAAGGCTTTTCAAATTGTATCTTCTGAGAGAACAACTAATACAATTTTAGTTGATTTAGAAAAAAATTTGAATATATTTGGTTAGATACAAATATGGCCAGCTATATGTTAGGTGTTATGTATGGAAATGTTTTAAGTAATGAAGAAATACCTTATTTAAAATGATTTACTAAGATATTTCTCAAGAAAAACAATATGTTACTATGTATGACTTATTAAAAATTAAATGCTGATGTTAGAGGAGTTTTTAACAAAAGATAAAAAAAAGAAGCAGATGTTATATTTTGAAAAAGTGGATAATAAAAAAATAATTTAGCATCTTGCTGATATTTCTAAGTAATTACCTTTAATTTATTCTTGTGAAAAAAATAAAATTTTATGTTAGAAATAAGAAAAAAATTAGAGGTTTTGCTGTTCAAAAAGTTATTCCTACTTCTATTATTGAAAAGTGGGAGGAAAGACTTTGAGTCCCTCCATTAACTTGAGTAACACACACAGCAAATGATACCTCTATTTTTTTATTTATCCATCTATCTTGAAAACCAATACCATTGTTCTGGTTTATTTAAGATAATCTTTCTCATAAACTTTTTAGAAGCCTATCTGTTAAATCACTTTCATTAGTATAGTTTTTCAGGGTGGATAATTTCATCAATATAGATATTACAGATATTATTGCTGTCCACTTCATTATGAATAACAATAATAGGTAATTTCTCTCATAGAAAAAGAATGCTGTAAAACCTGAAGCTGTTGTTGGTAAATTAAAAAGTTTACTTTTTCTCCATTGGGTTTTCTAACATCATTTAACATAATAAAGAAACCTTTTAGATTTCTTATGCTTAAAAAAAGTAATTTAATATTTTGTTCTGTGAAAGAAAGCATATTTTTTTCTTAAATCTAATTTTTATTCATATAGGTCTTCAATAAATCTATTGGGAACAGGTCTTATAATTATAAACATCTGTTCATCTATGATGGGATACATACTCATATGAAAGAAAGCCATAATGTAATGTAGCTAAAACAATTCTATCATTTGTTTCTTTTTAATTTTTTAAGTAGTTCTATATTGTGAATGATAGGTGGATATTTCTCAGCATATTCATAAATCCAAAAAGGTAACAAGAAAGACTTCATAGTATTTTTATAGGATTTTAATAGCTATATCTTTTAATTTGCTTTGTCTGTTAAATTATAGTTATATTGTTCGTTTAAGATTAAATTTAGATTTCTTAACGATAGCTTTTCTACCTTTTTGGAATTAAATAATATAAAAAAATAAACCTAGAAATTCAGAAAATTTTTAATTTGATTTTTGCTAGGTAAGATTTTTAAAAATAGATATAAATATTAAAAAAATATAAGATAGATTATAAAATCAAATATTAGTTTCAATATTATCACAACCTTTAATATCATTAAAAATAGTTCGTTACTAGCCAGATAGCATAGTAAAAACAGTTCACTGCTAGCTAAATTCTTAACGATAAAAAATCAAGAGTTCGCTGTAATTAGCATCTGTAAGAAAACTCTAAATGACAAGTCATTAAGACTTGTTGCTGACAAGTCAGCTTCAAACACGCTGAGAATTACTGGCTCACTCTGTTTGATTTTTTTATCAGAAATTTAGAATGCAGATTCACTTGTTTTTTTACTAATATATCCAGTGTAACTTCTATTTTTTTAATTGAGAATTTAAATTAAAAGTTTATGGAATTATTATAACATAAAAGAGGGAGAATATGATAAATAAAGTAAAAATTAGGAATAAACAATCTATATTTATTTAAAAAAATAATAATGATGATTACTTATTACTTGATACTGCTTTTGCCTTGCAAAAGAAGATTTAATTTTAGATGAAATCAATAAAGTTATTGGTGACTACAATAAAATTAAAGTAATAGTAATTACTCACTCTCATTCTGACCATATTGGAAATTTAAAATTATTATTAGATAAAATAAAAAAAGAGAAGATAAAGTTGTAATAGCACATAACAATGCTAAGAATATTATGCTTACAGGAGAAAAAGTAATTCCCAATGGTTTCTATAAATTTTTCAAAATATATTTCTAAAAAAAATTAAAAAGCCAAGTCTTCAGGAAAATTTTTCAAAAAGGCTTTTGAAAAACCTGACAGAAGAATACTTTCAAATATGTAAACTTTTTTTAGATTTTTAAAGATTATGAAGAATTTTTCTTTAAATAAATATGGTTTTGAGAATTTAAAATTAATCTACACTCCAGGACATTCAAAGGATTCGATTTCTCTTGTCTACAATGATGATTACTTGTTCTGTGGAGATATGGTTCAAAAATCTATGCTTTTAAATATCCTCTGATACCACTTTTTTGGAGATGATATTGAAGAATTGATAAATTCTGGAAAAAGCCATAGAAAAAGGCTACTCCAGGTTTTATCCTGCTACTTCTAAAAGCTATATCTTAAGAGAAAATTTAATCAAAAAAATTGGAGAAATATGAATAAGATAGAATTTAAAAATTATAAGAGGAAACGAAAGAAGCGAAGAAATAAGTGAAATCTTAAATGAAGAAGATATGGAAAGTTCCATACAAATTAAATATATAAAAGTATCCTAATCTCTTTGAATCGTTGAAATTAGATGGAGTAAGAGAACCACTTATTGTCCCTGGCATAGACACTACAAATAATAGAATGGTTGGTTTAGGTGCTTGTACCATATTTGAAGATAATATTGCTTACTTAAATTCTTTTTAGAATAAGGACAGAATACAGAAACAAGGTTAATTTTTGGAAATGGCTACAAAAAAAGATTATAGAAGAATTAGAAAAAGAAGGGATAGACACGATTATCACAACTATTTTAGATGATAATAAAGATGGCAAAAGGAAATACTTACTAAACAAAGAAGAAATATGCCAATCTATGAGTTCTATAAAAATATAACTTTCTATAGCATAAAAAAATATTAAGAAAAAAATACTCTAGTTATAGATGATTTACATATAACAGAATATAAGAATTTTAGAATAGAAATTAAAAAAATAAGACAAATAAAAAAATATTTTGTTGAAGATTACAAAGGCATATATAAATTTTTTTGTATAAGATGAGAAAAGTCATCTCTTTCTTTGGTTATCCTGAATTACCAAAGAAAAAAATACTGAAATGAAATTTCTATATGTCGATATAATTGCAAAAGATGATGACTATAGTAATACTTTTGGAAGCTATAAAATATTTACAAAAGTATGGGTTGTTCTTGTGATTTCTTTTATGATAGGTACTTATGAAAAATTCATCACTAGATATACAACTAAAGAAAATTAAATCTTTTAAATATAAAAAGTAAACTCTATAAAGTATATTATGGAGAAGATAAAAAAATAAGGGAAAAGATATAAGATTCAAATTTTGGAACTTGTAAAAGAGGTGAAATTAAATGGAACTAAAGGGCGATATAGTTAAAATCAATGAAATTTCACAGAGTGAAATAGAAGAAATGTATATTTTAATGACCGAGTTTTTACAATGATGTTGAAAAAGATGTATTTTTTTAAAAAGATTTAAAAGAAAAAAAGATTATTGTATTATTTTTGAAAGATGATAAAAATAAAGTGAAAGGTTTTTTTCAACTCAAAAGATAATGAACTTTACTTTAGGAAATGAAGAAATATATGGAGTATTCTCAGGTGACACAATAATAGATAAAGAAAATTGGGGAAACTTTAACTCTATTTAAAGTCTTTTGCTAATTTCTTCTTTCCCTTTGGAGAAAAAAATACAAGAATTTCTATTGGTTTTTAATAGTGAAAGGCTACAAGACTTATAAATTTCTTCCAACTTTCTATAAAGAATTTTTATCCCAATTATAAGGCTGAAACTCCTGAGAAATTTAAAAATATAATGGATCTCTTTGGTGAAATTAAATATCCAAATGAATATAACAAAGAAAAATGGAGTAATAGAGTACAAAGGAATAAAAAGACTCTTTGAAAAAAAGGAGTTGCTGACATAACTGAGAAAGAGTTAAAAGATAAAAATGTTCAATTCTTTTTAGAAAGTAATCCTAATTATGAAAAAAAGGGAACGATTTAGTTTGTATCACTTCTTTAAAAAAAGTTGAAAAATCTAAAAAGAAAAAGACATTAAAAAAATTTTATTCACTTAATCTATTGAAAAAAATAGTTCGTTACTAGCCAGATTTTTTTATATAAACTGCTGATAGCTATTAGTGTCTCGTGAGCTCCGAAATGCTCACTCAACAATAATGGACATCGCAGCAGTTTTTAAAAACTTAAAATGCAATCTTAACTATTTTTTTCAATGAAATCATTCAAATGGGAAAGGAAAGTTTATGTTATCAAAACTTTATCTTTATATTGTTCATAGTATATTTTTACTTTTCTACAAAAAAAGAATATAAGAAATATATGAATAGTAGAAATATTTTTAGAGATACAAGAAAATAAATTAAAAAGAGATTTTAGAAAACAACAAGAATTCTCTTTATGGGAAAAAAATATAATTTCAATGAGATAAAAAAACTATTGAAGATTTTTCAAAGAGAAGTTCCACTTACAACATATGAAGATTATCTACCCTATATAGAAAAAAATAAAAAAATGGTGAAGAACATATCCTAACTTATGAGAAAGTTAAGATGTTTGAATTAACAAGTGGTTCAACTTCTGCAAGTAAATTAATACCTTACACTGATAGTTTTAAAAAAAGAGTTTCAAAGCTGGTATAAAAGTTTGGTTGTATTCACTATATAAAAAAATATCCTAGCTTAAAAATTTGGAAAAAGTTATTGGAGTATCACTCCTAAAAATAGATTTTTCAACATAAAGAAAAAAATCTGTTATTCCCATAGGCTTTGAAGAAGATAGTGAGTATTTTGGAAATTTTGAAAAACATCTAATAGACTCTATCTTTGTAAATCCTAAAGGACATTAAAAAAATGAAAAAGATATGGATAGATTTTTACTTCAAAAACTCTTTCAGCACTTGTTGCAGAAGAAAATATTAGACTTTTTTTCCTTTTTGGAGTCCTAGTTTACTACTTTTTGTTAATAGAATATTTAGAAAAGAATTCTGAAAAAAATTTTTAAAAATCTCTTAAGAAAAAGAGAAAGAGAAGAAGTAGAAAAAAATATAGAAAAGCAAAGAATATCATAAAATTTGGAAAGAAATCTAATTCTTATAAGTTGTTGGGGAGATAGTGAATTCAACTGAATATCTAAAAAAAGATACAAGAAATCTTTCCTAATACAGTAATTCAAGAAAAAGGTTTACTTGCAACAGAAGGATTTATTTCATTTCCTGATGCTGAGAAAAATCTTTCTAAACTAAGTTTTTTTATTCACATTTTCTTTTGAATTTCTATCTTTAGATGATAATAAAATTTATAATATTTCAGAAATTGAAGCCAATAAAAAAATATGAACTTATTATTACAACTTCTGGAGGTTTATATAGATATTGTATAGGTGATATCATAGAGGTAATTTCTATTGAAAAATAATGTTCCCTACATAAAATTTCGTTGGAAGAAAAAGGGGCAGTATCCGATTTGTTTGGTGAGAAAACTAGAGGAAAGTTTTTTTGAAAAAAATATAATGGAAACTTACAAACAAAAAAATAGATTTCTATATGTTTGCACCTAATAGAAAATCACTATATACTTTTTTTATAAAAACTGATAGAAAAAAATAGATGTTCAAAGATTTAGAAAATAAATTAAGAGAAAATTTTCACTATGATTATTGCAGAAAAATTAGGGCAATTAAAAGCAATAAAAAGTGTTTACATTAACTGGTCAGCCTGAAAAAGAATATATACAGGCTTGTCAAAATAAAAAAATCAAAAAAATTAGGAAATATCAAAATGACAGCACTTTCAAAAAGAAAGTGGCTGGGAGAATATCTTCAATGGATATTTTCAAGAAAGTGAGGACAAATGAAGATAGCTTTTTTTAGCACCTGCTGGTGCAATGCACCGTTTTAATGGAAAGTTTTGGAAAAAGTCTCCATTATGCACCATTAACATTAACAACTTTGGCAGCATTAATTCCTGAAAGTTTAAATGCTGAGGCAAAAAAATTTATGATGAAACTATTGAAAAAAATTCCTTTGGATTTAGAAGCTGATATTATTGTTATGACTTCTATCACAGGAACATCTCAAAGATGCTATGCCTATGCAGATTATTTTTAGACAAAGAGGTATCACTGTTGTTTTTAGGTGGAGTTCATCCCCTCACTTATGCCAGAAGAAGCCTCTCAACATGCAGATGTTGTAATGGTAGGGATTTGCTGAACAAACTTTTTCCACAAATGCTTTTTAGATTTTTAAAAATGGAAGATTTAAAAAGAATGTATATTCAAGACAAGGAGTTTAATTTAGATAATAAGGTAATTCCTAGAAGAGAGCTTTTTACAAAAAGATAAATATATCACAACGGCAACTGTTGAAGTTGTTAGAGGTTGTTCACTACCTTGCACTTTCTGTGCCTATCCAACTGCCTTTGGAAGAAAAAAATATAAGAGACCTATAAAGGAAGTATTGTCTGAGATTGAAATGTTTCTCAGAAAAAGATTATCCTTTTTCCCTGATGTAAATCTAATCGCTGATAGAGAATATGCAATGAGACTTTTTTAAAGAAATGAAATCTTTAAATAAATATTGGATGGGACTTGTAACTTCTTCTGTGGGTATAGATGAAAATATGATTAAGACTTTTGCAGATAGTGGTTGTAAAGGTTTGTTAATAGGTTTTGAATCTATCACTCAGGAATCTCAAAGTTATATCAATAAGGGTATAAACAAGGTTGCTGATTATGCTGAACTTATGAAAAAAACTTCATGACTATGGAATTTTAGTACAAGGTTGTTTCTGCCTTTTGGAAGTGATGAAGAAGATACTTCTGTATTTGAAAGAACTGTTGAAGCTGTCGTTAAAGCTAAGATTGACTTACCTAGATACAGTATTTCTAACTCCTTTCCCTAAAGACACAATTCTATGCTCAACTTGAAGCAGAAAACAGAATATTTGAAAAGAATTGGGCTATGTATGATGTGGAACACTGTGTATTTACTCCCTAAGAAAAATGACAGTTGAGGAATTAGAAAAAAAGGTACTGCTTGGGCTTGAGAGAAACATATAGTATGAAGAATATCTTTTAAAAGGTTGGCTCCATTCACTCATAGTCCTTGGATATCTTTACTTTTAAAACATAGCATATAGAAAATATGCTGATAAGTATGAACATTTTCACAAGGGAAGTTATGTGTGATAACTCAGATATACCCTTAATATTTGAAAAAAAATAAGAAAGAAGTGAAAATATGAAAATAGATAAAATAGCAATATTAAATGATATTTCTTCAAATAATATAAATCTAATCAGTTTTTAGATACATTTGCTAAATTTTTCTCAAAACACAGAAAGATATTGAAGAATTTATATATTTTGAATGAAAAATATATCTCAAAGTTTTTTCAAGCTAACAAAGTTGAAAAAAGAAAGACTTTAGAAGATATTTTTAGATATTCTTAAACTTATTAAAGATAAATCTAAAAAGAAGATTTAGATATATATGGTGAGGAAGTTGAAAGAGGAATTAATGAAAGTAAATTGGCTTATTGAAGAAAAAAATCTTTATCAAAAATATTTTTTTCAAGAATTTGACAACAAAAATATCTTGAATAAAAAAATTCCATAGTGAATGAACTATATAGAAAGATGAAGATGCTTTCTCAAAGTCAATATCTGATTAGAAACTTTTTTTCAAATAAACTATGGAAAGAATTAGATGAAGAAACCATTGTCAATTTTTTTAAATGGACTAGATTTTTTTACTATTTAAGTGATGAAGCATATTTCTTTTATTCTTCCTGCTTGCATCAGATATGGTCTTGAAAAGTTTGAGGACAATGAACGACTAGACTATTTAACATTCTTTTTATCTGATAAAGAAAGAGTAAAAATGCTAATGAGAAAAATTAAAAATATTAGTTGTTTCTTATCTAAATCTATTAAAAAGAATTAAATTTTTTTCAGGCTATTTTGAAAAGAAGAAAAGAATGCCTAAATTATGGAAATAAACTAAAAATATTGATAATAGAAAAATAAAGACTATAATGAAAGATACGATAAAAAGAATTATAGGTGGTAAAAAGAGCACTACAATGTAGTCCTTTTGTTTTTATTCTTATTTATTTAATATTCTTTTTAATTCTGTTGCAACAAATTCAACATGTGGTCCTATTATAACTTGTACTGCTTCTTTTTGAAGGTTTTTAAAAAGACCTGGAACTAATTTCTTTATTTCAGAATCTTGAATTTTGTCACTATCTTTAACTTTTTAATCTAAGTCTTGTTGTACAGTTGTCAACTTCAACTACGTTGTCTGCTCCACCTAAGTAAGTTGCTAGGCTTTCAGCTAATGCAGTATTAGATGTATTTACTCTTACAGCTTCTTCTTTTTTTCTTCTTCACTTTCTTCTCTACCTGGAGTTTTTTTAAATTGAAAGCTTTTTATAACAAATAAGAAAACAAAGTAGTAAATTACAAAGAAAAACTAAACCTAAAACTACTAGCATAAATGGACTTTGAGCATTAGGATTTTTTAAAGATAGGAAGAAGTCAATAAATCCTCCTGAGAAACTGAATCCTGCCATCCAGTTAAATGAAGCTGCTAAGAATAGAGCAAGCCCTGTTAATAATGCATGCACTAGATATAAAAAGTGGTGCAACGAACATGAATGCGAATTCTATTGGTTCAGTAACTCCTGTTAAGAAACTTGTAAATCCAGCTGCTACCATTATTGAAACTATTTTTAGCTCTATTTTCAGGTTTAGAAGTTTGAATAAATGCTAGACAAGCTCCTAAAAGTCCAAACATCATTATTGGGAAGAATCCTGCTTGATACATTCCAACATGATATGTTCCTTGTAATATTTCTGGTAAGTCTGCATAAGCCATTTCTGGTGCTCCCCAGAATCTTCCTATATCGTTTATTCCTGCAACATTAAACCAGAAAACTGAGTTTACTGCATGGTGTAATCCCTACAGGAATTAATAATCTGTTAAGGAATCCATAGATACCTGCTCCAATTGGTCCCTAATTTAGCAATACTTGTACCAAAAAGCTTACTAAAGCTCCAAATATAACTGGCCATATGTAAGTTAAGATGAAAAGATACTATTATCATAACAACTGATGTTATAATTGGAACAAATCTCTTTCCACTAAAGAAAGCTAAGAACTTAGGAAGTTCAATCTTATGGAACTTATTATATAATTCCCCTGATATAACCCCACAAAGTATTCCAATAAATTGGTTATTTACCTTTCCAAAAAGCTGCATGCACTTGTTCAGGATCTATTCCCATTATTTGTGCAACTGCACCTTTAGATAACAATGTTGTTACAATTTCAAAAGGCTACCAATCCAGCAAGTGCTGCTGCTCCATCTTTATCCTTCTGAAATACCATAAGCAACCCCAACTGCAAATAGTATTGGCATATTATCTATTACTGCTGCTCCTGCTTTTTATTAAGAAAGCTGCTAATTGACTGTTTGCCCCCATCCAGTTGGATCTATCCAGTAACCTAATCCTAGCATTATTGCTGCTGCTGGTAAAACGGCAACTGGAACCATAAGTGCTTTTACCTATTTTTTTGCAAATAACTAAACATAAACTCTCCTCCTTTTTATTTTTAAAAACGATTATAAACTAATTATATCATATTTATATTTAAAGTCAATATCTTTTTTTGTGATTTTTTTATAGATTTGATTCAAAAATATTCTATTTTTGAATTATAAATAAACAAAAAAATCAAAGAAAATTTTCTTTGTTTCTCTTGAAACATAATATATAATAGAACTAAAAAGAAAAAAAGATGTGAGAGGATATGGAAAAAAATTAAAAACTATAAAAAGAGAATGCTCTGTAGAATTTGAAGAAAAAAATCAAAAATTTATTGCCTCTGTCAAACCTGTTTTTTTCAAAAAGAAGAAGCAGAGGAATATATAAATTATATTAAGAGTCTCCACCCCAAATGCAACTCATAATTGTTCTGCTTATAAAATAAATAATAAAGGCTTAGAATTTTTTTAAAGGTTGATGATGATGGTGAGCCAAGTGGAACAGCTGGTAAACCCTATGGGCGATATTATAAACTATATGGAAGTAACTAACTTTAGTTGTTATTGCTACTAGATATTTTGGTGGAATTAAATTAGGAGCTGGTGGTCTGGTTAGAAATTATGCTAAGACTGCTAAACTTGGAATAACTGAGGCAGAAATTATTGATTTTGTTAATAAAGTTGACTTACTTTTTTGAAATTCCTTATGAAAAATTAGGAGAAATAGAAAAGCTATTAAAAGATTATGAAGCTGAGGTTATAGATAAATCATTTTTAGAAAAAAATTGTTTTTTTAAAGTTAGAATAAATGAGGAATTTCTAACTAATTTAGAAAGCTATGCATATGTAAACTTAATAGATTTATAATAAAAAGTAAAAAAATAGTTCGTTACTGAGTAAATTTTTTTATCTAAAATTTCCATTCGTAACTCACTTATTTTTTACTTTTAAATTAAGATTATGTCTTGTAACAACCCCTTAATATTGTAGTGAACTACTCCCACTTATAGAAGTGGGAGCTTCTTGGGAAGTATGTACTTTTTGTTAGCCACATATATTTACTAAGCTCTTTTGGGTAGTCCCTACCCTGATATATTTTTCTAACTTACTTTTTTTCTTCTTTTAATATTTCTAAACCTTTTTCTTAATATATTTATACTTGCATTGTAATCTCTATCTATTTCTAGTCCACAACATTCACAATGATATATTCTTTCTGATAATTTTAGTGTTTCTTTTATATTACCACAACTAGAACAAGTCTTACTACTTGGATAAAATGCAGGTACCTTTTATAATCTTTCTTCTATACCAATTTGCTTTTATATTCTAGTTGTCTTACAAATTCACTCCAACTTACATCTGATATACTTTTTGCTAATTTGTGATTTTTTTAACATTCCCTTTATATTTAAGTCTTCTATACAGATTATATCGTGGTTATTGATAATTTTTTTGTACTCAACTTATTTACAAAGTCTTTTTCTTTTTATTTCTAATTTTATTATGTATTTTTTTGCTACTTTTTTCTTTTTGTTTTTTGATAGTTCTTACTATCTGATAGTTTTTTTAGCGCTATCTTTTAGCAAGTTTACATCTCTTTTGATAGTTTTTCTTTGTTCTCTTTTCAGTTTTTCTCATATTCTTTTGTTAGCTTTAAATTTTTCTACTTTTTGTACAATCACTCATTGTTGCAAAATTCTTTTTATTCCCTAAATCTATTCCAATATTTTTTTATTAGTTTTTTTGGTAATTCGTCTATTTCTTCTTCACATAATATTGAAACAAAATAATGAGCAAGACTATTTTTACTTATTGTTACTGATTTAATTATACCTTTTTATTTCTTTTATGTAGTCTAATTTTAACTAGTGATTTTTAATTTAGGCAGTTTTATGTAGCTATCTTTAATATATATTGTGTTTTGATTATTTGTAGTATAGCTTTGGACTGGATTGGATTTACACTTATATTTAGGAAACCCAAAATCTTTATTTTTAAGAAAAATTCTTAAAAAGCTTTTTCTAAATTTAATTGTGCATTAGCAAGAGCTAAGCTATCAACTTCTTTTAAATAAGGATATTCTTCTTTATATTTAGCAGGAGTAGGATATTTAGTTTTAATTCCTGTTGATTTATATTCTTCATAAACTTTCTTCCTATCATCTAACATAAGGTTATAAACTTTTCTAACACAACCAAAGTTTTTTTAAGAAAAAGATTACTTGTTCTAAGGTGGGATATATTCTGAATTTATATGCTTTTTAACTATCTTCATTTCCTCCTCCTTACTTGCTCCACCAACACTCAAGACTGTAAAACTTCTACTCCAAAAAAATATTCATTTTTTTATTACTTTTAACTGATTTAATTATATCATATTTTTGAAACAATTTCAAGAAAATAAAAAGCAATATAAGTAAAAACCATTAGTAATAACCATATGTAACCTCCTTTTACTTTTCTAATCTATGTATTTTATTCCATTTATAGCTTTAATTCCAAGACCATAGTCATCAGAAACTATTATTTCTTTTTCATTAAAAAAATAGCTCCTCCTACAACTGGATCTTCAGAACAAAGAACAGGTCCATCTAAATCTATCTTTGTTATAATTTGTTTAGCACAAGCTAAATGCACTGCTGCATTCACACTCACCTTTGCTTCTAACATGCAACCAATCATACATTCTACACCTAATACTTCTGCCATACTTATAATTTTTAAGGCATTATAAATTCCACCACATTTCATAAGCTTGATATTGATTAGGTCTGCTGCTTTCATCTCTAATATTTTAAAATGCATCTTCAGGAGAAAAATACACTTTCATCTGCAAGAACTGGTACATTTGCGTATTTAGTAACATAAGCTAAACCTTCAAAGTCATGTGCTTTTACAGGTTGCTCTACCAATTCTATATCTAAACCTTTATCTTGCATTTGATTTAAAAGCTTTATAGCTTGTTTTGGTGTCCAAGCTTGATTGGCATCTATACGAATTCTATAATCCTTACCTATAGCTTCACGAATAGCACTAAGTCTTGCTACATCTAATGTTGGATCTATACCAACCTTTACTTTTAAAGTATCATATCCTCTTTTTATAGCATTTATTGCATCTCTTGCCATTTCTTCAGGAGGATTAACACTAATAGTTATATCTGTTATTAATTTTTTACGACTTCCACCTAGCAACTTATGTACAGGAATTTTATGAAGTTGTCCATATAAGTCCCAAAGTGCTATATCCACTGCTGCCTTAGCACTAGTATTTTTTTACTATACAGGAATTTAAATCTTTCATAAGATTTTCAAAATCATCAACATCTCTACCAACTATAGTTTTTTTATAATATGATCTTTTAAAGCTCCTATTATTGCTCCTGTAGTATCTCCAGTTATTGCTCCTGTTGGAGGTGCTTCACCATAACCTATATTTCCTGTATCTGTATGAATTTCCACAATAACATCTTCAACACTATTTACAGTACGTAGAGCTGTTTTTAAATGGTACTCTTAAAGGAACTGAAATGATTCCCTAATTTTTACTTTTTGTAATTTTCATTTTCTCAACCTCCTTATAAGAAAAAGCCCTGCACAAAAAAACACAGAACCTCTCCCCTGTGATTTTTGCTGGGACTCAAATTGTTTCCTGATCTATTTTTTTAGCTCACACAAAATGAAGCAACATGATATTAATTATATATTATCAAAATTCTATTTGTCAATTATTTTTTTATTAAAAAAACTAAAATTAAACATTATATTTTTTTATCTAATTTTTAAAAAGTAAAAATTATTTTTCTGTTAAAAAAACTTTGTAAAATAAAGACTATATATGGTATAATTGCTAGTAGTAGTATTATAAATAAAGAGGTGATTCAATGGAAGCTGTATTAGTACCTATACTAATTATATTTTTTTATATTGGTTATAGCTCTTGGAGCAGACAAAAGCTTCTAAAGTAATCTTCCCATTAATTATTACAGGAATTTTTATTTATTTTTTTGGTTGGCTTTTTTCAAATACTTTTGGATAATTATACCTGTTTACTTTATTTCTAAGTTATTAAAAAGCAGTAACTCATCGTCTTCTAATACTTACAGAAGAACTAGAACTCAAAATGATGATTTCTTTGGTGGGTATAGAAATAATACTAGTAGTAATAACAATTCAAATGGAACAAGAGAAAACAATACTTATAGTGATACAAGATATTATGGACATTTTCGTACTCAAGAAGAGTTTGAAGAGTTTATTAGAAATGCCTTTGGTGGTGGCTTTGGCGGTAGCACCTATGGTAACTCTTCTGGTGGCTATAGACAAGGTGGTAGCTATCAAAGAACAGGTACTTATACAAGTAATAGAAGTAGATATTATCGTATTTTTGGGACTTAAAGATGGAGCGAGTCAAGAAGAGATTAAAAAGGCTTATCGTCAACTTGCAAAAAGAACATCACCCAGATAAGTTTGCAAATGCGTCTGATACTGAAAAGAAATACCATGAAAGTAAAAATGAAAGAAATAAACGAAGCTTATGAAAAATCTAAAAAAATCTAATTAATATTAATGGAGGATAAAATGAAAGCGATTATTATGGCTGCTGGAAAGGGTACAAGAATGAAATCTGACTTACCTAAAAGTTGTTCATCTTGCTCATTCTAAACCTATGATTATCAGAATCATAGATGCTCTAAATGCTCTTAATACAGAAGAAAAATGTATTGATACTAGGACATAAAAAAAGAAAAAGGTTTTTGGAAGTTTTAGGACCTGATGTGAGTTATGTTGTACAAGAAGAACAATTAGGAACAGGTCATGCTGTTAAACAAGCTGTACCTAAACTAGAAAAACTATCAAGGTGATGTTCTTATAATTAATGGAGATATCCCTTTAATTAGAAAGGAAACTTTAATAGATTTCTACAACGAATACAAAAAAGGAAAAATGCTGATGCTATAATTTTATCGGCTGTCTTTGAAAAATCCTTTTCAGTTATGGAAGAGTTTTTAAAAGATGGAAACAAAGTTTTTAAAGATTGTTGAAGAAAAAAAGAAGCTAATGAAGAACAAAAAAAAGATAAAAAGAAATCAATGCTGGTGTCTACATCTTTTAAGTCACAAGACTTAGTTAAGGCCTTAGCACAAATCAATAATAACAATGAAAAAAAGGTGAATATTATATAACTGATGTTATAGAAATTCTATCAAATGATAATAAGAAAGTTATTTCATATTCTCTAGAAGATAGTATGGAAATTCAAGGAGTAAACTCAAAAGTTGAGCTAGCACTTGTTTCAAAAAGTGCTAAGAGAAAGAAAAAAATACTGCTCTTATGGAAGAAGGGTTATCTTAATAGACCCTGCTAATACATATATAGAAGATGAAGTAAAAATAGGTAGAGATACTACTATCTACCCTAATGTTACTTTTACAAGGAAATACAGAAATCGGTGAAAACTGTGAAATATTATCAGGTACTAGAATTATAGATAGTAAGGTATATGATAATGTTAGAATAGAAAGCTCTGTTATCGAAGAAAGTATAGTAGAAAACGGAGTAACTATTGGTCCTTATGCACATTTAAGACCCTAAATCTCATTTAAAAGAAAATGTTCACATAGGTAACTTTGTTGAAAACTAAAAAAATCTACCCTTGAAAAAAAGGAGTAAAAAGCTGGGCATTTAACATACTTAGGGAGATGCTCATGTTGGTGAAAAAAACTAACATAGGTGCAGGTACTATAACTTGTAACTATGATGGTAAAAATAAATTTAAAAACAGAAATTGGTAAAGAAGTTTTTATAGGAAGTGACACTATGCTTGTTGCTCCTGTAAGTATTGGGGATAATTCCCTTATCGGTGCTGGTTCGGTTATAACTAAGGATGTTCCAAGTGACTCTCTTAGTGTTGAAAGAAGTAAACAAATAATAAAGGAAGGGTGGAAAAAAATAAGATGATAAATTTTAATAATGTTAAAATTTTCTCTGAAGTTCAAATTTGGAGTTGGCAACTAGAATTGCTGAAAAAAATAGGTTTACAACTAGGAAAGGCAGAAATTCAAAGATTTAAAGATGGAGAAGTCTATATTGAAATTGAAGAAACTGTAAGAGGTAGAGATGTCTTTGTTGTTCAATCTACTTCAGAACCTGTAAAATGAAAAATCTTATGGAACTTTTTAATATTTGTTGATGCACTAAGAAGAGCCTCAGCTAAGACAATAAATGTTATTATTCCTTACTATGGTTATGCTAGACAAGATAGAAAGTCTAAAACCAAGAGAACCAATCACATCTAAACTTGTTGCTAACTTATTAACAACAGCTGGGGTTAATAGAGTTATAACAATGGATTTACATGCTGATCAAATTCAAGGATTCTTTGATATCCCTGTTGATCATATGCAAGGATTACCATTAATGGCAAAAATACTTTTAAAGAAAAAAAGGTTTCTACGGAGATGGTATAGTTGTTGTTTCTCCAGATGTTGGTGGAGTTAAAAGAGCTAGAAAATTAGCTGAAAAATTAGATTGTAAAATAGCTATCATTGACAAAAGAAGACCTAAACCTAATATTGCTGAAGTTATGAACCTAATTGGAGAAGTTGAAGGAAAAATCGCTATATTTATAGATGACATGATAGACACAGCAGGAACTATAACTAATGGTGCTGATGCAATAGCAGCAAGAGGAGCTAAAGAAGTTTATGCTTGTTGTTCTCATGCTGTTTTCTCAGATCCAGCAATAGAAAGACTAGAAAAAAATCTGCTTTTAAAAAGAAGTAGTTGTAACAGACTCAATAGCATTACCTGAAAGAAAGAAAATAGACAAAGTTAAAGTAATATCAGTAGACTCTGTACTTGCTGCTGCAATAGACAGAATAACTAACAATAAATCAGTTTCAGAATTATTTGAATAATGGAAAAAAATATCTTAAGATAGATAATATATCTGATATTAGTGATGATAAGTGGACTGAACTAGCGAGTGAATTAAAAAAAGGTTCACTTATTATCTATCCAACTGACACTGTCTATGGTCTAGCTTCTATTGTTACTAATGAACAAAGTATTAATAATATATATCTTGCAAAGAGTAGGAGTTTTACTTCTCCTCTTATTGCACTTTTAAGTTCTGTTGATAAAGTTGAAGAAGTTGCTACTATCTCTGATGAAAATAGAGAAATCTTAGAAAAGTTAGCTCACGCTTTTTGGCCAGGTGCTTTGACTGTTATACTTAAAAGAAAAAAGCATATTCCAAGTATTATGGTCTCTGGTGGAGATACCATAGGTGTGAGAATTCCTAACTTAGATTTAGCTATTAAAAATTATTGATTTAGCTGGTGGTATTTTTAGCCACAACCAGTGCTAATATCTCAGGGAGGCCACTCCTAAATCATATAATGAATTGTCAGAAGCTATAAAAATCAAGAGTTGATATTTTAGTGGATGGTGGCGAATGTAAACTCGGTGAAGCCTCAACTATAATTGACCTGACTTCTGATGTTCCTAAAATACTTAGAAATGGTGCAATATCTACAGATGAAATTACAAAAATAATAGGGAGAGTGAGGTGATAAAATGAAGGGTACAAGAGTTAATCCAACTGCCTTAAGTCCTATGGAAATGAATAATATGTCTTCTATGATGGGAATGATGAACTCTATTCAAAAAAATAGGTAAAGGTAAAAAGAAAATATACAATACAATTAGATAAAAAAACGATAAAAAAACTTCTTGTTAGATTCATTAATGAGGCTAAGAAACAATTTTCTGATACAGCTTCTAACAGTCAATATGCAGGAGTATATAATTTTTCTAAATTATATTACTGATGTTGCTTCTAAAAAGGAAAGTACTGAAATTAAAATGAGCTATGAAGAACAAGATTTCGTTAAGAGAATGCTACAAGATTCTGTAAGAGGAATGGAAAAATGCAATTCTTCTGGTATCAATTTATCAGAAAATTCACTGTTAAAACTTTAACAAAAGCAATACAGAGAATTACTTTAAAAAAATTCTAATGATATACTGAAGAAATGAATATATAAAAAGATAACTGGCGAAGACGAATGACGAATTTTTATCATTAAGTGCTATGCTAGTGAGCGTCAAAAAAAGCAAGTGTTTGAAGCTGATTTATCAGCAAGTTTTGCTTTTTAGTGAACGATTAGCACTTTAGATTAAAAATTCAGTCTCAGTCAGAGACAGTTACTTTTGAGGATATCATTCGTCCTCATTTATTTCTTTAAGTATTTTTACAAGTAAGAGACAGTTACTTTTTAGTATTTATAATAAAAAAATTACATAGTAGATGTACTAGCAAAACCATCTTAAAAAAACTAGACTTGGGGTGCAAGTCCCTTTTTTTATTTGAAAAAAATATTATATAAAAAGGACTTTCTTAATTTCAGTTTTTTTATCTCAACTACTTGTCAGCCATAAATATTTTTTTCGAGCTCCATAAAGGCTCTCCAAATATTTATGGATGGCGCAGTAGTTTCGTTTAAAGTTTATTTAATAGACTTTTATATAATATTTTTAAATTAATCAGCTATAGGTATGGGAGGAAAAATGGGTATAAGGTATAGTAAGATAGAAGGAAAAATTTCAAAAGAGATAGTGCTCTTAAAATCTTTTTCCTTGTGCTTATGGAAAATGTAGTTTCTGTAACTACATAGAAGATAACTCAAACAATGAGGAAGAAATTAATGAAGTTAATTTGGAAGTTTTTAAAGGAAATAACTGGAGAATTTGGAATTTTTAGAAGTTATAAATTCTGGTTCTGTGTTTGAAATCCCTAAGAAAAACTTTAGAAAAAAATTAGAGAAGTCGTTTATGAAAAAGATATTAAGATCTTGTATTTTGAGATTTTCTATTCTTATCTTTTCTCGTTTAGATGAAATCATTAACTATTTCAATGAAAAAGAAAAAAAGTTGAAATTAGATTTAGAACGGGGATAGAAAGTTTTGACAACGATTTTAGAAGAAATGTTTACAAGAAAAAAATATTCTCTTAGATGAAAAGAAAATAAAAAGAATTATCTGAGAAAATATATTCAGTCTGTCTTTTAATTGCAACTCAAGGACAGACAAAAAGAAATGATAAAAACGATATTGAAATGGGTTTAAAATACTTTAAAGCTATAACAATAAATGTTTTTGTAGACAATGGAACTGTGGTAAAAAAAGAGATGCTGAGCTTGTTAAATGGTTTGTACAAGATATGAAACATCTTTTTGATAATGATAGAGTAGAAATTTTTAATAGATAATAAAGATTTGGGGGTTTACGAACAATGATGCACAATATTTTTTTCTTTTGGTTTTTTTAATGTTAGTAATTAATTTTTTTCTTGTATACTTTTTTGCTTACAGAAAGTTTGGTAAAAATAGGGCTTTATATTTGGGTACCTATCTCAACAATTTTTAGCAAATATACAAGTTGTTATCTTGGTTAATCTTTTTGGTATGGAGGCAACTCTTGGAAATATCCTATATGCTGGAGGTTTCTTAATCACTGATATTTTTAAGTGAAAACTATGGTAAAAAAAGCTGCAAATACAGCTGTAAAAATTGGATTTTTTTCTCACTTGTTGCAACAACTTTAATAATGCAATGTGCTATACACTTTAAACCTCTTAATGTTCCTGAAGGTTTAGCTATATTTGAAAGTGTAAAAAAAGTATATTCTCGTTATTACCAAGATTAGCTATAGCTTCACTTATTGCATATTTAATTTCTCAATTCCATGATGTTTGGTTATATGAAAAAAATTAGAGAGAAATTTCCTGCTAAAAAAATTCATTTGGATTAGAAATAATGGAAGTACAATGCTAAGCCAACTTATAGATAACTTAGTGTTTACAACTATCGCTTTCTATGGAGTATATCCAATAGATGTTATGTTTAATATCTTCTTATCAACATATATAATTAAATTTATAGTTGCTATCTGTGACACACCATTTATTTACCTTGCTGATAAGATGTTCAGAGATAAAAAAAGATACCAGAAGACGTTTAAAAATATTAAAATAAAAAGAAAAAAACACCATTAATTGCCGTTAATGGTGTTTTGTAATCCCGATTTTTCTTTTTGCCATTTATGATATACTTCTATATCTAGTTTAATTATAACTTTTTAACTAAAAAAAGTCAATAACTATGTTATAATTAAAGGGATATAACGATTTTTTTGCTTTATGTGAAATTAAGGAGACCAACTATGAAAAATAATAAAAAAAGTAAAAGTATGATGTTCCTTTTAGTTTTTCCTTTTTATCTTTACTGCCGCTCTTACTTTTGCAAAAAAAGTGAGAAACTATGCTTTTTACCGATAAAAATACCAATGAGGTTCAGAAAACTTCTGAAAAAGATATAAGTGAAAAAGAGAGTGCTTATCTATGACTAAAAGATACTACAATCCTTATAATGAAACAGCTATCGTAGCTGCAATCATAATAATATTAAGTAACATCTATGTATTTTTTTAAAATGACAAATTAACATTAAGTATAGGAAATTTATCAAATATTTTTTTATCTATATAGAAGTATTTTTATGTTATTCTATTAATTTTCTATAATATTCTTCTATTAACTAAAGATTTCTTTTAAATTCAAAGCTATAACAAGATACAAGTTAAAAAGTATTTTCCTTTTAACTAACCTAATAATATTAACTTTTTATATCTGTAAAGAACCTCTATTCTTCTATTCAACAAAAAAATAATATTAGTATCGACTTTTTCTACTAATTGAAATCTTCTTTACATTTTTTTATCCATAAAATAAAATTTAAGTTTAGAGGCTAGGAAAAAAATGCTAGATGAAATTTTTTTGTGATAGCCTTAGTTTCTATCATTATTTATTATCTACAACATATTTCAGCAGTTGTAGGATATTTGTTTTTATAGTTTTATTGTTATTGTAACATTCTTACTTTAATAATTTAGATAATATATTATCTAAATATTGACTTTTTTTATACATTTTTAGATAATATATTATATATGAATATAAATTTTTTTAAATATGAAAACACCAAAAGAAATACAATTAGAAATAGCAAAAAAATATTAGAAAAAGAAGAAAAGAATTAAAATTAACACAGGAAGAATTTTCAAAAAAAGTCAGGGGTGAGTTTTTGGTTCAATAAAACGTTTTGAAAATACTGGGGAAATTTCTCTTTTTTTCTCTTATAAAAAAATTGCTATTGTTTTTAGGTTGTGAAGATGAATTTTTTTAAACTTATTTCAACAAAAAAACAATATAGTTCTATTGAGGAGATAATAAATGAACAAGATTAAGTCTCTACAAGTTTTCTATAATGAAAAAAAGGTTGGAACATTAGCTTTTAATGAAAAAAATAATATTGTGGCTTTTTGAGTATGATAATGAATGGATAAATAATGGTTTTTTTCAATAAGTCCATTTAGCTTCCTCTAAAAAAACAAGTTTTTTTATTCCCAAGATTGATCCTTTTGATGGTCTATATGGAGTTTTTTTCTGATAGTCTTCCTGATGGTTGGGGAAGATTGCTTGTTGATAGAATGTTAAATTCTCAAAATATAAACCCAAGAGAGATTAGCCAAATAGATAGACTAGCTATAGTTGGTGAAACAGGAATGGGAGCTTTATCATATAAGCCAGAATATAATCTTTTAGAAGATAAAGATTATCAAGAAGATTATGATAATCTAGCTTTATCTTGTAAAAAAATTCTAAATACAGAACACTCAGCTGACTTTAGATAATCTTTTTAGATTAGGAGGTTCATCTGGAGGAGCAAGACCTAAAAATTCTAACAAAAATTGACAATGAAGATTGGATTATAAAGTTTCCTTCTTCATTAGATGATAATAATATAGGGGAATTAGAGTATCTATATTCTGTCTGTGCTAAAAAAATGTAAGATTGATATACCTGAAACAAAAACTTTTCCCTTCTAAAATATCATCAGGTTATTTTTGGGATAAAAAGATTTGACAGGAAAAAAATTATCAACGGGGACAATTAGAAAACTACATATGATTTCTGTGAGTGGATTACTAGAAACTTCTCATAGAATTCCCAATCTTGACTATAATGATTTAATGCAACTTACTTTTAAATCTTACTAAAAAGTTTTGAAGAAGTGGAAAAAGCTATTTAGGTTGATGTGCTTCAATGTTTTTTCTCATAATAGAGATGACCATTCTAAAAATTTTTTCATTTATTTACAATGAAGATCTAAACAAATGGGAACTTTCACCAGCTTATGACTTAACTTATAGTTATTCAATAAAACGGAGAACATGCAACAACAATCAATGGAAATGGAGTAAATCCTAGTTTAAATGATATATTAAAAAGTTGCTGAAAAAGATTGGTTTTGGATAAAAAAAGAAGGCTGAAAAAGATTGCTATTGAAATAAGAGAAACTGTAAGAAAAGATTTGGAAATATTTTTTTATCAAAAATAAATTTAGAATAAGGATTGAATTCTGTATTGAATGGAATTTAATCCTTTTTTTATTTTTTATCTATACTCCTATTAAAAATTTGCATTATAATAAGTATACAATATAGAATACATTTAGAAAGGAGTTAGAGTATGGCTGAAAATATTAATAATGAAATAAAACTATTTGAAGGAAAATAAAATTCGTTCTAGTTGGGATAATGAAAAAGAAGAATACTATTTCTCTATCATAGATGTAATTAAAGTATTAACAGATAGTAGTAATCCTAGAGATTATTGGTATAGAGTAAAAAGAATGACAGATGAGGAGAAAAGTCAGTTGTCGACAATTTGTCGACAACTGAGATTAAAATTAACAGATGGAAATCAGTTGTTGCTGCACCACCAATAGCTAGAGGTTTCGTTGCTGCATTTGAAATGTCTAAGACATCTCTTGCAAAAAGGCTTACCTCATTTATCAACAATAGCTTTTACTTTTTACTAGCTTTTACAAGAATTTCCAGTTTACTTCATCTTACCAGGTTTATTAAGATCTGAAACTTTAAGAAGATTAGATTTATTTAGAAAAAGGTGAACTTAAAGCTGTTTCAGCTGAAGAAGAAGAAAAATAAAAAGAGACTTATCCCAGCTATACCTGAAAAAAATATGGATACATCTACTTATTTATTCCTTTTTAGGACTTGTTGGAATGATAGCTATACTATCTTCAACTCTATCAGGAAAAAAATCTTTAATAGCTTTTGGAGTAGCATTTAAAAATTTCTCCTACAATATTTGCATTATTATTCGGTATCGTAGCTGGAGAAATAGGATTATTAGAAAGAAAAATCATTACAAAAAGCTAACTGTTTTGGTTTCTTCGTTGTAGCATCTGTAGTTGGAGTTATGGGTGGACTAGTAAATAGTTCAATGGAAGAAATATTAAAATTAATCGTACCTCTAGTTGTTTTAATATTCTTAGGAATTATAGGAATGGCTATAGGTGGAATAATAGTTGGAAAAACTATTAAAACTTACATGGCAAATGTCTTTTGCTATAGCTCTAAACTGTTTAATAGGTTTCCTGTAAACTTCCTATTAACTAACGAAGCTATAAACGTATTGGCTAAAACAGAAGAAGAAAAAAAGATTTCTTAACTAATACAATGGTTCCAACTATGCTAGTTGGAGGATTTACTACTGTAACTTTAGGTTCAGTTGTATTTGCTGGAATATTAACAAACTTCTTATAAAATATTAAATATTTGTCAAAAAAATGGTGCTGGTGGAAGAAATTTCATCAGTATTATTTTTTTACAAAAAGAACTATCACAAATTATTTGCAATAGCTCAGTAATATTATCTCTTTTTAAGAATAGCTTCTAATTTTTTTCATAGTTTACATTGACTCCATCATCTAAATCCAATACAATCTTTTTGTTCAGCAATATGCTTTTACCTCATTAGCATATTCTCTTAATTCTTTTTAATAGTATATCCAAATCTTTTAATTCTTTTTTTCAACTTTTTTTCTTATCATTAGCTGATATATTTTCATCAGACAGTTGTCTTTCTATAAACTTTCTCTTGTTGTCTAGCATTTCTTGATAAGGAATCAAATAATCAGCTCTCACTCTTGCAATAGTTAAAGCTTCATATCTATGTATATAGAATAAACAAGAAAAGAGCATTTTTTTCTTACCACTATTTGTCAACCAATAGATAGGTCTCTTTTGATATCTTTGTAAATGATCTGCATAGAAATCTTTAATAAAAGTATGTTCTAATGATTTCTTCAGGGTTTTTATTATCCTTATTCCCTAGCGCTTCAGCTATAAAATTAAGGTTATCTTTTAGACTTTCCTCTCCATAAACAAATTTTACAAACTCTTTTACTCTTTCAACTATATCATTTGAGAAATCTTTTTTTCAGCTGTTATTGGTAGAATTCCAAATTCATCAGGAAGAAATTCAGTTTTAACTTCTTGTCTTATATCTCCATTAGTATCTTTAACAAGGAATTCATTTGAAGATAATTCTAAGACATCATCACTATTTGCCATAATTAGTCCTGGCTTATCTATTGAATATCTTCCCATAATGCATCCAATAGCATACGATAAGAATTGTTTTACAAGTTCATCTTTGTTAAATTCTAAACTAACTCCTCTATCATATAGATATTTTTTTCTGACTTGCTAGAAAAATTCTTTAGTCTTACTATTATCTATCTCAACAATTTTTAGCTTCTTTCTTTAAAAATAGTAATATCATCAAAAGAAACTTTTTCATCCATTTCATCTTGTAATTCATAAATTTCTATGAAAAGTCTATTTAATTCTTCTTCATTTTTTATGTAATTGAGCAAAATTATCTCTCCAATGAGAACAATAATTTTTCATAAGCCGTCTTTTAAATCTTTTCCATCAACTAAAGATAATTTCTCAAAAATCCCAAGAAGTTTCTCTAGAATCCCATTCTTCTTTTTGAGATAGAGATATTTTGTTGAACCAGACAGCAAATATTTTTTTGATTTTTGAATGTATAAATTAGGAAACTTTTCTACAATTCCATTTGATAAATTTACTGTTGGGTTTAATATATTAGAAACAAATGATCCAAAAAAATAGAATTTAAATATCCTAAAGTAACAAAAAAATATTTTTCTTTTTGAAAAAAATACGAACTTCCTGCTGCATCAAAAAAATAAATCCATTTGGATAATATCTAAATGAAGAAGTTGTAGATGTTATTAAAGACCAAGAAATTGATTCTTTAAAATAATAATTTGGATTTCTCAGAACAGCTTTTTTTAAAAATTTTTTTAATCTCATAGCCATCATTTTTCCCAATTAACTAAATATTCTTGATTTCCATACCATTTTCTAAATTCTCCACCTTTATTATACGGAAACCATTTCTTTTTACTTTCTAAGGCTTCTTCTGAATTTGCTATATTATATCCAATTTTACTATAGTTTACTTCATTCCATAGTCTTAAAAATCTATTATTATCTGCTGAGGACATTCCTTGAATTGATTTACCAACTTCTCCTAATTTTTGATTTTTTTCAAATATTTCTCTTACTTTATCACTTACCCAATAAGCTATTGGGCTTCCTGGTATCTTTTCAAAAATCTTTTTTGTTTAGTTTGAAATTTTTATTAAATTTCCTTTCTCATTTGATTCTATAGTTTCAGATATTTTTATTTTTCACTTGAATATTCATCAAACTTATATCTAAAACTATCATTGCTTTTTTTGCAATTCTAAACAAAAGTAGCACAATCCTCTGTTTTGATATTTTTGTGCTATTTTTATCAAACATTCTAAAAATAATTTCCTCTGTTTTCAGCTGGTAAAGATTTTTTTAAGTTAAATGCTGTTGTTCCAAAAAGCAATTCCAATTACTCCATACCCTAATTGCAATAAACTTTTTAATTTCAGTTTTTTTCAATAATATTCTTTCTTAAAGATTCAAAAGATGATAAGAACATCCATGATTGCATAGTTATCATAGAAGTGTAACAATTTTGCTTTGTAAATTCATTACATCTTTCAATAAAGACTGCAAATAAATCAGTTTTACTATCCTTATAGTTCTTTTTCAGTATAAGCTTTTAAGTTTTGTGCTAAAACCTTTTCCACCCATATATGGAGGATTAGTTATCACTGCTTCATATTTATTTGTCAGTGCTATATGTTGCGCTATTAAACTTTCAATAAGTTCTAAGTCCTCTTCTATATTGATATCTAATTCATCTTCATTAAATACCAATGTTCCTTGCTCATTATCTAGGCTTTCTTTTAATAGATTAAATTCTTTTTCTAATGTTTCTTTATTTATAGTTTCTAATTTTTAAGATACTTCCATATTCTTTTGCATCTTCAAAGTCTTCTATTACTTTATTAAGATTATTTAAGTTATTATCTTTTACCTTATTTCTAATTTTTTTCAGATAGCTTATTACTTTCCTCAATTATTAAGGTATTCAATTTAAAAGTTTCTTCTCTTTTCAATACTGAGAATAATCTTGAGAATTTTTTCTCTTGCTTTCATCATAAGCGCAAATGATGCTAGTTGTCCTGCTCTTTCATCTATCTCTAAACCATATAGATTATTTTTTAATATTGATAACACACTATCTTTTTGTACTCCAACCAAGATTTTCATATATTTCAAATAGTAAGTCAAAAGCATAAACTAGAATATGTCCACTACCCATTGCTGGATCCAATATCTTTACATCTTCTATCTTTTATTTTTTTCTGAACTTTCATCTAATTCTGATTCTATATAGTATTTCCAGTTATTTTTTTAGGTTTTCATTTATTCCAGTTGACTCTAGAGCGAGTTTTTCCTAATGAGTTTTTCTACCATATATTTTTACTATCCAATCTGGAGTAAATAATTGAGTCACTGCTGGTACATTTTCTTTTTGCTATTTTTTTCTTTTTTTGGCAAAAAAATTTCATCTTTTTTTCTGAGTTATAGAATTGATAAAGCCAACCTATTAGTTCTATTGGAGCTTCTTTTCCTATTTCTTCTCTAAGTCTTACTAATAATGAGTTTTTCTAATAGTAAACCTGTTGGAAATAATATATCTGAATAAGTTCCTTTTTTTCTTAAACATAAATGGCATAATAGCTGATAATTCTTCACATTTCTCTTCAACTAAAATAGAATACAGTTTTTCTATTGAATTTGCTGTATTTTTCATCTCTTAAATCATGTAGTTCTCTTTGTAAATCAGCATCTAAATTCTTAAAGAATTCAAAGTCATAATAGTTATCAATTATTCCAGGCTCATTTTTTTAAGACCATTATTGAATATCATTTTTTTCTTCTATATATTCATTCGCTTCCATAAATGCTAGAGCTGTTAGTCTGTTAAACCAAGTATATGCGCTTTCTTCAACAAGTTCTTCATAGCCTATTTGTTTATATTTTTCTTACTAAACTATTGTAACTTTCCTTAGGGTAAAGAGAGCCATTTATTTCTACTTCTCTTCCTACAACTTTAGCTTTTTTTCTATTCCATTTTTAGTTATTCCAAGAATATCAAGCCTTGTTCTCATTTTTTTCCATTAATTCATTTCTGGCTTCTATTGCAAAAAGTTTTAAACTAGTCTTATTCATCTCTCCACCTCATATTATTTTTTTAGCTCCTTTTTCCTATTATATATTAGCTATATTCTATTTGCAAATTTCTATAACAAAAAAAGAGAATTCCCCAAGCTTTTACACTCAAAAAAATTCTCTTTTTTTATGTCAGACTAAATTTTAATTTTTAATCTTATTCAAATTGAACAACTAATGAAGCATCGTGAACAACTTTATTTTTGTCTATCCATAGAAGCAACAGCTCTTATAACCCATTGTCCAGCTCTTGATGGTACAAATGCAAATACTCCATTGTCATCAGTGAAATACTCTTAAACTTGTTTTTAGGAGCTTCTTTATTAGCTGCCCATGTATTGTTAGTCATATCTACTTTACCATTTATAAAGTCTACATCTATTCTTGCGTTCTTTATAGGTTTTCCATCTTTGTCAACAAATTTTGCTCTGAATACATTTTCTTTCCAAGCATTAACTGGATTTACTAATGGAACTATTTCATTATATCCAGGAGCTACTCTTTGATTATAGTCTGAACCAGCTGAATCTTTTTGTAATTATTAATTTTTTTCAACTGGATTAAACATAAATCCTGAATCTTTTTGTATTTCCACTATCCATTACAAATACCCAGCTTCCTCCACCTTTTAATCCATCTTCAGCTGTGTAAATAGCATCAAGTGCTACATATTGTCCTTTAGCTGTTTTTTTATAGTTCCAACTTTAACTTTAGATAATAAATCTGTTTTTTTACTCCATCGTGAACAACGAAGAATGCTTTTAGGTAAAGATGTTTTACCATCAACAGTTGCAATACTTATAGGTTCTGCTTCTGGTCCTTCTGCAGGGTGACCTAAAATAGCTTTCATTTTAACTTCTTTTTTTGATTAGTTGCATCTAAATTAGATGTGTAAAGAAAATGATCATGTGCAAATAGATTTGCTGCTAATAAGATACTACCGATTAAAAACTAAACTTTTTTTCATACTGTGATACCTCCGAATAATTTTTTTGTATCATCCCAACCTTAATTTATAGTTTTATAATAAAAAAATTTTTATTATTTTTCTAACATTAATTCTTTCCATTCTCCGAAAGTCAAAAGCTTGCAGTTGCTTTATCCCAGTTAGCTTTTTTTCAGCAGCTGTTAAAAGCAGGTCCTTTTTGCTAGCAACATGTCCTTCTCCAGCATTGAAATACACTTCATATTTTTTTCAGTTGCAGGTTTTGGCATAGTTATACTTCCTTTAGCATCTAATTTTCCTTTGTAGATAATTTCTTTTCCTTTGAAAGTTTCTTCTGGTCCATTGTATGCCTTATCTTTAACGATTATGATTTCAACACCTTCTCCTGAAGCTCCATTTGAGAAACCACCCTCAATGTACACTGTTCCATCTCCATTATCATCAACAGAAATTAATGGTGCATGTGCAAATGCAATAACTGACATTAAAACTCCAATAACTAAAACTAAAAAAACTTTTTCATTTTTGTCCTCCTATTATTTTTTTAGTGCTTCTATTAAATTATCTGTATTTTTCTTTAAATGCTTTTTAATATAGCTTCTGGATCCATTTTTCCATCTTTATCCATAGGTATATCTAAAGTATTTATAATAACAAACTCTCCACCAACATCTTTCAATGCTTTTTATAACATTTTTCTTTAACCATCTATCAGAGATAACAACTTTTTATTCCCTTATCTCTCACTAAGTTAGCGATATTTTTCTGCAGTTACACTGTCATAGTCAACATATTCTGCATATATATTCATATCATTTAAGAAAATATTGTAAATTTTCACTTAAAAGATATAACTGAAGCATTATCAACTGAAAGTAATTTTTTTCATTAGCTTCATTTTCAATTTTTTCAATAGATCATTAGTAAATTTATTTACATTCTTTTTCTATTTTAGCTTTATTTTGAGGGTATAATCTTATTAAATCTCTAGATATGATGTTTACCATTCTAACTAGATTTTTTTACTACCTGTCCAAATATATGGGTTTACATTTCCATTTGAATAATCACTGAAGAATATTGTTGTCATCTTTTCATCATAAGGATAGCTTGCATCTATCTCAACAATATTTATTTTATTCATTCTTGCTTTTCCATAGATTACATCTTCAGGCCAAACTTTTGCTATATCTACAACAGCTTGAGCTTTTTTAGCAACTGATAGGTCAAAACCTTCTTCTCTTATAGCTTCTTTTGACATAGTCATAGATGTTTCTGAACCAAAGGGAGTATAAACTTTTATATCTGTTCCCTTAGTTAAGTAACTAGTCAAAGAATATAGAGGTTGTATAGATGTGATTACTATGTTTTCAGCAAAACTAACTGTACCTAAGACTAACATTAAAATAAATAGTAATATCTTTTTCATTCTATTCTCCTTCTGCAAAGTTTCTAAATAACATTCTAATAATAACTGTAATAATAAAGATAGCCGATGAAATCATTATTATTGCTCCACCTGATGGAATTGATATATCAAAATGTATTGGTAAATACACTCTAACAGACAGCTAATAAGTGCAAAAAAACTACTGAGTAGCTTACAAAACCTTTTTATAGACTTTGATAAGTTCTTTGCTGCCGCTGCTGGTATCAATAACAAGGCTTCAACAAGTATAGATCCTACTATTTTTTTACTGAGGCTATTGTGATAACTGTAACAATTATAATAAAAAAATATTCTATTAATTTTACATTTACTCCTCTTACTATTGCTAGATTTGGATTGAAAACTTGCTAATAACATTCTATTTAGATATGGCACTAGCACAAAACCAATTATAATTGCTGATACAACTAAGATGTATATATCAGTATCACTTACTGTAAGTATAGAACCAAATAGTATACTTTCTAAGGCATGTGAATTTACCTTAGCTGATACATAGATAAGAAGTGATCCTCCTAAAGCTATAGAAATCGAAAGAAAGACTCCTATCAAAGTATCTGAGGACATCTTTGTTCTATTCTTTGTGTAATTGATAATCAATCCAAATAATATACAATAAGTAAAAAAAGTGAAATATACGGTGCTGAAAAAGGTTCTCCTAGTAGTACACCAACAGCTATACCTGTCATAGCAGCATGTCCTACTGCTTCTGAGAAGAAAGCCATTTTCTTTGTAACTACCATAGTTCCTATTCCTCCAAGTATTGGCCTATAAGCAATGCACATATCATAGCATTGATAACGAAACCATACTTAAAAAGAAGCTGGAATACTACCTTGCTCAGCTAAATTTATTAAGAAATTTCTAAAAGTTTCTAACATTTTTCTCCTACATTACCTTTTTTTCTTTACTCAAATATTCTCATAATTTTTATCTTCTTTTTAATTCTTCTTTTGGATCTCCACTGAATATCATTCTTTTTCTTTATACAAGTAACAGTGTCTGCTAACTCTTTTTACTTGAGCTAGATTATGGTGTATCCAAAGAATTGTTATACCTTCTTCTTTTTAATTCCTTTATTATTTCTTTGAAATAATCTTCTCCAACCTTATCTATCCCTGTCAAAGGCTCATCTAAAATTAAAAGATTAGGTCTTGGGAAAAGAGCTTGAGCTAATAACACTCTTTGTCTTTCTCCACCTGATAAATTTCCCAATAATCTTTTTTTCTTTTCATAAACTCCTAATTTTTTTAGAAGATTATCAACTGTCTCTTTATGTTTTTTAGATATACCAAGGAAACAAGGTCTAGTTTGATTAGTCATAGCCATAAAATCTTCAACAGTAATAGGTAAAGTTCTTTCAAAATCTAAAACTTGAGGAACATATCCTATCACTCTATCTTTTTCATATTTCATCTCTATACTACCTGTAAAAGGCATTTGCCCTAGTATACATCTCAAAAGTGAAGTTTTTCCTCCACCATTAGGACCTACAAGGCAATGAACTTCTCCAGCCTTAACAGTCAAATTAATATTCTCTAAAAATCTCATTTCCTGATAGTACTAAATTTAAATCTTTTTATTTGAATTTCAAGTCCATTCATTATTTCTTTCCTTTTTTTAGCTGCTACGTCTTTAATTGCTTTTACAACTTCATCTAAGTCAACTTTAATAAATTTTTCAAAACCATCTAATTCATAAGCTCCATTTGTCATATGAGATAGAGATCTAACTTCAACACCTGTTTCTTTATGAATAGTATCTACGAAATTTATTGTTAAAGTTCTTTTCACCGAAAAATTATGTCTATCTTTTTCATTTTTTAATTATTTTTAATAACTTTTTTTCTAAGTCTGCTGCACTTGGTTGAGCTCCATGAGATGGTTCTATAACTGCTTTAACGTCTATACCAAATTCAGATAATAGATAGTCATATCCACCATGTAAAGTTGCAACTCTTATATCAATATTTCCTAATTTCTTTACTTCATTTTAGAGCATCTGCTTTTAATTTTTCTTAATTTTTTTAGCATAGTCTCTTGAATTCTTTAAGTAAAATTCTTTGTTAGCTGGATCTATTTCTCCCTAATTCTTTAGCTATATTATACACTTGTTGAATTGAAGTTGTTATAGAGATAAAAAGTATGAGGGTTCATAACTTTTTCTCCTCTGATTGAACCTGCTATAGGCATTAAAGAAACATTTTTATTTGCATAAATAACTTTTTATTTCTTTCTTTCTATCTGCTGCATTTAAAATATCAAAGATAAATTCATCATGTCCTACTCCATTTACTACAAGGACATCTAATTCATTAATTCTCTTGATATCTTCTGGTTTTTGGTTGATAGCTATGAGAATCATATTTATCTAGTCTTACAACTGGAATAACTTCTGCCTTATCTTTTTACTGTATTAGCTACGAAAACTGTAGTAAGGTTGTAAAGTAACACCTATTTTTTTAATTTATCCTTTAGCCATAACTGAAAAAAACTAAAAATTAACATTAAAATCGCCAATAACTTTTTTTGTACATTTGATACCTCCATTATTTCTTAGTTCTATTTTTTTATTTTTTTGTTCTTAACATATTTAATAGCACTTACAACTTCATCTAGGTCAACTTTGATAAACTTTTTCAAAGCTATCAGCTCTATAGGCACCTGTTGTTAAGTGTTCTAACTTTCTAACTTCTATCCCTGTCTCATTCTTAATTATAGATACATATTCATCACTATAATTCTTTTCTCCAAAGATTATATCTATCTTTTTCTTTCTTTATTTTTTTCTATCATTTTTTTGAAGTGATGACATACTTATTTGTGAACCATGAGTTGGTTCTAAAACTGCCTTAACATCTATTCCAAACTCAGATAAAGAGATAGTTATATCCACCTAAGAAAGTGGCAACTCTAACATCTGTTCCATTTACATCTTGAACTTCTTTTTAAAGCATCTGTTTTTTTAATTTTTCTTAATTTTTTTACATATTCTCTTGAATTAGCAAGATAGAAATCTTTATTCTTAGGATCTAATTTTATTAATTCCTTTGTTATATTATGTACTTGTTGAATTGCAGCTGTTATAGATATGAAAGTATGTGAATCCATAATCCTTTCATTACCTAATGTACCTGCAACTGGCATAAGTGAAACATCTTTATTAGCATTGATAATAACAGGTTTATCCTTTTTTTATCAACTGCATCTATGATTTTATATACAAATTCATCATGTCCTACACCATTTACAACAATGGCATCTACTTTTGAAGCTCTTTCTATATCTTCAACCTTAGGTTGATAAGTATGAGAGTCAAAACCTTCTGCCTTTACTATGGGGATAACTTCTGCTCTATCCTTTACTATATTTGCAACAAAAACTATAGTAAGGTAGTAAAGTTATACCTATTTTTTTATTTTTTTCTTCTGCCATTGCTAAAACATTTAATAGCAAGAACATTAAAAGTATTATTTTTTTCATTTTTTTGCCTCCTATTTGGCAATGTACTTTTTGTCTTTCGTCATTACCTGTATAGGGAACTATTTTTTTCATTATATGTTCGTATTTCTCAAAGTTTTTTTCTATATCTTTAAAACTGACTTTATCTTTCATATAGAAAATATCACTTTCATCTATATTTGCATCATTGAACTTTACAAGGAAAAGTTCCTATTCTTTCATTTCCTATACCAACATAGTAATCTTCATTGTCATGTTTAATTTTTTTCCATTCCATTGCTCCCCTTTGTTCCCAAGTTACATCCTTGTAGTAAGGTGGAATTTCTTCTTCTGCTAAGACTTCTACATCAGGTAAAGCTCCATTTTCTTCTTTTTAATTTGAGCAATATCTACTAAAGAATTTTTTTATATCAGAGTATAGACCTAATTCTATGTTATCTAAAACTTCATAGGAAATTATTTCATTCTCTTTTAAATCAATTTTCATAGTCTGTTCTATGTCTAATTTTTTAAAGCTATACCTGCTAAAAGGATCAGGACAACAAAAAGCTAAAATAAGGAAGATATTCTCCTTCTTTTGAGCTAAGTGGTTTTACTACATAAGTATTAATTTTTTTATCACCTCATTCTGAAATTCAGTTAATTGTAATTATTCTTATATATAGTATCATACTTTCTTAAATTTTTGAAAGAAAAAAACTAATTACATATGTAAAATTTTTTAATTTATTTTTTTACTTTGATTAGCTTAATTTATTAAAAAAATAAAGAAAGCTAGATAAAAAAAAAGACTACTGTAAATTAACGATAAAATCATTACTTTACAATAGTCTATCTTATAATTTTTTTAATCTTAGTTACTAATTACAGGTTCTCTTTGGAGTATATCCTCCAGCTTTATTAAATACTCCCTCTAATAAATTTAGTTATTGGGATATTCAAAAGTATCTTGGTTTTTCTTTTCTTTCTTAGTGTATAAAGTTTTTCTAATTCTTCTTTGTATGCTTCAACTTCTTGAGCTGTTACATCTCTTATAGGATATTTCTTTAAATTAGGATATTCTCTGTCTAAGATTCTATTCCATTCTTCTACTTGAGGTTTAAATAATCCCTAAGATAAAATCTCCATTATCAGAAATTCTAACTTCTTTTTATAACGTCACCCATCTCCAATTTTCTAACTTTTATAGCGTCTCCTTCTGAACGAACTTCACCGAAAAATAGTATGCACTCCATTTAGCCAATCAGCTGGTGCAAATGTCATAAAGAATTGAGATCCACCTGTGTTAGGTCCAGCATTCGCCATAGCAAGCATTCCTGGTTGATAGAAATCTAACCATTCAACAAATTCATCAGGTATAACATAACCTGGTCCACCCATTCCTGTTCCAGTAGGGTCTCCACCTTGTACCATAAAGTTTTCAACTGAACGATTAAACTTTTGTGTTATCGTAGAAACCTCTTTTTGCAAGGTTGATAAAGTTAGCAACTGTTATAGGAGCTGCTTCTGGGTAAAGATAGAATGTAATTTCTCCTTGAGTAGTAACGAAAGTTGCTGTTACATTGTTGTATTTAACTGGATCTTTAAATACACTAGTCACTAGACTTCATTGTAGATTTTTATAGAACTACAACTTACTAAAAAAACATAAGTGATAGCCCTATAATGCTTAATAGTTTAAATATTTTTTCATTAAAACCTCCTAAATTTACTTTAGTCATAAGTATTATACTATATTTTTAAGAAAAAAACTATTTAATGAAATTCTTTTGTAATTTTTTTGTAGATAATGTCAATAAAATAGAGATAACTATCAGTAGAAACTGATAGAGCATTTACCACTGGAGAAACTCCTAATCTTATCATAGAATATATTCTAAGTGGTAGAGTTGAAGAGCCCTGGTCCTGAAACAAAGAAAGTTATCACGAAAATCATCAAAAGATAATGTTAATGCCATTAAAAATGCTGATACTATAGCTGGCAATAACATAGGAATAATAACCTTTGTTAAAGTCTGTCTATTTGTTGCTCCTAAATCATAGGCCGCTTCTACAACTGAATAATCAAATTCGTCAAGTCTTGAAAGTATAATAAATAAAACATAAGGGATATTAAAAAGTTGTATGTGCTATAAATATTGTTGTAATCCCTAGTTTAAATTTTACTGTTGCAAACATTATAAGAAGTGATACCCCTATTATTATATCTGGTACAACAAGAGGTAGAACACTTATATTTTTTTAAATATTTCTTACCTTTGAAATCAAACCATTTTAAAGCTATGGCTCCAAATGTCCCTATAACTGTTGAAACAAATGATGAAATCAAAGCAATAAATATACTATAATAAAAAAAGCCTTTCCATATATTGCTTGAGTGTCTAAACAATTCTTTATACCATCTTAAAGAAAAATCCTTGCCAAAGCCATGCCCTTTCCATTATTGAAAGAATAAATAACTAGAACTGCAAGTGGTAAGTAAAAAGAATATCATAGTCAGAACAAAAAAATTACAAAAGATGTTTTTCTTCTATCTAATTTATTTGACATTTTTTTCACCTACTTTGTTTTCTTTTTCTTCATATTTTGAAAATGCCCAAAGGACTATACTTGTTAGAACTATTAAAGCTCCTGAAATAGTCGAGGCTAAAGGCCAGTTTCTTGTAACTGTTAAATGTTGTGCTATAACGTTTCCTAGCATTAGTGAATTTGTTCCTCCCACCAATTTAGGTACTGCATAAGAACCTAAAGCTGGTATCAAAGTGAAAATAGTTGAAGTTATTATTCCTGCTTTGATATTAGGAAGAAATACCTTTCTAAAAGCTTGGAAGTTAGTTGCTCCTAAATCTCTTGCTGCATCTAAAAGTGAGAAGTCAAACTTTTCTACCACTGCATACAGAGGTAAAATTGCAAAAGGTAGACTTGTATACACTGAGATTACCACAACAGCTGGAACATTGTATAGCATTTTTATAGGCTCATTAATCAGATGAAATTTCATAAGAAAGTGATTAATAAAACCATTGTTACCCAAAAGAGCTATCCAAGAATAAATTCTAACTAAAAAAATTTGTCCAAAAAAAGGTATGATTATTAAGAACAGAAGTTCCTGTTTATGTCTTGATCTAGCTATATAATATGAAATTGGTATAGCTATTAAGACAGTAAAAAAATAGTTATTAATATTGAAATGTATATAGTATTTACAAGTATAGTTAAGAATACCTTATCTGTAAATATATTAAATGTTTCAAATGATAATTTAAACTCCACTCCACCATAGGTGCTTCTTTTTCAAAAAAAGAATAAGAAAAGAATAATTAAAAATAGGAATAAGAAAAAAAATAAAAGTCAACCAAATATTTATTGGTAAAGAATAACCTAATCCTAATTTACTATTTTTTTCACTTTCCACCTCCACTAGATAGCCATCAAAGGCATCCCATGTGATGTATGCATCTTCGTCCCACCATATTGCTTTTTTTCATCATTATCATCGAAAAAAAGGCAGCATGTTGTAAGAAGATCTTAAATTTTTAAGTCCTTATTATTTTTTTAGATGAACATAATATTTACTTTGGAAACCTGAATATATATATTCATCAACATAAACAGCCACACTGTTTATACAATTTTTTTAGACTTAGTTATTTCATTCTTAGAAAGTCTAATTTTTTTCAGGTCTTAGAGAAACAGTAACCCTATCTCCAATCTGAACCTTTCTTTATCTTGCTCTATTATTATTTCTCCTATACCTTCTAAGTCTATTTTCGCTAATTCTTCATTTATTATTCCTGTTACCTTTCCACTGAAGAAATTGTTTTCTCCTAAGAAATCAGCAACAAAAGTATCAGCTGGTGCTTCATAAACTTCAGCAGGTGTTCCTACTTGTAGAATTTTTTTCCAGCATTCATAACTGCTATTCTATCTGATATTGATAGAGCTTCTTGTTGATCATGAGTTATGAAGATAAAAAGTAATTCCAACTTCATCATGAATTAAATCTAGTTCTATCAAAAGATTTTTGTCTTAATTTTTGCATCAAGTGCTGATAGAGGTTCATCTAGTAATAAAACCCCTGGCTTATTTATCAAAGCTCTTGCTATTGAAACTCTTTGTTGTTGCCCTCCTGATAATTGACTAACTTTTTTTGTGCTATGTTCATCTAGTCCAACAAGTTTTCAAATATTTCATAACTTCTTCATTTATTGTTTTTTTCATCTGTCTTCTTTTATCCTTAAAGGAAAAGCAACATTTTTCAAAAAAACATTTCAAATGAGGAAAAAGAGCATATTTTTGAAATATTGTATTTACATTTCTAAGATTTGGTGGTAGGTCAACTATATTCTCGTCACCAAGGTATATAGCTCCACTATCAGGCGAAATAAATCCAGCTATCATTCTTAATAAGGTGGTTTTACCACAACCCTGACAGTCCTATAATAGAAAAAAACTCCCCTTGTTCTATTGTCAAGTTAATATCTTTTTAAAATTTGAACTCCGTCAAAACTTTTTGTTTACATTAACTATTTTTTTATATCTTTTTCCAATTCCTTTTTTTACCTCCAATTCCTATATTATCTTTATATTTTTAGCATTTTAATAATAATATTTTTCAAATCTATTATTTATCTAGCAAAAAAACAAAAAAAGGCATAATTATATATGCCTTTTTTTATTATATTAACGCATTTATTGATATAAATATTAAAAGTGCTGCTCCTAAAAAAATGAGATTTTTTTGTCCCAATATGTCTCCAAATTTATTTCCAGCTATGAAACCTAATCCAGATATTATAGCTGTTATAATCCCAATTTCAACTGTATATACTAAAAACTTTATGGAAAGGAAGTATTGAATATGTCAAACCAACCAAGAGTGCATCTAGACTTGTAGCCACTCCCATTATAATTAAAGTTTTAATATCTAAGTATTTCTCATCATATTCCATCTCTTCTTTTTTTCAAAGCTTCTTTCAACATCATAAGTCCCAGAAATAAGAAGATTGCAAAAAGAAATATACTTTGAATATAATGAGATATAGTGGACAAATAAACTTCCTGACAATGATCCCACTAATGCCATAGCAAACTGAAAAAAATTCCAAATGTTAATATAATTTTTCATGAAATTTTTGTTTTTTTCTGATTTTTCTGTAGATGCTATTCCCTGATAGATAGAAAGAGACATAGCATCCATAGCCAGTGCTAAGGCAGTTATTAAAACAGCAATTGTTGACATTCTGTTCCTCCATTTTAGTTAAAAATCTTATAAAAAAAGTCTAAGGAACTTTTTCCAAAGACTTGGATATACATTTTTGGTGGAGACGACGAGAGTCGAACTCGTGTCCGAAATCACAACGACTATAAGCTTCTACAAGTTTAGTTTACTATTTAATTTCGTAATAATTACTCCCGTAAACAGGGCTAACTAAAACTATCCTCTAAAATGTTCCCATAAACTTAGAAATCATTTATGGTAATCTATACTAGTCGACACCTTTAGAAAAACCCGTATAGAATAAGTTATCCAAGGTGTAGCTGAACTAAGCAGCTAAAGCGTATTCTTTGTTTCCATCTAAACGATGTATTTAGTCTCTCACAGCGACAAGCCTGACTTGCTACCTATAACCTCATAACCCCGTCGAAACCTTTGCGTCCCCATATTTATTTGTGAAGTATATTATAGCACTCTTTATTTTTTTGCAAAAAATATTTTTTTATACACAAAGCTTAATCATATTATTAGAATTCTTATTATAAAAAGATTGAATCCATAATTAATAGATTCAACCTTTTACATAACTATTTTTTTCTATAAGTTCTAGACAAAAAAATTTATAAATTCTTCCATATTTGTTTTTTTGCTATTCCCTAAAGCTTTTTCCAAATTTTTTTAATACCCTCTACATCTGATATTCCATTCATTGGAAAAAAACTTTTTGGATATTCAGTTTTTTCTTTCATTTCCACTTTTTTTGAAATTTTTATTCCAGCATCTACTAGAACTTCTTCTAAATTACTGTCATTATAAATAGGAACAATATAATCATATAACCAATGTTCTTTAAACATAGACTTATTCTTAAAAAGACTTTTTTTGACTTTCATTACAATCATCTGTATCCATTATTATAAAAAAACTTTTAAAATAACTAGGTAATTTCTTAATATTTTTCAATTGGTTCTATATCATCAAATTTATTTTTTTAAAGGAAGCTATATTTCTATATATTTCTCCACTTAAAAAAATTTCATTATACTAGTTATTTGAATTGATTTTTTTACCTTTTTTTATCACTATCAACCTCTATTTGTATCCTAAGATTAGATCTTATAAATTCACATATTAATTTTTTTCAGATTTTTCCATGACAAATAACTATTCCTTTCAAAAAAACGAATACGAATAAGAAGATTTTTGACATTATAATCACACACCTTCAATTAATTCATTAAAATCTATATCCATAGGAAACGGTATTCCGCCATACAAACCTTTTTAAATATCTCTTTCTAATACTTAAATTAGGGATGAACTCTTCCTTCAAATTTATTTAATGCTAAAAAGTTTTTTTATTTGCATTCTCATCTACTTTAAAGATATAGATTGAATCTTTGATAAATTCTTCTTCTAATAATAAAGTATTATGAGTTGTTATAATAAGTTGTCCTTTTAAATTTTTCTGAAAGGTTTTTCCAAAAATTTTTTTAACATTAATAAATCATGAACTCCATTATCAATTTCATCTATAATGACTGTTTTTTTCCTTTTTGCTGCAGAAATTAAATAAGGTAAAATTTTTCAAAAATATTTTTTTAGTTCCAGTTGATTCTCTATTATATTCTATATCAATTAATTTATTATAAATATTTTTCTTAAAAACATAAGACATAATTGATTTTTATCATTGTCAATTTTTCTTATAGTATGCTTGTTTTTATATCAGAAAATAAAGCTGTAAAAAAAGTATTTATAACATTTTTCAATGTTTATAAGTCTTTTTTTCTTCATTAAGAGCTAAAGTCCCATAAAATAATTTTTTTCTTCTTCAATATCTTTAAATACTTCCATTTTATTTCTTGAAAGAATAGATAAAGAAGAAAAAAAGTTTATTACTTCAAACATCCCATTAAAAATTTTTTTCTTTACATAGTTTTTCTTTTTTTATCTTCAATTTCATATGCTATTAAAGATAATAAAGAGTGTTTTTCCCCAGTATTTTTTTCTATAATAGAAAGAATTTCTTTTTTTGTACTCATGGTCAATAAACACACTTTCATTTAGATATTTTTTTCTTTTTTTGTCATTTCAAAAAAATTAACTTTATTTTTTTATTTAATGTAAAGTCTAATTTTTTTCTGATATAATATCTGCATCATCAGTTTCTATACAATAAATTCCAGTCTTTGATTTAATTTTTAAATCCAACTTCTATAACCATATTATCTTTTTGAATCAATTGTTTTACATTCATTGATAATATCTATAGAATTTGAAAAAAATCCATTTTTTTATAATACTTCCTAATTGTCCAAAAAAATATAATGCTTTATCAAAAATCATCGGTTTGTAACTCTTTTTGTTTCTCAGTTAAAATTCTAATTTTTTTCATTTATAGTTCTTGTACTTACAATTCTTTTTTAACGTGTAAAAAAACTATCTACAAAATTTGACTTACCAATCCCGTTTTCTCCATAAATAGAAATTAATTTTTTTAGGACTATTTTTCTTTTTTTAGTTAAATCTACTTCAAAGTTTATTAAAGACTTATAGTTTTTTTAATTTTAAATATGTAAACATAAAAAAATTCCCTCCTTTTTATAAAATTTTTTTAATTTTTGTTATAAATTATAACATATTTCAAAAATAATTTAAAAAGAATTTTTATTTATTTTATAAAAAAAATACCTTCCGATAGACTATCATTTTTCAACAGCATGAATATATTTTTCACAGATGTAAAATAATAGTGAAAAAAATATCAAGTCACTAGTAATAATGATGCTTCTTATGCCTATATAAAACTAGATAATAACTTATATACAGAAGGTGAGTTTTCCGCTTTTGAAATAAGAAAGGTATATGAAGATGAAGATTATTTCATAGCTTACTATTTTAAAGAAAAAATTATATAGTTGTTGATAAAAAAATTAGCTAGTATGAAAATTTATGATGAAAAGGATTTAAAGAAAAATATAGAGATATTAATGATGAAAAGATTTGTAGATGTCTATAATTTTTTAAAGAGAAAAGGAACTAAAAATAGGCATACACAGAGAGTGCTACTATGAGATTTCCCACAGCTAAATTTACTGAAATTGCTAAAACATCTATATTAATAATTTTTGATTTTTAAACTTTTTTTATTATTTTTGAAATAAAGATACATAGAATATATTTATCTTGTTATTTTTTACTTTTAAATTTTCTTGTAAAATTACAGAAATAAAAAAAATTATAAAAATACTTAGTGAAAACTTAAAGAAATACTAAAAGCTAAAAAAACCTCTTTTTGTGACAGTCAATATTTTAACATTTTTCTATATTTTAAAGAACCATATTTTCTTATTTAAACATAAATATTAATTTTATTAGGAAGTATTGTTATAGCTTATTTTTCTTAATATTTATAAAAATAAAGATAAAATTATCATCAAATTTCTTTAAAGAAATAGTAAAATATTTATTTCACATTACTACTATCTTCCAATAGTATCAGTTCATTCCAGAAAATTTTTCATATTTTAAAGAAAATAATATATAATGAGAAAAATAAGTGAGGTAAGATTATGAACTAAAAAGAAAGAATGATAAAATGAAAAATACTATTAACTAAATAAAATTAATGGAAGAATTAGAATAAAATTTTAAATAAATTGATATGACTTAAGAACCATAATAATCAGGAAACATTATTATAGTAAGAATTGGGGTAAAGGATAAGGAAGATTTGAAAAGGATCTATTGCCAGATGTTGAAGTTGCTGGTGTTTTAACAGAAGATAGCATCTATGACATGATGACTATTACAGTGTGGCCAGGCAATTCAAATGCGAACTTGAAACAAAATGTTAAAGATAGTGTGTTACAGTTCGTTACTGAATAGATTTCTTAAATAATATCCTCGCTGCCTTGCTCGCCATTAGTGTTTTAGGAGCCCTGAAACAATATGTGACGTCGCAGTAGCTAAGATAAAACATTTTAAAGTCCTTACATTTGTAACGAACTATTTTTTTACTTTTTATTATTTTTGCAACAGCCTCTTTTATTTTTTTAACTATTTAATTTTTTTCTTCCATAAAAGTTAGAATTTCATCTCTACCTTTATTTGTTAAAGACGAATGGAAGAATACATCTTCTTTTTCAAAAAAACAAGTCTTGTTTTGATTGCCTTTCAATTGTTTAGCTCTTTCGTTATTTGATAATTTATCTATCTTTGTAAATATAATTTTTATAGTCCATCTCATTATATTCAAGCCATTCAAGCATTTCTATGTCTTCATCACTTGGAACTCTTCTTATATCAAGTAAAACAAAAAAACTAATTTTTTTCTTTTTACTTGCAATATATCTTTCCATCGTTTGTCCCCATTGTTTTTTTCATTTCCTTAGGAACTTTTTGCAAATCCATAACCTGGTAAATCCACTATATAGAACTCATCATTTATTAAGAAATAATTTATTAATTGTGTTCTACCAGGTGTTTTTACTTGTTCTTGCTAATTTCAATCTCGATGTTAAACTATTTATCAAAGAAGACTTTCCAACATTAGATCTTCCAACGAAAGCAAATTCCATTTTTATCTAATTGTTCTGGGTAATCTTTTTTTCATATACTGCTGATTTTACAAAGTCAGCCTTTTTTTATTTTTCATAATTTACCTCTAATTTATTTTACAAAAAAACTAATTTACTTACATCATCATAAGTTTTTAGCAAAGTGTATTTTTCATAGTTGATTTTAATTCATCAGGAATTTCATCAGTATCCACTCTGTTATCTTCAGGTAGGATAACTTCTTTTATTCCAGCTCTATGTGCTCCTATAACTTTTTCTCTTACTCCACCTATAGCTAAAACATCTCCTGTTATTGTAATTTCTCCTGTCATTGCTATATCTTGTCTAACTTTTTCTATTAGTTAATACAGATACTATTGCAGTTGTTATAGTTATTCCTGCAGAAGGTCCATCTTTTGGAGTTGCTCCTTCTGGGAAGTGTAAGTGTATAGCTCTATCCTTAAAGAAATTTTTTCATCTTTTTGGTGGATATTTTTTTCAAGTTTGCTTTTACATAAGTCATAGCAACAGAAGCAGATTCTTTCATAACATTTCCTAGAGTTCCAGTCAATGTTACATCTCCTTTACCTGCTGTATCAACTCCTTGAACATCAAGAGTTACTCCTCCAACAGCTGTCCAAGCTAGACCATTTACCACTCCAACTTTTTCCCAACTGCTTTTTCTTGATTTTTTTCAGGTCTGAAATTTAGCCTTACCTAAATATTTTTTTCTAAGTCACTAGCTTTTTAGATTAAATTTCTTTATATCTTTTTCTACAACTTCTCTTGCTATTTTTCTACAGATATTTATAATTTCTCTTTTTAGATTTCTAACTCCTGCTTCTCTTGTATATTCATCTATTAGTTTGAACATAACTTTATCAGGTATTTTTTTATTTCTACATCAGCAAGTCCATTTTCTTTTTTTGTGCTTGTTTCAACAAGAAATTTTTGTGCTATATGTAATTTTTTTCAAATTCTGTATAAGAAGATAGTTGTAAGATATCCATTCTATCTCTTAAAGGTGCAGATACAGTTCTTAAATCATTTGCTGTCGCTACAAAGAAAACCTTTGATAAATCAAATGGCATATCTATATAGTGATCTTCAAAACTCTTGTTTTGTTCAGGATCTAGAACTTCAAGCATTGCAGAAGCAGGGTCTCCCTTATAGTCATTTGACATCTTATCAATTTCATCTAAAAGTATAACTGGGTTCTTTGTTCCAGCTTCTTTCATAGCCTTCATTATTTTTCCTGGCATAGAACCTACATAAGTTCTTCTATGTCCTCTGATTTCAGCTTCATCTCTTACTCCACCTAATGAAACTCTAACAAATTTTTCTTCCCATTGATTCAGCTATAGATTTAACTAGAGATGTTTTTACCCTATTCCAGGTGGTCCTGAAAGACATAGAATTGCTCCATTCATAGATGGTTTAATGTTTTAACTGCTAAGTAATCTAAAACTTTTTCTTTAGCATCTTTTAGTCCATAGTGATCTCTTTCTAAGATTTGACTTGCCTTCTTTAGATTTAAAACATCTTTTGTTTCTTTATTCCAAGGTAAATCTAAAACTGCTTCAATATAGTTTCTGATAACTGATGATTCAGCTGAGAAAGGTTGCATCTTTAGTTAATTTCTTAATTTCAGCTTCCAATTTTTTTCTCTAACTTCTTTTTGGAATATCAGCATCTTTTTACTCTATCAACAATTTCAATAACATCATCATCTTGTGAAAAATCTCCTAATTCTTCTTTCATTACAGAAATTTTTTTCTTTAAGATAATATGCTCTTTGTGCTTCATTCATCTTAGTTTTTACTTTTTTTCATCTATAGTTTTTTTCAAGTGAAGCTATTTCCATTTCAGCAACTATGTCGTCTAAAAATTTTATAACCTCTGTCTTTTACATTACTTATTTCTAAGATTTCTTGTTTCTTTTCAGCTGAGATATTTAAGTTTGATGCCATAATATCTAAAACCATTTGAATAATCTTCTATCTTCTTTAGATTTAAAAATTAATTCAGAAGAGAATTTTTCCTATCATACTAATGTATTTTTTTCAAATCTTGTAAAAAAACTTTTCTATAGATAGCTTCTGTTTCTTTACTATCTTTTTAAAGTTTCTTTGATTACTGTATATGTAGCAAAAGTATTCTTTATCTTCTGTTTCTATATCTTTAATTTTTAACTCTAGATTCTGCCTCAACTAAAACTTTTTATGTTGTTATTAGGCATTCTAATTATTTGTACTATATTTGCTATAACTCCAACTTCATAGATGTCTCCATCAAAAGTTGGATTTTCTTCACTTGCATCTTTTTTTGTAAACCTAGCACTAATTTTTGTTTTTATTTGCTATGGCTTTTTTTCTAATGTTGCTATACTATTAGCTCTACCAACATATATAGGTGTTACAACATTTGGAAATATTACTAAATCTCTTATTGGTAGAAATGGTGCTTTTGACATTGGTCCTCCTTATTTCTTTTCTATATAAAAATTCAAATTTTACTATATCTAGTTATCTTAATAAAAAAACTTAAAAATAAAGTGAGTTACATATATTTATCATTAGAAATTTTCTTTGAGTAAATAACATAGTTTTTCATAAGATTACTGACGTCCTATAATGTTGAAAAGAGCCTTTTGTGAGCTCTGGAGACATTATAGGCTGCAATAATCGCTATATATAACTAGAAAAATTTTTCTAGAAAATCTACTCAGTAACGAACTATTTTTAGTTTTTAATGTAATAACTTGTTCTTCTGCTTTATACTCTATTTTTTTGCTTTTCTTATAGTTATCTATTGCATCTTTAGTTATTGTTATTTCTTTTTATTTTTGTTGTTAGATGGTAATTCAAACATTATATCAAGCATAGTATGTTCTATGATTGCTCTTAAACCTCTTGCTCCCATCTTTCTTTTTTTAAAAGCTCTTCTTGCAATTTCTGTAAGAGCTTCTTCTGTAAATTCTAGTTTTGCTCCTTCTAATCTACATAATTTTTTTGATATTGCTTTACTATTGCATTTTTTAGGCTTTGTTAAAATGTTTATTAGAGTTTGTTCATCTAAGTTATCAAGAGTAGTTATTACAGGTAATCTTCCTACTAATTCAGGAATAATCCCTTGTTTAACTAAATCTTCAGGTAGAACTTTTTTGAAAAATTCTCCTTCTGCTCCTGCCATTTCTTGTTTTTGAACCTCTGCTCCAAAACCTATAACCTTTTTATTAGTTCTTGATTTTATAACTTTTTCAAGTCCTTCAAAAGCTCCTCCAACTATGAAAAGAATATTTTTAGTGTCTATTTCTATCAACTCTTGGTTAGGGTGCTTTCTTCCACCTTCAGGCGGAACTTGAGATTTTGTTCCTTCAATTATTTTAAGTAAGGCTTGTTGTACTCCTTCTCCAGAAACATCTCTTGTTATAGATACATTTTCAGATTTTCTTGCTATCTTATCAAACTCATCTATATAGATTATTCCTCTTTCTGCATTCGGTATATCATAGTTACAAGCTTGTATAAGTCTTACTAAAACGTTTTCAACGTCATCTCCAACATATCCTGCTTCTGTTAAAGTTGTTGCATCTGCTATTGCAAATGGTACATTTAAAATTCTTGCAAGAGTTTGAGCAAGTAAAGTTTTTCCAGAACCTGTAGGTCCTATTAGAAGTACATTAGACTTTTGTAGTTCCACTCCATCTTCATCTTGACCACCATTTAAAATTCTCTTATAGTGGTTGTAAACGGCAACAGATAAAACTTTTTTAGCTTCATCTTGACCAACTACATATTCATCTAATTTTGCTTTTATTTCAATAGGTTTCAATAGTTCTATCTTATCTTTATGCCCTTTTTTTGAAGACTTTCCATCTTTCAACATATCATATTCTCTTGCTAGAGAATACATATCTTCCCTTAATAAATTATGGCAACTTTCAACACAATTATCACAGATGAATACATCACCTGGACCTTGAAATAATTGTGCAACCTCTCTTTCTGATCTTCCACAGAATGAGCATGTATCAATTTCTTTTGACATTTTTTTATCACCTATCTTCTAAATACACTATCAATTAAACCATATCTTACAGCTTCTTCTGAGCTTAGATAATTATCTCTTTCAGTATCATTTAATATTTGTTCTTTTTGTCTTTCCTGTATTTCTAGCTAGTAATTCTGCTAATCTATCTTTTTATTTTTTTAAAAAGTTCATTAGCATGAATTGAAATATCAGTAGCTTGACCTTTTTAATCCACCAGATATAAGTGGTTGATGTATCATTATTCTTGAATTTTTCTAAAGGCAAATCTTTTTACCTTTAGCACCTGAAGATAACAAAAATGCTCCCATACTTGCTGCCTGTCCTACACAAACAGTTTGAACATCAGGTTTTATATAGTTCATAGTATCGTAGATTGCCATTCCATCAGTTACACTTCCACCTGGGCTATTGATATACATTATTATATCTTTTTCAGGATCTTCTGATTCAAGGTACAATAATTGTGCTATTATTGAGTTTGCAACATTTTTCATCTATTGCCGTCCCCACAAATATTATTCTATCTTTTTAAAAGTCTTGAGTATATATCATAAGCTCTTTCTGATTTTTCCATTATTATCTATCACTGTTGGATTATACATTTTAATACCTCCCTCATTAAAACATTTTTATACAAATTGCATAAAAATAAGTGGGTTACATTCCAGATTTCAAAATCTGGTTAGTAACGAACTATTTTTTTATATTTTAAAGTACTAAAACACTTAAAATAATTATCTATCTTAAGTGCTTTTAATACTTATCCGAAATTTTCATTTCGGATAAATATTTTAATTAATTATTTTTGCGTTTTTTACAACTTCATCGATAGCTTTTTTTCATAACGATATCGTATTTTTACAGAAGCTTTAAAGTTATCTAAATTATTATTTTTCTTTAATTCTCCTTCTAATGTAGGAACATCCATTCCATACATTTTTGCAACTTCTTCCATTCTTTCTTTTTAATTCTTCTTCAGAAGCTTCAAATTTGTTTTTCTCTAGCTATTTTTATCTAGGATTAAATCTACTTTTACTTTCTTTTTCAGCTGCAGGAGCTAATTGAGCTGCAGAATGTATCAATATTTCCTCCCATCATTTTTTTAAGTAGTCATCCATTTTGAATCCTTGCATAGAAAGTTGATATTCTAATTCTTTTTAATCTATTTTTGGATTTCAGCTTGAACCATAGAAACTGGAACATCTATAGTAGTTGTTTCCATTAATTTATCTAAAAAGAGCTCCAACATATTCATTTTCTATTCTATCATTTTCTCTTTTTGATTGTTTCTTCTTTAGTTTTATTTTTTTAGATCTTCAAGAGATTCATATCCTAATTCTTTTGCGAATTCATCATTTAATTCAGGTTCTCTTAATTGTTTTTATAGCATTAATTTTTTTACTTTGAATTGAGCTGGTTTTTCCTGCTAATTCTGGAGCATGATATTCTTCAGGGAATTTAACAGTGATTTCTCCTTCTTGCCCTTTAGTATATCCTACTAATTGTTCTTCAAAGTTATCTATAAAGCTTTTGCTTCCTAATTTTTAATAGGTGAGATTCAGCTTTTTCCTCCTGGGAATGGAACTCCATCCATGAATCCTTCAAATGCTAAATCTACTGTATCTTCTAATTGAGCTTTATATGAAGCATCTTCTACTTCTACAAGTTTAGAGTGGTTTCTTTGCATCATTTCTAATTCAGTATTTAATAAATCATCAGTCATTTCAAAAGTTTTCTTTTCAGCTTCTAAACCTTTGTAGTTTCCTAATGTAAATTCAGGATAAACATCTATATCAAATGTTAAATCTAAACTCATCTTTTTAAAAGCTATTTCTTTTTAATCTTACATAGCTAACTGGTTCTAATTTTTTTCTTTTTCAACTATTTCTGGGAAATAAGCGTTTATAGCATCATTTGCAACATCGCTTTCTATATGGTCTTTGTAGTTAGCCATAAGAGCTTCTTTTTGGTACATGTCCTTTTCTGAACCCTGCTACTTCTGCATGTTCCCCTACATGTTTAAGCACTTTATCTACTAAAGGGCTCACTTCTGCAACATCTAGGTGTAATTTTCACTTCAACTGCTGATTTTTTTCTAGTTTTTTTACTTCGTATTTCATTTTTTTCCTCCTAAAAGTTATTTATTTTTCTTTAATACTTTTTTTAATATAATTTGTGTAACTTCCTCATTGTTTAAAATGATTTTTCTCAGGATAGTATACTATATTATATGTCTTATTAATATAGTCTTCTTTAATTTCATCGGCTAATTCAAAAGCCAACAGCATTATAGCTTACATTGTCCTTGTATATAATACCATTAAAATGTCTAAAGTCTACCCCGAAATCTTTTTATATTATCTAGTTTTTAAATCACTATCGAAAGAATAAAGGATGTGGATTATTAGAACCAAAAGGTCCCATTTTTTTCCATAAAATCAAAAGCTTTTTTTCTCCTAAAGTCTTTCACAGATAATTCAAAATCGAAACTCTTTTCATAATCTTTTTTTAGCCTTATTGTCTTCTTCTTTTAACCTAGGTATAGTTCTTATAAAAGTATTCCCTAAGCTCATTTAATTTTTTTCTTTGTGTACAACAAAACCTGCTGCTAAATCATGTCCACCATATCTTTCTAGAAGATGTTTTTACATTCGATAAAAGATTGAATATACTTATATTTCCAACACTTCTACAAGAAGCCTTTCCATAATCTCCATCTATGGCAACCAATATAACTGGTACATTGAACTTTATAGTCAATCTTGATGATACTACCCCAATAACTCCAGGGTGCCATTTAGCTGATGAAAGAAAAGATAACTGAAAGTTTATCAAGTGGTAACTTTAAGTTCTTAATCTTTCTCATTGCATCATCATAGATATGTTTTTTTCCAAAGTTCTTCTTTGTCTGTTTTTGTTCCTTCATCTCTTCGATTATATTATAAAGATCAAATTCATCTTCCTTTAAAAAGAAGTCTGCTCCCATTCTTGAGATTCCAACTCTTCCTAAAGAATTTATCAAAGGTGAAATATAGTAACTAACATCTGTTGTAGTTAAAGTCTTTTTATTTAATCTTAAGTAATTAAGTAAATAAGAAAGCCCTTTCACCTTAGTATTCTTTATAATCTTTAGACCTTTTTTTATAATCAGTCTATTTTCATCTATCATAGGCACAACATCTGCTATAGTTCCTATCATAACTATATCCAAATATTTATAGATAATTTCCATGTCTAAGCCTAAACTCATACACAGCCCTTGTGCCAATTTAAATGCTACTCCCGCCCCAGAAAGATATTGAAATTTATAGGTTTTACTCAATTTTTGGATTTAAATACAATATCTCATCATCAAACTTTTTCTTTCACTGTTTTTATGATGGTCTGTGACTATCACTTCCATACCTAGACTTTTTGCATATCTCACATCTTCTATAGTATTATAGCCCTGTATCTACTGTTATAACTAACTTTCCTTGTCTTTTTATGAAAGTAGTCTATACTCTTTTTAGATACTCCATAGTCTGTTTCATTTCTACTAGGAATATAATAGTTTGTGTCTATGCCTATCTCATTAAAAAAATCTAGTTAAAAAAAGCTGTTCCACTTATACCATCTACATCATAATCTCCATAGATAAATATTTTTTTCTTTATTTTTCTCTTGCTAAGATTATTCTGTTTACTATTTTTTTCCATATTCTCAAAATCAAAAAGGATTTTTTTGAAGTCCTTGTATTCAGGATTCATAAATTTCTCTATTTGATGTTGACTTTCCTGCCCTCTCTTCTCTAAGAGATCCTTGATTAACTCTTCTGTACTTTTTCTCATCTAGCATACTACCACTAAAGCTTTCAAGTCATTTTAAAAGTTTAGTGATTTTTCATAGCATTTTTCCATTGAGTTATCAAGTTTTACTCTTATTTCAGGTGTAAATCTTATGTCTACTTCTTCTGCAACTCTCTTTCTTAGAAAAACCTTTTTATTTCATTTTAAGGCTTCTAAAAATTTCTTCATGATCATATTGTTTTTCTTCATCATTTTAAAAGGTGGTAAAATACTAAAATATGTATCAGCAAACTTTAAATCTTCTGTAACATTCACTTCTGTAACTGAGACTAAACCTTTTATCTTAGGATTTTTTTACTTCTTCAAGAAGAACTTTTAGAGATTACTCTCATCATTTCTTTTTCCTATTCCTTCAAGTCTTTGTTTCTTCATCTAAATCACCTCTCTTATTTCAGTGTTCTCTTTATTTCTACCATTTCAAACGCTTCAACTACATCTCCCTCTTTAATATCATTGAAGTTTTCTACTCCAAGTCCACATTCTTGACCTGCAACAACTTCTTTAGCATCATCTTTGAAATCTCTTTAATGAAGCTAATTTTCCTTCATATATAACTACGTTATCTCTAAGTATTCTGATGTTTGAATCATTTTTTTAACTTTTTCCATCTATAACGACACAACCAGCAACATTTCCGACTTTAGAAACTTTAAATACCTTTTTAATTTCTATTCTTCCTTGGTATTCTTCTTTAAATTCTGGATCTAACATTCCTGCAAGTGCCTTTTCTATATCTTCTATAATGTGGTAAATTATACCAGAAGTTCTAATTTCTACCTTATTAGTTTCAGCTTCTTTTAAAGCTTTAGTTGTAGGGTCTTACATTAAATCCTATTATGATTGCTCCTGCTGCTTCTGCAAGTTTTTATATCACTTTCAGTTATAGCTCCAGAAGCTGCTTGGATAATATTTACTGCAACTTCATCATTAGATAATTTTTAATAATGAATCTCTTAAAGCATCAACAGAACCTTTAGAATCTGCTCTTAAAATAAGATTTAATTCTTTTAGATCTTCATGTTTTAATTGGTCAGATAAACTTTCTAGAGATATAGTTTTCTTAGTAGTTTCTTGAATTTTTCTTTCTTTTCTAACTTCTTCAACTATTCTCTTAGCATGTTGTTCATTTTGAATAACATACATAGTATCTCCAGCATCTGGTACATTATTAAATCCAATTACTTCCACAGGTTGTGATACTATTGCTGTGTTTACTCTTTCTCCCTTATCGTTTAAAAGAGCTTTTACCTTACCTTGAACTTCACCAGCAACTATAACGTCACCAATTTTTAATGTTCCTTCTTGAACAAGTATATCTGCTATTGGTCCTATCTTAGGATCTAGTCTTGATTCTAAAACTACTCCTTTAGCTCTCTTTTTAACATTTCCTTTTAATTCAAGGATTTCTGATGTTATAAGGATAGTGTCTAAAAGACCATCAAGGTTGATTTTTTTCTTTGCTGAAACTTCAACAAACTCAACATCTCCACCCCATTCAACAGAAACTATTCCATGTTCCATAAGCTCTTGTTTAACTTTCATAGGGATTTGCTTCAGGTTTATCTATCTTGTTTACTGCAACAATTATAGGTACTTTTGCAACCTTAGCATGCGATATTGCTTCAACTGTTTGAGGCATTACACCATCGTCTGCTGCAACAACTAGTATAGCTATGTCTGTTACTTGTGCTCCTCTTGCTCTCATATCTGTGAAAGCTTCGTGTCCAGGAGTATCTATGAAAGTTATTCTTTTTCCATCTTTTACAACTTGGTAAGCTCCAATTTTTTGAGTTATTCCTCCAGCTTCTCCTTCTACAACATTTGTAGTTCTGATAGCATCAAGAAGAGAAGTTTTACCATGGTCAACGTGTCCCATTATTGTTATAACAGGTGGTCTTTCTTTTAAATCTGCTTCTCTGTCTTCTATTTCTAAGGCAAATTTTTCTCCGAAATCTAATTCTACTTCTTGTTCTTCTTCAACTAGAGCATCATATTCTCCAGCTAATTCTTCTGCCATTTCTAAAGTGATAGGGCTATTTATAGTAAGCATTTGTCCTTTTTAAAAAAATAACTTTTTTTAATGATTTCTCCACTATTTACCCCTAATTTTTTTCAGCAAAATCACCAAGTGTTAATTCCCCTCTAAACTTAATGATTTTTTTATTCCATCTTCTTCAACTACATCTGGAGTTGCTTTCAACAGTCTTTAAAACAAAGTCTGTTCTTCTACCTTTTTTTCTTTTTTTACTCTTGTTCTTTATGGCTATTTACCATCTTCATCAAAAAGTAATGTTATTGTTTTTCTTTGTTTTTTTGTTGAATTTTTAGGCTTTTTTTATTATTCTTTTTGCCCTTCTTCAACTTCATCTTCTTCGTCTATTATTTTTTTCTAATTGGTTTTTCTTCTTTTTTTCTCTTTATACATCTTTACTGGTTCCACTGTTTCTACTTTTAACATATTCATTTTTTTGCAAAATAATCATCAATTTTTTTAACTTGATCTTCATCTAAATTAGATAGGTGAGATGTTACGCTTACGCCTATGTCTTTTTTTAGTATTTCTAAGAATTCTTTATTCTTAAGCTCGTATTTTTTTAGCTAATTCATGAACTCTAACTTTCATTTTATCACCCTCCTTAATCTTCTATCAATCCTCTTGCCATCTTCTTTATCTTTTTATTCCAATGACAGTTATTTCTTCTTTATTAAATATTTTTCCTAATTCTTCCATAGTTCCTGCTGTAACATATGGTATTTTTTTAACTCATTTATTCTTCTCAATATCTTTTTCCTCATTCTTTTTAGAAATATCCTGTGCTAGAACTATAAAGTGTACATGCTCGATATTTTTCAAAAAAAGTAAGTTTATTCCAAAAACCAATTCTCCTGAATTTTTTTCATTGAATTTAAGATATTTAAATAATTTTTTTATTAGCTTTATTTATAATGCTCAGCATAGCCATTAAATCTTGGCTATCTAACTTTACTTTATTATGTTTAGCCAGTCTTCCTAAACAAGTTAAAGACTTGCAAACATACACTGCTCTTGTTTGTTTCTTTTGTTCCTTATCGAACTCATAGAATCCTTCTTTGACTTTTTGCCAATCTAAATAATTTTTGATTTATCTTTCTTAGCTCTACAAAGTACACAAGTTCTTTCTGGAATATGAGTATTACTCATCATCTTCTTCCTTTTCTAGAACTTTGATATCAACTCTTGTTCCTGTCAATCTAGCAGCAAGTCTTGCATTTTGTCCATTCTTTCCTATAGCTAATGATAGTTGAGATGGTTCTACTAGAACTTTTGCTGTTCCATCTTCTAAGATTTCAACACTTGAAACAACTGCTGGACTAAGTACAGCTGAAACAAATTGTTCCATTGATTCTTTCCATTCAACTATGTCTATTCTTTCACCATTTAATTCATCAACTATATTTTTTATTCTTGTACCCCTTTTTGTCCTATACAAGCTCCTACAGTATCGATATTTGGCACTTGAGAATATACTGCAACCTTAGCTCTTGATCCTGCTTCTCTAGCTACAGATTTTTATTTCTATAATACCTGCTGATATTTCAGGTATTTCGATTTCAAACAATTTCTTTAAAAGTCCCTTCGTTCTTTCTTGAGATTAATATTTTTAGGGAATTTATTTGTCTTTTTCAACATTGTATACAAATACTTTTTATTCTTTCCCCTACTCTATAGATATCAGAATAAGATTGTTCTGCTGGAGGTAGTATCAATTCTATTCCATCAATTTCAATAAAAATATTCTTTTTATTATCAATTCTTCTTATTATACCACTAACTATATCATTTTCTCTTTCTTTGAACTTTTCATAGATATGTTCTCTCTCAGCTTCTCTGACCTTTTTTGGATAACTATTTGTTTTTCCATTTTTGGACAGCATTTCTTCTAAAATTATCACAGCTTACTTCAAATTTTTAGAACATCTCCAATTTTTACTCTTTTCTTGATTTCTTTAGCATCTTCTAGTGAAATTTCTTCATTTGGATCTAAAAGGTCATCAGCATCAACAACAGTTTTGCTAGCTAGAACTTTTATTTCTCCACTCTCTCTATCCACTATAACTTCCACATTTTCATCTTCACCATAATTTTTTTGTATGCTGCTAAAAGTGCTAATTCTATAGCTTCCAGCACACTTTCTTTGCTAATTCCTTTTTTTCTTTTTCAAGCTCATCTAATGCTTCTAAGAAAAATTTTTAGAATCCTTAGCCTTCATAGTTATTCTCGACCTCCATTATTATTTTTAAAAATCATTAAATTCAAATAAGATATTAGCTTTTTCTTATTTCTTTAAATTCTATTTCTACTTCTTTTTTTATCTATTAAAAAAATACTATATTATCGCCTTTTTACTTCCTTAATAACTGCTTTAAATTGCTTTTTATCATTTTAATTTATGCTTTTAAATGTAAAGTTATTTTTTTCTCCAGTAAATCTAATATAATCTTCTAATTTTCTTTCAATGCTCTTTCTAGACCAGGTGAAGATACTTCAAGGAAAAAAATTTATGTTCTATTAGCTCTTCAACTCTGTCTTCTATCTTAGAACTTAGTTTGCTACAATCCTCTATGCTCAATTCTCCATTTAAATTTTCAATGAAAAACTCTAACATACCAATAACCTCCATCTTGTAAGTACTCAACATCTACAAGAGATAAGTTCATTTCTTCTACAAAAAGGATTAACAATTTTTAGTAATTTTTTTCTATAATTTGACTATTATCTTCCATCATAACTTCTGCTACTAAAAAAATGTATTAAAAATTTATTTAATACACTAGAATATTACTACTTCAACGAGTATATTTTTCAATACTTTGTATCTACTCATAGTTCCTTGTACTCTCCATAGTCGTAAATTCCCAACTAGCCATCGGTACATATAGATATTTTTAACTTACTATTTGTAGCTTTCTCCTTTTTCTTTTTTTATTTTTAAAAATATCTATGCTATTACTTTATATATTTTTGCTTTTTTTCAAGATTTATACTTGCATTGTAATCTCTATCTATTTCTATACCACAATTACAACACTTATAAATCCTATCATTAAGTTTTAAATCTTTTTTTAATTTCTCCACAACAAGAACAAGTTTTTACTGCTTGGATAGAATGTATCTACTAACCTTAACTCAATATTTCTTTCCTTACATTTAGTTATAAGTTTTAGTTCTTATCGCATAGAAATTCTGTTCTTGTATAGCTTTTTGAGAGATGTTTATTCTTCATCATATTAGATACTTTTTAAATCTTCAATAGTAATGTATTTTTAACTTGGCTCTTGTTATTTCATCTACTATTTTATTATTATAATCATCTCTAATACAATTTAGTCTATAAAATAATTTTTTTGTACTTTCAACTTTTTCTTATTAAAAATTCTTACATTCTTTTTAATTTTTATTTTTTTAGATTTAGAATATTCTACACTTCTTGACATCTTTCTTTGTTCTCTCTTAAGTTTCTTTTTCAACTTTTTAACTTTTTCTAGTTTTTATTTATATTTTTTTAAATACCTTGCCGTTAGAACATATAGCTGTATCTTTTTATACCTAAATCTACTCCTAATCCTTCACTACTTGTATTAGTTGCTTTTTACAGTATCTTCAACTTCCATAATAAGTGATAGAAAATATCTATCAGCTATTTTTAGTTATAGTTCCACTTTTTAATAATCGCATTTTTTTAGGTATATATCCATATTCTTTTACTCTTACAAATTTCAATGTAGGTATTTTTTTATTTTTATGCCTATAAAACTCAAAAATCAGTTTTTATTATTCTTAACAAAAATATGCACCCAAGTCATTTTTTTGCTTTTTTTCTTAAAAACAGGAAAAAGCACTTAAACCCTTAAAAAAATTTTTTTAAAAGCCTTTTCTCCATAAATCATAGCTTGTTTTTACTGATTTAGAAGATACATCTTTTATCCATTTTTTTATCAGGATTATTAGGTAGATAGACATTGTTGATATATTTAGAAAAAAATCATTAGCACTTACAAATTTATTACCTAGTTCATATTGTTCTTGGTTGTATTTAATATACTCGTTATATATAAATCTTTCAGTACCAATAGTCTGACATACTTGTATCTTCTGTGCTACTGTTAGTTTTAATTCTATCTTTAGCGCTCTATACATCTTTATCTTCCTTTATTTGCTTTTTTTATATTTTTCTAAGTCCATATATGCGATGAGAAAATATATGTATATTAGTTTATATATCTTTTTTTCATATAAATATATTAATGTATATCTAAATACTTATCAATATATTTTTTTATTAACTGTTTTTTTATCTCCTTTTTCTACAAAAATAAGGAGTGGTCTTTCTCCACTCCTTAGTAGCTTCTTACTTGTTAACTTATTATATCATATTTATTCTTATAAAAGCAATTTTTATTTTTACAATTTTATCACTATTTTTTTGTTTGTAAATAAGAGTTCCTATATATGCAGTTAAAGGGAACAGAAATTAAGATTCCTATACTTCCACAAACAGATCTCATAATCTCCACTGCTATATCTTGGAAATTTAAAAAGTCTAGCCATTGGATATTCTCCTGCTTGTGCATATACAAGAAGTAAAGTAAATACTGAGCTTGCAATGTAGGCTAAAGATTAAAGTATTAATCATAGTTCCTATTATATCAGTACCTATATTTATAACAGACTTTAAACATAGATTTTTTTGTGACATATTTGGATCTGTTTCATGCAATTCATTTATAGATGAAGCTATAGATACTGCCACGTCCATTACAGCTCCCAAACTTCCTATTATTACTCCTGCTGGTATTACTTCTTTTAGATTTATATTCTTTAAAATACTTGCTGAAGCTAAAAGCTCAGGATCTAAGTAACCATTAAGACGCATTCTATATGTAAATATATATGAAAGTACTCCTGCTACTAATACTCCTCCTATAACTCCAAAAAGAGACACAAAAAACTTTTTATTCATACCCACAGTGTAATATATCGTCACTAAAGATGAGAATATAGCAGTTATAACAGCAAAAAGTATGGGACTATATCCATTGAAATACAGCTGGTATGAATACTTTTACGATAAAAGCCACAGTTACTATTAAGGCAAAAAGTGCTTTTAAACCATTTTTTCTTGCAATCACAAGAACAAGTGCTACAAAAATTATTCCCATAATATAGATTTCCATTCTCTTATCCACATCAGAGATATAGTACTGCATTTGCATTTCATCATTTCCATAGTCATCAAAAGTTTTGAAAACTACAACTCTATCTCCAACCTTAACATCTATATTATATTCTTTGGCTATATATATAGGAAAATCTATTTCTACAACTTCTCCCTTATTATCACCTTCTAAAAAGTTTTTACATTAAACTTTTTGTAATTTTGCTATCCCCTCTTCATCTGATTTTCTCTTCAGATACAAGTTCTATAATTTTTTTCCAGATAAATACTCTTCCTTAGTACCTTCTGCAAAGATTAAAAACTGAACTCAATAAAAAAATATTATAAGTACAAAAAAACTTTCTTTCATAAATTTCACCCTCTTATAAGCAATGACTGGGGTAAATTAAAAACAGTTCATTGCTAACTAGATTTCTTAACGATAAAAAAATTAACGTTTCGCTGTAAATTTCGACAAAACTTGCATTCAAAGTGCTTTCAAACACGCTCGACATTTACTCGGCTCATTCTTTTAATTTTTTATCTAAAAATCTAATCGTAGTCACTTATTTTTTTACTGATTTAATTTTTTCAACATTCTCATTTTTTTCTATTAATGAAAATAAAAAAATAGAGGGATAAATTTCTTATCCCCCTTATTAATAGTACTATTTTTCTGATACCTAATTTAGCTATTAAAGCTCTGTATCCTTCAAGATCTTTCTTAGTTAGGTAAGCAAGTAATCTTTTTCTTTGCCCAACCATTTTAAGTAATCCTAATCTTGAGTGAAAATCTTTCTTGTGCACTCTTAAGTGTTCTGTTAAGTGATTAATTTTTTCAGTAAGTAGAGCTATTTGAACCTCAGTAGATCCAGTATCTGCTTCTGATTTTCCAAATTCTTTAATAATTTCTGCCTTTGTTCTCATTTCATTCCTCCTAATATTTAATATCTAAGCTAAGTAATACATAGGCTAGTTGTAAAACCGAGCTTAAATTACCTGACTATTCTAACAAAAAAATATTTAAATATGTCAATATTTTTAAATATGTTCGTTTTTTTCATTATGGCTTCAAATTCATCTCCCATAATAGTTTCTTTTTTTCAAGTAGTATTCTTGTAACTTCTTCTAATTTTATCTCTATTTTTCATTCAAAAATACTCTAATGCTTTTTGGATATCTTTCATTGATTATTCTTTCTTATTTCATCATCAACTTTCTTTTTCCTGTTTGTTCAGAATAATATTTTCTTTGGAACATATCTCCTTCTCTTGTTCCATCTAGTAAAATACTGGTCCAAATTTTTCACTCATACCTAAATCTTTGTTACCATTTGTTGAACCATTCATGTTGCAACTTGATAAATGTCACTACTTGCTCCAGTTAGTATATATCTTTACCAAAAAAATAATTTCTTCTGCTGCTCTTCCACCAAAGAATATAGCAATTTCATCCATAAAATATTTTCTTAGAGTGACACTAATTTTTTGTTCTGCTGGTAAAGTGATAAAGTATATCCTCCTGCTTGTCCTCTTGGAATCATAGTTATTTTATGAACTTTATCTTCTCCACCTACAACAAAGTTTACAATAGCATGTCCTGACTTCATGATAAGCCACTATCTTTTCTATCAGTATCTGAAACAACTCTTTGATCTCTTTTTTCAGGTCCCATTTGAACTTTTTTCAGATAGCTTCTTCTAAGTCAGCCATAGTTATCTCAGTTCTTCCTGCTCTTGCTGCTAAGATAGCTCCTTCATTTTAGAATATTAGCCAAGTCAGCTCCAGCCATTCCAGCTGTTTTTCTTTGCAATAATTTTAAAAGTCAACATCTGGAGCAAAACTTTTTTTATTTTTTTAGCATGAACTTTTTAATATTTCTTCTCTACCCTTTTACATCAGGCATATCAACAACAACCTGTCTATCAAATCTTCCAGGTCTTTTTTAAAGCCTTATCTAATACATCTGCTCTGTTTGTTGCTGCTAAAACTATTATAGTTTCATCAGTACCAAACCCATCCATTTCAACAAGAAGTTGGTTTTAGAGTTTGTTCTCTTTCATCATTTCCTCCACCTTGTCCAGTACCTCTTTTTTTCTACCAACAGCATCTATTTCATCTATAAATACTATACAAGGTGCATTTTTTCTAGCTTTTCCAAATAAGTCTCTAACTCTTGAAGCTCCAACTCCGACGAACATTTCTACGAACTCAGATCCAGACATACTAAAGAATGGAACTTTAGCTTCTCCGGCTACTGCCTTTGCAAGTAAAGTTTTTACCTGTTCCTGGTTCTCCCTAAAAGAAGAACTCCTTTAGGAATTTCTTTGCTCCAATTTTTCTTAAATTTTTTTCAGGTTCTTTTTAAGAAATCTACAACTTCTTTTTAATTCTTGTTTTGCTTCATCAATACCTGCAACATCAGCAAAAGTTACATCAGAAATATTTTCTCCATTTTCTTTTGCCTTTGATTTACCCATATTGAATATTTGTGGTCCTCCACCACTACCACTACCTTTACCCATTCTATTCATCATGAATACTAGTAGTCCTATCATTATCACATAAGGTAAAAGTGAAAGAACTATACTAAGCAATAATGATGGTTGAGGTGGCTCAGTAGATTGTATAAGAGCTCCATTTTCTTTGATAACAGCCACTAAGTTACTATCTTCACCTAGTCTATTTGTTATAAGTCTAGCTTTAAGCCCTTGAACTCCAGTTTTATTATCAAAACCTAATTTTGATTTTAGGCTATTATTTGATTTATTATCAAGGTATTTTACTTCATTTGCCTTGTAACCATATACATAGCCATCTTTTTTTCTTCAACTACACCTATCTTTTTTTACTTTCAATATTTTTTTATAAAATCTGAATAAGATATATCAACATAATCTTGAGTTTTACTTTCTTCCATTATTTTTTTGGAGCAACAGCAAAAAGAGTTATAATAAAGACTAACATTAATAAACCTTTTTAAATTAAAGTTTACTCTTACAGCCTTTTCCAACTACTCTTTTTCTTTCTTCTTCTCTTCTGTTATATCTTTTTTTCTTCCTTTTTATCTTCTTCTTGTTTATTTTTCTTGTTTTTCTTCTTCTTTTTCAGAATTTTTCTTCAGGTTTTTGGTTCTTCCTGTTTTGGCTCTTCTTCCTTTTTTTATCTTCTTTCTTCTCTTCTTCTTGCTTTACTTCTTCATTTATTTTTTTCTTCTTCATTTATTTTTTATTTTTCTTGATTTTTCAGGAATTTGTGAGTCATTTTTTTAAATCTTCATCTTCAAACTGATTATCTTTCATTCATTACCTCCTCCACTGTGATTAAAACTTGTCTAAGTTCACTTGTATTTTTGTTTTTCTTTAGGAATATAGGCTTTTTTTATCCCATATATCCAAAATATATTATTCTTATATAGAAATATAGGAATTCTATCCCTTACATCTCTAGGAACTTTCTGATTTAATTAAAACTTCTTTTTAGTTTTTTTAGAATGATTCTCATCTAAAAAAATTCTATCTCCTTCCTTTCTATACCTAATCTCTATTATATCATTATTCATAGCATATAGTAAGTACTGATTTTTTTATACTTTGTTTTCTCTTTATTTTTCAACGAATTCTACCTTTATTTTTATACTTATCGAAAATAAGTTTCACTTGGAATTTTTTTAATTGAAGAATTTCATTTAAACAAGAAACAGTTTCTTCTTCCTTTTTTTCTATATATAAATGATGATAGTCTTTTTACAATTCTAAAATTTAAGTCCAAATCTATTTTTTTGTACCATCACTTTTTTTATTAGACTGTTTATCTCATCTATTTTGTTTCTATTTATTTTTTTATATTTTTTTATTCAAAAAAATGAACTAGCAAATTTTTTTCTTTCAAAAAGAGATAAAGTCTTTATTTTTTTCTAAAGTTAATCTATTTTCTTCATCTACATATTCATCTAAATCTAAAAAAATTTTTTTGTTATTTTTCTCTTATTTCTTCAATTAAAGAAAAAAAGTTTATCTTTAAATTTGATGTTATATCTTTTTTTCAATAAAAAGGAATTAAATCCAACCTTATACTATTTCTAGTAAATTCATTTTCAAAGTTCGTCTTGTCTATTTTTATATTGAATTTCATTTTTTTATTCAAGTATTCAAGTATATCTTTTTTTATATTTCTGAAATAGGTCTTATAATATTGTTATACTTTAACTTAATCCCCTCTAAGCCTTGTAAAGATGTTCCTCTTACTAATCTAAATAGAAAAAGTCTCTATTTGGTCATCTTTATTGTGAGCTGTTGCTATCTTATTAGCTCCAACTTTATTATATATTTCAGAAAAAAAAATTATATCTTTCTTCTCTACCAACCTCTTCAAGAGTTTTTCCTGTTTTTCTTAGCAATTTCTTTGACTGGAATTCTTTTTTTACAAAAAAATTTCTAAGTTATTTCTCTTAGCATAGTCATAAGAAAAAAACTTTTCATCTGCATCTGCATCTTCCCCTCTTAAAAGATGATTTATATGCACTAGATAAATTTTAAATTTAAAAAAATCTTGTAATTTCTTTAACATTTTCCACTAAAAAAACAGAGTCAGGTCCTCCTGAAAAACCTACTACTATAGTATCGTTATTTTTCAATTAGATTATATTCTTCATTAAGTTTTAATATTTCTCTAAATAATTCCATAGCCCCTCTTTCTATTCTATTGATTTTTCAAAAAAAATAAGTATTTTATATATGTAATAAAAACAGTTCATTGCATACTAAATTTCTTAACGATAACAAATTAATCGATGTCGCTGTAATTTCAGCAACTTGCTGACAAGTCAGCTTCAAACACGCTGAGAATTACTCAGCTCACTTGCTTTAATTTTTTTATCTAAAAATTTAGAATAGCAGATTCACTTGTTTTTTTACTAATATATCAAATATATGAGTTATTTATTATTTTTTTGAAAATCTAAGTGTTCTTTATAAGTTTTACTAAAGAAAGTGTGCTCCTCCACCCTTTTGTAACAAAGAATAAAAAAATTCAGTATCAGCTGGGATTATAAGCTGCATCTACAGAGCTTACAGTTGGGTTACAGATAGGTCCAGGTGGTAAGCCTTTATTTTCTATATGTGTTATATGGAGATTGCACTTCTAAATCCTTTATAATATATTCTTTTTCTTTTTCATAATTAAATACAAAGTTTACAGTTGAGTCTGCTGATAAAGTCATATTCTTAGCTATTCTATTATAGAAAACTGAAGCCATTAGAGGTTTTTTCACTATCTAAGGCTGCTTCTCTTTCAAGTATAGAAGCCATTATTAATTTTTTTGATAAAATTCTTCTTTATCAGTATATTTTTTTCAACTGGGGAATCTCTTTAAAAATTCCTTTAAAAAAATATTCAGTACTGCTTTTTTTCATCATAAGATTCTGGTATAAAATATGTTTCAGGATATAAAGTATCCTTCAAAATTTCCCATCAGGAGTTGGATAAAGGGAAGTCTATTTCTTTAAATGCTTTAATATAGTTTTTCTCTAGTTCCCTTTCCATTGGCAACTAATTTATCTATAACATTTTTTTACTGTACTTCCTTCTATAATGGTAAACTTTAAATACCTTAGATTTTACCACTTTCAAGCATAGATATAAGCTCTACTATATTGTATTTTTCCTCTTAATTCATAGCTACCTGCCTTTATATTTCTACCACTGTTTCTAAACTTTAAATAAAGTTTAAAAAAATGGATTATTAGACACAGGTAAAGTTGATAAAGATTCCTTTAATGGTTTATCCTTATCTATTTCTAAAACTAAATTATATTTATCTTTTTTTGCTAAGTTGGTAAGCAGTTGTACCTGCTAAAATTATAATTACTATTGATACTATAGCTAGTAATTTTTTTCATTTAAGCCTCCTACTTCTTAGAGTATTTTTTTCTTTTAATTCAGTTTCTTCATCTAAATTATTTCTTAGATTTTTGCTTTTTTTCTATCAATGGTTTTTTTACCTTTTCTAATTTCATGCAAAAGCTTCAACTATTATTTCAGCTTCTTTAAATGCAACTGAAACGAAAAGAAAAGGCATCATAAACTTCTGCATTTTTTTATAAGCTTTGTTTTTACCTTTAGCTTTTTTTAACTATGAAATCAACTAATTTTTTTGGAGTCATTCCATCTTTTTCTACCCATAGCAATGAAAAGTCTTGTTTTACCTGTATCTTCCATCTTAACTGGAGATATTTCATTGTAATTACTTTCATCTAAAAACATCACTATATGTTAGTTTTTAATAAAGAGGCAACTATATTTTCTGCTTCTTCCATATTTAATAAATCTTTAGCTAATTTTTTTAAATTTATCATAGTCATTATCTATTAAAATTTGCCCTATATCATCTATTATTCTAAACTTTTTAGCTTGAATAACATCTTTTACATCAGGTAAACTTTCTTTTCTAATTTCTTTTTTTAACAGCCTTTTTGTATTTGTAAAAAGTCTTCTATATTCTTGAGGAGTTATAAAAAGTTATAGCAGTACCTTCTTTTCCAGCACGACCTGTTCTTCCTATTCTATGAACATAGCTTTCAACTTCTTGAGGTACAGCATAGTTTATAACATGGCTTAGATCATTTATATCTATTCCTCTAGCAGCAACATCAGTTGCAACAAGAATATTTATTTTTCTTAGTTTTTAAATCTTTTTAAAGTTACTTCTCTGTAATTTTTGTCCTATATCTCCATGTAGACCTTCAGCATCATAACCTCTATCATTTAATCTTCCTACTATTTCATTTACATCTGTTTTTAGTTCTACAGAAAATTATTCCATAGAATTCCTTTGTTAAGTCTATTATTCTACATAGAGCTTCAAATTTATCTCTTTCATTAACTTCAAAAATATATTTGTTCTGTTAAGTCTGTTGTTAATTCTCTACTCTTTACTGCTAACACTTCATATTCTTTCATATGAGTTTTTTTGCAATTTTCATTATTTCTGGTGGCATAGTTGCAGAGAAAAATAACATTCTCTTATCATCATTTGTAAATGTTAAGATCTTTTCAATATCTTCAATAAATCCCATATTAAGCATTTCATCTGCTTCATCTAAAACGAAAATACTTTTAATGAGTTTAGCTTTTAATAGCTTTTCTTTCAATTAAATCTATAACTCTTCCTGGAGTTCCAACAACAACATCTACTCCAGTTTTTTTATAAGTTTTTCTTTGTATGTCTATAGATTGTCCACCATAAACAGGGATTACCTTCATTTTTTTACTTGTACTTAAACTATTCATTTCCTCAGCTACTTGTAAAGCTAATTCTCTTGTTGGAGTTAAAACTATTGCTTGTATGATGATCTGAAGTTTCAAAGTTTTCTATTATAGGTAAAGAAAAAAAGCAGCAGTTTTACCTGTTCCAGTCTGTGCTTGTCCTATTATGTCTTTATCATTTTTTTAACAGTGCTGGTATTGTTAATCTTTGTATAGGTGTAGGAGATTCATATCCCTTTTTTGATAATACCTTTAATACCTTTTCACCAAGCCCTAATTCCCTAAATTCTTTTAATTTTTCTAATTGTTCCATTATTCACTTCCTTTTTATTAATTCTTTTAATTATATCACATAATAGAGAAATAACATATATATTTTTGCTCAAAAACAAAAAAAGAGAGAAACACTAGTTTCTCTCTTGTTATGAGCTTGGCAAATCCATACTCTCCCAGGCCGCTTCCAGCCAAGTACCATCAGCGTATATGGGCTTAACTTCTAGGTTCGGAATGTAACTAGGTGTACCCCCATAGCTATACTCACCAAGCATATATATTGTATCACATAAATTTATTATGCGCAAGTCTGAACACTTGAAACTATATAGTAAAAACAAACTTAGATTAAAACTTCGATAATTAGTATTGGTCAGCTAAATGCATTGCTGCACTTACACCCCCAACCTATCAACCTCCTAGGCTCGAAGGTATCTTAAAGAATACTTATCTTGAAGTTAGTTTCCCGCTTAGATGCTTTCAGCGGTTATCTATTCCAAACGTGACTACCCAGCTGTGCCACTGGCGTGACAACTGGTACATCAGAGGTTTGTCCATCCCGGTCCTCTCGTACTAAGGACAGGTCTTCTCAATATTCTAACGCCTACAGTGGATAGGGACCGAACTGTCTCACGACGTTCTGAACCCAGCTCACGTACCGCTTTAATGGGCGAACAGCCCAACCCTTGGGACCTTCTCCAGCCCCAGGATGCGATGAGCCGACATCGAGGTGCCAAACCCTACCGTCGATATGGACTCTCGGGTAGGATCAGCCTGTTATCCCCAGGGTAGCTTTTATCCGTTGAGCGACGACCCTTCCATTCGGAATCGCCGGATCACTATGTCCTGCTTTTCGCATCTGCTCGACCCGTCAGTCTTGCAGTCAAGCTCTCTTATGCCATTGCACTCTATGGTTGATTTCCATCCAACCTGAGAGAACCTTTGAACGCCTCCGTTACTCTTTTCGGAGGCGACCGCCCCAGTCAAACTGCCCACCTAGCACTGTCTCCGTGGCTACAAAACCACAGATTAGAATTTCAGCATTGAATGGTTGGTATTCCACCGATGACTCCGATACAGCTAGCGCCATATCATCTCAGTCTCCCAACTATCCTATACATGCAATGCCAAAACCCAATACCAAGCTACAGTAAAGCTCCATGGGGTCTTTCCGTCCTACTGTAGGTAACCGGTATCTTCACCGGTAATACAATTTCACCAGGCCTCCCGTCAAGACAGCGCTCAAATCATTACACCATTCGTGCAGGTCGGAACTTACCCGACAAGGAATTTCGCTACCTTAGGACCGTTATAGTTACGGCCGCCGTTCACTGGGGCTTCAATTCGAGCTCTCACTCCTCCTCTTAACCTTCCAGCACTGGGCAGGTGTCAGCCCATATACATCGCCTTCCAGCTTAGCATAGACCTGTGTTTTTTTGTTAAACAGTTGCTTGAGCCTCTTCACTGCGACCCTCGAGCGCTTTGTATCGCGTGGATACTGACCCTCAAGGGCTCCTCTTCTCCCGAAGTTACGAGGTTATTTTGCAGAGTTCCTTAACGAGAGTTAGCCTGTCCGCCTTAGATTTCTCATCCTGACCACCTGTGTCGGTTTGCAGTACGGGCAGTCAAATATTAACGTTAGAAGCTTTTTCTTGGCAGCGTGGGATTTGCGCATTCATCTTACGACTGTATATCATACCTCAGATATAACTCAATGGATTTTTCCTATCAAGTCATCCTACATACTTCTACGGACACTTCCGTTCGTCCGCGCGCATACCCTTCTGCGTCCCTCCATCACAATATATGACTGGCACAGAAATATTAATCTGTTTTTCCATTCGCCTACGCATTATAGCCTGGGCTTAGGGTCCCGGCTTACTCAGGGAAGACAAGCTTTACCCTGAAAACCTTGGTCTTCCGGCGAGGGGATTCTCGCCCCCTTTCTCGCTACTTATTCCTGCATTCTCACTTCTGATACCTCCAGAGTCGGTTACCCTTCTCCTTCAACGGCCTACAGAACGCTCTCCTACCAATCCTTACGGATTCCACAGCTTCGGTTTATAACTTAGCCCCGTTACATTGTCGGCGCAGAGACTCTCGACTAGTGAGCTATTACGCACTCTTTAAAGGTATGGCTGCTTCTAAGCCAACCTCCTAGTTGTTTGTGAATCTCCACCTCCTTTCCCACTTAGTTATAATTAGGGACCTTAGCTGGTGGTCTGGGTTGTTTCCCTTTCGACAATGGAAGTTAACTCCCATAGTCTCACTCCTGAGCTATAAATTATGGTATTCGGAGTTTGATTGATTTCAGTAAGCAATACGCCCCCTAGATCATTCAGTGCTCTACCCCCATAATTGAACACTCAAGGCTGTACCTAGATACATTTCGGAGAGAACGAGCTATCTCCTGGTTCGATTGGCTTTTTCACCCCTAAACCTACCTCATCCCCCAACTTTTTCAACGGCGGTGGGTTAGGGACCTCCACTGTGTCTTACCACAGCTTCATCCTGGACAGGTTTAGATCACCAGGTTTCGCGTCTACGCCAAACGACTAAATCGCCCTATTAAGACTTGGTTTCCCTTCGGCTCCGTTATACTTAACCTCGCCGTTTAACGTAACTCGCAGGATCATTCTCCAAAAGGCACGCCATCACCATTACTGGCTCTGACCGCTTGTAAGCACACAATTTCAGGTTCTATTTCACTCCCTCCAGGGGTTCTTTTTCACCTTTCCCTCACGGTACTATGCGCTATCGGTTAGTAAGAGTATTTAGCCTTATGAGATATGGTCCTCACAGATTCACACAGAATTCCTCGTGTTCCATGTTACTTGGGAGCAGAGTTATATGTGTAAGGATTTACTTGTACAGGACTTTTCACCTTCTACGGTTCGCCTTTCCAGACAATTCCAATTCATCAATACACTATATTGAATATCTTACAGTTCTTCACTACTCTGTCCCTCAACCCCCTTAAATACAACGGCTGTATCCTTGACATATTTAAGGTTTAGGCTTGACCCATTTCGCTCGCCGCTACTTTGGGTATCGTTTTTACTTTCTTTTTCCTCGCGTTACTTAGATGTTTCAGTTCACGCGGTTCCCTCTTTCGTATTAAGACTCCATCTTAATAGATTGCTCCATTCGAAATCCTAGACTCTTACGTTCGATTGCAACTTATCTAGGGCTTATCGCAGCTTACCACGTCCTTCATCGGCTCTTACTACCTAGGCATCCTTTGTGTGCCCTTAATTATTTTAACCTATTTTTTTTTGACAGCTAACTCTAAGAAATTGTTAGAGTTAATTTTTGTTTTCTTGTTTGTTCTACTATATAGTTTCCAATGTTCAGAAGTAATCCCAACAGCATTGCGCTGAAGAACATTACCAATAGAATAGAGAAAGACATATTCTCCTTAGAAAGGAGGTGATCCATCCGCACGTTCCCGTACGGATACCTTGTTACGACTTCACCCCAATCGCTAATCACACCCTCGGAGCATCCCTCCTTGCGGTTAGGCCTGCTACTTCAGGTGCAACCAACTCTCGTGGTGTGACGGGCGGTGTGTACAAGACCCGAGAACGTATTCACCGCGACATTGCTGATTCGCGATTACTAGCGATTCCAACTTCATGTACTCGAGTTGCAGAGTACAATCCGAACTAAGAATAGTTTTTCTGAGATTAGCTCCACCTCGCGGCTTTTGCGACTCTCTGTACTACCCATTGTAGCACGTGTGTAGCCCAGCGTATAAGGGGCATGATGACTTGACGTCATCCCCACCTTCCTCCTGCTCATCGCAGGCAGTATCGCATGAGTCCCCAACTTAATGATGGTAACATACGAAAGGGGTTGCGCTCGTTGCGGGACTTAACCCAACATCTCACGACACGAGCTGACGACAGCCATGCACCACCTGTCTTTAGGTTTCCCCGAAAGGACACTGAAACATCTCTGTCTCATTCCTAAGATGTCAAACGCTGGTAAGGTTCCTCGCGTTGCGTCGAATTAAACCACATGCTCCACCGCTTGTGCGGGTCCCCGTCAATTCCTTTGAGTTTCATACTTGCGTACGTACTCCCCAGGCGGATTACTTATCGCGTTAGCTTGGGCGCTGAGGTTCGACCCCCAACACCTAGTAATCATCGTTTACGGCGTGGACTACCAGGGTATCTAATCCTGTTTGCTACCCACGCTTTCGCGCTTTAGCGTCAGTATCTGTCCAGTAAGCTGGCTTCCCCATCGGCATTCCTACAAATATCTACGAATTTCACCTCTACACTTGTAGTTCCGCTTACCTCTCCAGTACTCTAGTCATGCAGTTTCCAACGCAATACAGAGTTGAGCCCTGCATTTTCACATCAGACTTACATAACCACCTAGACGCGCTTTACGCCCAATAAATCCGGATAACGCTTGTGACATACGTATTACCGCGGCTGCTGGCACGTATTTAGCCGTCACTTCTTCTGTTGGTACCGTCATTTTTTTCTTCCCAACTGAAAGCACTTTACATTCCGAAAAACGTCATCGTGCACACAGAATTGCTGGATCAGACTTTTGGTCCATTGTCCAATATTCCCCACTGCTGCCTCCCGTAGGAGTAAGGGCCGTGTCTCAGTCCCCTTGTGGCCGTTCACCCTCTCAGGCCGGCTACCCATCATCGCCTTGGTGAGCCGTTACCTCTCCAACTAGCTAATGGGACGCAAAGCTCTCTCACAGCGCATATAGCTTTCATAATCTTAGGATGCCCTAAAATCATAATATCAGGTATTAGCATTCGTTTCCAAATGTTGTCCCTAACTGTGAGGCAAGTTCTTTACGCGTTACTCACCCGTCCGCCACCCAAACCGAAGTTCAAGTAGACTTGCATGTGTTAAGCATTCTGTCAGCGTTCATCCTGAGCCAGGATCAAACTCTTCGTTCAATCTTTTTAATAGCTCAATTTTGCTATTTTAATTTAACACCAAATTTATGGTTGCTTTTTGTCTTTTTCTCTATTCTGTTGCTAATGTCCTTGTCTCATTGACATCGACTATCTTAACATCTTTTTCAAACTTTGTCAACAAAAAAATTTAAATTTTTTTATTTTTTTATTTTTTTCTTTCATTTTTATATTCAAAAATTTTAAATTTTTATTTTTTTATTTCTTTTTCATTTTTGTATTCATTTTTAAAGGATTATTCTTTTTATATTTTATTAGTTATTTTTTAGACATTTAATACATAAAAGAAAAAGCTGTCATAAATCAATGATAAAAAAATCATCAATTTATAACAGCTATATCTTTTTATCTTTTTAAGATTTATTTATATGAGGATATTAGAATATAACTCTAAGTCCAAGTCCACCTCTAATATTGCTTCCTTTTTGTATCGTAACCAACATTAGCTGTTACTCCAATCCTTTTGGTTATCTACACCGATATTAAGGTCTGTTTTAACATTTCCTCTTCTATCTTCTTTTTCACCTCTGATATTGAACCAATCAGCAGATGTTCCTGCTACTCTAGCTTTTATTTTTTTAGGATTTGCTAATACTCCTAATTCATTTTCATAAGCTACAGTTACTGCTGCTTTTTAATGACTTAGGTCCAAAGAAAGCTCTATAAGATAATTCTGCTCCAATTTCAGGTTTTATAGAAATATAATCATTTGATTTAACTTCTAATTTTACTTCTCCTGATCTTTCTCTTATCTTAGACATTCTTCCATATTCTAATCTTAATGCTCCATAAGGTTTTTAATGCAAACCCTTCTGATAATCTAAATTCTTTACTTAATTCATTTTTACTCCAAGTCCATAAGAATAGTATCTAGATTTAGCATTAAATATTTCGCTTACAACCAAGAATCTTCTATGCATTTTGTTGTATCCTACAAATATATCTCCAGATATTGTCCAATTCAAGCTATTGTTATCATCGAATGGAACTGATTTAAATATTCCAAGTTTTTCCTTGTAACATTTCTTCTTTTTGATCTTCCCTATATCTTCGAAATTTATATCTATTATGAACTAAACCTGCATACCAACCTACTGTTTCCCCAAGTTTTACACTTTCATCTTCATGAACATATGCAACTCCTTGAGCATTGTATTTGTAATCTATAATACCAGCAGTGTCAGTTTTTATATTCTCCATTTGTTCCGAAAACTTTTAACTTTATTAGCATCTTTTGTTGGGTTAGACCATGCATTTCTTAAATAAGAGAATTCTCTGTTTAAGATATTTCCAGTTTCATAAATTCTTTGTTGTACATTAGCATATTGGTGTCCCATCATTTCATCATATGCTTGTGTTAAAAGAATTTCTTCGTTATTTCCAATACTATTTAATAGATTGAAAACACGTTTTTTCTCTAGAATCAAGAGCATTCATTCCATATCTTTGTTCTAATCCATCTGCAAAGTTCCAAGCATTATGTGATTTTTCTACAAATGCTGTATAAGGAAGTTTAGTCATAGCTACACCTTTGATTTGACCATAGTTATCCAAAACAGGTGTTGCCATCCAAGTTAATGAACCTGCTATAGATGTTAACTTAAAGTTTCTTCCTTGAATTTGTTGTAAGAAAGGAGCTATTACATCATCTTTTTACAAACCATTCTTTCTTATTTGTAAGTTCTGAATATTCAGTTCCCACTATCAATTGGCTGTTTAATAGGAGGTGTTGCTCCATTGATATCAATTGGTTTAGTTCTTCCCAATGTGTCTATATAGAATCCAACATCAGACATTCCTAAGTTTGAAGTTGCGTCTCCTATAATTTTTTTCAATTTTTTTCTACTTCACTATCAGAAACAGGTACTCCATTTCTAGTAAATATAGGTTTTCCATTTTGGATAGTTATACTTACTCCTTCATATGACTTATCTGTTCCAGCTGCTGCTACTAATTCTTGTCCAGTTGCATCAGATTTTTAATTTTGAGTTAACTATAGCTTCTAAAGCTGCAAGATCTGCTGCACTTATATCTTTGTAGCTAACACCATAAGTTCCTCTACCTCTTACATTTATTCTAAAGTTTCCATAGTTTTTAATAACTGCTGGTTGAGTTGGACTCTTACCTCTGATTACAACTCCATAACTTTCATTAGCATCTATATCGATGTTACCATAGTTTTTCTAAAGTTGAACCATTCATTACAGCAACTCCAACAAGTCCTGAAACATTATCATCAACTTTTATAGTTCCACCAACATCTTTTTTCCAGCATAGGCATCTGCAGTTCTTATATCCCCTTTATTTACAAATGTAGCACCTTCGTCAACATATACTCCTATCATACTTTGTATTTTATTTGTAGCTGTTGCTCTGCTTCCATCTAAGAATATCTTACCATTATTTTCAACTGTAGTTCCTACACCTTTTCCATACATACCTATAGATTTGTCACCATATATTCTTATTTCATTATTATTTATAATATGACCACCATTATCTGCAGCCATTCCTATTCCATAAATAATTTTTTTGAAACATCTGTATATGTTTTTCCAGTTGCTGGATCTATAGAGTCAGTATCTCCTACTAAGATTTTTCCATTATTTGTTGCTTTTTCCTCCTGGTGCATATATTCCTATACTTCCTAGAGAGTTAGAAAAATCTATAGTTGCATTGTTTGTTAGATCTCCTCTATTAGTTCCATTTCCTTTAATATAGAAACCAATTAAACGTTTAGAGTTAGAAGAAATATCTCTTCCATTTGTAAGACTAGCTTGTCCATTAGAATATAGGAATACACTGTCATCTCCTAGGCTAACTGTTCCTGCACCTGTACTTGTATATTGGTTTGTAGTTGCAGTAGTTTCATTTTCAAGGATAAATCCAAATGATTTTAGCCCCAACTGTTATTTTAGAAGCACTGTCAGTTATATTAGCTCCATTTAATCCATAAAGTCCAACAGGTTCACTGTTTTTTTAGTTGTACTTGTATGAGCAGCTACATCAATTTCTCCTTTTAGAAGAGCTGTTCCAGATTCTTTATAGATTCCTATTGCTTCATCTTTTTACATTAATCTTAGCTGGAGTATCTACTTCAACACCTGAATTTGTTGCTGAGAAGATACCAATAGATTTTTTGTTCCAACATCTATTGTACCAGAGTTATGTTTTTATAGTTGATGTTCCATCTTTAGTGTAGATTCCAACTGTTTTTTTCTACTGGAACAGAAGATGTTGTATCAGCTACATCTATGTCAGCTGTATTTACAAATGTTTGACTTCCTTTTAAGAATACTCCTAAAGTCTTTTTACCAGCTATAGTTAATTTTCCGTTATTAGTAACAGTTTTAGCATTACTTGCATCTGAGTATATTCCTATTGAACTATCTCCACTTAAAAGTAATTTTTACTATTATTAGTTAAATCAGATTCTAATGCTAATAATCCTTTAGCACCTTCTTTTGTACTTTCTATATCAGTTACATTTGAAGTGAAAGTAGCATCCTTCATGAAAAATACCGTTAGAGTTTTTCTCCTACTGTTATCTTTTTAACTCCATTTAATGTAGATGTCCTTCAACATATACTCCTGCAAATGAATCGCTTTGTTGCAGCCTTTATCAGGAACAGTTATATCTATATCAGTCCCTGCTCCATTCATATTTGCAGTACTGTTTTTTTCAAGAATAATATAGTATTTTGATGAGCAGTTAAATCTCCATAATGAGAAGTGAAAGTACTATCTTCAAAAGTATCCTAGGATACCTTTTATTACTATAGTTAACTGTACCTTTTGCTTCTACAGTACTATTTTTTTCCATATAGAGCTATACCTTTTTCTCCTACTGTAATATCTGGTGTTCCAGTATCTCCTTGTGTTAAATTAGTATTTTTCTGCATAGATACCAACTGCTGGTGCTCCCTGTTAAAGTATCACCTACTGTAATATTTGCATTATTTGTTACAGTATTTCTATCTGTTGGATCTGCTCCTTTTCCTCTAGTATAAATTCCAACTGAACCATTACCTAAAAGTAATATCTGATTTATTATCCATAGTTAATGATTTTAAAAGTTATTTTTGATTTCCATTATATGCATTAGCTTCTGTTATTTCTGCTAAAGTTCCTGTAGTAGGAACATCAACTTTTTCCATTTATTGCATAGATACCAACATTATTAGTTTCTCCTGTTACAGATTGAATAGTTCCTCCTGCTGCAGTAGTTAGATTTTCAGCATTTACTAAATACATTCCTGTTGAACCATTTTTTAGGCTTATATTAGAATTTGCTGTTGTAGCTACTTTTACTGTATTAGTTACACCTGTTAATGATGCAGTATCTGCCTTATACACTCCATAGATTCCTGTTGATGATTCTCCTAATTTTATAGTTCCATCATTTTTAACTCTAGCTGACTCAGCATAGATAGCTGTAGATTTTATAGAATCTTTAAAATCTATAGTTCCATAGTTTGCTATTTCATAATCAGCTTCTTTCCAAGTTCCTACATTTGTTGGTGCTGTTGGATTTTTAACTCCTTGAGCCATAAGTCCTATATTTTCTTGTTTTTACAATAGTTGAATTTGTTGGATCTCCTATAGCAGTTACTGTTTTTCCTGTATCTAGGTATGTTTCTCCATTAATTACATGAGTTAATACCATCTTAGGTTTTAAAGTCTTATCTGTTGTTACTTTAGCTTGACCTTCTTTTAAGTCTAACTTCTTCAGCAGCATAGCCATTGTTGTTAAATGTCCAACTTCCTACATCAACTTTAGCTCCTCTTTTCACCATAAACTCCAATACCTGGTTTTGATAGATTAACCTTACTATTTCCACCTACAAATTCAGAGTTTTCAGTAACATAAGCAACTAATCCACCATCTAGGTTAATAGTTGTTGTTGGAGTTGTTGTAATTGTTGTATCTAATTCAGTTTTTTTCCATTTACATAGAATCCTGTTGAACCTTCTCCAAGATTCATTTGAGATCCCTAAATATTTTTATATAACTCTTGTCAGTTCCTGGAGCACTGAAGATACCTACTGCTTTTTGTACCAGTTTTTATATTTGCTTTAATAACATATGGTGCCCCACTAACTCCTTGAGCATCACTATAGATTCCTATTGCAGAATTAGTACCTACTGTGTTACTCTACTGTTATTGTTTTTAGTATAAGCAGATATATCTGTATCTCCTTTTAAATATAGACCTACAATCCCATTTCCATCTGTTGTACCATTGTTAAATTTTAATTCAGGTGCATTAGCTCCTAGAGTAGCTTGGCTTGCTGGCACTGCTGGTGTCGCAGTTGGGTTTGCTTTTTGTTCCTTCTAAGTATACTCCAACTCCATAACCCTTAACTGTTCCAACATTAGCACCTTCTATAGAAGTCCCTGCATTTTTTTACATAGTAGCTATATTTTTTTCCAGATGTTCCTAAATTAATATTAGCTGTACTAGCATTAGTTATTTTTCCACCATCAGAAATATATGCAGCTATAGATTTTTTTAGCAGCTTCCATTGTTACTGTTCCAACATCAGAAATTGTAGCTTTTTGGAGCATAGATTCCTATTGATCCTTCACCAGCTTTTTAATTTTTATTGTTCCTGTATTTGATGCTAATAAATTAGCTATTTTATCAGCAGGAGTTGTTTTTGTTGAATTATTAACTAGATAAATTCCTGCTGAGCCACCTTTTTTCTAATTCTATAGTTCCTGCATTTGTAACAGTGAATGGAGCTACTGTAGCTAATTTTTGATACTACTCCATACATTCCTACTGAACCTGTTTCTTTCACTTTAATATTAGAACCTGTAGATGATTTAAGTTTAGCAACATCCTTTCCATACATTCCTATAGCATTTGTTTTTTCCATCGTAATGGTACCTATATTAATACCTTCACTTCCAGTATCTTGGGCATATATACCTATACCTTTATCTGATCTATTTGAAACTACAGTTCCATCATTTTTGAGCTGTAGAACCACTAACGGCTGCTAAGGCAACTTGTGTATTTGTTGTTAATGTTTTAGCACTAGCAACATTTACAGTAGAAGTATTTGCAGCTAATAAAGCTATAGTAGAAGGATTTGTATTTCCTTTAGTTATAGTATAGTTACCATCTAATACAGCTTTTTAGCTCCATTATCTGCATAAACTAAACTAGAGTTTTGTACCCATCTCATCTGTAATATTTACTGTTACATCTGTATCATCTGTATTCTTAACAAAAAAATTCTTTTAATGTAGTTGTTGCATCTCCATTTAAATATGCAAAAGTTGAATTTTTCCTCTATTTTTATATTTAAAGTTCCATGATTTTTAAAAAGTATTATTAAATTTAGCTTTATCTTCTGAATATATTCCAATAGAATTTTTCCTACAAAAAAACATTAGAATTATTGTAAAAGTTTACTTTTTGCTTTTTTCCATCTGAAAAATACTCCAATATTTCCTGGTGTTCCTGGATCAGAAGTAGTTCCTGCAGGTGAATTTACATCTATTGTTCCATAATGTTCAAATTTCATTCCTGGATTTTTAACAACAACAGCATGAGCTAAATTACCACTTGTTTTAATAGTTCCTGTATTAGTAAATGTACCTTTTTTCTCCATAAAAACCTATACTTCCATTATAGTTTGTTGGATTTAATGTAGTGTTTTTATCTCCTGTAACCTCTATAGTTCCAGCATTTATACCCGCTCCATCTAACATTGCATAACCTATAGATTGAGTTCCTAGTTGCAATTATTTTAGCAAGACTATTTATATTAATTACTCCATTTGTTGCATTAGAAAGAGCTCCAAAGTTCTCTTTTCCTTCTACATTTACTGTTCCAGTACCTACTAAAGTTATGCTTCCAGTCTTACTATTTCTAAGTCCAAAACTCTTTGTAGAATTATTTCCTAAAGTTATAGTTCCACTTACTTCAACTGTGTCCGTACCTACTTGTTGCCCTCTATATTTATCTTTTGTAGCTCCTGTTGAATCTGTATAAGTTTCTCCAGTTTTTTATTGCGATAGTATTTTCAAGTCCATGGTCATCTTTTTCCACCTGCTGTTACAGTTTCTGTTGTAACTCCTTTACTATCAGTGGTATAAGTATATACTTTACCTTTTTACAGGTCTAGTTGCTTCTTCTGTATATACTCCAACAGCTCCATCTACTTTACCAGAAACTCCTCCAGTTTTATCTCCAAAAGTTCCTAAAGTTCCTTTACCTATATTTATTTCTCCACCAACTTCAACAGATTGTATTGAATTTAAAATTCCAACTCCTATTGAATTATCACTATCTATATTTATTTTCCCAGTATTTTTAACAAGACTTTTTATATTCTTCTTGAGCTCTACTAGCTATTTGTCCACCTGCTGATGTTATTACTCCATAATCTCTATATGTTTTAGGTGCAGCTAAAGTCCCATTAGATTTTTTATTTTTTACTGTTAATATTCCAAAACTTCCAGCTCCATTTAGTGTGATAGTACCTTCATTTTTTCCAGCCATCATATTTAATCCTAATCTATCAGATGGACCACTTGCATTTGGTCTTCAGGACGTAGTTGTATCCTTACACTTTCTTCAGCATCCAATTTTATTGTTCCTAATGCTGAATTCACCATTTCTGTTCTAGTATTATTTGTAGATGCATCAAAGTTATTAAAACCAAAAGCTACTTGATTTTTTACGTTAGGTCCACCAATTCCATTAATTGTTCCTGAATTGGTTACAACTACATTTGCAACAGTATTTATATTAGTATAGGTAGTACTTTTACTATAACTAGTATCTCCACGTGTTATATCACTATCAAGATTTACCTGAGCCCCTGAACTATAGTTAGTGTGAGTTCCTTTGAACGTCTATACCAACATTTTGAGATTTATTCAAATTTATAGTTCCTGTATAATTAAAAGGTGCATATTTTTGTATTTTTACATCAATTCCTTCATCAACCATAAATGCATGAGTATCCTCTTTATCTACATCTACATTAATACTTACTGCTCCTAAATTTTTTACATAACCCCATGTTGATATATAGTTTCCTGTAACTTCATTTTTGGAATTAACATATCTACTATCTACTGTTATACTTGATTTATTCATTCTATACTCTCTATTTAGAAAATTATAAGTATCACTTAAAGTAGCAGCTTCAAGTATAAAATCTACTGGTTTTACTTCAGGTGTATCTACAGTTATAGCTCCAACTTTATTTACAGTTAATACTTTTATCACTGGATCATTATTTATAGCAGGAGCTTGTGCTATTTCTAAATTAGGTTGTGTGGGTAAATCCACTTTTGGTGCCTCAGTTGGTTTATTTACATTTGGTTTTACAACTGGTGCAGACAATGTAGCTGGAGGTGTTACTGAAACAGGTATATCTAGCTTATCCTTTTTAACTTCTTTTGGTGAAACATTTGCAAATATTTCTACTTCATTAAGTGGTTCTCTTATTTTTCTAAGCTCAACAAGTCCCCATTCTCTTTTACCAATTGTTGATGCATCTATAGAAGTATCTCTTTTTAATTTTGTAACTCCTGTTGGTGTAGTTGCTGTTTACCAAGTGCTTGTATTTTCATTTCCAGGAGTTATAGGATTACCATCGACACTTTTCCCTGCAATTGTGTCTATAGCATTTCTTTCTTCCCAATTTCCTCTTCTATAAATATTGTTGTAAACATATTTAGGTGGTTTATCTCCACTTCCTTTATATGTTCCACTCCAGTTATTATACATATAATTTATTCCAAATTGCCAAGATGCCCAAGGAGATTTTTATAACTTGTCCTCCTTGTTCCATTAGTTGAATTAGTTCTAAGCTCAATGATTCTATAGATTTTTGTATTTTTCTGCTCTCGCATCTTTAATTTTTCCTTGTAAACCTTCTACAGAATCTTTTATGTCTTCTCTTGTTGCTATTGTTTCAACAGAATTACTTACATTTTGATCTGTATTTACCTCTTCTGAAAAAAAGCATTTAACTTCATCATTAAAAATAGAATTACTAATCCTATTGAATACTTAACACTTTTTATATCTTTTTGCAATAGAACGTAAATCTTTTTCAATTTTTTTGAAAAATTCTTATTCAATCTCTCTCCTCCTATAAAATTGTTTTTATTTAACTCTATATAAACGAATTATAGTCTTTTATTGTGATTTTGTCAACATTTTTGAATGTTTTTTTCATTTTATTTTTAAAATAGATACAAAAAATACCATTGATTTTTAGTCAATGGTATTTTTTATTATTACACTTTGAAGTGAATTCTGTTGTAATTTTTACTTTATTTTTGTTTTTACTTCTTGGTTA